>Ga0163179_10000012_pt1 | contig 205564 bp, 218 predicted proteins | sample AtlANTMetagenome_FD_109643 | JGI IMG/M metagenome (GOLD analysis project Ga0163179, IMG submission 109643) | Marine eukaryotic phytoplankton communities from the Atlantic Ocean - Atlantic ANT 2 Metagenome | ecosystem: Environmental > Aquatic > Marine > Oceanic | place: North Atlantic Ocean...
TCCGACTCGGAGCGTGAGGAGCGAGAGGCCGAGCGCCTGGTCCGCCAGTCTCCGAAGTTGAAGCCGCCCCGCCGCGACAAGGAGCGAGGCAGGATCAAAGACACTGATCCCGACACCGACCCAGACGAGAAGCAGGATCGGAAGGACCGGTCGAACAACTACAAGGATGCCGCAGTGGCGAAGGCCATGCGGAAGTACCTGGCCCTGACCGCAGGTTCAGCGAGGTCGAAACGCCGCCGGAAGAGGCAACCCTCATCCAGTGAGGTTGCTCGACGGAAGCAGCAGTCCGACGCCGCGAAGGCAAAGAACCCGAAGCGTAAGGCCCCACCGAAACTCAAGGAGGCCCCCGCACCGAGTGGCGGGCGTCAGGAACGCAACGTCGGAGACACCTGGAAGGTAGACGACAAGTGGTCCGCAAAGGGCAAGGACGGCACTGAGTCGGGCTTTGCGTCCCAGGAAGCCGCGAAGGCGTGGCTGTCCGGCGGCCCGAAGCCGGGTGCGTCCGGTGATGCCGCTGCTGACTCCTCCCCCGCCACTGACTCAGGGTCCGGCTCACCTGGTTCGGCCCCGAGCCCTGACAAGAAGCCTCTGACCCGGAAGCAGAAGAGGGAGATGGTGGACGCCCTCGTTGCAGATCTGGCGAAGGGTGCAGCAGCCGTCCTGAGCAAACTCCCGGAAGACCTCCTCAAGGAAGTCCGGGATGCCCTCGGTGAACCCGCACGGGCCGTCGTGGACGCCGTGTTGGGTGTTGGCACGGAGGCTCTTCAGGAACGGGCGACCTTCGCCGAAGCCACGTTGAAGCGTGTACCCACAAGCAAGCGCCCGACCGCCGAGCAGATTGACTCCGCTGAGGAACTGTTGGCGGATGACGACAATGACCTGGAGGCGTTGCGGGACCAGTTGGACGACCTGGAGGTCTCAGGGGTCAAGGATCCCACCAAGATCAAAGCCGTCAAGGCGAAGATCAAGGGGATCGAAACCGCCGAAAAGATCGTCAAGGCCGCTGAGGAGTGGGCCAACGCACCCTCTCCCGCAGAAATCGCAGAGTCTCTCGTGGCTCTCAGGTCAGTCGAGGTCCGCAACGACCCTCTCTTGCTGGACCTTTCTAACCCCATCACCAACCTCTCCACGGACCCCCTGAACCTGGAGGGTGATCCTCAAAAGCAGTTCATGGGTGAGATGGGCGACCTCACGGCATCAACCGCCGCCGAGTACCGGGCGATGTCCAAGAAGGACCGCGATACGCACAGGCGCGGGTTGGCGGATCACATGCAGGCGTTGGAAGACAAGGGCCGCACCGACACGAAGCAGTACCACCACACCCTCGCTCAGATGCGGGGCCTCCAGATGGCAACCGCACTGGAAGATGGTGACGATGCCACTGGAGTCTCAGCGGAGTTTCAGACCTTCCTCAAGGCCGCCCAGTCTCAAGGCGCAGAGGTGCTGGACAAGTTCATCAAACTCAATGTCACCGGAGCCGCCGAAGGGGACGTAGGTGCCCAACAGCAGTTTCGGGATGTCCTTCGCGGGGTGCCTCCTGCGGAACTCAGGGCGATGGTCCCCAAAGACAACCCGGCTGCCGAAACCCTCGACATGATCACAGGGGCACACCTCACAGGCAAGAAGAAGGACCTGTGGTTGGGCAGCATGGACGACGAGACCCGGCAGTTGCTCCAGGAGCACGCCGAGGACATGATCATGGATGAGATCATGTTCACGGACATGGATCTCGTCCGGGCCGGAAAGTCGGTGGGCCAGCAGAAGAAGAAAAGCGGCAAGCAGAAGAAGCAGACCGCCGAGCGGGCAACGCGGAGAGGTAGGAAGCACAAGTCCGTCCTCGATCAACTACGCAAGAAGTGGGCGAAGATGCGTAACCAAACCCTCCACTCTCTTTCTTCGGCCCTCTTCGGCTCACCTCCCAAATCCCCGTCCACAGCAAAGACCGCTGACCTCAACGCCCTCCAGGCGTATGACTTTCACCCCTGGGGGACCCTTTGACCCCTCAGAGTAGAAATCCTCCCCGGTAGGGTTTCTATAGTGCTGCCCTATGGGTAGGACTTGTTGTGCAAGCCCTTACCGGGAATCCACCTCTTTCGGAGAACACCATGGCCAAACTGACCCGACAGGGAGCACGCAATCTGACTGCTACCCTCGACCGCATCGCTTCCGCAGTACAGGAAAACCCTGCACTGCTCGGCATTGACATCAAAATCGCAAAGGACTTCGCGTACCGTTGTGATCTCATCTCGGACGCTGTTGAGCGTACCGCTGTCACCAACTTTCCGAAGCAGGCTGACATCAACAGTGCTGTTCCCAGTGCAGGCGGCGAGTACGACACCGCGAAGCCTGGCATCGAGAAGGAAATCGGCGCTGAGGTCAAGGGTCCCATCTATGAGGAAGACCCCTCGGACGATCAGGACATCAAGGGCCACTTCACCCAGGCTGACTTTCATCAGTTGACCGAACTGGCCGAGAAGTTGAAGACCGCCGCCCGCAACGGCACGGTCGTCAGCGACCACGGATTCAACCTCACCAAGTAGGAGGCACCGTGCGTCGGTTTGCCGAAAACTACGTCAACTACCAAGAGCGGGCCACCGAGTTTTCTGTCGGAGACGTCGTGGTGCCGTTTGGCCTGTGGGATTCCCAGAGCGGTCGTGTCACGGCTGTGTGGCCTGCTATTGGTATGGTGGATGTAGAGTTCCCATCCGGCAACGCACGCTTCCCCGTCGAGGAACTTCAGCGCATGGGCGCTGATGGACAGGCCGAACCGCCCAGAACGGACTCCGCTCCGGGCGGGGGTGGGTCTGTTTCTGTGCCGGGTGGTCCGTACCCAGACAAGAAGAAGGCGGCCAATCGTGTGGCGCGGGCGTTCGTCAAGCAGTCCCTCTACTGGGCGCAGAAGGACCGCCAGTACCGCATGACCGGTCCCGAGAGCGCAGCGGGGAACCCCAACTGTCCAAAGTGTCCTGAGATCCCGCTGAAGCGGGCGATCTACAAACGCCGGGACGGCTCCAGCGAACGCCTTCAAGGCTGCCCTGGCTGCATGTTCCTCATCAAGGACGCGGACATCGTGAACTTCGGCCCTATCAGTGCCGAGGAGATCGAGATCGAGGGGCAGGACTGATGGCGTTCCTCAAACGTGCCAATGCTATGGTCGTCCACCCCCGCATCTCTGGACGCGGTTGGGGCGGCATCCGCAAAACGGCTTCGGCAGGCTCCTCCCGGAACCTGACCGACCAGGCGCGGGAAATCCTCGGAGGATCACTGTCCTCCGACGACTACCTGGTCACGCACTGCACCATCGTGGCGTCTGTAGACACCGACAAGGCCCCCAACGTGAAGTTGGGCAACGTCAAGGTCGGCACCCAGACGGTCAACAGACAGTGGGACGACTACCTGATCAAGCCCTCGTCCTCCCAGTTTGTGAACAACAACGGCGACTCGTGGAGCCGCCCGGTGCTGAGGATGGCGTACCCGACCTTTATTGGGGCGCACAACTTCCGTGAGCACGTCCAGATCGAGGACCAGTCGAAGGGTCGGATCATCGACGCCTGTGCTCGTGACATCGGTGATTCCCTCTATGTGGACATCCTGGTTGCCACGAACAAGAAGCACGCGGCGCTCGTCCAGGACATCCAGTCAGGCAAGATGGCGACCCTCTCCATGGGTTGCACAACTGACTTCACGACTTGCTCTAAGTGCGGTCACTTCGCTGTGGACGAGACCCAGTTGTGTGATCACATCAAGTACGCGAAACTCAACACCTTCATGGACGATTCCGGCCAGAAGCGTGTGATCGCAGAACTCTGTGGACACCAGTCCTACAACGAGAACCCGGACGCCCCTGGTGGGGTCAGGTTCATCGAGGCTTCCTGGGTCGCGGTTCCTGCGTTCCCCGGTGCCGTGATGCGGAACATCCTTGATCCCAGCGCGGCGTCCGATGACCAGGTTCGCAAAGTGCTCGCCTCCCCTCCCCCTCAGTGGTCAGACCACGCGGTCGCAAAGGCCGCGTCCATGTCGGCCCTTGCCTTCGACTTCGGTGGTGGCGGGGATGATGAGGACGACGCCCCTGCAAAGGACGAGAAGCCGTCGCCCCCGTTTCAGGGGATCGAAGATGCGGTGTACGAAGCCCTCAAGGTCCGGGTCAAGGAGCGCCTGGAGCGTGATCTCGCCCAGAAGGCTGTTGAGGATTCTGAGCCGGAACCTGATGGCACAATGGAGCCGAACGACTCCATCATCAAGGAAGGTCGAGCGCACTCGACTTCAGTCAAAGCACTTGTTCGTGTAGCCTCCTCCGAGGTCGCTCTTGTAGACGGTATTGCTTCCGTTGACGCCGCACATGGTGTCAAGGTTGCACGCCACCTCTACAGGGTCGCCCTGGCAGCGGGCGTCCCCACCGAACACCCTTCTCTTGACCGTTACCTGTTTGCCTGTAAGAAGGCGGCGGGCCGGGATCTGAGTACTGCCGAAATCCGGGTTGTTGTCCGGGTCGGCACCCTGTTGGCCCAATGGGCTGACAATAACAACCCCAAACCCCACTATCCTATGAGGAGACTGCCATGAGCCGTCAACGAATGACTTGGACAGACGCTGGGGTGTCTCGGCACGCCTCCGAGCACCCTGCAACCCCTGACGAGGGACCCGCTTCCCCCGCTCACAAGGCCCAGCCCGGCCCCGACGCCTACAAGAGTGGAGACACTTCTTCCTGGGCTGAGGACGTGCATCCTGGCCCCTACGAGAACGGTGAGCATCCTGCCACCCCCGACGAGGGACCTGCCAGCCCTGCCTACAAGGCTGCCGCCCTGGAGCGCAAGGCTGCAAAGTGCATCCGCCTCGCTACCGCCATGCTCGGTGAGGGCGCTACCGTCGCCGCCATCGAGAACCAGGCCCTGGAACTGATGGACCTTCCTGACCGTTCGATCAAGGCCAGCCTCTCCCGGCTCGCTGAGGACGCCGACGAAGCCATCGACGATGACGACGCCGCCGAAGCCGAGGCCGATCTCGCTGAGGAAGGCAAGAAGAAGGCTTCTGTCTCCGACCGCATCGCTCGCCTTGAGCGCGTGCTTGTCAAGTTGGCTGAGTCCGAAGACCCTGAAGGTGACGGCGACGACTCCGAGTCCGAGGACCCCGAGGGTGATGACGACGACGACGGCAGCGAAGACCCCGGCGAAGACGAGGACATGAAGAAGTCCGCGTCCGACGACGACGACGACGAGGACGACGAATCCATGCAGAAGAAGTCGGCCCTTGAGCGCCGCATGGACCGCATCGAGCGCGTCCTGCATCGCCTGGCTGCGGGCAAGGACGACGGTGAGTCGAAGGGCGACCAGTCCAAGACCCACATCGACTACGCCAACGCGAAGGACGGCGACAAGGAGACTGGCCACGGCGAGTCTGCTGGTGACCAGTCGAAGTCCCACGAGGACTACGAAGGCAAGAAGGCTTCCGACGACGACGACGAGTCCATGGATGACGAAGAGTCGAAGAAGAAGGCTGGCTGGGAGCCGGGTCACCGTGCCGAAGGCGGCTGGGACCCCGGTCACATGGAGTCCATGAGCGACGACGAGTCCATGCTGGAAGAGATGATGCTGGAAGAGATGCTTGCCGAGGAAAGCATGGATCAGAATGATCCCGAGGCTTTCTACGGTGATGATCCTTCCGGTGACGGTGTTCCTGAGATCATCGAGGCCGAAGGCGTCGTTGAGTCCATGATGGACCCCATGGGCCTGGACGACGAGATCGTGGAGGAGGATGACATGATGATCCTCGCTTCCCTTTTCGGCAAGGAAGCCGACCTCAAGGACGAGGACAAGAAGGAGAAGGAAGACCACGAGAAGGGTGCTGTCGCTGACGACAAGGACCACATCAAGAAGTTGGAGAAGGACGAGGCCGAAGACGCAAAGGACCTGGAGAAGGACGAGGAGTCGAAGAAGAAGGCTTCCCTCCGTCCCCAGCCGAAGCGGGCCAGCACCGGGGCGAAGACCCTGGGTGGTGTGTCGAAGGAAGCGGCTTCTGAGGTCGGTGATCTCAGCAAGTTGTGGGATTCGGCTCCTGACGTGTCTCGCTTCTTCTAAGGAAGTACGGCCAACAGGCCAAAACGCCCTGCCGGGATCCCTCCCGGCAGGGCGTTTGCTCGTTCCGGTCCTGACTTTGCATCACAGGGGTCAGACTTTTCGCCCTGAGTTTCAATAGCCCTCCTATATCAACCCATAAGGGTAGGACGTTCGCGTTCTACTGCTTCGGAAGCACCCTGCTCTCGGAGCGTTGAAACAACCCCGCCCCTGTAAACAGGGAGCATAGGCCCGGAGATAATCATGGCTTTGCTTGGACAGGCGAGTGGTGGATGGACTGAAAGTTCCTCGGCCCTGCGTCTTTTGCACGTTGGGATTCGGAACACGGTCGGAATCCTCACCACCGATGCTTTCACCCAGACCAACCCCCCCGACGCGGCGACGTTCACGACCAGCACCAGTGCTGGCATGGACACCGCAACCCTCGGAGTCCTCAGCGGCTCTGTGGCGTTCACCCGTGGCGATGCCGCTGGTGGTTCCAACGAGATCGGCGGCCCCGGTGCTGTTGCTCCCGGAACCGCTGGAGTCGTCGAACTGGGCGTCTTCATCAACACCGCAGTCGGAAACGCCTACGAGAACACCCCCGGCCCCGCAAGTGGCAAGGGTCCGTACATGTCCGGCCAGGGCACCTACGCGAACAGCCTCTATGAGACCAGCAACGCTGCTGGAGCCGTCACCTACACGACTGGCGATTCTCTGGCTGCCTCGATCAACGGCTACCTGATCTCGTCCAGCGCGACCTCCGGGTCGGCCAACGCTGACTACTTCTGTGGTGCTACCGCAGTGCTCATGGGCATTCTCAAGATGCCTGCTGACGCTGTGCAGCCCGAAATCGTCTACGACCAGCGTATCTGATCAACTTCCAACCTCAACTCTTAGGAGACATCCCATGTCTGTGAACAACAGCGTAAAGGCGAAGTTGATCAGCGAGTACATCGGCACTGCTGCCGGTCGTGCGAAGTTGGCTGCTTCAATGACCCAACCCCTGCGACTCCGTCGCGATTACATGGCCGTAGGCCGAAAGACATTTCTCGTGGAGCAGTTGCCTGACGGCGCTCTCCCGATTTATGACAAGGATGCGGACGTCACCGCATACGTCGTTGGTGAGGAAGGTGAGAACATCATCGCCGTCACCAAGCCTCGTCGTGTGATCTTCCCGCTCTTTGAGATCGCGTCGAACCCCGAGATCCCGCTCACGCAGATCAAGGAACGTCGCTTCGACCTCATTGAGCGTGCTCAGGATCTTGCTCGCGCACAGATCCAGGCAGCGGAAGACGAGCGTGTCTTCGCCGTCCTCGATGCCATCGCCACCAACGGCTTCGACAGCGTGGGAGCCGTCAACGCGGACATCCCCGTCGTCGCTCCCCTCAGTGGTGATGTCCTGGCCGACGCATTCAGCCTGATCGAACGTCATGACCTGCGAGTTGCTCGCGTGTTCATGAACGCTCGCGACTACGCTGACCTGCGGAAGTTTGGACGCGACATCCTGGACATCGAGACCCAGCGTGACCTGCTCAAGACTGGTCTGATGGCTACCCTTTGGGGCGCTCAGATCATCGTCAGCCGCCTGGTCCCTGTCGGAACCGTCTACGTCTGCTGCGAGCCGGAAATGTTTGGTCGGATGCCTGTCCGTACCGAACTGACCGTCCTCAGCGCCGACGATCCGAAGGCCCGCACCATCGGTTTCTCATGCTTTGAGAACCTGGGTATCGGCGCGTTCAACCCTCGCGGTCTGGCCCGTCTGACCATCACTCGTCCGTAGTCTCTGACTTCTGACGGGGGGTCGATGATCCCTTGAAGCCCTCCGATCTTCGGATCGGAGGGCTTCTTCGTTTTGGGGTTGACGGGTCTCCGTCATCCTCGTAGCCTGCATGGGCCGCTGCCCCTCCCCCCCACTCCGCAGCGGCACCCTGAGACCCTTCGACCCGCGAGCAGTCTGCCGTAGTAGCGCCGTGAGACGAAGGTGGGACCGCCGGGCCGATCCCCCGGCGGTCCCTCTCTCGGGGGCGTCATGTCTCGTGAGCACTGCCCGCTGTTGTTGTCTGCAACCATGAGAGGGGTGTTCCACTCGCCTTACTGAACCGGTCCATACGACCTCCTTCAATAAGCAAGACGGCGCAAGCCTTCGTCGGCGGACAACCAGGACGAAAAAACTTTGAGCCCGTCTGTCAGTACCCCTTCGATGGGTACTGTCACGGGTGTAGGAGTTGCCGTGCGAATCGCTGTCTCAGGAACCATTGGAGCAGGGAAGTCCACCCTGTGTGCCCACCTTTCAACCGCCCTCAAGTACGAGGTGTTTGAAGAACCTGTGGCAGACAACCCGTACCTGGAAGACTTCTACGCCGACCCGCACCGCTGGGCCTTTGACGCCCAGGTGTTCATGATCTCGCATCGGTTCCGGCGGCAGATGGAGGCTGTTCATGCAGCCGAGAACAAAGGCTTCCTGCTGGACCGCTGCTTCCACGAGGACCGGGTGTTCGCAGAGGTCAACCACGAGATCGGCCACATCAGTGACCGTGATTGGAGCACCTACCTGCACTTGTACGAGTCCTTCTGCCGGATCGTCCCACCCCCGGAGGTCATCATCTACCTCCAGACTGACCCCACGGTCGCCATGGGCCGCATTCAAAGCCGGGGTCGGGGATCAGAGCAGGAGATCCCCATGGACTACATGGTTCGGCTCCATGCGGCCTACGAACGCTGGGCTGAGGACCTGGCAGCGAGGACACGGGTGCTGACGGTTCCGTGGAATGACTACAACACCCCAGGTTGGCGTGAGGTCTACGAGCAGGTGCTGTTGACTACTCCAGCGTCTTGAGGCGTTCGTAGACCTGGTAGAAGTCCATGTAGTGCTCGGGGGTCGCCTCCCCGCAGAAGGGGCAGTGGATGGACGCAGGGATGTCGTCCTCGCCCAGGTACGCGGCCCATATCGCATCACAGTTGGGGCATTGAGGCGCGATCCACGGTTGGACCAAACCCTCCTGGACCAAAACCTCTACTATAGCCTCGGCTTGGACAACCCTGATCCCGGCCTCTTTGGCCAGGCTGGCGGTCGTGAAGAAGTACTCCCCTGACAGGCGTTTCAACGCCTGAGGCCAGATTGGCTTCCCGACTGTGTCGTCCGGCGTTGGCATTTCATCCTCATCCTCGACTCCCATGAAGGATAGGAAAGCCACCGTTTACCCCTCAGCAGCGCGGGTGCGTGCGAGCATCGCTGTTGCGCGTTGGAGGTCCTCCGGGGTGGCCGTCCCATCTTCGATACGGGACTCAATCTCTGCCAACTCGATGTCGTCCAGGTCACTGTCTTCTGGACCAGACTCGTCTTCGTCCACCGAAGGAAAGTCTTCCTCGTCGTCCTCTGTGGTGAGGGAAGTAAACCAATGCCCCTTTTCTACCGGGAGGGGCTCCTTGTCGTCTACTACAGCATCGTCGGCTTCGGTGGTGTGCGCCACCAGGTCAGGCTCCTGTTCGGTGGTCCAGGTGCTGCCCCAGTCCGGGAGGTCAGGATCACCCCCGAGAGCAGTGATCATCTCTTTCCAGTCGTCGGCCTCTTGCCCGTGCATGACCTTGAGGCGGGTCTCGGGGTCGATGGAGGCCAACTCGATCCCGTACTGGTGGGTCACACCTTCGGGGATGGGGGCCAGGTGGAACTGCTTGTGGATCTCTTCCAGCATGTTGATCCGGCCTGACAGTAGATCGGCCTGCTGCTGGATCTGCTTCTGGATCACAATCAAGGCGTCCCGCTCCCCCTGGACCGCACCCATGATCCCAGCCTGCTCGCACAACGCATCGATCTTTCGGTCACTTGCCCGCTGGGCTGCCGCAAACTGGTCCGGGAGCGTGTTCAGGGATTCGCGGTACTGCTTCAAAGCAGCCGTGATGAAATCGGCTTCGGTCATGGGAAGTCTCCTTTCGGGGACTGTACCCCCAAAAAATGAAAAAACTTCGCCGAGCACTGTCCGCAGACCGGAACGGCGTGCGTCTGTACTGGTGTGACCACAAGGAGAGTCCCCCATGCACGTTTCCATCCGCCCCCTCACCCGCCAGGACGTAGAGTCCGTCCTCTCTGCTCGCCGCGCTAACCGCGTCCGCACGCTCGCATTCGCTCGACAGGTGGGGATTACGCAAGTGATCAGGTGGCACGACTCTGGCCGCGCAGCAAAGGTCCACGCCCGCAAGGACAACATCTTGGTGGACCTGCTCTCATCGCCTCCTGAGGGCCGCCTTCGGGATGCTCTCGCCTTCTACCTCCCCATCGAGAAGGCCGAAAAGCAGGCGGGAGGCCCCGACTACTCCTCCGAGTACAGCCTGTTGCCCTGGCTGCTGCGTGTCGAGGCTCACCTGGAAGAGGGCCGCCTGGACCTTGCTTTCCTGGAACTGCACACCATGACCACGACGTTGGGTGATGCGGTCGTTCCAGACGGCTTGAACCCGGCCAGTGACGAGTACATCGACGTGGAGGTCACGGCCAGCCCTTCGGCTTGATGAACGTGGCCCGGAGCCGGGCGGTGCCGCTTGATCCCGACTCGGCCTCGATGATGCGTCCTTGCTCGTCCACGATGATGGTGGCGTTGGTGTATGTCGCCGCTGTGACCCCGGTGTCCGTGAGTTTGACCTCCACCGTTGCGCCTGCACCACCGTCGTCGATCTCAATGCCCGTGCCTGCCTCCAGCGTCCGGGCATTGGGGAGGCTCGCGTCCGCCGACAAGGTGACGTACTCGGCGGTGTCTGGCGCACCCGCCCCATCCCCAGCCGTCTTGCCGATGTACCGGAAGCCGACGATCCAGGGATCAAAGGCCGCCGCGACGATGCCCGTCACGGTGTAGAAGTCCGACGAGATCAGCAGCAGTCCGTTGGCGTAGTTGAACGTCCACCCCACCGTCTTGTTCGCCCCTGTGCCAGTCTGGCCTTCGGTCGTCGTGACCAGGATGCCTCCCGCATTGGGGTCACCGTTGTACAACTGGACGGCGTATCCGTTGCTCGGAGCGCCCGATGCCTGAGGGATCAACTGCGGCAGGAGCCAGTTTTTCATCTGGTCCGAGGAGGTGTCCCCTGGGGTCTCGTAGGTGGCATAGGTCGAGAAGTTCGTGCCAGGCACCAGGGTCATCTGGGTCGCCGCCGCCGTGTCGGAGAGGTCCTGAATCAGCGTTGGGTTGGCGGCGGCGTTGCTTCGGGCGGTAGCCAGGTTGCTGGCAGGCAGCCCACGGAGGGTTGCCATCTCCGTCCACACCTGCTCGGAAGACAGGATGAAGGTGAACGGGAAGAAGACCTCGTACCAGACGGAGTTGGGGTTGGCGTCCACGACACCTGCCTGGAGGGCCTTCGCCGCGATGTTGATCCGTTCCAGTTGCGAGAAACCCATCATTCACCCCCTGTCTCGGCCATGTACTGCCCGAGGACAGGCATGATCTCGTGCTCCGCAAGTCGGTAGACGCTGCGCGTGTGCAGCCCGGTCTGAACAGAGAGGGAGAAGACCCCTGTTGCCGCCTTGAACTTGGCTCGCATGGTCATGCACCCGGCGTACTCAGGCACCTTCTCCCACAGGGCCTTGGCGACGTACTTGAAGTCGTGATCTGACAGGGTGATCTCGTCCACGCGGCCCTCAGAGGTAGCGACCGAGAGCCGGACGGTCTGGACCTCTGTGTCTCTGGAGATGTGGAGGGTCTGGGTGAAGCGGGACATGGGGACCTCTCAGATGAACGAAACGACGATGGAGTCAACTTGAATGGCGGGGTTCGCGATCTCGATCTCCATGAAGATGCCGTCCTCGCAGGAGAACCCTCCGAAGGTGATGTTGACGGTGTTTCCGCTGCTGGTGGCTTCTCGGATGTAGGAGCCCGCCACGGTCGCGCCGTCATCGAACACAGCGAAGTTGTAGAGGCCCCCGTGAACCCGGAGAGGGTTCGCCCCTGGGCCGGTGCTTCCACCTGTGGCTGAGGCCACACGACGGACGTAGACCCGAAGGTCTTCGGCTGCCAGGTCGGTGGTGGCCGTCCCCAGGAAGGACCCTGCGAAGTTCAAGGTCATGGAGGAACGGTTCAACCCGCCCGTGTCCACGAAGGCACGGTAGTACGACACCGTGCCCCCAAGGGCCGTGTAGTCAGGTCCCCCTGCGGGGTTGTAGACGGACCAGTCCGCCACAGGAGCCTGGTTGGGCACACATAGTTTCCCGTCGCAGACCATCGCCTCGCCGGGCACCAGGGTCGTGGCACTGTTCCAGTTGCCAGTCGTGGTGCCTCCGTTGTAGCCCGAGTCTTGCCGTCGAGCCTCGTCGTTGAAGTACTCGGCGGTGTTCGTGCTGCTTGTCCCGTAGGTATCCACCACCAGGGGGAACGCGGGGCTGGCGACTGTCACGCCCGATGACCAGGTGTCCCTGGCCTGTGCGGTCGCGACGAGGTTGTTCGCCAGAAGCCGGTAGTTGCTTCCAGTGAGCGCCCAGTCCGTCTTGGAGTAGGTGACCCCATCAACGGTGTTCACGTTCGTCCAGCCCGCGAAGTTGGCGGCCCCGGCCCCGAAGGGACACTGGTTCAACGTGGGGAGTCTGCCGCTGACCCCGGACGGGGTGATGCTGAGGTTGTTCGACGTCCGGGCTGTGTTCCGCATCAACTGGTCGATGCCTGTGACCCCAGTCGTGAATCGGCTCGCGGTCTGGTAGTAGATGACCCCGGACAAGTACCGGGTCACGGTCTGGCCTACAGTTTCTCCCACGGAGGTGAGCCCTCCGATGGAGGGTGTCGTCGGGTTGTCGTCGATGAACACGTCGCTCTGCGTGTAGGTGTATGGCCCCGTCCCATCGGTCACAGTGTCTGGGGTCATGGAGGCTTCGATGTGGTAGCGGCCTCCTTGCAGGCCGAGGCCCGTGAGGATGTCATCTGCGAACACGGCGATGGACATCGTGGCCTTCTGCCGAGCCGGGTAGTTGGGATCATCGACCCCGTAGTTAGAGATCGTGACGATGATGAAGCCCGACGCTGAGGTGTGGGTCGCATCGCCGGTCAATGCTGGGGTCGTGTACGAGTCAATGACTGTGACCCCATCCGCGTCGTAGACGGAGACGCTGGCTGTGGCGTCCCCGCCGTAGCCCGTCGTGTCCCCGCCGGTCGTGAGCGCAGCAGCGGCGGCAAGTGTGGTGCTCTGGTTGGTTCCGGCCCAACCACCTGTCTTGAAGGGGACCCCCTCGCCCCCTGATGGGGTGGAGATGCGGGTCGTCGAGCGTGAGATGCCATCGGATACGGACTGGTTGCCCGTGTCTCCGTCGCTGGTATTCCAGTGGGAGGCGTAGGTGGGGGGTGGCGGTGGGGGGAGTGGCGGGATGTAGACGGTAGCCACACCGCCCACATCGAGAACTTCAACATCGGCTCCGACGAAGTTGACGACGGTGAAGGTGCCGAGAGACACCCCCTCGTCCTGGATCTCAATGGCACCACTCCCAGAATCAAAAGGGTCAACCTCCTGCTCGACCACGATGTCCATGCCGGTCGCCGGGTCAACGCCGGTCATGACTCCGTAGATCTGGTCCGCTGGGGTCAGGGCTCCCGGAATCGTGAACGTGTAGGCGTACCTGCCGGGATCACCACCCACGGCGGACATGATTGTCCCAGCAGCCGCAAGGGACTGCTTTGCCCCTACGTTGTCGAAGTAGAAGACCTCGATGGTGGACGAGGTCGGGGTGATGGGATCACCGTTCGCGTCCACATAGAGAACTGTGAACGTGAAGGGCTGCCCGATGATGCCTTTGGCCATCGGCTACCCCTCCTTCATGCGCTGGGCTTTCCACTCGTCTTCGGTCACCCACTTCTCCCCGTCCCACACCTTGCCGTCCTTCATGTCTCCGACTTCGGGGGACAAGGGGGGTGGGGTAACGGTTTGGGGCCGGGTCAAGCCGAGACTGGTCTTTGAGAACGCCATGGTCACCTCCGTACTACAGGGCGGCGATAGGGGGGCCACCGAAAAAACACCTTCCGGTGCCCGGTGGTGTGTCTATTCCACCTCCATAGGAGCGAGAGGTTGTCCTGTTCGTAGGGCCACCGTTCGTCCGGGCTTGCTTCCTTCGCTTAACGGGGCCTCTGTGCCCGCCGTGCTTTCACACACCTTCGTACAGGAGCCTCTACCATGGCACTTCAAGACAATAACCTCATGCTGCTGGACCTCGCTGATGGGTTCCCGCGCACCATCGACAACGCCAACGACACCATTCGTATTGGCGTTGACACCTCCTTCGCTGAGGACGTTTCGGTCGGCGGAACCCTCACAGTCACGGGAGACATTATCTCCGGTGGCACGATGGACGTCGTCGTCACCGACAACTTCATCGACCTCTCCAACGGCCAGGTCAACGGCTCCAACAAGGCTGGTGGTCTGACGGTCAACGTCCAGTCCACCATCGCTCGCGTCAGCGCACAGAACGCTGTGTTCCAGAGCCAGGCCCAGGCCGCTGGTGCATTCGCTACTCTCAGCATCCCCGGCTTCGACCCCTCGACCGGTGGTGTCGGTGGTGCCACTCTTGCTGATGGCGACATCATCGAGATCGCTGGCGCTGCTGACCTCGCAGGAAACAACGGCCTGTTCGTCATCGAAGCCATCACCGCTGGTGCTGGTGGTCTGATCGAGATCAAGAACGCCCCACAGGTCCAGTCCCCCTGGGCGCAGACCAACTTTGAGGGCGGCACCGAGACGGCTGCTGGTGCCTCGTTCGCTCCCGCTGTGGACCTCGGCGTCTTCTGTATCTCCGATGGCGCTCTGCTCGACGTGGGCGGCAACGCGATCCCTGTCGGTCAGTTCGTGTCGGCCTTCAAGACCGAGGCCAAGATCAGCACCCTCGTCTACGAGGCTGCCGCCAACGTCTCCCTCCAGGAAGCGTACAACGTCGGACAGCAGATCCTCCTGGCCGATGCTCAGGGCAACCTGGACATCCGCACGGACGACACTGGCCCTCGCGCAGACTTCCTGCTCCAGAACCAGGCGGGCGCACAGACCTACCTCGCTACCTCCAACGGCAGCATCAAGGTCGGTGACGGCTCTCAGATCAAGGTCAACATGGCCGGTCAGGTCAGCAGCGACGTCGTCTTCGACGGTGTGGGTGCTCGGACCATCAGCCAGGCTGGTGCGAACCTCACCCTGGCCACGACGGGTGCGGCGAACACGCTCGTGTCTTCTGCCGGTCAGGTCAACCTCGACAGTGCTGATGCCAGCCGCTTCGCGATGGCTGCCAACGATGCCAACGCCAAGGCACTCGTGCTCATCGCCCAGAACGCTGGCCTCGGTCAGGGTAACCTGGCTCTCCAGGCTGACGACAAGATCACGTCTGCTTGTGTGGACCTGGAACTCGGCGCATCCACCAAGATCGACCTCAACTCGCAGGGTGCAGGCGCTTCGGCTCTCGTGCTCCAGGCCCCCAACGGCTCCGCGCAGGTGAACGCTGCCAACGGCGTCAACGTGACGGCGACCGGTGCTGGTGGTGCGGTGCAGATCGCCTCGCAGCAGGCTGGTGTGAACATCACGTCCAACAACGCCGACGTGGACATCGCGTCGTCGGGTACGGGCAAGGTGGACATCGACGGCGCGAACGGTGTGACCGTGAACGCCGCCGCTGGCGGTTTCCAGATCGAAGGCGCGGGTGCTCAGTGTGATGTTCAGGCTGATTCTCAGAACCTTCGGGTTCGGACGATCACCTCGGGCAACCTGAACCTTGACGCTGCTGGCAACGTGTCCTCGACGGCTGCTACCAACTGGGGCGCTACCGCCACTGCTGGTGACATGACCCTCCAGGCCGGTGCTGCTGGTTCGTTTGCGGCTGTCACCACCATGACCGTTCAGGGCGGTGGCAAGTTGACGCTGGCCTCGACCGCTACCGATGTTGACATCAACGCGGCCACCAGCCTCACCATGGATTCCGCCACCTCGATGGGCATCACCGCAGGCAACGGCCTGACGGCGACCGCTACCACTGGTGACGCCCAGATGATCGCCTCTGCCGCTGCGGCCAAGGCTGTCGTCCAGGCGACTCAGGGTGAAGCGGAAGTCCTCGGAGCGCAGGCTGTGATGGTTGCGTGCTCCGGGGGGTCGATTGATCTCGTGGCTCAGAACGCAGCCAGCAAGATCAACCTGACTTCAAGCGGTACGGCTGCTGATGCTATCCACATCGACGCCTCCGCTGGTGGTCTGGAGATGGAGGCCAACAACGCGGTGTCGCTCGTGTCCGCTACGGGCAGCATCAACCTGGCTGCTGCTGCTGCCGGGCAGGATGTCGAGATCGACGCCAACGGTTCGTCGCACTTCAAGTTGGCGGGCGCTGCTGCGCTCCTGACTCTGGAGTCCACCAACGGTGGGCTGGCACTGAAGTCGGCGGCCAACGGCAAGATCGGGATCGACGGCTTCGTCGAAGTGGTCAACACCGAGTACGGTGCTGGCTACGAAGGTGTCGCCAAGATCACCATCCCCGCTGGCTCGGTCGTCATGGCCGAGGTTGGTGGTGCTGACCTTGAGGTCAACCTCGCGGCTCGCACCAGTGCTGGTATCCCGGTCGGCTTCTCCGCTGCCGGTGCTGCCAACCCCAACGACCCGATCATGATCCACACGCTCCAGGGATACCCGGTCAAGACCGGCCTGGCTGTGAACGCGGGCGACGTCGGCAAGTTCCTGTACCTGGACGCCGCTGGTGCCATGACGCTCACCGTGCCTGTGGCTTCCGGTGACTACGTCTGGCGCATGGGTGCCATCGTCGGTCGCGCTGGCGGAAACGCTGTGCTCCTGTGGGCACCGCAGTTCATCGCCAAGCGTCCGTAGTGATCTGAGGGTCTGACCCTCACTGTCACGATGGCCTCCACCAGGATCCTGGTGGAGGCCATCTTCGTTTTGCGGTCATCTCTCTATGCGGCGGGTAGGGTACGAACGGAGCAAAACCATGGCACGAAAGCAAGAAGCCCTACAGGATCAGACCACCACTGTTGAGCGGCGTGTGTTCCTGGGCATCGGTGACGCCGTGCTTCGGTTGATCCACGTTGAGCGTATGTACGCGGACGGCGTGGACCCCACACCTGAGTTGATCGCGGAGCGTAATCTCATCGTCCAGGCCCTGAACCAGCAGTACCAGTTGGACCTCGGTATGGACTGCGACATGGATGGCGTCCCAGACGTCATCGACCAGGATGTTTCGATGATCACCCATGCAGCGCAGACCTCTTGCTGCCGTATTCTCCCCGATGGGGACAAGGGAGGATCACGCAAGGCCCCTGAGTCACGGGTCGAACCGCTCCCTGAACCCACACCCCGGAAGAAGTCCCCCTCCCGCTCTGCGGCGGCGAAGAAGAAGAAGCGGACGGCGAAGAAGCCTGTCGAGGACCCCCCGAAGGCAAAGACCACCTCTCGCAAGGCCCCCTCCAAGAAGACCACATCACGCAAGAAGACCACATCACGCAAGGCGGCCACGCCTGTGAAGACCTCCACGAAGAAGGGGGGCGGGTTCCTGTCTTCCCTCTTCGGATCTGACGAGGAGAGTTCAGAATGACCATGATCCTACTGCTGGCTGCCTACGGCATCACCTTCGGCCTCATGAACGACAAAGCGAAGGTCCTCACCGACCTCGCAAAGCGCCTCCCCGTGCTACGGGACGAGGACGATGACAACCTCTTTGCCCGGATGCTTGCCTGCGCGTACTGCACAGGATTCCATGCAGGATGGCTTGTGTGGTGCGTTGCGGTGCTACCTGAACATGTGGTGGCGGGTACGGTAGAGCCGTCCCTCGTAGGAGGCGTTGTCGCCTTCGCCTTCGCCTCCAGTGCTTTCTGCTACGGAGTGGACACCCTCATCCAATGGTTTGAGCGATAGCGATGTCATCAACAAAGAATGTGTCGTGCCCAGTGGACACCCAAGGTGACTTTGGCTCCTATGCCAACGCCTTCCGCATCATGCAGGACGGCAACGACATCCTTCTGGACTTCTGTGTCTACTCGGAGCAGGACAACGCGGCGAAGATCGTGTCCCGCGTTCGGGTGCCGCCGACATTCCTCGGGGTGATCCTGTCCAGGCTCCAGGAAGCCTTGAACATCGATCACAGTCCCGACCAGGGCCGCCTCTATGTCATGCCTGAGATCAAGGGGGTGAACTGATGCCGATTGGCCGCCGCCCATCCGTGACCTCATCAGGAGGGGTTTTCGTGTTCCCCGACACGACGGCGAGCGGTGCCATCCGAGCCGGTGCTGCGGTAGCCCTCATAGATCTGGCGGGCGCTGCTCGCCTGGTCGAGTGTAGTGCCACCTCCAACCCTGGTGGGTTCCAGGGGTTCGCCACCGCGACGGTGGCTGACGGTGATCCTGTGGGGGTCATCACCCTACGAGGGTCGCTCGTGACCCCCATCCTTGAAGGAGGGGGAGCCTTGACGGCGGGACAGGCTCTGTTTCTGTCGGCTACTGCGGGAGAGGTCACCCATTCACCCCCGGCATCTGGGTATGTCCTCCGTGTAGGGGAATCATTCACCACTACACAGATGTTCCTGAACACCGATGTCCGGGTCATTCGTCCGTAGTGGCGAGGCGCGGGTACAGTCCCCCCTACGGAGGAAGCAGTATGACTTACGCGAAAGGCCAGTTTCAGTCCTATCGGGCTATCACCAAGATCCATCTCGGGGCGATCTCCGACAATCTCTCGGAGGGTGAGGAGATCGAATACGACGGGCATGTGCTGAAGCGCGGAAGCGATGAACACTCTCTCCACAGCCTCCGCGCCGCCATCAAGGTGGGCTGGCTCGTGCCGGTCGAGGACACCAGTAGCATCTACGTCCCCCGGCCTGCTGGGGTCAAGGTCCACAAGGCCGATGGGACGGACGACAGCGAGATTGACCTGGACACCGTGTTTGAAACCGACGTGAACATGGGCACCCTCGACGAGGTTCGCCCTGACGCCGCCCCGAAGACCCACAAGGCCACGGCTGCCGGTCAGCAGAACTCCAGCGAAGGCAAGGTGGTGTCCCGAATCAAGACCTCCGCGAAGTCGGACACGGTCCAGATCGGTAAGGACGACCGCCAGGTGGTTGCCTCCCTGGACAACAAAAGCGGGATCGAGGTGGAGCGCGTGGCTGTGGCCACGGGCGATGTCCAGGAAGCCATCGGCGGGGAAGACCTCACCGAACTTCTCCCAGACGCGGAGTCCGCAGGAATCCCGAAGCCCGGCCCTTCCGGTGAGGGCGCTGGTGACCAGTCCGAGAGCCGTGCCCGCAGCGCAGCAGGGTCCACTGTTGGCGGTGCTGATGATGGTGTCGTCGTGGCCCGCATCGGGGAGATTGCCCCGGAGCCTGACGGTCTGACCTTCATCCAGCAGTTCATCCCCGGCTTTGAGTGGGACATGGGCATCCAGTGGGCGAAGCGTGTCAAGATCGCCTGCGAGAAGTACGGCGACATCCCGGCGGTGCTTGACTACATCAACTCCGTCGAGACCGAGACAGTCAAGAAGCACCTCGCCAAACGCCTCGCTGAGTCGAAGCGGTAGACAGCCTATCCGTCAGCAGGGGGCAGGAGGAACATTTTATGCGATACGTTCTACTTGCCTTTGCTCTGCTCTTTTCTGTCCCCGTGGCGATGGCCCAGGACGAGGCCCCGGCCCCGTCCGAAGAAGTGGCGGCCCCGGCTGAAGAGGCCCCGGCAAAGGTTGACGCCCCCGCCGAGACCGAAACCCCATCCGCCGAGTCTGTTGAAGAAGCGGTTGAGGCTGTCTCGGACGAGGCCAGTGTCCTCGTAGACGCGATTCAGAGCAAAAACTGGGCACTCGTGCTCGGCATGTTGCTCTCCCTGCTGGTGGCCGTGGCGAACAAGTTTGGCCTGAAAGACAAGGTCGGCGGCAAGGCCGTCCCCTGGGTCACCTCTGCTGTCGCGGTCGCGGGTGCCATTGGTGCATCCCTCATGGCTGGGATTTCCGTCATGGAGGCTGTCTCACAAGGGCTCGTCGCTGGCGTAGCCGCTATCGGTGGGTGGGAGATGGTGCTGAAGCACATCCTGGCCCCCAAGTCTGACCCTGCTCCCGCAGAGTAGGTCACAGGAGAAACCATGAGCATTCAGCGTGATTCAGTCAAGCGGTTGGGAGAGGAGGCCACCATCGGTCTCGCTCTGGCCCATTCAACTGACCTCACTTCCTTGAAGGGAGAGGTGTTCATCAGGATGGTGGATATTCCTTCTGGTATCGTGCTCCACAAGGAACACCGTCAGAACGTGATCACGCTCGATGCAGGTATCCTCGCTGCCATCCTGCTCCGTGATCCTGACTCCAGGGCTCACGGTTTCAACATGCTGTCCGTAGGTACGGGTGCTTCGGGAGCGTTGCTGTCCCCGAATGCTCCTGACCCCAGGCAGCGGAAACTCAATGCAGAGATCGCCCGGAAGCCTTGGTCGAGCACCACGTTCCGTGATGCCAGCGGGGACGCGGTAGCGATCCCGACGAACATCGTGGATTACACCTGCACCTTCGACGAGGGTGAGGCTGTGGGGCCGCTCAACGAGATGGGCATCCAGAGCACCATCTCAGCCAACCCGGCGATCACCAACCCCAACCCCAACGTGTTCCCCAACCGGGACGTGACGGTTGATCTGTCGTTGTACGACATCCTCGGCAACTACCTGACCTTCAGCGTGATCTCAAAGCCCAACACGGCGCGGCTCACGATCACCTGGCGGATCACCTGCTGATTGAACAAGCCCCGCCAGGAGAATCCTGACGGGGCTGTTCGTACCTCAGCGGGGGGTCACTCAGCGGCGCTGTCCCCGGAGTCTCCGCTATCAGCGGGCGCGGACGTGTCCTCGGAACCGGAGTCCTCGGAGTCCTTGTCGCCACAGCCGAAGGCAAAGGCCGCCATGAGAGGCAGAAGGTAGGTGTACTTGAACATGGTGTCTCCTCGTGGGCGGGTAAGAGATGCCCACGGCCCTCCCGACCTATTGGAAGGCTAACGGTAGTGCTTCTATGGGCCTGCCAGGGGTAAGTCCTTTGGAGATCTTGTGGCTGCCAACCTCATCCAACTCGTTGCTCGGTACTTGAAGCAGGCTGACCTGAACCCTGCCCTGGGGCATCCGGGCGGTTCCTGCTACCTCCAGCGACGTGTCCGTGAGACGGTTCGGAACCAGAAGGTCCAGGACTACCTGGTGAGGCAGTACCAGAACGGGCAGAAGTGGAAGCGCAACGAGGAGGAGGCCGTCTACAAGGACGACTACTCCATCGGAAAGGCTGGGGCCTCCTTCCCTGATATTCTGCTCAGGAGCCACGCACAGCACCGCATGGACCTGCGTGGGGTCACCGTCAAGGACATCAAGAAGGCATTCTACGACTGGAATGAGGAGATGGCCGATGCTCGCGTCCGTGGGCGCGGTGAGACCTTGTTCCAGCGAAGGCTCCAGGACTCCATGCGGACCCCTGGCGGCACCTGGTTTGATGCGAAGAACGGCTTGAGGCTGTCCCTACGGCTGCTCAGGATCGGCGAGGTCCGCAAGGGCAAGCGACAGATCCCCACGTTCAAGGTGCGTGTTGAGACTGCTGTGTGGCCTGGATTGAGGACTCCCGACCCTATCCCTGAGGATGAATGCTCGCACGCTGCTGGGCTCCCCGAAGCAGAATGGTCCCGCGAGTACCCCGCGCACGGCATTGACCGCATTCTGCCGAAGCGTGTTGCTGCAAGGTACGCGGCGCTCCGACAAGACCCCATCCCTGGCTACCAGACCTATGTGTCCCAGAAGTCCTGGGAGGGTCAATCCACCGACACCGACCAGGAGAGTCCTTCGGCGCTTCCGCTCCCTGGGTCGGCTACTCCTGGAGGAGCGGGCCGGGTGATCCCACAGTTTTCCTACAATGGCCCTGGCCCGGACTCAGACATCAAGCCCCGGACCCTGGGGCTGCCTGGCGAGCAATACGGCAACCCGTCGAACAACACCTACCAGACAGTGGACCGCAGGATCATCGAGAGCAGCCAGGACGACGAAGATGAGTCCATGGACAAGCAGGCGTACCGCCCGAAGTGGCGGCCCGGCAAGTACCAGCGCAAGAGCCGTGGGCGCACGAAGCACAAGCGCCAGATGAACTACCGCCGGAACAAGGCGAAGAACAAGATGAAGGCGAAGCGATGGCGCAAGATCAACTCGCGGAAGCCTGCCTACAAGCAGTGGCAAAAGAGGAGGCGCAGCATGAACCGCAAGCGCAGAGTGGCGAGTACGTTGCGGGTGGTGAGTGCCTACATGCAGCGCATGGGGTCAGTGTTGACTGTCCCGGACATCGCGTTCCAGATCGGACCCGAGATGCTGGGCGGCTACGTCCACTCTGTCTCCCCCATGAGCGGGATGGTCACCATCGAGTTGGACGAGACGAACGTGAGCCAGTTGGACTCTCTGCCGGTCGAGTTGTTTCTCCGCATGGCTGTTTTCTCCTCCGACGAGGACATCGACGCCTTCTTCAACCTGGTGGACGTGGAGATCGGCCCGGAAGCCTATGCGGATCTCGACGAAAGCCTGGTGCGTGAGTGTGCCCGCCGCTACGACCGTGATCCCGACGCCGACTCCTTCAAGGAGGACTGCTTCGGTGTGTCCGGCGAGTACGACCTGGGGTCCATGGGCGCAGACCAGATGGAGTCCGTCGTCAAGATGGTCCTGGACGGCTACATGCAGAGCGGCGATGCCAGGGACTTTACGATGGGCCTGGCCGGTGACGAGCGGTCCCAGAAAGACGCCGACAACCCCGAAATCCCCGAAGACTACGACCCCGGTCTGTACTACGGTGAGGTCAAGCGTGGCTGACGAGGCCCCCTCGGCAACCCGCGTGGCTGCCTTGTTTCTGGCCTACGGGAGAGGTGACTTCAGACCACCTTCTCAGCCGGGGGGTCAGAACAACCGTCCCCAACGGCAGCAGACTCCTGAGTTGCGGAAGAAGCGGCAGAAGGAGCATCGCCGGAACAGGGCCAGGGACAACCGCGCCGCCAAGAAGCGATACCACGCCATCTACAAGCGTAGGCCACAGATGAAGAAGCGGCAGGTGCTGTACCGGAAGAACCCTAACAAGTACAACCGCAAGGGTCCTCGCAGGTACGAACGCCCCGACGCCAAGAGGGTCATGGCTCGATTCCTGGAGGCCGGGGCGGTGATGTTGTACGACCAGCAGAACCCGGCCAACAACGAGATCAAGAACCCAGGCAAGGACGTCAACTACCGTGCTGTGGGGCCAACTACCTGGACGATGTCTCCTGATGAGCGGGGCGGGGTCGAGCCTGGCGCTGGGATCAACGACCAGACTAAGGACGCGCCGCCCGCTTCGTCGAGGGTGATCCCCGACCAGATGAAGCAGACCCTCCAGGACAACCTCACTTACGTCCGGGCCTCCCGCACCGCAGCCGCCAAGATCGACAAGATCATGGGCAAGTGCGGGCCGTTGATCGTTCAGCGGTCTGGGTCCATTCAGTTTCGTCGCAAGAGGATCCTCCCGAAGCATGGGATGTTGATCTACGAGGTCCAGGGCTCAGTGGGTGGTGTTTCAGACGGCAAGACCTACACAGTCAGGATCAAGGCCGACCGCCGCGACAAGCGCATCAAGGCGTTGGCGAAGATGCCTGTCAAGGTGTCCTGCTCGTGCCCCTACTTCCGTTGGCAGGGTCCTGAGCACTGGGCGAAGACCAACGGCTATCTCTATGGCAGACCTGTGGGCACAGCCTCAAAGCCGGTCATCAAGGATCCGAAGGGCAAGCACTGGGTGTGCAAGCACGTCTATGCCATCCTCAACGCGAAGAAGGGGTTGCGCTTTGCGAGTGGGGGGTGCTCCCAGGGGAGCACCCTGAACCCAATCGACATGCTTGATCTCAGCCCGTTGCCTGACCCCGTTCGCGTTGCTGCGCGGTATGGAAAGACCTCTTGAACCATGCTCTCCCCATGCCAACACTGTGGCGGTTTCGGCTACTGTCAGGTCTATGTGGGCCGCGTGATCCGCGTCTTCTGCGACTGCGCGGCGGGCGACAAGCGCATCCAAGCGCACCGCCAAGCCTTGCAGGAGGTTGGCCTGGATCCCGACAAGCCTTCCTACACCTGGACCCGGCGTTCGGAGTGTCTTCCTCGGTACGGGTGATCCCGGCTACTTCTTCGGGTCCTTGTCCGGTTTGCGAGTGTGATCCTTGCGACTGCGACTGGGGGTGTACCATTCATCCCACACCGGCAGTGTGAAGTCACCGCACACCCTTTCCTTGCCGGGAGGGGAGGGTTTCCCAGTCGGTCGGCCCCATTCGTCGCGCCTCATTCGCCTTCGTCCAGCATCTTCTTCGCCGCACCCTCGTGTGGCAGCCGTGGTGTGGCAGCATCCAGCAGCGAGACGCCCTTGAGGGCTGCCTTCATCTCGTTGAAGGCTCGCTTGTAGTCTGGCTCGTAGCGCAACTCGGTCTTCCCGCTGTGGCCGTGGATCGCCTGCACTTCGCCCACGCTGTCGTAGACCGTGACGCTGGGGTGCTCGGACAACCAGAACAAGGCGGCCTTGCCGTTGTCCGCGACGAATCCCTGTGCGACCCGCCCCGTGCCACTGATGCCGGACTCGTCCTCGATCCGGTAGAGGTAGAAGGACTTCATGCTGTTTCCCTGTTGGAGGTTCACTTACCAACAGGGCTTATAGTCAGAGCAACGTGTTCGTGAATGGGTACTCCTCGGCGTCCTGTGCGGTCCAGGGGAAATCCGGCAGGAACTCGTAGCCTTCATCGGAGAGGATGCTGGTGGCGTTGGTGAGGGCTTCCGTGGTGGCGGGAAAGGGTCCGACCTCCGAGCCATCTGCCAGGGCCACCCACCAACCATCGCTGGAGTGGAACACTTCCGCAAGGTGGTCAACCTGGGCGTCGAAGGCCAACTTCTCGGTCGGGAACCGTTGGTACTCCCGCATCGAAAGGATCACGAAACCACCCCCCGCCCGAGGGATGGGGGGTGGCACGAAACCTCGGTTGAAGGGTTTTTGACGCCGCGCCAACTCACGCTCCGCGATGGCCCGGTTCAACGGATCGTCCAACACCGCAGCCATCGTGATGTAGCGTTCACTGGGAGGCATCGCCCCTCCTACCGATTGGAGACGAAGACGTTGAGTTCCTTCGCCGTCGAGATCACGTCTGCGACGGTGTAGGAGCCCGGCACGAAGCCATCCAGGTTGCCGTCGTTGGTGGCCGCATGGCCTTCTCGGGCGAGGTGGATGTTCATCTCCAGGATGTCCTTTGCCAGGTGCAGCAGGTCAAAGCGCAACTGAAAAGGGTTGGACCGCTTGCTGAGTGCGGCGGCGACTTCTGCGTTGATCGCAGCAGTCTGGTCGTTGGGGGTTTGAGAAGCCATGGCTTCCTCCTGTGTTGTGTGTGTGTGTGCCGACCGGATGGCCGACGCTCCACCCTACCCCTCCTACGCAGCCTTCTCCTCGTCGGGAACGGAGATGCTGGTGCCATCCGTAGCCTCGATGCGCCGCACCGAGTGTCCTGCTTCGCGCAGAACCTCGACGGCCCGCTCCAGGGTCCATCCTTCGGGGAGAGGGACCTTGCCTATGTTCGTGTAGATGACCATACAACCTCCGTGTCCTGTAGTACGCGATTGGAGAGGATCACTACCGGCCTGAGGCCCTTTGTTCCGGTGGCTCTCCTATACCCATCTGGGGGTAGGGTCGATCATCGAGGAGACACGGCATGGCAGCAGAAATCCGAAGCGAGGTGATTGCTCCCGTCGTCAAAGCGGCGGTTGACAACGCGAGTCGGAATGATCTCGCCGTCAATGATGTCGTGCAACTCACCGCCATCGCTGGGGGCACCACCTTCCAGTGGACGCTGGTGTTCGTCCCCGAAGGCAGCACCGCTGTCTTGACCCCAGCAGCCGCAGCGACGACGGCTGGTCCGGTCACATTCACCGTGGACAAGGTTGGACCGTACCTGGTTCGCCTGGTGGTGGATGCTGGCCTGGCGACCGAAAGCACGCAGTACGTTCGGCTCCGGGCGTTGACCACGACCCTGGGTTTGCACCTGGTCGCCGCAGGTGAGCGCCGGGACAGCAGCGGCGTGATCCCGGTCGATGTGGACATCGAAGGTTGGGCGAACGAACAGAACGCCAATCTGCTTGCCCTGGAAAACTCCAGCACATCACGGGACTACCACCTCAAGTGGTTGGGAACCCTCGACGGAGGCGGAGGCACCCCGGCCACCTCCATCACCGGGGAGAAGCAGGCAGACAACACAGTCTACTACCGAGGGTGGTGTCCAGACGCCGCCACCCTACTGGGAGTCACGGTCTACATGGGAAGCCTCAACACTCAAGGCAACTACAGCCTCGACATCACCAACGTCGCCACGGCGGCCAGTTGCTTGAATGCGGTCGAAGACATGAACGCACTGGTGGCCTCAACAGTCACAGACGTTTCGCTCACAGGGGTTCCCGCAGACCTCTCATTCGCCTCCAACGGTGTCTGGGAGATCACCCTTACGTCCGACGACGCCGGGTTCGACGGGGCTGAGGTCTACATCAACTTGCGCTTCGGGGTGTCCTGATGGCTATTGCAGAAATCCGAAGTCTCCGAAACGGCGTTGATCCCGAAGATGGAGTGAGCCGTGATGATCTCGTCATCGGTGACGTAGTCGAAGTCCAGTCCATCAACACAGGGATCCAGTACGCCTGGAGTATCGCCTTCAAGCCCGAAGGCTCGACGGCAGTCTTCTCTACGACGGGGACGGAGCAGGCGGTATCTCAGAACCCCGGCACGTTCACTGTGGACGTGGACGGGCCGTACTTGATCCGGCTCGCATTCACGGATGCGACGGGAACCACCGAGCAGTTTGTCCGGCTCCGGGCGCTCACGGCGTTCGGTGATCTCAAGTTGGTCGCTGCTGGGGAACGCTACGACACAATGAGTGTCCCCGTGGACCTCGCCTTCGACGGGTGGGCGGACGAGCAAAACTTCAACCTCAACACGCTCCTGAGCCTGGTGAAGACAACGACCACCTCCGGGCGAGTGGTCTACGTTGACTCCGACGCAGGGGACTACACCACCATCCAGGCGGCCATCGGCTACGCGGTGAGTCAGGGGCCTACCTCTGCCCAGCAGTGGGTCGTCCTGGTCCGCCCCGGCACCTACACGGAAGACCTGACCTTTGCCCCCTACGTCCATGTCTTTGGCTGGCCTGGTGGGCGTGAGACCGAGATCGTGAAGGTGCGGAATGCCACCAACGCGGGACACACCATCAACCTTCCGGGTGCGGGAGAGAATGTCGCACTGGCTGACATTTCCTTTCAGCAGCCCATCACATCCCCCAACGCCGCGTTCATCCAGACGGGTGCGGGGGCCGTTCGCGTGTTTCGTTGTACGCTGGAAGCACAGGGGAACACAGGCGAGGTGTGGTCTACTCAGGGGCCGACGTACTTCACGGAGTGTATCGTCAACGGAAACGGGGTCAACCCCACGGACTATGCCCTCCGCACGACGAGCCTTCTGGTCCTCAACCATTCATTCGTGAACGGGATGTCCTGTGTCCTCGCAGACACCGGCACCGTCTATGCGAAGGACACCCGCTTCACCCCTACCGGCACCTACGCGATCAACTCCAACGCCTCCCTTGTCCGCCTTCAATGGTGTCGGGTCAGTGGTCTGATTGCGGCCAACCCCAGTGGGGCAGGGGCTGTGGGAGACCTGACCGTCGAGGCTGAGTGGTCTACTCTCCAGGACATCACCATCGACGGCAACGCGGTGGGAGGGACAGCCCAGATTCTGCTCGGCTCGGCTTCGCACGGCACTGTGACTCCCATCAACGGGGCCACGGTCACAGCGACGGTTCCGTCAGACACCAACTTCTACGACAACACGACGACTGGCTTGACTGCCGAGAATGTGCAGGCGGCTCTCGATGAGATCTACGCCTACGCGGAGGCTGTCCGCACCCTTGATGACGCCTATGATGGGGGATTGCCCGGCAGCGGCTCCGGTCGCACCATCGTCGCTGACGCGGGTGCCGTCCAGATCACAGACGGACCCGCACCTTCGGACCCGCCTCCACCCAGCAACACGAACGGCAACCTGAACGTAGTCGGCGCAGTGAATCTCGGAGCCATCGACAAGCCTGAGATCAACCTCAACCCCAACCCCTTCGACAACGGCCCCATGGTCCTTTTGGGCCATGAGGTCTGGGCCAACGACGCACCCTACGGCGGCACGGCCTGGATCATGGGCAACGCTACGGGCCTTCCACAGGACCACAACTACAACCTGGTCCTCGGAACCATGTCCGCCCAGCAGGGCACCACTACCGGGCGTGTGATCCTGATGGGTGGGGACGCGGTGTCTGCCGTGGACGCTGCAACCGTGTTCATCCAGGGCGGTACGGCGCAGAACGGAGGTGGCGGTGCCGCAGGGGACATCTACCTGGCCCCCGGACAGTCCGCCGCCGGTGCAGCCGGTCAGGTGATCCTCGTGGACCAATCCACAGGCACAGGCGCGACCCTCACTGCTGCTGGGGCCTTTGTGAACCCCATGGTCGCAAGCACCGTGACCTTCGGGACCAATGAGGGGGCTATCCAAGTCACCTTCGCAGGCGGTGAGAACCTGGCTGCGGTACAAGCACTGTTCGATGCCACGGGCGTCGTCACGGCAGCCGGTGATCCCATCGTCCTGACCACAGCGGCGAAGGGGCCGACCGCAGAGATCTACTTCCTGGGCGAGAGCGTGGCTGGGGCAGACACCGCCCTCGGCGGGTTCAACGGACAGGCCATGGTGCCTGGAACCTGGCCCAGCGCGATGGGCATCGCACTCACTGGACCCGATGAGATCACGTTCGGTGTGGGTGACCCCAACCCGATGGTCTACGACTCCGGCACCGGCAAACTCACCGTTCCAGGGTTGATTGACCCCACGGGAATGATCTTCGACGAGGCAGGCAAGCCTCCGACCGGCGCAAACAAGGGTGCCTTCTTCGTGTCGGACACCACGGGCGGCGGCCTGACCCGGAACAAGCCCTACTACGTCGATGAAAACGGCGTGACCACAGAACTCGGTGGTGGTGGTGGTGGCGGTGGCGACGTGGTGGGTCCTGCTGCGTCTACCGACGAGGCTCTTGTTCGCTTCGACGGGGCCACTGGCAAGTTGGTCCAGAGCAGCAACGCTTTGCTGGATGACATAGGCAATCTCACCCTTGCCGCTGACCTTTCAGTAATCAAAACTGTTACCGGGTCTCCCGCTGGGGATGCTTTCGTTCGGCTGGGTCGTGTGAATGATACGTCGGACTGCTCTATCCTCTTCCAATCCGGTGGTGGGACGCAGTGGGTGACGGGTCTTCGGGTTTCAAGCGATGACTACACTATCAGTTCAAACTCCGGTAGTAACCAGCGTCTGAAGGTTGACACCACGGGAGTGGTGACGTTCAACGACGCCTTTTCCTTCCCCAGCGCGGACGGAGGGGCCAACCAGGTCCTCCAGACAGATGGTGCCGGGAGCATCACATGGGCGGCTGTAGGGACGGGCGATGTCACCGGACCTGGTGCCTCCACCGACCATGCTCTGGTCCGCTTCGACCTTCTCACGGGCAAGGTGCTCCAGAACAGCAACGCCATCCTGGAGGATTCGGGAGACCTCTCTCTGGCGGGCAGCCTGACAGTAGACCCCCCAGCGGCTGGGACGGACGCTTACGGCATCTTCGACCGCGTAGACAACACGTCGTCGTCCGCCATCATCCACATGACCGGTGCTACGCCTGACTGGATCACAGGAACGACGGTAGGGAACAGCAACTACACGATTGCCGATGGCGGCGGCACAGAGCGTTTCAAGGTGGACCCGACAGGCAGCGTCACGTTCAACAACGTCTTCACGATGCCCAACACGGACGGCATCGCCAACCAGGTGCTCCAGACGGACGGTGCTGGAGGGGTCACCTGGGCCACTCCCCCATCTTCGGGATGGCCCACCTCTACCGGCACCGATGCCTTGGGCATCGACTACGAAATGGCTGAGTTGACCGTAGGCAACGCCTACATCGTGCTCCAGCCTGGCGCTGCTGGACCCATCCAGACCTCCGTGTCTGACGGGGCTATTGCTGGAGGCAGCAACCGAGCACCCTACGCGACGGACTGGCAGCGGTTCAGAACCGCTGCCACTCAAGTTGCTTCTGGATCGTACTCCGTCATCGGAGGCGGGCGGCAGAACGAGGCCAGTGGGTTGGACTCCACAATCAGTGGCGGCCAAGCCAACCAAGCCAACGGCGACCAGAGCGCGATCAGTGGTGGTCAGTTGAATGATGCGGACGGCATCCACAGCACCATCAGTGGAGGACTCACGAACGAGATCCTCGCAGCAGCAACCTACGGGACCATCACCGGAGGCCGTGAGAACGCCCTCCTGGGTCAAGGCAGCGTGGCTATGGGTGTCCGTTCCCGCACCTACAGGACCGGCCAGATGGTTCATGCGAGCGGTTCCTTCACTGGTGCCACACCCTTCGGGGATGCCCAGCACGGACGCATGGTGTTGCGGACGATCACGAACAACGGCCAGGTCGAACTGAACTCCAACCTGGGCCTCGGAGGGGCGCTCTCAAACAACGACTACCTCGACCTCGACAACCAATCTGGCGTTTTCTTCACGTTGCATGTGGTCGCACGGGCTGTGGGCTCCCCCTCTCCTCAAGAGGATGCGTGGTGGTCCTTAGAGGGTTGCATCGTCAAGGAAAACAGCAACCTCAACACCTTCCTGATTCCTGCCATCGGCCCGACAGCACCCAAGGGAAACCGAGGGGCCACTACAATAAACTGGAGGCTTGACGTGGCCGCCGACACCACGAACGGCAGACTCAGGATCGTAGGGGACTCCACCGGATACGTCGGTGATGTTCACTGGGTCGCCACCCTCCAGACTACGCAGGTGGGCGTCTGATGCCAGTCTATCTCCCCGGTCTAACCTTCGGGGGCCTCGGATACGGTGGGGCATCCTATGGGTACTCCCCCTACGGATCAGGGGTCTTCCCTCGCCTGCCGGTCCCGGTAGACGGGGGGTACGGCGGCGCTCCTTATGGCCTCGCCTCCTACGGCTCCGTAGACATCACGCCGCCGAGGGTGACCGGAGCCACGTCCCTTGACGGCTACCGGGTCGAGATATTCTTCAACGAGGACATGGCCGACAACGCGGCTCTCCGTGATCCGGCCAACTACACCTTCGCAGAGACGGTCAGTGGAGCCTCGACGTTCGGTGCAGCACTCACGTCGGTGTCAGTGGCGGTGGGAACGCCTTCGGGACTCGGCTACTCCTCCATCATCGTGACCCACACAGGGTCCACGCTGGGGGGTCAGTACACCGTCACCGTCAACGGGCCGACAGACGTGGCGGGGAACCCGGTCGGCCCTCCTCCGACGAACAGCGCGGTTTTCTACGCCCTCGGTGACACCACGACCGCAGAGGCGACCCTCCCGTCGCCCGACGACGGGCGCACGGTCCTTCTGGACTTCCGTTCGGGAACGGTAGCCAGCCAACTCCAGCCGATGCTCCCTGAGGCGGACTTCAGCCCAGGCGTTGACAGCACCACGTCCTATGGGATCACGACGACCTACCCGGTGACCCCAACGCTCGGCTCGGCCACGCAAGATGCCGTGACACCTTCGCGGGTCACACTTGACGTGCATCCAATGACCAGTGCGGTCTACAACCTCACGGTCGGACCCAGTGAGGCGTTTGCCTACTCAGGATCCCTGCTCCCGGACGATGACCCAGACTTCACCGGTGCCGAGATCGGCACTGGCTCCAGCGCCGCGAGCAATACCGGCCTGGTCATGTCGAAGGAGTTTGGGGATCAGTACGGATGGTCCTTTGGTGACTCCACGGGCCGCATGGCTCCCGGCACCACCTACCGAGCCGAGGTTCGGTACGCCTTGTCCACGACGACCATCACCCCGGCGGTGCTCAACTCCACGTTGGCGACCTTCTCGGTGTCGGACGGTGCAATCCAGGTAGACATCGCACTGGCTGATGTGGCTGGGGTCAAGGTCATCCAGATCGTGTCGGGAGCCTATACCTCGACGGCATTGGCCAACTGGGACACAACACACCCCACCGCCTTGCTCTGATCCGCAATCAGAAGGGCGACTTCTACACGGTCGTGTTTGATGGGGTGCCGCTCAACACCTTCGCGGTCGCTTCGGCTACCGGGGCAGCGGTCTACGGTGCGGGCACCGCCTTCGTGCTCTCGACGGCCCACAAGGTCTCACTGTTCCGCCTGTCGAACATGGCCTTGTCGTCCAGCCTGACCCTTTTCACTTCGGCGTGGAACTTCATCCACGGCCTTCCGGTGTCGTTCACGGGGTCCTCGGTCCTGACCAACGACAAGATCACCACTCGCTATGGACCCCTCGTCCGAGGTTGGGGTGACGCCACCCCGGCTACGAAGCAAGACGTCACGGTTCGGCTCGATGGTGGTGAGATCGACATCGCTGGGGTCAACCCCTACGTCGGAGAGATCTACCCGACCTTGCCCATCCCGCTCGCTGCTGCCGGGACGTTCACGGTGGACGTGGACTACATCTGGTTCGCCAACCCGGCGATGGAGATGGCGGGCCTCAACACCCGTGGCTTGACCCTCTCAACCTGGGACCGGGCTGTCGGCCACGACGCAGAATCCGTAGCCCCCCTCCCTACAGGCAGCACCGGGGCGACACGGACCAACCGCTTCCCGATGGGCGTGGCTCTCGGCCCTTACCAACGACCCTCTCCGAAGCGCATCGGGCACAAGTACATCGGCTGGCAGAAGGACTACAGCGCCCTCACCAACACACCCACCACGCTGCTTTTGAACCAGGACCCTCATGCCACCTCGGTGGGGGGCCTAAGCGCAGATTCTTTGTCCGGCAGCGGGGTCTTTGATGGGGTTGGCCTCCCTCCGCAAGCCCCGACTCCGTGGATGCTGGACGGCAGTGATACAGGCTCGGCGGGGCAGGCATTCTACACGTTGGTGGACGCCTCGTCCGGCCCCTACGGCATCGGCACCGCTGCTTTCTACAAGAGGTTTGAGGACCTCGCCCTGGCTACCCATGTCACGGAGAGCGCACGGTTCCGCATCGCGGAGCACGTCGCGGATGGGGTCTTCACCGGGGTGGGCCTCGGCCTCCACGATGGTGCTCACCTGGCCTTTGTGGGTGCTCTGGTCGTAGACGGGGTCTCGCATGTGGGCATCCTGGCTGATGCCACCATCCCCCATCTGGAGGAAGGTTGGATCATCGGGCCTTCCGCCCTGGCGACCGGGGTCACTCAATCAGTAATCCGCATCGCCTACGAGGACTTCCCCACTGGCCTCGGGGCAGGATCACGGTTCCGCATCGCGCAAGGCAACCAGGCCGGGGTGTATACCATCGCCGACTGCGGTGTTGATCTGGACGTTGACGGCAACGTCCTCCTCACACTCGACAGCCCACTACCCGCCGACATTCAGGGCCTCGGTGACCTGACCTTCGCCATTCTCTTTGAGGTCAAGTGGGTAGACGAGTTCATCTCACTGCGGATCTCCAGTGTCTTCCCCGCCGGAAGCATGAGCGTCTTCCTGGGTGGGGCTTTGTCAGGCACCGTGGGGGAGATCCCTGAAGTCGCCCCCTTCCCTGCTCAGACTTCACTGTTGCTCCCAGCCTCCGAGAAAGGAGTCATCTTCTGGGGAAGCCTCAGTCGCCGGGCGACCTCGACCTCGATCTGGGACCTGGCGCAGTACTCCTCGACCCCACAACTGTTGACCCAGACGGCGCAGGGCATCACGGCGCTGACTGAGATGAACGTGATCCCACAGGAGGACCCCAACGACCCCTGGTTCGTCGTCGGTGGGTTCGGCACGGGGATCATCGACGCGACCGGAGACCAACTCCTCCTGCGGTCCACCTCGGACGAAAGCCCGATTGACACGCAGTTCTACTACGAGCGCGTCGAGCCGTTCATCAACCCGAAGGTCCGGGTTGATTCCGAGGCCACATTCAGTCTGGACTCAGCGGTCCTGGGCGTGGGGTCTGCTGCTCTGCGCGTGCGGGACACGGAACGGCAAGCCGTTGTCGAGACCGTCTGGATCGCCACCGGTAACCTGGGACAGCACGCCCTCATCCCCCGTCGCCCACAAGCCTCGCTTTCGGGTCTGCGTTCGCCACCGGATGCTGGATGGACACCAACCTCTCCATCCCCGCCACTTGCCAGTGTTTTCGTCCGAGGACAGACCCTGGAGTTGACCAAAACCCGTGATGATGAAGGGGCCTGGACAAAGGCCGCCCAGGAGGCAGACGGCGCTGAGGACATTGGGGTGATTCTCAATGCTCGCTTGTCCGTTCAAGAGGCTGCCGTGGGGCTAAAGGGCATCGGCATCGGCTGGGGTGCGGAGGTACGCCTCCCCTCATCCAACTTTGAGAAGACCATCTGGGTCTCTCTGGACCAGACGCTCGCCACGAAGGAGGTGGTCCTCCTCGACCGGCTTGAAAACAAAAGAGCCACCTTCCCGTTTGACTGGTCGGACGGGGAGTACCACGACTACCGGGTGCTCTGTGATCCTGTCGCAGACCTTGTGGTTGTGGTTGTGGATGATGTGGTGCTCGGAAGCGTGGCCTTTTCGGACTTCTCGTCCGCGATGGTCAGCGACTTCGGCACCTACCTGACAGGCAAGATCGGGTACGTCGGCAAAGGGTCGTGTAAAGCAACACTCGACTCCCTTTCTGTTGTCCCCCTACGAACCGAAGCCCTCCCCCTCCGACCGGCGCTCATCAAGACCTTCGGCGTCCGTTTGCGTCTGGGGGTTGATGGGGACATCGACTCCTACCAGTTGCCTCGGACTGACGGAACGGGGGTTCCCAACAGCCACCCTACGGCCACGTTCAAGGAGATGGACTGGACGGCTCAGTGCCGGGTGAGGATGTTCCTTGATCCCACCTGGGGCGTGTCGGTCTACCGCCCGGATCTGCCGCTGCCTCCAGGGGCCACAGAGGACTTCGCCACTGAGACCACGGACCCTTCAGCGGCCTGGATCAACGTCGAGTATCGGGATCTGCCTGTCTACAGGCTCCATCACGGCTCGGTCTCCTTCGGTGCGATCAATGAGGAGGCCATCAGCCAGCAACGGTGGGACTCGGTACGCTACCGCGTCCGGGGCGGGCCAGAAGGCTTCGGCATCGCACCGCAAGGCATGGTGCTCAACCGTGCCTTCACGCTGACCAGCGGCGAGTACAACCTCGACGTCACACCCGAGACAGCGACCATCACCTCTCGGACACCCTTCCTGGTCTATGTCCCCGACAGTGACGTCTACGCGGATCGTGTGTTCGTGGTTCAGGTGGACGGCGCGGTGATCCCACCAGCCGACTACACCTTTGACAAGGCCACCCAGAACCTCCAGTTCACTTCGTCGGCTCCGCTCCCCTCCAGCCAGCACGAAGTCACGGTCACATTCGCGGTCGGCAAGCCGGTCACTCAGACCTATCTGTGCGGGCAGCCCATCGACGAGACTGTCACGGTCCTCAACGAGGGCACGCCCCCCATCCCGACAGACCTGGACCAGCCTGCTGACCGCGAAATCGAGAACGGTGGGATCATCAACGACCCCGCAGATGTGCTCGACGAAGCCGAGAGCCTGGTGCTCAATGATCCCTACCGGGTCGTCACCTTCACGGACACCGCCGAGAGCATCTACGCTGACCTCCAGTTTTGCACGACGGAGGACGGGGATTCCGTTCACATCACGCCCGTCTGCGACGGACCTGGACCTGGTCTGGGCCTCTCCCACCTTGAGGTAGACGGCCACTTCACGACCAACGCCTTCACGGTCCCAGAGGGGCCTGGAGGACCGTGGAAGGGGTCACCCGCCATCAAGGGGTCGGCCACCCACTTCAACCCCGCTACGGTGCTCACCGCGAGCGGAGGCAACATCCTGGGGGGCAATCTCGGACCAGGCACGGCGATCCTGTACCCCAACCAGCGGGGACCATCCGGGAAGCCCCCGGCTGGAGGCATGGGGATCAATCAGGACTTTGCCCTCCGTCTGGAGGACGTGACCCCACGCACGGAAGACCTGAGCATCGACACCACGATGGGGGACAACGTGCCCCCGACCTTTGCAGACCCGGTGCCCAGCAACCCGGACGGTGTCCCTACACCAAACGGCAACGGGGCAGTCGCCTACAAGATGGTGGACTACGCCACGGTTACTGCATCACGGCTCGGTCCCTGGGGCGGCTTGACTGCACTGGAGACCCGGTCCTTGCTGGCCGGGGGCGCACCCCTCAACGGCTCCGAGTTCATCCTGGAGGGCGGCACCCAGATTCCAGGCCCCGTTGTCACCGAGGGGTACATCAGGGCAGCCAACTGACAATACCGCCTCTATCTCCGTGATCCTGTGAAGAGAGCGGAGACTTTCACATGGCCTGGGTAGAACAGTATTGGTGGAAGTTCCGCCACCGGGTATCGACCCTATGGGGGCGCTGCATAGAGGTCGTGATTACCTTTTTCAACTTCATCCGCACGGACAAGGTAGGGCTCGTCGCCCCTACGATTCTGTTTATGGCCATCAGCCATGGATTCTTCTGGTCCACAGTCGTATTCCTCAATGACTGGACGACCTCGTGGTACGACGAGCGGCACCCGTCTCTCACCACGTCGGTCAGCGTGTGCATCGAAAGTCTCCCCAACGGTGTCTGTGCCAGGCTCGTGGAGCACCTGACTCTGGTCCAGAGCCGGGCACACCACCACTACGAGATCAGCCGGACCTTCCAGTCCTACCAGTTCGGGTTCCTGAGCACATCCTTTTGGGCGGGCACCCTGCTGGCTCTGGGCATCTTCACGGTGGTTCGCAAGGGTTTCGATGACCTCGGATCATGGGGCAAGGGAATGCTGATGGGTTTGCTATGTGCGGCGGCTTTCTTTGGCGGCTTCCCGGCGCTCGTGAGCATCGACGACAACATCAAGGACAACCTCGACGGCTACAACGCTTACGACGGCATCGCCGCCGAGATCAGGACGTACATGCGGACGGGTGAGAGCGTCACCGGCAACCATGTGGACGGGGCCTCGTTCCTCCACAAGATCGACATGATGATCTCGGACCTCGATGCCCCCCGGATCCAACTCGACGCGACCCAGATGGACCTCGGCAAGAGCAGATTTCTGGAGTTGAGCCAGGAGATGGAGAGTGGGGTCACGGCCCCCGATGCTCCAACGCCTCGCGTTATCCCGCCTATACCTTCTGAAGGGGTGGACGAGAGCACCCCATGAACAACGTGATCCCATTCCCGACACCCGAGACTGTCCTCACCGACGAGGACGTGCGCTGGGTGCTGGGTGACCACACACCACAGGCCGAGATCACCGCCGGGGACTCGGAAGCCTTCTGGAGTCAAACATGAACAGCACTTCTACACTTCGACGCATCATGCGCTCCGAGGGCCTGATCAAGACCGCTGGCAGCGGTGCCAGCAACGAGGCGTACCTCGACTCCATCAGCAGCCGGATGAAGGACAAGATCCTCAAGGGCATCGCCAATCACTACGGCGTCTCGACCCAGAGGATGTACAAGGAACTGATCGACCCGGACGCCGAGGCTCTGTACGAGTACATCACCGATGGCTCCCGGATGCAGGTGTACCGCGACATGAAGTCGGGACGGTTCGCCAGCACCCGCAAGGTTGCTCACCGTCCGCACTTCGTGACCCCGAAGGAACTCCGCAACGGCCATGCGTTCATGACCTACAAGATCGACGCCGGGAAGAACAACAGCAAGTTTTACGAAGGCAAGATCACACCAGCCGATGACGGCACCTGGTCCTACCTGAAGCGTTGGGGTGCCTTGACGGATGCTGGTGCCAACCACCCACGAGTGGATGGTGAGAAGTACGACAAGCACGGACTCACTGAGTCCCAGGCACAGCAGATGCTCGACAAGGAGAAGAAGAAGCGCCTCGGACCCCGTGGCTACTCCGACGCCATGAAGTCACGACCGCTGGGTCAGTACCCTGTGGGCCTCCAGCGCGACGTGGGCTTTGGGTGGGGCAAGCAGGAGATCACCAACTGCGTCCCGGCGCTGCGGAACATGTCGGACCTGATCGTCACCGCCCTGGCAGAAGTCCAGCAGGATGATCCTGGCGACCTTCTCCGTGCCCTTGAGAGCCTTGCCGTACTCGTAGGGGACCTCCCCAGGAGCAGCATGGCGAAGGAGATCGCGAAGAAGATGCGGCCTCCCGTCCAGCGCATGAAGAAGAACCCCCGCTTCATCGACGACCCCAACCGCACGACGAAGGAGTTGATGACCCTCAAGCGGTACATCGACCGCCAGACCAAGGAGTGCAACGTCTGATTTCTCGGCCACCGAGACGACGAAAACGCGCCCCCGCCGACCCGAAGGTCAGTGGGGGCGCGTTCGCGTTTAGGCGTTTCGGAAGCGTCGTCGGTCTTCGCGGCGAAGGCGACGGCGAGCAAGGCGTCGGGTGACACGTTTGCTGGGGTGTTCGGGAATGAGGATGCAGTAGTGTCCACGTTCACCGTAGGTGTCGCGGACGTTGAGCCGTTTGAATCGGTCCATGTCTCTCCGGGTTGGGGTTAGCGGCCAGTCTCGTCTACGCCAGCCTCGGCAAGCGAGGTAGCGAGGAGCATTTCGGTGGGGGTGAGGACGAGGTCGTTGCCGTCCTCGTCAAGGATGTGGGTGGGGAACCACTGTCCCCCTCGCTGGGCGAAGGCGACAGTGATGTCGATGATCCCGCCCGGCGTGGTGCGCTGGACGGTCACGGTAGTGTCGGCCATGGGGGCCTCCTGTGATGGGGTTGAAGGGATCATGCGACAGTGGCCCACTGGTTCCAGTAGTCCACGCCGCGCTGGTACTCGGCGGTGTCGAGGGGTTTGCCGTTGCCGCCCTGCTCGATGCCGAGGGCGTTCCGCATCTGGGCAGCGGGGCCGAGCGGGGCCGCTTCGGGAGCGGTCGCGCTGTTGATGGAGACGATGCCCCAATCGGCGTCGATCTCCATCCCTTCCTTCTCCAACTGCTCGCGGGAGTAGAGGACAAGGTGCAGCCACTCGCACCGCTCGACTCGCACGGAGCCAGCGGGGAAGTGCCGGGTCAGCACAGCCAACTCGCCTTCGCGGCGAGCCTTGTACTCCGTGCGGAGAAGGGCTGCGTTGTACTTGGTGATCTTGGCAACGCCCGACAAAGCGTCGGTGAAGTTGCGGACGAAGACGTGGCGGACGAAGCCCGCCGTCTCGCCCTCAATGAAGTGACCCTCGTTGAGAGTCGCGCCGTAGACGAGGGCGTCGAAGTCCTCGACGGTGTGGCTGGCGATCTTGGTGCCAGCGAAGGTGGGGTCGAAGTGCCGACCTGCGGCGAAGGAAGTGGTCTGGATGCTCATGTGTGTCCTTTGGCCCTGTAGGGCACTGGGGGTGGGTGAGGGTCGCTGCCCTCACCTACTTACGGAAGCAGGGGGAAGTTTTAACGGCGACCCCCGAAAAAAATCCCCCGTTAAAACCGTCTGCTGCTTCCGTAAGTAGGTGAGGACCCGCACCTTCGCGCCCTCAAACCCCCAGAGCCCCATAGGAGGCTGACCATGACCATCGTATCGTTCGACTTCGACGACACGCTGGCCTGGACGCGAGTGATCCGAGACGCTGACGGCGACATCGAGGACACCGTCCCTGCTGGCGTCAACCCTCACATCATGCCGCTGCTCCATGCAGCCCTCGACCGTGGCGACGAGGTTCACATCGTCACGACCCGCCACGCCTCTCGCTGGCGCGACATCACCCTGGCCGAACTTCGTGCCTGGGGTGTGCTCGACCGCCTTGCAGGCGTTCACTTCACCGATGGTGAGTGGAAGGCGGAAACTTTGTCCACGCTTCGGGTAGAGGTACATCACGATGACGACCAGGATGAACTGGATCGTCTGCCGCCCGGATGCAGTGGTGTCCTGGCACCTCTACACCCGTCCTGGGGAGGTGTGCGATGACTGAGGAAGAGGCCAAAGCCAGACTGCTCCCCCCTGTGCAGAAGGGTGCTTTGGTGGTGGTCGTCCGTGGCCGCAAGGTGCCACGCGGCACTATGGGCGTGGTGAGGTGGGAAGGTGACGGTGACTACGGCCCCCGTGTGGGCCTCGCTGTCGAAGGCGAGGACAAACTCGTCTACACCGCCTACAAGAACGTCGATGCTGTGTACCCTGGCCTGATGCCTGGCCAGGATCCCGAGGGCGGTTGGGTCGAACTCTACGAGCGTGTGCAGCGGGAGCAACGGCTTCCGATGAAAGGGCACCGAATCGAGCACCGAGGCTCAGGCATGAAAGGCAAGGTCTTCTGGGCGCAGGGGAGCCGTATCGGCTTCAAGTCCGACAAGGGGGTCACCAACTGGTCCGACGCCCACGAGGTCTGGATGTTGTCGGGACCCATGGAGTGCCGTTTGGATTACGTCACCGAGGTTCCCGCCGTGCCTGCATTACGGGTCCTCCTTGAAGTAGACGCCCGGTCGCTTCCGGCCCCTTTCAATGAGATCCAGTACCTGGACCCCCTTCCCCAGGGCGGCTACCGAGGTTTGAATGGTCGCCAAGAGTACGTCGCCACGTTGCCTGAGGAGGTGGCCCAGCAACACCTTCCGGTTGTGGGCCACCTCCAGGATTCCGGGCGTCCTCGGTAGCCCGCCTATCGCCCCTCCACAGTCGGAGGCTTTCATGGGCTGTGGCTGTCGCAAGAAGAACGGGGCGAAAAACCCAACGGCAATCAAGAAATCTGCTCCCCAGATTCGGGTTGCCCGTGCGATCCCTCGTGAGCCTGTGACGAAGCGACTCCCCCGAGGGACGCGGGTGCGCCGATGACGTGCCTATGCAACCGGGTACTGTGGCCCTTGATGGAGACTTGAATGGCAATCCGCGACAAGTACTTTCCTGGCTCAACCGTCAGTCGATACCTTCCGCCGGGAGAACACTCCTGGTCTGAGGCTATCTACCAGTCCGGTAAGCCAGTCCTCGACGCTGAACTGAATCTCTCCCAGGAAGTAGGGAAGGAGATCCGGCGTCTGATCCAGCACCATGAGACCCCGTCTGGGTGGCTGCGCGGACCCGTTCCGCCCTCCCTGACAGATTTCTCGTTCGGCAACCCCGCTGGAGGCTACCCCGCTGACTCCTTCTACATGGTGAACCGCACCGCCATCGTGGCTCAGATGCCCGTCACCGTGGCCTACACGGAGAACACGGAACCTCAGAACCTCATTCAGTTGTCGCCTGCGACTCTGGACAACGGCACCCCCGCCAACGTCAAGCGCACCGACTTCGTGTTCCTGGAGGTGTTCCGTGCCCTGGTGAGCCCTTCACCACACGCCTCTGGGTCCATCACCGTCCTGACGTTCCCGACCGCAGGCTCCATCACCATCAACGGTGTGGCACTGACCCCCGCTGGCGGGCCTCGTGGCGTCGGCATCGGAGCCGACAACTACGACAACACGTTGGTGTCAGCAGCGGCCATCGCGGCGGACATTCGGGACGCCATCAACGACTCATCCAACTCCTGGGCTGGGGTCGTCACCGCAGAGATCGACATCTCGGTTGCAGAGCAGGTGAACATCAAGGCCACGGATGCGTTCGCCGGTGCAGCCGGTAATGCCATCGGCTTCATTGAGTCCACAGGCGGTGCCGAGTTTACCCTCGACCCTCTCGTCGGCAATCTCACGGGCGGTGTAGACACCCCGAACAAGCCGACCCAGGCCACTATCTACAGGAACGGAAACATCCTGGCCCCGGCAGGTGTGAACCTGCCCGACCGCATCGCTGATCCCACCATCGGGACCGAGAGCACGAAGCGTGTTCAGATCCAGTACAACATCCGCAAGACCAACCAGACCGAAGCCGTCAACTTTCAGGTCACCAACGGCTTCATCGGTGCCAACTGGATCGCAGCCACTACGGTCCCCTCTACAGCAGACTCAGAAGTCCGGGCTCAGGCTACCCAGGTCGCCCCTGTAGGGCGCTACCGGTTCGTCCCTGCTGATGGGGTCACAGTCCTTGCCTACATCGAGGTCACAGGCGTCGGAGCCATCGCGCTTGGCGACACCATCGACGTGAACGGCGTGACGCTGACCGCAGCGAACCCCGCCGTGAACCCCGACGAGTTTGACCCTACAGGTGCTCCCGGAGCCATCGCCACCAGCATCGTCACAGCCATCACGGCCTCGGTGGGGACTGTTGCGGCCTCCGCTTCGGGATCACTCATCGCCATCGTTCCTGCCGTAAGCGGCGACAACGTGACCCTGAGCAGTGTCTTGACGACAAGCACCTCGGTCATCACGGCGGTCAACTCGGCTGTGTCGTACCAGACGGTAGACAATGGCCTCTACATCTCTGGTGACGGCACGCAGAAGGCAGCGACTGATCTCGGCACTGTGGACGGCTACTCCTATGCCATCCCCATGTGCTTCGTCTTCCGCCGCAACGATGCCAGCACAACTGGCGGCTTCGACCCGGCAAACAACACCAACGGTGCGCTGGCGCATGACCATGCCCCCTTCAACAACACCCACCTCACAGGCGGGGCGACTGCGATCCCGGCGTCTACGTCTGACAGGCCCGACCAGCGGTTCCACGATGTCATTGTCTCAGGGGATGTCCTTGACCTTCGACGTCAAGTGTCCCCCGGCGGTGTTGACCTCAAGGCAGAACTTGAATCGCAGATGACCGCTCTTCTCGATGGTTCCATGCACACATGGGCCATCGACACTGAGGACATCACTGAACTGGGCAACTCCTCAGGGGATGTCTCGTCGGTGTACCTGGTGTGCAACGAGATCGGTGACCAGGACAACGTCAACGGCGAAACCATCGGCAAGTGGGATCACATCCGACGCCGGTTCGCCGATCAGCCTGTCGTTGAACGCCGCATCTTCCCCATCACGTCTGACGCCCCTTCCGGGACAAACCCCGGCCTGTTCATGGACCCCACGAGGGCTGGATGGGAGGCAGGCCAGGTCATCAACATCAACCTCGGCCAACTTGACGCCTCGGGTCTGGGGGACTGGGTTCCCACGGCCTCTCCGGTGGTGGTGACGAACCAGTGGCCTGCCGGAACCACCATCACCAACGTCCTCCGAGTCGTTCACGACGACGGCAACTACGCCCTGGCCATCGACCAGAACGTCGAGACGGATCTGATTACCGGCATCGGTACGGACCACGTCCAGATCACCCTGGCCCCGAACAACGCGCAGGCCAACGGAGGCGTGAACGGCGACCCTGGCTACGACATCGTCCCAACCGTCGCCGGTACTTCGGCTCGCCGCATCTTCGTCGAGTTGGAGATTTCGTACCCTGCCGGGGTGGGCATCTCGGCCACGCCGGACGAGATCATCGGCGGCTCCCCGACCGTGACCCCGTACCATGGCTCGGCCCTGGAGTACGACACCAGCAAACGCCCGACAGACTTTGAAGACCTCCAGCCCCCGGCCTACCGGCCCGGCTACCGTGAGGTCATGATGGAGTACATCTGCAACGATGGTCTCACAGTCCCCGTGTCGGGATCACCCATCACTGAGGAAGTGGTGAGTGGCAGTGGCATCGACCTGATCATGTCCCGCCGCTTCTACGGCATCAAGGGTGGTGCTCCTGCCCTCATGTCCGTGACAGACATCGGTGGAGGGCTCGGCGCTGTGCCGATTGACGACGCAGCCACGACATGGGGCAACTCCGCACGCAAGATCGTCCTCTCAGGGGCGGGTGTGGCTCCCGGTGTCCAGAGCAAGTGCTCCGTGGAGTACTTCGCGCAAGACCCCATCCCTGATTTCTCCAGCCCCGGCGACCGCTACCAGATCGCAGTCTACTTCCGTAGCAACGCGCCCCAGACGGTTGGTGTCATGGGCGGGTTCCCGGCGACTTCCCCGTTGCCGGACACCCTGAACCTTGAGCCGTTGGTCATGTCCCGCAACCTGTGGACGAACACCACCTCCGTGGGATCACTGGACCTGGCGTTCCCCTACAGCAACCCGTCTGACCAGATCGCCGTCAACGCTGACCAGCAAACCGGCATCAACCCTCCGTTCCCTGGCGAGTGGGCTCTCATGTCCCTGGCCAAGATCAGCGTCGGTGACTTCGACGCCGAGACGGGCCTGCTCAACCTGCATCAGATGGTCCCAGTTGACCCCAACTCGGACTTCTCCTTCTCCAGCCGTGCGTGGGATCACGAGTTCCGTGGGCACTACCGGATTGCCGATGTGAACGCCTATCGGCCTACGGCGATGGCCCAGCCGCTCTCTGGGGTCGCGACCCACAAGGTCTTCTTCCCCTTCCTGGCTCAGACCTCCGCAGACAACGTCTACTTCCGCAAGGGAGAGGTCGTGCTCGTGGTAGTCAGTCGATACGCACTTCTTGATGGAGACAACGTGGTTCGGTTCACGGATAGCGGCACAGACACCTGTGCTGCGGTGTACCGGACACGCGGGCTACTCCTTTTGGCTTCGGAGCGATAAACCATGCCTCGTAATGTAGATCCTGGAACTATCCGAGTTGGCAAGGGACTCGCCCCCGAAGGGACGGTCGAAGACAACTCGCTGCGCTACCCGGAGCGGGATGCCGATCCCCTTCGTGTTCACATCCATGACCCCAGCCGCGCCCACATGGCGTCGAGCATCGGTATCGTAGATGAACTCGACTGCTACGTCTCTGACGAGGTTGAGGGTGCCCTCCAGGAACTCTGTGGCAACTCCGCTGCGGGTCGCCTCAACGGCCTGATCGCAGGCGGGACCTTCAGCGAGTTGGGTTGTCTCCCCAACGGCACGGCGGGTGGTGTCCACGCCACGTTGACCCTGTGCTCTCCTACAGAAATCCTGATGAACGGCACGGTCCTGGACGCCACGGGCCTCACTGTGTCCGTCCCTGCGGCCAACACGGTCTACTTCATCTACCTGGACACCCAGGTCAGCAGCCCGACCTACCGAGAACTGGTCGCGACCACGGGGACCCCTCCTCAGGTCGAAGTCGGTGATCCCGACACCACCACCGGCCCCGGCAGCATTGAAAACGTCATGCTCGCCAAGGTCACGATGGACGCAGGCGGCAACGTCGTGTCCTGGCAGGACGCACGCTTCTTCGTGCGGAACCTCGACCGCAAGGTCACTTACAGCAGCCGCCAGGGCGAGAACGTGGACGCCTGGTCCGAAGGTTGCTTCGCCAACCTTCAAGCCTTCTTCTTCTGGGCTGAGTACTACGGAGACGGTGCGCTCCCCTCCAGTAACGAGGAAGAGAAGGGCATGGTGCTGATCCGAGGGACGCACACGATCCTCTCGACGCTCAATGTGCCCACCGACCACCTCCAGTTTGTCGGCGACGGCGAAGCCATCATTGAGTTGACCGGCAACGCCGCCTTTGATGCGGTCCTGGTGGACGCGAAGAAGGACATCACCTTCCGCAACATCACCTTCCTGTGCAACGTGGCGAGCACGGGGAGCAAGGGCATCCGTGCTGCTGGAGACTTCACCGACCTCACCGTCGAGGACTGTCGTTTCCTGAGTGGGGCGCAAAACTTCAGCGTGGCCCTTCACCTTGACGCAGGCGGCGCGGTCAACGAGCGGATCACAGTCCGTGACTGCGCGATTGAGGCTGTCGATTGCGGTGTCAATGTCGATGGCTTTGGGTCCACGTCCTCCTGGGGAACGCTGATCGAGAACTGTTCCGTCGATTCTCAGGCGGTCGCTGCGGGCTCTGTGGGCATCCAGTTGGGTGACAACCAGACCAACGGCTATGGCACCGTCCGAGGGTGCTTTGTTTCGTCTTTTGAGACCGGGATCATGGTCAAGGACACCGGCGTCACCCTGGTTGAGGGGAACACCATCCGGGACACCATCAGCGGGATCATCTACCCCAGCGATAGTGCCATTGGTCATACGGTGGTGAACAACCACATCACGCTCGGTGACAACCTCACCCTCCATGGCATCTTCTTCGGGATCGGTCACCAGAGCATCGTGATCTCGGGCAACTACATCCGCAGCCTCATTGACGGAGGTCACCCTTCGGAGCCTTACGGCATCTCCGTCCAGGGTCGCGCGGCGAGTGAGAAGGTGAACGCCCGCATTGAGAACAACCACGTCATTGGCTTCTACGACGCCACTGCGACTATCGGGCACGGCATCTGGGTCGTGGGGACTGACGGCGTCTGTGAGGGTGTGACCATCACAGGGAACACACTTTCCCGGAACAACATCGCCGTTGAGTCCTGGATGAACGGAACCATCACGGGGAACACCGTTGAGGCAGCCACGCTCGGTATGCCTCCGGGGCCTACAGTAGGCGGGGCGATTGATCTCACCAATGCTCGCTCCTTCACGGTGAGCGGAAACACGGTCAATGCGCGGGATGTCATCCGCCATGGGGTGTACGCCCGTGTCGGCAAGGACCTGACGGTCACGGGGAACACTGTGACGCAGCCTTTCGTCACCGGAGTCCTGCTCGACTCCGGTCCCAACTTTGGTGCAATATCGGGGATGGAGAACTTCACCGTGAGTGGAAACACGGTCGATGCCCTTCCTGATCCGGCCAACCCCTCCCTGCCTACGGCAGACGGGATCGTCATCAGCAGCACTACGGACGACGGATCTCCCGAAATCGGTGTTGTCGATGGCAACTCCGTTCGGCGTTGTCGCCACGGAATCTTGCTGACCGGCTTCGCCATCAACGTCCCGATCCGGGACGTCACGGTGTCAAACAACATCGTCTCCGAGTGCGCGAAGGACCAGGACACCTGGGACATCTGGGACTTCCAGGACGCGGGCACCTACGGAATCGGCTGCCTCTACGCGAAGAACATCATCCTCTCAGGGAACAACATTGGCAGCGTCGGCCAGGTCACGCTCGACACGGGCGCACCACTCGTCCCTGCGAACAACGTCTTTGTCCAGGCACTGTTCACCCTCAACTGCTCGGGGGTGACGGCTCAGGGGAACACCATCCGCAACTCGCTCCCTTATGGGACGGGTCGGGCCAACGACATCGCCCTGCTTGTGGGCCGCCTTGCCGGTGATGTGGAGTGCATCAACACTAAGGTCGAAGGCAACAGCATCATCATCAACGACAGTGTGGACCCCGGTAGTCACCAGGGCATCCTGGCCTGGGCGGACGGTACGTCGGGCGTTGCCACGGCTGGCTTCATTGACTTGTCCATCTCGGACAACACGATCCACACAGTGAACGGAGCCAGCGGTTCCGGCGTCGGCACTGGGATTCACATCGTCGCTCAGGATGAGGGTGCTATCGAAGGTGCCCGCATTGAGGGCAACCAGATTGGAAACTACCTGTCCAGCGGGATCTACGTCCAAACGGGTGATGGGAGCCCTCAGGGCGACAGCAGCATGTATCGCGTGGGCGTCCGGCACAACACGCTCAGGTCCATGGGTGTAGCCGGACCTACGGCGGCTATCTACGTCACAGCCTTCACCGACGACGACCACATCAAGCGCATCTACATGCTCACCATCGAGGGGAACACCATCTCTAACTCGTGGGGTCAGGGGATCTACTTCACCTGTGCAGCATCGGACACGACCACGACCGGCTTTATCGGTATGGACGCCATCACCGTAACGGACAACGAGATCGACAGGCTTCTCTGGAACCAGGCTCAGGGCGCAGTCGGAATCGGCTTTGTCCTCGACGGAGGCACGAATGAGAGGATGAATACTGGATACCCAGCGTTCACCACGCCGGGCCTTCAGAACTTCTCGGTGCTCAGGAACCGTGTCAGCCAGGTGGGGCGGGGCTTTGACCTGGGCGGTGACGACATCTTGTCCTGGGTCAACTTCGCCATCGAGGACAACAACTGGTCTGGGAACGGATCTGCTCACCTCACCCCGACCACCGACTACCTCAACCGGGTGTCCCTCTCCCTCACCGACAGCACCAAGGAGATGACCCTTGAAAACTGGTCCATCTCCGGGAACAACTGCGCCATCGATCTCCAGAACCGGCAGTTGGATAACTGGCGGTTCCTGACGGAGAACGCCAATGTCTCGGTCCTCCGGGTCCAGGGCAACCAGATCAACGGCTCTGGGCTCGATGCCACACCCAACGACTATGGGCGTTCATTCTACTACCTCGGAAACAACCAGAAGAATGCGTTGGTGTCCACCGACCACAAGGAGATCCACATCTCCGGGAACACCTTTGGAGGGGGCCTCTACTGGGAGGCCAGAAACTCCAGCCTCTACAGGATGGACATCCACGGGAACCAGATCTCGGTCCCTGTCGCAGATGCTGACACCCCCACCCTGTCCCCCCTGACCCTGTGGAACAACGGCTTCGACGTTGACGGCCTCAAACTCCAGACAGTCCACGTCCGGGAGAATGCCCTGACGGGAGGGACACACAGTCTTCTCTTCATGGTTGATGACACCCAGGAGATCGAGGAGATCGCGATCTGCGGGAACGCCTTTCAGGACGCCCGTCTTCACGCGGTGTGGTTCGGCGTAGACCAGACATCCGGGGTGTCGTACCACTCAGACGTCGTCAGGAACCTCCTGATCGACGGCAACATCATCGGCAACCACGGCGCAAACTCAAGCAACCAAGCCACCGGCATCCGCTTCGCAGCGGGGCAGGCGGCCACACAGACGCTCGGGATCACGAACAACCAGGTGTACAACCAGGACCTCCAGGCGATCACCTGCTTCTTCGGCGGCTCGGTTCCGGCCTTTGGGGGAGCCTACGACAGGAACATCACCATCGAGGACAACAAGATAGACCTGTGTGGGTACACCGACGCCGCTCTCCCCTTGATCTCCCTGGAGGTGGACCCTGCGGCCAGCCTCGGGGTCAACGACGACATCAGTTCGGTCTCTGTCAGCGGCAACCAGATCAGCAACAGCGGGTGGTCCGATGGCAGTGTTGGCATCTACGCTGACTTCGCTGACTACGGAATCTGCTACGACATGCGAGTGGACGACAACACCCTGACCCAACCCTCGGGCAGCATCATCAACCCGAGTCGTTTCGGTTCGGGTGTCGAGTTGGACCTCCCCTCCGCACAGCGGCTCTCCGTGTCCCGCAACCAACTGCGGTGCAGCGGGTTCGCCGGGGGTGTGACTAAGGGCTTTGGGGTCTTCCTCCAGTTTTACCGGGGCGTGGATCCGGGATCCTCTGAACCTGGCATCTCTGGGATCGCCCTGGACGACAACATCATCAGCCTTGACGACGATTCTGATGGGGGCATCAACTGGGCGGTACTGGCGACCGAGGACATGCAGATTCGGGACTTCAGTGTCTGCCGCAACCAGATCCGCGCCAGGACCGCCAACATAGTCAGCACCGGGATTCGGTTCGTCGGTGAGGACGGAGCAGGGGACTACTCAGGCTACTTGCAGAACGTCCACATCAACGACAACCTCATCTCAAACTTGCGGACGGCGGTGGAGTTGCGCCAGTCCGAGTTGGACATGCTCCATGACGGACTTCTTCTGCGGAACTGCGGGATGGACGGCAACAACGTCTATGAGTGCTCCATCCAGGGACTCGTCTGGAAGACAGGGGCGGTGAACGCCAACTCGGGCAACATTCATGGTTTCTCGGCAAGCCGGAATCAGGTGACGACGACTCGCCGTGGAGACCAGAGCAGTGCGGCCAACCCCCTGCTCGGCGTTTACTTCGGTCGAGGGTTTTTGTCGGGCGTCGGCTCGGTCAACATGCACTCGATCTCTGTCGATGACAACCAGATTTACCTGGCCAACCCCGACGACCAGGGCACTGAATGGACGGGTATTCATCTGCAACTGTCTGCGGTCAACAATGACGGCGGGGGGCCTGTCCCCAGCGCCATGACCACCATCAGTTGTGACAGGAACCACATCCGAAACACAGGCTACAACGCCATTGACTTTGAGATGATGGGCTATACCGAGCAGAACGCTCAGGGTGACCTGACCAATGTCACCAAGGTCAAGAACGCCTCCTGCTCGGGCAACCTGATCATTGGCGGGACGGAGATGGTAACCACTATTCACCGGGGCCTTCTCCGAATCGATCTCCAGAACGCCGTCCTTCAACAGTTCACCCTCCAGGGGAACAACGTCGAAACCGTCTTTGCAGACGGTCTGGGCGAGGCTTTGGTGGTCGCCACCTTGTACCTCCCCCCCAACCCTCCCGTGAACAATAACGACGACAACCAGTACTGGTCAGTGCAAAGCAACGTCATCACCCATGGCTCAGACGGCAACGAGCATGTCATCGCAGTCATGGACGGAGGGTCAGGTGTCACGGGCTGGCACTATGGACCTCCAGTGCAGGGAATCGTCACGGGGAACCTCAACACCTCCGACACGAATGCTTCCGACGACTTCAATGGCGCGTACTGGACCTTCGGGGGGACCAGCATCCAGTCCAACAACCTCGTGATCCCGTAGGAGGACCCATGCTGAACACACCCATCATCACATACGTTGGCAGATACGAGGATGCCGCCTCCATGGCGGCCCCAGCATCTGTGCTGTCCGCCCAGGGGTGGTTGTCCCACCGCGCGGGACCGGAGCACGCAGAGGTGGAGATCACTCCCGCCGACGCCCAGAACCGCCGGAATGCGGTGCTTGCTGCCATCGTGGCGAAGATCCCCGCTGGGATCACGCGGGTGCTGGACATTGGTTGCGGCAACGGTGACCTCGCCGAGGCCCTTCACGCGACCCGTCCTGAGGTGAACTACCGGGGCATAGACATCTCCATGGAGGCCATCGCCGCAGCCAACACCAACCTGGAGTCCTCCCCCGGAAACCTTCCTGCAAACGTCGAGTTGCAGACGGCAAACCTCACGGAGTACCTGCTTGCAGGGGTGGATGACTGGGACTTCATTGTCTCCTCTCGCTGTGTCTTTCGGGAGACTCGCAGATCTGGCGACCGCGCCCTTCTCCGACTCATCGACAGCAAGGCTCCCAAGGGGTGGTTCATCTACGGAACCCACTGGCGTATGCTCCGTCCCGATCTTCAGTACGTCATGCAGGAAGCGTTGACCAACAGCACCGACCCCACCGAGCACTACTTCAAAGGTGCTCAGTCCTTTCTGAATGTCGCTGCGGCGTTCGTCGGGTACGAGAAAGAGCACCCGGCCTACATCATCAGGGGGGCCTCCGTGGCTCCTGCGCCTGATCCCGGCAAGTACCAGAAGTTCGATGTGATGAAGAACGGCAAGTTTGAGGAGGCCCGCGCACAAGGGACCCTCAAGTACGACTCAGGCATGACGGAGTACAAGAGTGCTACGTTCGACGCCCAGGGGCAGTTCACGGGAGAGGTGGTTGTGAGCAAAGCGTCCGCCCCCGCGAAGGCCAACCTTGCGGACGTGGAGTCACAGAAGACCAACCTTCAGAACCTCAAACAGATCGCGGGGTAGGACACCAACATGAGAATCTTCACCGACATCGCCAGCCATGACACGACAGGGGTCGCTCCGGGCGGGCGTATCGTTCGTACCGACTCCACCCCCGTGCAAGGGGAGGAGACCCCGATCAACGGTCAGTGGGTCTTCCCCGTCCCCGAAGGCGCAGCACTGACGGTGGATTCGACCTCCTTCTGGTTCCCCCAGGAGGACCTCAACTCGATCCCCTCACGAACGGCATCCGAGTTGCTGATCCGCTACCCGATGTACGACCACATCATCTACAACTTCTACCTCGACAACGGGGACACGGACGCCTTCGATCTGACCAACCCCACGCCGATGCCAACAGTTGCGACCACTACCCCGCCGATGCCTACCATCCTGGGGGCCAGCACGGTGCCGCGCTGCCAGTTGGGAGGCCCTACAGGCGCTCCCTCAGTCGGCATGGTCCCCAACTCCCTGGGAGTCCTGCCTCGGACGGAGGGCCGCCCCAACAACCTTTTCGGCTCGCTCGTCACGGCGATGATCGATCTGTGGTACTTCAACCCCTGCTACATCGAGGTCAATGATCCGGTCACCCTCAACCCCGGTGACATTGTATCCCTCGACGCCCTCCCTCTTGAGGCGATAGCAGGTGTTCGCGTCTCTGGCGACGACAACTTCTCTCTGAGCAGCGGAACCGCTGCGGGCATCGCGGCGGACATCGTGGCTGCGATCAACGACCCGCTCAACTCCTTCTCGACACTGGTGCTGGCGACGATTGACCCCACGGTCCCGAGCCGCATCCAACTGCGTCCCGTGCCTCCGACCAACACCCAGATCACTGTCGCCGCTGCTGGTGGGGTCACCGGGTTCACTCTCGTCGAGTCCCATCCTGGCACCGACGAAGTGATGATGTGGTGGAAGATCAACCGCATGACGGTGACCGAGGACCAGGGCAACACTCAGGCTACGACCCCGATTGGCAACACCCCAGCCATCAAGAGCCTTGTCGAGATCAATGAGGAAGACCCCGACCTGCTGGTTTACGCCAGCGTGGATGACGGAAACTCCTGGTATCGCATCCCCTACCTTGAGCCGATTGACTTGATCAACGCGGGCACCGAGTTGCGGGTAGCATTCATCAACCTCGGCACTGACAAGATCTATGTCGAGGGCTTCTGCGTCCTGTTCCCTGACCTCTTGCCTCCGCTGTAGCCATGCACCACATCTCCATCCACGACCTGAAAGGCGATGAGCGCCGCCGCTGGGCAGAGGCCCGCAAGGCCGCCTATCGCAAGGTATTGCGGGATCGGGGGGCGTCTGACCAGCAGCGCAGGGAAGCCCGAGCCAAGTTGAACGCCATCGACCGCCCTTCCCGGTAGTCCGGCTATCAGGTCCACCGGGGTAAGGGTGAGGCTTGCCTGATCCATCGCTTACGGAGACATAGACATGGCCCAAGACTTCGGAAACGGCGTGAGCCGCACACTGTCGGCCATCCAGCGTCAGTTTCAGACGGTGGTTTGGCAGGCATCAAAGCCCCCGCTCGACTCCGAACTGAACCTGATGTCGCAGATGGAGATGAACCGCCTGGCTGAGGTGGTGCGTTCCCAGATGCACTCAGGGTTCCTGTTGGACCCGATGAACGCGGATGCGGACTTCGTGACCGGCAAGGACTGGTCAAACTGGTTCAAGTTGGGGCGTCCCTCCACCAACGAGGTTGCGCCCATGATGTGGGCCAACGTCAATGGTTGGCTCGTGCCTGTCACGGGAACTGGGGTGAGCGACGGTGATCCCAGCAACCGGGTCAACCTGTTCCAACCCCCGGCGACCGAAGCGCGGGTGGACTTTGTGTTCCTGGAGGTCTGGCAGGCCCAGATCGCTCCGAACCCCAGCACGGCAGGCAAGCCCTCAGCCAGCACCATCTACAAGTACGGCAACACTCAGTTTGGCGGGACCAACTTCCCGGACGAGATGAAAGACCCCACCATGGGGTTTGAGACCACTGAGCGTGTCCAGATTCAGTACCGCATCCGCACCTACGGCTCGGGAACCGGACTCGGGGACGCTGTGGACCTCGCACAGTACCCGGACGGCCTCGATGATCCCAACGTGCTCGCACAAGGGGCGATGGCCTCTCCTGTGGTTGGCTACGTCTGGTCCAACATGGGTGACGAGTTGGGCGACCGTGGACTCTGGCGTTCCGGGACCGGCGACAGCAACAGCCGGACAGACCTCGGCACAGTGGACGGCTACGTCTACGCCATTCCGATCTGTGCAGTCTTCCGCCGCAACAGCAGCGCCTTCGTTGCTCGCACTGCTTCGGGGAATGCCAACCAGAACGGCGGCCTCGACAGAAACCCAGTTTCCGGGACCATCACGGATCCCCTGCAAGCCACCCGGACGTTCACTCCGGTCACCCTGACCAACGCCCTGGCGGCAGACACGACAGGCGTGATCTCAGTCACCGGGCTGCCCAACTCGGGCCTCGACAACGTGAACATCAACTGGTCCTCCATGGCTCTGGAGATCGGTGGCGAGATCATGGTCATCCAGGCAGTCAACGCCGCGACGGGCCAGATCCAGATCGCCTCGACCACAGACACCACGAACCCGTGGACCGGCGCACTCCTCACGCCCACGCCAGGTCGGGGGCGCTTCGGCACCCAGGCCGCGCCTCATGTGGCAGGCAGCCAGATTCACTTCTTCAACTTCCGCCCCGACGCACGCTTCTCAGACGAAATCGCAGCGAGCGACATCCTGGATCTCCGACGCGGGGTCACAGGTGGCGAGTGGTCTTACGAAGACCTCCTGAAGCACAACCTCGGTCGAGTCCTTGATGGCTCCCTCAAGTCCTCCTACAAGCAGGGCAGTGGGACGAACACACAAGGCACTGAGATCATCGAAGTGGACTCCTACATCGGCAAGTACGCCTCCCCCATCCCGAACCAGACGGAGCACCTGGACGGCTTCGACAGCATCCGTGAGGTCTTCTCGGACAGTGCGGTCGTCCAGAACGATGTCAGCATCTTGCTGAACGTCGTCGGAAACACCCCCACGCTCTCAACGAACAGTTGGGGCGCTGGCGCACCCTTCACGGTGAGCGGGAGCGTCCCGGCAGGCACGGGATCATCGTGGGAGAACGGTTCGATCATCGAGATCGACATGGGCAGGGCACGCGAAACCTCCGACACCGAAGCCCCCTTCATGCGCTTCGTGGCCCCTCAGGAGTACTGGCTGTCTCGTGACGAGATGATCGTGCTCGGGGGAGCACTTCACGGAAGCCAGTCTCCCTTCCTCATGCGCTTCGTTGGTGAGGATGCGGCAACCGGAGCCACGGAACCCTATGCGTGGGCACTTCCCTCCCCTGCCTATGGGTCGGCGGCGGTGAACCACCCCGGCCCCATGTTCCCGATGGTGGATGGGGGCTTTGAGTACCCTTACATCGTGCTCGGGGGTCTGGCCAACGGCACAACCCTCCCGGCTGATTCGGCTGCTGTGGTCACGAGCGCCCTACCTGCGGCGGTGGTTGCTCTCGGCATCCCGGCTCTCGACTTCGACTCCTCTGCCCCTGGTAGCAACTGGTACAACACCAGTGTCGATGATCTCAGCACTGAGGGGATCACGAACCTGCTTCTGCATGGCACCCGGAACCTCTACGACCTGCTCACCAACGGCGGGCGTGATCCGTCCGGGGCGTCATCTGAGTTGTACATCACCATGGCCGACTCTACGAACCCAGGCAACAACGGTTGCTTCCGGGTCATTGGAGCCGGAACCGCAGGCTACACCTGGCACAACGCGCCGGACGGGCAGAGCATTGTCGTCGAGCGTGTGGGAGTCCTCCCAGACGCGATGGTCCCCACTGCCCAGGTGACGGTGAAGTTCCGCACGCAGTACACGAACACGGCGGACACTGGCATGGCCATTGTCCTCACGGACCTCGCAGGCACTCTGGGAGGCGCGGCGAACCCATGGGGCGCTGCACCATCCATCTCCGACTCGTACAACGGAGACATGGTGCTCGACACCAGCCTCCTCTACGGCCCTTCACGAGGGGCGATGGCTCGGGTTGCTACGCGCCTCGACCGCTTCGCGGCGGTCGCTCCTGCCAGCACGGTCCTTCGTGAAGCCCCTGAGAATATCGACCCCGACAGCGTGGAGTTCCGCACCCGGACAGGCGTGCCGCAGGACGAGTACTACTATCCAGCGCAGCCCGTCCCCACCTGGAACCGTCTGCCCAGCCTGGGAGCACATGCCCCCAACGCACCCGCCTACGGTGAGGGTCGCTACAACTTTGAGTCCCGTCGTGAAGCAGAACTCTTCGCAGACGAGGGTTCCAAGTCGGTCATCTTCCGCCCCTTCCAACAGTTGGACATGTCCTGGGCGTTGAAGGTCACGGGGACCGATCAGTTGCCTTCCAACTACGACGCTTCCGGCGGCAGCGGCCCTGTGATGGGTGGCGCTGGTCTGTTCCAGTGGGGGTCCATTATCGGACTGCCTCCTGAGTACATGCCTCGCTTTGGCCGCCAGGACATCCCTGTGCGGGCCACGGCGGGAACGAGCGGCCCTTACATCGGCATCAACCACCTGTTTGGAGACTCCGAGACCGCCACCGACGTGGTCCGGGATGTCATCGGTGGAGCCAACACCACGGCCCCTGCGGTGACCAACTCGATCCTGCGGATCAGCACTGCCCTGGGCATCGACTACGGCGGTTGGAGCGTGGCCGACTCATCCTTCCAAGGACGGCTCTACGAGGACGTGAACGCACGGTCTTCGGACATCAACAAACCTCTCCGTGGCATCCAGTTGCCTCCTTACGTCGGCATCGCTCGGGTCTACGGCGTCTACGAGGCTGCGGACTACGCAGCCAACGGTGGCGCGTGGGAGGACGAAGGCTTCACCTTGAAGACCTCGGGATCCATCGGGACCAACCTGCTCCGCACGGATGCGGACAAGCAGACGATGTACATCATCAAGGACGGTGCAGCCGATGTCCTCGCAGGACACGACGCGCATACCTACCTGGTCCCTGAGGAAGCCATCGACATCCAGAAGATCGCCGGATGGACCTCGGCCTCCACCTTCGCGACCTACGACTACGTCGTCGAGGTCGCCGTCTTCGCGTTCGCAGAAGGCTTCATCAACAAGAACAACTACGTCCTGCTCCGCTCGGACGCTGCTGCTGGCCTGGCAGCCAACCTGCTTTCAGGCGGGCGCATGATCATCCCAGCAGCGATGCAGTCCTCTGTGTCGAGCGGAACAGACGGCTACTCGGCCTTCACCCGGACGGTGTACCAGGGTGACCCCTACATGACCCGCAACGGCCCGACCTTGCAGACGGCGGACTACCAGAACCGCTATGGCAAGGTCCCCGTGACGGATGCCAACGCGGTCAACGCACCGCTCCAGCAGTACGACACGGACAATGGCCAGATCCCTGAGATCCCCAACGCCCGCGCTCTGGAAGTGCTGGCCACGGTGGATTTCTGGACCACGCTGGGCACCGGCAAGATGGGCGGTCCTGTCTACACGAGCACCCCCACTGATCCCGGCTACCTGACCGCTTCCGGGACTCGCCTCCCGGAGTCTGCGACCCAGAACCCGTGGCAGCCCCACGCCCGAGCATTCTCGACCCCCCAGCCCGCCAGTGCAGGCTACGCCTCGATGGGTGTGGTCATGGACAACCGCGCGGTGATGGTTGACCAGGCTGTCGTGATCCGGCGCGGCGACAGTGTGGCTACCTTCGCCTACGCCTCGTTTACGGGAGCAACCGTCCAGGAAGACATGTCTCTTCTGGCGGCCCTCATCAACTCGTCCGACATCGCGTGGGCGGAAATCGGGGTCTGGGCAGCCGCCGCAGGACCGACCTGCCGCATCTACGCTCGGATGCCCGGCAAGGAGGGAAGCGAGACCGTCGTGTCGCTGACTCCCGCGACGGGCACCCCGACTGTCATGACCGGGCTCCGGTTGACCGTCAACACCACCTACGGTGCGTTGCCAGTCACAGGGTCGGTCCAGACTGTTGCAGCCCTTACCGGCTACACAGAGGTCCCTGCCAACGCCAAGCAGACGCACAGTGCCCCGACCCCAATGCGCCTCACCGGCATGACTGACCGACTCCCGCTCGGCATCCTGGTGAACGATTCTGACTTCATTGGCGAAGACCCGCTCCGCAAGGGAATGGCCTACGAGGTCCGCAGCGGTGGTGGTGACCAGTCCACGCAGGCTGTGACCACCTTCTCGGCAGAAGGCCAGGAGAACACCCGCCTCAGTGGTCCGGGTGGGATCATGGGCATGGCTGATGGGGCAATCCTTCAATACACCGCCTACAACGCTGCCTCAGCCCCCGATGGGGTCAAGCAGTTCCGCCTCTACCGTGGTGGTGGCTCGGCCTACGTCGTGTCGCCCCAAGCCGCTGGCGGCCCTGTGGACATCATCTCGGGCGGTTTCAGTGAGGGTGATGATCCTGTGCTGAAAGGTGCTGCTCTGGTCGGTCGGGCCTACCTGGTCCGCAACGGCTACGAGGAAGCGTTCACCGGCAACGTCACTCGGTCCTACGGGGACGAGGTACAGATGGTCATTGTGACCAACGCGGTGTACGGCGAGGGTCTCGACTGCGACAGCGGCTACACCCTCGATGGGATCATCAGCCCCACCGACTACGGCAAGGGCTACGCGGCATCTGACCGATACCGTCTGGAAGGCAAGCCCCTGGTCAAGAGCCGGGCTGCTCTCCCTGACCCCAACATCCCGCTGGCTCCGTACCCGCCGGAAGACCCCGCAGACGACGATCCGTGCCCGTGATCGAGGAGTGAGCCTTGACCCCACTACAATCACTTGAGCATCTGACAGACAAGGTTTGGGACTCCTGGTCCGGCGAACGCCTCTCTGGCGGCGTGGGGGAGTTCGACTCCTTCCACGCTCTCGCGTATGACCTCGGGATGGCGATGAACCTCTCCGACGACATCCCCCTGAGCAACGCTGGCGCGAAGATCTCGCGTTCCGTCCAGTCGTTGGAGAAGCAGACCCGCTCGTGGCGCATGGCTGTGAACCTCTCTCAAGAGGGGCACGAGATGGACATCGGCAGGTGGGTTGGCGATCTGGAGAAGACGAAGGGCAAGATCATCGCCATCCAGACCGCTCTGGAGAGAGCGGAGCGGAAGATGCCTTCTGCTCGGGCATCCGGCGAGTACATGAGTTCCGGCCTGGATGCCGACGACTTCAAGAAGGCGTATCTGGCAGGAGAGCACACCAAGAAGTTGATCGACGAGGCCGTCAAGGCGGCCAGGAAGGTGCCGCGCACCGCCTCGGTGAGCCGCGTTGCCTTTCGCTACGCCTCCAAGAGCATGTGAGTGACCCCAAACGGGTACAGGTAGGGCATGACTACACTTCAGCCCTACCGTAGAACTCTCGTCACCAAGGACACCTATGACGCCATGCGTCGGGTGGAGTTGGCTGCGAAGGAGTACGGCAGCATCCAGGTCGAGTACGACGGGGTGTCTGCCGAGCACGCCTCCTGGGATGGGGTCAAGCAAGACCCTGGCCCTCTGGACCTGCCTCCTCACTTGTCCATGCGGCCCACGGGCCGTGAGGTCTACTTGAGCCTGGCGGGCCTGGATGATCCCATGCAGCGCCTGGCTGTGCTCTGGAGCATCGTGGTGCCTCTGGGGTTCATGCCCTGGGACCGCTACCCGGTGCCCTCGGACACGAGCCATGTGTTCCACTACGCCGGGCCATGGTCCACGGTCGCTGATTTCTTGCACGGGGAGGGGCGTGGTGATCTCGCGTGGCCGTCCATGTGCTGCGCGGCACAGATCGAGGTCGGCAGGTGGGGCGGCAACCACACTACGGAACGCACCATCCAGACGCACATGCACCGGCTGGGCATCCACTGTGGGCCTGTGGACGGCAACATTGGCCCGGTCACCATCTCAGCGATGAAGGCCCTCGGCCTCAGCGGCCTGGAGAGCCTGAAGGCTGCGGAGGCCCTGGTGAACATGAGCACCCCGCCTGTGCGCCCACAAGCACGCCAACAGGGTCATGTCGTCCTCGGTGGTGTGTCTATGCAAGCCTTCACATCAGGAGGCGTCCACACGGTGGAAACCCGCAACGGCTACGCTCTGACAGTAGACGGGCCGGGACGCTTGATTCTGACTGTAGGTGAGTGATGAAGACCAGCAGCGTCCCCTTGTACTTCCCGGACGGCATCCCCGAGTCGGTGCAGCGCATTGTGGACCCGGACCAGATCCACAAGTTGGTCGCAGTAGGTCTGAAAGGCATGGAGGACGACTGGTCGAGGCTGGGCAAGAAGGCAGACGAGGTGACACGGGGAGTCCGACCCTGGTGGAAGCGTCTGTTCGGAGACTCCCTGGAAGTGGATGTCGCCCATGTGATGAACGCGCTCTACAGGCCGATGAAAACGTGGCCCGGCAATCTCACCGCCGAGCAAAAGGACGACCTCAACATCATCCGCTACCTGCGGCAGTACGTCGCGGCGGACAACTACCGCCTCACCTCCGTGCAACGCGCCCACCCACCGGGCGAAGACGAGATGGCTAAGGCATTCAAGATGCTCGCCAAGGACGCCCGCCCCGTCGCGGATCGGGTTGAGGACGTCTTCCAGAGGATGATCACCGATGTGGGGGAGGACATTGAACCTCTCTGTGAGGCTGTCTACGGAGAGGAGTGCCCGCCTGGTGAAGGTGAGCGCGTGGCGATGGCGGATGTCCGTGATCTGGTCCGCATCGGCAGGTTCCCTTCGATGACCCCCACAGGGACCAGAGTCATGAAAGCCCTCTGGACTGCTATCCACCGCTGAACGGGGGGCAGCGGCGACACCTTGTCGGGTACTCCTACTCACAGGAGTGATCCCGATGCCTACCGTCCATGAACGACTGAAGGAAGTCCGCGAGCGACAAGACCTCGCCCTTCCCTGCCCGCCAAACTTCCGAGAGACCTTCCTCAAACGCGATGGGAGCGAAGCACCGCTGGTGTTGCGTCCCTACCAGCAGCAGATGGTCGTCCACCTCATGGCGATGAAGCGGTTCGTGGTCGGTGACGACTGCGGACTGGGGAAGACCATCGAGAGCATCGCTGCGTTGTGCCAGTTGTGGAAGCGTGATCCCGACATGAAGGTGATCGTCCTCACGAAGAAATCCAGCGTGCCTCAGTGGGAGTCCGAGTTTGAGCGGTTCACGACTGGGGTCAATGTGTTCATGGCGGTGGGGACTCCGAAGAAGCGGGCGAAGGCACACGACGCCTGGGAGCAATCCACAGGCCCGACTGTGCTGATCCAGGGCTACTCGTCCGCGTGCAACGACTTCGGCACCCTCCAGCACTGGGAGGGCTACACCTTGATCATGGACGAGGTGACGGTGGTGAAGACCCCAACCACCCGCGTCCACAAGATCTGTCGCCACTATGGTGGTCAGGCAGACCGGGTGTGGGGGCTCACGGCGACGTTGATCAAGAACAACCTCATGGAGGGCTACGGCATCTACAAGGTCGTGGTCCCGACGCTGTTCCCCATGTCGAAGAACGGCTTCATGAACAACTACTGCATCACCCGGATGCAGCGGGTCGCGAACGGACGCCAGGTGCCGATGATCGTCGGCTACAACGCACGAGACATCGAACGGTTCCGGGATGAGATCGACCACTACTACCTGGGCCGCCCGAAGCACCTGGTCGCCAAGGACCTTCCGGTGCTGACCACGAAGACCGTGCGTGTCGGCCTCACGAAGTTTCAACACGAGAAGTACCAGGAAGCCCTGTCCGGGCTGCTGGAGTTGGGCGACGGGGACGAGCGGGAGACGACCCAGTTGACCGCGTTGATCTACTGCCAGGAGATCGTGAACCACCCCGCGCTGATCGAGTACCCCGACTACACCTCCGAGAAACTGGACGCCCTGCTGGACATGGTGACCGAGGGTGGCGACCTGCATGATCAGAAGGTCATCGTGTTCACCCGGTTCAAGGAGATGGTCAACACGGCGATGCCCGTGCTGGAGAGGGCCAAGATCAAGTGCGTCCGGGTCACGGGTGACGAGAACGAAGCCCAGCGCAAGGCGGCCATGAACGCCTTCCAGGACCCCAACGACGACACGCGAGTGATCTTCATCACCATGGCTGGCGGCGATGCCATCAACCTCCAGGCTGCGAAGGCGATGGTCTTCTACGACAGCCCCTGGTCGGCTGGCGACTACCTCCAGATCGTGGGGCGCATGATCCGCATCGGGTCGGATCACGACGCCTGCTACGCCATCCACCTGGTGTGCAGGGACACCATCGACGAGCGGGTGCAACAGGTCGTCCGCAAGAAGATGGGCCTGATTGAACAGGTGCTCGGTGAACGGGTCAAGGGAAACAAGGGCGAGGACGTGGTATTCAAGGCCGGGTCCGAGGTCCGGGACATCTTTGACGCCATGGTGCAGGACGCTCGACCGGGAGGGGGGTGATGGAGGGGGTAGGGAGGCCCCTCAGTCCGGTAAGACAATGAAACAGGAGAGCCCTATGGATGACCCCAACACAACCCTCGATGCCCTTAGGCGAAGCGCCGATAAAGCCGCTGTTCAGCGTGTGGTCGTCGTGATCCGCGCCGAGACTGACGGTACGACTGAACTCCTCAACTCCTACGATGGGGTGCGCGTCTATGACAACGGCGCAGTGGACCCCCGTGTCACGATGGGTGGCCCACTGCCCGTGTTCGCCCGATGGTCGGACTGCGAGTCCTATCTGTTGGAGGACCCCGGCAAGCGGAGACCGTGCCTCCTTTCCTATGACGAGGCCCAGAGGGTCTTCAAGACCTCCTTCGCGGACTACACCGACTACATCACGGAGCACACCGAATGAGTGCCCCCAGCCCAGAGTGCAGGATCTGTGGGGGGAGTGGGATGGTCGAAGCACCGCCTGACCCACCCCACCCCCCATCGTTCGACAGGTGTGAGTGTACGCTCCGTAAGGACATCCTCACCAACGTCGAGCGCGGATACCCCGGCCTCTCGGTGGCACCTGTCATTGAGAAGACCCCGCTTCTCGGCCACCACGCCGAGAACGTCTGGGTCACGACCGGGCAGACCTTCTTCTCCCACCTTCGGCATGTGGCGGTGCGTCAACCGGCAACGTGGTCATTCAAAGTGATCTCGGACGCGGAGTTGGTCACCGCATGGCTCGCCACGGCGGGTCTGGGGAGCGGTGAGATCATCGACCCGGATGCCTACAAGGTGAGCACAAAGTACATGACCATCCCAGACCTGGTGTCACCGCCGGACCTGGTGGTGATCCGCATGGGGATCAAGGTGGCCCGCAACGTCGCTGCCCCAGAAGTATTGGCCGAGGCTCTCAACACCCGGCTCCACGCCCGTAAGCCCACCTGGGTGTGGGACACCAAGGCTTCCCCTTTGGATGCCGGGAGCCTGTTTTGGTCTACTGAGGTTGCTTCGACCCTGTCCTCATTCAAGCGCCTCGGGGGCAACGGTGGCGGCGGGATGCCCCCCGGCGGCCCGAAACCCGCTACGAAGAAGCCAAAGCGAGGGGGTATGTCCCGCAAGAAGACTCTGCGAGGTGGGGGATGAAGGTACTCCTGCGATCCTCGTTCCGTGATGGGACGAAGGACAACCCGACGCTGTTCCTGCGGAACGCACAGTCACTCCGGGACTCCGGGCTCGGGTTCGACCTCCCCGAAGACGGGGCCATCTGGGCCTACGTCACAGACTTCATCGACCAGCATCATCACGTCCCGGACGCTTCGACGATCCGAGGGCACTTTGACCGGGTCAACCAGGTCCCTGTGGTGGACCGGCTGGACATGCTCTGCGTCGAGAAACCGCGCACTCAGGGCGACTTCCTGCAACTGCTGGAGTCCCGCGTCCAGGACCGTCGCATCCGTGTGGTCACGGAGGTACTGCGGGAAGCCGCACGCATCGTAGACACTGGGGTCACCATCAAGGAAGGCTACGAGGAGCGCATCCTCCGTGGTCCGGCCCACGCTGTCCGCTACGTCCTCGACAACAGCCACCGGGTCATCACCCCGGTCAACGGTGTCCGGCTCACCGGTGACGTGACCTCGGACGGCGATGCCTTCCTCAAGGAGTACGAGCGGGTGGAGAACGACCCGCTCGCAGGCATCGGTCAGTTTAGCGGCCTGCGCCAGATGGACGTGGCCTTGAAGGGCGCGAAGCGCGGCGAGTTGTGGACCCATGCGGCGTTCACGGGCGGGCTCAAGTCCACGCTGTCGATGAACTGGCACTACAACCAGGCGGTCTACTACCAGCACAGCAGCGTCCTATTCTCGCTGGAGATGCCCTACCAACAGGTGCGGCGCATCATCTACGCCATCCACTCCAGCCACGAGAAGTTTGCCCAGGCCCGCAAGGATCTGGGCATCAGCAAGAGCCTCGACTACAGCAAGATCAGGGACGGAGAACTCAGCGCCAACGAGAAGAAGTTCATGGCCGAGCACGTCGTCCCAGACTTCAATGACCCCACGAACAACTACGGCCACATCCACATCGAGGTCGCTGACCCGGACAAGAGCGACTTCAACGTGAATGACCTCCGCTCGCGGTGCGAACTGCTGTACTCCAAGGACCCTGCGATCCGCATGGTCACGGTGGACCACGCCGGGCTGATGCAGAGCCGTGGAAAGTACCGGAGCACCACCGAGAAACTGAACGAGGTCCTTCGTGATCTCAAGCGTCTCGCTATGTCGTTCAACCGAGGGGCGGGCATCGCGGTCATCGCTCTGTTCCAGATCAGCCGAGAAGGCTACAAGGCCGCCGAGAAGAACGGCGGTCGGTACAACCTGACTCACCTGTCCTATGCAAACGAGGCCGAGCGTTCGTCTGACATCGTGACGGCAGGGTGGGTGGACACCGAGTTGCGGGAGTCGAACCTGGTCAAGATCCAGTGCCTCAAGTCCCGTGACAACGCACCGTTCCAGGACTTCTACGCCGGGGTGTTGTGGCCCTGCCGCCGGTTGATCACCACCAACGATGTCACGCCGCAGACCGCACAGCGTGTAGGACAGGACATCGACCTGGGAGACCTGTAATGCGTATGGTCCACGTCCTGCGGAAGCCCTTGTCCGAAGGGACAGTCGCCTCCAACGTCCTCAAGCACGGTTGTGGTGGTTTGAACATCGACGCTTCCCGTATCTCCAGCACCGGAGATCACATGCGTCCCTTCCAGCCCACGAACAACGACCGTGAGGTCTACGGGGTTCAGGCTGGGTTTCAGCCTACCAACCACAAGGGAGGCCGTTGGCCTGCCAATGTGATCCTCCAGCACCTCGACGGTTGTCGGTGCGATGGGGTCAAGAGGGTGAAGGCGTGTGGCGGGACGAGGACGTTCACGCGGTCCACAGCAAAGGATAGAAACGGGCAGACTGGGGCTGCTTACGGTGCGGAGTCGCGCCCCGAAGGAACCGAGCACGTCAACTACGCCGACGCAGAAGGCAAGGAAACCATCGCCAACTGGATCTGTGAACCCGGCTGTCCCGTTGCTCGGCTGGATGAACAGACAAAACTCTCGCAAAGCAGCAGACCCAACCGGGTCTCTGGGCAGTTCACTCAGCCCGGTCAGAAGGGTCTTATCTACGGCAACGGCTTCGGCGGTGTGTTGTCTCCCACTTACAACGACAAGGGGGGAGCCAGTCGCTTCTACAAGCAGGTAGGCGGCAAGGCCGATGGGTAGGGCAAAGGCGGCAGCAGACCGCATCCGAGCCGAAGTACCCATCGTGGACGTGCTCTATGAGTACGGCTACCACGTCCACCCAGACGGAGACGACCGGGAGCAGCAGTTTTCGTGTGATCTCCACGGCGACGGGGCTGACACGAAGCCCTCGGCCCGCGTGTACCCGGAGTCGGCCTCGTTCCACTGCTTCGCTTGCGGTAGATCACGGGACGCCATCACCCTCGTCCGAGAAAAGGAAGGCATCGACTTCTGGCCTGCCGTGAAGGCGCTGGAGGGCCGCTACGGTCTTGACCCCCTGCCATGGGAAGGACCCGAAGAGCCCCGCAAGGACAAGGCCGTCCACAAGATCAATGAGGCTCTGGAACACACCGCCGAGACCCCGGAACAGTTGCTCAACAGGATCTCCCGGATCATCGACTCGTGTTGCCGAGAGCGCAGCATTCCGGCTGAGAGGTGCGCGGCCTTCTGGGAGGCACACGACAAGGTAGACACGGCCTGGCGTGAAAACGCGGCCCCCGAAGCCACTGTGAAGGCGGCTGCGAGCAAGGTCCTTCGCACCGTTCGTGAATACCTGGGGGTAGCCTCCGCTCAGACATCGGTACATCCCTCTGAGGAGAGCACATGAACATTCTGGAAAGCCTCAAAGAGATCAGCCGCCCAAAGGTCGCCAAAAAGCCGTGGATGGAGGCCGTAGATCTACGGCTCGCCACTGTGGATGACCTGGACACCATCGCACAGGAGTGCATCGACGCAGGCATCTACGCCCTGGACCTGGAAACGACGGGTCTGGACCAGCGAGCCTTTGCGGGCGGGTCTGGACGCAAAGAGACGGTGGACAAGATCGTCGGCTACTGCATCGCCCCCAGCCCGGAGAAGGGTTGGTACATCCCCGTCCGGCACAGGGCTGAAGGGGCAGCAGCAAACGTCCCGCCACGCCTTGCGGTGGACCTGGTCAACCGCATCCAGGAGACCGGGGCGCAGGTCGTCTTCCACAACGCCAAGTTCGACCAGAAGTTCCTCGACTACGAGCCCTCAGGCCGGGCCGGGGATTGGGATGACAACACAACGTGGCACGACACCATGATTCTGGCCTACCTGCGGAACACCCGCACACGGGCGAAGGGTCTCAAGCCCCTGTCGAAGAATGAACTCGACCGGGAGATGATCGAGATCAAGGAGTTGTTCCCACCCGAGGCCGTCAAGGCGAAGAAACTCGACTTCTCGACCCTGGACCCCACCTGGGAGCCTGTCGTCTGGTACGCAGCGGCAGACGCCGTGAACACCCTGGCGCTGTTCCACATCCTCCACCCCTCGGTCGTGGAGAAAGACAATCAGGGCCGCCACCAGAAGGGCATCTACAAGTTGGAGAAGGCGTGCCTGCGAGCAACCATGTGGATGGAACAGAACCGCATCAACATCGACCGTGACCGTCTGGAAGGGTTGATGCGCCTGGGCCAAGATGAGTGGTGGGGGTGCATCAACGAGGTCTACGACGAAGCCTCCACCATGCTGGAGCGCGACGTCCGCCCCTCGTGGGTCAAGGAGATGCAGACCGGCTACGACCCCAACACTCTGGACCCCAACTACATGGAGGTCCGAGAGCGGGCGATGGTGGGGTCACAGGACAAGGCGTTGGAGCCTATCGAGAGGTCTGTGCCTCGGCTCGATGACCCCCGCAGGCAGGAGAGCGTCGAGTTCCCAGCGGTCTACGACGTGACCATCCCCGCCAACCTCGGGATCATGCTGCGGGAGATGGGGGTTAAGGGCCTGGCGGTGACCGAAAAATCCGGCCAGGTCAAGACGAGCAAGGACGAGTTGGACCGCGTGATCTCGGAGGCTGGTGACCAGTTCCCGTTCATGGCGAAGGTCAAGCGGTTCCGTGAGGTCAGCAAAGGGTTGGGCACGTTCCTGTTCCCGATCTGGTGGGACACGACGCCCGAGCGCAGTCCGGGGGGCTGTGTGTGGGCCAACTTCAACGGGCAGAAGGTAGACACGGGCCGTTTCAGCACCCCGACCCCACGAGACAAGCACAAGGATCGCTTCATGGGTCAGGTTCGGTGGGGCGTCCACATGACCCCAGCGACCTACGACAAGTCCAAGCCCGAGTGCGTCCGGCGCATCCGGGAGGTCGTCACAGCGCGTCCTGGGCACGTCCTGTTCGCCATCGACTACAGCGGCGTCGAGTTGCGGATCGTCACCAACCTGAGCGGCGAGCCGAAGTGGATCAACGAGTTTTTCCGGTGCTCCAGTTGCGAGCACACCTTCCCACGGGACGCCCGCCCGCCTCCCTTCTGCCCCGAGTGTGGGTCCGACAAGATCGGTGATCTCCACAGCCTCACGGCCATCGGTGTCTTCGGGGACGAGATCAAGGGCACGGGTGAGTTCAAGCAGCGCCGCCAGGAGGCAAAGGCCCTCAACTTCGCCATGGCCTACGGTGGGGGTGGTTCCGCTGCCCAGCGTGCTGTCGGTGTGGACCGGGAGGAAGGCTGGCGCATCAAGAACCAGTACGACAAGACCTACAAGGTGCTGCGGAAGTGGTGGAAGAAGCAGCACCTGACTGCCCGCAAGCAGAAGTACGTCACGACCGCCTACGGTCGGAAGTACCCCCTTCCCGACATCGACCACGAGATGGGTGGCTTCCGGTCGAAGGCCGAGCGCAACAGCGTCAACGGACCTGTCCAGGGCACTTCTGCCGACATCATGAAGTTGGCGATGGCGAAGTTGTACCGGGCCTTCAAGAACCGAGACTGGCTCGACCTGGTGCTCATGACCATCACCATCCACGATGAGTTGGTCTTTGAGATTGACGAGCGGATCGCTGGTGAGGCCGTTGAGGTCATCGAGAAGATCATGGTGGACGATGCCGCGAAGGGTCTCCAGTGGCTCGTACCGCTCAAGGTGGATGTGGAGTTTGGCGACAACTGGACCGTGCCCTTCAACCTGACCGAGATGACCTGGAACCAGGGCGGCGGGAAGTGGACGGAGCACTGGGCCAAGGTGTTCCCGAAGCACTACCAGCACTACCTCTCGTGTGGTGGGGATCCCGTCAGCGGGGTGGAGGCCCCCACGGATGATCTCGCGACAACCACAGAGAAGGGTGTCCCTCTCCGAGATGTCAGCGAGGCCGAGATTGGAATCCGGTCACCTGACCGAACCAGCCCAGCCCGGAAGCCTGAAAAGGAAGGCACGTCCTACGTCTACCGTTTGCGGTCCTTGGACGCCCGGAATGCTGAGTGCCTGGCCCGCGTGATCCTGCGTTGTGAGGGTCGAGGCACCGATACCTTGTTTGTACGAGACAACAGAGGGAACGACCTCCTGGAGCGGCCCGTGCGGGTCGCTTACGAGGAGTTTCGTGTGATCGCCGACTACGAGGGCCTGTGATGGACAACGAAGAACTCACCCAACAACTGACCCGGCTGACGCATACCGTCACGGAGTTACTTCTGTGGGTTCAGGAGGCCGAGTCGAAGGAGGTGTTGCCCCCAGGCACCCTCCGGGAAGCCCATCGCGTTGCTGAACGGGGGCGCGTCGTGAGTAGGATCAAGACCATGCGCGAGACGCTGGACATGATCGACCAGGCCGATGATCTGACCAGCCTCCGGGTATCTTTGAGGGACTCCCTGAAACAACTGGAGGGTCGTGTGGATTCTATGAGAGGGGCACATGGGAAGACGTAAACCCCTGGAACCACTACAGGCTGACGGGGCCGTCTACGAGTGCGCCCACAAGGACAGGTGGCCTCCGATTGAGGTCATCGCGTACCAGGCAGAACTGATCGACCCTCTTCCTCCTGGTGTTCCCATCGCTGAAGCCTTCCGAGGGGTCCTCTCGGACGTGACTCACCAACGCATCCGCACCTGGGAGCAGGTGTGCGGTCAGCGCGAAATGTCCCTACAGAAGTGCCCCGGCTGCCGATTCAGCCTCAAGGACGGGACCTCCACTACCGTTGTAGGGACGGGGTTGACCCACACGATCCACACCCCACACCCCAAGAAGAAGCGACAGTAGGGGGAGGGGGAGAGTATCTTTCGGGTATTACAGGGCTCACCAGAGGTAGCATTATGACCCCCATGACTGACATCTTCTTCGTGGACGAGGACCCCACCCTGTGCGCTCAAGTGCTTTCAGACCAGCATGTTCGGACGCAGGTGGCACAAGTCGGAGCGGTTTTGGCCGCTTCTTTGTCCCACAGAGGGGTCGCAGGTGGACCGATCCTCAGCAAAGCCACCCGCCGATCCGGCGTGCGTGCGAACACCGCTGCAATCGCCTGGGCCAACGAGAACTGGGATCACTTCATGTGGCTCGTCTTCTTCGGCATGGCCGTCATGGAGGAGCACGACCACCGATTCGGGGTCATGCACCCCTCAAGCGCAGTTGTCCTCGCAGCAGGCAACGTCGGCCATCTGTTGCATGAGGGGGATCCGCTCATCCCTGCGACCTGGCCGACAACTCAGGCGTCCCGCGAGTACATCAACCGCTACGACTTCACCCCGTTCAACGCCTACCAGAACGTCCTCCGTGACCTCTACGAGGTCTGGGCTGAGGGCGATGACTGCGCGACCTGGACCAACACCTACCCGCCCAACTGGTTGTCGGATGTAGGGGAAGTGCTGCACACCGACTGACGCGGTAGTCCTACTATAGGACCGGGAGGGTGGAGTCTCCATGTCGCCAACCCTTCGCAGAGCCGTCTGATGCCCCGCATCTACACAAAGGTCATCCCAGTGAGGACCGTGGTCGATGTAGTGAAGCGCGACCCGCAGTGGTCGAACGCTGAGGACGCCCCCACGATCTCAATCAAGGTCAAGGTGACCTTTGAGACAGTCTTCACGGAGCACAAAGAAGCCCTGTGGTTGGAGGGTGATGTGCAGGTGTGGCCCGACCGTGGGGTGGACATCCTCGCACTGGAGCCGCAGTACGGCACCGTCATCGGCCCCCGCGTGGCTACGGTCCTGGACATTTATGAGGACGCGCTTCGACAGGCGTTCAAGGACACCAATCTGAACATCCTGGGGGTGGCACCGTGAGCACAAGGAAGCGCCTGACCCGACAAGCCGCCTCCCTCTCGCTCGGCGGGCGGGATCTGCCCCTGGAAGCAGACCTGAAAGCGGATGTGGCCTACGACCATGAGTTGGTCGGCAAGGACGTTGAGGTCTCCAGCATCGCTGGGGGAACCTTGCACCCTTACAGGGACAGGAAGGCTGTGATCCAGGGGGTCATCACTCGCTTCGGTGAGATCGTCGGATACCAGGTCACTGTGGGCGGGAAAGTGCATCATGGTCCCGCCAAGGACTTCTATGTGGACCGTTCGGTGGTGGAGGGCGTCCAGCCGCCGACCGCAACCTCAGTTGCCCTTCGTGAAGGGTTGTCGCACTGGGGTCAGCAACGCACCTACTGGCACACGCAAGCCGCCGGGCTGGAGTCGATGGCTTTCGCCGTGGCTTCCGTGACCCCACAGGCGGTGGCCCAACATTACGAGTGGGGTTGGGACTTCGCTGTTCCTGATCTCATGCCGGGGGGCTGCACAACAGTCCGGTGCCCGGCGTTCCAGCACAACGACTTCTGGACTGTGACCACATCGGTCTTCCCTCTCCGTGGGGGCCTGCAACCCAAAGCCCCGCTGATCGAAGACCACTGGCAGCGCACCTTCATGTGGACATTAGCCATCGCGGACGGCATGTCGAACCTCGACACCGACCCCTGGCCCTGGAAGAGGGCTGTGGCCAGCATCAAGGCCCGAATGTTGGCCACGGAGCAGGTGCTGGTGCCCTTGTTGAACGAGTGCTTGAACGAGTGCCTGGAAGCCCGGCGAGAAATCTCAGGGTCAGCGCCCGACCTCGTGCCGGGATCAGTCTCGGTGGGCTTCTCGTCGGTGCGCCTGAAACCCAACACCATCGGCCTGACGGAACCGCCGACAGATCGCCGTCCCTACACGGTGATCTCCATCGCCCCCCAGGCTGCCAGGTCACGCCACTACTTGCGGCAGGTGGTCTTGCACGAGTGCATCCACATCGCTGTAAACAACGGAAGCGGGGAGAAGCCTCACAACGACCTGTTTGACGCTATTGCGGAGCGTGTGGGGTTGGAGCCAAAGCACAGGGACTAAGGGGATTTTCTGCGAGGGGGGTGGGATCACTGCGCCGGTTCGGTAGTACCAAGCACCTGCTTGAACCCGTTCCCGGCAAGACCATGAAGATCGGCATCGTCTCCGCACAGAAACACTGCAAGACCCACCTTCGCCAGTTGGCTTCGGATGGTCACGAGGTCTACTGCCTGGGCGCAAAACCCAAGCAGATACCTCCTTCCTACGATGTGCTCATCGTCCGCATCGCCTCGATGCGGCACTGTGACTCCTACAAGGAGTGGGCGAAGACCACGGGGCGTCCAGTGATCTACGAGGATGGCCTATCGGGTGCGCGGCGTGAACTGGCGAAGATCCAGTCCCAGGCCACGACGCCGCAGTTGGCCACCGCAACGATCTCCGTTCAGGATGTCCTGGACCAGATGGTGGAGTGGGGCAGTGTCCTGCTTGACGCCCGCCCTCTCTCCAACAACCGCGACATATCACGCCACCTGAGTACCTTGCTGCGAGAGCAGTTTCCTTCAATGGCTTCCAACTCAAAGGCACTGGTCGCCAGCGTAGTGGCTCGGTTGAGCAACCCGTCCACGGGCGGTGCTGTGCTGACCGAAGCACCGCCAGAGCCCTACACCACCCCCTACACCGCTACCGTTACCGAATCCGAGGCCCAGGAGCCCCCTGTGATTGAACCTACCCAGAACACCCCCTACCCCGCCGGTCTTGAGGGTTGGTGCAAGGTCTACACCCAATCAAAGTTGAAGGTTGCCTACAAGCAGGCGGTTGAGGGCCTGGACCTCATGGAGAAGGGGAAGCAAGGTCTTCCGTCGAGGGATGACCTCTGCCGCGAGTTCAAGAAGGCGGAAAAGGGGCGTCGGATGACGAACACTGTCGCCAAGAAGATGGTCTCTCTCGTCAAGGGCAAGCCGTTGGCCTATGTGATGCTCGTGTACCTGGCGATGCCCGAAGACCACCTCTTCGTGAAGCAGGCATTCTGCGCCACCTACAAGCAGATCACCGGCAAGGGATCGGACACGCGCCTCTGGCGGGCCGTGGAGTGGTATCTGGGCCGCACCGAGCCGGTCCACGAACCTACGATCATCACGCCCCCGGCAGCGAAGACGGAGCCACAAGGCATCCAGCCCGGAAAGGTGTTGCCCCCTCTTCCACCAGGCTTCCTGGTCCTTCGACCAGGCACGGCGAGCCAGCCGTTCCCCCCGCCTCCCACTGTGGGAGATCCTGGCTCCCGACCGGCGGTGGAAGCCCGTGTGCTCTCGGATTCGGACAGGAACACCGAGGACATCCTGGGGATCATCGAAGACTTCGCAGACTTCAAGAATCAGTTCCAGAAGTGGAAGGGCCACATGATCTCTCAGGCGGACACCACAGAGCAGAATCTGGAAGAGGCCATCAAAGCGGGGCTCGACCCTCGCACCAACGCCAAGTTGGCTCAGATGGAGAAGCGGATCGGCGACCTGTTCGCCACCCAGTTGAAAAACTTCAAGCATGAGATCAACCGCACCCTTGAACCCCGAGTCAAAGCACTGGAGGACAGTTCGGGTCTCGCGCTCGATGCGGAGCGGCAGCCGTCCGGTGACTTGTCCTCCAACCCGTTCGACGCGCTGGAGCAGGTGAAGGCTGCGCTCAAGGCGGCTGGATTCAAGGGCACCCTCACCCTCACCATCGAGTAAACCCGCATGAACCGATCCTACATCGAAGGGATGATTAGCGAGATCATCATCAACGCTCCCAGTCCGAATGTATGGAGCGAAGGCGAGTACGAGGTCAGGGACTACCGGGGAACCGTCGAAGTACGCTTCTCTGGCTTCTCGGACCTCTGCGAGTTCGTCAACGCCGTTGAGAGGCGGGGTTGGGTAGCGACCATCAAGTCCGACGCCCGACGCCTTCTGTTCGGCGTGACCTTCGACATCCCGGCAGGCGAGGACCACGAGGGTTTGGCCTTGTTCGTGAGTGTGCGAGCCATGAACACCACCCTCCGAGCCTTGAAGAAGACGTACCCGGAAGTCACCCAAGAGTTCAACGCCCTTCTCGCCGCAGACGGCAAGACTTGGCAATCCGCCGCCCCTCCCCGCTGGATTCAAGGGCACCCTCACCATCGAGTAAACCCATGACCCCCACCTATGCCGTCAAGGACGGCAGGTACTCCTACACGCACATCACGGGCGAGGTCTTCGACACCGGACCCGAGATGGCGATGGTCTTCGACGTGCATGACGATCCAAGCCGCTCGATCCGCGTGACCTTGCACAAACATGGCCCTGTGGACAAGGTGACGCACTGGTACGAGGCCGCCATGGCCGCTTACAAGGAAAGCGGGCACCTTGAATGGGCTGAGGGCTTCATTCTCGTCACCGGGAAACTCGACGTGGACGAGGTGAACAAGGCCCTTGCGATCACAGGCTACTGCCCGTCGTTCCTGCCGGAAGGTGCGTGATGGGACTCTCTCTCCGTGTCTACCTCTACTGGACGTGACCCGTGTACATTCCGAACAAGGTCCACCACTTCCTTCGCCCTCCCACCAAGGCGAACGGGGTTCCGTGCTCCCCCTCTTTCCCTGTGTCGGCGGCGTTGAAGTCTTCGGCAGCGACGTGGAACAACGCTCGCAAGTGGGCAGAGAAGGGGGCGGGTGAGCCCGACCAGCCCGAGGTCGTCTGCGAGAACCCCCCGCGAGGTGGCTACCGTATCGTCGGAGCCGAGCAGCGTGGTCAGGGTGGTCGAGCGTGGCAGGTTGTCACCCCTGACTACTTCCTCGTGGATCTCCGCGAAGATGTGTTCCTCCCCATCCTTCTGGAGAAGGGCTTGCCCGCAACGGGGGTCATCGACGCCGAGTTTCAGTGGTGCGTGAACGGCTCCCAACTGCGATTGGAGCAGGTCGGTTCCAAGTCCCACGCGAAGTACGTCTCCGAAGACGAGTGGCATGGCCGAAAGAAGGCTCGTCCGAAGAAGAAGTACGTCGGCGTCCGTGATCTCGTGGTCGGACAGGCGTATGCGTTTGAGGGTCACGGCGTCCCCTCACACAAGAGGTATCTCGGTCGAGTCCGCATCAAGGGCAAGATCAAGACCCTGTGGACCAGAGACGCAGCCGTGGACTTCGCCTCCCGCTCCGGTATCTGTTGGGGCCATTATCTTATGGTGATGACCGGATCCAAGGCTATCCGCAAAGCCCCCGTGACGCGGGGATGTATCAACTGCATCGACCCCTCCAAGTTCGATGTGGAGCGCATCCTTGATGGCAGTGCTCTCTTTGATGGCATCGGGCAGCAGTTTGCGCCCGAACAAGTGGAAGTGCTGTGAGTCTTTCCAATCTGATTCAGCAGAGCGGCATCGGCGGCTCTCCGACCTGCACCTGCATGGTCTGTGGCAAGCAGGCCAAGGCGGTGACGGAGAACTGGGAGCACCCCACGGCCTTCTCCCCGCCTGACGGGTGGCACTGGATCGAGAAGGAAATGTGGGTCGAGGAAGGATACTGCTGCGGCTGTATCCCCGCAGGCTGGAGGAAGCACTGTAGCGGCCAGTGGATCAAGCCCGGTTTCACTGGGGTTCAACAGATCAACGAGGGGCGATGGCTCACAGGCGTTGGGGTCTACGACGATCTGGTCGTCGCCATCAACGCCTGTGAAGAACGAGCCGACGAGATCCGCTCGTTCAAGGGGGTACTGTGACTGAGAAGAACACACCACCATGGCAGCAGGAGCACCCCAACTACGCGGGCTGGTTCGCTGAGTACGGCGGAGACAACTGGGGAGAAGTGGGCGAGATCGTTCACCCACCGACCGCCGAAGGCCGACATGCTGCCCAAGAAGAGGCCCAAGAGTTTCAGGACTACTACGCATCCAAGACCGACGACGAGGGCTACATCGCGGAGTTGTACTCGACGGCGGCTCCGCTCGCGTTGAGCGCGGGCGGCTTCTTCGCCATGTGTGACTGCTGCGACTGGGGCTACACCGAACTCGACAGCGTCGGCTGGATGGGTGGTGTGTAGATGGGATGGAAGATTCGACCAGACTGTGTGATCGAGGGGTGTGACTCCGAACAGGCCGTAGGGCGACAGTGGTGTCGGGATCATGATCCCGAACGCTGCCAGGCGGCGGTGAGCATCACCACGCACTCCCACACCCAGGACCGCTGCCGCAACCGCGCCAAGCCAGGTCAACGCTTCTGCAAGACCCACTTGAAGGGTTGAGGGTAGGGTGAACCCTACCCATCGGAGGACACAATGGCAAAAGGCAAGATCAAGCGCGTAGCGAACCTCGACCCCCAGAAATGGGAGAACGAGTCGTACCTGTTCGTGAAGGTGGAGGGCTCCTGGTCAGCACAGGCCGAGGAATACCTGCTGCTCACGGACCACGAGGTCACCGAGGCCAGCGACCGGGCCAGCAAGAACACCGAGGACGTGCCTGACCTCAAGCGTGGGGTCTTCACCCGCGTGGACAACCGAGACAAGCACGCCGCCGCAGACGACTACTACATCGCCTTCCAGGTGCGGGACGCGGACGGCAACGACGTGGACCTGATGTTCACCGAGGAGGCGATGGACCGCATCCGCAAGCGGGTCGAAGCCAACGCCGAAGACGTGGAGGCAAACAAGACTGGCTGGCTGGCAGACCTGTTCGACTAAGGAGCGACCGTGAGCAAGAACATCAAGATCATCGAGGGCAAGGACGGCAACGACGTCGAGGTCGTGACCCGATCCGCTTCAAAGAAGCGATTGGCGCGACACCCAGACAAAGACAAGCGCCCGCTGTTCGGCGGTCCCGAGTCCGTCCTCGGTGGGCGGGTCCAGAAGGATCTGGACAACGCGCTGATGTACGCCTCGCTCGACGCGCTCATGAACCCGCAGGGGGAGTGATGTCCGACGACAAGCCCCACACCACTATGTTCCCCATCGACCACGGCGGTGTGCTCACTGCCGCAGCCAAGGCGGCGGGATTCGTAGAGATCGCCTCGACGCCCGCCATCAACCACGGCGAGATCAAGGGGAGAAGGGGGGTCACGATGACTCACCCATGGGAAGACCCCAACCTCATGCCGCTGTACCAAGTCCAGTTGGAGACGCGGGACTTGCTCGTGTCCTACGAGATCGCCACCCCGGACTTCGACTATGTGGAGATCGCCATGGCCCACCTGCGAGAGCGGCTGCGTGATCCCCACGTCCCCATCCACTACGGCGGTGGTGGCGACATTGGCTACCACCCCATCGGTGACGGCAAGCCTGTGGTCATCGAGTGGAAGGTGACGACGGGCACCCTGAGCAAGAAGTCCAACAACGACGAAAACGCGCCCCCCAGACCGTGAGGTCCAGGGGGCGCGTTCGTCATGGGATTAGCGGGGGCGCAGCATCGCCACGCACTCGGCGTGGTGTTGGCGGGAGTCAGGCCCACGAAGGTCACCCTTCTCAGCCATGCACGCCATGATGGCGTACCGGGCTTCGTCGTTGGGCTTCACTACCTTCTGGTAGTAGACGCCCACTCCGACGAGGAGGGCAAAGATGGTGGCAGCAGCAGCAATACGATCAGTCATGTGATCTCCGTTTCAGCAGTGGTGGAGGGGAACCCCCTCCACCTACTTACGGAAGCAGCACCCCCTTTTAACGGGGCGGGATCAAACTACTTGCCCAGAGCGCCCGACACCGCTGCCTTGAAGAACAAGGCACCGAAGGTGCCGAGGAGATGCCCGGCCTTCTTGACTGCCTGACGGGCCGACTTCTTTTCGGCTCGTTCGGCATTCTGGAGGGCAGCCACAGCATCACTCGCGACACGAGGGCTGGCCCAATCGATCTTCGGGGTCTCGCCTCGCAGCATCTTGTTGATCTCACGCTTCGCGATCTTGACGCCCTCAGGGCCGAGATTCTCAACGGCGTCAGCCATCAAGGAGAGCACGAGCGCCTTCGTGGGGTCATCGGCATCGGAAGCCAGTGCGTCCAGTTCCTCCTGAGCCTTCGCGACGGCAGCGTTGCCGACCAGTGGGATCAGGGACTCCAGGGTGCTTGAAAAGTCAGACATGGCTCAGTCCTCCTCGGCGGGTTCGGGTGAGGCGGCAGGTGCAGCGGGGAGCGGGCAAGACAAGGGAGCGATTTCTGGCGGTTGCTCAGACGGCTCTGCCTCGATCATCCCAGCGTTCCACAGGCTCATGGACTTGTGCCACTCATGGCGAGCCTCGATGGTCAGCACGAAGTCCGCAGCCTTCTCGCACTCGGGGTCAGAGAACTGGGGTCCCTCGGCATCCGACTCGCAGGAGCAGTGCTCTTCGATGAAGGTCCGAAGGTACTTGGCCTGCTGGGTAGCCCAGTTGTCGTACTGGTCGAGTTCGGCCTGATAGACACGGGCGTCCCGCAGGACGGTCTTGTGGGCGCACCCGGCTGTCAGACTGACAGCGACGAGAAGCGCGGTGATTTCTGCTTTCATGGCGATTCGCCTCCAACGATGGTTCACCGGACTATACCGGCGACACATCGTTGGAGGCGAATAGAGGGGCTACCACCAGTGGTGGTCAGGGTGGGAATCCAACTCGGCAACGTAGGCGGCCACGGCGGCAGCATCCCGAGCAGCCTCGATGGCTCCCACAGCCCGCTCCAGGGCAGCGTAGCGAGCGGGGTGCTCCAGGATCATGTCGGGGTCGAGGTCGATGCCGAAGGCGTCCTTGAGGGACACCGTTTCAATCTCGGCCTCTTCGCCGGGTTGGTCCCAGGTCGCAGCGCAACCAGGGGAGTAGGTCAGGGAGCCGGTCACGATGCCCATTCCGGGCAGGGTCACAGCGTCTTCGGTGGTCAGGGTCACAGTAGGCATGGGGTCTCCAGGGTGGGGGTCAACAACGCCGAAAATGCCCCCCGCCAACGTCGCTACTGTCGCGGGGGGGTCGCATGAACACGGTCGCTGCGGGACGCACTACAGTAGTGCTGCCAGCCCAGCGAACGGGTTGTAGGTGAGGTCACTCCAGGTGTCGGCAGGGGGAAGCGGTCCTTGATACGGAGGCCGGGTCATGTCCGCGATCTCTTCGTAGAGGAAGTCCGCCAGAGCCACCATGCCAGCCTCGTCGTCCGACGCGGGGAAGATGACTCTGCCCCGAGGTCGGATGCCGTAGGTATCCTTGTAGACGTCGGAGTAGAGGGAGTACGCCTGGTCAAGGCGGGTTTGGGGGGTGATGAAAACTCCAGTTGGGGTTGATGGGGAAGGGGAACAGGAAGGGAATGTCGGACCGCCCAAGGATACGAACCTCGGACCACGACTCACTCGTTGGAGCGAGCGTCAACACATCGCCCTGCTGCTCCAACAGCAAGGATCAACGTCGGTTGTCGTGGTGACCGTCACGGCCATAAGGGAGGCAGCATCGTCGTCGCTGCCTCCTTGCATCTACTTACGGAAGCAGACGAGAGTTTTAACGAGAAGGAGGCCAAAAAAAGATTCGGGTGCCTGTGAATGCCCATGGTCCCTCGGTTTTCGGGAGGTAGGGAAAAAACTCGGAGGGTGGCCGTTAAAAGTGCCTCCTGCTTCCGTAAGTACATGACACCCCCTCTCCCCTTCCCCGTGCCGCCCAGCGGCCAACCGGAGCACCCATGACTTACAACCCCAACAGCCTGACTGACCGCCGCAACCTGGCGACCGCTCTCTGCGCTCGCCTCACCGAGTGCGGCTTCACCCCCGTCACCCGCAAGGGGACGAAGGAAGCCATCTACTCCCGTCCTGTGGATGGCACGGACGGCACCATCAAGGTGCTGGTCTACACCAGCGTCGTCCCTGTCCGGGGCGGCTTCGCCGTCCGCAAGGAAGGCAAGGACGCCATCCGCGTCTGCGCCGTCTACACCGGCAAGGGCGGCAAGGAACGCGGCATCGCCCGTGCCGACAAGCGGGTCAACCGCACTGGCACCATCGAGGCCACTGTCGAGCGCACCTACCAGCGGATGCGCGACGTCTACAAGACCGCCGCAACCTGCGAGCGGTGCCGCTGTGGCGCTCCGAAGTTCGTGAGCAAGAAGGGCAACGAGGTCTGTGCTGACCTGTGCTTCCTCTCGGACAGCGAGCGCAACCGCCCGGCCCCGCGCCATCCTCGTCGGTCCTACGGTCGGGGCTACCGGCCTCGTCGGCGTCGGTCGTCCTACGTTTCGACGTCCTACGACATCGAGTGCGCTCTCAACGGGGTGGCCCCATGATCCGCCACCTGACCGCCCTGTTCCATCGGGCACGCTGCGACCGTGCCGTGTTGATCCCGATGCTCGACAAACTCACCCCCCTGGAGCAGCAAGCCTTGTGGCGACTGCTCCAGTCCGTTCAAGACGACGCCCAGCGCGACGGTGCCCGCAAGGGTGCCCGCCAGCCGTGGCGTCGATGATCCCCCACCCCACACGCCAGGAGGTATCCCATGGCTGACATCAACAAACTCATTGAGCAGTTCGCTGCCGGGGTCAAGTCCTCTACTCGTGAGGACGTGACCAGCGGCAACCTGGAAGGCTTCAAGGACTTCAACCTGTCCGCGAAGCCCGCAACCCCCCGCAAGACCACCACGCCCACTGTGACCCCGCTGGAAGCCGCCCAGGCAGTCCGCGAGGCTGTGGCCGCGAAGGGCGGTCGCCGTCCGAAGGTCACCTACTGGAAGCCCGTCGCCGCGAAGACCCTGGGCATCAGCAAGTTGTTCGCCAAGCGATGGCAGGCTGTCCTGGACGCCGGGATCGACGCGGGCCTGTTCCGCATCGACACCGAGACCCTGGCTCACCCCATCCTCGTCGCGCTCGACCCTGAGCCGGAACCCGAGGTCGAGGAGCCGGTTGCCGTGACCCGCCCCCGCGTGGTCGAGGACAACGACGACTTCGACTACGACCGCTCCTGGCCTCCCGAAGGCTGGGTCGCCCCTGTGACACTCCCTTGTGGCCACATGAACCACAAGGGCCACGGAGTCACCGAGGACGACCCGAAGCAGGTCGCCGCCCGTGCGGAAGGCTTCTGCTGCGCTGCTGCGAAGCAGAACGCGCAGCAGGTCGCCCGGCTGAACCCCGGCACGTCTGGACGGAACGTCCACCTTCACGTCAACTGGCGTGTCCGTGGGCTGACCCATCCGGTCCCCAAGGCTTTGCGCCGCTCCCCTGAGCGGGAAGCCAGCGGTGGCTTCCCCGGCCTCTGCTGTGATCCCGAGTCCGGCCTCTACATCGGAGGTCTGGGCAACAACTGTCGCCACTACCACACCGGCTCTGAACGCTGTGTGATCCATGCACCGAAGGAGGTCAAGTGATGTCTGCTGTTCAACCCCTCGTGGCTGTAGCCACGATCCCCGTCCCGACCGGCTGGCGGTTCGTCCTGGAGGACGACATGCCCAGCATCGAGCGTGACGTGGGAGACTTCACCCTCACCGTTGGTTTGGACGACGGCAAGTGGCGCTGGTGGCTCTGCCCCCGTGGCCACAGCGGTGCCGTCCCAAGCCCCGGCAGCGGTGCGGACATGGTGGACGCCATCTGGCAGGTCTTCGACGCCCTCGCCCGCCGCCTTGATGGAGGTGGAGCATGACCCGCTGTGACCGCTGCCCGAAGCCCCTCGGCGTCCATCGGGTGTCGTGGTTCAACCTCGACACCATCTGCACTCGCTGTCAGGCCCAGGAAGAAGCCCACCCCGACTACGCCTATGCCCGCGATGTAGAACGCAAGCGGGTACAGGTTGGTGACTACAACTTCGTTGGAGTCGGCTGGCCTGGAGTCAACGGCAGGGTGCTCCGCACCCGGTAGACGGGCTATCGCCTCCGACTGTTCGGAGGCGATGCTCGTGAGCCGTGAGATCCAGATAGGACACCCGTGCCCGCACCTCATCATTGAGGAGGTGGTCGCGTTAGGGGCGGATAAGAAATCACTGTCCACCCGTGCGCCTGTGTCATCAGCCAACAGCGTCAGGATCCTGGTCAACAATCAGGTCTATGTGCCGCCTGGGGGCCTCTACTCCAAAGCCATTCTTTCGGGAAGCGTGGGTCCTTACCGCATTGAGAAATGCGTGGGGTTCGCAGGACCGGAAGGCAACACTCTCACCGTGACGGCCTCGCAAGGGACTGTGACCGTTGACCTCCCCCTGTCGCAACGCCTCAGCGTGGATCGGCTGGTCCGCGCCTTGAAGTTGACGCCTCTGGATGGTCTGGTTGGGATCACCAGCGTCAACGGCTCGGTGACGTTCACGGACAACCACGCCACAGGCTCGGAGTCCGTGGTCAAGGTCAGCGGCGACGGTGCCGATTCTTTGGGTTTCGTTCAACGGGGGGCTCGCGGGCGAGAAATCTATCCGGGGTGGACCCTGGTTTCGCGACCGGACGTGCTTCCGAGTGCTGATCTGCGCGGGCTGTTCCCTGTTCCTGCCCGGTATCCTCGCTTCAAGAAGCCGGTTCCCAACGGGTCGGACTTCAAGGTCACCTACACCGCGATGCCCGAGAGGTGTCCCCGGTGCCAGGCCACCTACATCGAGAACGACTACCGCTTCAACCAGATGGGCGAGGTACGGACCATCATCAACGAAGACCTCCTCTATCAGGCGTGCTTGAAAGCGATCCTGACGAGGAAGGGGTCGAACCCGTACCACACAGGCTATGGATCCTCCATCATGACCCGTGTCGGGCGCAAGCGGATGGCAGCAGCCGCTGGAGCCATCCGGCAGGACATTATCCAGGCACTCCGAGGGGTCCAGGGCATTCAAGGAGGTCAGCGGAAGTTCCAGCAGGTGACTGACCGAGAGAGGCTGTACCGCGTCGAGGATGTGTCCGTGACCCCCACGGATGATCCCACGGTCGTGCGTGTCGGTGTGGTCGTCGTCAACGGCAGCAACCAACCTGTATCGCTGAACATCGTCTACTCGGCTCCGGGGGCGATAGCCCTCGCTGGGTCCAACGGTCAGTCCCTCGGGGTCTCGGGTCTGTCGCAATCCCAAACACGACGCTTCCTGATGGACGGGTAGAGGTAAGGCATGTCAGACACATTGATCTACAGCCCGGACGGCAAACTCACGCAAACGGTCAACTTCAGCACCACGCGGCAGACCCGATTCTTTGAGGGGGTCCTCCCTCAGGACGCTGCGGAAGTGCTGGTCTCCATCAACGGGAGTGGGTTTTCCAGTGATGAGAGCCTGGTCCAGTGGGGGGACGGGGTGTGGACCATCCCCAGCCCGCTCTATGAGCCGGACGGGTTGGTCCTCCTGGAGGGAGTCAACACGGTCGAGATCAAAGCCATCCTCGGCAACGGCTCCGCGACCCCGACAGCCAGCGCGACGGTTCGCCTCACCACTGACCAGGATGTGCTCCTGACCGTGGGGTCACCGACCAACATTTCCATGACGCAGGAGAACGACACCGTCACCGTGCGGGCCGAAGCCCCTGAGACAGCAGACGGGTTCCAGGGCATGAACTACTACGCCTCGGCAAACGCCGGGGGAGGGGTCAGCGGCTACACCCGGATCAACGTGTCGCTGGTGGCCGATGGCCTCGCCCGGCAGGAGGTCCAGCAGTTTGCCGCACAAGCGGTGGACCTCCCCGTGCAAGTGGATGCTGACGGCAACCCGACAGCCGATCCGATGTACTACCGCCTCACAGGCCGACAGGAGGACGAAGACGAAGGGGTGCTCGTCACCGACTACAATGAGCGGTACGAGGTCCCTGAGACAGCCCGGACCATCCGCTTGAACATGACCTTGGACCAGGTGCGGGACGTGGTCTCCTACGACTTCACCCACAACCGCTCAGGCTCCCCGCAGTCCACCCCGGCGACCGTCCGGGTGAGTGAGTTTGTCAACCTGAGCCCCTCTTCGCCCCTCTACTACGTCGTCACAGCAGTCTTCTACGACCGGGTGACGGACACTGAGTACGAGTCGGCATACTCAGCCGAGGTTGTAGGCCAGCCTATGCAGGTGACGACGGCCATCGGATCGATCCCAACGGTCTCTCGTCAGAACATCGTCACGCAGTTCGTCAGGGCCATCTTCCGATCCAACCCTCAGATCAAGGTCGAGGCCGGGTCAGTGCTCCGGGACACGGTGATCGATCCGTACTCCTCCGAGAGTGAGCGGCTGCGGTTCCTGCTGGATTTCTACCAGCGTGCGAGAACCCCGACACTACTCCTCCAGATCGATGACCCCACCGCCAGTGGGACCAGCATCCCTGTGGCACAGTCCTCCTACAAGCAAGCACTCCAGTCGGCGCTGTACCTGGACAATGCCCTCGCCACACAAGGGCTGATTGACTCGGCCTTTGAGTCGTATGCCAGCAACTTCGGCCTTCAGCGGAAGTCCGGGATCGGTGCGCGTGGTGAGGTGCTGTTTTTCACCCGCACCAAACCACAGTCCTCCCTCGTGATCCCGTTGGGGACGATTGTGTCTGGCGGGGGTTCCAACTTCGCCACCTCAAGGGCCGCATCCATCTCGTCGGCCCAGATCGCTTCCTACTACAACCCGGTCAACGGCTACTATCAGATCTCAGTGCCGGTCCAGGCCACGACAACAGGGTCGAACACCAACGTCGGCACCGGCCAGATCACGAGCGTGATCTCCACCCTCGGTGTCTCCCTGTCCGTCACCAACCTGGCAGCGATGATTGGGGGGCGGGATGGGGAGTCGAACCTCTCATTGACGGCGCGAGTCCAGAACCGCCTGGCCTCTGTGGACTCGGGAACGGAGCGTGGGTACTTGCAGACAGCAGCGGACGTTCCGGGCGTGGTCAAGGCCAATGTCGTGGCAGCGGGCAACCCCCTCATGCAGCGCGATCTCAATGCAGACGGGCAACACATGGGCGGCAAGGTGGACATCTGGGTGCAAGGCACCAATCTGGCATCGTTGACTGACAACTTCGCCTTCACCTTTGAGATCGCCCAGGACATCCAGTTTCAGATCCTCAGTGTGCCGGACCTGACGTTCCGGGCGTTGGACCCTGACCTGTCATCGGCTGACCCCATCGTTGAGATGCTGGATGACCCGGACATCGGGTATGAGATGAGAAACGCATCCACGGGCGAGGTCTTTGATCTCGCTGGGGTCAAGGTGCTTTCCTATGACACCATCCAGTTGGACACCTCGGTCTCTCAGCCAGCCGTGGACCTCACCGACGTGGTCCTGGCCTCGTACCGGCGGCGAACAGGAAGTAAGTTTGTCCTCCTGCGGCAGCCTGCTGAGGAGATCGTCTCTGTCGTGGGGTCGGTCAGCGGGACTCTCCCTACTGATTCCTATCTCCTGAACCACCCCGATGCCCCCCTCGCTTACGGGCGCTCCACCCTGGCCGAGGACTCCCTTCAGATCGACGGTTACAGGGACGCGAATGGCAACACCATTCCCAGCGGGGACAGCATCACGGTGACGGACGAGCCTCATGTCATGGTCGGCCAGTACGCTGAGTTCCTGGACAGCCTGGGGGCCAACTACTTGACCATCGTGGTCAAGAGCGCGGACGGACTCATCACCTACAACGGACCCAACGACCCTTCCGGTGCGCCGGACTACCAGGTGACCCTGGGGACGCAGACCGTAGCAGTGAGCATCACCCGGACAGACGCGAGCACGATCCCCAACGGGGCTTCCGTGCTGGTCTCCTACGAGCACGACGAGAACTTCACCGTCACCTACACTACGAATCTCATTGTCTCCACCACCCAGAACGCGGTTGACTTGCAGAAGCACGCGACCGCTGATGTAGTGGTGAAGGACGCCATCCCGGCCCCTCTCGACATTGAGGCAACGGTGGTCGTGCGGCAGGGGCGTGAGACCTCAAAGGTGGACGCGGACCTGCGAACCAACATGGCCACCTTCTTCACCAATCTGCGCCTGGGTGATCCCGTCCGGCAGTCGGACATCATCGACGTCATCGAGCAGACCAGTGGAGTCTCGTATGTGGTGGTCCCCCTGAACCTGTTGGCCCGCTCGACTGGAAGCACAGTCGTTCGGGAAGACATTTCCACGGACACCGTGTCGGAGAGCGTCCTGCTGACGTCCCTCTCGTCCAACCAAAGCATCGTCTACATCCTCACTGAGAACCTCTCAGCGGCTACCGTCAACGGTGGTGGGGGAGCCGGTGAGTTCCGGGCCGTCTTCCAGGACGAGGTCGAGATGAACCTGCTTCCGGCAGCCGCCACACTGGTGACACTGGGCACGGAACCCGGCTCATCCTACATCGTCGGAAGTGATGGTGTGGTGATCGAAGGGTACTCGGATGACGAGACCTTGAAGACGCAAGGCTACGTTACGGACAAGGCCATCACCCAGCAGCGCAGGGCACTGACCGCGAACCGGGTGTTGGTATCTGTCACCCCTGGTGATGCTCCCACAGAGCACCAGTACGCTACCACCTATGTGGTGGGGGAGGGCGCTGGAGCCAGGAACGTCGAGCCTGGTGGTGCGGAGTACTGCACCGAAGGCTTCCTCACATTCACCTACGACGAGGATCGGTGATGGGCGACGAACTTCATGTCTACGACTTCGACGGGACTCTGTTCCGCAGTCCCCACGCCCCAGCGGTGTGGGACGGCGATTGGTGGAGTGATCCCGCGAGCCTGCTGCCTCCGTGCGTACCTGAGAAGCCTGGCCCAGCCTGGTGGATTTCTCCGACCGTGGGATCAGCCAAACAGTCGATCTCCAACTCGGATGTCTTCGCCATTATGATGACCGGACGCCGGGACGCATCTGCCTTCCGCTACCGGGTGCCGGAACTGCTGAAGCAAAAGGGACTCAACTTCGACGCGGTGCATCTGGCGCAAGGGTCAGGCGACTCGCTGATGGGCAAGATCAAGACCATCAGCAAGTACCTCGCCCGTTACCCGAACATCGACACGGTGCGGATCTGGGACGACCGGGGGAGCCACCTCCGCAAGTTCAAGAGCCTCCTGGAGCGTGAGGGCTACACTGTCCACATCGACCATGTCCGGGCGAAGTCAGCCGATCCGCTGTGCAGCGAGATGGACTTCGCTCAGAAGGACACTCCGAAGCAGAAGCCTTCCTACATCGGGGTCTTCCTGGACGCCCGAAGCAAGGCTGCTCTCGTGAATGAATACAACCTGGCCCACGACAAGGTGAAGACCGACCATGTGACCCTGGGGTTCAAGTTGACCCCAGACCTGGAAGCCATGATCGGGCAGCCCGTCAAGATGCAGGTGGTCGGCTACGCTGACGATGATCTCGGACAGGCGGTCGCCGTGGACCTTCCGGGCGATGTCCCCTTCGCGAAGAAGGGCATCCCGCATGTGACCCTGACGCACGACAGGTCAGTGGGGCCGAAGTACAGCAACCAACTACTGGCGGGTGGTCACGACGGAAAGCGCGGACCTGCCTTGACTGGGATCATCGACACGTTCCCACGGAGGCTCACTCGCAGAACGGCATCGGCGGCTCGGGTGGCTGCACTGCATAAGCGTCGTTGATCTCTGCCACGCGAGGATCATCGACCCCCAGACCCCGGCACCACGACACTCCCTTGTAGGTGTCAGTCGGTGTCCAGTGGCAACGAGCCTCACCACGCTTGCCCTTCTTCAAGGCTCGCTCTGCTTTGAGGGCTTCGGAGCGGTCAGCGTAGGGTCCGTAGATGGCCTTCAGTTTCCATGGGCGGTGCTTGCTCGTGTAGCGGCCTCCCCCGACGATCTCCCCGTTGTGCTGCCGTAGGCGGCGCTTCGGGTCGGTGGTCATGCCGACGTAGTGGAACCCTGGCAGGGGTTTGCCTCGCTTGCCAACGCGAACCTGCTGGCTCTGGATGACGTAGACGAAGTACGGCTTGGGGTCACCCATCGTCCTTCCCTGTTGCTGGTCGAGGCACCGCGCTCTCTACGTCCACGACAGCACGAGCAGTCTTCGCTGCACGGCCTCGCCTGACAGACGCAGCACGAATCTGAGACCCCACAGGGCCAGCGTCGATCTCACAAGCCACGGAGCAGAAGTGCTGTGGCTTGACATCGTAGTGGGCGTAAGGCCGACCACAGACGAGACAGTCAGAGGTCGCCATAGCCATCAGTAGACGCAACGCACGACAGCAAGCGTCACAAGGCCACCCACCACCATCGGAAACACCGTACCGAGACGGGTGAGGAAACCGGGGGTGAACAGGTCTGGGGGGAGGTGGGGGGACATCAGAGGCAGGCTCCATCTCGCCACACCGCCGCGACCTCACGGATCATGCGGAGCATCCGGGCGACCAATGCAGGGGTCTCGCCAATCTCAGCAGCGATTTCTGACTTCCGGTAGCCGTTCACCATCAACCTGGTGCAGAGTGCGGCTACGTTGGGGTCATAGTCCCTCACCCATGCTTCGTGTCGGACCCGGTCGGTCAGACGCTGGGTAGCGGAAGCCATCTCCGAGAAGTCGTGCTGTCCCGCATCCACGGTCGCCAGATCGGCACAGGACACATCCTCCATGACCCCTTCGACATTCAGCACTCCAAACTGCTCGTTTCGGCTGAGACGGGAGTACCGGCGTCGGTAGTTGCTCACGATGCAACCGCAGACCATGTGGACGTAGTGGCCGAAGGAAGACTTGCTGGGGTCGAACGGGCACTTGCCGTTGTTTCGTACCAGCAGCCCTTTGTAGATCTCCTGGAGGACATCCTCGGGGTCGTAGCCGTACTTGATCACCCGCCTACCGTAGCCTGCGTAAAACAACTTGCGGACCTCGTGGCCCCGCTTCGCCAGGTCGATACCAGGTGCTTTGGCGATACTCAGTGCCGGGCTGGTCCTGATCTTTGGGACCGTCTTCTCGACGGTGATCTGCGGGCCGAACATCGTCAGGGTGTCCAGCGTCAAGGCAGGTTCAGGGCGTCGATGGCCCCCACGGCGGAAGTACCTGTCGAATGTGATCTTCGGATCACGGTGGTGGGGACCTGGTCGGGGGTCGCGGTTGACCAGTGCCATGATGGTCTTCCGGGCGCTCGGGTAACGGACGGAACCACTCGGCCACTGCACCAGAAATCCATTGGGGTCAGCCACAACCGGGTGGCCTCCGTGTTCAGTGCGGGCGTAGTAAGTTCCTTCCGTTCTCAGCATTGGCGATCTCCAGCGATGTCAAAGGGTGGGGCAAAATCACTCAGGGTGGTTGGTTATCCCACAATACCGACACCAAGTGAAGCGTGACCCCCCACTATCAAGTCTTGACGGTGGGGTCGAATAGTTGCCCTATACGCCCTCTCCCGGAGAGAGGTTTTGCCCACAAAAACCGTTGCACCTTCACCCGAGGGCGTGGCTCTGCGGCGCATCGACCGAAAACATCAGCCCGGAGCCTTTTCATGCCTGACCCCACTCCGAGTCAGATCCAGCAAGCCCAGTCCAACATCAGCAACCTGATGGACTGGATCAACCATCTGCACAACTACGAGCAGGACGTGATCAACGAGGTCTACGACCAACTGACCGTGTCCTCGCAGCACGATCCGGGGCAGGACTTCATCACCGCGATGATGGAGGGAACGCTCAAGAGCATCGGGGCACTCCCTTTCCCAGGTGCGGGGGTGATCGCAGGGTTCACCAGCGCCTTCTTCAGCGTCTACTCCAAGACCACGCCGCCCAGCCTCAAGGCTCAGTTTGCCTCGGTGTGGGCACGCTTCAACGCGACTTTTCTCCAGGCCAACCAGGACCTGTCGGACATCTACGCCGACGTAGCGGGGCACTGGAACGACACCTACACCGACCCTTCGGGCACCGAGTACACCATCTCCCAGATGGGGACAGGCGTGATCAGCGTCCCAGCGGACACGGCACCTGAGTACCAGACCATGACAGACACGGCTGTGGCTGCGTACCGGGTCAGCCTCACCAGGTCCCAGATCGGAGGCAAGTGGAAGGTCCTTCAAGACACCTGCGGCATGAACATGCCTGGCTGGGACGACACGGACGCGAAGAACTGGATCCCAGGCTTCGTGAAGGACCACCCCGCCTTCTACATCCGCTACAGCAGCATCCCCGGTGCGTGTTGCACCCCAGGGTCCGAGCAGGTCTACGAGGACCTCATCGGGCAGAGCCAACCCAACGTCTTCAATGACGGAAGCCCTGCCCCTGCCTCCTTGATGGACTGGCTCTGCAAGACGGACCAGTTTGGCAACGTCACCAACGCCAATGGCCTGGTGACCCGAGATGAGTTGTTCAACGGATGGGACGGTGCCCTCAAGACAGAAGGCTACTGCATCCCTTCCCCTGCCCCTCCGGTCCCGGTGGCTGACCCCAGCGAGCAGGACCTACGGGACGCGAAGCGTTGGCACAGGTTGTTCAAGCGCCACAAGAGACGCCGCCTGGAGTGGGGTGTCGTGAAGCGAGCCTACTCGGACGGTGACTTCTTCCATGCGCTGATGCGTGACCCCAGGGACGCGCTGGCCGACCACCTGGGAGTACCTTTCCCGGCGGGAGCCACCGTCGAGATCATCCGGGAAGAGCCCGGTCAGTACAAGTTGGTCCTGCCCCTGGCGGGTATTGACTTCAAGAAGTTCAAGAAGCACAAGAAGGGCTGGCTCCAGCGCCTGTTGGGATGGATAAAGAGATGAAGATTGGAATCTGGCACGAAGCAATCGTTGGCAAACCCGCCACGGACGAGGACACCTTCAAGGACTACGCCGGGAAGTACGTCCAGTTCATCAAGGACAACGGCCTCAAGCGAGCCTTCTTCATCCTGATGTGCCCAGACACCCCGGCAGGCACCTACGCGAAGCAGGGCTGGCTCCAGAAGTACTGGCTTGAGCAACTGCCTGCCGACTGCGAGGCCGGACTGGTGATGGACACCGAGGCTCAGTGGCCGTGGCCCGGAGCCGCGAAGACCTTTGATCCCGGCGACACGATGGAGATGGCCTTCCGGTTCGTCGATGCGATGAACAAGTCGTCGAGTGGCAAGCAGATCACCTGCCTGGCCTTCGACTACGAGAACGTCAACGTCTACTACGGCGCACAAGGCGAGGCGTGGATCGAGAAACTGTGGAAGCAGTACTGGCCCAACGTGCCTCTCGACTACGGCTACGCACCGAAGGGTCCGCCTCCCAACGACCAGGGCAACCACTCCTACCCGGAGATCTACTGGGTGGGTGAGATGGCTGACTGCGGTTGCACGGGCGACGAAGGCCCCAACTGCCGGTGCCCCAACACCCCCTACTGCAAGTACAACGGCGACCCCGATGCTCTGTTGGCAGGGCCTCTGGGCGAGTACATCGAGAACCACAAGGCGTGGCTCTCCCAGGACAACGTGTGGCCCATGTTCAGCCTGGAGTCACTGTCGAAGCCCGCGTGCATCGCCGCTCCGTACACGTCCCACAACGCTTGTGGGATCATGGACGCTTTCGGCACCTGGTCGAAGGCGGACTTCCTGAAGTTCCTGGATGCCGTGGAAGCGAAGTACGGGATCAAGCAGGCCATGATGTACGAGTGGCAGTACGTTCCCGAGAAATGGCTCACTGAGGCTGAGGTCACGGAGTACCAGGACGCCGAAGAGGTCGGTTTCTGGGGTCTGCTCAAGATGCTGTGGGGCCTGTTCACCGGCTGTTTCAAGAGAGGCAACGGGTGACGTGGATGACTTCTGGGACGCACTGCTGAGAGGGTTGGCTGGAGATAGCAACGACCGAGAGGTCACGAAGTACTTCGTGTGGGCCGGGTCGGTCGTGATCCTCGGCCTCGTAGGGCTGCTGCTGTACACGTCCTGAGTCAGACCTGGATCTGACTGCCGCGCTCCTGCTCTCGGATGATGGCGGCCTCGATGCGTGACCAGTCGTCCTTGTGGATGATGGTGACGCGGTGGAACATCGGGTAGCCGTTGACGCCACGAGGGAAGGAATCTTCCATGCGGCCCATGATCTCGCCAATGTCATGCCCCCACTCTGCGAAAACCTCGTCGTGGCGGGCGATCCAGTCCTTGATGGCGGTCTTGCGGGCCTCGACAGCCTCGGCGTGTTGGGGGAGGCTGGCCTTCCACGCTTCGACCGCAGCGTCGTGCGCCTCGTCAATCTCGTGACGAGTGCGGGTCTCCTCGTCCAGCGCCACCTGCCACGCCATTGAGTCGTCCTCCCATGCACGGATGCGGGCGTCGTTCGCAGCCTTGATCTCGGCGCGAATCTCGGCGATCTCGTCCTCGGTGATGTCGCCGTACTCGTAGTCGCTGACCGTCTGGTCGGGGACCTTCACCAGGACGGGCTTCTCGGGAGGGTCACCCACGGGGTCCGGGTAGCCGGGATGGGCAGGCTTGTCGGGCTCGTCGGGCAGCGACTCAGGAGGCTCGGCTGATCCCAGCACGGCCTCCCGGATTTCTCGCGGAACCTCACAGGCCCCCATCGCCACCGGCAGCATACACATGTTGCGGGTGGTGACGGGGATCTCCTGGCTGAACATGACCTTGCACGCGAGACGGTCCAGGACGATCTCGCGCATCTCGTCCCCGGTCAGTCGAGGGATGGGCATCCGAAGTTTGGTCATGGGGCCACCACCTCTACGCCAGTGCGGTCTGCGGCGACCGTGCGAAGGCGCTCTGCTTGATCCCGGAAGGTCGAGGCCATCCGACGCAACTCGGGAGGGAGTGTGTCGTACTGAGCCAGGAGCGGGGCCGCACCAGCAGGCATGAACGCGGCAAGATCGACCTCGTCGCCCATGAGCCACTTCATCAGGCCCTGGTACTTGCCCTGGCAGATCCGGTAGTTCATCAGGGTGATGCAGGGGTCCGACGCCATGAGGGCCATGCTCGGGTTCCCCTTCGGGTCCACGAACGAGACACGGGTGACGGCTTCGGGCGGGATCACGCCCCCGTGGGCGCAGTTGCCCAACCCCTCGATGCTGTCTTCCCAGTGGTGCCCGAACCGCCACAGGTTCTCGCGGAACCATGCCGTGCGGATCGCCATCGGAGCCCCGTTGACGCCCCATTCCTCGGGGAGATCTTGTCCACGGGTGACCTGCTCCAGCCAGTCCTCGTCGGGGTACAGGTGGTCACACCCGGTCCCGTCGTCGGGCAAGAGGTCGGTGTCGATCTCGATGATCGCCCACCGCTCACCGTCCAGGGTCGCGTTCATGGCGAAGTACCCGGCGTATGCCGTGGTGAGGTAGACGTAGTGTTCGCTGGAAGGGTGGTCCTCCCAGGTGCTCTCGACCCCCGACTCAAAGCGGGGGGACAGTCCTTCGGTCATGGCGAGCCTTGCGACCCGCTCCGATGTTCCGTGGTAAAGTTTCATCAGATCAACTCCATGGCGTGTTCACGAAGACCGTGAGGTAGAGCGTCCCGGTTGTCCTCGATGGCCGAGGCTTCAAGCAACCGGATGCTGTCGTCGGGGCGGCTGGTGAGCCACGACTTCACGGTCTCGACCCGCTCAAGGTCCGGCTCCATCAAGTCCTCGTCCGAGAGGTCAACCTTCCCTCCGAGTCGAGCGGCAAGATTGTGCAGGAGCCACCACTGGACCCACCAGTCGAAGGTGCCGCAGAAGACCCCAAGGTCCATGCTGTTCCCACCCCACAGGGTCGGTTCATAGCCCCACTCCCACAGGATCATGCAGAAGCGGTCCTCCGACCAACCGGGAGGGGGGGACGTGTAGGTGATCCCCACACCCCACTCGCCGTTCTCGGCTCGGAAGCATTGAACAAAGAAGACGCCGGGGAACTTGCGAGCGATCAGATCCGAGACAGCACCAGCCACCTCATGCGTTCTCGCCTTCACAGGCGTGCGGATTCCGTATGTGTTTCCCATCACGCACCCCCTTCGGCGACAGGAGCCATCTCAGATACATGCACAGACGAGATCCCTGCGACCGGAGAGCCGGAGGGGAAGCGAACGCTGTAGCAATCTCGGTGGCTTGGGTAGCGGTTACCGTCAATCACTTTCGTGACGACCCCGGCGACATCCAACCCGAGTACGTCGGAGACAATGACTCTGTCTCCGACCTTGTACTTCTTTTCAGGCATTACTCACCCCCTTCCGTGACAGCGTTGGCCAGGGCGGGGCCACTTTCCGTGACAGCGGAGACTTGAGCGATCCACTCGCGGCGGCGCTTGGTCAGGTTGCGGTAGTGGTCCGTGGCCATGAGGGCTTCGTCGTGATCCCAGCGGACCCACGCCTTGTAGAGCCAGATGCGGGACACCCACCAGCCATCGGTTCGGTCCTCCAGCGGCTGGCGGCGGATCTCGTCAACCCACTCGTCCTTGGCGGCTTCAAGGGGCAAGCCCAGCCGATGCCATGCGGTGATGACGGTGAAAAGGAGGCCAGCGAGCAGCCCGTAGAGCGCCCACAGGCCGATCATGTAGATGAAGTCCGCCGCCTGGACGACGAACATGCCGCGCCAGCCCTTCTCGCGGATGGCGTTGACCTCGTACTTGATGATCTTGTACGAGAGGGCGATCACGATGTAGCCCCAGAGTACAGGTCGGCAGTACGTCTCCCAGATGCCAGCGGCGATAGGGGAGTTGGCCAACAGGTGGAACGATGCGCCGAACACCAGCGCGTAGAGGGGGACCTTCCACGCGGCCTCAATCAGGAGGCCACGGATGGTGGGTTCTTGTTTGGAGTCAGACACTTTGGTCTCCAGCAGAGGGGCGAGGGGAGCGGGTGAGGACAGAGCGGAGCCACACCCCGACGAGCGGGGTGTGGGCCAGGATCACGGCGAGTGCAGCCCACTCGCCGTGGCAGTTGGTCAGGTGCATGTGCATCACAGATCCCACAGTTCGTTGAAGGTGGGCTGACGACCCAACTCCGCGAGTAGGCGGCGCTTTTCAGCGTTGAGCCGACGCGCAGCAGCACGGACCTGGGAAGCGGAACGCTCGCCATCCCACGACAGGTTTTCGGGGGACAGGCGGGACTCGACCCGGCGCAGGTCCTGGATGATGAGGACATCGGGGCGCTTCGCCTTCGGGGCGGGAGCCGCGCCGTTGGCAGGGCGGACCAGGGACGGGTGGACACGCCACTTCGTTCCGGCCTTGCGGATGCGGGACTGACCTCGCTCACCCATCTGCTCGATGCTGATGGACTTGCGGTTGACACGCTTGACGATGCCTCGGGTCTGCTCGCCGTTGGGGCGACCGAAGATCACTTCGTCGCCAATGTTGAAAGAGGGGGTGGACATGGGACTCTCCAGGGTTGGCCGCTCAGTGCGGCACACGGGTTCACCTACTTACGGAAGCAGCCGCAGGTTTTAACGGGCAGGGCTGGACTTTCTTTTTTTCGGAGGTGCCCGTTAAAAGTGCCCCCCGCTTCCGTAAGTAGGTGAACCCCCTTCCACTCAGTGCCCCACAGGGGCCAACAGGAGATCCCGTGACTACCATTCGACCCTTTGACCGCGCTGCTGACCACGTCGCCGCTACCGCTCGTCGCCTTCCAGCGAACTTCGGCTGGCGGCGTGTGACCGTTTCCCTGGAGGACCGCGAAGCCGTGGTCCGCTTCATGGCCAACGCCGTCACCTGGCGCGAACTCAACTCGTGGCAGGGTGAGCGGGTCGGCAACGACGCTGCCCCCTGGCACATGGTCCAGGACGCCGAGCGAGGCTGGCGCGACTTTGGCGACTTCCTCTCCGGGATCGCTTTCCGCGACGTCCTCGGTCGCTGCCTTGAACTGGGCGGCAGCCAGGGCTGGGCTGACTGTGTGCCCAGTTGCTCCAGGGACGCGACTGCCGAAGAGATCATCGAGGCCACGAAGGCTGCGATCATCGAGGCCAACGAAGAGGGCGAGATCGACGAGGACGACCTTGCGGTCCTGTCCCTCCCTCCCGCCGTCCTGGTGGCCGTCCACATTCGGATGGAAGCCCGCTTCATGGAGGCCATCCGTGAGGACCCCGAGTTGATCATCGACGGCTCCGTGGGGAGCATCCAGCGCGACATCCAGGCCCGTTGGGGTCGGATGCTTGAGTGGCTCACGGCTTCGGAGGCACAGGAGGCCGTCAGTGCTTGACCCCACCACCGCCGGGGTCGTGTCCCTGTTCCTTCCGGGGCTGGGGCAACTGCTCACAGGCAAGCCGGGCCGAGCCCTCTACTTCGGGTTCCTGGCCCTGTTCGTCTGGACGGTGACCTTCGCCGTCTTCGGCTGGGTCATCAACGTCCTGGCCGCGCTCGATGCGTGGCACCGCGCCCAGCCTGAGATTGAGCCGGTGCCCGTTAAAAGTGCCCCCTGCTTCCGTAAGTATGTGGAGGCCCCTGCTTCCAACGTCATCCCCTTTCCACACCCCGACACGCACTGAGCGTGCAAGGAGACACCCCTATGACTATGCAAACCACAACCCGAATGGCTGACATCCGCTCTGCCAACGGTGACGGACGCGCCTTCTGCGTCCGCTACGAGTACAGCGGCTACAACGGAGCGAACGCCAGCGGTCGCTCCAGCAAGTTTTGGTGCTACGAGCGCCCGTCCCAGGGAGCACCGATCCAGGTGCGCTACGGCAAGATCGGCTCCCACGGTCAGGTCCGCAACCGAGGCATCGACCTCTGGGACGCCCGTGAACGCGCCGACAAGAAGGCGAACAAGGGCTACGCGCTGACCTCGATGCAGGCCGAGCCTGCGCCCCCTCCCCGTCCGATCCAGGAGTGGGTTGCGAAGCCGCCCTTCTCCGAGTGGGCTGCCGCCATGCCCGCCCCCTTCAACGCCATCGCCCACATCGACAGCGACGGCTTTGCTGTGGACAACCGTGGTCGTCTGGTCTGCCAGATGGACCTCAAGGAAGCCACCCGTATCCGCACGTCCTACGACATGTGCGAGTAGGAGACACCACCATGGACACCATCTACACCGACCACGACCAGTGCGTGGCCTTCGGGGTCAAGTACTTCGGCCCCGCCACCCTCACCGTCGCCGCCGACGCCCTGCTCCGCAGCAAGGGCAACGGCTACGACGAGCAGCACACCACCTTCCTGCGTGGGCTGGGTGAGAGCACCCTCTCCCTCGTCCGCATGAGCAACGACCCCATCGGCCCCGGCTGGTGGCGGGTGGTGGGGGTGCTGGCATGATCACCATCCACCAACGTGAGGTCGCTGACCTCGCTCAACGCATCGGTGACGCCCGCAAGGCGTACTACGCCGGTACACCCTCGATGCCAGACGCCGAGTACGACGCACTGGAAGACCAGTTGCGTTCGCTCGACCCCAACCACGCCCTCCTGGGTGGCGTTGGGGCCACGCCCTCGTCTGGCTGGTCGAAGGTCCAGCACAAGACTCCGATGGGGTCCTTGAACAAGGCCCAGGACGAGAGCGACATGCGCCAGTGGTTCCAAGGCGTCGTGGGCGACAGCCCTGAGGTCCTGGTCGTGGACAAGTTGGACGGGATCTCGATCTCGCTCCGCTTCGACAAGGGCCAGTTGGTCCAGGCTGTGACCCGTGGCGACGGGACTACGGGTGAGGACATCACCCGCAACGTCCTGCTGATGAAAGGCATCCCGAAGCCCCCTCACGCCCTCGGCCTATGGTCCGGCTACGTCCGTGGCGAGATCGTCTGCCTCAAGGACGACTTCGCTGCCCACTTCCCCGGCGAGTCGAACCCCCGCAACACGGCAGCAGGGACCGCGAAGCGTCAGTCTGACCCGTCGAAGTGCAAGCACCTGACGGTCGTGGCCTTCGACTTGATCCCCGACGTTGGCGTCCTGACCCACAAGGAGCAGGAGTTGGAAGCCCTCGATGCCGCTGGCTTCGCGACCCCCGAGTGGTCAGTCGCGAAGGACGAGGCCGAGATCCAGGCGGTCTACGACAACTATGTTGCTCGCGACCGAGACGCGCTGCCCTACGAGATCGACGGGCTGGTGCTGATCATCAACGACACCAACGACTGGAAACTGGTCGGCCAGCGGAACCACCGCCCGGCTGGCTCCATCGCGTACAAGTTTCCCCACGAGGCTCAGACCACCACGCTGCGGAACATCCGTTGGCAGGTGGGCAACACGGGTCGCGTGACCCCAGTGGCCGAGTTTGACCCTGTGGACCTCGCTGGAGCCTCCGTGCGACAGGCGAGCCTCCACAACGTAGCGAACATCGGTCGCCTGACCGATGGGGATGGGTTCAACCAGGATGCGTGCATCCTGGTGTCCCGGCGCAACGACGTGATCCCCTACGTCGAGGCCCTGGTGTCCCAGCGTCACTACCGACCCCTGGAGACTCCCCACGAGTGCCCTGAGTGTCAGACGCTCCTGGTCATGAACGGTGAGTACCTGTGCTGCCCCAACGAGGATCAGTGCCCTGCACAGACCCTCGGTGCCATGCGCCGCTGGGTCAAGAAGGTCGGCGTGCTTCACTTCGGGGACGCGCTGCTCTCGGCAGTCGTGGAGGCTGGAATGGTTTCGACCATCCCCGATCTCTACCGGCTTCAACCGGGACCAGTCGGGGACCTGATGATGGACGGTCGCCGCGTCGGCGGTGCTGCCAAGCGAGCATTGAAATCGCTCAACAGCCTCAAGACGCTGCCCCTGGAGACCTACGTCGGATCACTCGGCATCCCGCTCTGCGGTCGCCGCATGGTCCGCAAGTTGGTCGCGGCTGGTATGACGGACTTGAACACCCTCGCTACCGCTACGGTGCAGGAGTTGTCTGCGGTTCCCGGCTTCGGTCAGGACAAGGCCGAAGCGTTCCGTGCTGGCTTCGACGCCCGCAAGGAGATCATCATTGGTCTTCATTTTGTGGGTGTCACCCCCGCCCCCTACGAGGCTCCTGCTGCTCCGACTGGCTCTACCATGGCCGGACAGGCGGTGTGCTTCACAGGCGTCCGTGACAAGGCCCTGGAAGCCTCCATCGTCGCCGCAGGCGGGATGATCAAGTCCTCCGTGTCCCGGAACGTGACCATCCTCGTGGCGAAGGACCCCTACAGCACGTCCGGCAAGGCCAAGAAGGCTCGCGATCTCGGCATCGAGGTCATCGGCCTGACGGAGATGCGCCACCGCGTCTGAGAGACCCATGTCCACACGGCCCCTCCCCCCGGTTCTGTCGGTGGGAGGGGCTTTCACTTTTCACCCAGCCCCAATCCCCAACCACGGAGCCCTATGTCCTTTCCATCCTACGACGAAGCCCGAGGTCCACGAGACCCCGCGAAACTGCAACACCGCCACCCGTCCCCGGCCTGGGTCGCCCCGACCCCACCCAATGTCGAACCCCTGCTTGCCGAGCCTCGGACGAGCATCGACCAACGGTCCCGGCGAACCACCGTGCGCCTCGTGCGCCACTGTTTCGGCCTCCCCTCCTGGACCTGACCCCGCCCGACATTCCCCGCCCCTGTGGCACCCCAACGTGAGGGGGAGACTCACGCAGCACCACATGGAGGTGCTTATCACTCACTGTGATGGCCCATACATCGACCGCCTACTGGATCACTACCTCCAGGCTGGCGTGATCGAGCAAAAGTGGATTCCCCAGATCAAAGCCAAAGTCACCGCTGATGGCATCGCGTACATCCCCTGGCGCGAAGGCATCGACTTTGACGGCCCTGAGTTTTCGATCCAGTTCACCAAGAAGGACGGGACGAAGATCAAGGTGTTCCCGGTGTCGATGACGCCGTGGGCGCGTTGGCTGAGAGTGGGTGCAACCACCGATGGTCCCATGAAGGGACTCGTCATGTTCATGCCCGAGGCGTTCTTTGAGACGCACGGCGAAGATGGTCTACCGCTGCCGCCGGTAAACTGAGAGACACGCCCCGACCTCGCCCCGAGGTCGGGGCGTTTTTGCTCGTTCTGGCCCTGAGGGCCAGAAATCGACAGACGGTAGCCTCGCTATACTCCATTAGAGGGTGACAGGCGTGACCCCATAAGGTGGCCGCTCAACCATCTGGGCAGCAGGAGCCTGTAGCATGTCGGAAGAATCACCATCAGCAAAGGCTCTCCAGTGGGGCAAGGACATCCTGGTGATCCTTGTGATCCCGGCGTTGATCTGGATCGTGAAGTTGGAGACCGGCAACGCGCAGCGCGACCTGATGCTTCAGCAGTCGAGGGACGAGGTAGCCCGCCTGGAAGAGCGCATCGGAGAAATCCGAGACATCGACCAGCGTGTCCAGGAGAATGCGTTGCATCTGGCCCGCCTGGAGGGGAAACTCGACACAGCCAACGGGAGACTCGATGAGATCCGTTCCATCCTTCTGGAGAGGTAAAGCCTGCGGCGCTGCACTCGTGATCCTGTTGATGATGGCCTTCCTGAGCCTCTACAAGTCGAACCTATGCCCGACAACCTTGACCGGGGACACGGCCTACGAGCCCGCCGCTGCCCCCGAAGTCGCCGTAGACGAACCTCCCCCAACGCCGCCCCCACCGCCGTCTGACGTAGAGACTGAGATGCAGCGTGCCCTCACCGAGCAGACACGCATCCTGGAAGAAATCGCAAAGGACGTGGACTCGGTGAATCAGAGCCTGGACGAGATCACGGTGCTCCTTCAGGAACCTGCTCGGTAGGGTGGCTATAGAAACCCTCTGGGCACTACTGGAGCACCCCATGATGAACCTCACCGACTCTGACCGCGCGGCCATGACACGACTGGCCAACCTTCTCCCCGAAGGCTCTGCCGACCGGGACGTCCTTCTGGCGACCGCTGGCATGGACAAGGAGGCCGCCTCCGCTGGTGAGTTTGCTTCCTACATCCTCTCCAAGCAGGAGGGTGACCCCATCCCCGTGAAGGAAGTCGAAGGCTTCGTCAAGGGTCTGGGCATCCGCGTCAGCGAAGGCGGACGGTCGAAGCGGAGCGGCGCTCGTTGGCAGCGCGGCGACCGGGTCTGCATCAAGGGTGACAAGCACAAGGGTGACGGCGTTGAGGTCTACCGGGCACACGACCGAAAGGTTGGTTTCGTTGTAGACGACGGTGGTGGGCAGAAGGGTGATCCGGTCACAGTCAAGTTTGGCGGTGAAGAGATCCTTTTCCCCAACGCCCAGCGTAGTCGCGGCGTCGGTATGTACAAGGCGACCGACTACTCCAGCATGAAGGGCTACGGCCCCATCGAGATCATCTACAAGGCCAACCCCAGCAGCAGGCCCAACCCCGACCAGAAGCAGATCGCTGCCGAGTATGTCTCTCGCGGTGACGCTCGCGGCGAGAGGCGCAGCCTCAACTACTACTCAGGCTGGGTTTTCATCGCGGCCAAGGGTGGCAACGGCTTCTACTTCTCCATTCTCTCTCAGCAGCGGGCCAGCCAGGACGCTTGCGCCGAGGGTTTCCCCTTCCGTTCGTTCAATCCGGCCAAGGCTGAAGTCCTCTACATCGGACGCCTCGGCAAGCGCCCTCGTGGGTGGGAGAAGGACTGGGAAGCCTTGCAGATTGCTGCGGCGGCTGCGGCTGCGAAGTAGCGGTAGTCCTGGGGTAGTGTGGCGAGAACCCCTACAGGAGACCATGATCATGGCAACCGCAAAGACTCGCAAGACTCGCAAGAAGACCACCAAGAAGGCCGCTCCCGCTGAGATGGCCATCGCCCCTGACGTTTGGGCTGCGATCCAGCAGTTCCGTCAGCGGAGTGACCACTACGTCGGTGAGATTGGCCGCATGGAGGTTCGCAAGGCTGCATTCGTGTCGGAGATCGATGCGATGAACAACCAGGCGAACCAGATGCTCCGACAGGAAGGCACGCGGCTGGGAATCCCCGATGGGACTCAGTGGCGGGTCAACCCCGAGGGGAAGGTGATCCTGGGCGACGAGGGCTGACCCGGTATCTGGCCTATCCGTTCCGCCGTTGTATGACTGACGGGAGCGTGCCATGACTACAGGATGGGAGCCAGTATCGGGGTCATTCCCATGGCCCCCGGCCAACGGCACGGCCATGTCCTCCTTCCATCGCGAAGGTGCGGACATCCGTTGGGATGATCCGTCTACCTTGATCACGGGTCCTTCCACACCCTCTACAAGGGCCACAGTGTCCATCACGGTGGTGGGCATCCCTGATGTCCTTACCGCTTCCACAGCCTCACTCACGCTCTCCGGTGCCCCTATTGCAGCAGGGGACACCATCGCGGTGGGTGGGGTTGTGCTCACGTCGGTAGCCGCAGCCCCAGGGCCGGACGAGTTCGACGGGTCCTCTGGGGACACAGCGGTCGTGGCCGCCAACATCGCCACCGCCATCAACGACGGTTCGGTCGGCACCTGGGGCATCGCCTCTGCCACGGCTGCTCTCAATGTGGTCTCCCTCACAGCGGACACGGCGGGTGAGGTCGGTGACGAGATCACGTTGTCGTCCGGCAGCGACAGGATCACGGCATCCGGGAGCACTTTCTCTGGCGGCCTGGACCCAGACACCCTGACCATCGGGGGCCAGGTGCTGTCCGCCGAGACCACCCGGACGGCGGGCGGTATGAACTTCGGCGTGGGGCCGACCAACTTCGACACCGCCGCGAGCATCGCTGCGGCTATCAACGACACCACCAACGACCTGGGGTTCATCACAGCCACCACGGATGGGGTCATCGTACTCGTCGCGGCGTTCCTGGACGGAACCATGGGTGATGGGATCACCATCGCCACGACGAACACCACGGCGTTTGAACTGAGTGATTCCCGGACGACCGGCGGGACCGGCGTTGCTTGCGAGGGCAAGTCCAACAGCGAGTGGCAGATCCTCGGAGTCAACGTCTACCGCAGCGACACCGGAGAGCGCGGCCCCTACTTCCGGGTCAACCGCATCCCGGTCATGACCAACTTCTTCCGCGACAAGACGGACATCGTCGAGGTCACAGGTGAGGTGATCCCGTGGGACACAGGCTGGGTCTATAGGGGATCAGCGCCCAACCAGAAGGACGTCTGGCGACTCCAGACGAGAAACCGGCCCATGGTCAAGCGCACCGGGAACGCCGTCGCTGCCGACTCGCCTTTCGACGTCGAGGTCCACATCGACGGAACACGGACGCCCGTATCAGCCGTGTTCGGCCCCAACGGTCAGGTCACACTCGACACGACCCCTGTGTGGGACCCGAGCACCGAGTCCTGGGTCACGTTCACACCGCCCACACCCACGAGTGCGGTGACCATCAACTACTACTGGAAGCGCGGCGACACCCTGGTCAACACCCTGGACCGCCGCCACAAGGTCTTCTACCGCCTCACCACGGTCGCCATTGACCCCACGGGGGAGAGCCCGACCGGCCTGGTTGAGACCCCGCTGGGATACACCGAGCCGATCTCCCCCATGAACAGTGAGAGGTTCGACTACATCTGGCGGGAAGCCGTGCGGCGGAACCGCTGGATCCTGGAGCAAGGCGGTGAGCGCGTGAAGTTGTTTCTCCGCAGGGTCACCGGGGTCAAGTGCGACTGCGTGTGGGACGAACGGCTGGAGGAGTACAGCAAGCAGCCCTCCAACACCTGCCTGGAGTGCTACGGCACCGGGTTCGTCGGAGGCTACGAAGGCCCCATCGACATCATCATCGCCCCGGACGACGCAGACCGGCGCGTGACGCAGACACCCAACGGACGCCGACTGGAGCACCAGTACGAGGTGTGGATCGGACCCAGCCCGATGCTCTCGCAGCGGGACTTCATCGTGAAGCAGAACGGTGAACGGTACGCGGTTGGCCCTGTCCGCCGGACTCAGGTGCGTGGCCTGATCCTCCAGCAAGCGTTCGCCATCGGCTACCTGGACACGGGCGACATTCGCTACCGGGTGCCCATGGGCGAGTTGGAACGCCTTCCGTGGCCCGAGACTCGCTACAGCAACCCCGAAGACGCACCGTGCGAGAGTCCGCAAGATCCGCATCCAGTCGGCTACGACTACCAGGCAACCCCGATGATGTCGGAAGCCGCGAAGATCCCAGACGGACGGGAGCAACGAGGCAGGACCCCCGTGTGGCAGAACATCACCTACGGTGGTGGCGGGGGTAAGAAGTAACGGGAGGCGAGGACCATGACGGAAGCAGTGCTCAAAGAGTTGGAGACCCTGAACCCGGAAGCGTTGCTCCTGGAGCCGCGTGAGGTTTATGACCCTGCTCTGGTTGGGGTCACGGATGACCCCAACGACAGTTGGCCCCGCCAGGCTCGCATCCACGTTGCTGTCTACGACGTAGACAAGTGCATCGAAGCGATCATGGGCTGGATGGACTGCGACTACGAGTCGGCTCTGGACTGGTTCGGCTTCAACACCTCGGGTGCCTGGGTGGGTGAGGGCACCCCGACGTTCACCGTCCTGGGCGAAGACGAGCACTGACCTCGCTACCCCTTCTATAGGGGGAGGGCCTGTAGGAGGCACCATGAGCCAAAAACGCGCTGCTGTTCGATCTGTCCTCGCAAGGATGCGGACGGCGAACCCTCTCGCCACCACCCTCCGGGGAATGGTCCGGGGGCTCGTCGGTGAACCCACCGTCAAGGGCTACAAGGCCACCCCCAGAGGGATCGTGGTCGATCTGTCTGCTTCCGTCCTCCTGCCACCCTCCGAAGTGCTCAAGACGGTCCAGTCAGCACCTCCGAAGGATGCCCTTGCTCTCCTGAGTGCTGACCCCACGCTGATGCAGTCACACTTCTCCATGGACTCTGCTGTGGTTGCGCTGCCCTTCGACAAACTGCCCGACAACCAGTTCAAGGCCATGGTCAAGAAGATGGGCGGTCTGTCCCTGTACTCGGATGCCATACTGATCGCCCTGTTGGAGGGTCGGGAGCCGTCGTTCCCGGACCCTGAGAGCGGCCTCCCAGAGTTGTCGCGGGGCTTCGCAAGCCAGTACATCCAACGCCCCGGAAATCTCGGGGCTGTTCCCGAGTTTTACGTTCGACAGCCCATCAAGAACGGCGTGTTGGACGGCTTGGCATCGGACCATGTGGACGGGGCGGGGACGGTTGGCCGCATCGACATCGGCACCTTCCCCCTCTCCTCGCTCACGGTGTTCATGACGCAAGTCGGTAAACCTCCCGGCAAGGGGACAAAGTGGTTCAAGAATGGGGACGGATGGCTCACAGAACAAGGGACTGTGGACTTCCCCGATCAGCCTGTGTCGGTGTACATGAGCCAGCCCTTCAAAGTGAAACTCACATCGCTCCCCCGCAGTGCCATCGAGGCCCTGGTCAAGGAAGCGGCTCAATAGCGAGTAGTTTCTCTATGGCCTTCTCCCTGTAGGAGGCCGTCATGGCGAGATGCGGGCGTTGTGGGCTGTGGTCGAAGTACCCGGACAGCCATCACGAGCAGAAATACGCAGGGGTGTGCCTCTGGTATCAGCACCGTCTGATGGACGACGACGTGTTTGAGGACCGGGAGTGCAAGGACTTCTTTGAGCGTGTGCCTGGCCTGATGCCGATGGACCACTTCGACTACAAGATCAAGCGGGACAACCTCGGTGACGCCTACACCCAGGCACGCTTCAGCAAGCGCCTGGCGCTCATGGGGGCCGTGCTGTCGGTGATCTCACTGGCCCTGTCGCTATGGAAGGTGTTCGGTGCCTAAGGAAGTCCGCCTCAGGGGTGTTTACGGGAGACCGTTGATCAAGCGGGGCGAGCCCACCACGGTGCAGATGCCTATGCCCATGCTCAAGAAGGCCGCCGGGATCATCCTGGACTCCATCAAGAAGGAGATCATGAAGGACATGGCGAAGACGGCGGGCCTCCGAGGTCGGGGCAAGCCCGTGCCGCTCCCGGACAGCCGGAAGTTTGTGGACTCGTTTTCCTGGAGGGTCGCGGGCAAGTCCACCATCGAGTTCACTTCCACCTGGCCCACCGCCTCGGCCCACACGCTCTCCCCTGGTGAGAAGGGGAAGGCTACGGAGCCGTACCGCATGACCTGGCTCACACAACCGAAGGTCAAGACGGTGCCCTTGACCACCCAGGAGGGCCGGGTGATCTTCAGGACTGCCCCCCTCACCACCGCCAACGCATGGGTCCACCCCGGCTTCCTTCGCTATACGTTCATCGAGCGAGGTGTGGAGAAGGGGCGGGTAAGGGTGTTTGAGGAGATGGCCGAAGAGATTGTGGGTCTGCTCCTTGAACAAGGAGACCTTTTCTGATGTCTTTGCGAGTCGATGCGGACAAGCCAACCCCTATCCAGGATCTCGGGATCACGGTCGGTCCTGGGCCTGTCTGGATTGAACAGGAGGACCTGCAACGGTCCACATGCCTACAGACCCTCATAAGGCTGGGGCATGTGCGGGTATCCTCCAACCCGAGGTGTCGAGTGTCCAAAGATCCCCCCAAACCGAAGGTCCACACCGTTGGGATGTCACGCCCCAGCAAGGTGCCTCGTGCCCATGTCAGCCACACGACCACCCACCACACGACCTCAGAAGTCATCAAGGAGGGGGTCACGGCAGAACAGGCACAGGAGATGGTGAACAAGGCTGCCGCTGAGGGTGCCTCGCAAGCCATCGCCGCCATGACTGCACAGTTGCAGGGCATCATCGGTCAAGCGAGCCAGCCAACGGCAGCCATCGAACAGGTGGTTCAGCAGGCTGTGTCGCAGGCGTTGGCCTCAGCCCAGATCAGCCGTTCGGGTCCCGCACCCCTCTCCGGGAGCAGTGACGACCTCGTGGTCAACGGCCCCGAAGAGCCCTTGTTCATTCCCACGGGTATTGTCAGGTCTGATACCGAGAACCTAAAGGTCCAGTCCGATTCCTCTGCTGATGCAGGTGGGTTGGACAACGCGGCATCCGCGCTCAAGGCCCTCCGCAAGAAGAAGTCGTAGGAGATCCCACATGGCAACCAAGAAGCAAACTCCTCTCGGAGTCGGTCTGGACATCGGCACCATGAACATTGTCTCGGCACGGCGCAAGGACGACGGACAGGTTGAGACCAGCCGGATGCGAGATGCGTTCCTGGATCTGGACGCAGGTGCCAAGCGGATGCTCAAGTTGTCCGGGGTCAACTTCATCGACCACGGGGACGACGGGATCATCGTCGTCGGTGACGCGGCCATGGAGATGGCCAACGTCTTTGGGCGCGAAGCCCGCCGCCCCTTGTCGCAGGGCCTGATCTCGGCAGGCGAGATGGACGCGCTCGATGTCCTCGGGGTCATGATCAAGAACGTCCTGGGCGAGCCAGCGACGAAGGACGAGGCGTGCTACTTCTCGGTTCCTGCCTCCCCGGTCGATGCTGACCGTGACGTCGTCTACCACAAGGGCGTGTTTGAACGCATCGTGAGCGAGTGTGGGTTCGACGCCTACGCGGGCAACGAGGCGATGGCCATCGTCTACGCTGAAACTGCGGCGGACGGCTTCTCCGGTCTGGGCATCTCGTTCGGGTCCGGCATGTGCAACCTCGCCCTGGCTGTGTCGGGTGTAGAGGGACTGTGTTTCTCCGTGGCGCGTGGTGGTGACTGGATCGACGCTGGAGCCGCGAAGGCAACCGGCAGCACCCAGAGCCGCATCTGTGCCCTCAAGGAGAGAGGCATCGACCTCATGGACCCCAAAAGCCGTGACGAGGAAGCCCTCGCCCTCTACTACAAGAGCCTGATCGAGTACTGTGTGGACCAGACGGCCCGCGAGTTCATGAAGATCAAGGACCGGTTCGCGCTCCCGAAGGCCATCCCCATCGTAGTCAGCGGGGGGACCTCACTGGCTGGCAACTTCCTGCCCTTCTTTGAGCAGGTCTTTGAGAAGAAGCGGAAGAGATTCCCCATCGAGGTCAGCGAGATCAGACACGCCTCGGACCCCCTGAACGCTGTTGCACGAGGTCTGCTGATTCAGGCTATGCAGGAGCACGAGGAAGACTGATGAACAAGCGCATCGCCAAGAAGATCGTCAAGGGCCACGAGCGGGGCTCCTCTCGCAAGAAGACCTGCACTCCCTGGGCCACCCTGGTCAAGGCGTTCCGACGCCTCGGCAAGAAGCCCCCCGAGCCCATCGCCAAGGTCAAGGAGGCCGTGGAGGAGGTCAAGCAGGAGGTCGTCGAGGCTGTCGAAGCCGTCGAGGACGCTGTGGAAGAGATCACCGAGGCGGTGGACCTGACGAAGATGAAGGTCGCCGAGTTGAAGGCGCTCGCAAAGGAGCGCGGGATCAAGGGCATCTCCAAGATGAAGAAGTCCGACCTGATCGAAGCCCACGACAGGTACGTCTACCTGCGGCGCTTGTCGTAGAAAAGACGAAGCCCCCGCCGAAGGGGTGGCGAGGGCTTCTGACTCCGCAGAGAGCAGAGTCGGGGAGACAGGTGCTTAGAAACGCACGGTGATCTTCGGCATGTTGCCAGTGGTGGCCGAGGTCGGCGCACAGCAAGCGTTGGGCCGGACAGTGTTGCCGGTGTTGGCCATCGTAACGCCGTTGATGGGCGTAGCGGTAGCACTGGACCCACTTCCCTTGACCCGCAGACGGTAGAAGGGTGGGACGGGCTGGTACTCAGAAGTGGTGGAACGAGTGGGCATGGGGACTCCAGGTTGAGATTGAGGGTTCACCTATCCCCCTGACATAGACTCCCTACCGCAGACTATTCCTCGCCGGGTCGGTAGTCGTCCCACAGCCAAGGGGCCTCGTCCTCCGACTCGTCGTGCATCTTCTTGATCTTCAAGTACCTTCGCAGGCCGTCCCGCTGCTCTACCGTCATCCGGCACAGGAGGTCGTAGAGGCTCTTCGCGTCCTCGGCGTCCTTCATCGCGGTGTGTGCCCCCTCCTTCGACCACCCCAGAAACTCACGGATGCGGTCCATGCCCAGGCGTTCAAGGCCCAGCGGGACCAGGTGCTCCCAGGCCAGGGTCACGGTGTCCACCTTGTGGTAGGGGATGCGGCGTCTGACTCCAGCCCGCTTGAAGTTGGCTGAGATCATCGCCTCGTCGAACCCGACGTTGTGCCCGCAGATCACAGAGTTCCTTGTGATGTCCGCGATGCGGTCACCGACCTCGGCCATCGTGGGGGCGTCGTCCCAGCGGGAAGGGTTCGCCGCGTAGCCGTTGACCTCCAGGGCCTTCGGATGGGCGTCCTCAATGCGTTGAGGCTTGATCAACGTGTGGAATCGGGTCTCACTCCCGTCCGGCTCACAGCGGATCACAGCCACCTCAATGACCTCGGCCACCTGGGGGTCGAGCCCGGTGGTTTCGGTGTCCAGGAAACAGATTGTCTTGCCTTGCATAATGGTGCTCCACTTTCACGGGCTGTACCCAAAATGTACCCTTGCGGTCCCCCCTCCTTCGCCACTTTGTCTGAGGAATCCAGGACTTTGGATCCTGGGGGGCAGACTTACTCTCCGGTCGGGTAAGGATGGGGGGAGGTAGTGCTTTGACTCGCAAACTCAAACCTGTTGACATCCCGGTCCCGGAACCTTTCCGGTCAGCCATGCTATCCGTCGCGGTGACCAACGAGGACGGCGGTTTCACGACTGTCGGCACCCTCGTGCAGGAAGCCCAGGAGGCTATCCGTCGTGCCAACGAAGCACTGGCGGAAAACAGCCTGGTGGAGTTGGCTGCGAAGGACATGATGAAGGGTCACCGTCGTCGTGGCAACGCCTCTATCGAGGTGGGTGCAGACGGCTCGGTGCGGCTACGGATCTCCTACTCGACCAGGCGGGACGGCCCCAACGTCACGACCGCTCCAGGAGGGGCAGGGCTTCCGTCACTGGACGCCTTGCGGAAGGAGGCCCAGGATCTGGGGCTCGACGTCAGCCACCTGGGACGCAGGAAGTTGGAGATCATGGACCTGATCACCAACGCCCGAGACATCATGCAGAACCACCATGGAGGGACGGAGCCCGTTGATCCCTTGCCGCGACGTCTACGGGACGAGGTGTCTACCACCACCCCCCTCCACACAAAGAAACTCCCGCCTCGGTAGTGCCTCTATGGGCTCCTATCAACAGGAGGCCCTATGGCAGAGAAACCACAACCCTTCGGATTCTGGACCCTCGGGCGCTCTCAGAATGGGTTGCAGGGAGGTCCTACAACCATCGAGGAACTTCCCGATGGTAGGCTCGTCAGGGTCAAGTATCCAGGAAACCCTGCCTTGCTGGAGGACGAGTTCATCTTGTTCACCGTGCGGAACAACCCCGTCGCCCGGAAGCAGTACTTTGATCTGATCCCTACAATGGATCCGGTGAGCCAAAAGCGCCTGAATGATCTGGCTGCGAAACGGCCCGACTTCTTCCGGTGGCCGAAGGTCGATGATCTCACCCTCAACGACAACATCCAACGCAAAGAGGTACGGGCCGGGATCCACCTGGAAGTCCCCAAGCCTTGACCCCACCCTGAAAGAGAGGACAGCATGATTATCGATCTGAAAAGGCTTCAGAAGAAGCAAGCCAACCGGCACTCCGGGCGGAAAGCCGCCGTGGCACCCGTCGCAGAGGCACCCGTCGTCGCACCTGAACCGGAAGCAGAACCGGAAGCAGAGGAGTTGACCATGGCCAACACGAAGGCTGAGTTGACTGCCGGGGCCGAAGCCGCTGGCATCACTGTTGACCCTGGTTGGACCAAGGCGCAGATCCTGGCTGCGATGTACCCTGGCGAGTGATCCCGCCTGTGGAGGATCTGATGCCCACCATGAGAGTGGATCTCTACTCCATGGTGAACGGCTATGGATTCTGCGACCCGGTTGAGGAAGGCTCTGAGAGGGTCTACTTCCGGGTAGAGGATTTCGTGCGGCTGGAGGCAGGGGAACCCCTGCCTATCGCAGGTGAACTGGTCGAGGTGGGCGACGTGGCTACAGGGGGCCGAAGCCCACGAGCCACATCGGTCCACAGACTCGTGGCACCACAACGTGTTCAGGGATCTGTGAAGTCGTTTGACCCGGTGAAGGGTTGGGGTTTCATCGAGCGCGGCGCGGACCTGTACTTCCTCCACAGGAGTGATCTCGTGGACCCCTTCACTCCTGTGATCGGCACCACGGTCGAGTTTTACGTTGGAAGGAAGAAAGGCCGACCCCGAGCCTGCTACGTCTCACGGGTATGATCCGACCAAAGGAGTGGACATGGCCCACGACAAGAACCGATTCGGAGGCATCGCGGGGAGCAACTACACCCCGATGTCGGAGACTGAACAAGAGGTCCTTCAACGGCTCGTGGCTACTCGGGACATGGACGTCTACATCAAGGGATGGGGCTACATCAAAGGCGTCGAGGGCGCGATTGCAGGGGACCTGCGGCTGGCTCTCCCTCTGGTCCTGGACTTCGACCGTCCGGCAGTGCCGATGCCGGTCTACTACTTCGACCTGGAACTCCGCACGTCGTCGGGGATCCTGCTGTTCGCCGAGCGCCAGAGCACGGTGTACGACAGTCAGCCACTCCTGGTCAGCGCAGGCACACACCTCTCGATGATCTGGGAGATTGCCATCCGGCACATGGACCCCAAGATCGTGAAGGCGTACAAGCCGGGGGCCACGGGACTCACCTCGCGGTGGCAAGACCGAGACACGGGCCAGATGACCATGTTCGGCAACACCCGCATGAGGGGCGACGACAGGAAGGCTCTTGTCAACCTCAGGAAAGGCGAGGCGTTCGCAAAGGCCGACACCGTCCGCATCGCTCAGAAGGCCACGAAGACCTCCCAAAAGAAGTAGACCCCCCACACTTACAGCGCGGAGGGTCAGACTTTCAACCCTGTAGGCACAGGGTTTCACGTCAGCGGGGCTATCAGCCCCGTGCGGCGAGAACGTCCTTGCGGAGTTCGGCCAGATCCTTGCCCGCCTGGCTCGCAGCCTTGCGGAGTCGGGTGCCGGGGGCTCCAGCCTTCCCGCCGTCGCATTTTTCGGCGTCGGCACGGGCGGCCTGAAGGTCAGCGATGATGCGGTCGATCTTGTCTGTCATGCTCATGGTGTTTTTCCTTGTAACGGGGGTTGTGTAAAGCGGGGGGTCAACACGAATGACCTCCCATTGGTACTCTTTGGTGGCTTCATCGAGGGCGACCATCCCGGCCTCCCACTCACGACCGGCCCTGAGCGCGGTCTCCAATCCAACATACTCGTCGGGCAACTCCCCCGATTTGTGCTCTCGCCGCACGGGGCTGATAGCCCGCGTGGTGGACCACGCGACTTTGTAGTGGTCGGCTCGGATCATGGCTCCTTGTCCTCTCCACGTTTGCCGAGGCGAGTCACTTGCTCGTCGTCGGGGTGGGGGTCAAGCAGATGATTGAGCCGGTATTGGTGGCAGATGTCGTTGGCGATGCTCCGCAGGTGGCGGACGATCAACTCGACCTCGTGGCTGTACTCGGGCTGGCGCAGGGTCAACTCGGAGGCGGGGGTGCCCTTCCGCAACTCCTCCATGTCCACCGTGACGGCGTTCCAGCCGTAGACCTCTTCGCCCCACACCACTTCAAAGTAGGCGACCGGCGTAGTGTCCAGGTCAGGCACACCAGGCTTGCCTTCCAAGGCCAGCCGGATGCGGTGCTTGTCGAGGTCAATGACCTTGTCGTTGTCGTCAGCCATGCGTCACCCTACCCTCGCCAGCCGGTTTTGACGCCGAGGAGGGACTTGACCTCACGGAACCTGTCGCCGTCCTGGATGTAGCGGTCGATCTGCTCCAGCAGCCCAACCGTGCGTCCGAAAGTCAGCGGCTCGCTGGTCTTCTCCAGGAGCCCAGGGCGTTCCCACATGCCCACATCCGGGGCATCGACAGGGGCATCGCAGGCCCACACGCAGTAGGCATGACGCTCACCTTTGTCGTCGGTGACCTCAAAGCCGATGCAGTCGCAGGAGTACTTTCGGAGCACATGCCCTCCAGGTGGTGATGGGCTCTCTTACCGAGATGGGGCCGGGTGTGTGCCCCCACAGCCGAGAAAACCAATAGGCCGCCTATCCCCCACCTCCTTCAAGGAGGCCGTTGTGTCCGCTGCCAAGATCCCGAGTCCGTATGTCTACCGTGCCGAGGTGATCTCGGTCTACGATGGCGACACCATCACCGTCATGCTTGATCTCGGCATGGGCATCGTCCGTAAGGCGAAGTGCAGGCTGCTGGGGATCGACACTCCAGAAATCCGCACGAAGTCCGCAGCCGAGAAGGAGGCTGGCTACACGGCACGGGACCGCGTTCGGAAGTTGATCCTGGGCAAGACCGTGGTGCTGCACTCGGTAGCGAAGCCCGACAAGTACGGACGCTTGCTGGTCAAGGTGTGGGCCGAGGACGGCTCCTGTGTCAACCAAGTGCTGCTCGACGAGGGCCTGGCCCGCGAGTACGACGGCGGAACTAAGGTGTCCTGGGCCTCATGGACCTGAGCCGGTTCGATAGTCCGGCTATACTCCACCACCAGTACATCCCGGAGTGACTCATGGCGAACACAGACCTCAACCCACAGGGCGGCATCCAAGGATCGTCGCAGATCTACAACTTCGGGACGACCCCCAATACACGGTCGGTCGTCACGCAGAAGGTCCGGGTCCTTGCGCCTGCTTATGGCGGAAGTGGTCTGTTCCAGATCGGTGTGCTGTCCAACTTCGGACCCACCGAGTCTCGTACCATCGAGCCTGTGCGCGGCATCGGATTCGGTGACATCATCGCGGAACTCGTGCCGGGCAACACGGAGCCAATGACGGCTTCCGTCGAGCGCACAATGCTCTACCTCTCCAACCTGTGGCAGAGCACTGGCTACGCTTCCGGCGTGTCCGGCCCCGTCCGGTCCCTTCGTCACCACCGTTGGCCGTTCGATGTCGAGCAGCAGATCGTCTTCTCGACCATCGCTGACCGTGAGTTGACCTCCTCGGGTGATGGCACGGGTGTTGAGACTGGCTTCGGCTCCTACGGAACGCTGAAGTACGACGGCGCTCTCGGTGGCGGTGGACCTGACGGCAACGGGAGCCAGCCAGGATCACACCAGATCCTGATCACCTACTACGAAGGTTGCTGGTGGGGCGACTGGAACACCTCGTTCCAGAAGGACACCGCGATGGTCATGGAGTCCGGGACCATGACGATCACCGACGTTCACGACTTCTCCAGCGTCCAGTACGGTGAGTTCCTGGCGACAGGCAACGATCCGTCCATCGGCCAGACTGGAAGCCTGATCTACGGGTCCACCTTCGACGGGTGATCCCACGAAAACGACTGAAAGAAGGCCGAGGAGGTTGATGCCCCCTCGGCCTTCTACGTTATCGCCCATGTGGGATGCGTGACGTAGCCCCAGCGCGGGTACAGTCTCCCCTCGGAGGAGACCCATGCTTGACCTCAATACACTCAAAACCGCGCTCAAGCCGCTCTCGGAGATGGGGCGTGACGAGTTCACCTTTGACGTGGATGGTATGGGCATCACGTTGCGCCCGCTCCTTCCGTTGGAGGAGGTGGCAGTGCAGCGGTACTCCGCGTCTATCCTTGACGACATCCAGGAACGGGAAGGGTTGGACACCAACGACAACATGAGCCGCGCTGCGGCCATGGACTACTTCGACCGTTTCCGCATCGAGATCATCGCCAACGCCATTGTCCAGGTGGGCGACCTGGACCTCCGCGACGAGAGGTACATCGCGACGGGTGAGACCCTGGAGAACGGCACGCCGGTCCAGGTGCCACGCCACATCGCCATGCGAGGGATCGTCCAGGAGTGGTCCCGCGCCATGCTTACCGTGTGCTTCGCTCGTTACGGTGATCTCGTCCAGAAGATTGCCGACGAGGCGGACAAGATTGCCCGGACCACGCTCCCTGACCTCGACGCAGAAATCGAACGGGTCGAGGCTCGCCTGAAGACCTTGAAGCAGGACCGTGAGACCCGTGCGAAGGGTGACCCCAGCGTCACGGCCTCCCAGATCACCAACCTGGTCAACGCCGGGAAGGCTTTGGAAGCCGAAGCAGATTCCGCACTCAGCCGGGTGGAGGACGAACTGGAACTCCAGGAGGCGGTGAAGGAACGAAAGGCCGCCCAGCGACCTCGGCAACGAAAGGCCGCACCGGCACCTACGCAGGCCGCGAAGCCTGCCCCAGCACCCACACCGCCCGCACCCGCGCCACCACAAGAACGCAAGTCGGTGATCCCTTCCGCATCGCCACCCCCCTCGTCGTTTCCGTCGTCCGGCGGGACACATGTTCCGGGCGAGGTGATGTCCTCCTTCGGTGACGGGGATGACCCCGAAGTGCTCGCCGCAGAAGAGTTGAGGATCCTGGAGGCGCGTCGTCAGGCAGCCCTGGCCCGCCACACGGCGCACGAACAGGAGGCGCGTGATCCCTTCCGAGAGGCTGTTGAGGTCGCGTCCCCTGAGAAAGGTGTCGAAGCCTACCGACTGCCCAAAGAGGAGTTGACCCCCCGTGGCCGCGCCAGCGCACCCTCCCCGAAGAAAGGGCGAAAGGGCAAGGGCAAGGGGCCACAAAGCACGGAGAATCCAAACTTCAAGCCACCACGATGATGGTGCCAGATGGACCGTGATGAGATCCTCCGTCAACAAGCCGAGGACCACCTACTCCAGGAGGCGCACCGAAGGAGATTCCTCTACAACGACGTAGAGACCCTGCTCCTGACGGGGTGGCTCTCACAGGTTGTGCCGCTCGGTCCTGGGAGCGTGACGCTCCGCACATACGACACCACGAGCCACACCCACCTGATCATGCGGTGTGAAGGTGACCCCTCCAACTGGAAGCGGCACCGAGTAGCCCATGCCGTCTACATGGTGAATGGTTTCTACGTTCACCAGGAGGATCCCAACGCGGCCCACCACGTCTACCAGGAATGGTTGCGGAACGTCCGGGTTGAGCACATCGAAGTCCTGCACACCTATGTGCTGGGTCTGACGAACCGCCTGGCGAGGGCGTGCCGCCTGACCAACGCCTACTGCCACGAGCCGTATTCCCGTGCCCTCTGGAAGCGTAAGCCCCGCCAACAGGCCGCTTCCCAGAACGTCGTCCAGGAGTTGTGGTGGGCGTGGAACGAGTCCCAGGACACCTTCGACTCGGACATTAGGCAGTGGCAACACACCCGCTCCATCGTCGGCTCTATGAGCAGCAAGGGCGCGAAATCATTGAAGAAGTCCGAGGACGGTTGGAAGAAAAGGCGAGAGGATCTCGCCGCACGCACCATCGAGGACGCGGTCAACTGGGTCATCAGCGGGGAGCGGGAGGAACAGAAGCCTCTCACCGTCACGGTGAACGGACAGACCTTTGAGGTGCCGAAGGTCCACGCCTCCCAGACGGTTGATGAGATGCAGGAAGAACTCATGCGGGCCGTGCGTGGGGAGAAGGACTACCACGACCTCATGGTGGAACAGTACAAGACGTACCACCGAGCCAAGAACGAGGCCGCCCGACAGGAACGGCAGAGGGCGGTGGAGGAGGCTCGCCGTGCATCGGAAGAGCGTGAGATCACGGGACGCACAGCAATCGTCGGCTACACACCTGAGCAGTTGGCCGAGATCAACCCGGACATCTTCGACCAGCCCACAGCGAGGCACCAGCAGCACTCGCCCGAGCGGGAGCGGTTCGACAAGTACCTCGACACCGATGTCGAGGTAGGGTGGATCGGCGCGTCAGGGAAACCGGAACGAGCCCAGAGTGACCCCCCTCAGTCGGAGACTGGCACCAAAGGCCAAAGCCTTCAAGACAAGATCAGCCGCCGCAAGCCCCGTCTGAAACCATAGTCAGCCTATGTCACTCAGGGTGTAAGGAGTCCCCATGTCACTACCGATCAAAATGGCTGCCGACCTGCTGCTGAACGTGAAGGACGTGGGCAAGGCACAGCGGGACATCGAGAACGCTGTGGGCGGCGCGGCGACACGAGGGTTGTCGAAGGCCATCAAGACCTCGCAGAAGGAAATGAAGCGAGAGTACTCGACGGTCTACAGAGACATGCTGCAACTCGGCCACAAGGAACAAGCCCGGAACCTCAAAGAACAGTACAAGATGGCGAAGGAGCAGATCCTTGAAGAGGGCCGCATGGTCATGGCCCTCAACAAAAAGATCGCTGCGACAAAGGACAAAGCACAGAAGAAGTTGCTCAAAGATGAGCGTCGGGCGCTGGAAGCCAACATGAGGCGGCGGCAGACCGTAATGAGGGCCGACCTCCAGGAACAGGCGAACGCCCAGGCCAACCAGTTGAAGTTGCTGGAAGAGGGGATGGAAGCAGCAGCGGACGCCGCTGGGAAGAGACTCAGTGAGCACGCTGGGTCAGCCGCCGACAAGTTCGGGGACCTGGTGAACAAGGGCCTGACTCTCGACAGCCTCAACCCAGACGACCTCCTCAAGTCACTGGGGAGCGGGCTCAAAAATAACCAGGCCAACCTCATAGGCGGCGGCAAGGGTTTGATGGCCAGGGGCGCAAAGATGGGTGGTGGTATGGGCCGGGCCGTCGCCGGTCTCGGCAAGGCAGCCGCGATGCTTGGGGGGGCAGCCGCAGGCATCGCTGCCGCCACCGCTGGCATCGCTGCCCTCCTCGCGGTCGCCGCCGCAGCCTACGGCAAGACGAAGGCGTGGAACAAGGCCATCCTTCAGTCGATCTCAGGGTTCGACGCCTTCAACACAGCCGCTGGTGATGTGGGCACCGCTCTCGACAACATGCGTACCGCTGTGAGTCGAGTCTCTCGGAGGTTCGCCACTGATGGGGAGGAGATCATCCAGATGCTGGGGGCCTTCAACCAGGCCGGGCTGACGGTCGGGGAGATGAAGGCTTTCTCAGGCGCGGGGCGGGAGGTCACGGCCTACACCCAGGTCTTGACCTTCGCCCAGCAGCAGACCAGAGCGTTCGGTATGGAGGCTGGGGAACTGGCAAGCCTGACGAACCGCATGTACGAGCAGTACGGGTTCGGCCTCCGTGAGATGCGGGATGCCATGGAGTCGTTCGGCGGCGCAGCACAGATGGCAGGGATGAATAGCCGCTCCTTCGTGGCAGCCATCATGGAAGCCACGGCGAACATGGCCCTTTACAACTTCCGGCTCCAGGACACGAGCGAGTTGCTGGTTGGCTTGACCAAACTCCTCGGTGAGGACCTGGCGAAGTCCACCTTGAACATGGAAGGCACCTTCCGAAACATGGGCCTCCAGGGCCGCTACAAAGCCACCATGACAGGAGGGTCGGCCCTCGGGGATGTCATCGACGCAGGGGCGACCCGGCAGTTGGAGGGGGCTTTCAACGACATGACGCGAAAGCAACTCATGGTCCTGCGGGATGCGGGGATCGTCGGCAGGAGGCGGTTCGATCCTACGACAGGCGAGGCTATGCCGATCACCATCGAGGACATCGACCTGGATAAACTCGGAGGGCTCACAGGCATCCAGTCCGGCACCATCATGAACGAAATGTCGGCGGTGGGGGACGCCATGACTGGCTTTGAGGCGTTGACGGACCTCGCCGCAGGCATCGGAGGCAGCACCCTGGAGCGGGCGGACGCTCTGGACGAACTCGACCGCCCTGGAGAGATTGCCGCGACGGTAGCACAGGCGATGGGTGTCCTTGACTTCAAGGACTTTGAGAGCATGGGCGCTGGCGGGCGTATGGCCCTGGAGGAAATGACGGGCCTTCAGGGAGAACAACTGCGGGTCATGGAGACCATCTTCAACCGGGTCGGCGCACAGATGGCCACCGATGATCCCAGCAAGTACGGGCCAGACGGTCCTCGGGCTGCCGAGATTGCGGCAGCCATCGCCGGGGGTGACGGACTCCTCACCAGCGAAGAAAAGGACGCCCTGTCGAATGATCCTGCCAAGAAGGCAGCGGACATCGCCCAGCAGCAACTGAACGAACTCCAGACCATCGGGGATGTCCTGGGCACCAACATCAGTGGCCTGCTCAACTGGATCGGTGGTGGGGTCACCACGATGGTGGATGGGTTCCTCGGCTGGTGGGGCGGCGGGAGGTCCGCAGAAGACGCTGCCATCAGTCAGTCGGCGGTCCACGAGAAAGAACTCATCGACCAAGCGATGGAGATCCAAAAGTTGATCCGAGAGGTCGAGCGGGACGCGGACATGACCGAAGGGGACAAGGAGACCGCAATCGCACAACTTGGGCGGCATCTGGAGACCATCGACAACCAGCGGGAGGCCGAGGCGGACTTCCAGTCCGATCTGGCCGCTGGGGCGACCTTCACGGAGGCCGGTGAAGAGCGGCTCATGTCGATGTTCGGAGGGGAGGAGGGGCTCAAGAACGCCCTGCAAACTGCTGCCCTCGGCGCGGTCAAAGAGAACGGCAGCCTGTTCGTCACAAACGCCATTGACGAAGACTCTGTCATGGCACAGACAATGGGTCAGGAGTACGCCCAGGACATCGCCAGGGGCGACTTTGACCTGGACACGGCGCTGGGTGAACTTAGCGGCGGCGACTACCAGGCACTCGCGGAACTTCTCGGAGCACAACAGAATCAGAACGACGCACTGCTCAACGAAGCCGAGAGCCTGGAGACGAACTCCTACGAAGCCCTGGAGATGGCCCAAGGCCATCACAATGATCTCGTAGCGGAACTTGAGCACCTTGAGAAAGCACGACACAGGGACAGTGGGCGCATCGAGGGTGTCCTGGAGGAGATCGACGAATCCAACGCGGAGATTGCGAAGTACCAACGGCTCACCCAGATGTCCGACGACTACTCAATGCTCAGGGAAGCCTTAGGATCGGACGGGAACTTCAGCGCGGCGATGGAGCGAATCAAGTCGAGCGGGACCACCACGTTGGCAGAGGGCAAACTTGACCGCTACACGCTCGCCCGCTTGCAGGCTTACCAGACTGGTGATTGGGACCACTATAACCGCATGGTCTCGTCAGACGCATACCTCACCGCACCGCAGGCGAATGACTTCCTCTACCAGGGCAACAGGTACGGCGGGACGATCACCCCCCTCAATAGCGCAGACGCATTCCTCGGCATGAAACCTGACGGGGTCCTTGACCGATTCGGCGGTGGCGGGGGTCGGCCAATCAACATGACCGTGAACATCACCGAGTCCAACGACCCTCAGAAGACACTCCAGATGGTCAAGCGAGCCATTCAAGCAGCGGAAAGGAGGTAGTAGATGGCGCGTGGAACCCCACTATTCTCAGGGGCCTTCCCTGCCGGGGCAGAGGACGAGTTTTCAGGCCGTGGGGTCAGGCCGGTGGTCTTTGACATCATCGCGCCGGATGGGGTCACGAGCATCCTGCCGGACAACCTGAAACTGGTCCTGCACACAAACCCTAAGAGCATGAAGGTCTCCTACGAGAAGGTCATCGAACGCACGCAGACCAAGAGCGGGTTCGTCGAGCAGCATTGGGGTGACGGCACGTCGAGCATCGACTTCGACATGGCGACCGGTGGCTTCATGCGGCTGTACTCGGGCCTGGCGAACAACACGTCACCCGAGATGACGGAGGGGACCCGGCGCGAGACCCTGGCCTACGACTCGTATCTGGACATCCTCGCCCTGTTCCACAACAACGGCTCGGTCTACGACATCAACGGCCAGGTCGCCCTGCAAGGCAAGATCCAGATCACGTTCGATGGGGGGATCTACCTCGGCTGGTTCAACGACTTCACTGTGACGGAGTCGGTTCAGAACCCCTATCAGTTCACGATGACCACCACGTTTGAGGTCTCAAAGGAGATCCAGTCCTGGAGAACCGCCGTGACCACCACCAACCCCTTTGCACTGTGAGGTGAGTGATGGCTGACGGACTTTTCCCTGCCCCCAACAACCAAAAGACCTCTGAAGCCAGCGCCGAGAGCGAGTACATCGCGAGCCGCCTGGACGGCCTCCCTGTCGGCCCCTCCCTCTCCTACACGTTTGAGTCCCAAGCGAGCGTGCCTTACGACGGCACGAACCAGATGGCGCGGAGGTTGTCGCCATTCACCTTGCGGCTCGTGGTCCCAGAGGCGTTGGTCCCCCCCGACAGCGAGGTGGACGTGAACCTCATCGGCAGGGGGTCGAGCACAGTCTCAGAAAACAACGCGCTGGCGAACGAACTCCGTCAGGCCATCGGTCAACGGCTGCTTTTCAACACTCAAGCAGGGGAAGGGCGGCTGACACAACTCAACTCCACCCTATCGGCGGGACGGGTGCTCCAGACAACCATGGGCACCGACAGCCGATCTGTGCTCGCAGACAACGTGACGGTGGCCGACATTCTGTACCAGGTGGAGAAGTTGCTCCAGACACCGCCGCTCACCCTGTTCGTCAACCCCTCAGACCTGTCCATCTCCTACACCAGCATCCAGCAGTACAGCCAACGCACCCGGTGGGGGAAGGTCTTTGAGCGGTGGGGTGAGGGGCAGCCCACGTTGTCCATCTCGGGATCAACGGGAGCCTGGTGTGCGGGGCAGGACCCCAGCGCAGCGATGGGGTTCCCAAGCCAGGGTGGGGAGAACCACGTCGCTACCGGTGTGCAGTTTGCCACGAAGCGCGACTCCGCAGCGTTCCAGCAGTTCATGTCGCTGTACCACTTCTACCGGAACAACGGCTACATCTACGACACCGTCGAGGGGTCTGAGGCCCACCTGTTCATCGGTGCCGTGGCCATCGACTACGACCAGATGACCTACATCGGAAACATCGACTCATTCTCATACTCCTACGAGGAGACTGACTCACACCGAATCCAGTGGGAGATGGCCTTCACCGTAGGGCGCATGTACGACCACGCTGAGTCTCCCTTCGTAGTGCTCCCGGAGTCGTCGCCAAGCGTGACCCCAGGATCGCTCTCCACCGACGAGTTGATGCGGGAGATGGCAGGTACACCGAGCCGCACTGACATCTCAGATGCGGGCATCGGAGCACAACTGCTGGGAATCTCAGGCACGCAACAGTTCACAGGTGGGATCACGGGCGAGTCCACCGACGAAGAAATCGAGGCTCAGTTGACCCAGCAGTTGGCCGAGGACAAGAAGAACGACCCGGACCCGGACAGCACCACACCTTTGGAGGCGTTGGGAGCCTTCTTCACCCCCAGCGGTATGTTTGAACCATGAGCATCAAGAACCGACCGTACACCGGCACCTGGGAAATGGGCCGTCAGACCGTCGTGCGGTACACACCGGACGCGAAGGTGCTGATCAACGGCCACACGGAGTTGGCTGTTTGCGCGACCTGCGGGGACAAGACCGACTTCAACAAGTACATCACGACCATCTCGTGTGACGTGAGCACTGACCCCATCAGCACCGCGAGCCTGACCCTGGCGGTCCCCCGGCACGAAGCGGAGGTCTTCTCGCACGACGGCAACTACGTCCTGCACCCCGGCCTTGAGGTCGTGATCCTCATGCGCGGCTACTTCCCGGTCACGGGCTACGCCATGAAGGGACAGGAGGGGGCAGACACAAACGCATTCACATCGGACCCCGACGCCGTTCCGGTCTACCCCTACTACCAGGTCTTCCGTGGGGTCACGACCGAAGTGACTCACGAGTACAGCGGGGGTTTCTACACGGCGTCGATCACCTGCTCCAGCATCCTCCACTTCTGGCAGTACCTCTACGTCGCTACCAACGGCAGCGTGTTCGGGACCGCTCCCGATGGGGACAAGGCCGGGATCGACTTGCGGGGTCACACGTTCACGGGGATGTCCCCCTACGGGATCATCTACACCTTGATGCGGATCGGGTTCGGTGCGGCCTTCGGGCAGAACTGGACCATCTCTCAGGCAACCAACCTCGCTGCTGTGGACGAGACCTCAGGCAAGAGCCTCTACAAGCACGCCGCGTTGTGGTGGGAAAAGCGGTGGGCTGAGTCCTCGATGCGGCTTCGCATGTACGGCATGGATGGAAGCCTGTTCAACGCCATGGAGCAGTCCTACCTGGGGATGTTCGACAAGCAAGGCACGACGGTCGGCGACTTCATTCAGGGGTTCAACGTGGAGACCCCCGAGGGCTACAACCCCAACGCCACGGCTTCGCGTGAGGCTGCGGCACGGGCGGTGGGATACCGAGGCACTGAAACCACCGCTGCGGCTCTGGATGATGGCGGCAGCGCGTTGGACGCCATGAAGATGCAGGCGTACACGCTCGATCTGGGTCGGCTGGGGTCGGTCAACTTCTTCGACTCGGAGTACATGTCGAAGTTGGAGATTGCCAACGCCGTCAAGCAGATCTGCGGCTACGAGTTTTACCAGGATGTCGATGGGGACGTTGTTTTCAAGCCCCCTTTCTACAACCTGGACACCAGTACCGATGAGGTCTACTGCATCCGGGATCGGGACCTGATCTCGTGCTCGGAGAGCGAACGCGAACCCGAGGCCACCTATGTCAAAGGCTCCGGGTCACTGTTCCAGAACTTTCAAGGCATCCTGTCCGGTGAGTTCGGCACCCGCGAAGGCAAGTTTGCAGACTGGCGGTTGATCGCTCAGTACGGGTGGCGCGAGACCTCGTTTGAAAGCCACTACTACTCAGGCAGCAAGCAGATGTTCATCGGGGCGATCATTCGCCTCGACACCGCGAACGCGGAGATGCGGTCGGCTCAGATCACGATCCCCATGCGCCCGGAGTTGCGCCCTGGCTACCCGGTGTGGATCGAACACCTGGACTGCTTCTTCTACATCAAGTCCCTTAGCCACTCATTCGCACCCGGCGCGTCGGCGCAGACGACCATCACGGGTGTGGCGAAGCGGGCGAAGTGGCTCCCTCCCGGCTTCCCGGATCGCAGCGAGGGGTCAGGTAGTCAAGCACTCCCATCGCTGGAGGACATGCGCCTGGACGCGCCTGGTGAGTACCCGCCGATGCCCTTGTATGTCTTCCCGGAAGACATCGAGGGGTACGAGGGAGGTGCGTCAGGCCCTCCTCGGGTCATGGGGTTGCCCAACGTCGTGATGGCGTTGGACACAGAAAAGATCAACCCGGCCTTGATGCCTGGCGGGGTGTACTTCACGAACGGCCAGACCTACTTCGACACGGCTCTGACCCTGGGTGTACTGCGACGTGACCCCGACTCTGAGGGGACCTCTCCGCAGTACCGACTGGCTCTGGACAACGACCCAGCCCACGACAAGATCGTCTCTGAGGCTGAAGTGGTCTCGGCATTCGACCAGTATGCCGAAGCAATCCAGACCCTCAACGTCAGTGAGCAACTGGACAGGATGGAGGCGTTGAAGACCTCCTCCGAGTTCGGTGCGTTGGTTGTGGCAGTCGAATCAAGGCTACAGAACGCCATCCCCGACCGTATGCACCTGAACAACTGGCTGGGCCTCCAGCGCAACATGAAGAACGTCTTCGGTGCGGGCAAGGCAAAGGGCGAGTACCGCTACTTCTCATCCTCGGCCCCCAGGGAGGAGGACCAGTCTCCCTCGACCGTGACGGTCAACGGTGAGACGGGTGAGGTCGTCAAGGAGTACCCAGGTGGCCCTGTGGACGCCAACTTCACTGGGCTGACAACCCTCTACCAGAAGGGCGACCGCATTGGCGTGAAGGCAGGGATGCCCACGCGGGGTTTCCGAGTCTACGGCTTCAACCCTCCTGGAGAGGACGAAGAAGACTCCACGGCTCTCGGGCACGTTGATGTCACTTCCCGCGAGATCAGGTTCATCACCTTCCAGAAGATCACCATTCGGGTGCCGGTGACCAAACAGAGCATGGGGGCGAACGGGCGGTTGGCCTTGACGCTGGCTCAGGAGGCGATGGAGGTGCTGTTCCAGGAGATCCTTGTGGGTGACGCCGTCAAGGAACCACTCACCGAATCAGTCTCCAACCGGTTTGGTGCAGACACAAGCCAGAGCGAGGTGGGGTACGGGCTGATCTGGAACGCCATCAACGACCTGGCCTCCTCCCTCGGAGTGACGAGTGCCATCATTGACGGTGTGAACCTCTGGGGGGCGACGAACGGTCCTGCCCTGGGATCACCCCTCGACCCTCCCGGCGATCTGTCAGATTTCTCCAACTCCTTCCTGCCCTTCACCCGGTCGGTCCAGACGGCACCGGAAGGCGAGGCAAGGCAGGTTTACTACATCTACCCCAATATCTACGCCATGGGGTCCAACGTCGTCACCCACCCCAACGCCGGACGCGAAGCCGAACCTGCGTACTTCTCGGGTGCCCAGGCTTACGACGTCCGAAATGTGCCCCTGGTCAGAAGGACTCGCACCGTCAGGACAGACCCCACCTACGGGCGGACGAACATCGAGAAGAACCTGGACGGCCCCGTGGGGGCGTTGGACGGTGAGACCGGTCTGACCAACATGGCAGATGTCCAGGGAGTCACGGCACTTGCCCAGAGGGTCGCGGCGACCATGGCGGCCCACTTCAACGCTGTGCAGTTGTACTGGACTCAGCAAGAACCTACTGACGACGAAGGTGAGCCGATCACCGATCCGACTGCCGACGAGCGGGCAGCCTTCAGCACCTTCATCGAGGCTGTCACCGAGAACCACGACTTTGAGGTGAACAACACCAACGGATCCACCACGGTCCTAACCAACCAGTACAATGAGACCGGGGACTACAACACAGTCCTGCCGGTGTCGGACAACCGAGGCTACGAGGTCTACGGAACGCTGGCCTATGGGCGTGGCATGAACATCGAGTCCTACAAGAAACTGCTGGAGGTAGGGGGGTCCCCAACCGACACCGCCTCCATGCTTGCCGTGGAGAGATTCTTCGCAACGGTCATCGCCACTCAGGACAACAGCCTCCCCAACGCCCTGGAGGCCATGACCCCCGAAGCACGGGCCGAGTTGGCGGCTGCGTTGGAGTTGGACGACGACGGAGAACTCGGGGATGCTTTGCAAGCCCTGGCGGAAGACTCCGACTCAGCCTCCATCTTCGTGAGGAACACGCCGGTCACTACCGCAAGCAGGGGACAGTCCACCACCTTCGCCATCAGCGCAGATGAGTTGGCTGCCCTCACCACGAGCGACACGACCATCTGTTTGTGCAAGGGGACCGAGAACTCCCATTGGATTCAGGCGTTCACAGGTGAGTTTGTGGAGTTGCGTGGGGACGAGGCCGTCAACGAGTTCCTGATCGGAGACGCCGAAGCAGCAGCGGAGGACTACACCGTCACGAAGCAGGCGCTGGCCGGTGAGATGATGGACCTCTCCACTGGGAACAAGTTGGCTGAGACCATCCAGGGTGCGAAGAACGCGGTCAACAGCCTCGGCAACACACTCACTTCGGCAGGGCAGGAGATTGAGCGTCAGTGGACCGAAGCCATTGACGACATCCGACGTGATGCTGAGTCCGTGGGTGATCTCATTGACCAGGCACGGGACGCGGAATCCCTGGCCGACTTCAACGAGAGTGCAGCGCCTCGGTCGGAGTCTCAGGGAACACGAGAGGACGAGCAAGCGAGAGAGGAAGCCGCTGAGGATGACCTGACCCAGTCTACGTCGTCCTACCCCCCTCTCCCTTTCTGGGACGTAGCAGATAGCGAGGAGGACGACACATGACCATCCCCACAGGCGTCACACAAGGACAGATCGACCGTGAGGTGGGAGCCACCACCCTCGACAAGACCAATCTCGCTGGGGGGCACAGTTTCCCCATCCGGCACGCGAAGGTGACGCGCGTAGATGCCAAAGAGATGGTGGTGGACCTGGTTGCCTTGTCCGGGCCAGCCATCGAGATGAAGAAGATCCCCATCACCTTCCCCAACGCGGGTACGCGCCACTTCCTCGGAGCCATCCCAGAAGTCGGGGACATCTGCCTGGTGGGAAGTGCGCCCGCTGAGTCCGGGCTGTCGAAACGCTTTGTGATCCTGGGGTGGTTCGTCCCCGCCACACAGCCTGGCTACGACTGGCTCAGTGTGCGGTCACACTCCCCAGACGAACTCGGCCTGACCTCCAAGGACCAGGTGTACATGGAAGGGGTCGCTTCCGCACGGCGACACAAACTGCGGCAGATCGAGAAAGGCAACATCATCGCGTCGTCCTCGCAAGGGGCTGACCTGCTGCTCACCGAGAGTGCCACGCTGACGAACCGGCGGGGCAACGAGGTGATCCTGCGGGATCAAGACCAGGCGCTCGTGGTGCGGAGCCTTCAGCAGTTCCACGCCGGGGCGGGGTTCCGCACCTACTCAGGCATGATCCAGCGGGACGCAAACCTGTTGCCAACCCAACTGGCGCGGGCACGCCGAGACTTTGCCTCAGATCGGCAGGTGGACGAGGAAGGAAAACCGCTACTCAGCACCCAACTCGATGCACGGGTCGGGGCCGGGTACGTCCAGACCGCAGAAGTCTTCGACACTGACTTCCTCGCCCCCGTCACTGTTGATCCCCTGGGAGTCTTGCCGCGTGGGTTGTTCCTGGACACTGGAGGGAACCTCGTCGTCGGCAAGAACTCGGCTACCTACGGAGGCAAGCCCATGTACCGGGTCTGCTCCGACCTGAAGTCCAATGGGATCACGGCTGATGGGGTGGGTGTCTTCACGGAGTACCGAATCGAGGTGGCCCACACCACGGATGGGACGCTGCCCGTCACGGAACAGACAGACGGCCTGGACGTAGACCGTCTGTTGCCGACTGCACCCGCCACGACCCCGAGCGCAGAAGGTGGGGCGGTCAACCTACAAGACCCCGCGAACCGGTCACCAAACGCCCCTATGGTGGAGTTTGTCCTCGGAACAGCGGTGGGGAACGACGCCTTTGCGGACCCCGAGAGTTACGGCATCCCCCTGGTGGCGAAGGTTGGATCCCCGTCCGGGGCACCAGAGACCACGATCCGCCCCTACAACTCAGCCACCGACTCTCTGAGTGACCAGTTGGCTTTCCTGGTCCGCTCGCGTGATCCCGAAGACCCCACGAAGGAGTCCTTCATCGCGCTCTCCAAGGGTGGCGCGTGGCTCACCAACTTCCAGGGCGAGGGATCAGCCGTCGTCCAGGAGAACCTGCGAACGGGCAAGCGGTCGTTCCTGGGGACCGACAAGGATGGAACCTCTCAGACCGTCACGGCGCAGGGGACGATCTCTTTGTCTGCCGCCAGTGGGCGGGCCGCTGACAACGTAGGGGTCGAGATCACATCCGAGAGCGGGGCCGTGAGCATCTTCGGTGGCGGGTCGAACACAGAAGGCGCGGCAGACGGAAGCCTGAACCCCAACGACCCGGCTAACGCCAAGACGGCCTTGAGCCTCACGAGTGCCAAAAGCACCCTCCTGTCCGCTGTAGACAATGTGGTGGTCGCGGGGAGCAACATCAAGAACACAGCGGGAACGATTGCCCTGGCCTCATCCGCAGCGGTGAACATCAACTCGGGTGACACGGTATCCACCACGACCAAGACTCTCGGTGTCACCGTTGCGGGGCTGGCAGAGTACACCTACGGCGGACCTAAGGACGGCCTCCCCACGAACGGGGGTTCGCGGAGTGTCGCCTTCACCGCAAACCCGGCGACGGGGAGTCCTGGTGGAGCGGTGGACTCCTACTCGGTGCTGTTTGGGGGGCGCAAAGAATCCTTCAACATGGGCAAGCACGACACAGGGATCAAGGTGGGGTCGTTCAACGTCCGAACCATGAACCCGATCCCTGCGGGGATGATGGCTCCCGGTGCGGGAACCCTCATGTCCACGGGCCTTCCCCTGGTGGACAACAAAGTCACGACCGGACTGGCTGGCGCGGCGTTGGTCAGCAACCTCGGCACTGCGAAACTGTCTGCCACAAAAGGCACGGCCACGGTGTCTGGGATCGCTGGAGCCGCCTTGCAGTCGCTCGCTCAGATTGGGATCACGGCCCCCTATGTCAGCGTGAAGGCTGCGGGCTTCCCTGGCGGTGTCCTCACTGACGGTTGCTTCGATAGCCTCACGGGACGACCCTTCCTCACCTCAGGGACCGTAGGCTGTCCTGGCTTCCGGGTGGGGTAGATGGCTGTCACCCCCCAAGCCGTAACGGCGGCCATCATCGCCGCGAGTCCTGCCTTGAAGGGGCCAGCCTGGTTCCAGACCTGTGTGGGAGTCGGGATCGGTGTGGTTGCGTGGAGCGCCATCCCAGTCAACGTGGTCATGGTCGGATCAGTCAACGGCACACTGGGGGGAGGTGTGGTGACAGGCAAGTTTGTCCTCCCGGTCGTTCCTGCCCCTGTGGTGGCTTCTGTGTCCGCTGGCGGGCTCGTCGGCCTCAATGCCTCCCAAGTGGGCGCAGCCGTTGGCATAGGCATCGGCACGGCCTACTCAGCGACCGGTCAGTACATCGGAACGAGCGTTGGGGCCATCGGGGCGGACGTGTCGAAGGTGGTGTTCGCAAACCCCGCGACTTTAGTCCCCTCCCTGATCGGTGGTTTCGCGGCCCAGGGGCTCGTCGGCCCCGCTGCCCTTCAACTCGCCGCTGCCCTCTCTCCCGGTATTGCGACTATGTTCATGACAGGTTTTGGGACAGGCGTTGCTGCCGGTCCTACTGGCCCGTCACCGGGTACTGGTGTGAGTAGGTCCAGCATCATCTGAGGGTCGCAACGTGGGATTCAATCTAAACGGCTTTGTGCTTCGTCCAGCGCGTGTGGCGTCCGGCAACGATCCAGACACCAACGAGGCTGTCACAGGCGTAGACCGTGACCACATCCTTGCCAACGACCGCAGCACGCCTGTTGCCAATGAGACGACCCTGGAAAGCCTCGGCTACGACGCACGCCCCACAGGGGCAGCCGTCCTTGTGGAACCCTATGCCGACATGTACCGGGCAGCGGTGCTTGAACGGCCTCAAGACAAGCAATCCACCGAGCAGTACTGCTTGTTCGCGGCGACCACAGGATCATTGAGCACCATCGAAGACACCGCGATGGCTATCGTAGGGGGCACCGCCACGGCTGACCCCATCGCAGGATCACTCGACGTGGACGGTGGGGCCTACACAGACGGCACCTTGAACTTCTACATTCGGGACGGCGGTCAGCGAGACATCAGTGAGGTGGTCTCCATCACGATCCTCAAAGGGCCGGTTGGTGGTGGCGCACTTCCGACACCCGTGGTGTGCGAGGGAACCACTGACGCATCGACCGGGAAGTTCACTCTCGACGCTGCTGCCGAAACCGCTCTGAGTGGTGGCTACTCCGAGGACCGGGGAGACAAGGTGGCTGCGACAGCCTATGTCCTCGCCAGTCCGTCCTTCTGGTGGTCCAGGAATGATGACGACCTGACCCGGTTCGGTTGGGACGGGAAGACCTCACGATGGTTGCCGTTGAAGGGTGGTGCAGCACAGTCCCTGGGCGCGGTGCTTCCTGATGAAGGCTACAAACTCGTCCCTCCCCCCACCCGGTTCCAGGTTGACGACACACTGCCCGGTGCGGCGACTGCCCCGGACGCCTACGCTCTGGTCCGCTGTGGCCTCTACGCGGACGCTGACAGTACGCCTCTGAGCATCCTGGTGGTGTCAGACACAGCCGCCCAGGACGGCACCTGGCAATCTGGAGGCTCCCCCGACTGGGATGGCTACAACGCCGTCGTGGGGGTCACCAACGGTGTGCTGCTCCTCAACCCCGCCTTTGCGGGTGCCCAGGCAGGACGCACACTCTGGTACAACGCCGAATCCTTCCAGTCGGATGCGGACGGTGATCTGGGGGTGGTGGCTGACCTCCCCACAGGATCAAACCAAGGCTTCCCGGCTCTCTCGCCTGTGCCCGGACCTACGGACAGACCCTTCCTCCGCATCGGATCACGGCGCTACATGACGCCTATCCCTGTAGATCAGGACGAAGCAGACCCGGTTGCTGGGTTGACGGGCCTCCCCTCACCCGGCTCCGTGCCCTCAGGTTCGTTTTACTGGAGCAAGGCCACCGGCAAGATTGTCCTCTCAGCCATCGACATCGCGAAGTGCATTCCCGGCTCCTCGGTGGGGGATGGGGACCCCGCCGATTACGAGATTCCGTTCCTGGGCGCACGGCTCTACTACGACGGAGTGGCCCTCAGCACACAGCCCCTTCCACTCAGGGAAGCCGTTCCGGCCCTCAATGCCGCAGGCAACTCGCTGGACGGGTCCGATCCTGTGGAGGACCACACGGTGCCCACGGACGGCGCGGTTTACGTCCCCCGCGCAGTCTGTATGCCCCCTCCTGGGGTGAGCGGTGTGCGGTGGGAGCCGGACGGCACCGGAGACACACCGGTCGTCCCTGGCCCCAGCGCCGTCGCGGTCAACGAGGAGCCGCAGACCCGACCCAACGGAACGGGTCTGGTTCGCAGGATCACGGGCAGCGCGAGAAGGACCCTCTACGGGGATTCCTTCTTCTTCGCAGAGGAGTACGCCTACGAGAACACCGACGTCAAGGAGTACAACGACGACCTCAATGACTTCAAGTTCAAGGTGCGGAAGAACGAGGTTGAGATCTCCCGGATGGTCGCCCCCACGCAGCCTGCGGGGGGGTGGACGAACACCTCTCGCATCCAGTTGCGGCGCAGGAAGGTGAAGGGGCAGCCTCTCTACTTCCGTCAGGCTGAGGTGATCCCGTCCGTCCATGCCGATGAGGCCAGAATCTATTCCCGCCTCGCCGAGCCGTACTATGTCGCCGGTACAGAGACGCTGCGCTTCGTTATCGACGGAGTAGTCCTCACCTGGCTGGGATCATCACTGAATGCGACCGGCACGGTTGCCGACTACACAGCGCAGGACGTGGCGGATTCCTTGAACGCCGTTCAGGCTGGCATCGCAAGCACCCTGCGTGGTCGCGTCTACCTTCGGGCTGCCAGCCTCACGACAGGAAGCGTGGAGATCGGCTGGAACACGGACCCCGGCGACGGGAGCACCGACTACAAGGACCTGTCGGGCCACGCTGCGCTGGGGTTTCTCCCCGGCTGGCGCGTGGACATGGCGGATCCCGACGACCGTTTCCGCTGGCTTCCCGACAATGGGGCCTACCTCGGGGTCTTCCGCAGCCCTGTGAACATGGACCGGACGGCATCTACGCCGGACATCCGGGCCGTGGGCAGGGTCGAAGACACTCCAATGATCACAAGCATCAACGCGAACCCGTTCGTTGCTGTGTCCCCACCCCCGCTTCTGGACGTACCTGGCTACACGGACGTCTCTCACTTTGAAGTCGTCGTGGGCCTCCTGACCATCCCGATGGAGAACTACCAGACAAGCCTGGAGGTGGGGGTCGTCTACGACTGGGTCAACGACCGCTTCATCTGGTGCGGAGAGGGGAAGACCAACGGCAAGCAGGTGCCGTACCCCACGTCCATGCTCCAACTCGACAACGTGAGTGTGTTCCCGCAGACCGTCAGCCCTCTCGCCATGGACGCTGGGACCTACGGGCTGAACCTTCGCCGGGCGACTGACGTAGCCGGGCGGACCTTGCCCGCCGACTTCCCCGTGCCGGAAGACCTCACGGGGTCAGACACCACTATAGATTTCTTGATGCCTGGCGACGGCGGCCCCGGCCAGGCTCTGCTCGTGACCCCAGAGGGGGCCGAGGTTGCCTCTGGAGGCAAGGGCGAGACCGCAAGCGGAGTGGACGTCTTCCTCGACCCGAACGTCGCGGACCAGACTGACCTCTACAACGCAGTGGAGGTCGGCTACTTGCTCCACATCCTGAGCGGTGACAACGAGGGCATCTACACCATCACGCTCAAGGATGACACGACGGGGAACGCGATGTTCAGGGTGGTTCCACCCTTCCCGGCGACCGACACCAGCACTCAATGGCGCATCTACGAAGCGAAGCCGCGCTCTGCTGTGGACATGACCCTGCTCGCGGACGTTCAGCAGGTCACCACGAGCCACTTCCCGGAGAACCCCTTCAAGGTCCGCACGTTGACTTCGGTGGGGCAGGTGGAGGTCACCCCGCTTGTGGCCAATGTCGCTGATGCCCTTGCTTCCGGTCGCACGGTGTCCGTGCGTCTGGGGCTTGCCCCCGTTGCCGCCAACGAACGAACGGTGGCCTACCTGAAACAAGGCTCCAACCTGGGGGCCATCGCGGCGTCCGGGCTGCTGTGCCCTGACCCCACTGACCCTCACCTGACGCTCTCGGGGCCGGACTCCTACTTCCAGATCCGCATCGGAGCGAAGGTCTACTCAACGGCAGCGGGGAACATGACCCTGAATGTGGGGACGGCTAACGACGACGAAGTGGACGTGAACACCACCACAGGAGAAGTCCTGATTGGGGTCAACGTGGTCTCCGACCTGGCCGGAAGCACGGTCTACTACGACCAGTTGTTCCTGGCCTCCACGGACGTACCCGCAGGCACTTGCGAGATCGCCCCGCTCGACGGAGCCGTGAACCTCAGCAACCAGGACCTGTCGGATTTCGCTACGGGGACGGCCTACTTTGTCGAGCAGATGGTCACCGACAACGACCTTGACGCCAAGATCAACCCCCTGAACGGAAGCCTGCTGTTCATGCAGCCTCTCCGCGCCATGCAGATCGTTGAGGTCAACTACTTCCAGGCAGACACCAACGGAGACAAGAAACTCGATGACAGCGGGAACCCCATCGAGATCACCGAGTTCCTGCCGCTCATGGTGACCCTGGAGACCTGCGCCTACGTCAACGATACCGAGTGGACCTACAACCCCACAGGCCGCACGCTCTCCACCACCGTGGAGCCGATGATGTGGGTGGGATCAAACCTGATGAACTACGCCGGGGTCAAAAACGCCACGGCGGCGGACGGTGTGCTCACCATCACGGCACAGGAGGCAGACCTCCTGGAGACTGATGCGGCCACGGTAGTCAGGATCAACTACGGCGTGCTTGAAGCCTTCGGCGGCGAGACCTCCTACACGGTGTCGAAACCCCCTGTTTTCTGCAAGCCTTTCTGGATTGAGGCTGACTCCGACACCTTCACACTGGAGACAGACCGCACAGACGACTTCCAGCCGGGCCTCCTGATGCTCCTGGGGCCGGTGCCCCTTTACATCAACACCAGCGCCTACAACGCCACCACAGACACCACCACAGTCACCGTCTTCCCCACCCCTGAAAACGAGGTCGGCAGCCGCTCCCCTGGAGGAGATGCGTCGTTGACCCTCTCGGACTTCGTGGTGAGCACCTCTCGGGGAGGCGACACCGGCTTCATGCCTCTGCTGGACACAGACCCCACTACAGGCACCCCGCTGCTGGAGAGCGACAAAGGGCAGACCACCGTGTCCTTCTACGGCGACTGTCGCTACTACATGAAGACGGACCACCTGCTGGAGATCGGCGGCTACCCCTACCTCATCGTCAACTCCGAGATGTCGGACGACGGCTACTACACCAACGTGTTGCTGGCCTCCCCGCTCTACAAGCAGCACGACAACTCCGAAGAAATCCGAGTGTCCGTCCGGCGCGTCTACCTCGGGCCGCCGGTTGACTTCACCGGGATCAGTCCCTTCTTGTCCACGGAGGAGTACGACCTGTTCCTCATGGGAAGCCTCGACAGTGCTGGGAGCCTTCTGCCGGGCAAGGTGCTCGTCGAGGGCCTCGACTACACGGTTGAGCCCAACACGGGCGACGTGACCTTCCAGGCACCTTCGCAGGGCGCTCTCCAACCGGGTGAGTACCTGCACTTCCGCTACACACGGCTCATCTCCGTGGGTCCGGGCGTCGTGGAAGGAGCCGTTGTCTACCCGGTCTACCGGGCGAAGTACCTCTACATGACCACACCCTCGGTCGAGAACCGGCTCCTGGGGGCGGTGTTGAAGGGTCAGTACACCTACCGCAGCCAGGACTCATTCTTCTTCGCGGTGCAGGCATTGGAGGAGTACCTCGGCGAGGTGTCCGTCATCTCGGCCTCGCAGGGTGTGATCCCATTCTCCGGCGGGCCGACCTTCTTCAATGACCCCGGCAGTGACCCCAACAAACAGGGCTCTTTGGGGCTGCGCGGCGGAACGGTGGACGCCCAGGACCAGGATCGGGCAGCACGGGTCTTCATCGAGTTTTTCAACGGAGTGATCCTGGCCTTTGAGCAGGTCCTTGAGGCCATCGACGGCAGGATCATCGGTGACCGGGACGGCAAGTTTCGCTTCTTCATCGGGCACGACAAGCGGTACGCACCCCCCGGCTACGAGGACGCCATCACCGGCAACCTCAACCAACGGGAGTTGTGGCGCACCATCATCGACGCCTGGGCACCCTCGGCGTTTGCGGCGGACGACGGCTACTACCGCACGAAGGACTACCTCTACTTGCCGACCACAGCGACAGTCGCAGAACCCACGACTCGTCCAGGTGAGACCAGCGGGATCACGATGGACCCGGTTGGATTCTCCGTCTTCACGGAACGTCAGCGCAGGCTGATCAAGAACGACATGGACGACCGCATCCTGAAAGGGATGGGCCGCCCGAAGGTCGAGTTCATCGTCCCCCTCATGTTCCCGCTCGTGCGGTTCAAGGGCAACTTCGATGACATGTGGGAGGATCACCGATTCTCGCGGCTGTTCCCGACAGAGACTGAGCACTTCTCACGGCTGTTCCCTGGAGTCAACTACGACCCGGACGCCGGATATGCAGGCTTCTTCACCCCCGGACGGGACATCGAGATGCCCGGACCAGAGCCGGGCGAGACCAGTGTCCAGACGGTGCGGACCTTCGGCCAGCCGAACGGAAGCATCGCGAACCCGGCTCTCGGGGAGATCCCCAACATCATCGACGTGAGTGTCAAGGACAGGCTTCCACGGGGCCGTGTCTGGGCCTACTACCCCAACGGCTTCTCCGGTATGGGGTTGACCACCACCAGTGCTTGCTTCGTCCTCACCGTCGTGACGATGGACCAGTTCCCCATCGACCCCGCAACAGGGTTCCCTGACTACGCCAAGTTGATCGACGGGGCGTCCGGCGATGTCTACTCCATCGTGTCAGGCAATCCTGATCTGGCCACGCCTGCCTTTGAGGTTGGTCAGCGGGTCAACTACGGCAAGCCGGACGGGACGGTCTACTCACTGAGCGACGTGGACGGAAACGGTATCTTCATCAAGGAGGTGCTCGCAGGGTGTGTGATCACACTGGCGACCAGCGACGGGTTGCCCAGCCCCACGTTCACTTCGGTGACTGGCGGCAGCATCTACACCGACAAGGACACCCTGACCCGACTCGGGGATGTGATCTCACCCGACGATGGCTACTCCGACACGGTGTTCGTAGGCAACGGCGTGGGCGTGGAAATCGCAGATGAGGAGAACCCTACGACCGACGAGTTGGCCCTGCTTGCGTTGTCGATGCCCGAGTACAGGCAGTTTTTCGACATCTCCATGAGGCGCAAGTCCGGGGACCTCATCGACATCACGTTCCCCGGACCCGATGACAACTTCTTCCTGAACCTCCAGGCCCTGTTTGGACAGAACGCGCCTGACCCGCTCACCTGTGTCGAGGGGTCGGTCAGGTTCATCAACACGGAGTCGGAGCCGCTTCAACTGCCTTGCCTGCTGGGCGAGGACAAGGACGACTCGGGTGACCAGCAGATCCCGTTCCTGAGGGGCACCCCGAACGAGGTCAGTGTGCTGCGGGAGATTGCCCCGCTCCTGGAACGGCTCTACGCGGACACTCCCATCCCCCTTCCTTACGCCCCCGCCTACTACAACGACGCCCTCGGGCTGGGCACCGTGGCTGCTGTTGAGCAGCAGAACTTCAGGGCTGTGTACCCAGACGAGGTCTACATCGGTGATGGCGCGGTCTACGAAGAGGCGACGTACATCGGCTACCCACAGAACCCGGCCACGCTCTACACAGCCAACCGGTTGGACGAGGCTGCTGAGGAAGGAGCACCAGCGGCAGGGAAGGGCCTCGGTGATCTCAGGCGCTTTGATCTGCTGTTTTCTCAGGTCAACCAGGCTGTCATTGACCCCAACTGGAAGGGCATGACAGGAATCCTCGATGTAGGGGATGTGGTCTACGATGCTTCCGGGTCAAACACTCGGGCATCCGTCGAGATCCCACGCTTCGTGTCCCCCTGCGAAAAGGGGCTGGCCCACAACTACACGCTGTTGGGCTGGGCGGCCTACATCTCCGAGAAGGACATCAACCCCGGTGAAGGTTTTGAGGTCTCGGCGGCTGTCAACCCGGCACCGAACATCTTCACCTCGGAACTTCTGTTCAACAGCGTCACGGACATGCCGGACCTGAGCCTGCTTGACCCCCTGATGAACGGCATTCCACTGCCTCTGGTGAACAACAACGCCTTCGTGATCCGCATCTACGACCCGGACCCGGCAGCAACCGAAGCCTTCATCGGAGCCATCACCTTGATCACAGGGGCCGGGCCTACGATCAGGTCCTACTTCTACAACCATGCAACCGCCACAGTCACTGCACCTCAGGTGGTCGTGTCCCCCGTCTATGGCCCTACTGGAATCGAGATCCAGTACGACATGACCACCACCGCGACCCCAACCGACCCTCTGGAGACCGTCCTGGGGCTGGTTCCGGGTCAACGCTACGACTTCCGGTTGGACATCGACACCTACGGCTCCCTCTCCACCGCCAATGTTTCCTCGGTGGTGTTTGTTGGTGCTCTCTACGGTTCCGACTCCTGTGCGGTGCTCCGCGACCGGCTGACCTTCACGGAGCAGTTGGACTTCACGATGGCGAAGCCTCGGGATTACACCACCGCCGCAGCCGCTCCAGCCGTAGCCTACGAGGTCGGCGCACAGTTGAATGTGGCCGAGTTCCGGGCCAACGGGGTCAGCGGGTTGACAGTCAACGGCATGGGCGAGATCAACGGAGGTAGCCCGCTCACGTTCCTCGACCGCTACAACACGACGCCAGCATTTTACGTCGGCACCTTTGATGGCACGGATGGACGGCTCCGAGCCATGTCCTGGGAAGGGCACGGCAACCAGCCAATCCCGGCTGAGGTCACAGGGGTCCGGCTCTCCTCTGCACCGTCCTCGGACGGGGACCAGACCGGGGTGATCCTGGAAGGCACCTTCCGGTTTTGGGATGGGGACTCCAGCCTCACGCCTACGACTACGGGGGTCGGCTCCTACGTCCGGGAGGGGAACCGCAACTACCTCACCACCGTGAGCGAGGACTCTGGGGTGACCACGAATGTCCTCGCTGGGGACATCTGTGTGGTGACCCAGAACCCCTCTGAGAACGGGGCGGTCAAGACGGGATCATACCTCGTGCGGCACGCTGTTCCGCTCGGCACAGACATCTGTGAGGCCGCCAGCAGCAACTTCGGTGACGCTCGACTTCTTGCTGCGAGACAGGGGCCGCTCGTCACTGATCCGGTGCCTGCGGTTCAAGCACCATCCAACCAACCCCGCGTAGACATTGGCACTGGTGTGGCCTCCGTCCCTCGTGCGGGCCAGGGATGCCTGGACTTGGCTTTCCCCACGGTCCAGACGATCACCGACATCCTTCAACGGAAGATCACCCTCACCAACGTGGTTCCGGTCATCGGGGCAGCGACCGGATGCGGCTGGGCTGACCCGGCAACGGTCGGGTCCTACCGGCTCTACCTGATCCTCAAGGACCAGTACGCCACCTACAGCGACGACGCAGACGGTGGAGGTAATCCAGGCTGGGTGATAGATTCTGATGCCGTGTGGTCGGTCGAAGTGAGCAGCATCGACGTTGCCTACGACTCGGAAGAGAAGACCATCACCTTTGTGGCTTCCGCTGGGACCGTGCGGAGAGCCGATACCACCAGCCGCACCTGGTCCCAGTTAGTTGCGGCAGCAACGCCCGGCACCCGTGTCTCAGGGATGACCACATTCGCCCTGAAGCAGATGGGGTCACACCTCCCCGCAAACAACCTGGTCGGCGGTGATTTCCTCGATGACGGAGGCATCGCCCAACCACTGCTGGGCGGGTTCCGCCGGATGTACATCGGCAACCGCAACGGGAACATGATCCAGCCCTACTTCGATGCTGGGTACGGGGATTCGCTCAAGGCGTTGTGGACGACGGGGGTCAACATGAGCCACGCGCTGGGGGCGGGAACCCCCGTCGCAGGTGATGTGGTGACGAACCTCCCCCGACCAGCCGACAACACAGACTTCTATGAGGACCCCAACACGCCGGTCTACGGTCGGATCTATGACTTCACCGGAGCCGCGATGGACCCCGTCGCAGGAGTGGTGCCCTCCCTGACGCTCTACGAGTGGCCAAAGGCCGTCTGGCAACTGCTCCACTTCGGCTCGCTTCCGGCGGGGCTCGACATCTACAGCGACACGGGGGTGGTGCTTACTGGGTCTCAGGTCCTGGACTGCCTGCTGCCCCAGGACCGCTTCACTTTCGGGAATGACATCGATCCGTCCGTGGCTGATCCCGGCTACTACGCCCTCTCAGGGGTGTTCATCGAGCCGTCGTTCCCACGCCCGGTGACCAACATCAACTCGACGGAGGCTAAGGTCACCTCAGCCTCCTACAACGGCTTGACTGTGGGCCAGATCGGAGCACGGGACTACACGGACTTTGGTGGTGCGACCGAATACGAGCCTGTCCTCGCAGCCGTCCGACGAATCCGGCGGTTCCACGAGATCCAGGTAGACATCATCAACCTCATCGAACCCTTGCGCTACGTCTACGAGATCCGGCGCGGGCTCGTGAACACCTACGACCAGGCAGCCCGCAGCCTGGAGGCACAGACCGGGTTGCTGATCACAGCCACGAACCTCGGCTCGTTCGATGAACGGGACGTGAACATCAACCCCGGTGATGTGGTTCGCATCCTCAATGACGACGGTGATCTGGTGGACACCGCAGAAATCCAGCGGGTCGATAGCGCCGACACCTTGATCCTACGGCGGCCTGGTCTGACAAACGCCGCGTTCCTGGCCGCCCCCGGAGACTTCAGTTTCGAGGTCTACCTGGAGCAAGCCATCGTCCCCCACGAGCAAAGCAACGAGCAGTTGCTTGACCTGCTGACTCAGGAGGTCGTGTACACCCGGCGCGTGGACTACATCGACCCCACACCGGGCGCTGAGGACGGTGGTGAGGTCACGGTCGTCAACGAGATGAAGGACACCGGGGTCACCGACTGGGAGGCCGAGGGTGTCCAGGCAGGTGACTACATCGTCATCGACCCTGCGGGTGATCTCTACAAGGACCAGGAGTCAGGCCAACGCCCCTCGGGGGACATGTCCGTCGAGAGCCGTCCTGCTCCGGGTCCGTACCTCCCCGGTGGCCCGGCGCGACTGGACGACAACCGAGGCTTCTACAAGGTCGATGAGGTCGGGCAGAACTCCGCAGGTGAGGCTCGCGACACGCTTATGGTCAGCGGTGTCTCTCGGTTCACAGACGGAGAGGTATTCGGGGATGGCGGCTTCGATGCAGAGTACGTCGTCATGCCGACCATCCACGGCTCCTGGCTCACGGGATCAGGCGACGGTCCCGAGGGTCAGCAGGACCTTCGGGTCACGGCTGGTCCGGTGGGGGACTCCTACACTGACCGACCCACGGACGACATCCCAGGAAACGATGGCTACAAGAGCATCACGCCCTTCGCCTACAGGATCATCCGACCGAACACCATCTTCTCGCAGGACACTGTGGAGTTGATCCTGTTCACACGGGAACGGATGCTCTCCTGGATTGACGAGATCAACTCGCTCTGGAACAAGAGCGGCACCTACTACATCTTCCAGAAGGACGACCAGATCGAGGATGTCGGCTCGGACACGGATGCTGCTGCTGGCGCGGGCCTCCTGTCGAACCTGGTGGTGGACAGCCTCAAGGGCCTGACTGACGACACCCCCTTCGCCAACATGTCCGACTGCCTCTCAGTATTGGACCGGCGCTTCTGGATTCTCGACACCATGCTCGACAACGACGGCTACACCCAGTTCGCCACAGGAGGGTACTCCCAACGGCCCGTGGAGCCCGACCTCATTGACGGAGCATTGAACACGGGCGACCTGTTCCGTGACCAACGGTACGGATGGATCACCTTCCGTGCGAACCGTGAGGACGGCTCTATCCGCACTGCCACCCGTGAGGAGAACACACTGACGAAGCGATTGAAGAAACAACGCCAAGCCCTCATGCGACAGAAGGGTTTGGACAAGGCGTAGCCGGTAGTGTGGCTCTACGCCTTGTCCAAAGGGAGACCCCATGGAAGACATCGACGAAATCAAGCGGATGCTGAAAGAGAGGGGGATTCCCTTCAACGGCGGGTGGGGCGAGACCACCGAACGCACCAACATCGAGTCGCCCATGGTCAAGAAGCAGAAGGTGGCTCTACGCCGCCTGGAAGGCATCCTCCAGACTCAGTTGGAGCAGGACCAGGCGAAGGTCGCGGCGCTCCACGTCCAACTCCAACGCCTGAAGCACGGCGGAGGGTCGTAGGGAATGGCCGAGACACCCAAAGACTGGATCACGGTACAGCCCAACCTTGACCCCATCATGGTGATCCCGAACGCGATCATCAAGACCATCGACTCGGTGCTGGCGTTCCTGGTCACTCTGCTGAACATCGCCAACATCATCTTGAACGTGGTCAAGGTGTTCCTGCTCGGGTTGCTCGACCCCATCCGGGCCATCATCGAAGCCATCATCGAGGAGGTCCGGGCGTTCATCCATGACCTGCGGCAGTTGGGTTTCTACCTCACTGGGGACTGGAACCTCGTCACCGTCAAACCTCTCCGCGCCCCGGAGTTGCTTGGCGGCTACGAGTCCTACGAACGCCGGATGCTCAAGCGATTGCTGAACCGCAAAGACCCCGGACGCCCTGACTTCACTTCCCGGTCGGCGGTGATCGGGTTGTTCACCTACCTGTCCACGGGGGACATCTTCGCGCTGATCGAGTTGATCAACCGCATCAAGGCATTCTTCGGTGCCATGACCTCACCGAGCCAGGCTCCGCTTGTCGCCCCGACCGTCCCCGAGGCCGAGTTCAAGTCCTCGACCTCCATCCTGCAAAAGCCCCTCTCCCAGTTGACCGGCCCACCAGACCAGGTGACCCTGTCCTGGAGTATGCCGGGCACGGGATCCCTGTTTTCAGCGGCTCCAGGAGGCTTCCTGGTTCATATCTCCACCGTTGCCAACGGCTTCGGTCTGCGGACCTTCAAGAACGAGCAGACGGGTGACGCCGCGAACGTGGAGGCTCCCACTTTCCAGCCTTCGGTGGGCATCGACGGGACCAACGGAACGGAGTTGCGTTTGTTTGGGGGCGTCTGCGACCTCTCCACAGGGGCGTCCGACTACTCAGATGTCGAGGCTGACTCACCTCAGGCGAACAAGTTGCTCCTGTCGTTGGACCAGAACACGCCGATGGTCCCACCGTCCGAACTTGTGGGGTCAGGCACAGTGCCTATGGGGGCGGCCACATACTTCGTCAAGGTCTCGGGATTCAGCAAGGCGTTCCCCGGCCAATCGTATTCAGCCTCCTTCTCCTACGACGATCTGCCTCAGAACCCCGCTATCAAGGCGGACGGTCGCGGTGGGGTCGAGGTCACTGGCGAGGACTGCTACAACTTCTACGCCCGAGCCAGGCCCGTCACTCCCGAGTACGCTGAGGCCCTGGGGCTGGACGGCAACGCGAAGTCACCGGCACTTGTGACCCCGACCAGCCTGAAGTTGAACAACTACGCCAACGAGATGATCACCTCCAACGGGAAGGCGCTGTTCAAGCCTCGGCCAGGACCTTCAGGAAAGACGCCAACGCTGTCGTCCGGGGAGATAGGACCGGCCTCAGCCCCGTGCGTCTTCAGTATGCCCACCGCTGCCGCGATGGACCTGGTCACGGCGACAACCGTGGCGCTGGAGATCCTGCTCCTCGTTCGCGTGGACCTCGTGGAGGGTGTGCGGCCTGATGATTGGGTTGAGGGGGACAAGTACGGAGGGGCGAACACCTACGCGATAGACCAAGGGACCGGTCTGGAGCCCCTCAAGGATCTCCTGGCCAACCTCAAGATCGATGACATCTCCCTCTTCTACAAGCAGAAGGATGCGAAGAAGTGGCGGCGTCAGGTCCGTAGGAAGTGCAAGGCAGCCGCAGCCAGAATGTTCCTGGAAGCCCCCTCGGAAGCGATGGCAGTTGCCCTCGCAGACGAAGTGAGGTTGCTCCTGGAGTTCAAGTGGTCCGACATTGACTCCGACTGGCCCGACAAGACCATCATTGAAACGATAGCCAACCAGGACCCGACCTGGGGGGTGGCCGCCTACCCCAACGGGATCGGGCTTCCGAATACCCTGCGGAGGCTCAGGAGGGGGCCGTCAAGCGGAGAGGCAGACTTGTGGTTGGATCGTTCGACCCTCTTCCCCCCGAAACCACTGCCGAGCGGGGCGGACATCAGCGCACAGTTGGCCCTCAAGGGCTACGGAGGGGCCTGGACGACCGGCTTCGGCTGGTCAGACTACTGCCCCGTCCTGTTCAGTGCCCCGGACGGCACGGCAGCGAATATGTACACCCTCCGCATCAAGTTTGTCCGGCGTTTGCTCATGGACTACGAGAGCGGGAGCCTGCTCGACGCAGCGAGCATGGTCTTGAAGGTGGCAGCGGCGGCCAACTCTCGCTCCCCTACGGAGTCTGAGTGGATTACCAAACGGTTCCTCGACGAGGCCCTGGCTCCCCTCGACAAGTTGCTGGTGGACATCGAGAAGTTCCTGCTGGCCATCCTGGACGGGCTGCAAGGCATGATCGACAAGATCATCGCCTACATCGAAGCCATCCAGGCCCGCATCTACCAGATCCAGCAACTCATCCAGATGATCCGGGCGCTGTTGAACTCACTGACGATGTTCGACCTGCCGTCCATGTCGGGTCTGCTCCTGGTGGAGAACGGCACGGATGGGATCACGAAAGGCTTGATCACCGCAGGGAACAAGCCTTCAGACTCGGCTCTCTCCTACGGCGGTGGGGTGCTTGTCATGGCAGGCGGGGTCCCGGCGATTCTGCTTGAGATCCTGGAGTTGATCCTGGGCGGCGGGGGGAGCGAGTAGATGCCTTCATTCTCTTACCAAGGTGCGTTCCGTGAGGGTCAGTGGCGAGCCTTCCGAACCTTTGCGTTGCGCGAGCGGCGGGACTTCTCGTCCAGGTCCATGGTCATCTCCACCGAGATGGAGCGCATCGGGAAGATTGATCTCCTCTACGCCCGTGACCTGACCACAGGTGCGGTGACACAGGAGCGCATCGGGGTCGTGATCGAGAACCCTACCTCCAGCATCGGGAAACTCCTGACGGCTTACTGCACACTGGGAGGCAATCCCCTGGACATCAGCCTGTTTCTCTACCCCAATGATTCCGATCTTCCGGGGGATGGGTTCGCGTACCCGAAGGGGTTCACCTACTCACTCCAAGGCCAGGAGCAGGACGCAGACAGCAACATCGAAAAGTACCAGCCCTCCCGTATCGGCGGTACGCGGGACACCCCCAGCGAGGTCACAAGCGTGACCCTGGGCCTTGTGCGTGACCCCATCATCCAGGAGATGTACCAGAAGCGTATCCTCCTGGAGGAACGCATCCTCAAACTGGCCGACCTCTACGACCAACTGGAGAAGGAGCAGACCTTGATGCTCCGCGCACAGGGTGTTGGGACTATCGGACAACAGGCGTGGTCCTCGGAGAAGTACGACAAGAACCACAGCATCCCGTGTGTGGTGTTCCTGCTCGACCGGACGTTCCGCACGGCAGCACCTGACGGACGGGTTGAGGCCGTGTCCAATGTCAACCTGACCAACCTGGGACCGCTGCCGCAGTTGCTGGGCGATGTCCTTCCGGGGGATGGGAACAACGCTCTGTGATCCGTTAGAGCGCCTATCGGGTCCTTCCTGGCAGGAGACCCCATGCGCCCTGACCCTACGAACGTCGCCAACCGCTTCGCCAAGAAGTGGAAGAAACTGCCCCCTGGATGGACCGACGAGTCCGTCAAGAAGTTTTGGAAGACGCTCGGCAAGGGCACTCCCGAGCACAAGGTGTGGAACTGCATCGAGAAGATGGACGGACACATCCCCAACACGGGAGCCTTCTGCGGCGGCCTGGCCGACTGGCAGATGCCTGGGTGGCGAGAGAAAAACAAGAAGGAGTCCCCCGAGGCTCGCTCCGATGCGAAGTCCTACTGGAAGGGCAAGATCAAGAAGAAGATGAAGGGGAAGAAGGCATCGGAGAAGTACGACTGGGAGGTCAGCGGCTACCCTATCGAGGAAGATCGTGGGGCGGTCGCCAAGTTCCGAGGAACAGAGCAGGAGTTTGTTCGGTGGTACAACTCCGAAAGGTTCGATGACCTGTGGGACGACATCCAGATTGAAACCTACGACATCCGCTCCAAGAGGAGGCTTGACGACTGGGCTGTGGAAAGAGGCCGTCTGGAAAAACTGGCTTCGGCTCAACGGGTGGCGCTCCGGTACGCAGCCCGGCACTCTCCTCCCTCGATCATGGGATCAGCCAACATGCTGAAGCGCCAGGGTCTGACCCCGGTGGACGTGTGGTTCGGCGAAGTGAAGCCCCATCGACGCCCCATGCTGGAGTTGGGTGACATGGTGCAGACCCGAGGCGGTGATCTCATGTACTTCGCTGGCGTAGCCTCCGATGGTGGGGCCATCCTCGGCAAGAACGAGCGCGAAGCCGAGCGCCTTCACAAGCAGGTGATCGAGGACCGCAAGCACCACTCGTCACGCGCCGCGTTTGGCAGCCCTCTCATGCTCCAGCCTGACTACGGCCACGGTGATGCAGCGGTGCCGGACGGTCGCGTGCCTCCATGCCAGCAGGGATACCACCCATGCCAGCACGGACTCCCCTGCGAATGTGGCGGCGGGTGCGGCAAGTAGCAAACACACCCTCCCCGTTGGGTATGACGTAGACAGGTCAACACTAACGGGAGCAGACCAGTGTACGAGAGCCGTGACCAGCGCCAAGAAGTCCAGGACTGGGTGGACGCCCAGTCCGAATGTCCCAGCCGAAAGGAAACCCAGCGACGGTTCCCTGAGATCCCCATCAAGCACGTCCGGGCCGCGATCCAGTCGCGCAAGGACCGTGATGGGAGGGGACAATGACCCGCGAAGGCAGGGAGGAGGCGACCCTCCTTCTGTTCGGGGTGGTGTTCCTGATGCTCTGGCAGTGTGACGAGCCTTCGGCGCGTGCGCTCCCTCCACTGGAGATCCCGGACACGGCGGTGGCAGCACCTGAGCCTGACCCTCCCGAGGACTTCGCACGGCACTGTGACGTCAAGCCGCCGGTCGGCTTCAACCGCATGGTCGAGAAGGCTGCCCAGGAGTCCGAGATCAACCCCCGACTCCTGGCGCTGACCGTGTACCGCGAGAGCCGGTGCAAGGTGGACGCAGTCGGGGCGGTCGGGGAGATCGGTCTGGGGCAGGTGTACCCGGCCATCTGGACCAAGGTACTGACCGACGAGGGGATCATCGGCTCGGTAGATGACCTCTACGATCCTGAGGTCAACCTGCGTGCGGTCGGCTTCATCCTGGGCGAAGCCTTGCGTTACGCGAAGGGAGACCCCACCGATGCACTCCGAAGATACAACGGCACCGGCCCCGCAGCAGAGCGGTACGCCCACGAGCAAACCCACCTCTACCAAGCCATGTGGGGAGAATCCCTCTGGTTCCGAGACAGGTAGCCTGACCCTGTGTGGCCCCAGCCTACGACCCCAGCCTATCTGCGACTGGGGAGGCTGCTCCCAGCGGGCGACACAGGCCCGGCTGTGGCAACGGCTGTGGCTGCCCGTCTGTGATACCTGTGCCGTGAGATAGCCTCACCGACCCGCCTGCCCCCGCCGTCTTTCACTCTTCTTGTTCAGCGGCCAGGACAGGCGGGTCGTTTTGGTACTTCGTCTATGGGGCACGGGTATGGTGGGGCTTCCCCGTGGAGCCGACCATGCCTCTCTTTGAATACCGCTGCCAGAAGTGCGGACACGAGTTTGAACGGCTCGTCAAACACTCCGAACGCGACACACCCCAGAAATGCGTCAACCCGAAATGCGAGTCCACGGACACGAGGAAACTCGTCTCCCGGACTTCCTTCTCTCTCAAAGGAGGAGGCTGGGCAGCAGACGGCTACGCGAACGACTGAGTGACCCATGCCATACCGCCTACTGACTGCCCTACTGACCGTGACCCTTGCTGGGTGTCCCAGCCCAACGCCCCCGGAGCCAACGACGTGCCAGGCTGATCCCGCGTGGATCACCAACCCGTCGATGCCCGGAGAGGTGCCTGAGGCTGAGTCCTTCTGCGACTTCTACCAGTTCAGTTGGCAGTGGATGATCGCCCAGGCCAGCCCTGACCAGAGCGGAGAGCCGGTGTTCATGCAGAACCGGGTCTACTCCCCGACCGGAGGCAACGACCAGTGTGCCGATGCGCCCATCACAGGCGTCCTGGGGGCCATGGAGCAGTTGATCCCACGTCAGGGCAAGCCCACCAACTTTGAGGACGCCCAGGCGGACGGCAACGCCCTCTACGACCAGAACGGCAACGTCCTCTACTACAACGCCTTCTACTCCCAGGAGTTGTGCAGCGCGACCTCAGCCGGGTTCGTGCCGGGCACGCTGGAAGCAAAGGTGTCGTGGATGATCCTCCAGGAAGGGACGCACCACACCTACTACACGGTCAGCGCCTCGCTACCGGGTCACGAGGAGCAACTCACCCTCGGCCTGGTCGGGCTTCACCTGGCCATCTGGACACCCCACCACCCGGAAATGATCTGGGCCACCTGGGAGCACAAGACCAACGCACCGCTGTGCAACGGGAGCAGCGCCGCGAGCGGTTGGTCCCTGGCCTCGGACGAGGCGGCGGCGTGTCTACAGGCCAATGCGACCGTAGGACCTGGACCGTCGCCTCGGTGCGCGTCGTTCAACTTCAACACGGCCCACCCTCACTCCAGTGAGGTCCCTGTCACGGGTGATCCCATCAACGTCTGTCGGCAGTACGCCTACGGCAACCAGGACGGCACCGCAGTCAACGGGAACGACAACGTGGCGAACCTGGCGGCGATCACAGAACTCAACACTGCGCTCGTCGGCGACGAAGGGCTCCTGACCCAACTGCCCTCGGACAACCCGATGCAGGTCTGGTCCAACTACGAGATGGTGGGAGCCATCTGGACGAAGGACGGTGCGGACTCTGGACCGCCTCCCGTGCCGAGCACTCAGACGCAAGGCCCCGGTGATGCCAACAGCCCCCAGCGCGGCTCGTTGGAACTGACCAACATGACCCTGGAAACCTTCCAGCAGGGCGACACCAGTGCGGTGCCTAACTGCTTCGGGTGCCACAACTACGACTCGTCGAAGCCTCTGGACGTCTCACACATCCAGTCGAAGTTGCTGCCGTCAGAGTGAGACCGGTAGTCCGTCTATCGAAAACCACCAGCAACGAAGGAGGTCAACATGGCCCGCAAACTGATGGCTTCTGACCGGAAGTCCCTGATCCGTCTGGCGTCCTCACTCCCCGTAGGTAGTGAGGATCGGAGAACCATCCTCTCCGCGCTCAAGAAAGCCCGGACCTTCAACCCGTACCGCACGGGTCACAAGTACGGCATCGACTTGAAGACCGTGGACAACAAGACCGTGAAGCGGTACGGCTCTGATGGTAATGCCACTTCGGGACTCAGCGGGCTGTTTTACGCCACCGGAACCGTCACTGACTCCAGCCGCCCCGGAGAGCACCCCTTCATGGCGGTGTTCCGCATCGACCAATCACCACGGTCGGGGACAATGATCTTTGATGTGGAGCGGGTGTATGGCAGAAGTGCCGAGGCCGCGATGAACGCCGAGATCGCCTCGTATGTCTTTTTTCAGAACTCCAGGGCTGCTTCCAAGTTGGTGGACATGCTGGGCCGCATCCAGTACGTTCCCGCACCCGGAACCGAGCGTGACTTCATGGATTGAGGCCGTACTTGAGCAGGCGGTAGATCTTGAGGACGAGGTAACCGTAGACGGCGGTGCAGATGAACACGCCCGCAGCCATGCCGAGAATGAAGTGGGTCACGGATCACCCTGCTTCATCGAGGGGGCTTGCCCATCCTCCAAAGCAGGAACAGGCAGACGCCGAGGACGAAGGTGATCTGGTACACCAGCGGGAGCAGCATCGGACGCGCTCTCCTTGCGAAGGCGTTCGACCTCAGCGAGCAGCCTCTTGAGATCCTGCTGCGCGGTCAGGATGTGCCACTTGTAGAAACTGTCCGCCATGCGGCTTCGGATGGCTTCCAGTTCGTCGTCGGTCATTGGTCTCTCTCGCCAAAAGCGCACGGGCCTTGTGGTACGCCTCCTCGGAGCAGGAGGCGCGGACGTGAGCATGGTACGCATCCGCATGATCTTCCGTGGCGTACCACGGAGTCAATGGGTCTCCGTTGTCGGGGTTGGCGTCAACGGGGCGAGGGGGGACAAGGCGTCCCTCCTTGCGTGGCAGCAACTTGCCGCCGGATCGGATGAAGTAGTACCAGCGCATGACCCTATGCTACCCGGCGTCGTCCATGATGGAGGCGTACTCCTCGGGGGTCAGGGTGACCTCCGCACCGGATTCGTCCAGGGCCTCGACGACCCAGTGGTTGGAGACTGTCCAGGCCAGTGACCCCATGTCCACGCCGTCGTGCGTCAGGGTCTTTTCCTCCGGGGGTGGTCCCAGGATCACCCGTCCGTTGCACTCGGCCCAGGGGAACTTCTCGCCTCCCTCGGCCAGGTACGCTGTGATGGTCTGATCTTCACGTCGGATGTTGATCTGCAAGTCCGCCGGAAGTCCGGTCGGTGTGGTGATTGCTCCGCTCATGCTGACTCCTTTGAAGTCTCGGCTGGGGTTCCCAGCACATAGGTGTGGCTGTCGGGGACCGAGCCTCGGCTTCCCTTCTTGTAGGGCTTCACCCATCGCCGTTTCAGAGCGAGTTGTTCGGTGATCGTTTGCTTTTCGGTTCGGTGATGGGCCTCAGCCCGGCGCAGAGCCGCGACAATAGGCACTAAGGTAGTGATCTCAGGGTCGTCTTCGGAGAGGCTTGCCAGACGCTTGCGGGCTTTGTTGGCCTCTTCCTGGGCCTCGTCGTGTGCTTGCGTGGCTTCCCGGATGCGGTGGGCGATGGTGTCTCGTCGAGGCCACCAGTGGCCTCGGACCCAATGCTCACGTTGGGAGGTCCCCGTACCAGTGCTGGTGGAGGGTTCGTTGCCTCGGATGCGGACGGAACGCCCAACCCACGAAACGATGTCGGTGGGCAGCGTGGTCAACTGCTTCCGCAACTTACGCCCCCGACTCTTGTTTGGATTCTTCATGCGGCCCAGAGCGGTCGTGATCTCCTTGCGGCGGAGGTTGGCCTCGACCACAGCCTCGTCCAGAGTGACCTCCGCGTCCTGGCAGTCCATATAGAGCAGAGCGTTGAAGAGCACGCGCATCACATGGAGGACGCCCGCGATGGCCGTCCCTCCGTCGTTCCTGGGCATCTGGGTGGACAGTCCGAGGCTGCGTCCAAAATCAGTCATCTCAGTCAGCGAGGCATCGCGCTCGGGATCATTCAGCATGGCAAGGAGGTAGGTCTCCAGGTCCGTATTCCTCATCTCCGCGAGATCGAAGGTGAACCACATGGACGCATCGTCGCCGGGGCCGTGGGAGCGTTCATTCTCCATGCCCCAGATATAGACGTTGATCATCCCTTCGGGGCAGGTGACCTCACCTTCCACGTCCTGGATGCACTCGCCTGGGGGGACGTAGCGCACGAACACGCCTCCGACCTTGTGCCAGAGGGTCTTTTCGCCACCCCAGATCTGGGCCTCGCAGTCCGGCAACGCCATGTAGAGACAGCGGTAGGGCAACTTGAGTTCGTTGAACCCAATGTCCTTCAACGAGGTGCGGGCCAATGCGTCCTGCATCTCGTTGGGGACCACAAAGGTCTGACGGCCTTGTGTGCGGTACTCCGCAAGGAACAGGGTGAGGGTGTAGAGGGCACGGTGGAACCCCACGCCGGGCATATCGAAAAGAGGCATCACCGACTGTTGGTCAGTGCCATCTACGAGGGCCTGGACGATCTGCTCGTGGAAGGGGTCACGGGGAACCTCTCGGGGGAGCATCCGAATCTGGTCAAACACGTTGATCATGGTCAGTCCTACTTGATGGGGGGCGAGATCACCCCCCTACAGACAAGACGCCAGCCGAGAGCCTTCGCGGACAGACTCGGATTAGGACTTTTCTCGGAGGTCCTGGGCCATCTTCAACAGGCGGCCTTCCGGCATCGCGTCACCCTTCTCGTCCATGACGTAGGACAAGGCCACCAGGATCATGGCGAGATGTTCTTCCGGGTCCTTGTGGGTGGTGCAGATCGTGTCGCAGAGAAACTTCCAGTTATCCATGGTGGCTCCAGACGTAGGGGACGGGGCAGGCGTTGAGGTCCTGCTGAGGTTTGGGGGATTGCGAAAGGGTGTCGATGACCTCGGGAGGCCACCCTGCTCGGCCACAAGGCTCGGTCAGCAGGGGATCGAACCAGGCGCACTCCTGACACGCGGTGCTGGGCCACACGTTGTCTTCACGCCCCACTCCCAGGAGGGCGAGACGCTCCTCCTTCTGCTCGGTGGTCTGACGGGCAGTGTACGCCAGGTCTACCTCGCCGCCGTAGCCTTCCAGCAACACACGAAGGTCGGCGGCGTCCTCGTCGGTCATGACAAGGTGGACAGCGGTGGTGCCTCCGTCATGTTCGACAACGGGGTTGTGCTTCGGTTGGACCGTGAAGGGGCTACCTCTCTGCACCCACAAACGGAATAACCTTGCCCTCGTACCACCGTCCGACATCCTGGGCCTCCTGCTTAGAGAGCACTCTACCCCCGTTGCAAACCCTCACAGCAGGTCGTCCCTGGTAGGGGGGACAAGCATCGTCGTACCGCTTGACGCTGACACGCTTTCCGCTCGGTGCCATCCATACGGCTCCGGTGCTGGTAGACCCATGCGGCATGGCGGTTCCAACGGCGCGACGGACGGCGTCGGAGTCGGCTGCGCTGGTGAGGATGACGAGGTGGTCGTTGCCCCTGCGAAGGGATTCGTGGGTGAGGCGACAAGCGCACTCGGTTGCGATTCTGTTCATGTTGTCCGCTCCTTCGGTCCCGCTGCGAGGGTCCATCCGAACCTCCGATCTGCGATTCCGTTGTAGGGGGACACGCTGATGCAAACCTCGGCGTGTCCGGTGATGGACTCCATGGCATCGCTGCACATGGAGTGGATGGCTGTGGTGATGGGGTTGAACCCATCGGAAAGGTCGTCCGCCCCCCAGAGGGTGACGGTCCACATGGTGATCGTGGCCGCATCGTCGTGTGGCTTGCCTGCCACAGCGTTGATGTTGTGCGCCCGCAGGTAGTCGATGACGCCCTTCTGGACGACTCCTGTGAGGCTCACGCGGCCTTGTGTGGTCGAGAGAGCCTTGTAGGAGTACAACCGCCGTTGGTCGTCCGAGAGGTCCGCCAGGGTGGCCGTAGGGATCTGTGTGGCCTTGCGAAGCATGGGGAGAGACCCTGCCTCGTAGCCTTTCACGCCTGTCGGGATTGCAGGCAGCCCCTTCTTCGCGATCTCGATGGCGTACTCCACGTCCATGCCTTCCTTGGTTGCGTCGGCTTCGACCCGGTCCATGATCTGGGCACAAGTGTCGGTGTGAGCGGAGACCTGGAGCCGCATTTCTTCGGCGACCTCCATGGAGGCGATCTCCAACTGCATCCCCAGGACCACAGGGTCCAGTGTGTCGGTCAGTACAGGGACCGCCGGGTGCCCTTCTTCAGGCAACAGCCCGGAACGCAACTCGGGAACGTCCCCGTCCAGGGACGCCCGTTCCGCGATGGCTGCCTCCATGAGAGGGTTCAGCATGGTCATGCCGTTGTCATGCGTCAGGGTGAGCGGGGCACCGTGCGCCTCCCGTGCTGCCTTCTCCATGCGGGTGGATGCGGCGACGAGAGCGTCCCCGTGGCCTGCCTGGAGAGCGAGTTCAGCCAACTTGGTCAGGGCCTCCTCGGGTGCCAGCCGACCTTCCTGGAGAGCCAGCAAGACCGGTGCGGCCCCTGGTGTATCTTCCAGGAGGCGTTGAACCTGAGCAACGATGTCGAGCACGTCCCTCACCCTTTCACCTGCGCCTGTGCCGCTGGGGGACGTGGGGGTGCGAACACCACGCGGATCGTGCCACACTTGTTGTTGCGTCTGACGCGGGTTTCGTACTGGTCTGGGACCGTTACACCACGCGCTCTGAGTGCTTGCCTTAGCAGACTGTCGATCTCGTCCTGTTCAAGTACGAGTTCCATGAGGGTTCTCCTGTGTGCCCCGGAAGTGGGGCATTGTGGGACTATTTCTTCTTACTTGACCCGAATGTGATCTTACCCCCCACACCGATGACCCGTTCTTTTGGGGCTTCAGGTGCGGCCCACGGGTCAGGTTCCGGTGGGGGAGGTGGTCCGCCTCCGACCATGACCCCACCGGAAGGCATGTTCGTGTTGAAGGAGGGTCGTGGAGGCGTGGGAGCCTTGCGCTCGGGCCTGGTCGGGTGGGCGGCAGGCTTCTCAGGGATCATGTCGGCGGCGCGGGCACGCTTGATGGCGATGTCTCGTGCGTGCTTGCAGGGAACCTCTCGGGACGCACAAGTGCATTCCCACTGACCGTCATGGTGAAGGGTGACCTCATAGATGACCCGCTTGCCCTTCGCGTCTTTTGAGTCTCCCTGGACACGCCAACGCCCGATGATCTCGTCGGGGGTTTCCTCTGGGACATCAGGGATTTCCTGGGACCCATCCACATGAGTAGGCTGCGGAGATGGATCTGGGGTCACTGTTGTGGGGTCTACGGGGTCATTGTCGGGGATCGGGTCCTCAGGTGGTTCCGGCTCTGGTTCCGGCTCCTTCTGAAAGCCCGAAGGGGCCACCATGCCCATCATCTCGGCTGCTGCTCGTCCAACGTCGGCGTCCGTGACGGGCTCCCAGTCCCCACGCTGGTCGCTGATCTCAATCGCCAACGCCTGTCGGAGCATGTCTGGGAAGTCGGGGAGGCCGAGGACCGTCGCCGTGTTCTCCGGGGCGAAGTCCGGGTTGTGAAGAAGGCGGTCCTCCTGGGTCAGGATCCGCTTGTTCCACTTGGTGCCTGCGCCCTTGCTGTTGCGACAGCCCACGTTCATGCACACGCCGCAAAACATCTGCTTGAACTGCTCAGGTGCGAGCAACTTGCGGTGCTCACCGTCGTAGCAGCCGTCGAACAAGTCTGGGAGGGATTTACTCATGACTCCTTCTTCTTGCGGAACCAGATCTGGTCGGGGCTGGTGTAGGTGAGAGTCAACTCCGTGCCGGGGGTGACGTCCTTCGTCGCGAAGAAATCCATGTAGCGTCGGTCGGTGTCCGGTTCGATGTAGGGTTGGCACCTCATGTTGGCCTCTTTCCTGGGGGCGTGGTTGTAGAGCATCCCGTTGCCCAGCACCAACGCTCGGATCTCGTCCTTGCGCCACGGATGGACCATGTGCTTGAGTAGCACCCCGCCCCGCCCCACATAGGGATGCAGCATGGTGCCTTGCAGCGTTCGCTCCAGAGGCATGTCAGGGGTGTCCAGGATGTAGGCGGCACAGCGTTCGACAAGCATCCCTTCCTGGAGAGGTGAGCGGCTGAAGACCCCCAACCCCTTCCCTGGAATGTGTTGGATGTACAAGCCTCCGCCGTAGTGGACCAGGCGGGCCTCTCGGGCCTCTCGGAGCGGGGATCCACAAAACTCGCAAAGAGGGTTGTGGTCGGCACCCCTTCTCTCAACGATCTCGTTGACGACCCCGCAGTGGGCGCATGGGATCTGGCTGACGTCCATCTCTACTCCTACGCTACGTTGAAGCCGCCACCCCGCACTACAACGACATGGCGGCCTTCCCGCCATGCAAACACTACCCGCTGGAAGACCTCGACAGCCTCCGTAGGAACGCCGTCAGACAGGGGCGGCTCGTAGCACTCAGGCGGCCCGTGCTTGAGTCTACGGCCCTTTCCCTTACTCCCCCCAGGTCGGCAGAGCGGTTCGTCCCAGGTCAGGCACGCCTTCCCGATCTTGCACACGCCTTCATCGGAGGCCACGCGCCTGGCGCTGGCTCGGGGGTCTCGCCCCAACTCCCGCACCAGAGGTAGAAAACGCCCGTGTAGGGCGTGTGATAGGGACTCGGCGGTGATCTCCTTGACCCCCGCTTCCCAGGTGGTCCCCCGGAGCGATTCAAGTACCCCCCAGTGGTCCGCGTCCTCGGGGACCTCCTCCACCAGGAGCAGCACCTTTTCGGCCTCCCGTCCGGGAAGGGGGGAGGGGTCGGTGAGGTCAAGGATTCTCACCACTCCCCCCTACTTGTTTGAAGAAGCGACTGGCTCCCCCGGTGTCTCCGAACCGATGGCCGTCTCCGTCCATGGGGAACATGCCGGTCTTCCCGGCTTCGCGCTTTGCGGATCGGCTCGACCCCGCGCTGTGCATCCCTCCAGCAAGCGAATCAGCATCCAATCGAGCAACGGGGCAATCCGGCTCGCAGATCCAGTTGGCGACAGTCTCCTTGCCTTCTGCGTCCCCATGCTCCACTTTGTTTTGAAGTCCTTCTGCTGTTCCGTAGACTCCGTGTTTCCCGAAGGCTCCTGTGCTTCCCGGCTTCATGCCCCCAGTAATAGCCTTCACCCTCTTGACCCCACCACACCGACAACCTTCAAGGTGCTGGAGGATCACGTTGGCGGGCCATCTTCCTTTCGAGGTCGTAGCGACATAGGCGGGTCGCTCCTTTCGCCCAAACCCGCTCCAAACCTCCAGTCGGTTGATGGGTATCCGATCCGACCCGACCCGAGAGGCGTCGATGTTGATCCCCCCCGTCCCATGACGGAGGGTGTTGGCTGCGACGGTCCCTTCGGACAAGGGCTTCCGTAGGACGTGGATCATCCTCATTGTCGCCCCTTCACCCAGCACGCTCGACAGCGGGCCTCGTACATCCCCGTCGAGCCGACCTGCACCTGCTCCCCGGAGTCTTGATCAGGCAACCGGAACGAACGAGTGGCAGGCTTGCCACACACCTCGTCCCACTTCCACTGACCCCCCACGGTTCGTGTTCTTGTGGTCCCGTGTACGCATACGGCAGTCAGTTTGGTCACCTTGTCGGCCACCGCGAGAAGTCGTGCCATCGGCCCGAACGGCTGACCATCAGAGTCGAGATCAAGCCCCGCGACGATGACCCGGCGACCTCTGTTTGCTTCTGACTCCAGCACGTCCACGATCTCGTCGTCAAGGAACTGCACCTCGTCCACTCCGATGACCTTCCCTGTCATGTAGAAGGGCTGTGTTCGGAGAAGGCGTTTGACGTGATCCACGTCCTTGACGGCGACCGCTTCCAGTGTGCCCCCAACGTGGGTCGCCAGCGAATCCTTGGAGTAGCGGTCGTCAATCGCGGGCTTCATCACAAGGGTGAACTGGTCCGCGATCTGGCACCGACGCAGACGCCGGATCAACTCCTCTGACTTGCCGCTGTACATGCAGCCTGTGATGGCCTCAAGCATCCTCCTTCCCTCCGATCTGTTTGTAGAAGCGTGAGGCTCCTCCTGTGTCTCCAAAACCGGGGTCTCCCCGCACCTCATCTGCGGACAATGCCTGACCCAGTCCGTTGCCCCCGCCGTAGATCGTAGAGGTGGTGGAGATGTTGGCGGTGCGCCCGCCTGTGCTCTTGGTCACACCGCTCTGCTCATCCAATCGTGCGACAGGACAGCCGGATTCACAGATCCAGTTGGCTACCGTCTCCTTGCCGTCCTTGTCCGTGTGATTGAAGTAGGGGCGGTTCTGCTTCTCGGCAAAGCCGCCGTGCGCTGTAATGGGGGCGGCATGTCGGTGGGGTTTCGTCCCTCCAGTGATCCCCTTCACCTTCTTGACCCCAGCACGCCTACACCCGTCGAGGTGCTGGAGGACCACGTTCGCGGGCCACCTGCCGAGTTTCTGTGCGTCCGAAGGCACATAGGACGATCCCGCTGCGTACATGCCAGGGCCGTCACCGATGCCTGTCCTGTCAGCCATCAGGTTGTCCTTCCCTCGACGCACGACGCCTGTGACAACGTGCGAGCCGTCACTGGAGATGCGGGATGCGTCGATATTCAACCCGCCCGTGCCGTGCTTCAAGGTGTTCGCGGCCACGGTGCCTTCGGAGAGAGGCTTACGGAGGACGTGGATCATCCTCATTCCGGCTTCCTCCCCACACAAACCGGTTCCCACGAAGGTTTCAAAGCGGTTCCCCACCCATCCCAGCGTTGAGCCTTTTCAACAAGAGGGACGTGGTGCCTCTCCCCGCTCTCTTTCATGAAAGATCCCGGTCCCGCACCAAAACCTTGGCCTCTGTCCAGCGCACCCCTTTTCCCTTCAGTCTTTTGGGTTTTGTAGCGACCGTGATTCGGGCTTGTGGGATCAGGCCCCCCGTGGGGAACCCCACGCGCCGCCTTGTCCAGAGCCTTGCCGATGTTCATGCTCTTGGGGAAGCCTGAGCCGTAGTTCCACGACTCGATCCGAAGGTCGGTGAACCCGGCCTCGGCCATAGCCGCAGCCATCCGATGATAGGTGCGAGTACCGGAGAACGCCTTGATGACCCCACCGGGTCGGAGCACTCGGTACACTTCGTCCCAGAGGTCGGCTGAGAAGGCGATGCCTGCGCCCTCGGCATCCCACGTCTTGCCCATGAACGAGATGTGGTACGGAGGGTCGCAGATGAACGCTCCAACGAAGCCTTCCTCGTATTCACCGAGGACTTCCACACAGTCACCGTGTCGTAGAGTCAGCCACTGCATCGTGCCCCCTACAGTCCGAACAGGTCGTCGAGAGAAATGGTCTCGGGCTCGGCTTCGCGTGCCTCGGTGATCTCAGTGAGGTCGGAAGACACTTCGGCAGCGTTCCATCCAGCATCACGGGTGTTCCAGTACCGGACCCGGCCCTCGGCGATGGTCAGGTACTCCTTCTCCCGTTCGATGCCGATGAAGTCGTGCCCTGTCTGGACACAGGCGATGCCCGTAGTCCCGCTGCCCATGAACGGGTCCACCACAGGACCTACGTCCTTCGGCACATCGTGGAGCAGCCGTGCCATGACGGCGTAGGGCTTCACGGTGGGGTGGACGTTGCGGCGCTTCTTCACCCGGTTCAGGCCGATGTCCTGACCTCCAGGTGCCTCGACATCCTCGCCTTCCTCGGTCGATGCGATGGCCCCCTGTGCGCCCCCGGACATGCCGAAGACCTTGAGGGGTAGGTGGTCCAGTCCGGCCTCACGTTCCTTGCGGGCGGCTTTGGCGACGTAGTGCATCTGGTCGGTCGTGCTGTCGGCCACCATGATGCAGTCGCGGACCTCAAAGCCAGTGTCCTCAGCGAAGCAGGCTCCGGTGTGTCCCGTGGGTTCAGCGGGGTCGTTGGCGAGCATCAGGTGTCCGCCCGGCTTCAAAGCCCGATGGGCCTCGGTGATCTCGTCGAGGGAGTCCAGAGAAGACTCCAGCACGATGCCGTGAACGCTCTCGTCCTCGTGCTGGGACCAGTCGTAGCCTTTGGTGGCGTAGACGAACACACCCTCGACCCCCTGGGGGTCACCGGGCGTGATCATGTCACGCAGGTAGTCAATCAGTTCGGGGTTCATCACGGGCAGGTCCTCGGGTCACGGAGTGGGCAATAAGCACGACGGAGAGTGCCCACACGCAGGCCAATGTACCCACAACCTCCGCGACCCTACGGGTGCGTCGGAAGCGTCGGGGGCGCTTGGTTTTCATGGTCATAGAAGGGAGTACCCGTTGGTCTGTCTATGGTGACCCCCCATCGTAGACGACGAAGGAACACCCCGATGCCCCGCTACCCAGCACCACAGGTCCAGTACAAGAAGGACGAACGAGCACGAGCGAAGCACATCGCGGCGGCTCGACGCGACTTCCGAGCCCTGTTGAAGGCGGTGGCACCGGACGCGGCGAAGATCAAGGCGCTCCACAAGCGAGATCAAAACAAGCAGAAGCGTGCGTTGGTCAAGAGCCTCAAGGGGCGGGGCGACGTGCGTGCATTTCTCGACAAGTACATGGGCACCGAGTCGGCGAGTCCGAAGGCGTACTCGTGGCGAAACACGGGGCAGTATCTGGTCCGGGACGCGGCGCTTGGGATCAAGAGCCTCCGGGATGTCCTGCCTGCACTGGACAAGGTGACGAGCAACGGCTTCCAGGCATTGACCGTCGAGGAGTTTCAAGCACCCCTGCGGTCTACGATCCCAGCCCTGCTGCGGGAGTACCTGCCCCAGACGGTCGAGGTCAACGTAGACGAGAACGGGACCATCCAGCGGGTCACGGACAGGTTCAACAACGAGTACAAGACCCTGGCAGTCAAGATCGCCCACCAGAAGGCGCTCCTGAAGAAGTACAACGCCATCGCCAAGCGGGTGAAGCGGGACCTCAAGTCCTCGGACGAGATCACCCGGCTCTCGGCGCTGATCACATCGATCCTCATGGAGACCGGCATCCGACCCGGCAAGCGAGGCAACGGCGTGGTCAAGACCATCGGCGACAAGGAAGAGTTCATCGAAACCTTCGGAGCCGTGACCCTGGGGCCTGGGCACGTCAACTTCGTCCGGGACAACTTCGTGGAGTTGAGTTTCCTGGGCAAGATGACCGGCCAGAACACGGCCACGCTGTCCGACCGGGTGATCATCAAGGCGCTCCAGGACTATGTGAACAACGCCCTCAAGTCGGGGAGCAAGTACGTCTTCGTGGCCGACGATGGCTACGAGTACACATACAACGACCTGTACAAGTACTTCCAGAAGCACTTCAAGGGGATTGACCCCACGGACTGGCGCAAACTCAAAGCCTCCGAGACCGTGTTCGATGCCATCCAGGAAGAACAGGAAGCCCTGTACAGCAGGATTCTGGCCTTCGCAGACAGCGAGGGTGATGATCTCATGGACCGGGTGACCGAAGAGATCGCAGCGACGTTGGACCGAGCCATCGCCAAAGCCCAGGTCGCCCTGTCTCACGACAAGGCCACGACGACGAAGAAGCAGTACATCAACCCAGAGGTACTGCTTCGGTTCCTGAGCACCGCGACGATGGGAGGCGCGACGTTCCGCGATGCCATCCTCGCAGGGAAGCCGACGTTGGCGTTTGACCCGCAACGGTTCATCGAGGTCGCCAGCGCAGCAGCCGTAGGCAAGAGAGCCAGCCGCCGTCTGCTCCTCGCCGGGGGTGCGGCCATGACCTTGGAAGAGATGCTGGACGTGCTGGCGGACTCACTGATGATTGAAGGGGAGAGGTAGACGATGGAAGTGAACCCGAAAGACCCGAAGACCTACATCCCTGTCCTGGTCGTCCTGGCGGGAACGCTCGGCGCGGGGTCGATGCTGGGACTGACCATCGAACCGGAAGAGACTACGGCCCTACGGGTCGAGAACGCCATGCTCACAGAGCGCACGTCGAACCTGGAGGCGCAGACCGAGACCCTGGAAGCGCGGGTAGCATCCCTTGAACGGATCGTCGAAGGGTGCCGGGCGGTCGTGGATGCGTGCCGCACGGCGACCACAGGCCCATAGAGGGGAGACAAGACCCATGATGAAGCACCTTTCCGACCTCATGACCGTGGTCCAGATCGCAGTGGTCTGGACCTTCGTCTTCTGCGCCGCAACCATCGTGGCCACCGGCCACGCACAGACGCCAGGTCCGAAGATGGACCCTCAGTCGGCAGACGAAGCCATCGAGAACCTGGAAGAACTTATGGGTCAGTACGAGCAGGGTCAGTACGCGAACCAACCATCGGGACTGGCAGCAGCACAAGCCAGGATCACGGAGTTGGAGATGGCCCTGGGACTGTTGAGCAAGCAACACGAAAGCCTACAGGCAGAGCACGTTGCACTACAGGAACGGTGCGCCCAGCGGTGACCCTACCGCCGCCACCATGACCCGTCCCGAAGGGGGGAGAGAGTCAAGCGTCTCCCTGGGATTGCTCGGCAGTCATAGCCAGAATGACCTCGTCCAACTCTCCTGCGATGTCTTTCAACTGTTGCCGTAGGGCGAGGGCTTCCAGCAGGGAGTGAGAAGTCACGTCGTGGAAGACCCTACGAGGAAGCACAGCCAGGATGGACCCCGTGCTCTCGGCAAGTGAGACCGCCATCTCATGAACCTCTTCCAGGTCCACGTCTGACACACCGCCCTCGGTCCAGAGGATCACGAGGTCGTAGGGACCCGCACGCACCGTGGTCCACGGCATGTTCACAGGAGTGCTGGGAGGAGGGGTTCGCCGGGTCATGGGAGGGACTGTACCCCCCGCCTCGCCCCAGCCGTAGTATGGGCTCACAGGCATCCCTGTTGGGCGTGGGGTTGTGTGCGGGTTCCTTGGGGCATGATCGGGCCGGGTGGGGGGACGATGGACGTAAGATCCAGGTCGTGATCCTGCGTGAGAGCCGGAAAACCAGGGATCAAGACAAACAGGCATAGAAATCAGGAACCGAAATGGGTTCGTAGTGATCCTGGCCGGGCCGGGCTGTAGCGATTCCAAACCTGGCCGCAGTGAAATCGGGAGTGATCTCTGTTCCGTGATCTCTGACCCCTAAGCCCGGACGACTGGCTTCTGCTGCTTTGAGTGAGTGGGTGCTTGAGATGGCGTGACACCTACGACAGTGATCCCACGTTGTTGTAGATCGGCAGAGCCCCGGACCCGCACAACCAACGTGTAGTCACATCCGACCCAACAGCATGTAGTCACACGAGATCACGGTGACCCCACAACAGCCGCTGCGAAGAGACCTGAGGAGGCGGAGAGGAGCAGCCGAGGAGACGCTGAGGAGCCAGAGTGAGAAATCGCTGAACGCAAAAAAGCGCCCCCGCCCTCGCGCCTTCCTGGAACAAGGGAAGGGCGAGGGCGGGGGCGGTCAGATTGTCGAGGGCTTACTTGCCTTCGGAAGCGCGGACCTTGGCAACGCTGTTGCGCTTGTCGCCGTTGGCGAAGTCAGCCAACTGGGCGGCGTGGTGGTGAGCCAGGCGGTGGCAGACAGCCACCATCGACTGGCCTGCGAAGGTCTTGCTGAACTCCTTGGCGGGGGTTTTGCTCCAGGACTTGCGCCCGGTGTAGGGGCACTTGCGAAGGAGGATCCAGGGGCTCTTACGGAAGCAGCCCTGGACGCGCTGGCGCATCACGCCGTCTTGCTGGCCACCGTCGAGGATGGCACCGAGGCGGGAGCCGACCTTGGAGTAGTTGTGGCCGAAGCCGATCCGGTTGTCGGCGTGGGTGGACTCGCTGGCCTTCTCAGAGGCCAACTGGCTGGCGTAGATGCGAGCCACGCCGCGCATGGCGGCGAAGTCGCCGCGAGTCATCCAGCCGAAGGGGGTCTTGACCCGGCGGGTGTCAGCAAGGAGGGCGCGGATGGAGGAAGCAGTGTGGGTCATGTAATCTCCGTTGGCTGCATGGCAGCACTGGGGGAAGGGGAGCAGTCGGAGGGGCCGGGGTGGCTCCCTCTCTCACATACTTACGGAAGCAGCAGACGGTTTTAACGGGACGGGATCAAAAAAGATCACGGGCCGATTTCTCGCTGGGGCAAGACGCAAAAAACCCGCCCCCGTGGCAGTCCTGACATCTCTTCCAGAGCAGGACCGCACACGGGGGCGGGAGTAAGTCGGGGCCAGGCTACGACCTGGCCTTCTTGATGGCAGCACGGCCAGCCTTCTCGGCCTCGGCCATGCCGTTGGCGAAGCCGCTGGCGAGGAGCACCTGCGGCGGCCAGCCGCGCCACGCACGACGCTTGTCGTGAGGGCCACGGCGCATGACGCGCCAGGCCACAACGCCTTGCTGCCAGTCTTGCACCGACTCCCCGGAGAGGGGGCGGGTGTGGATCTCGCTCTCGCTCTTGTCCGCGTGGCGGATCGAGTTGGAGCAGTAGGACTGCCAGTCGGCCAACGCCAGGGCGTTGGCGACGGCGTGGATGTCGAGAGTAGGCATGGGGTCTCCAGTGGCTCCAGGGGAGCGCGGGGAAGGAGTGGGGAGGTTGGGGGAGGGGGCCTTTGTTTGTCGGTAGGCCCAAACCGCCGGGATCACCCGGCGTGGAAGGAAGCGCAGAGCACCTTGCCGTGCTCCATGCCCTCGACCGCAGCGCCAATCTCGATCACCTCAAGGGTGTCGATGGCGTCGGTCCAGGAGCCGTACTCCCCCTCGGAAGGGGAGCCGTCGTACTTGGACACGAAGCAACGCTGGTCGCTGTCCCAGCGGTCGTAGTCGCTGGGGTGGACCCGGCGAGCCAGGTCAGCGGTCGGAGCAGCCACGACGAAGCGGCTGTAGGTGTCGTAGCCACCCCGGCAGGTGCGGGTGACTTGCCAGAGGCGCATCGGACCTTCGGTCTCGATGTTGGCCTCGCGCTCGGCGGCGGCAGCCTCAGCGGCCTCGGCCTGGGCCAGGGCGCGAGCCTCGTCAGCGGCGTGGTTGGCTGCCGCAAGGGCAGCGAGGGCGATGCGACGGCCCTCGTGGCGGCGAGAGGCGTTCGCCTGGGTCTGGATGAACAGGGCGTAGCCAGCGTCGGAGTACGGGTACTCCATCGCCTTGCGGCGGGTCTCGCCGCGTCGGTGGTTGATGTGGGGCATGGTGTTCCTTTGGCAGCGTGGCTGCACTGGGGGTTGGAAGGGGACGGGCCTTTCACCCGGACGCCACTGTGTCGCGTGGTCCGCCTCGGCTCTTATATCCCTCGTGGCCTGCTACTAAGTCGAGGTGAACTCGCGGGCCGGGAGTGACCGTTTCCCCCCGTGGGGTCAAGGCGTCTTCCCTTGTGCTTACTTACGGAAGCAGCGGCCCGGTTTAACGGCCAGGCCACAAAAAAAGTGAAAGACCCCCTGCGCCGCGCTTTGCGGAACAGGGGGTCAGCATCACACACGCTTCTCCGGGGTCGGTAGTCCGTGCCTCGGCGCGGGGAGCGATGCAGTCAGTGTTGTCGTGTCTTCCAATCAGCCGGAACCTCCTACCGTGGCGCTACTACGGAGAAGGGTCGTACAACCACCTCGCTCGACGGCGAGGGGTTCATCACTCTTCGGCGGCGATAGCCATCAGGCTATCGTTCACAGCCTCGACCTCGGCCACCAACTCCCAGAGTTCGCTGACATTGAGCAGCGAAACTCCGAGGAGCCAGTTCCGGGGTCGCAGGCTACCGAAGACGTCCTTGTGCAGTTCCAGGTAGTGAAACACCGCCCAGTGAAGGCGGTATCTCGCGTCCCAGGTGCGAACATCGAAGGTGATGCGAAACTCCAGGTTGGGGTTGATGGGGAAGGGTGGACAAAGTGGTGAGGGACGTGAGAGGTCAAGCGCCACCCGGCCCCTCGTGGGGACCGGATGACGCGACCCTTCTTCACTCCCATGTGAAGTGTGGCCCGTCAGGGTGGGCCAGTCCCTTCTGCGCCTTGTCGCATTTCGCAGTCGCGTCCCCGTGTGGTGGGATGAAACCCCGCAGTTTCGCTCGCAGGTCGCGCTGTCGGTCACGTCGTGAGCACGTCCAGTTTAGCGCCATTGGGAAGGGCGTCCCTCCCCCCCCCGAAGGGGGAAGGGAAGGGGTTGAGCCTACGCAGCCACGGTGTCGAGGATGTTGGCGACCACCGTGGGGTCCACAGTGATGCCAGCGGCATCGGAAGCCGACACAGCCTCAGCGCCGAGGTTCAGGACAAAGTCCGTACCGGGCTCCAGGCAGTAGGAAACGTAGCGGCGGCTGGGGAGGAGGCGGGTGATGATCCGCTTCGCGACCGTCTTGCCGCCGCTCTTGCTCTGGGGGCGGGCGTACTGGGCAGCCTCGATGACCTTGCGGCCCACGCGGAGGCCCTGGACGTAGATGGTGCCAGGGGTGCTCGCGGGAGCCTCGTTGGGGTCAGCGGGGCCGACGTAGACGCGGTAGCCCTTGAGGGCCTTGCCGTCCACGACCAGGGGCTCGTAGACATGGTCGGTCGTGCTGGTGTTGGTGCCAGCGATGGACTTCGCGGTGCTGGCGATCATGTCGGCCAGGGCAGCGTCAAAGTCCGCACGGGTCACAGCCACCTGCGTGGCGTTCTTGCCGCGACCGCTCCAGGCCATGTGGCCGTCAGCGACCATGGCGTCGAGGTCAGCGCCGGTCAGCGCGTCGAGGATGACAGCATCCTTGCGCTTGAGGGCGGTGTAGGACCGTCCAGCGACGAACGTGTCGCGGACCGTGTCGTTGCCCATCTGCACCTTCTTGCCACCGCGCTTTTCGCCGGGGGCGAGGCGGGTGACACCCTTGAGGGTGGTGACGACGGACATGAAGGAAGCGCCCTGGGCGCTACGGCTGCCAGCGACGGCAGCGGCGAGGGTGGAGGAGTTGGCGTTGGTCTTGGTTGCGGTGGTCATGATGATGTTCCTTTGGCCCCTGTGGGGCACTGGGTCTGGGAGCGGAGAGCAGCAGTGTGCCGCCCTCTCACATACTTACGGAAGCAGGAGGGAGTTTTAACGAGACAGGGTGAAAGTTTTTTCGGAGATCGCTGAAAACCCCCACAGTGAAGGGGTTTTCAGCGATCCGACTACTTGAGCATCCGGGAGGGGCAGATCACGACATCGCCTACGATGTCTCCCTCAGGGCCGAAGGCTGCTGAGGCGACCACGTTCTTCGGGAGGCCGTGGAGTCGGCCTTCCTCGTTCATGATCATGATCCGCTTGATCTCGCGGCTCTTGGTCTTGGGCATCGGGTAGGTCTGGATGTAGCCTCCCACGGCCTTCTGCAACTCTTTGAGTCCGAAGTGCTTGCCGCTCTCGGGGTGGATGGGGGTCACCTTGCCATCGGAGGTGATCAGGACAGGTTGGTGCGGGTCGAAGGTGGAAGTAGAGATAGGAGCCTCCTTGGAAAGGCAGACCCCACCTCTCCAGGAGAGGCGGGGTCGTAGGGTTGGGGGGATCACTGAGCAGGCTTGAAGCCTACGCGCGGGGTCGGTTCATCAAGCACGACGTACTGGAGGATCTCTTCGGCGTTGCCGTCCTGGAGCCTCTCCATTTCGGCGGTCAAGAGATCGTTGATGTCGGGGCGCGTCCGAACGGTGGTGACAGTGCGGAAGTACTTGTCGAAGTCAGGGCCGAGATCCTTGCGGGCCTTCGACCAGTCAGCGCCCTTCAGAGCCTCGTAGCGGGTCTCAGGGAACGTGACGGACACGCGCCCGTTGGACACCTGGTAGGCAACGTGGCCCGCTCCAGGCTCCCGCTCGGTACGGGCGAGGTCTCGGAGCAACCCTTTGAGGGGTTCCAGAGCGTCCTGGGCCTGTCGAACGTGGCGAGCCAGTTCGACAGCGACTTCAGACAGGGAATCAGCACTGCCGCCTCGCTTGGCAAGGTCAGCGGCGTCGTCGAGTAGTTGGTTGAATGGGGTAGTCATGGGGTCTCCGGCGGCTGGGCCGCAACAGGTGACCACAGAGGGTGCGGCAACCCGCACCCCCGTGGCGGGGGGTGGGGGTTACTGGGCGAAGCACTCAGGGTGGAACACACCACCACCGTCCTCAGCGGGGCGGTAGTGGGCAGTCGATCCAGCCGGGATCGTCTTGCCGCAAGAGTGACAAGGGCAGGCGAAGGGGACCGTGACTCCTGTCGGGGTCACAGGGACCTCCACCGTGTCTTCGGCAGCAGAGAGGCCCGCAGCCAGGACGAGTTCAGTCTTCGCGTCGAGCGCCGCAGCGACCTCAGCGAAGTCCGCCATGCCAGCCTGCTGACACAAGCCAGCGAGCGGGCAGGTGCGGCACTGATCGGAGCGGGAAGACCACGCACCGAAGCACCGGGTCTGCTCGGCAGCCATGCGCCGCAAGCCCATGTCGGCAGCCTCGTAGCCGACGCTGTTCACAGCATCGGCCTGAGGGGTGAAGGACACGCCGTCCTTCGTGACCACGTTGACGGCCACAGGAGCGGCCACAGGAGCCTTCGCAGGCTCCTTCGGGGTCTGGACAGGCATCTCGGCCACAGGGGCCTCAGGAGCGGCCACAGGGGCCTCCACAGGCCCGGAGAGGGCGTAGTAGCCCCGGCGGGGGCAGGTGATCGCGCCTTCGGCCTTCAACTTGCCAGCGGCGAGGGTGACGGCACGCATCCCGCGAGGGTAGGGCTTCCCCCTCTTGGTCATGTTGCCCCAGGTGTCCCAGCCGGGGAAGGACGGCTGGATCTCACACCAGTTCAGGACGGAGGCGAATCGAATCTCGCCACCACACGGGGCGAGTGCTGTAAGGGCGGCGATGACGACGCCCTTCCAGGCGTCGGCGTTGTGGGTCGTGGGGAAAGTGAAGGACATGAGGTATCTCCGTTGGCCCGAGGCGGGCACTGGGTTGGGAGTGGTTGGGAGTGGTTGGGTTCAGGTACTTACGGGAGCAGGAGGCAAGATTAACGCCCACGGGGTCACTTTTTTCAGTGACCCCGTGGGCGTCGGGTCTACAGGTCCTCGTCAGCGAACACGCCACCAGTGACGTGAGCGTCGATCAGGGACTTGGCGATCAGCCGGTTGTCGGGGTCGAGCCGGTCAAGCCAGGCCCGGAAGCCCTTCTTGAGCAGACCCTTCGGCGGGGTGCCCTTCCCGAACCACAGGAGATCATCACACTCGGCAAGGATCTCGCAGAGTCCCCGGTGAGTGAGGTCAGCCTCCAGGTCCACCGTGGACTCGCCACGGATCGCGTTGCGGATCGCCACGGTAGCAGCCCCCAACTCATCGAAGACCAGGGGAGCCTTCGCAGCGAGGTCAGCAAACTTGCCTCGCAGGATGGCACCCTCGTCCTTCCAGTCGAGGTATTCGGCCTCCACGAAGCGGCCCATGCGGTCAAGCAGGGACGCATCCATGACCCGAGAGGACATGCGACCGTCCACGTCACCGGTCCCGCAGGAGTTCGCCGTGAAGGCGAAGCGGGTGCCGGGGAACAGGGTGTGAACCTGACCCGTGGGGCCGACGAGCCGCTTGCTGGTGGTGTCCAGCATCAGCCGGAACTCTTCCAACTGCTCAGGCGTGCCACGGTCCACGTCGCTGAAACAGATCAACGCGGGGTGGCGGCTGCCGTCTGCGGCCTGGATGCCGTGGATCAGCGCGTCCCAGAGGATGCCGTAGGACCAGGAGGTCCCGTTGGCACCGATCTCGCGGCTGTAAAACCACCGCTTCACGTCGGTGCCCGACGTGAACGTGTAGATCAGGCTCGGAGTGCGCGTGTCGGCGCAGAAGGCCGAGATCGCGGCGTCCTTACCGGTGCCCGAGGGACCCCAGTAAAAGACAGGGTGGCCACGACGCAGCGCCAGGACGACCCGGCGGGTGCGCTCCAGCGCCTTCCCGCAGGAGGGCCACTGGTAGCCTTCGGGCTTCGGAAGGCACTGGCCCTCCGCGATGGCCACGTTGACAGGGGCCTTGACGCCCATCATGTCGTGACTGAGGGTGGCGAGAGCCGGGGCCGGGGATCGGCGCTGACCCTTGCGCTTGTCCTTCACACCCTGGATCAGGGCGTGGCTGACAGTGGCAGCACCGGGGTGAGCGGAGAGGTAGTCGGCCACCGAGAGGCCGTGGGCCTCACGAAGGTGGTCGAGGAGGGAGTGTGACTTGTGGCCACAGCCAGGGACCTGGCAGACGACGCGGTCGTCAACGAGTTTCAAAGCAGTCATGGTAGTGTTCCTTTGGCCGCTCAGTGCGGCTCTGGGGGATGGAGGGAAATGCTCTCAGGTACTTACGGAAGCAGGGGACGGTTTTAACGCCGCCCCCCTGAAAAAAGTCTCAAAGGCCGAACATCTCGGCCATGTCGCGGAGCAGGAGGTACTCGTTGCGACGTGCGGTGATGTACCGCTGCCCCACAGCAACGATGTGCTTGCAGGGACGACCGTTGCGGCCAAAGTCCTTGCAGGTGCAGGACATGGACCGGGTACGGCCTCGGACAGGACCGGCGATGACGACGGTGTAGACCTTGTCGGACGTGGCCGACTCGACGGTGGCCCGGATGGCTCCTGTCTTCTTGCTCTCGGTCGCCTTGACGATGGCGACAGTAGCGGCTCGCTCGGTGCGGCGACCGCAGGCACCGTCCAGCATGATGCGGACGGCCTTGCCACGCTCAACGAGCGTGGCCTTGCGCTGCTCAATGTCAGCGGTGGTGATGGTGTTCATGGGGTGCTCCAGAAGGGGTTCATGGTCTTACGGGAGCAGGGGGAGGTTTTAACGGCCTGTGGGTCAACTTTTTCGTGATCCCACGAACGGCACCAACCTCCTCTCGTAAGAGAGGAGGTTGGTGAATCCGACGAGATTCACTGTTGTTCGGTGAGATCACGGCACGGGGTCACTGTTGCACAACGGCGTGGTGTGGGTGGTTTTCATCTTTTTCAGGGGGGTCCCGTTAAAACATGCGGCTGCTTCCGTAAGTACCTGACACCAATCACCCACCACTTCACCCTGCGCCGCGACGAGCGGCCATCGGAGAGACCATGCCTACGAAGCAAGCCGCCCCACGGGGCACGACGACCCTCAGTGGTCGCAAGTGGATCGGAGCCGCCCAGGCTTCGGTCGATTCAATCCTGGGGGATGCGTCCCCCAAAGTCTCCAGCCGTGGAGGCTCGTTCTTCAACGTCAACCGCTGGACCGCCCGGATCCTGTTCGGTCGGCTGACCGAGAGCATCAAGTACGGCAACGAGATGGACGAGACCACCGTCCGCAACGGTCTCGACCTGGCCAACGGCACCAAGGTGCCCAAGCGCGAGATCGTGATCGCTGCGGTTCCTGACCGCATCCCGCCCTGGCTGGCACGGTCCTCCGTTGGAGGCCGCTACCACGAGGCGTGGCATGATCTCTACTCGTGTACGCGGGACCTGACCTTCGACGAGGTCAACGGGCCGCTGATGGCTCGCTGGGATCTGCTCGACGACTGGGGTCCTTTCGTTGGCGCTGTCCTCACCTGGGGCAACGTGATCGAGGACATCCGCATCGAGCGTCACGGCTGCCGGGAGTTTCCCGGCTCCCAGGACAAGATGGAAGACCTCCAGGACTTGATCCTGGTCATGGAGTCCGAGGGCCGGACGGCTGCGGAGCACCGTGGTCTGCCTACCAACGACGACATGGCTGTGGTCATGGGCGCGTTCCGTGATCTCGGTCTGGGCTACCAGACTGAGAAGCAGGAGGCCGCGCTCGCTGGCTACCAGAAGCGGTCGCCCGCTGGCTGGCGGCTCGTCACTGAGGGACCGTTGAAGCCTCTCCTGGACCGTGCCATCACCATGGGCCGGGACGATGACCTGGGTCACTGGTGGCTCGCCATGGAGGTCGTGGCTGTGCTGGCATCCCTCGGGAAGCAGACTCAGCAGCAGCCTCCACCCCCTGGCGGCGAAGGCGACGAAAGCCAGCCCCCGCCTCCCGGACCTCCGAGTGATTGTGACGACTCGGATGGTGAGAGCGGCAAGGGCAAGCCTCCCCGGTTCCCCCTGTTCAAGGTGGGTGATCGTGCGAAGGCGAAGCGTGGAGCCTACGCGGGCAAGATCGTCGAGGTGACCTTCGCTGGTCCTCCCGACGAGGAAGGCCGCCAGAGCCTCAAGTTTGCCGTCGTCGAAGATTGAGACTTTTCGGGCCGGTGGCCGTTAAAACGGTCGCCGGTTTCCGTAAGTATGTGAACCCCTTCCCCCTACCCCCAGACGCCCATCGAGGGCGCACAGGAGATCCCATGACTACTTCCATTTTGACCAGCCTGATGCGGCTGGGTGCCGAGATCTTCGGCAGCAACGAAGACCTCACCATGCTTCCCAAGGACGACCAGTCCGGCGGCGGCGATGGTGAGTCTGATGACGACGACTCGGACCAGGACGGCGACGATGCCGATGAGTCCGGTGGCGACCAGGACGACAGCGATGCTGGCGACCAGGACGGTGACCAGGACGGTGACCAGGACGACCAGTCCGGCGACGATGCCGATGGCGAGTCCGGCGAGTCTGGCGATGACCAGGACGACACCGATGGTGACGGCTCTGGTGAGTCCGGCGATGACACCGATGGTGACGAAGGCCAGGACGACGACGGCGACGACGGCGACGAGTCCAACGGTTCCGATGACGGTTCCGAGGGCGACGAGTCCGGCGACCAGCCCGGTGACGAGTCCGGTGACTCTGGCGAGGGCGACGGCTCCGACAAGACCGACGACAGCGACAGCGGCGAGCAGACCGACGACGTTGATCCCCAGTCTGACAAGACCGCTGGCGGCTTTGATCCTGGCGAGGACTTCGCTGACGCCATGGTCGATGGCCTCAAGGCCCCCCAGGATCACATCAAGGACGCGGCTGACGCGCTGGCCGAAGCCACGGACAAGTGCCGCGACGAAGACGATGTTCACCCTGGTGAGCAGGTCTGGCGTCCCTACAACCCTGAGGCGGACGTCATCGTCAAGCCGAAGGGCGACCGAGAGTCGGCTGAGACCCTGCGGAAGGAGGCCAAGTTGCTGACCGCTGCCCTCCGCACACAGTTTCGGCGTCGGTTCCTGGCTGCGAAGAACCCCCGTGAACAGCACGGTGTTCGGCGCGGCAAGGACCTCTCCGAGCGTCGGCTCGTGGAGTCGTTCGTCGAGATCAAGTCCGGCGTGCGCCCCAGCCGCCCCGACTTCAAGGTCGAGTCCCAGAGGGACGTATCCCTGGCCCTCGGCGTCGTGATCGACCAGTCCGGCTCCATGCACGGTCGCGAGCAGCACGCTGCTGCGGTGGCTGCCCTGGCACTGGCTGAGTCCTTCGACTCCCTGAACTCCCCTGTGATGGTCTGCGGACCTCGCAACAGTGGGCGGGACGTTCGACGGGCGGACACCGGCTACTACACGGACATCGACAACGACGACAGCCACACCGGCAGCGTCGATGTGATGCGAGGTCCGAGGTGTCACCGCTACGTCGCCACGGCCATCGACCTGTTCATGGACTGGGACGAGTCCTTCAAGCAGGTCAAGCACCGCTTCAGCAACGTCCGGGCTACGGGCTCCACGCCCCTGTCTGACGGCATCCAGTTCGCCATGCAGGAGTTGTCCAACCGCCCTGAGCGTCACCGGATCATCGTGGTCCTGACGGACGGGGAGCCGGACAACTCCGCTGTGGTGACCCGCCAGATCCGCCTGGCTCGTGAGGCCGGGATCACCGTGATCGGTGTCGGCATCAGCGGGGCCGAGTACGCGGTCCCCCGCCTGTTCGTTGACCACCACATCGTCGTCAACGACCTCACGGAGTTGCCGAAGGCGATGATGGCTGTCGTCGGTGCCATCGTGTTCCCCCGGAGTGCCAAGAAGGCGGTCCTGGACGGGCGCATCGGCACCCGGCGGCAACGTCGGCGGGCGTAGCCCTCCCCTCTCCCCCAGGAAGCCCCCACGGGCTTCCTGGGGCTTCCCTTTCAACCTTCAACCCAGGAGTCCACATGGACATCACTGACATGGGTGACGGGCGCATGGCCGTCACCGGAACCAAGGACGAGTTGGACGCGGCTACCCTCTGGGCACGCGCCATGCTCCACGCGGTCTTCGGTCCCGAGGGTGGTGAGCAACGCTTCAAGGCTATCCCGGCCCTGGCTGTGCTCATGGCCTACCGTGAGCGAGTCGCACACGCCCCCGACTGCTGATCTCAACAAACCCTTCAACCCGAAAACGGCCCCCACCTTGCCTTATGGCGGTGGGGGCCGTTTTCGTCGTTGCGGTGCCCGTTAAAAGTGCCTCCTGCTTCCGTAAAGAGACACAGGGCAGCACCGCCCACCACCCTCTGCCCCGTTGGGGGCCTGGCCCACTGAGGCCCAAAGGAACCTATCGCTACCAACGACCCCATCGTCCTCCCCACCGTCCCTGCCACCCCTTCCCTCATTGACCTGGCCAACCAGGCCGAAGACGCCCAGGTCGAAGCCCTGACCCCGGAGCAGGTCGAAGCCCTGCTCCGTCGCTTCACGCAGATGCTCGACTGATCCTGCTGCCCCCGCTCGCCCCGTGCGAGCGGGGGCCGTTTCGTTCGTCTCGGCTACCCCTCCGCGCTACCCCTCCACGGTGGCCCTCCAGGACGCGCCTCTCCCCCCACCGAGAAATAGGTGGAACCGCCGACATAAATCAAGGGGGGTCCCCGGCCTGTCATGACGGGCGCATTGAAACCGCGTCCAAAATCAGATTGCTGATCCCAACCCCCCTTGCCATCCCCTTTCCCTGCGGGAATCGAACCGGCGAGTAGACCCACAAGCAGACCTCCGAGCAGACCCACAAGTAGACGCTCTCACAGAGGGGGGCCTCTCTCACACGGGATCACGGGATCACGGGATCACTGACTCCCCGGCTGCGAAATAGTTTCGCGGCTGGTCCCAGAACAAAAATCCCAACCCCCTCTCGGTGAGGGGACAGGACCAGGGGTGCGGACCCGTACAACAGGTCTCAACCCCAACGTGAGACTGAACCATGCCCAGTGACGCCATTGACCTTCTGTTCGACTGGCAGGACGAAAGGCGGGAAGCGGATCGGGAGGAAGCCCCCCACGCCTCGCGCACGGAATCTCGGACGACGATTACGCCCAGAAAGGGTGGTTACAAGGTGAAGCCGTGGCCTCCCCGTGAGGTCACGGCGGAAGAACTCGCCAGCGGTCCTTCAAGAACTTGTATCCGGTGTGGGGTGGCCTACCCGGAGACAAAGGAGTTTTTCAAGTACCATCCACCTACCCGAACATGGAGGCAGGGTGGGTTTCTACCCCGATGTCGAGGCTGTCACCGCAAGGTAGTCCGTGACAATAAGCGTCGAGCACGCCACACCTTTGCTCAACGGTGCAGGACTATGCGATTCGGGGCGCGTAAGCGGGAGATCGAGTGGGGTTTCGATGATCAAGAAGACCTCCGTGATCTCTACGACACCCCCTGCCACTACTGCGACGGCGAGGTAAAGAGCCGGATCGCTCTGGACCGAGTAGACAGCACCAAGGGGTATGTCCCCGGCAACGTGGTGCAGTGCTGTTCGACATGCAACGTGATGAAAATGCGCCTCTCCGTAGACGAGTGGGTGGACCACATGGAACGGGTGCTCAGTCACCTGCGCGGGACTTCTTGAAGCCCAGCCAGAAGCCCAGGGCGACCATCAGGTGCAGGCTGATGCTTGCGAACGTCTCAAAGTCGGCGTGGTAGTCGGTCAGATGCAGGTGTACCTGGCCTACGACCCAGAACGGGATCGCAAACTGCTCGCTGTACCAGATCAGGCTGTACTCGATGAAGTCCTTGAACGCCTGCCTGGGTTGAGGCTCTGCGGCTTTGGGGTCATCCGTCATGCCCCTGGCGTCTCTATAGAAATCTCACCGCCGAGGGGGCGTTGATCCTCCGTTGATCTCGGTAGTAGGACCCATGACGAAAGACCCACCACGCTTGACTGTTGAACTTGTCCCAAAGGGCCAGTGGGGTGCGAACCTCCGCTCGGAGTTGTCCCGCAAGGAGTGGGACCGCCTGCGAAGGGCTTCCTACAAGGCTGCCGACTACCGCTGCGAGATCTGCGGTGGCGTCGGGCGTCGGCATCCTGTCGAGTGCCATGAACGCTGGGACTACAACGAGGCTACGAAGACCCAGACCCTCGTGGGCTTGATCTCCCTGTGTCCTGCTTGTCATCAGGTCAAGCACATCGGGCGTTCGTTCGCCATCGGGAAGGGACCCCAGGCGATGGCTCACCTGATGAAGGTCAACGGCTGGAGCGAGGACGAGGCCACCCTCTACGTCGAGGGTGCGTTTGAGGTCTGGCATCGCAGGAGCAACGAGGATTGGACCCTGGACATCTCCTGGGCCACCGATGCCTAAACGGATCACGGAGGTCCAGATGCGCGTGCTGCGTGCGATGGACCCGAACGGCCCCGACTTCGACCCCGACCACCGACCCCGTGGTTCGCTGGAGCGTCTGGCGAAGAAGGGACTGGTCACCGGGGGCCGAAAAGAGGGTTGGAAGTTGACGTTTGCCGGGCGAGAGACCGTCCGCCGCCGCAGCGGGGAAGCGCCAGAATGACCTCATCAACGCAGTTTTCGCAAGGCTACCCGGTAGGATCACGCCTCGTATCAGTAAAGACCCTCACCAGAGAGGGTTTTACGATGGCATCCAGCAACACCACGACGTACAAAGGCGACTCACCCGGAAAAGCATTGGTCCGCATCCGCACCTGGGGGGCTATCCGAGCAACGATGTCTCGGTTGGGCATTCCTTTCCAGGGGGCGATGGTCCTCGCAGGGGAAGGAGGTGACCTCGGTGTCCTCGACGGAATGGGCTTCGACATGTCGAAGGTCGTCGCAGTAGACCGTGATCCCTTCATGGTCGAGTGGTGTCAGCACCACTACCCGGAAGTGGTCCCCGGCAAAGGCGAGTTGATGGACATCGCCGCAAGCGGCATCCTCCCCTACAACACCGCCCACATCGACCTTTGTGGTGGTATCCGCAAGGCAGACAACATCCTCACTGTGGCTCGTGTGGCTCAAGGCATCCACTCACACCCTGCTGTGGTCGCCGTGACCATGATCAAGGGCCGGGAAGGCAAAGCCGAGCAGGGCTTGATGGAGGGTGTCAAACGCGGTGTTCGACGACGCCTTCAGTTGCTCGCCCGGAAGAAGGGCGACTCTCTGGCTGAACACGTTTACTCAGGCAAGCCCTTTCAGTCCCGGCAGATGTTGGATGTTGTCCACGCACAGATGCAGGAGATCATCCGCCGTGACCCGGAAACCCACGCGGGCATCTTGAAGAAGAACGGCAAGCCGACGACCTGGGGCATGGCGATGCAGCGGGCCATCATCCTTCAACACACCGTCGAGTACCTCTGGGAAGCCTGGAACGAGAGCGGGTGCGGGGTCAAGATGAACCTGCCGCCGGGGGAGCGCCTACACATGCAGCAGGTGGGCCTCATGGCCTACCACTCAGGGACGAAGAAGGGTGGCGGTACGCCGTTCGTGACCGTGCTCTACCTCATCTACCGGACCTCCCAGAACCGAGCGGTGGTCGATTGGTTGGTCGATGGAGAACGCCGCATGAACGCGACCGGCCTCTCTGGGGGGAGCCTTCCCTACGGGGAGATCACGCTCAAGGAGGCCCTGGAGTCCTTCAACCCCACCGTGGCCGCGATGGCACGGGTCCAGGACCACAGCAAAGTGGCCCGGATGTTCGGGATCGATCCGAAGTCGATCCCCGCCATTCTCGCCCACGACACCCGAGGCACCTACAAAGGCAAGGCCCTCTGGCAAGCCCGCAAGGTGTTGGTCCCACAAGGGGCTGAGGGATCCTTCGCTACCAATGGTTGGGGCGGCCACGTCGCAACCTCCGACGAACACAGCGCCGCCACGAACGCCATGCGGGAACAGGTGGAAGCCTGGCTCGCCGCAGGGGGGACGGTCGAGACGTTCCCTGGCTTCCGCGAGATTGAACTCGCCAACTCACATTCGGAGTCGAAATGACCACCTCCACCGACACGACAGTGCAAGCCGTCTTCATCTCTGAGGAGTACACCTTCCTCTGCCACATCGTCCTCCTGGCCGAAGGCACCACCACGGCTCAGATCGAACAGTGGTGGCAGGAGTCGAAGGGGCGCTACAGCGACCCGCTTCCTGGGGAGGTCCGGCGCGACACCATCATCTGGAAGCACAACCTGGAACCCGAGGACGGTTGGACCCCCGTGGACGAAACCTGGCCCCATCCAGGACAGGTGTTCCACCTCCTCAACCGGGAGGTCCACACCTACGACCCCACTGAGTACAAGATGCCTGAGGATTCAGCCTTCGTTCACACCCACATGGACGAGGACTCGTTCCTACGGCTCCCGGACGGCACCTGTCACCCGCACCCGGACTACGACCCGTCCGACGACGACTCGGAGGACGACCAACCCCTGCTGTCCACCATGCTGCTGTGGGGCATGACCTCAGCGAGCAGCCTGCTGCCAACGTACAACAACCGCCGTAAGAAGGAGGCACGATGACCAACCGAAGCAAAGGCGAAGAGAACTTCATCGACCAGTACACCCGCAAGTTGATGGTGGACTGGGCGATCACCCAGGTCTCACGTCCAATGGACGAGGATCCTCTCAAGGCGATCACCCAGGGTCGTCCCGGCTCCCTCACGATCTTCGTTGAACACGCCTTGAAGAAGGGCTGGCTCACGAAGCGGGAGCCCCGCAGGCTCACGGCGAAAGGCTTCCAGGTCGCTGCATCCTTCCTCAAGAGGTAGTCATGGCTGTCACGGTTTTTCTGGTCGAGGAGTACGGCTACCGCACCTGGATCTGGCGCACGGGCATGACCCCGACGCGGCTGATCGCCTGGTGGAAGGCCCTGCCGACTGTCTCACCCTTCTTCTTCAACCCCAGCGAGAGCGGACTGCCTGGCGACCTGACGCAGGCGGGAGAGACCGACCATGAGCCAGGCTGGTGGAGCGCACACCTCCACATGGACGAGGACTCCTGGCTCCGCACCCCCGACGACATTGAGATCCACCACGAAGGCTACACCGGAGAAAGGCATGAAACCCCACCCTCGTGAGCGGGTCGCCCGCAACTTCATCAAGCGGTACGGCAGAGAGCAGTTTCGCTGGACCATCGAAGCCTTCGGGGAGCCCCGGTCAGGCCAGGAGGTCGCAAAGCGCCTGGGCGTGTCCCGAGAGCGCGTCCGACAGTGGCGCAACGCCTTTGGTCAGACCATCACCTTCTATCGCCTGCACCCGGAAACGAAGCGCATCCTGGACGAGCCGGAATGAGGGGCGGTAGTGCGACTATAGGATCAGAAGGTCAAGACTTCTGGAGCGACCCCGATGCCTCGTACCCTGACTGCCGCCGACCGTAGTGCCCTGATTCGCCTTGCTTCGACCCTGGAGAAGGGTTCGCCCGAACGCAAGGCCATCCTCGCCGGACTGGGGAAGATGGCGTATGGCTGGAGCAGGTCTGAGAAGGAACTCGGTCGTAAGGCGATGGCGGAACTCGGACTCACCCAGGGCCAGATGTATGCCCTCCTGGACAGCATGGGTGCTATGTCCGCCCACAATAAGAGCCTTCGTGACGGTGATGGCGAGAAGCCCATGAAGGGAAAGCGTGATTGGATCGCCATGTCCATGACAGACGGGTTGGTCCGCCCTCTCGGCAGGAAGACTCTGGGCCGCTTCTACGACATCGTGTACGGCGACCGGCGGCGTGCCGGACTGGAGAAGATGGCAAGGATGCCTTCTATGGTGCTCAACGATCCCAAAGCCTACTTGCGGTGGGCGCGGAAGACCTGGGAATACAACGTCAACAACCCCCGCCTGAAGTTCGATGCTGCCGTCGAAAAGACGCGCAAGAAGAACCGGCTTCCCGATACTCCCGAAGGGCGTGCCGAGGCGGCATACCACGAGATCACGCTGCTCCAGGACTGACTTACCTCGGGCCTACACGAACGAGCGGGGGCTCAGGACTCCACGCCCGACGTAGGGTCCGAAGGCTGACCTGACCCCACGACCGAACCGGGGCTGCGCCAGACCACGCATGTAGTGGACCGTCCGGGACTTCGCCTCGGTGAGTTTGTCCCACTGGTCCTCAGCGTTTTGCTTCATGCCTTCGTACTTGCCGGACTTCTCGATGGAGAGGCTGATCCCGCCGATGCTGTAGTCGAACTCGTTGGCGATCCAGTTGTAGACGAGCGCCTGAGCCGCGTTCACGAGTGCCCCCCACAGCAACGCTGCCTTCCAGGAAGGTTTCTGCTGGCACAGCATCTCGATGTTCTTGATCTCCTCGGTCGAGGGTGGGTGCATGTTCCACTTCCAGAGGGCGATCTCCAGGTACTCGGCAAACTCTTCGTCGGTCCAGATGTAGCCGAACACCTGGTTGTAGCAGCCCACCGTGCCTTCGCCTTCGGGAGGCATGAAGCGGTAGTTGCGGTCGGGATTGTTGTCCCTCGTCAGGAAGCGCATCTTGCGGATCAGGTCCGTCAGGCAGTCCGAGTAGGGGTTGGCCTCGGTTTCGACGGCACTGGACACGACGCCGAACTCCTGGACGGCCCCTTCCTCGGCGCTCGTTGCTGTCTCCCGGAAGCGCCAACGGATGCGGTAGTCCCCCGGAGCCGCACTGGAGGGCACCTGGAGGCTCGCGTAGTACTCACCCACCGTGGGGTTCACCGGAGTCCTGGTCGCGGACCCAATCAGGACCTCGGCGGTCGTGGTGGGGTCCACATAGTAGACGGCGTAGGAGATGCTGAAGGCGTTGGTGGGGTTGCCGTCCGCGTTGGACAGGTAGATGTCCAGGTCGCCGCGAGCGAGGGTCTGACCCTGAGTGAATACGACAGCCATGTGCTACCTCCTTGCCTACGGGTGCGATCCCATAGCCGCACTACCGGGTGAGGCTCCATCTCCAGAGATCGAACGCCAGCAGCGTGCCGATGACGAGAGCCAGCAGCGACCAGATGACCCACGTTGGAACCTTGTCGTTCACACCCTACCGCGACCATAGGGTCGCCACCGGCATCCCGCTGACCCCACAACAACAGTGACCCCACAACAACAGTGACCCAGGGAAGGCTGAAACCTCCTCCTTGGGGACATCGGACCTTTGGCCTTTTCTGCCCCTCGTAAGGGGGCGTAGTTACTGGGTTTTTTTGAAGCGAATAAAAACAGAGTGACTTCGAGCCTCCTCAAAAGCCTCCGGCTCCGTGATCCCACGGCCCATCTCCGCCCATCTCGGACGCACCTCGGAGCCCTTGCGGACAGGCACCTACGGACAGAATGATCCCAGTTCAGCCTCTCGTCAGGCAAAGGCTCTCGTCGAAAACCCCGGAAGGACCTATGCTTTGAACTTTTTTGAAGTTTTTTGGTTTAGTCTGTCCGCCGAGCGGGGTTCGCCCCGTCTCGCGCACGCGAGGCTCTGGAGGGCCACTGTTGTGTGACCCCATGACCCCAGGCGGTATCTCGGCTATCCATCCCCAGGGGTAGAGGTTTCCCATGGCTCACGACGACGACGCACCGAAGACCGGCGAAGACCAGGCCCCGTTTGCCCTGGCTCAGAACCCTGCGCCCAACCCTCCCTCGGGCCAGGCGTACCTGACGGACAAGGAATCGCTGACCCAGCAGATCATGGCGACCTTCCGTGCGGTGCTGCCGAGCAACTACGTCGCCCAGGTCAACGGCCCCTGGTACTCACTCCAGTTTCAGGCCATGGCCGAGCAGTTGGCTGAGATCCAGATCAGCACGACTGAGATCTACAAGGACTCCGGGTTCGATTTCACCCGAACAGACTTCTTGTGGCAGGTGCTGGGGTCGCTGGTGTTCCCAGGAGCCACGGACCAGTCAGGTATCCCTCAGATTGACGGTGACCTGGCCTACCGCGAGTTCCTGCACAAGATGGTCATGCTCCTGCTTCAAGGAGCAACGAAGGCCAGCATGGAAGGCGGCCTTGAAGCCCTGGACCCGAACGTGGTGGCGACCATCACCGAACGCTACCTGGAGACACCCCCGCGTGATCCTGTGGGTGCATGGACCATCGAGGACCAGTTCCTGATCGACATCTTCATCGAAGGTTCCACGGGGAACACCTTCCCGGCTGACCCTTTCGTGCTCCAGCGAAATGCAGAACTCGTCCTGGCCGCCTTGAAGCCTGCCCACGTCTTCTACGGCTACTCGTACCTGTTCCGGGACGCCTTCGACAAGGTAGCGGACGACACAGGGGGCATGAGCCTCGACCTGGACTCCTACTACTACGCCGACCTGCGGAAGTGGTGCCTGGGGGCGCAGCGCATCAGCGGCACCGGAGACACCCTCTCCACCAGGACCCTGTTCACCGACCCCGACGTGTCGTTCCAGAGCATCCGGGCGGGAGCCGTCCTGGAGATTGCTGACGGCACGAACGCAGGCCGCCACCGCGTCGTGAGCACCCGCGCCCTTCTCTATGGGGCAGAAGCCGTCGCCAGGTCGTACACGACCTCCACGGGCCTCACAGGCACCCTCACGGCGGTCTCCGATGACACGGTAGTGGACCCTGGGCGAGACTGGGGTGCTTTGCCGGTGGACACGACCATCACCATCGCAGATGGCCCCAATGCGGGGACGTACCGGCTCGACACCGTGCTGGGAGAAACCGGCGGCCCTATCGGCACGGTTGGCATCAGCGGCACTGAGGTCAGGCTCTCTCCGAGCACCCTCCAGGTGGCGCGGCGCATGGACGTGGTTGCGACAGGGCAGACCTACACGGTGAGCGTGGACCGCCTGGGTGTGCAGACCCCACGGCCTGTGTCGGGCGAGGACGTCACGCTCCAGTTTCTCCTGTGACGGTAGACGCTCTATGTTTTCGGGGGGTGTAGGAGAGTAGGATCATGCCCCCCTACGATGTGGCTGTGAAGCGTGACGACTACAGCGTAGAGCCAATGGGGTCAGTGCGGTCCTACCTGGGGACGTACAAGGACATCATCGTCTACCACGACTACCAGCCGCTCTTGCTGTTTTGGAACATCTCGGACATCGCGAACAACCGGGTGATCTGGGAGACCTACTGGGACTACAAGGAGATGGGGGCCGAGTCGGCCTACATTCAGTACGCCCTGTACTTCTGCGTGTCGCTGGGAATGCTCTTCAGCCTCCCGAACCTGCGCTCCTGTGCTCGCTTCGTGGCGGCCTACCTGCTGCTCTACGTCTTCTCCACCGCGAAGTTCGTCGTGACCTTCCTGACGGACGAGGAGTTTGCCCAGAACCCGGACATCAAGCGGAGCCTGGTCGTGACCGGGGTCTACTTCACCCTCTGGTGCTGGATCTACTTGAAGATGCGGGTCGAGTTGGCCCATCGGAACGCCAATGGCGAATGACGCTACCACTACGGCTGCCATCGTCGCCGCTGTGACAGGGGTGATGTCCGCAGGTGCGTTCAAGTTTTACGAGTTCATCCTAAAGCAGCGCCGTGAGGTCCAGAAGGAGGAGAAGGCCGAGCAGATGCTCTACCGCGATGACCTCATTCGCCGAGTCGAGAAACTGGAGAGCGAGCGGGACGACCGGATAGAGGAAGCCATCGGATTCCGCGCTGAGATCAGCGCCATGAAGGTCCAGATCGACTTCATGAAGCAGGAGAATGACCTGCTGAAAGGGCAGGTCGAACTGGTCAAGCACGAGAACCAGATCCTCAAAGACACCCTACGGTAGTGATTCGATAGGCTGCTCCCGGTAGGAGATCACCATGAACCGAACCGTGCTACGACGTATCCTTGCCTCCGAAGGCTTGCTCCCTCGGAATAAGCAGGCGTCAAAGGGACTTGCTCGCGCCTTCGCCGACTTCTACAGGGGGGTCCAGAGAGATTTGGGGCCTGACCCGGCAGAGCGTTTGGATGTTCGCAAGGCTGTCTCTGCCGACTTGAAGAAGATCGTGGCCGGGATGGGGAACGCCTCGGCCAACCTCGGTACTGTGTATGCTGACGACGACAACTTCCTGTACGAGACAGAGGTGACGATTGCCGACGACGATTGGTCGAGCCTTGAAGAAAACATCGTACTCCCCACAAGGTACTACGTCACAGGCACGATCTCGGTGAGTCCCCTTCCATTCAAGGACTCCTACCTCTACGACTTCCTTGAATCCTTGATCTCCCAGCGCGAAAAGAGAGCGATGGTGAAGAAGTGGGACGCCTTCATCCTCAAGGTCATGGAGTCGGAGGACTTTCAGCAAGCCCTCTTGCGGAAGTTCTCTCGATGGCAAGAGGATGCTCACAGTGCGCTGCAAATCGAAGCCTATGATTGGGTAGACTCGGTAGCAAGTGGGATCGAACCCTTCTCCAATGAGGGGTCCACGGTCACCTACTTCCCATCACCGGAAGACGATTCCTACTGGAACATCCGCGCTGACTTGCTCGGAGTTAACCGTCGTGGGGAGTACACCATCAAGTTCACCGGGGTGATGGATGCGGAGAAGATCGTGGACGGGATGGAGTTTGATTGGGTAAACCCCCGCTAATCGGTCGGCTTGATCCGGGCCATCGCTTCTTCGACAGCACCGCCGACAAACTGCTCGGCCATCTTCGCCACATGCACCCGGACACGCTCTTCCAGGTCACCAGGCGTGATCTCCTCGGGCTTCTTGCCTTGTGAGATCATCGTGATCGCCATGACGTAGGCTTCACGTCGCAGGTACTCGATGATGAACGCATGGGCGACCTGGACCAGTCCACCGGACGGCCACTCAGCAGCACGCTGGGCATCCCCAGGCGTGGCAGGACGATGCGCCGTGAACAGGGCGTCGTCTGTGACTCGGCGTCGGACCTCCAGAAGGAAGCGGACGGTGTCGAACTGATCGGTCATGAGGCTACTCTACCCAGCCCATGCCTCCGACTCGGGGGCGATGCTGGGGAATCGACCGCCGCCACCCATGCCGTACAAGAGAACCGCGAGCCCTTCGTCGTCACGGGCCATCTCCTTGAGCCTTTCGGTGAGGGACTTCTCCAGGTTGTACTCGGCCTTCGCCTCGTCCATACCGTCGCGGTACTTGACGAAGAAGGTGACCCTGTTGCCCTTGTCAGTGACCTGTGTCACGTCACCCAGGCCGAGGCGTCTGCCGACGTCCTTCAGATCATCAACCGCACTGTCGTAGTCACGGCCATAAGGGTCGTCGAAACGGCCCCATTCAGATGCCCTCGTGTCCAGAGGGACCTCCACGCTCAGGAGGTTGTCGTCCATCCCGATGCGGCGGAAGTAGGCACGCCGCACCATCCGGTCCTGCCGGTAGGCGTACTCCAGTGCGACACGGTGGGTAGATGCGGTACGAATCATGGCGGTATCTCCTGCCTCTGCCGAGGCGATAGAGACCCTACCGCGCAGACTGCTGAACCGTGTCCTCTGCTGGGGTCAGGGTTTCCCAGTCGATCTCACAGGAACCACCGACACAGGCCAGGGTCTGTGCGCCGTTGCCCATGTCCTCGGTTTCGTACCGAGAGAGCAGCGCGTAGTCGAGAACAGGGAAGTCCAGGAGCCGGGTGCGGTACTCGGACTCGGTGATCTCTTCGTAGGGGGCCAACTCGTACTTGCCGCCGTCGTAGGGCAGGAAGGAAAGCCCCGTGACCTCGTCGAAGTGCTCGTAGAGCCAGTCACCAACCTGACCCCACTCGTCTTCGCGGACGTAGACCGTGGCGCTCTGGTTGTGGCCGCGCTCCGAGCACCAGGTCCGCATGATGTGGAGGTAGCGGCCCAACTGCTCCAGGGCGGTCTCGTCGTTCCGGGTCATGCAGCCTTCGGGGGCCTTGACTGGAAACTCGACAACCCAGGTCGGGCAGTCAGCATCGGGGCCATTCTTGTACTTCACGTCCTTGAAGACAGGAGCACCGGAGTCCCGGACCAGGTGGAACAAGGGGTCGTTGGCACTCACCCGGACGCGCCGGATGTAGAACTCTGCGTACCGGGTGTGGAAGCCGCTCGCGCAGTCCACCGCCTGGGAGGAGTTGCCGCTGGGCTTGCCACAGGTCACGGACGCAGGCATCTCGATGCCCAGGTGTGCAGCCGCTTCGGCGGCAGTCTCCAGGGCGACCTGGTTGAAGTAGGACATCGCCTCGGCATCGTTGGAGAGCGCCGGGTTGTCACAGTGGCCGGTGATGTCCACCCCGAGCAGGCGGTCTTCGTTGCAGTGCTGAGTCCAGGCAGGACGCAGGTAGGGGAAGTCGGTGAACGACGCCTGGAGGGCACCGATCCAGGTGGCGGTGCGAACCTTCGCAGCGAAGGACTCGCGGGTGTCTGTCTCCCGCATGACGGCAGCCGAGAGGTTGCAGAACTGCCCGCCGCCGCCCTTGCCTGTCCAGGGGCACTCGGCTCTGGAGAAGCGAAGCAGGATCTCACCGCAGGGGTTGGACCGCATCTCGCCGTTGCGCTCTTCACGACGGCTGGAGGGGATCATGTAGAAGCCGCGTTCGCCGGAACCGCTGTTCCGAAGGGCGTCCCACTCGCGGTCGAAGATGTCACGGTCTGGCTTGGCGTCCCAGAACGCCGAGATATTCGCCATGTAGCGACACTCGGGGAACGACCCCTTGCGCCAATCCTTTGCGTGTCGCATGAGTTCGTCGTCAGGGTCAGAGAAGCAGATCAACGCTGCGCGGCGCACACCACCAGCCTTGACGATCTCACCGATCATGCAGGCGATGTCACTGACCTCGATGGTCCGCAACTGGCGGCCTGAGGCACCGTCGATGATCTCTTGGCAGAACTCCAGGAGGAGACGGAGAGGCTTCGGCCCGGAAGCACGGCCACCCTTCGTCTGGCAGCGGGCACCTTCGGGGCGGATCTGCGAGTAGTCAAACTCGACGGTGTGTCCCTTCCACATGTGGGTCAACCCGTTGAACACCGCATCGGCCCAGCCGACTGTGCTGTCCGGGATGGTGTACTGGATCGCGTCACCAGAACGAGGGGCGACCTCTGGGAGGTTGCCGACGAACTTGCGCTCGACCGAGTAGCCGACACCCGTGCCCATCATCAGGATGTACAGCATCTCCCCAAACGCCTTGAGGTTGTCGAGGGGCACGAAGGAGCAGTTGTAGATCATCGTGTTGTCACGCGCTGCCGCAGGGCCAGCGGACCACAGAGCACGCATCGACGGAAGGACTCCCATCGAGAGCATCCCCTCCCGGATGTCCCCCAAAACCGCAGAAGGAACGGAACGCTCACCACCAACGAAGTCGCAGTAGCGGTCCACCGCCTCCTCGTAGGTCTCGCGGCGGCCCTCTTCTTCGCGCCAGCGTAGGTACGAGCGGGTCACAACAAACTGAGACAGGGCGTTGGGGTAGCCGAAAACCGGCTTGCGGGTGGGAACGAGGTCAGGGCTGCTACTACACGACTCATGCCTGGTCGGGGTGCTGGATTGTGCGTCTGACAGGGGCATGAGTTCGATCATCGTGGTGTCCTCGGAGGCGTAGGGTTCGGGTTTCATAAAGCGTCGGGCAGCCATTAGAGCCTCGACTGTGAAGCCCTCTCTGAACCCGCCCCTATACGGCGGGCTATTGACCCCCTACCGAGGAACAGCCCCTTAAGAGAGCCGCCTCACATGCTACCCACGGAGCGGGAACACCCCTCAACACGCCCCTGTCTACATGAGCAAGATCACGGACGAGGTTCACAAGATTTCTTGTGCCCCACTTTTTCGCGGCGGGGATTGTCGTGCGCTCCGTTACCCAGGAGGGTGACCCCAGCATGGCACCGATCTGATGAGGGGTGGTGCCACGCTCCAGGAGCAGGGATGCCTGGAGCCATCGGTAGGCGAGGTCTGCCGGGCCACCGCGTGCTCGGAGGAGGAGCATCGTCGGGTCAGTCACCGACTTACGGCGTAGGGTCACAAGGGCTTTGGCCATCTTCGCCGTGTGCCTCGACGCGAGAGCATCCCGAACGGGCTGCATGTCTACGCCGATGTGGCCCTTCACAACAGCCTTGACCTCAGCCGAGGTGATCTGCTTGCCGCCTTGCGACCGGACCAAAGCCGTGATCTTGCTCATCTCGTAGGAGAGGACACCGAGGTCCACGCCCATGACGCCGACCATGGCTTTCGCCAGGTCAGTGCTGAGAGCCTGCTGGTTGAGGGTGAGTCGATGTGCCTCCATGACGAGGAACTTGACGGCCCGCCCCTCCCTGTCCTGTTTCCGGGCAGGGATGCAGTAGGTGACTGTGTGTTTCTTCTTCACCAGGGCGACCGCTGGATGCTTCTTCGGGTCTGCGTTGCCCTCCACCTCCATGAGGATGCACACCCGCCCAGGCTTGTCGGCCTCGTGGGCACTCACAGTCTCGGGATCAACCTTTCCGCCTGGCACCAGGATCAACGTCGGCTGCCCGAAGGTAGTGCCCATGGAGAGCGCGTCGATGACCTCACCGTCTGACCCGGCATGGACAACCTCGTAGCCTGCCTGGTACGCGCCCATCATGGCGTGACGTAGCCATCGACGGCACAGGAACCGCTCGTCCCCGGTCACGGCCAGCACGGGAGGGGGTTTGTCCCACGAGAGTTTCACGGCTTCCTTCCCACGATGACAGGCTCCCACGAAGGCTTCAAGGCGGTGCCCCACCCATCCCACCTCTGTGCCTCGGGGGTGGCTGGAGCGGTAAGAAGACCTGGTTCGGAGGTGTACTGGTACTTCGACGCATCTCGATCCCCCGCGAAACCGTGCGTCCCTGTGCGTTTACCTTCTCCATGGTAGTTGGGGTCTCTCCCGATCACCTCACGCTTGGCCCCCGCAGCCTTGTCGAACGCCTTGCCGATGTTCATCGACTTGGGGAACCCGCTTCCGTAGTTCCATGAGTCCACCTGAAGGTCGATGAACCCTGCCTGCTCCATCGCGTAAGCCATGTGATGGAAGGTCCGCGTCCCGGAGAATGCCTTGATGACCCCGCCGGGCCGGAGGACCCGAAAGGCTTCCGTGACCCATGCTTCATGCCACTTTCGCTGGGCCGCGCCTTCCCCCAACTTGTCAAAGTCCTTCCCCATGAAGGACAGGCCATAGGGAGGGTCGGAGACCACAGCCCCGATGGAACCGTCTTCGTAGCCTTTGAGCACATCCACGCAGTCCCCGTGTCGCAGGATCAATCTCTGGGTCATTCCATCGCCTCCAGGAGTGCCGTAGCGGCACACAGGTGTGACCCCCTGCCGTCCAGCAGAGGGCGCACATGGTTCCAGACAGCAGCGGTTTCCCGGCTGCCCAGGTCAGGGTGTTCCTCCACGATAAACTCGCAGAAGCCGTGAAGTAGGGCGGGCCAGTCGCGCTGGCTGGCGTGGATCACCGATAGGCATGTCGCCACGTCTTTCTTGGACCAGGCCCTGTAGAGAGCACGGGCGTTGTCATCCATGAACGGAGAGGTCCAGCGTTCGTCGGGCGGACACCAGCGGTCCAGGGTCCTGGAGCGGATGGTGCCGATGACCCCACCGTAGAAGTCGGCCCACAGGAGGATCCTGACAGGGCCGTCTGCGAGGTCTTCAAGGGTCTTCAACAGGCCGTCCACCGCTTCTGGGGTCGCCCGGTCCAGGGGGCCTACGACCAGGACGGGGGGTCTGTCTCCCACGCCAGCGTTCCCAGCAAGGCGGACAATCTCACGCGAGTCATCCACCTTCAGTCCGGTGTCCCCGATAGGCTCCCCGAGCAGACGCCCCAGACTACGGGCGTGGGCAACCGCTTCGCCTCGCGCAAGGGGGCCGTGAAACAACAAAGGGGTCATGCTCGCAACCCCTTAGAATCGTGTGCTGAAACGCTTCTTGCACTTCTGGCAGCGGTAGTGGATGGCGGTCCCACCTCCCTGGTCAGGAGAGAGGTCCTGGACCATAAGGATCACAGCCTGGTTGCCATCACAGAGTTCACTGACCCGGCAAGAGACCCACTTGGTCTCACCGACCGTTTTCTTCACCCGGTTGCTGAACTTACTCATGGTCACCTTCCTCCATGTGGAGACATACCCACATGACCCGAGAGGTGACCCCCCTCAATAGCCTTGGGAGACAGCCCGAGCCTTGATGATCCCGGACAACTGCTGCAAGTAGTCACCAACCTCGTACTGGTACAACCCCCCGACAGCCGCAGTGCTGTGGGAAGAAGTCCCAACCACAGCGCCAGCAGGGTACTGCACCTGTCCTCCGCTCTGGGGGATCAGGACATTCGTAGGCAGAGTCAGGGTGTCTCCCGTAGAGGGATCAACACCGGCCCACCAGTTTGTTCGCAGGTCGTCCACCACAGGAACCACGACGTTTTGCCACTGAGTCCAGTGGACCCACACAGGAAGACTGCCCCTCAAGGTAGGGATGGTGTCAGGAAGCGGTTCGATCCCGATGATCCCCACCTTCACAGATGGGTTGGAACGATCTGTACCAGGGAACACAGGCTTGGCGTGTCCCTTGACCAGCAGAAAGATCGGGATGGGGAGCAGATCAGCCAACTCCGTGGCTGTCCTCACAGGGGCTATGCCCGTTCGATAGTCAGCCCGTGCCATGGTTCCTCCTACAGCGAGGGGTCCGATAGACGGACTACGGAGAGGATCACAGGATCACTCGTCGCGGGTGTCGTTGTACTACTACTTGTATGCGTATGGGGTGTCTGGTGGTTGGTGGTTGTCGTGTCATTCATCGTGAGTGTCTTATTCAATCGGTCAACCTACGGTTTCCCTACTCCTAAGAGAAGGTAGTACTCCTTCTCTCGGTCCCTCTCCTTGTGTGTCAGTGGAGAGGGCTGAGGATGCCTGGCTGAAGAACCTGACCCTTGAACACGGCTCGCTTGTGGATCCCCCTGACTCCCTTCCCAGTTGGGTGGTCAGGTTGTGGGAAGCACAAGGCCGAGTAGGCTGGCTCCGAAGACCCGCTCCTGTGGGGGAGGTAGGGTCAACCCTTCATCGGTTCCGTCGTGAGAAAGATCGTGTGACTGAGGCTGTTCCTTGACCTTCGGGTTTCCCCGATCCCGCACCGAGGGACCTCAAGCGAGCACACGATCTGACGAACCGGCCCATCCTGTTTCCCCCAGCCTGAGACTGGTGTCACGGGTAGTATCTACTCGACAGCAGGGCTCCGAGCAACCCCCCTGTGTGAGGATGGCCTTGTGTACCACGTTTGGATTGTGACGAGCCGCGATCTGGAACCGATCCAGTTGGGTGCTTCCTTCACTGACGAGCAGGATGCACTGGGGGCCGCATCAGGCACTCTCACCGCGATGGGTGCTGCTGTCCTGGCTGCCCGGAACGCCTACAGGAACGGGTCGTTGACCTTGCTGGTGTACGACCCCACTGGCCTGTTGCCCGTGAGCGCCTTCGTGGAGGGCGCAGTCCTGTCGGAGAACGGTCGCAGCCTTCCCCCCAACGAGACTACCGAAACCATCGTCACGCGCCTCGTGGAGGGCGCGGAGGTCCACTGACTACCGGGCTACGAAGGTGTCACCCCAGCCTTTGCGGACGAGGCCCTGAATGTCGAGGTAGGCCAGGCACCGGTCGAGTCGTGGCTGGTCCATCCGCAGCGCCTCCTTGATTTCCTTCTTGGTGGACCACGGCTCCATGCGGAGCAGGGCCAGAGTGTTTTGGGCATCTTCACGAGTCTGGATGCCTTCGCGCAACGCCGCCCGGACCTTGCTCCGGTTGGTGAGGGCACGGGTCACCGAGCACTCGTCCATGTCGGCAATCTCCTCGGCACTCGCTCCTGCGATCATGGCGTCGTACACAGCAGTGTACCGCTCGACTGCGCCCCGGAACGCGGAGGCAACGATCTCCCGACCGACTCGGACCATCTCCTCTCGGTCCCGGTGAGTTGCGACCTCGTCCTCAGGGGTCATGCTGGGGTCCACCAGGACATGCTCCACAACCAGGTCCCCTTCGTCGGGCTTCATTCGGATGACCTCGATGTCCCCTGCCACCAGGCTCTCAGGGGCGACATAGTCCTCCTGACCGAGTTCAATGCGTTGGTTGATCTCATGCTGGGTGCGAGCGCCGCGCTGACGGGCAAGAGCGTCCTGAGCGGACTTGTAGATGGAAGAGGTGCGCTTGCGCTCCAATGCCCGGCACAACCACGAGAACGGGACCGCGCCCTTCTCCTTGATGACGGCATCGAACGTGCCCTTCTGTCCCCAGGTTGCCAACCACAGGCCAGCGTCTGAACGGAGGTCATCGAAGTCAGCATGGACATCGCGCTTCGCCAACATCGCGGCAAGTCGTTTGATGAGGCCGTGCTCCGCGATCTGAACCGCCAGCCACTCTTGGGTCAGGGTGGTGGAGGCAGCGGGAGCCTTCACAGGAGCCGCAGGAGCCTCGACAGGGGCTTCCTCGACCACAGGCTCCGGTGCAGCCTCGACAACGGGCTCGACAGGCTGTGGGGTCTCGACGGGGGTTGAGTCGGTGTTGCTCTCCGGGAGCACGTCGAGGACGATCTCGCGGTCTCCGTCACGGAGGGTGGCGAGCAGGGTCTCGGGCTGACCTCGGAGGGCAGCGAGTAGAGCGGATGCAAAGCGGGTCTGAGCCCCAGCGCCCTTGAAGCCATTTTGGAGCACGAGGTCACGGCGCACGATGCTGCGCTTGCGGCCCTGCTCTTCGGCGGTGGCGGTGATCCAGACGCTGATCTCTCGCTCGACCGAGGCGTCGTCCTCGGGAGTGGCGGTGAAGCCGCTGATCAGGTTGGTGAGGAGGGCGAGACGGCGTGGGGTGGTCTTGATAGACATGGCGTTCCTGGGTTTGCCAGCAGGGCTGGTCATGCGATGGTTTTTTCGATCAGGTCAGGACAGGCGACAGTGCTACAAGGAGCGGGTCTTTGGTCGTGACCCTTCGGTTGTAGCATGGGAGGAGCGGCGGGTCAACCCGGTTTGGCCACTTTTGTCCCACTTTGCTCCACGTCCCCCGATTAGCGTTGCTCGGTAGAGTGGCTATGATCACGGACCAGTGATCTCGGTAGTCCCTCTATGGGACGCCGGGGTGTACGACCTACGGAGACTCCCCCATGTTTCAGCCAACTGACCGCGCCCCCCTGTTGCGCCTTGCGTCGAGCCTCCCTGTAGGCTCTTCGGAGCGTAGAACCATCCTTGCCACCTTGAAGAAGGAGGCCGGGATCATGGACGACACGCTGGCGCGGGCGGACCTGCTTTCAGGTGCTCTCAAGAAGAGCAAGACCGCTGACCGTGGGCCTGTCCTGGAGGTCATGCAGGGCGGCATCGGAGGATTCTTCGACAAGTGGAACACATGGGTGAAGGAAAAGGCTCCCGAGTACGGAGCCAAAGACCTCGCAGAACTCCGTGAGTCTCCTGATCTCAACGACGAGGACCGTGATGCTCTGGAGGGCTTCGACAAGCGGCTCAAGACCTACGGTCCCGTCGCATCCCAACTCCTTGATCTGCTGGGTCAGATCGGAGAGGCCGAGAAAGACGCCTACGATGTCCTGTCCAACCGCAAGGACTACAAGTTGCGCGAAGCCGTCATGGCAGGCGCGGCCAAAGGCATCCACGGCATGGTTTCTACGATGGACTCGGGTCGTCGCCAGGTCACGGACATCGGACGGGGTGGGATCACCACTCCTGGGTCACACGGCGTAGACGCGGAAGACCTCGCCCAGGTCATGCTGGGCGGCGGCATGTTCATGCCAGGCATGATCTTCGACATGAACATCAAGGACAAGACCGACATTGGTCAGGGCTACAAGGTCAAAGGCGCGTTCAAGGAGCGCAAGAAGGTCTGGTCACCTGCGGGAACGAGCGTCTACACCATCTCTGGTGCCGCACGCGGACCCTACATCAAGCCTGCCGCCAACTACGCCCGCACTGTGGCTATGAACGCCGCTGTGGACTGGAAGCGCAGCGTCCACGTCGAGTTGGAGTACATCCTCACCCCTGCCGACGAGCAGGACGGTGCGGACACGGGTGCCATCAACATGGGCGGCAAGGTCAGCCTGGAGACTCTCATGGGAGCCGAAGAGATCGCGGGCGTCCCTGTCAGCAGGCAGATGATCCTGGCTCAGTACTACATCAGGAAGATCGAGTCGAAGTTGGACAAGATGCTCAAGGAGGGAGTCGCCAAGGCTACCTGGCAGGCAGTCATGGCCCTGATCAAGGACCGGAAGAACCCCTGGAAGAAGGGTGGGGCTGGAGACTTCTCCATCGCTGTCCCCGTCGTCGCAAAGTTCCTGGAGAGCACCCGCGAAGGCCAGGAGATCATGGAAGCGAACGGCATGGAGAAGGCGGATCCGCGCACCATGCAGGCTCGCTGGAAGGACGCTGTGAAGAGCCTGAGGAAGGCGCTGTCTCAGTTGTCCGACGACGATCTGCTCTCCTCCCTCCACCTCACCCTGGAAGGGTTGGTGGATGATGTCCCCGCGTACATCCGCCAAATCAAGGACGACAAGGACCTCTACCAGACATACCTCTCGGACCTGCGAAAGACCGCCTCGGAGCAGAAGACCCTCACTGCATCTGACCGTTCGGCACTGATTCGCCTGGCCGCATCCCTGCCTGTGGGATCACCGGAACGCCGTGCGATCCTTGCTGGCTGCGAGAAGTTGCCCGCTGGCCCGATGCGGGACAACTGCGAGAAGTCCAAGAAGGACGGTGTGCAGCCTGGCAAGGGCAAGTCGAAGGCGAAGTCCGACGACAAGAAGAAGGACGACGGCAAGATGCCCGCCGAGTTGCTGGAGAAGTTCAAGGCGAAGAAGGCTGGCAAGGATATGTCTCCCGCCGAGATCAAGAAGAAGATCGAGGAGATGGAACACTTCCTCGACATGATGCAGAACTACGACCCCTTCCTCCGAGGCCCCATCCACCATCAGTTCCAAGCCACCTCCAAGCAAGTGGCGGACTTGAAGAAGGCTCTCGACAAGGCCCTCCGTGGAAAGAAGGCTGCTGGTAGCCCTGACCCCAAGGGTCGCAACAGGAAGGAAGCCGCTGGCAACACGACGACCCTGACCTTCGATGTGAAGTACCTCATGCCCCTCATGTCCGTGCTCCAGAAGAACGGCTACAAGATCCGGCAGTCGGGTCGCGGGATGGAAGTGGTTGGCCATGACCGGTTCGACAAGGCTGCGGGCAAGGTGCCCGACGCTCTCAAGAAGCACCAGTTCAAGCCCGGTGAGGGCGCGGGCGAGGATGCTGACGGTGACGGCAAGACCAACGAGCCGAAGCCCGACTTCCTCAAGAAGAAGGCCGCGCTGATTCGCCTGGCTGCCACACTCCCTGTGGGATCACACGAGCGCAAGACCATCCTTCGCATGGCCGCTGGAGCATGACATGAACAAGCAAGCACTCCGAGAAGCGATGATCGCTGAGGGCATGATCCGAAAGGCAAGCCCCTCTCTCCCCAGGCCACGGCGCAACACCCGTGCGGGGGAGAAGTTCGTCAGCAAGGTTCGTCAGTGGATGTGGGCGGACATTCAGGCCCAGATGGAACAGGCGGGCGTACCCCAGAAGCGGATCGAGGAACTGATCTCCTACCACACCGGGATCCCCACGGTCTTTGACTACCGCTTGAAGGACCTCTCCCAGGTAGACCTGATCGGCTGGATCGAGGGCAAGTGGACTCCTCCTGGCCCGATTGGGTACGGCTCTGCGAAGACCTACCCCCAGATCCTCAAGCAACAGGCCCAGCAGTACGGTGGTGCTTCTACCGCTGCCCGAGACCAGACCCTCTCCATCGCAAACAAGTTGAGCAACGACCAGAAGGCCCTTGCTTTCGCAGCGATGCGCCTGAGCCTCCACTACAGCAGCATTGACGAGCCTATCGGGTCGTCAGTGCAGAGGGGAAGGGCCGCGAAGGCGTTGATGGAGTACATCCACGAGACCAGGACGGACAACCTGGCCAAGATGCTTCCGATTCTCCAGTGGGCTGCAAAGTGCCCGTCCAAGATCCCGGTCATGGACTACTGAGGACGCGGGTACAGTCCCAGACGAACCTCGGGACTGCTATGCCGACCTACGAATACAAGTGCGAGAGATGCGACCATCGCTTTGAGCGGCTGCTTCGCATCTCCCAGTACAAGGAACCCCAGGCTTGCCCTGAGTGCGGGCACAGCCCTGCCAAGAAGCAAGTCTCGATGGGGTCAGGCTTCATCCTGCGTGGTGACGGCTGGGCCGGGAAGAACAACCGGGTCAAGGGCCAGATGCGCCGCAAGAACGCTCGCCTCAAGGGCAAGGAGAACGAGTGGAAGCGCGACTCCGGGCCGACCCTGGCCCCCAACGTCGGTGGTGAGCGCACGGAGTCCTGGTCGGACGCCAGCAAACTTGCTGCCTCCCAGGGCAAGGACACGAGCGGCTACGACAAGTTGGCCCGCAAGGAGAAGAAGTGACGTGGGGTGATGACCCTCCACATCAACCTCCCGCTCCGAGCGGGTTCAAGGACTCGTTCAACAAGTCCTTCCAGTTGACCTTCTTCGCCACCACCTTCGTCATCATCGCCTTCGCAGCCCTCGGAGTCAGGATCGCCCGACGCTTGAAGCGGGACCGTGAGCGGAACAAGAACATCATCGACGCTGACTGGTCCCCGGTCGAGGCCGAGGGCGACGAGACTGATCTCACTGTTCGTTAGGCTGCCTATCGGCCTTGTCTGGACAGGAGATCACCATGGCGACCCCTTTCCTCGTTGACCGTTACCCCGGCGTCATTTCGATGGCTGTGGCGAACCGACCCAGCGTGGCTTCGTACCGCTTCGGTGCGGCCAACACGCTCGACACTGCGTTTGCGGGGGTCACCGCCCTGGCTGATGTCCGAAAGGACACCTCGTTCCGCTCCCCTACCCTGGTGACCTCTGCGCTCAACCGCAGCGCCGACTCCCGGAAGGGGCAGACTCGTTTCTCGGTGGACATGAACGACTACGCTTCGCTGGCCAATGTGTCGGGTGATGCCGCGACAGCCTACTTCCGGGTCCAGGAGATCGACCACTCCGGGACCGTTCGCCCTGCGGGACCCATCATGGTTGTCCCACCTGCCTACTTCAACACGTCGCCCTACCGCACCCTGTCCCTGACCGGCACCGCCCCGGACACGACCGGAACGGCGACTGGGCTACCTCCAGCAGGGGTGATGGTGATCTCGCTGCCCGTGCATGTGGATGATCTCACCATCTACAACGACGACTCAAGCAACACCGCCAGCCTGTTCGTCGGCCTGGGGCCAGGACAGCAAGAAATCGAAGTCCCCTACAACACCAGCAACCTCACTGGGCCAGACATGACCCTGCCTTTCGGCGGTTCCGTCATCTACATCCGTGGTGATGGCGAAGACGTACCCTTTCGACTGACCATGACTCTCGTGGCGGGTCTTCGATAGTCATTCAATACTCGCCCCAGAGGGTGAGGACCACAACCTTCCTACTGGAGAATCCCCATGGCCAACGAACGCTACATCTACCGCCTCCGCACTGACATCGACGGTGTGGCTCAGATCACTGATCTGGTTCCCAACACCTCTCGCCGCCCCGCTGTGCTCAAGGGTCAGTCCGGCTACCTGCCCGGCGCTACCGACAACAACGCTGTGACGGGCGCTGCGAACCCCACCGCTTCGGCCATCACCGGACTGGCTGCCTACATTCTCGACGTGACCAACGACGAGGTTTCTGGCTTCCAGATCTCGGTCGCTAACGCTGACCAGGCGGCTTCCGACCTGATCGCCCTCGGTGACGCCGGTTCGGCCATCGACGAGACTGCGATTGACAGTATCTTCGGTGCTCTCGCTGCACCTGCGATGGGCGCGAACACGCTTCCCTACCCCAACTCTGCTGGTACTGCCGGAACCGCGTCGGTCGGAACCTTCGCTGGTCTGATGCAGGCCATCTGCGGAGCGGTCTACACTCTCCCTGCTGGTTCCACTGTGGACCCTGCTGCTGCGACCACGCAGGAAGGCTCCTTCAACGGCACCTTCCGCCAGTTGTACCAGACCGGCGCTTTCAACATCTCGCTGGGTGAGGGTGATCTCGCTACCTACAGCGCCGCCACCTTCACCTACGACGGTACTACCGCCGCAGCCTGTGTGGTGTACGGCGACGACGGCTCCGTCCTCTCCTAATCTCTGGAGGGGGTGGTCCTCACCTCTCCTTTCCTGTTTGTGAGGCTCCAGGGGTATCGTGCCCCTGGAGCCTTGCTCGTTTTGGGATGGAGATGACCACGACCCCCTACCGCACCAAAGACCTCTACTTCTCCGCGTACCTGCGCGTAGCAGGGGTGCCGTTCCTGGGCGCGGAGCGCCGGGACGACGGCAAGGTGGTCTTCCTGTTTGAGGATCAGGGGCCAGGTGCGATGCGTGATCTCAAAAGGGGCTACTTCTCGGACCAGGCCAAAGTCTCAGCGATGTCGTTCGTCCAGATGATCCGAGCCATGAAGTCGCTCACATTCTCGGCCCGGTAGTAGGGGGTCCTCAACGTGGCTGGACGGGTATGACAGGTCATGTCGCTACCCCTACAAGTCATCGAAGGCATCTTCCTACGAGATGCGGACGGCTACGCCGTCCAGTCCGCCGATGGACGGGTTGGCCTTGACCGTGCGCTCTCGGAGTTGGAGGGCCACATCATTGAGGCTCACCTCCACCATCTTCCGCCCACCCCTCCGAACCTCTCTCGTCCGGGAGGTGGTTCGTGTTTATGGGGTGAGCATTGTCCGCACGGCCACAAGGAACGACCAGCCTGGTTGTTCCGTCAGGAGGTCTCTGGCCCCCTGACCCTCGACGACGACACCTGGTTGGTGGGTGGGGAACCCCTACGCCTCGACCTAATGCCGGGCCATCAAGGTCGGCTGGTTGTCCTTGACGAGGAAGCCCTGAAAGACCCCGAGCCGGACGACCTTCAATCCCCAGACGACCTCCTTCGTGAAGCCGAAGCGATGGTCCACCTCCTGCAAGGTCTCCAAAAGGCAGTGAAGAATGATCCAGACGTATAGCGGGCGCGTGACCTCTGTTGTCTACCAGTCCGAAGACTTCCGAATCCTCAAGGCCCTCCTTGACGGGGACAACCCTCGCTCCGTGACCGTGCGGGGTCACTTCCCGGCTCAGAACGTGGAGTTGGGGTCATGGGTGTCCTTTGAGGCGAAGTGGGTGAAGCACTCGCAGTACGGCAAGCAGTTGACTGTGACCCGTAGCCCCGTGAGCGTGAAGACCTGGACGGACGACCGAGTGCTCTCGGCTCTGTCTGCCAATCAGGTCGGCCCCCAGTTGCGCCTCCAGTTGCAGTTGTACGCGAAGGGTGCCGGACTGACCCTGGCCGACGCCCTGGATGCAGGGCTTGACGGGATGGACCTGGAGGACTTGACCAAGATCTACGTCGTGGGTCGTTGGAAGGCTCTGCGGACCCACCTGGACGCTGCCCAGTTCCTTTCGGACGCTGGCGTACCCCCGAAGGTCATTGGCAAGGTCTGGTCTGTCCTGGGCGAGGACCTGGAGGAGAAGATCACGGAGGACCCGTGGATCCTTGTCCGCCTCGGTGGAGTCTCCTTCAAGGAGGCCGACGAGGTAGCCATGCGCCTGGGTGTGGACATCCACAACAAAGGGCGCATGAACGGAGCGGTCCTCACCGCTGTCCAGGACGTGGCCTCCGAAGGCCACGTCTACGCGGGGACCGGTCAGATCGTGAAGATGGTGGGCAAGATGCTCGCCAACACCCCCTCTCCCAAGGCTGTGGCCGAGGCCATCAAGGACCTCGTGGCCAGCAAGCAGTTGAACGTGAACCGCGACTTCGGGGGTGTGTCCGTCTACGAGCCGTGGGTGGAAGAGATGGAGAGGGCCTGTGCTGACATGCTGCTCCAACGCCACGACAACGCGGCCTCACCACTGACCCAGGAGCACGTCAACGGCGAGTTGGACAAGTGGGCGCAGGGCCGTAGGGTCACCCTGACTGACACCCAACGGCTCGCGGCGCTCCGTGCCTTGACGGACCCTATCAGTGTGCTCACCGGGCTTCCTGGCACGGGCAAGACGACCACGCTCCACGCCATCGTGTCCGTGTTGAACGATGCCAACGTGCCCTTCCTGCTCGTGGCTCCCACAGGCATCGCAGCGAAGCGGTTGGCGACCGTCACCTACTCGGCTGCCTCGACCGTCCACCGGGCTTTCAGCGCAAAGGGTTGGAGTGACGAGGAGCGGGAGGCCACCTACGTCGGGATCACGGGCGCTGCGGAAGCGAAGCGCGGCGTGGACACGAAGGGAGAACAGTGGGGCTACGGCCCTGGCAACCCTCACCCTGCACAGGTCGTGATCGTGGACGAGTCCTCGATGCTCGATCTCCACATGCTGTACCGATTGCTCCAGGGCACGTCCGACGAGTGCCGGTTGGTGTTCGTGGGTGACCCCTACCAGTTGCCCAGCGTTGGAGCGGGCGACGTGCTCCGTGATCTCAGGGACAGTGAGCGTTTTCCGCACACTCACCTTCACGAGATCTTCCGGCAGGACGGCACCTCAAGCATTGTCACCGCAGCGCACGCCATCCATGCAGGCAAGGCCCCGGACATGTCTGACCGGGACTTCATGCTGATCGCCACGGACGAGGACGACGATGGGCTGGAGGCCCGCAGGGTGATCCGCAAGATCTCGACCCGGCTGTTCGACAAGCGCGAGAACTTCCAGGTGCTCTCGCCGCGCCACAAGGGGGAGGCTGGGGTCACGAACCTCAACGAGATCCTGCGTATGTCCATCAACCCGCCTGGCCCTGGACGTGCCGAGCGGAACCTGGCTGGCGGGGTCGTCCGTGAAGGCGACCGGATCATGGTGATCAAGAACGACTACGACCAGGGCGTCTACAACGGCGACGTGGGGAAGGTCCACATGATCGACCACCGCAAGAAGCGGCTGTCGATCCGGGTGTTCGGGCCGCCTGGGCAGCCGGAACAGGAGGTCACCTACGACCTCACGAAGGGCACACCCCCGATCCGCCTGGCCTACGCACAGACCATCCACAAGAGCCAGGGTCAGGAGTACGACATCATCGTGGTGCCCATGCTCAAGACCTTCGGCTGGCAGTTGCAGCGCAACCTGCTCTACACCGCCATCACCCGAGCGAAGAAGCGCGTGTTCATCGTCGGTCACGCTGATGCCGTGATGAGGGCTGTCCGAAATGACCGGGCAGATCAGCGGAACACCCACCTTTCAGACCGGTTGAAGGTCGAGGGGGGTTGATCCCTTTCCTGGTTGGGTAAGAGCAGCAACCGCCCCCAGAGGGCCGGACAACATGGACCCGGAGTGAATCATGGCTGACCAAGCCCACCTCAAGCACATCAAGGACACCGTGGAGCGCGTCAAAGGCAAGATGCGGATCACGAAGGTCGTCGCCACCCGAGCCGTCAAGACGAAGCAGGGTGACTTTTTCGCTGGCATGTCTGCCGCATGGGACACTGTGCAAGACGACGCTGGCGGGATGGGGGCCGACACCGACATTTCCACGGACACCGCCGACAGCGCAGCCTCTGGCATGACCCTCGTGGAAGCGCAGGTCGCCCACATCCTTCTCTCCATGGAGGCGAGCATCGGGGCTCACCGTGCCGCACTGTCGGACGGGGCCATCAGCGAGTCTCGCTTTGACGACAAGGTCAAGCACCTCAAGCGCAACGCGCTCGCCCACCTGTCCCGCATCCTTCCGAAGCCGGAAGCGCAGGCCATGGTGGATTCCGCAGCACAGGTCGCGTAGGAGGAGCCATGACGCAACCTACCCACACCCTCCCCGAGATCACCGCGAACGTGGTCGAGTCGGTGTTCCGCCGACTCTCCACTATGGAGGTCGAACTCGACGCGGACCCCTTGAAGTATGGGCCGAAGCGGCTCAACGGCAAGGTGGCCGAAGCGCGGGGGATGCTTACCGAGTGTGAAAGCATCTTCCTCGACGTCTCGCTCTGGCTCCAGAAGTACCGTGCGGCCCACCGCACGCTGGAAACAGAGATGGACCTGGCGAAGAAGCACCTCTACGCCAACGATCCTGAGGTTCGGGCAGGCCGGAACGTGGCCGACCGTGATGCTCTCGCGACCATGAAGTTGCGGGATCAGGCACGCGCTCTCTCGGCTGTGGCCCAGTCCCAGTCGGACCTGGAGGCCATGCTCACCGTCGTGAAGGCGAAGCGGGCAGACCTCAAGGACGTGCAAGGCCGCCTGCGGGACCAGATGAAGTTGTGCCACGAGGAGATCAGCCTCGGCGGTCGTTGGGGCAGCAAGCCTGCTCCTGGCACGAAGGCACCTGACCTCGACGAAGCACCCAACGTGGACAAGAAGACCCTCAAGGATCTGCATGAAATGTTCACGGGCGACCGGGCGTCGGAGACTGACCTTGCGGCCCACGCACCTCCCGTGGAGGGGCCGGAAACCACCCCGGACTCGGAGCCCGTAGAGGCCGTCGAGGATCACAGTGATCCACCCTCCCAGGAGACCAACGGCATGGTGGATGACGAGGCTGACGAGTTCCTCTCAGCCATCGAAACACCCGCTACTGGGAAGGATCTCAAGAATCTGGACGACCTTCTGGACGATCTGGACCTCTAATCCAGCAGCAGGGGGGTTGATCCTCCTGCGTGTTGGGTACAACCCATTGGGCGCACCAAACATCAACGCTTCATAAGCACATGAACTTTCAACCCGCGCCCTGGAGACAACATCATGACTGATGGATTCATCGACTTTTCATTCGGTTCCGGCGACGACGCTCTCAAGAAGAAGTCCAGCCGCTACAAGCCTGAGACTGGGGTCACCGACCGCGTCTCCTTCGTCTGGTTCCAGGACTACGACGGAGAGGGGATGCCCACTGAGGGTTCCCAGCCGAAGTTCGCTGGCTGCGAGCGCACCAAGTACGACAGCCGCGTTGGCGTCGTCCTGCTCACCCCGGACAACCGGGACGAGATCCTGCGGATCCTCCGCACCGACCCCCAGCACCGCGTTGCGTCGGTGATCTGCGTCTGGCCGACCGACAAGGACGGCGAGTTGGACAAGTCCTCCTTCAAGGCGGGCAAGGGTTGGAAGGTCCAGCCCTGGGTTTTCGACCCCGGCAAGTACAACCAGATCAAGAACGTGAACAAGCGGTTCCCGCTCACTGGTCACGACCTGTCCATGACCTGCACGGACGGCACCTTCCACAAGATGACCTTCACCCCCGAGGGTGAGTCTCTTCTGGACAAGTACCTCAATGCCAAGAACGAAGACCTCCGCGCTGTCGGCGCGAAGATCATCGCTGAGGCCCGCCGGGTTTCCGATGGCATCTACCGTGACCTGGCTCGCTCCATGACCCCCGACGAGGTCCGCGAGGCCATCGGTGAGGAAGTCGCCCCCTCCGGTGGCGGTGGTTCCCACACTGACGCGAACGTGGACAACCTGCTCGACGACGTGTTGTAGGGTGAAGGTACTCGGTCTCGACCCGTCACTGACGAACTACGGTTGGGCCGTACACGAAACAAGCGCCCCTGTCGGCACGCCAGAACGGCTTGTCGCACGGGGGCGTTTTCGTACTTCGTCCAAGATGGAGTTCATCGAGCGGTACAAGTCACAGCGGGAGTCCCTGCGTGCCGTGATCCGCGAGTACCGCCCCGACCGGGTGGGTGTTGAGTTCCCCGTCTTCGGTTCGATGTACAGCGAGGGCATGTACGGCCTGTTCCTGTACTCCTGCGAAGCCCTCCGTGCCGAGTGCATGGATGTGGTCTTCTGGTCCCCCCTGCAAGCCAAAGCCCATGCTCGCGACACCCTCGACCGCCCGAAAGGTTGGAAGATGGACAAGGTGGACATGTGCGAGGCCGCGAAGCAGGACGTGGGTGGCGGGCGCAACTGGAATCACAACGAGGCAGATGCCTACCTGGTCGCGGTCCTGGCGGGCCGTTTCTGGGACTTCTACGACGAGACGCTGGAGGAAGGGGGGTTGACCCCGACCGAAAGTCGGTACTTCACAAAGGTCCACACCTACGTCCGAGGGGCGAAGGCTGGCAAGACAATCAAGAAGGGAGTGATCTACCGAGAGTCGGATCGCTTCTTCATGTGGTCCCGACTGCGGGGCGAGGAGATCAACGATGGCACGAAAGACAAAGAAGAAAAGTGATGCGGGAGGCAGCGCGTCCCTTGCGGGAGCGGCCAGTCCGTTGTCTGCGGTCACGGCTTACCTGACCGAGAAGAAGGGTAAGGAGTTCACCGGCATCGTGGTGGCGATGGACGACAGCACGGTCCAGGAGTCCCTGCCTCACATCAGCAGTGGCAGCATCGTCATCGACTACCTGATCGGCGGCGAGCAGAACCAGTTCGGGGTCTCCCCCTGTCCGGGCTTCCCCCGAGGCCGGGTCACCCAGGTCTGGGGTCACGAGTCCGCTGGCAAGACCACCCTGTGCCTGGAGGCTGTGGCTCAGTGCTGCGCTGACGGTGGCACTGCGGTCTTCATTGACTGGGAGAACGACATCGTTCCCGACTACGCGGCAGCGTTGGGCGTCCCCATCACTGACCCCAACAAGTTCATGCTCCTTCAGCCAGACACGTTGGAGGACGGGATCAAGTACGCGATGGCTTACGCCACGGCTGGCGTGGACCTGATCATCTTCGACTCCGTGGGTGCTGCTGTGACCCGGCGCATCGCCGAGCGTGATGCTCTCGACGTGGCCGAGCAGTCGAAGGTCGCAGAACTCCAGTCTGTGTGGTCCCAAGAGTTGCCCAACATCAAGGGCACCATCGCTCGCAGCGGCACCGCTGTGGTCGGGATCAGCCAGATCCGAGCCAACATGAACACCGGCCCCGGTGCGAAGACGAAGCCTCAGGGAGGCAACGCCTGGAAGTTTTACGCCGCCGTCCGCCTGGAGTTGCGCCGCGTCCAGAACGAAAAGGCCCGTGAGTACAACGACTTGACCCACAAGACCGACGAGCGCGTGATCGGTGGGATCATCAAGGCGAAGACGGTCAAGTGCAAGGTCTCCCGGTCCCAGGGCCGTGAGGAGATCTTCTACATCCGCTGGGGTGAGGGCATCGACAACGTGCGGACGGTCATTGAGATCGCGAAGTCCCACGGCATCATCAAGGGATCCTCCTGGTTGACCTGGGCTGACGCACCCGGAGGCCCGCTCAAGTTGCAGGGTTCCGAGAAGTTGCGGAAGCACATGCTCGCCAACCCCGATCACTTTGAGGCATTGAAGGCGAAGGTCATGCCGTTCCTCGGATCTGGTGGCGCTGATACCTTCACCGACGAGGAGGTCATCGATCCAGAGATGTCCGCATTGGACGCTCAGATGGCAGCAGCAGGGATCGACCTGTAGGGGTTTGGGTAAGACCCCACAGGAGGCCACATGGCTGTTCAAGTCCGAGTCCGAAACTTCCAGAGCATCGAGGATGCGTCCGTCACCATCGACGGACTCACCGTGGTGACTGGAGCCAATCACAGTGGCAAGACTGCGTTCATGCGGGCCATCCGAGGGGTGTTCACCAACGCCCCTCCAGGCCCGCTCGTGCGCCACGGCTGCGCCCACCTGTCGGTGGCCCTCACCTTCGACGACGGCACCTCCGTGCTGTGGGAGAAGGGCTGGGAGAAGCCGGGCCGCAAAGGGAAGACGGTCAACCGCTACACGGTCAACGGGAAGCAGATCGCTACCGTTGGTCGCGGTGTTCCTCCCGAGGTTGAGGAGTTGGGCGTGCGCGAGATCAGTGCTGCATCCGACCGGGTGTGGCCCCAGATCGCCCAGCAGTTTGACGGCACCTTGTTCCTGGTCAACAGGCCGGGTTCCGCTATCGCAGAGGCACTGTCCGATGTGAAGCGGGTCGGTGCTCTCTCGGCGGCCTTGAAGGCTTCCGAAAAGGATCGCAGGGCGACCAATGCTGAGTTGAAGATCCGCCGCAAGGACATCGAGGTCAACAAAGTCTCCGTTGAAAGGTTCGACGGCCTTGATTCGGTATCCGGCCAGGTTCAACTCCTCGGAGAGGGGCTGACCGCTGTAGAGGCGTTGGCTTCGGAGATGGTTGGGGCCACGAACCTCCGAGACCGCCACGCCGCCGCAACCCAAGACGCAGAAGCCCTCGGCGGCTTTGACCCTGCGACGATCCCGGACACAAAGGCGGTCAAGATTCAGCAGGGCATCGTGAAGGTCCGAGGGTACGCCGACCGTCTCCGCAAGGCCCGTGCTGTCCGGGATCGGCTCCAGGGTTTTGGGGAGATCACCCTCCCCGACCCCATCAAGGTCAGAGGGCTCCAGTTGAGGCGGGATGCTTTGGAGGCGATGAAGAAGCGTCTGGCCGCCGGGCGGCGGGAGATTGCTTTCCAGCAGGATGCCCTCAACGAATCGACCGCTGCCCTGGCAGAAGCCGAGGCCGAGGTTCAACGGCTTCTGGGCGAACGCGGCATCTGCCCCACCTGCAACACCATCCACGAGGGAGCACACCCATGAGTCAGAACAGTCTGTTTGCCTACCATGAGTCCGAGCGGACCACGGGGGAGAAGCGTCGAATCGCTGTGTACCACTACATGCTCACCCAGGGGGACGAGGGGGCCACCGACGACGAGATGATCAACACGCTGGGGATCAAGCACGCAAGCATGGCAGGCACCCGCCTCCAGTTGATGCGCCTGGGCGCGGTGGTCAAGACCACGAAGCGCCGGAAGACGGCAGCAGGCAATCCTGCCGACGTCTACGCCGCCGTCCCTGGCTTCAACGTCCGCAAGGCTCCCCCGAAGACCGAGCGGGATCACATGCTCACCGCAGCCCGGAAGAAGATCAAGGAAATGTCTGACGACGAGTTGCGTGCGTTCCTGGCCGAGGGGTCCGACGAACATGAGGAGGTCGGAGACCTGCTTGATTTCTACTCGGAGTTCCGGGAGTAGGGGGTCGTGATCCCACCCCAGCCGGTAACTCAAGGGGTACTTCAGCAGGAGATGACATGCCTTCCAATCGAGTCCGCCTCTACCACTACTTCCTCACCCAGGGGAAGACCGGCTCTACCGACGAGGAGGCCGAGGACGCTCTCGACCTCCCTCACCAGACGGTGAGTGCTGTGCGGGGTGAACTGGTCAAGGCGGGAGCCGTGGTGGGCACGGACCTGTGCCGTTGGACGCGCAGCGGCAAGAAGGCCACCGTGCGGGTCGGGGTTCCCGACGTGGACGTGTCCCGTCGTCTGCCTACAACCGTGGTCGAGGAGAAGCAGCGGTGGATCCGTGCCCAGATCCGCAACGTGAACGAGTCCGTCCTGGACGACATCATCGACACGATCCAGGAGGCACAGAAGCCGCCTGGTCACACCGAGCAGTTGACCATCATGGACCTGTTTGGCGAACAGGCGTGAGCGAAGCATGGACTGGTTCGATGCCCTGACCGACGACACCCCTACCTACGCTCCCTTCACTGTGGCCCCCTTCTCTCTGGTGGATGCCAGGAAAGGGCCGTGGAAGGCGCGGAAGAAGTGGTGGTTGGCCAAAGGAATCCGAGGGGAGTTGGGTCGTGACACGGCTCTCCTTCCCGGCACATCCACGATTGGGCCTGCCACTGTCTACGGAGTGTCGGCTGGGAGTGGGGAGCGTGGTGAGTACACCACGTCCGTGTTTGACCCGGTGCTGTGCGAGGTCCTGTACAACTGGTTTTGCCCTCCAGGAGGCCATGTCCTCGACCCCTTCGCGGGGGGTGCTGTGCGAGGTGTGGTGGCTTCTGTCACCGGGCGTACCTACACAGGCGTGGACCTCAGTCAGAGGCAGGTCGTGTCCAACCGGAACCTGGCGGCCAGCCTCGATACGCCGGGGGTTCGCTGGGAGGTTGGAGACTCGTCGGAGGTCCAGTCCCTGGTGGACGGCCCCTTCGACTTCCTCTTTTCCTGTCCGCCCTACTGGAACCTGGAGAAATACTCGGATGACCCCAGGGACCTTTCGACGCTGACCTACGAGGGGTTCCTCGACAAGTACCGGAAGATCATCAGCGCGTCTGCTGCCCTTCTCGACGATGACGCTTTCGCTTGCTTCGTTGTGGGGGATGTTCGGGAGCGGGGCTCCAACGGGGCCTACGTCGGCTTCGTTGCCGACACCATCAAAGCCTTTCAAGAGGCGGGCCTTCCCCTCTACAACGACATCCTCTACGTCTACCCGGACGGGAGCCTGCCTATGAGGGCGGGTCGGAGTCTGCGTGCTACGCGCAAGATCTCCAAGACGCACCAGAACGTGCTGGTGTTTTTGAAGGGTGACGCCAGGAGAGCGACAGCCCGGATGGGGGTCACCGTTCCCATCCGTCCCGGTATTACAGGGGAGGAGGCACCATGAGCATCAACCTTGTCTGGCGCACAGACGTACACCTGTCCGACCGCGCACCCTCGTCCCGCACGGACGACTGGGCCGACGCCGTGTTCGACAAACTCGGGCAGGTCCGTGACCTCGCCCGTGAGGTCAACGCCACCGCCATCATCGACGGTGGTGACTACTTCCACATCAAGTCGCCCGGTCGGAACAGCCACGCACTCGTCAACCGGACGGCAGAGCATCACAGCACCTACCCATGCCCGGTCTACTGCACCCCCGGCAACCACGACGCGGTGTACGGCGACTACTCCTTCCTGCCTCAGCAGCCGTTGGGCGTCCTGTTCAGCACGGGCGTGTTCAAGCGGCTCTACGACGAGCACGAAGCCGTGTTCACCCAGGACGGGATCACCGTCCGTGTGGTCGGCATCCCGTACCACGGCACGTCCTACGACATGGAGCGGTTCACAAGCATTGAGAAGGGCGACGAGGACGTCCTGATCTGCGTGGCCCATGTGCTCGCCAGCCACAAGGGCGGCACCATGTTTGAGGGCGAAGACATCGTCAAGTACGCCGACCTGGTGGACACCGCGCCCGATGTGTACCTGTTCGGCCACTGGCACAAGGACCAGGGCGTCGAGGAGATCGGCGGCAAGCAGTTCGTGAACATCGGCAGCCTGACCCGTGGATCACTTTCACAGGACAACCTGGACCGGATCCCCTCTGCGGCGGTGCTCCGCTGCACCGAGCAAGGGGTCGA
>Ga0163179_10000013_pt1 | contig 204997 bp, 164 predicted proteins | sample AtlANTMetagenome_FD_109643 | JGI IMG/M metagenome (GOLD analysis project Ga0163179, IMG submission 109643) | Marine eukaryotic phytoplankton communities from the Atlantic Ocean - Atlantic ANT 2 Metagenome | ecosystem: Environmental > Aquatic > Marine > Oceanic | place: North Atlantic Ocean...
GGGACTTGGTCAACAAGGGCCCGGATTCGGAGGGCGTAATCGATCTATTGATGGAGCTCGACGCGCGGCCTGTGATCGGCAACCACGACCTTTATTGGATAGCCAAGGGCAAGGTGGGAGGCCCGCGCCTCGCCTGGCTGCGCGGGCTCCCCGTGGTGCGTGTCTATGATGATTTGATCGCGGTGCACGCTGGCCTGCACCCGAGCTGGGACGAGGTCAAGTTGGCTCACCTGGATCAGGATGACGCGCGCTACGCCGTCAACGTCCGCTACTGCGATGCGGCGGGGGCCCAGCCTGCGAAGGACTGGCCGCCGCCTGGTCCTCCGTATCGTCCTTGGGATGACTTTTACGATGGCGTCAAGCGGGTCGTCTTCGGGCATTGGGCGCGCCGTGGGCTGGTCATGCGCCCCCAATGCATCGGCCTCGACACCGGCTGTGTCTATGGTGGCAAATTGACGGCGTGGATCGCAGAAGAGGACCGCATCGTGCAGGTCGACGGTTGGCGTCGTTAATGGCTCTGAGGCTGAGCGCGTGAGCTCAGCGGAGCAAGCGTTCGACCTCTTCGCCTACGATTGGGATCAGCTGGTCAGCCAGGCTTTGGTTCGCGTAGAACGCGAACGACACGTTCGTCGAGACGTCTAGCGGCGCGTTCAGCGGCGCGCCGAACGGGTCACAAACGACGCAGCCGGCTTGTCGTCCCGTCAGCGCGGCTGCGAGGTCATAGGGGCGGCATGCAAGCGCTGAGCTCACCCCGAGCTTCTGATAGACGAGCGGCCGCACGTCGAGGACGAAGCGGTCGCGTCCGAGCATCACCTCCGCGAGCTGGCCACCGGTGCTGATGTACTGGTCGGTGTAGACCTCAGCTTTCTCAGGGTTCCAGCCGCCCATCGCGCGGCTCAGGATGGCTTCGTCGAGCTCGGCGATCAGGGGCTTTCCGCCTGGGAAGTAGTTGACGATCGACGCGAAGCCATGTTTCAGATCGTTCGCGTCGCTCGGCAGCACGTTCACCGCGGCCTTCGTGTTACGTATCAGGTCATGTCGCTCTGCCTGTGTCGGCTCTCCGGCGATCGCCCAGATGACGTCGCTGATGTGCTGCCTGGTCGTAGGCAGCTCCGTCATCACTGCCACTTCGATGTCTTGCAGCGTCGTGTCTGGTCCGAGGTCGGGTGCCGCGCCCATCAGGCACCACGCGCTGCGCTTGTCGAACATTAGGCCGCGGGTGCCGTCGATCGGGTCTACCAGCAGGCGGAACGGCGGCCCGCCGCGACCTGGCTCGCCGAACTCTAGGCCGGCAGGAGCGAGGCCCTCTGCCACCAAGGTGAAGTGCTGCTCTCGGCCCCATTGTTCGCAGCGCTGCAGCAGCAGCTCCTCCACCTCGACGTCGATCCCGAAGATGGTGTCGCCTTCGCCGTCGCGCGCTGCTCGCGAGAGGTGCGTGACCGCCTGAGTCTGCATATGACGTCGCAGCGCGTCGCGGAGATCGACTTGAAGCCCCCTGAGGCGCGGAAGCAGCGTGTCTGGTTGGAGCTTGGTCACGGAGGATCTCTGCGGCATGGTATACAGAACCGGCAGTTGGGGCCCTTAGCTCAATTGGTTAGAGCCGGCGGCTCATACCCGCTTGGTTGCAGGTTCGAGTCCTGCAGGGCCTACCACTCGGATCGCGGACGGACCGGCCCGAGGCCGCGTTGGCCCGAAACCCGCTCTTCGAGCCTTCGGACGGTAGCGATGTTCCTGTCGCGCTTAAGCGGCTAGTGGTGTCGCCGCGCGCGATGCCGAAGTTGCTCGGTCTGCGCGATGCGATCCATTCACGCGCGGCTCCGGCTCAGCCTTGGACGCCCTTGCGCCGCATGAACCAGAGGCCGTCCTCGGCCCAGCGCTGATTCTCGGGGTCTTTCAGCAGCTCCGTGTCGCGGGCGACGACTTGCGGCAGCTGTTTCTCCCACATCTGGCGGACCTTTAGCGACTTCATAAACACGTAGAACGCGTTGGTCGCGTGGCTCGAGAACAGGTGGAAGAACTCTTTCTCGAGCACCTCGAAGTGCGCCTCGAAGTATTCGTCCAGGTGGATGTGCTCGCCGAAGAATTGCTTGCCGGCCGGGCTCTCGTCGCGGATGTCGACCTGGTCTTCGTCGTGCTTCGCGACGGGCGTTATGGCTCCGCCGGCGATCCGATCGCCCGTGACCTCCTGGTAGAAGTCGAAGTCGAAGTGCTCCGCGAGCGGCCCCTGTGACTGTTTGAGCAGGTAGTCGCGAGTCTCGGGCGACATGCCCTCATGGTTCGGCTCTACGAACAGCATGTAGCCGTCGGGTCGCATGAAGTTCGCGACGATGTGATCCATCGCGTCGGCGAATTCTGGGAAGTGGTGCAAGCTCCCATGCGACGTGAGCAGGTCGACAGGCTCTTCGCAGGTCCACTTCATCACGTCGCCGGCCCAGAACTCGCACAGGTGGTCGACGCCTTGCTCTTTGGCCATGCGCTTTGCGGTCTCGATCTTCTTCGCGGAGAGGTCGATGCCGATCGAGCGGATGCCGCGGTGCGCAAGCGCATGGCAGAACCAGCCGTTGCCGCAGCCGATGTCGAGCTGCGTGCGGATCTCGGAGCTGTGCCCTTCGAGGATGCGGATCACGGTCTCGACGCGCGGCGCGATGATCTGCTCGGCGAGGTGCGGGACGAAGCGCCAGTCATGCGGCCTGTCGTAGAGGCTGTCGATCTGCTCTTCCTGCAGATCCCAAAACTGCCCCTCCTTCTCCAGGAGCCGCTCCATGTCGGGCGGGTCGCCTCCTTGCCCGTGCTTGTCTCCGTCGTTGCTCACGATGTCGTCGCCGCGACGCGCGGCAACGCGAGCCTAACCCACCCCGGAACGCAATCAACCCGATCAAGCGCGCGCGAGTCGCCGTCGCTCGGCGGGAGCGCGCCAGGCTGGTCGAGTTCGAACGTGGACCCCCAGCGCTCGTGAGCGCCGCGCGGTGCCGCGCCAGGCCACGTCGTCCTAAAGAGGGGGCTCGATCGCCACAGGCGTAAGAAGGTATGGTGGGGGTGTGCCACACCAATCATTGACACGTTTCGCGTTGCTCGCGGCGTGGTCTTGCTCGCTGGTCGCGCAGGCGCCGCCGCCGGGCTTCGAGGCGGTAGACCACGAGGTTGAGCTGGGGGTCCTCCCGGGGCAGCTCCGGTTCGATCAAGAAGAGCTGGCGGTCGCCCCTGGCAGCAAGGTGAAACTGACGCTCGTGAACATCGATGCGATGCAGCACAACTTTGTGCTGTGCGAGCGCGGCGAGAGCGTCGCGGCGAAGGTCGCCGCGGCGACGTTGCAGCTGGGCGCCAAGGCGAGCGAGATGCATTATGTGCCCGAGCTCGACGAAGTACTGGCGAGCACGAAGGCCATATTCCTCGACCAGCGCGACACGATCTGGTTTCGCGCGCCCAAGATCCCGGGCGACTATCCGTATGTCTGCACGCTCCCGGGTCACTCATTCACGATGAAGGGGATCATGCGCGTCGGCGCCGTGGCGTCGAAGCGCGCGAAGGTCCCGATCAGCAACCTTCGTTATCGGGTGTTTCGCGGCAAGTGGAGCGAGCTCCCCGACTTCTCGCAGCTGACCCCGTTCCGAGAGGGCGACATCGACGCTGGGATGCTGGAGCTGGGTCCGCTCGGCGAGCGCCAGAACTACGGCGCGGTTTTCACTGGCAGCATCGAGCTGGCGGAATCTGGCGAGCACACCTTCTTCCTAAACAGCGACGACGGGACGCGAGCGTTCATCGATGACCAAGAGGTGGTCGCTTACGATGGAGTTCATGGCGCGGCGAAAGAGCAGCGCGGCCAGGTTTTCTTGGCGGCGGGAGCTCATCAGCTGCGCCTCGAGTTCTTTCAGGGCGGCGGCGGACAAGTGTTGGACTTCGCGTACGCCGGCCCAGATGGCAAGCGCCGCGACCTGTCGACGCGCAGGCGGGCGCCGCCGCGCGTGACGCCGATCGCCGTCGTCGACGACGCGGTCGTGATGCGCGTCCACGTTGAAGGCGCTGGCGCCCGCACGGTCGCGGTCGGCCTACCCGGTGGCATGAACTATGCCTTTGACGCGGAGCGTTGCGCGGTGCAGTTCGGTTGGGCTGGCGCGTTCCTTGACGTGAGCCCAGATCGGGATGGCCGGGGTGGCCGCCCATGCAAGACGCTGGGGCTGCGCTTTGGCGTCGGCGACGTCGGCTTTCCGCTGCGCGGCGTCGGTGGGGCGCGCGACGCCGTGCGCCCTGCGAGGTTTCGCGGTTATCGCGTCGCGGGCGCGCCGACGTTCGGGGTCGAGTGGGGCGGACTACCCTTGACCTGGTCGATCGCTCCGGCGCCGAGCGGCGTTGGTCTGAGCTATACGTTCGCGTTCGAGGAACCGCTCAGCGAGGCGCTCTTGTTCGTCATTGACCCGCGGGGCTTGGCGCTCTCGTCGTCGCTCGGCGAAGTCACCGACGGCCGCCTCGCGGTTCCGGCCGGCAGCCAGCAGTTCCAAGTAACAGTCCGTAACCTGGAGGACGTCCGATGATCCGCGCTTCGCTTCTACTGACGGCAGTTTGTGGCTCACCGGTCGCCTTGTGCGCGCAGCAGCCGGCTGTCATCCCTGACGGCTACCGAGTCGAGACGATCGAGACGCCGGCAGGCCGCGCGTTTGGCGTCGGCGGGATGTCGTTCGCCGCGGACGGCGCGCTCTTCATCAGCACGCGCGAGGGGCAGCTCTGGACCTTACGCGGCGGGCAATGGCGGCTCTTCGCGGACGGCTTACATGAACCGCTGGGCGTCTACGTCGATCCGAAGACGCAGCAGGTCTTCTGCGTGCAGCGTGGCGAACTCACGGAGCTGATCGACGAGGACGGCGACGGCAGCGCGGACCTGTTCCGCAGCGTGTGCGCCACTTGGGGGCTCACCGACAACTATCACGAGTATGCCTACGGGTTGGTGCGCGACGGCGACGGCAACTTCTACGGGACGCTTAACACATCGCTCAGCTGGCCGGGTTGGGCGGGCAGCGACAAGTGGGACTTCGCGCGCGTCCACGACTGCAAGATGGGCCGGGCTGCAAAGTACCGCGGTTGGTCGTTTCGGATCACGCCGGACGGGGTCTTCGAGCCGTGGTCAAGCGGGCTCCGCTCGCCCGCCGGTGTTGGGCTCGGCCCAGGCGGAGAGCTCCTCTGCACCGACAACCAAGGCGATTGGGTGGCCACCTCATGCCTGCACGTAATGGAGCGCGGCGACTTCCACGGCCACCCCTCTTCGTTGACAGACGCCCCGGGCTATCTTGGCAAGGACCTCAACTCGATCTCGGTCGAACGTTACGGCGAGCTTCGGCGTGAGCCGGCAGTGTGGTTCCCGCACGGCGACCTCGCGAACTCTCCCGGCGAGCCGATCCTCGACGAGACTGGCGGTCGCTTCGGCCCATTTGTCGGACAGCTGTTCTGCGGCGACCAGACGCGTTCGAACGTCTTCCGCGTCGTGCTGGAGCAGGTCGGCGGGCGCTACCAGGGCTGCGCGATCAACTTCATCGATCACCTTCAGACGGGCGTCGTGCGGGCGCGCTTTGCGCGCGACGGCAGCTTGTGGGTCGGCCAGACCGGGCGCGGCTGGGGCTCGCGCGGCCCCGCGAGGTTTGGCTTACAGCGCGTCGTCTGGGATGGCCGCACCATTCCGTTCGAGCTGTCGCACGTCACGGCGGCGAAGGATGGCTTCGTTGTTCACTTCACGCGCCCCGCTGATCGCGGCCGCGCGCTTGAGCCCGGGCGCTATCGAGTGAAGCGTTGGCGCTACAAGCATTTCCCAGGCTACGGGTCGCCTAAGTTGGATCTGTCAGACGTGGCCGTCGCGCGCGTTCAGCTAGCAAGCCAGGGCCGCGCCGCGCGGCTTCAGATGGCGCTCGAACCGGGCTATGTCTATGAACTGAACGTGGATGTGACCGCCGCTGATGGCAGCGCGCTCGCCAACCGCGTCGCTTGGTATACGCTGCACGCGCTGCCTGAGTGAGCCGGCTTATCGGCGGGCGCCCCGCCGAGTCCGGTGCCACCTGACCGCCAGGTGAGCGAGTCCTATGGTCGAGCGCCGTTATGATCCGATAGCGGAGCTACGACCCATGAGCAGCGCCAGCGTCCCAGCCCCGACCGCCTCGCCATGGTTTCGGTCGCCCTCGTTTGATGTCCTGCTGATCCTTTGTGTCCCGTTCTTTACGTGGCCATTGGTCACGTGGGCGAACGGCGCCTGGGGGGCGAAGCAGATGTCGCAGCTGATTCTGTTGACGGCGACGGGGCACTACTTCGCGACGTTCGTGCGTGCCTACGGCGATCGAGAGCTGTTCGCGCGCTTTCGGGCGCGCTTCTTGGTGACGCCGGTCGTGCTGGCGGCGACGTGCGTCGGCTGCTTTGTCTCGGGCTTTGGTCCGCAGTTGATGGTGATCGTCGCGGCGTGGTCTTTTTGGCACTGGCTCGCGCAGGCCTTCGGCTTCGCCAGGATCTACGACATCAAGGCCGGCTCCTTCCAAGCGCGCACGGCGCTCTTGGACAAGGCGATCGTTATCGCTGGCTTTGTCGGTGTTGCGACGCTCACGGACGGGGCCGTCGCGACGTTCGGCAAGCTCGCGCTGGACGCTGGGATCTCCCTCCCAGGTCCAGCGGCGGTCCAGCAAGCGCAGGCGATCATCACGGTCGCGGTGGCGGCGATCGCCGTGGCGTACGTGGCGAACCTGATGAGCACGATCGCCCGCGGTGGGCCTTGGAGCTGGCAGAAGCAGTTCATGCACGTCACCACGATCGGCTACTACTGGTTCGCGTTTACGTGGCTGCCCAACGTGCTGATCGCTCATGTGTTTTATGAGCTGTTTCATGACATCCAGTATTTCGCGATCACGTGGATCACGTGTCAGGGGCGGAGTCGTCGCCCTGGCGTGACGTCGTGGATGAAGGCGATGTTCCGCCCTACGTGGCTCGCAGCTGCAGGGTTCCTCACGTTGATGATCGCGCTGGGCGGTCTAGACGCTTGGGGGCGCAGCGTCTTTGAAGGCGCCGCCGCCTATGACGTCTGGATCGGCGTCTTCCTGACCTTCGCGCTGCTCCATTATTATTACGACGGGTTCATCTGGAAGGCTCGTGAGAGCGCGCTCGGCGAAGACCTCGGGATCCAGCACGGCTTGCGCGCCGCGGTCGTGCCGGGGCTCCGTCACGGCCTCGCGTGGATGGCGTTCTTTGTGCCGCTTGCGGGGTTGGTCGTTACCAAGGAGCTGCTGCCCATCGAGGAGCGGGTCCGCACGCTGGCCGAGATCGCCCCCGGTGATTTTTACAGTCAGTCTCAGTACGCGATGCAGCTGACGCGGCAGCGCGATCTGGATGAGGCGTTGCGTCGCTATGAGCGCGCCGTCGCGCTCAATCCATCCTACGGTACGACTCACCTGAACTATGGCGCCGCGCTCGACCTCTACGGCGCCCTCGACGACGCTCGAGCGCAGTATGAAATTGCGCTCAAGTGTGAGGACAACGAAGGCTCTCACCTGCTCGCTCATGGCTACCTCGCCGTGCTGTTGCTGGTGCAAGACAAGCCGAAGGAGGCGGACGAGCACTTGAAGCAGGTCTCGGTGATGCGCGGAGAGCATCCGCTTGGGCGGATCTTTGGGATGGCTGAGGCGATGCCGCCAAGCGCTAGTGATCGACGCGAGCGTTATTACCGCGCCGCCGTCGCCTTGGCGCCCAGCAACCGCGACGCGAGGTATCTGCTCGGGACGTTCTTGGTCGAGCAGTCCCGCTTCGCTGAGGCCAAGCCACAGCTGCGCGCGTTCATGGCGATGGTTCCAGATTACGCGCCAGCGCTCTTCGCGCTCGCGAAGGCTGAGCGGGCGACGGGTGAAACAGCCAAGGCGAAGGCGCACATCGACGCTGCGCTGCGAGCAGCCCCCAACTTTTTGCCTGCGAAGCTGCTCAAGAAGGACCTCGAGCGCCGGTAGGAGCCGCGCGTCGTCGGCGCCCTGAAGTGCTTCCTCGACGGAAGAACTGGCCTCGTGGACGGTCTCTGCGGTTGTGTTCTGCCCAGCGCTGCGCGGAGAATCGGGCCATGTCTCCCGCTGCTGATGACGACCCGCGGCCGCGCCGCTCCGCGGTCCGCGTCGCGGTCGAAGCTTCGGACGCTGCCGGCCTCAGAGAGGCGCTGCGTGAACCCGGGCGGTGGCTGCGCCAGGGCAAGCTGGTCGCGTTCCCGACCGAGACCGTTTATGGCCTCGGCGCAAACGCCCTCGACGCGGAGGCGGTCGCGCGCGTATTCGCGGCGAAGGATCGGCCGTCGTTTAATCCGTTGATCGTTCATGTCGACACGTTGGATCGCGTCAACGAGGTGGTGGACGACTTCCCCGAGGCCGCCCGTCGCCTCGCCGAGGATTTCTGGCCGGGGCCACTGACCATGGTTTTGCCGCGCAGTGCTTCGGTGGCGGACGTCGTCACGGGCGGCTTGGACACCGTCGGGGTGCGCATCCCTGCGAACCCGGTCGCGCGCGCGCTGATCGCCGCGGCGGGCGTTCCCTTGGCGGCGCCGAGCGCGAACCCATATACGCGGGTCTCTCCCACTACCGCTGATCACGTGTTGGAGATGCTCGGCGACCGCATCGACGCGGTCATCGATGGCGGGGCTACTACCGTCGGCATTGAGTCGACCGTCGTCGCCATCGAGCCCGCCTCGGGTGATCCGTCGCGGGTCGTGCTGCTGCGCGACGGCGGCGTCTCACGCGCGCGATTAGAGCAGTCAGGCTTTCGCGTCGTCGAGCCGCTGGCCGGTGAGGACGCCGGCGCGGCGCGGCGTTCGCCCGGGCGGATGGAGCGGCATTATGCGCCAGGCGTTCCGATGGTCGCGGTCGGCCGCGGCGCCGACGGGAGGTTGCGGCTGCCTGCCGCGGGCGGCGCTTTCGCGGTGTTGTCGCGGGGCGACGCAGCAGGCGCGGACGCCGCGGCGCTGCTTAAGGTGCTGCCGGAGGACCCTGATGGATTCGCGCGCGACCTCTACGCGTCGCTGCATGAGGTCGCTTCGTCTGGGTGCGCGGTGGTGTTCGTCGAGCAGCTGCCTGCCGAGCCCGAGTGGCGCGCGGTCGCTGATCGGCTCCGGCGCGCGGGCCTCGGCGGGTAGGGGTGGACCTAGCGCTACTCGCCCGCAGGCTTCGCGATGGCGACGCCGTCGGCCATGAAGCGCAGAATTTTACGACCCTTGGTGACCTCCTTGGCCTCCTCGAGTTTGCCGGCGTCTTCGAGGTAGTGCTTGGTCTCGGCGACGGTCTCTTGCTTGAACGAGAGCTGACCTTCGAGCAGGGCTTCTCGGCCGCTGGCGTCCTTTGGCACGAAGAAGCCGTAGTCCTTGAACTTGACGAAGATCGGCGGGTTGCCGTCCTGGTCCGGCTTGCCGAGATTCATCCAGCAGCCCTTTACCTGGCAGACGCCGGTGATAGGGCCGCGTAGACGGACCTTCTTGCCGACGTAATCCTTGGGTGACTGCATCACCTCTGCGAGCGTGACCGGAGCGTCGCCTTTTTGGACGCCGCCGCCGAAGTGTTCGTAGCTGGCTAGGTCGACCGGCTTCTCGATCGCGACGCCGCTCGCCATGAAGCGGTAGAGCTTGCGCCCCTCGGTGACCTTCTTAGCCTCTTCGAGTTTGCCGGCGTCTTCGAGGTAGTGCTTCGTCTCAGCGACGGACTCCTGCTTAAACGTCATCGTGCCCTCCACGATCGCGACGCGGCCGCTTGAGGTCTTCGGCATGAAGAAGCCATAGTCTTTGAACTTAACGAACAGCGGCGGGTTCCCTCGCTGGTCGGGCTTGCCGAGGTTCATCCAGCAACCCTTGACCTGGCAGACGCCGGTGATCGGCGCGCGAACGCGGATGGTCTTGCCCTCGAGGGAAGCTGCGTTTGCGAGCGCTGACCGCAGCGTCAGCGCCGTGCTCCCAGCGATGATGCCTGCGCCGTAGTGGTCGTAGCGGTTTGCGTCGAGCTTCTTGGGGGCGCCCTGACCCTGTGCGCCGACGGCGGCGGAGAGGGTTAGCGCGGCGATGACTGTGATGGTTTGGAGTGTTTGCATCAGATCTTGTAGGCGTCTAGCGCCAGATTAAGGCACCGCGACGACCGACGCCAAGTAGGGAATACAGGCTTTGCAATCGCAGATACGGTCGATCGTCGGGCAGCAATGCGTAGCATCGACAGACACATGGACGTGCTGCACGTGATCCACCAGTTCGCGCCTGAGAGCCGCGGGGGCTCGGAGTCATACGCGCTCGACTTGGCGCGGCGGCAGCGGTCGCGCGGGTCGTCGGTCGCGGTGTTGACGGGCACCAAGCACTGGGCCAAGGAGATCCGCGTGGTCGAGGACGAGTTCGACGGGCTCCCGGTCTATCGGCTCAATCGAAACGACTTCTACTTCGACCACCACGTCAAGATGTGGCACCCGGGAGTCGAAGAGCGGTTTGAACAGTTCCTGCGGGAGCACCGCCCGGCCCTCGTCCACGTCCACCATTGGGTGCGCTTGACCTGCAACCTGATTGAGATCTGCGAGCGGGTCGGCGTGCCCAACGTCGCGACGCTGCACGACTATTACACCAGCTGTCCCCGCGCGTTTCGGCGGCGGGTCGGTGATGAGGCGTGCCGCCGCACGCTGTCCTCAGAGAGTTGCAGGACTTGTGTGCCCAAGTACGGCCACGAACCGCAGCATGAGTTAGACGAAGGGGTCGACTTGTATCGCGACAGCTACCGCTCGGAGGTTTCGTTAGCGCGGGTCGTTATGGTCGCGGTCGATTCGACGGCAGACCTGCTCTCTCAGACGACAGGCGTTGATCGAAGTCGTTACCGGACGTTGTCGCTTGGTTATCGGAAGCGCTTTGAGGGCATGCCCAAGCTCCCCGACCCGCGGCCTGGCGCGCCCGTGCGCTTCGCCTATTGGGGCGGGGTCGGTCGCCACAAGGGCGTCGACGCGCTGGTTAACGCGTTTCGGCAAGTCGAGGCGGCCCGTCCTGGCTGCGCTGAGCTGCACGTGCTCGGTGATTTTGAGAGCCCGGAATACGGCGGCGAGATGCACACGATCGCCGCTGGTCTGCCGGTGAAGTTTCACGGGGCCTTCGACCCGGAGCAGCTCCACGCCGCGGCGCCAGACGTCGGAGTCTTCCCCAGCACCTGCATCGAGACCTTCGGGATCGTGCTCGATGAGTGCTTTGAGCTCGGCCGACCATGCATCACTAGTGATTTGGGTGCGCTGCCGGGTCGCGCTGCCGGCGCTGGCCTGGTCACGCGGGCAGGTGACGCCGCAGACATCGCACGCGCGATGCTCCGGCTGCTCGATGAGCCGGGGCTTTGGCGCGAGCTCGTCGGGAAGATCCCGCCGCCGCCGCCGGCGTTGGACCAGCACGTCGCCGACATCGAGGCGATCTACGAAGAGGCGCGCAGAGCTCCGGTCGAGCGACCGCAGTTCGAGATCGTCCCCGAGCAGCGCCGCCGAGCGTTTTGGCGGGTGCAGATGGAGGCCGAGGCGAGCGGCACGCTGTCGCCGGACGGACCGCGCTAGCAGCGCGCGCCGCTCAGCGGCGGTGGCGGAATTTGCGTGACCACTGCTGCACCTTGGAGTGCAGGCGCGGGTCAACGCTCTCGGCCGCGGCGCGAAGGACGCCCTGCGCGTCGAGGAAGATGACCCAGCAGTAGGGTCCCTCAAAGGGCATCCCCACGCTGTGTTCGACGACCTCCATCGGCTCTCTTCGTAAGTCTGCTAGATCAGCCAGGACGGCCTCACGTTGATCCTGGGCCATCCCCTTTGGCCACGCGAGCACCCACTTTTGCGGGTATTCGAGCGGATGCTGCAGGATGCGGCTGAGCGGCCGAATCGCGCGTCCGAGCTTCTTCGCGGGTGAGCCTTCTTCGACCTTGGGCAGCCACAGCACTAACGCGCCGTCAGCGCCCACAGGGATGCCCTTGGCCTGCAGGTGGACGAGCTCGTCGAGTTCGCCGTCGGGCTGCTTCTCGATGTCGAGCCCGAAGACCGGTGAGCCCAGCTCGTCGTCGAGGCGTTGCACCGTCGGTTGCTGGACCCGGATGGCGCCGGTCGATGTCGCGAAGCCGACGTGCCCCTCGATGGGAGTGCCGTCGTGGACGCCGTAGTTCATCACCGACTCGCCGTTGACGCGCACATCGACCCGCGGTCCGCGGACGATGATCTGGTATTCGAACCAGTTCTGCTCTTCGGGGATCTCGATCGTCTTGCCGCGGCGGCTGTCGGGGAGGTTACCGTCACGCTCCCACAGGCCGGCCAGCGACAGCCGGACCTTGCCTTTGCGGTCGTTGGTCTGGCTCTTGCCGATCGCGTACTGGAAGTCACCAGCGGAGAACCCGAGGCGGATGTTGCGGTCACGTCGTGTGTAGCCGAACACGATCGCGCCCGAGACGTACGAGGTGGTCCAGTGCAGTCGGCCACGCAGCACGTAATGGCCCGGGTCGACCCAGCTGACGGTGTGCGCGAACGCGTGGCGTTGGCGCGCGCGGCGGTCGAGCACGCCCGTCGCCTCACGAGGTTTCTCGCGGCCGACGTGAAGGTCGCCTGCGGGCGTCACGTACCAGAGCCCTCTTCTTCGCCGCTCCTCGTAGCTCGTCAAGCCGCTCTCGTCGAAGCCCGCACCGCCGAGGTGCCGCGGCAGCAGGGGGTCGACCGCGGCGGTCGTGAGCGGGCCTGCAGGCATTCCGAACAGATGGCGCAGCGACGCGTGCTCCCTCGCGGTCGCCGCAGCAGCGCGTTGGTGCCCGGCAGCTTGGAGAGCTTGTGCGCGCTCCTCGAGCGCGCCCAGCAGCGCCCTCGTCTTCGACAGCTTCGCCAGCAGCGCGGCGCCGTCGAGCAGCGCGAGTTCGGGGAAGTGCGCGTTCGCCATCGTCGAGAACGCCAGGCTCGCGTCTTGGGCTTTGCTGGACCCGAGCGCCGCCCCGAGCGCGCGCGCGACTTCGGGGCGCCAACCGTCGGCGGTCAGCGACCACACCCCGGCAGCGATCGTCGCGTCGGGCGCGCGCACCTCGCTGAGCAACAGCGTCGCCTGCGCAGCGTGCTCTTGTCCGTAGTAAGGCTCGGCGCGGCTACGGCCCCATGACCAGGTCGGCTCATCCATGACGAGCGGCGCCTTGTCGCCCTTGCCTGGGTTGTGGCGGTAGTCGCGGATCCATCGGTTGTCTTCGCGCTTGCCGTCGAGCCAGTCGTAGCAGCCACGCAAGAACCCGCGCCAATCTTCGTGTAGCTCGTCGAAGTCCGCGGGTCGGCCGTCTTCGCCGTCGCAAAACGTCGCGGTGAAGTAGCCCATTGGGTCTCGCTGCCCTGCACGCGCGTTTCGCTCGAACTTCTCCAAGACGCCGGCGTAACGAGGTCGCTTCGGCGGATAGGTCTTAAGAAATGTGTAGAGCGAGTAGCCAGCGAAGTAGTTGTCGCGGTAGTCGTCGACCTCGCCCTTGAGAAGCTGCTCGAACTTGCGCTTGCCGCCGTAACCCTTGTAGTAGGTGTGCGCCGGCGTCTGGACCTTGAGCATGTCCTCGACGAAGTTGTCGTCCTTCATCTTTGCGTAGTGGGCGCCGGTCCAGTCAGCGTGACCTTCGACGTACCACGTCGGCAAGAACGGTCGGATCACGCCGTCGAAGCGGTGGGTCAGCTCGTGGGTTAAGGTGCGACCGAGCCCTGGGATCGTGCCCCATGAGAAGCGCACGGTCGTGCGATCACCTGACTGGAAGCCTGCGGCCCACCAGTAAGGGGCGCCCTCGGTCTCGAGGTCGTCGACCTCTGGCACGATGCGAGCGATCCCGCGACGGCCGCCGAACGGGTCTTTGCCGTAGTGGTTGGCGAGCCGCTGGTGGTGGAGTTCGATGGTCTTTGCGGTGCCGAGCAGCGTGCCGTGGCCGCAGATCGTCTCGACGCGGTAGAGGCCGTTCTCGCTCAGCGCGATGCCTGGGCTGTGCCAGCCTCGATGCTCTTCTGTGAAGCGCAGCGACTCGTCGAGCGTCATGTCCTCAAGCTCGGCGATGGTCCACACCTTGCCTTGCGCGACGTCGGCTTGGCGCTCGGCCTCGAGCAGCTGTCGAGCCTCGTCGCCGAGCTTGCCCGGGCCGTTCGGGCGGACGCCTTGCAGGTCTTTGAAGCGGACCTGTCGCGACAGGCCGAGCAGGATGCGCGCGGCGCGGACGCGCCGGTCGTTGATCGCGTCAGCGGCGGCGTCGCCGCCAGTGATCGGCGCGCCCTCTTCTTGATCGGTCGTCGGTGGCGCCGTCCGCATCACCTTCGCCAGCGCCTGGTAGATCAGCTCGTAATCGGGCGCGTACTTGGCTTGGTGCGCAGCGACGTCGTCGGCGACTTTGCCGACAGCATTGGGCGCGCCCTCGCCCACGGTGAGCAGCAGCTCGCTCGCCCAGCGCACCATCAGCGCGCGGCTGGCGAGGCCCTTGCCTTGCGCCTTTTGTTTGGTGATGAAGCGCGCGAGCTCGGTGACCGCGGCGAAGCGCCTTTTGGTGAGCGCCTGGGACGCCTTGACCGCGTCCATCGCGCCGTCGATCACGCCGATTCGCTTGCGTGTCGGCGAGTCGATCTTCATTCGGCCGCGTTCGTCGGTGGCGGCGCGGACGTAGCGTTCAACCCATTGGTTCAGCTGGTCAGGGTCGTCGCCGCAAGCGCAGACGATGTCGAGCAGCAGCTCTGCCGCGGACGGGTGAAACTCAAGCGCCGCGAGCAGGTGCGGCAGAGCGGCGGCCGGCGCCCCTTCCCCCAGCGCCTTGAGCCCGGTCTGTCGTCGAGTCATCGCGGGGCCCGTGGCGGGCATCGTCGTCTCAAGGGCGAGGTCGCGCGGCATCGGCGCGCCTGGCGGGCACTGCCCTAGGAGCGCCGCGCAGGCGGACAAGGCGGCGACCGCGAACGGTCGGAGTTGGAGCCCGTGTGGGGTCTGCATGTCGGAGCGGATGGCGGCGGTAGGAGAGCGATTATAGCGTCGGGTCGGCGTCCTGGCTGGGCAACCCTGTGCTCGTTAGTCGCCACAGCGTACGCCAGACGACCAAGCACAAGAACGCCACGAACGTCGCGAAAAGCCGCAGGATGTAGCCATAGGCGCTGTCGTCTTGCAGCCACATCGGCCCGAACCACAGCATGGCGGATGCGATGATCAGCGCGAGCTGTGTTCGACCTCGGTTGAGCACGCCGTCTGCGCGCAGCACCAGCGGCAGGCCGAGCGCTACCCACACCGCTCCGCTGGCTGAGGGCATCGCGCGCCACGCGAAACCGGGCCACTCCCAGCCGCCGCCCTGTATCAACGTGCGTTTGCTGCCGTAGATGATCGCGGTGACGCCGGCCAAGAAGAACACGGCCCGGGCGGCGAACAAGAACCCGCGCGCCAGCTTGCCTAGCAGCTCGATCTCGGGTTCGCGCGGGTTCATGTCGGGTTCGTCGCCTGGGTCGGCCATGCGTGTACGTTAGGTCACAGCGCAGCGCCTAGAAAGCGCGGCGGCGCCCCGTGTCACGCCTCGCCTGGCGCCAGCGCTTGGATCTGTAGCGCGTGCACTTTGCTGACCATCAGGTCGCCGACGGCGCGAAACACGAGCCGCTGGCGCTGCAGGCGGTTGAGGCCCGCGAAGGCCTCGCTGACCACGATCAGCGAGAAGTGGCTCTCGCCCGAGCCATCGTGGCCGGCGTGGCCGGCGTGCTGGGCGCTGTCGTTCTGTAGCCCGAGGCTGGTCGGTGCGAGCTCGGCTTCGATCCTTCGGGTCAATTCGGCGGCGACGGGGCCATCAGCGGCGTCGGTCATGGTCTTGGTATAGGCCAGCGCAGCGAGTATGCCCAGCGGCCGCGGGCTTCTCTGGGCTGCCCATAGCACGGCGGCTGCTAGCGGGCGATCTGCTCGCGCGGCGACGTGGTGCTTCGATCGGCTCCGGTGTTCCGTCCCGCGGCGCTGACAAATAGTCGGCGCGCCCGCGCCGGGGCGCTATCTTGCTTGCCTCGATGGCAGTCCAACCTCTTCTACGGCGCGTGCTGGTCGCGAACCGCGGCGAGATCGCGGTGCGCGTGATCCGAGGCTTGCGCGAGCTCGGTATCGAGTCGATCGCTGTGCACAGCGACGCTGACGCGCGCTGCGCTCACGTGCTCGCAGCTGACCGCGCGGTGTCGCTCGGCGGCAACACCGCCGCAGAGAGCTATCTCGACATCGGCAAGGTGTTGGCGGCGGCGAAGGAGAGCGGCGCTGAGGCGATCCACCCTGGCTATGGCTTCTTGAGCGAAAACAGCGCGTTCGCGCGCGCCGTCAAGGCCGCGGGCCTCGTGTTCGTGGGGCCTAACGCCGCGGCGATGGATCGCCTCGGCGGCAAGAAGGCGGCGCGTGAGGAAGCGATCGCGGCGGGCGTGCCGGTGATTCCAGGCACTGAGCAGGACCTCGGCGATGACGAGCTCATCAAGGTCGCCAAGGAGATCGGCCTGCCGGTCATGGTCAAGGCGAGCGCGGGCGGCGGCGGTCGCGGCATGCGTCGCGTCGAGCGTGAGCAAGACCTCGCCGACGCCATCGCCGCTGGGCGCCGCGAGGCCAAGGAGTCGTTCGGTGACGACCGCATGATCGTCGAGCGCGCTGTGTTCCCGGCGCGTCACATCGAGATCCAGTTCGTCGCTGATCAGCACGGGCACGCGGTCTCCCTGCACGAGCGAGAGTGCTCGGTGCAGCGTCGTCACCAGAAGGTGCTCGAAGAGGCGCCGTCGGCCGTGGTCGGCGAGGACCTGCGCAAGGCGATGGGCGAGGCGGCTATCGCGCTCGCTAAGCGCGTCGGCTACGACAACGCGGGCACCTGCGAGTTCCTGGTCGACGACGCGGGCGACTTCTACTTTCTCGAGGTCAACACGCGCCTGCAGGTCGAGCACCCCGTCACCGAGTTCGTCACCGGCGTCGACCTCGTCCACTTGCAGCTTCACGTTGCCGCGGGGGGCAAGCTCGAAGACGCGCTCGCGGGCAAAGACTTGACGCCGCGCGGACACTCGATCGAGGCGCGGATCTGCGCGGAGTCACCCGAGCAGGGATACATCCCGGCGGCCGGCCTGCTTGAGCTGGTGCACGAGCCGACCGGCCCGGGCATCCGCGTCGACAGCGGCGTCTACTCTGGTTGGGAGGTGCCGCCGTTCTATGACTCGATGCTCGCCAAGCTCGTCGTTTGGGGTCCGGATCGCGCGACTGCGTGTGATCGCCTGAGCGAGGCGCTGAAGAACACGGCCTACCTCGGCATCCCGACCAACGTCGATTTCCTGCGGCGCGTCGTCGACGACGAGGCGTTCCGCACCGCTGCGATCCACACTGACATGCTGTCCAGGCGCCCTGAGCTGGCCGAGGGTCCGCAGGAGTCGCCCGACGACCACGCGCTGGCCGCCGCCGTGCTCTGCCAGGCGTTGCAGCGGTCACCCGCTGCTGGCTCGTCGTCGTCGAGCGCGAGCGCCGCGGGCGTCGAGTCGACGCAGGTGTGGAGCGATCTCGGCGGCTTCCGACTCTTCGAGGTGACGCCATGAAGCTCTCCCGCGAGTTCGTACGCGATGGCGATGCCGTTGCGGTCCAGGTCGAACGCCTCGAAGGCGATCGCTTCCGTGTGCGCGTCGGCGACAAGGTCTATGAGTACGACGCCTGCGCGCTGCCCGACGGCGGCGTGCGCCTGCAGCGGATCGGCGACGACGGCAGGGGCGGGGTCGCGCACGGCGCTGGATCGCAGCAGTCCTACATGGTCCGCGTCGACGGACGTACGCACGCGCTCGAGGCCCCGCAGCGCCGCGGCGGCGCAGGTTCAGCGGGCGGTGACGGCACCGTTCGCGCGCCGATGACGGGGACCGTGCTAGAGGTCGCATGCAAACCCGGCGACGAGGTCGACGCCGAGCAGACGCTGGTCGTGGTCTCTGCGATGAAGATGGAGCACAAGCTCTCGGCTGGCGTCGCCGGTGTCGTGCAGTCGGTATCGGCTGAGGCCGGCGCGACGGTGGACCAAGGCGACGCATTAATCGTCGTTGAGGTCGCGGCGGACTAGCTCGATGCGTCTGTCAGCACCGCGGGCCGCGTTGCAGGCGCCGCGAGATCCGGTCGATCGTCACCGTCAATACGATGATGGCGAGCAAGAAGGTCGACGCGCGACCTATTGCGCCGTTGTCCAGCGAGCTCTGGAACAGGTATCCGATTCCGCCAACTCCGACGATGCCGAGCACGACGCCCGCGCGTACGTTGGACTCGAACTGAAACAGCGCGTAGCTGCGCCACTCGGTCTGGCTCCGGGGTAGCGCTCCGTAGACGAACGCTGTGCCGCGGCCTGGCGCGCCGGTGCGCTCGAGCTGCTGGTAGGGGATGTTGTCGACGGTCTCCGTGAACACGCGCGCGAGGATGCCAGCGCTGTGCAGCACCATCGCGCCTATCGCCGCCTCGACCCCGGTCAGGAAGAACAGTGAGAGCATCGAGACCCACGCGACCTCTGGGATCCCGCGGAGCACCGTCGCGATCAAGCGCGTCGAGCTGATGAGCGCCCAGCGGAGCGCTTTGCGCCCGCCTGCGGCCTGCTCGGGCGCAAAGCGCTGGCTGTGCAGCTGGAACGAAGCCGATCCGCAGAAGGACATGCACGCGGCCATCGCGCACGCCGCGGTCGTCGCGAGCACGGCGAGCGCTAGCGGAATGACCGCGCCTCGCAGCGCGTCCAGAAGCGTTTCGCTGCTGAGGTCAGGCATCAGCAACTGGCCGTAGTGATCGCGCAGGTAGCGAAGGTCAAGCCGCGCGAGCTCTGCGCCCAGCGATGAGATCGGTGCGCGGAGCTGATAAAGGCTGAGCGCGATCGCGCCGAGCACACCAACGGAGACGAGTTGGCGTCGTTGACGGGCCTGCTGCAGCGTCGCGGTGCGCTCTCGCCGGAGCAACCGCCGAACGGCGTTGCTGGCGAGGTCGGCGCCGACGGTCAAGGCGAGCGCCGCGAGCAGCATCGTCACCGCGCGTTGTTTGTTCCCGTAGCCGATCTCTTGAAGGATCGCGCCGCCGATCCCGCCGCCGCAGACTACGCCGATGACGGAGGCGTTGCGCACGGCGCACTCGAAGCGCATCAGTACGAACGACAGCATGCCGCGGCCGGCGAGCGGCTGGATCCCGTAGAGCAGCACCTGGATCCGGCTCGCGCCGCAGCTGCGGAGCGCGTCGCTTTGCTGGTCCGGCACGCCGTCCCAGAGCTCGCTGAGGATCTTGCCGAGGATGCCGGTCACATGCACCGCGATCGCGAGCACCGCGGTGATCGCTGTTGCGCCGAAGATGTTCAGCAGCACGAGCGCCCAAGCGAAGTCGGGCACGCCGCGTAGGGTGTCGAGCAGCAGCCGGCTGCTCTCGCGGATGACCGCTCCGCCACGACGTCGCGCGGCGCGGTCGTCGAGCACCGCGCTGCTGGCCAACGCCGCGAGCGGCAAGGCGCAGACGAGCCCGATCCCGACGCCTAGGACCGCGATCGCCAAGGTGTCCATGGCGAGTCGCCAGGCGAGCCCGAGGGTTTGCGGGGACAGGTCCGGCGGAGTGAACGCCGCGGCGAACGCGCTGCTCCGCGCCCACGCCGAGGACCACCCCTCGGCGGTCGCGAGGTGGCTCAGGTCCCACGGCAAGGCCAAGCAGCTCAGCGCTGCTGCGCCGCCTAGCGCGAGCCAGCGCCAAGCGGCCCGAGCAGGCTGGTCGCCGCGCGCGCTCCTCAACTTTGCGCGGCCTCGTCGAGCAGGAGGCGCGCATAGTCGGCGCCGTAGACGTCACGAAGCGTTCCTTGGTCGAGCTCGTTGGGGGCTCCTTGCCAGACGACGCAGCCTTTGCGCAGCGCGATGACGCGGTCGAAGCCGCGGTCTAACAGCTCGAGGCTGTGGAGGCTGACGAGCGCGGCGGCGTCGCGCTCCCGCGCCAGGGAGAGTAGCAGGTCGACGACCTCTCGGCCGAGGCGGAGGTCGAGCGCGCTGACGGGTTCGTCGGCGAGCACGACCTCGGGTTGTTGGACGAGCAGGCGCGCGATCGCGACGCGCTGACGTTCGCCGCCGGACAACTCTTCAGGGAGGGCCCACAATCGGTCTTCCAGCTCTACTTTGCGTAGCGCGTCGCGCGCGCGGTCGAGCTCGCCAGGCCATATGAGGTTCCACGCAGCGCGCAGCGTGGACCAGTCGCCTAGGCGGCCCATCAAGACGTTGTGCGCGACACGCAGCGGCACGACGAGGTTGTCCTGCTGGCGCAAGAACCCGACGCGTCCTCTTAGGCGCCGAAGCGCGCCGCCGCGCAGCGCGCTCGGCTCGAGGCCAAGGACCTCGACGCGCCCGCGGTCCGCCCAGAGGCTGGCGCCAAGCAGGCGCAGCAGGGTGGTTTTTCCTGACCCGGAAGGACCGATGAGCGCGACCCGCTCGTCAGCGCCGACCGACAGGTTGACGTCGCTGAGGATGTCGCGGCCGTCAGCGTGGACCGTCACCTCCCGCAGCGCGAGCACGGCGTCTGAGTTCGGAGATGGAGTCGGCACGCCCCAGAGGCTACTTGAGCTGGCCCTGGTCCTGCAGCCCCTTCATGACGTCACGGATCATCTGCCACTGCGAGGACTCAGCTGCGACGAACCTCTCAGCCTTAAACGCGTCGAGCATCGCGCGGTGCTGGGGGTTGTCCCGGTCTAACTTCGTGAACGCCGCTTGGAGCTTGCTGATCAGCTCATCGCCTAGGCTGTCCCGCGCGACCATGCAGTAGTCGACGTAGTTTGGGGTCTCGTAGATCTTGACCGCTTGGCGCTTCTGCGCCGCGCTGGCCTCCTCATAGTGGGTGTAGTTGAGCGCGCCGACGTCGACGCGGCCGTCTGCGACCATGTCGAGCGTCATCGCGTGGTTGATTTGGTTCTTGGCGCCGCCCCTGACGCCTCCGTCGAGGTCGATGCCGGCCGCCGCCATGAAGTGCCGCGGCATGATGTGTCCTGAGGTAGAGCGTAGGTTGCCGAACGTGAAGCTGAGGTCCGTGAGCTTCGGCTTGAGGGCCTCGAGGTCGTCGACGGGGGCGATCTTCCCAGCGTCGACGACCGCGCGGTTGGCGATGAAGTAGGATTTGAACTGCAGGTCGATTGCGCGGGTCGCGATCATCCGCGCCTCGCCACTGCAGGCGTCGACGGCGTCGACACCCGTTACGCCGCCGAACCAACCGAGGTCGATCTTGTTCGACCCGATCATCGCGACTGCGGCGCTGTAGTTGCTGGCGTTGATGTATTCCACCTCGACGCCGAGCTCGGCGCTGAGATAGGCCTCTACGGCGTCGCCGAGGGTGTCGATCTCGGTCCCCTTGCTGTCGGGGATGCCCGAGACGCGGAGCTTATAGACCGCAGCCTGCTCGCTGCCGCAGGCCGCGATTAACAGGCACATGCAGGCGAGCGTCACGCGCGGAACGATGGTCCTCATGAACGCAAGTTGACCATTTCTGGTGTGATTTCGCATGTCAGAGTCTGGGCGCCGTGAGCCGCGGCAATATGTTCTCGCCTATGGCGCGCCCGAGGAGTCGAAACCCCGGGCGTGATCCGTGGCAGCAACTGGACTTCGACGGGCCTAGCAACACGATCGCCGTCGAGCTGGCGGCGGCGGGCGTCAAGTGAAGAACCGCCCCGCTTCGTGACCCTCGACGCCGACATGACGACCCACCTCTCCGACATCGCCACCGAGCTCGTGGGCTCCGGCCTCTCGGGCTTAGGGCAGGTGCTGTCACGCGAGAAGACCTTGCTCGCGCGCCGATTGGTCGCGACGGGCCGGCCGGTCACGCCTGAGGAGTTTGATCGGCGCGGCTGGCGCCTCTCTGACGAGGAGTGGCGGCTGGTGGAGCTGTGGCTAGAGCGAGGCCTCGTCACCAGGGTCGTCGACCGCGCCGAGTCGCAGGACGGGACCGTCAAGCTGCTGCTGGCGATGCAGGACGGTAAGAAGGTCGAGACAGTCGCGATGTCCGGCGGCGCGTGCTGCGTCTCGTCGCAGGTCGGCTGCGCGGTGGGCTGCCGCTTCTGCGCCTCGGGGATGTTTGGCGTTGAGCGGCACCTCGACGCCGACGAGATCGTCGAGCAAGTGGTGCACGCGCGCCGGGTCATGCCGATCAAGCGCGTGGTCTTCATGGGTATGGGGGAGCCGTCGCACAACTTGGGCAACGTGCTCGAAGCCGTCGCGCGGCTGCGCGATGAGCTGCTGATCTCGACCAAGCGCCAGACGCTATCGACGGTCGGCGGAGTGCGATCGATCGAGCGGATGATGCAGGCCAAGGCGCGGCCGTGCCTGGCGCTCTCGGTGCATACGCCGCGAGACGAGGTGCGGCGTCAGCTGTTGCCGCGCGCTTACAAGGACCCGATCGCAGAGATTGTCGCGGCCGCGGATCGATACTCTCAGAGCGTCGGACGCCCGGTTCAGTTCGAGTACACCTTGCTCGAGGGCGTCAACGACAGCGACGATGACATCGACCGATTGGTCAAGCTGCTGCGCGGCGTGCGCGGTTACGTAAACTTCATCGTCTACAACCCGGTCGAAGGGCTGCCCTATGCGTCTCCGCCGCGGGCGCGGATCGTTGAGATCGTCAAGCGCGTGAACGCGCTGGGCATGCTCGCCAAGATCCGCGACTCGGCTGGGCCCGACGCTGACGCTGCCTGCGGCCAGCTGCGGCTACGTGACCGGATAAAGAGCACATGCGAAGAGCACTGACCGCCGCGTCTCTGTTGTTGGCGCACGCGTGCGCGCAGGCGCCTCCGGCTTTTTCCGAGGACGCCGCGGCGCGCTTCGCCCGGCTCGCGCTGGAATGCGTCCACCGGGAGTTCCCGAACAAGATCAGCCACGTGATGCAGTCCACGGCCGACGCGGCGGCGCCGCGCGCGCTGACGCCGGCGTTTTATGGGTGTTACGACTGGCACTCATCGGTGCACGGTCACTGGCTGCTCGCGCGGTTAGCGCGGACGTATCCGGGCGCTCCGTTCGCTGCGGCGGCTCGCGCGGCGCTGCAGCGCTCGTTGAGCGAGCAGAACGTCGCCGCTGAGGTGCGTTATATGACGGCGAAAGGTCGGGCGTCGTTTGAGCGGCCTTACGGGCTGGCCTGGCTGCTTCAGCTCGACGCGGAGCTCCGCGGCTGGGATGACGACGACGCGCGCGAGTGGGCCGCCGCCCTCGCGCCGCTCAGCGCGGAGGCGCGGCGGCGCTTGGCAGCGTGGCTCCCCAAGCTAAGCCACCCGATCCGCACGGGGGAGCACAGCCAGACCGCGTTCGCGATGGGCCTGATGCTCGATTGGGCGCGCGCTGCCCGCGACCGTGACTTTGAGCAGCTGTTGGTCGCGCGCGCCGCAGACTTCTACGGCGAAGATCGCGGCTGGGACCTCGCGTTTGAGCCGGGCGGCCAAGACTTCCTCTCGCCTGGGCTCGCCGAGGCAGACTTGATGCGTCGGGTGTTGCCGCGCACAGCGTTTGCAGAGTGGCTCGGCCGATTCCTCCCTGGGATGGGCGCCGGCTTCGCGCTCGCTCCTGCGGTGGTCACCGACAAGTCTGACGGGAAGTTGGCGCACCTTGACGGCCTGAACCTCGCGCGCGCCTGGATGCTCGAGGGCATCGCCCAGGCGCTGGGCCCGTCGGATCCGCGTACCGCGGCGGTGTCGCGCGTCGCGCGCGTCCACCGCCAAGCCGGCTTGGAGTCCGTCACCGGTGAGCACTACGAAGGTGGCCATTGGTTGGGCAGCTTCGCGGTGTACCTAGTGACACAGCGCGGCCTCTGAGGGCGCGCTGCGTGTCGTTTTGCCGGCGGGGCTAGAGGCCGAGGAACAGCTTGATGCCGTTCGACGCTGCTAGGCCCAACGAATTCGATGACGAGAAGCTCACGCCCTGCGCGCCCAATTGTGAGCCGATTAAGGCCACGACAGCTGGGATCGGCAGCGGCAACGAGCTGGTGCTGCCGACGACGCCGCCGGTCGGGATCAGGCCGATGTCGAGGCTGGTGTAGCCGAAGCAGCCAGGCATGCCGAGGGCGGTCAGGTCCAAGCCGGGGTTGACGGCGTTGTTGCCGAAGGCGACGAACGCGAGCGGGATGGTCCCGATGTTGTTGACCTGCAGCGAGAAGGTGGCGCTTCCGAGGTTTGGGGTGCCGGTCGTCGTGAGCGTCAGGTTGTCGCAACCGACGCCGTAGGGCGTCGCGCGCGCGGAGGCCTCTGACGTGAAGGTCATCAGGTCCCAGGTGAAGGGGCGGGCGTCCGTGAGGACCGTGAGCCCCTCTCGGTAGCCGATGTAGAGCCCGCGGTCGATATCGTCGATCGTGGTCGTGAACAGGGTGCCGTCGGCGGCGCCGTAGTTGCCGCCAAAGTTAGCGATGACCGTCCCTGCGGCGACTTGGAGGCGCAGGCGTTGCCAGCCGTCGTTGACGCCGGCGGTGATCGGGACCGTCCCGATGACTGTCGCGTCGGTGATCGCGTTGGCGCCGACGCCGCCGTCGTTGTGGTCGATCAGGTAGAGGTTGGCGCCGAACTCGTCACGCACCAGGGTCCAGCCGATGCCCGTGTTGCCATTCGACGTGAAGCCGAGCGCGGCCGTCGGATCCGGGAAGGTGTAGTAGGTGCCTGACGTCCCGAAGCCGACGGTCCACATCTCTTGCTCGGCCACCGGGGTCACCGCTGACGAGATGTAGACGTAGGCCTCGAAGCTGACGTTCTTACCAGGGTCTGCCAGCAACATGCCGTGGTCACCGAAGCCGACAGGGTCCCACAGCACCCCGACGTTGCCGCCTTGTGGAGAAGACGGGATGGCGTTCGGGTTGTTGGTGTCAACGACCGCCGGGTCGACCGTGAGCGGGTTCACCCAAGAGCCGCCCCAGCCCGGGACAGAGCTGCCCGCTGCGTAGGTGTCAAAGAGCTCTACGAGCGTTGAGATGTACGGCTGGTTGTTCGTGGCGCCCGGCGACCAAGGCTGGAGCCGGAAGTCGTTGCCGTTGTTGTTGCTGTCAAAGCCGTCGCGGAAGCGGGACCACGACGACTCGTTGCCTTCGATGCACGTGAAGTTGCCCCAGATGCCTTCGCCCTCAGCGAGCGTCGCGTTGAAGACGCCTTTGTTGGCCTCGTAGATCAGGGTGTCGACGATGTTCTGTGCGTCGTCGAAGATCGTGATCGACTCGGCGCTGTTCTGCAGGAAGCCAGAAGAGCGGACGATGTCGACGTTGGGGACGTTGGCGTCGCCGACCACCAAGTAGTCGCCCGGGTTCAGCACGGTGCCCGCGGGGAAGACCTCGGTGAAGTTCACACCGTTTGAGTCGTCCCCGACCAGCGACCAGTTGCTGAGGTCGACGGGGGAGGAGCTGCGGTTGTAGATCTCGATGAACTCCAAGTCGTCCGTGGAGGAGTCGTCATAGTTGAACTCGTTGATGACCACGGGGGCCGTCGAGCTTCCTTGGCCGCCCTGCGGTAACAGGGCGAGGAGGTTTAGCAGGGTAGTGCTGAGCATGATGTCGGTTGTCTGGTGGGGGGGGGACGGAGCGCCTCGCGGTCCATGAGTTGGCGCGCCGAAGCTACGAAGCTGCGCAGGCACGATAGCCGCTGGGCGCCGGATCGTCATTGGGGGGCGACCGATCTAACGCTCGTTACGGACGAGCGTTTCTTTGGTCGGGGCGTGGACGTAGTCCGACCGTGCTGCAGCCCCGCCGGCGATTCGGCTCGTTGCCGGCAGCTGGTTTGGATTAGCCGAGCATGGCGCTCGCGATGACCGTTACGCCGACGATGTCTTCGGCGGTGCACCCTCTGGAGAGGTCTAGCCATGGCGCGCGGAAGCCCTGCAGCAACGGACCATAGGCTTCGAAGCCGCCGAGGCGCTGCGTGATCTTGTAGGCGATGTTGCCCGCGTCTAGGTCTGGGAAGAGCAGGACGTTGGCGCGGCCCTGCAGCGCGCTGTCAGAGCATTTCCGCGCGGCGACCGCCGGGACGTAGGCGGCGTCGAACTGCAGCTCACCATCGGCGACGACGTCGGGGTGCGCGCTGCGGAACTCTGCGCACGCGGCGCGCATCTTGTCCACCTTGTCGTGGCTTGCGCTGCCGTTCGTGCTGAACGACAAGAACGCTGCTCGCGGCTCTTGGCCGGTGAGCAGCCGGTGGTTTTGCGCGGTCGCGTAGGCTACGTGCACCAGGTCCGCGCTGTCTGGATCTGGCAATACCCCGCAGTCAGCGAACGACAGCACCTCGTCGCCGCGGACCATCAGAAACATCGACGAGATCAGCGGCGTCGACGGCGCCGCGCCGATACACGTCAGGCCCGCGCGGATGACGTCGGGGGTCGCGTGCGCCGCGCCGCTTACTCCGCAGTCCGCGTAGCCGAGCGCGCAGAGGCCGGCGCCGAAGACTAGCGGCTTCGTCGCGAGCTGACGCGCGTCGTCGGCCGTGATGCCCTTATGCTTACGGCGTTCGAACACTAGCGCCGCGACCTCGTCGAGGCGCCTGTCTTGTTCGGGTGCCTCGACCCAGACGACCTCGGCGAGCTCGTCGGCTTCGATGACGCGCCGCGCGGCGTCGACGCGCGCGTCACCGGTTTCGGGGAGCACGACGCGCGCGCCGCGTCGCTTCGCGCGCGCGCGCAGGTCATCGATGACGTCAGCCATGCACACATTCTGGGCCGGGGCGGCATGAAGGCAAACAGATGCTGCTTGGGCGTGAGCGTTACTGCGTTAGAACTGCGGCGTCAAACATGCGCAGATCCCTCAGAACGCTGCTCCTCTTCGCGCCGCTCACGGCGTGCGCCTACATCGATCAGCGGCTCACGGATCTCGAGGATTGCGTGGTCTGGCGCTGGCACGGCAGGGCGCTCGGGGCGAGCGCCGAGGCTAAGGTAGGCCCGCTCGCCGGCGCCTTGGGCGCGTGGTACGCCGACGGCGGCGTGGGTAAAGACTCGTGGTGGCAGCGGCCCGGTCAGACCCTGACCAATCACGGCTACGGGGTCCCGATCACGACGATCGGCCCGCTGGCGTACGGACAATCGTGGTCGCGGATCCTGGCGACGAGCACGCGCGGCAACCACATCCAGGCGCCGGGCGCCTTTGATGACGTCACTTCTTGGGCTTTGGTCAGTGATGTCGTCGACCTCGACGATCGCGGGCCGTTTGCGTTGACGCCGTCGCAGCGGCTCGTCGACCTCTTCGGCGTGGAGGTCGGTTTGACGCCGTTGTTCGTGCACGCGCACGTCGGCTTTAACCTCGCGGAGTTCGTGGACTTCACCGTCGGCTGGTTTGGGCTCGACCTGTTCGGCGACGACCGGGTTCAGCGGCCGCCGACGTTGCCTTACGTCCCCCAAGAGGGCTGAGCCGCCTCGTCGCAGGGCCGCGCGGCGGCTACGTTCCAACCGTGACCGATCACCTACCTCAAGCTGCGGCTGCATATTTGGCCCCCGTCGGGCTGGTCGAGCCGATCCTTGAGGCGCTCGGTGGAGATGCGTTGGAGGTGCGGGGCCGCCTGGTGTTGGCGTCGTCGGCGTCTGCAGAAGCCTCGTGGTGGGCCGCCAACACCTGGCTCCAGCCGCAGTGGCGGCGCATCGAGTCGATCGGCGACGGCGCGCGTTGGTTGCGCTCCATGCAGCGCAACTGGGCGTTCTTCGGCGGCGCCTTTCACCGTCGCGCCACGCTGCTCGCAGAGAAGTTGCCGCCGCTCAAGCCGCGCCCGCGTGAGTTCCCGTTCGAGGTGCCCGCGTCTCCGATGGGCGCTTGGACCCTCTGGGAGCACGACCTGATGTTGGCGAGCCCCCGCTGCAGCTCGCCTTTCGCTAACGGCGAGGTCGAGTTCGTCGATCGCAAGGTCGGACCGCCGAGTCGGGCTTACAAGAAGCTCTGGGAGGCGTTGACTTTACTTGGCCGTCACCCGCAGCCGGGCGATCGCTGCGTCGATCTCGGCGCGGCGCCCGGCGGTTGGACATGGGCGCTAGCGGGCCTGGGCGCGGACGTCGTCGCGATCGACAAGGCGGAGATGGACCCCGCAGTCGCCGCGCTCGACCGCGTGACCGTGCGCACTGAGAGCGCGTTCGGTCTCGACCCTGTTGTGTTTGGGCCGGTCGATTGGCTGTTCAGCGACGTGATCTGTTATCCCGAGCGATTGTTTGAGTTGGTCCAGCGGTGGCGCGCAGCGGAGATGGCCCGGAACTTCGTCTGCACGATTAAGTTTCAGGGCGGCGGCGGGCATGAGGTGGCGCGTCAATTCGCGAGCATCGAAGGGTCTCGGGTGGCGCACTTGCACCACAACAAGCATGAGCTGACCTTCTTGCTGTCAGGCGGCTGACGGCGCCGCCTTAAATCTCGAGAGCTGAGGCCCTGCGGCGGAGGCTGCGGCGGTCGTCGCTGGCGAATCCACTGCGGTGATCCCGGCGAAGACAGGGGCATGATTAAGTGGTTTAAGCGTCGTCGTCTCGAGAAGTTGCACCGCAAGCTGCTGGAAGAGGCGCGGGATCTGCAGCGCCGCGGCGACATCGTCGCGTTCGCGGCCAAGACCGCGGAGGCCGACAAGGTTGAGCGTGCCCTGTCGACGCTGGACTGAGCAGCTCTGAGTAAGGATCCGGGCGCCGGACGGTATGGTTGCTGCTCATGAAGCCGCTTCTGCTAGTGCTCCTCTCCGCTTTGTTCGCTGCTTGTGGAGCTGCGCCACGGTCGTTGAAGCCGGGCGCTGACCTCGCGGGATGGCACGTCGACATCCCGGCCGCTGACAAGAAAGACGACCTCTCGCCCTCATTCGTCGTCGAGGGCGGCGTGCTAGTGAGCTGCGGCACGCCGCAAGGGCACCTGATCACCGACGACGTCTACCAAGACTATCGGCTCGCGGTCGAGTGGCGATGGCCCGGGAAGCCTGGCAACTGCGGGGTGCTCGTTCACGCGTCGACGCCGCGGCGGCTCTACAAGATGTTCCCTCAGTCGATCGAGTGCCAACTGCACCACAACAACGCCGGCGACTTCTGGTGCATCGGCGAGAACATCTCGGTGCCTGACATGGCCAGTCGTCGAGGCGGTGAGCCAGAGAAGTGGGGCGGTGAGCAGGGTCAGTCGCGTCGGATTAAGAACCTGACCGATGGCTCCGAGAATCCGCTCGGCGAGTGGAACGAGATGGTGATCGAATGCCGCGGACATCGCATCGACATTTGGGTCAACGGCGACAAGGTGAACGACGGCTTCGACTGCACGACCGATCGCGGGCAGATCGCGATCCAGGCCGAAGGCGCCCGCTGCGAGTTCCGTAAGCTGCTGTTGACCCCGCTCTAGCTGGTCAGCGCTGCGCTAGCGCTCGACCTCGATCTCGAGCAGGCCGAGCCCGTGGGCCTTGCCCTGCGCGTCAGTTTTTAGGCTCTCGCTGCCGCCGCCGCCGAGGCTGTCGCGAAGCAGGAAGTTGAGCGCGAGCATGTTAGGCGCCTCATATCGAGTGATCGCGCCGAAGCAGATGTCCTTAAAGTGCGCTTGCACGCGCGCGACGGTCAGCTCGCGCTTGATCAGCTCATAGTCGGCCGTGTTGGTGACGAAGACGCCGACGTTGCTGCCGTCGCCCTTGTCACCGCTGCGCGCCATCGCGAACTCGCTCAGCTTTACCTTTGCCATTAGGACTCCTCGACGCGCACGCGCGTCTGCACTTGGTCTTTGTCCAGCAGCGCCGGCCAGTAGCCGACGATGTCGGTCGCCTTAGGGCGTCCGCCAGCGAACCCTGTGACGCCGGGCGGCCCTGACGTCACCAGCGGCACCAGCTCGCTGCCGAAGCGGTTGACCTTGGCCTTGTCGGCGCACTTGACGCCCATGCGCAGCACGACCTCGGGCGGGTCACTCGACTCGAGGATGCCTTGGTGGGTTACGCCTGCGCCGACGAACTCAACCATCTTCTCGCCTTCAGCGAACTCGCACCCGTCGAAGGCGAGGCGTCCCCAGACGATGTCGGCGCATAGCTTGGCCTTCTCGATGGCGTCGGGGCCAGCGATGGTCAGCTGGCCGGTCGCCTTGTACCCGTTCTGGTAGCTGAGTGAGACCTTGTAGGTGTCGGTAGGCGCGCTGCCCTTGACGCCTGAGACCTGCACGCGGTCTGTGCCGACCTCTTCGATCTTGGCGCTGGTGAAGTCCGCGGCGCAGTCAGGTCCGAGGTAGTTGTTTGGGTCCCCCATCTCGTAGAGCAGCTGAGAGATGACGGTGTCGCGCGTAAGCAAGCCGCCGGTCCCAGCGTGCTTGGTGACGGTGAAGGTGCCGTCTGGCGTGCCTTCGATGACCGGGTAGCCGATGCGCACGAAGTCTTCGACGTCACGCCAGCGAGTGTAGTTGCCGCCAGTGCACTGCGCGCCGCACTCGCCGATGTGACCGGCGACGGTGCTCGCGGCGAGCTTGTCGTAGTCGGTTGGTTGCCACCCAAACTCGTAAGCCATCGGCCCGCCGACCAGGGCTGGGTCGGTGACTCGGCCACAGATGACGATCTGCGCGCCTGCCGCTAAGCACTCGGCGACTGAGAACGCGCCGATGTAGGCGTTGGCGCTGAGCAGGCGGTCTTGGACGTCGGACAGCGGGCGACCGTCGTCCATGTTCTTCATGAGGTGGCCCGCCGCCACGAGGTCGGGCACACGCGCCAAGATGTCGTCGCCCGCGACGATCCCGACCTTGAGACCCTTGATGCCCTTCTTTTTGGCGAGCTCCAGCACGGCGTTGAGGCAGGCTTCGGGGTTCACGCCGCCAGCGTTTGCGATGACTTTAACGCCCCTGTCGGCGATCTGATCGAGCGTGCGGTCGAGCATGCGGACGAAGTCCGTGGCGTAGCCGGCGTCAGGGTTACGGCTCTTGAGCTTCTGCATGATGCTCATCGTCACCTCGGCCAGGTAGTCGAGGGCGAGGTAGTCGATCGGCCCCTCGTTAACTAGGCGGACAGGTCCGAGGATCGAGTCGCCCCAGAACCCTTGGCCGTAACCGATGTGGATCTTGTCGCGCATGTGCTTGTTCCCCGCAGTTGGGCGGCGAGCATGATAGCGACATCTATCTCCAAACGTCCGTCAAACTGCGGATTGCCCCGCGCATGAGGTTCTCAGCGAAGCATCTTGCTTGAGGCCTCAAAGCAGCCCAGCATCCAACTATCGTGCGCCGAACGATCATCTTCTGGACCGCCCTCGCGGCGCTGACTGCTTGCTCGCGGCAACCGCGCCCCTCGGCGGCGTCGAGCGCGCAGCCTGATATGCACGATGACTCAGACTGCAACCTGCAGACTGTGCTCGATCCGAACAAGCCCGGCGCCCCCGGACGATTGATTGAGTCCTCTCGCAATCCGAACGGTGACAGCGAGCTCGCGGTGTTGATGCGGGAGTTTGTCGACCAGCTGCGAGAGAACCGCCTGCGCGTTAAGGGCGGCGAATCGGTAGAGCGGATGTGGTCGAAGCACCGGATGATGCGTTGCGCTTGGCCCACAAACCCGCGCGAGCGCGACGAAGGATACGATGAGCGCTCGCAGGCTTACCTCGCCACGGTGCGTGCGTTCGACGAGGCGCCGAGTCGGGGGACCTATAATTCGGTGGTCAACGGCTGCATCGCCTGCCACCAGGTCAATTGCGGCGGCGTCATCGGCTTCATCGAGACGCTGCGCTGGGAGTAGCGCATGATCACTTCATCGTCGGATGAGCGGCCGGTCGACTTTGTGTTCTTGATCCTTACGGCGGTGTTCTTGTCGTCGCTGGTGGTCTGCAACCTGATCGCCAACAAGTTTTTGACGGTTGACCTCGGCTTCAAGGTCTTCACGTTGTCGGCTGGCGCCTTGCCCTACCCGATCACGTTCCTCGCGACGGACTTACTGTCTGAGCTCTACGGACGCAGGCGCGCCAATCAAGTTGTCTGGTCGGGCTTCGCGGCCTCGCTGTTTGCGCTCTTGGCGCTCTGGTTGGGCGCTCAGTTCCCGGCGATCGGGGACAGCCCGGTCAGCGATGAGACCTACGGCGCGGCGTTCTCGAACACGTGGCGCGTCATCGCCGCGTCGATGATCGCTTACCTGTTCGCGCAGTTCTGCGACGTCCGGCTGTTCCACTTTTGGAAGCGACTGACGAACGGTCGGCATCTCTGGTTACGCAACAACGCCTCGACGGTCTTTTCGCAGTTGCTGGATTCTGTGCTCGTGGTCTTGGTGCTGTTCAGCGGCGTTTGGGGGCTGGATCAAATGGTGGAGACGATGCTCGACCTTTGGCTCTTTAAAGCGCTGGTGGCGCTCGTCGACACGCCGTTGTTCTATCTGGGCACCTCGATGCTGAAGCGCGCGGAGCACCGGCCGCTTTGAGCTTCGCGCTCCGCCGCTTGCGGCGCGTGAACGTGTGACGCTCCCCGCGACGCACCTCGCGTCGGGCTGCGCCCGCTCACAGATAGCGCAAGAGGCTCTCAGGGTGGGCGCGCTTGTAGCTCCTGTAGAGCCGGCAAGCAGGATACAGCGCGATCAGCCCGATCGCGCTCGCTACGGTGGCTTCGAGGAGGCCGCCAGACTTGTGCATGCCGAGCGCTGCAGCCGCGAGGTGTAACGCGGGCATGTGGACGACGTAGAAGAAGAACGCCGTTTGCCCGAACACGAGCAACGGGCCGTTTCGCGTCGCGCGGCCGCCCAGCGCACCTTGCAGCCGATAGAAGCCTGCGAGCAGGATCGCCGAGAGCCCGAGCTCTAGCGCGATAAAGCTAAGCGAGGGCGGGTATTTGCTGGCGCGTAGCCACTCCAGCAGCGATCCGTCGCGGCGCAGCAGCGAGAGGTTGCCGAAGTCGTTGAGCCCGCGGGTCACTAAGAACACCGCGATGCCAACGCCGCCGCACGCGAGCAGCAACCGCGCCGCCTTACGGTCGCGGTCCACGTCGCCCTCCCAACAGATCAGCGCGCGGCCGAAGCACCACCCCAGGGTCATGATCGCTGACCACGGCAACACGGGGTAAGCGATGAACACCTCGCCCCACTTGCCGAAGAGCTCGCTCGAGAGCGGGATCCGCGCGCCGCTCACCAGCAGCGCGTTGCTGACTGCGCTGGCTGATACTGGGTCCATTGGGAACATCGAATGGGGTCGGAACACGAGCTCCTGGCCGACGATGACGCCCACGCTCAAGGAGAGCAGGAGCCCTGTGGGCATCCTCCTTAGCGCGATCATCGCGATCATCGACACCCCGATGGCGTACATCACCTGCAGCAGCAAGAAGTCAAACAGCCAGCTGATCACCACCACTTCGACCGAGCAGATGATTAAGCCGCGGATTAGCAGGTCGCAGTCGATTACGCGGGCCGTGTCGCCTCGCGCGACTTTGCGTTGGATGCTAATCGCGAGCGCTGCGCCTGCTAAAAATACGAAGGTGGGGGCGCAGAGGTGGCTGAGCCACCGGTAGAGGAAGTCCAGCAGTTCGGGGCGCGGTTGGGAGTCGAAGTGGACGCTCTCGATAGACGCCCTGTTGGCGTTGAACGCCATTGACGCGTGGTCGGTCATCATCAGGGCCATCACGAGGCCGCGCATCCAGTCGAGCGCCGGCATTCGGGCAGTCGCCCCCGGCTGTGCATGGGTGTGACTCATGACGTGAATTTAGGGGCGTTCGCGGTCAGCCCTCGTGGTGGCGTGGTTGGAGCGTCTACATCCGATCGGGCGCGGGGATTCCGATCAGGCCGAGCCCGGCCGTGAGCAGCTTGCGCGCCGCGTCGACCAAGACGAGGCGTGCGTCGCGGACCAGCGGCTCTGCGCCGAGCACGTGATGGTCGACGAGGTAGCTGTGGATCTCGCCTGCGAGCGCCGTGGTGTAGTTGGTGATCACGCTTGGCTCAGACTGGTCCGCAGCTCTTTGCACAGCGTTGCCAAACGCCATCATCGTCAGCAGAACGTTCTCGGCGTCGGCGAGTTGTTCGAAGTCGATGTCTGCTATGTCTGGGACCGGGCGGCCAGCCTTGCGGAGGATCGAGCTCAGGCGCGCGCAGGCGTACTGCACGTACGGCCCGGTCTCGCCCTCGAAGTTCAGCATCGCGTCCCAGTCGAACTTCACGTCCTTGATGCGGCTGTTTTTCAGGTCGTTAAATACGATCGCTGAGACGCCGACCTGCTCCGCGACTTGATCCTGGCCCTCTAGGTCGGGGTTCTTCTCAGCGATGACCTGCCGAACTTTATTGACGGCCTCGTCGAGGATTTCATCGAGGAACACGGCGTTGCCGCTTCGCGACGCGAACTTCTCCCACTTGCCATCAGGGCCTTTGCTGAGCACGAGCCCGAACGGCACGTGCTCGACTGCTGATGCGATCGGCTCCTGCATCTTCTCGAGCACGCCCTTGAGCTGCGCGAAGTGCAGCTTCTGCTCGGCACCGACGACGTAGAGGATGCGCGTCGGGTGGAACTGCTGCTCGCGGTAGAACGCCGCGGCGAGATCGCGCGTATGGTACAGCGTCGTCCCGTCGCTCTTCCGCAGCAGGCAAGGCACCTTGATGCCTTGCTCCTTGAGCGTCACGACCTCGGCGCCCTCGCTCGCCTCGAGCACGCCTGCGCCTTCGACGCGCTGCATCGCGTCCGCCATCTTGTCTTCAAAGAAGGACTCGCCGGTGATGTGGTCGAAGGTCACGCCCAGGCGCGAGTAGGGGCCCTGAAACGCCTTCAGCGACTCATCGCGGAGCAGCTGCCACATGCGTCGTTGTTGGTTGTCTTCGCCGCTCTCCAGCGCTTTGAAGTGCGCCGCCGCTTCGACGTCCAGCTCAGGGTTGGCCTCGGCCTCTTTGCCGTAGCGCTTGTACAGCTCAAACATGTAGCGCATCGGTGACTCGTGCAGCGCTCGTTCGTCGCCGAAGTGCATGTACGCCGTCATCATCTTGGCGAACGGCATGCCCCAGTCGCCGAGGTGGTTGATGCCGTGGACCTCTGCGCCGAGGTGACGGTGGATTCGGCAGAGGGCGTTGCCGAGCACTGTGCTGCGCATGTGGCCTATGTGGAAAGGCTTGGCGATGTTCGGCGAGCTGAAGTCGATGCACACCACCTGCCCGTTGTCGCCGGCCGGCCCGTAGGGCGCGGCGTCCGCGCAGATCGCGGTCAGCACCTCTGCGGCCATCGCCGCCCGGCGGAACTTGAAGTTCACGAAGGGCCCTGCGGCCAGCGCTGACTCGATCACGTCGTCAGCCTCGATCTTCTCGACCAGCGCTGCGGCTACGGCCGGCGGCGCCTGCTTTATGAGCTTGGCTAGCTGGAACGCCCCCAGCGCGACGTCACCGTGGTCACGGTTCTTCGGCGGGCCGAGGCGTACGAGGCCGTCGGCCGCGTCGCGGTCGAGGCCCATGTCGATTACGGCGGCGATCACTCGCTCGCGGAGATGTTGGTGCAGGTCGGTCACGGCGTTGATCCCGGCTCGGGGCAAGCAGGATAGCGAGGGCGGGCCCCGGAGTGACCAGTTACCGGGGACTTCTGCGGTCGCTCGCGGTCCTGGTGTCCCTGAGCGCGGCTGCCCGCTTTTCGCGCGCTGCGAGCGGCGCCGGCGGCGCGGGCTCCCGCTAGTGCGCGAGCCCGGTGGACTTCTGAGCGGCGCCGATGATGATTACGGTCGATGCCGTCTTTACGCGTTGTCCCCCTGATCCTCACCAGCGTCGGCCTGCTGGCGGCGCAGGAGCCGACGTGGTCGGGAGAGGTCGCTGCGATCGTTTACCGCTCGTGCACGCCGTGTCATCGCCCTGGCCAACCGGCGCCGTTCTCTCTCGGCACCTATGAGCAGGTCTACAAGAAGCGAGCCTTCGTCGTCGAGGTGGTGGAGTCAGGCTACATGCCGCCGTGGCAGCCGACTCACGGTGATTTCGTTGGTGACCGCCGCATGTCTGCGCCTGACTTGGCGACGTTAAAGGCGTGGGCGGCGTCCGGCGCGCCGCGCGGCGACCCTGCCGAGGCGCCGTCGCCGCCGCGTTACGCGTCAAGCTGGCAGCTTGGCGCGCCTGATCTCGTTGTTCAGATGGAGGACGTGCTCGAGGTGCCCGCTTCAGGGCCTGACATCGTGCGCAACTTCGTGGTGCCGGTGCCGCTCGAAGAGCTGCGTTATGTCGCTGCGGTCGAGATCTTGCCAGGCAACGCCGCGGTGCACCACGCGGTGCTAGGCGTCGACCGGACACGGCTGTCACGACAGGCAGACGCGCGTGATCAATCTCCAGGGTTTCCGGGGATGACGCTGGGCGCCGCCGCGCCGCCGGACGGGCACTTCCTTGGTTGGACCCCTGGCAAGAGCGTGCGACGCAGTCCAGACGGGATGTCTTGGCGGCTTTACCCTGGCGACGACTTCGTAATTCAGCTGCACGCGGTGCCCGTCGGCAAGGCGGAGCGGGTCCAGCCTCGGATCGGCGTCTGGTTCACGGACCAGGCGATGCGTCAGCCATACGAGCTCGCGATGTTGTTCTCTGAAGAGATCGACATCGCGCCCGGAGACACCGAGTTTGTCGCTCGGGATCACCTCGTGCTGCCGGTGCCCGTGGAGCTGCACGCGATCTATCCGCACGCGCACTACGTCTGCCGCAAGATGCGCGCTGTCGCGACGCTGCCGGATGGATCTTCGCGCACGTTGTTCGCGATCGACTCGTGGGACTTTGACTGGCAAGACGACTACCGATATCGGCAGCCGATCACGTTGCCGGCGGGCACGCGCGTCGCGATGGAGTATGTGTACGACAACAGCGACCGAAATGAGAACAACCCCTCGCGCCCGGTGCAGCGGGTCCGGTTCGGTCAAGACTCCGCTGACGAGATGGCGACGCTGACGCTCTCGCTGACGGTGCGGAACGCGGAAGAGCGAGCAGCGCTCGAGCTTGCTCGCGTCGACCGTGACCTGGAGAAGTTGCCGGAGGCGTGGAACTTGCTGATGCGTAAGTCTCAGTTGGAGCGCGCTCGTCGCAACTGGGTCATCGCGCGGCGGTGCATCGAGCGGGCGTGCCGAATCTCACCGGGGGCGCCCGATGTTTGGCACGAGCGCGGCCTGCTGGCAGAGTCGCAGCAACAGCTTGAGGCAGCTGAGCGAAACTATCTGCGGGCGCTTGAGGTTGATCCGGACCACGCGTTATCGCACATGCAGCTCGGCTCGATCTGCGGCCGCCGCGGCGACACCGAGGGCGCGCTCCGTCACTTCGGGGCGGCCTTGCGGGCTCTGCCCAGCGCTCCGGAGGCGCACCAGAACTTCGCGACCGCGAACTTCGCGTCGGGCCGCCTCGACCTCGCAGAGCGACATTATCGGATCGCGCTGCGGTTAGACGGCCGCTACTTCAACGCGCGCTTTAATCTCGGCCGGGTGTTGATGGCGAAGGGGCAGAGCGGCGCGGCGCGCCTTGAGCTCGAGCGCGCCGCGGAGCTGCGCCCTGGATCGCGAGCTGTCTCTGAGTTGCTGCAGCAGCTGGGTCGCGAGCGGCTGCGCTAGCGTGTGCGCGAGGGGGCGCGGAGCTCGATCTCGCTGATGCGGAGCTGCGGCCCCCAAGTCGCGATCCCCACGCGCGACTTGCCGTCGATCGGGCGAATGGGCGCTTGGTCGAACAGCGTTTGAGAGCCGAGGCGGACCGTTAGTCGGTCGGCCCAGTAGTGCAGCACCAGCGCGGTGGGCTTCTTCGGCGTCGTTTCGTACGGCACGACGTCGCTCTGGTAGACGAGTCGGTCGTAGCGCTCGATCTGCGCTTGGACGGTGTTGTCGCGGCGAGGGCTCAGGATCAAGGTCCATCCGGACAGCCCGTCACGCATTCCGTCGCCTTGGATGGTCACGCACAGCTTCGGCGCACGAGACGCCTCAGCGAGGTCCATCCGCAGCAAGAACGCACCGAGCTCCTTCGTGGCCTTCTCTGGGAGCCAGGCGAGGTTCGAGGGTGAGTCTTTCGGGAATCCAGGGCGCACGGTGTACTTCCGCCACTCGACGCCGCGGTTCGTTGACTCGCCCTCGATCGCTTTGTTCCGCACGCGCCATTTGCCGACGGTGCGATCCAGCTTGCGCACGGAGCCCTTGCTGCTGCCCTTGAGCTTGAGCCGTTGGCGCCAGCGCTTGCCGTCGGGGAACTCGATACGGTTCTCGACTTGCTTGGCAGGTTCTGCGTCCGTGATCCATCCAGGCAGCGGGGCGCCGTTACGCTGCGCGATCGCCAGCGTGCAGCCTGAGCTGTTGGCGCGGTTGCGGACCTTGAGCAGCAGCTTGTGACGTCCTGGCTGCAGCGGCAGCCGAAAGCGCGCCGCGTCGGGCAGGTTGACGGTCCAGTTGGGTCGCCAGGGCCCCAGGCCACGGCCGATGTTGGAGTACTTGCCGATCAGCTTGTCGTCGACGAACACGGTTACGTCGTCATCGCCGCGAACGTGCAGCCACGCATCAGCCTCTCGGTCGACGGTTACGTGCGTCAGCGCGTAGATCGCGCTGTTGTCCATGTAGGAAAAGTGGAACTTCAGCCACCCTGACGGCTCGACCGTGACCGGCTTGCGCCCGGGGCGCCGCCATGTCGGGTTGTTGTTGATGCTCTCGTAGCGTTTCTTCAGGTCGATCTCTAACTCGGGGGCGAAGCGGTAGGCGTCGGGGTCGACCCCGCGCTTTTTGAACGGGCCGATGACCCACCAATCTTTGACGACCCCGAGCTCGAACTCGTGGTCGCCAGGGTCCGCGCCCTCGCGCTTGAGTCGCCGCGCGGCGATGTCGCGAGGGACGGGCGATCCGGGCGCTTCTGATAGGCCGCTTAGCGAGCGTGACCGCTGAGCGGCGCGCTGCTCTTTGCGGATCGCCTCGAGGTCTTGTGTGAGCAGGGGCCAGCGAAACGACAGCAGGTCGTCGAACGCGGGCTCGCCGAACGCTGCGGTCAGGTGAAACGCGAACGCGCGGGCGAGCGTCGGCGTGCGGCCGTCTTGCACCTCACAGCCACGGTAGTCGCGGAAGAACTTGCGATATCGTTGCCACTCATAGCCGCCGCGCGCGGCCTTGCCGTGCGCCTGGATGAAGTGCAGCAGGAACCCGGCGCTCGGCCCGTAGTTGGGGATCCGCCAATACTCTAGGTCGCGCTCGAGGTAGTCACCCAAGAACGCCCGCCGCGCCGCGCCCATCGCGCCGCGCGCCTGCGCGACTTGGCCGAGTTCGTGATACGTGAACGCTGCAGCGAAGTCCGCGAGCCCCTCCCGGAAGCCTGGGTAGATCGGGTTGGTGTCGTCGACGCAGTGCGCGAGCTCGTGATAGAAGAGCCCTCCGTCGACCCGCTGCTTCTTCTTGTCGGGGTCGGCGCGGCCGATGTTGATGATCTTGCCGCCGCCGACGCCGCCGCCAAATTCCCAAAGCTCCTTAAAGTAGACGGTGACGCGGTCGCCTTGAGGGTTAGGCACGCGGCCGAACAGGTCGGTTTGGTATAGGTACGCGAGGTCGAACAGCAGCAGGCTGTCGTCTGGGATACCCCGCAGCAGTTTTTCTGGGCCGATCAGCACGAACCTGTGGCTGACTCGCTGAGATGTGCGCCCCCAGCATGGGTGCTGGAGCGCCGCGTCAGCCTCCTTGCGTTGGTCGGCAGGCACGTCTTTGAGCCAGGCGCGCTCGATCTCGCGGCGCGCGCGGGCGGCTTCTTCGCGCAGCTCCGGAGTGAACTCGATCGTGCGGATGAGTTCGCGGGCGATCGGTCGTCGCTGTCGATCGGAGCCGAGCTTTTGGCCAAACGCGAGGCGCGCGGCCTCGTCCTTATATTCATCGGCGAGCGCGTCGACCTCAGCCTGTTGTTCTTTGCTGATCGCGAACACCTGTTCAGCGATACCGTCGCGGTCTTTGGTCACGCGTCTCGCTTCGTCGAGCGCGCCGAGCACCGCCCGATCGGCGTCTTCTTGGAGCGCCCCGCCCACTTCGTCCAGCAACACCAGCGCTGCGAAAAGTCGGCCGCGATCAAACAGCCGGCCGGCGATTTGGCGGAGGTAGCGCGCGCGCTCGCCCTCGACGCGACGTCGCACGATGTCAGCCTCTTCGAATGACAGCGTTGGCGCTGGCATCTTGCCGACCTTCAGCAGGGCTTGTTGTAGCTCGCGCTTCAACGGGTAGCTGTCGGTGCGGCGGAAGGAGAACTCGAGCTGGTCCCACGCGGCGGGGGGGTCAGATTTGGCGAGCGCGAGGGCCTCGGTGATGGTCGCGGCGACGGACTCTGGGTTGACCTCGGCCTCGATCTCTGGGAAGCGGAACGTCGCCAGCTGGACTAACCCGCCGCTGGCGCGCCGCCTGCTGAGCGGCGGCAGCGGGTCTTCTTCGTCAGGGTCTAAGAAGCCGACGAGCACCCGCACTGCGCCGTTGGTCTTCGGCGTCAGGGGGAAGTAGAGCGGGAGCTGGTAGGCGACCTCTTGCTCGGGTTGCCAATCGGTCGTCGGCGTTGGCGGCGCGTGATCGCGGCGCTGGATTCGTTTGCCGCCAGAGTGCAGCTCCACCCTGACCGCGTAGGGCGCTCTTAGCTGGGCCTCGGAGGTGAAGCGTAGTCGCAGCGTAGCCCGACCCGTGGTGGCCAGGGCTTCCGTGACGACGTCTGCCTCAGCCTGAACCGGTAAGGATGACTGCGCAGGGAGACTGGCTGCGGCGATCGCGGCCAGGAGGCCTCCGGACATAGTGCGGGCGAGGTTGCGGCTCATTGGTCAGTCGTGCTGCCAGCCTAGTGGATTTGTGGGCCTGCTGCGCTGCGTGACTGCAGCAGTAGCAGCAGGCATGAGCGCTCACGCCGCTGAGCAGAGCGTTCGTTCGGCTGCTTATTGCCAGTTCTCCCACTGCTCGTAGGCCGCTGCGAGCTCGAGCTTGAGTCGAGCTTCGTCGGCTTGCAGGCCCTTCATCTTTTGCGCGCTCGCGTAGTTCTCGGGCTCAAGCATCGACGCCTGGACGGTCTCGATCGCGCCTTCGAGGTCCATGATCTTGGCTTCAAGACGCTCGAACATCAGCGGGTTGCGGATCTTGCCGGTCTCTCTCGCGAGCTTAGGCGCCGCGTCTGCGGCCGCCTTGTTGGCAGCTTGCTCTTTACGAGAGGCGTCTGCCGCGCGCGCGGCGGACCGCTCTTCGGCGAGGACGCGTTGACACTGTTCGAGGCCTTGATCAAACGCCCGCACGGCGCCGTGCTCGACCCAGAGCACGCGGTCAGCCACCTCTTCTACCAACTGACGGTCGTGCGTGATGAGCACGACCGTTCCAGGAAACTCTTTGAGGGCTTGCTCGAGGCCTTCGGTGCCGGCGACGTCGAGGTGGTTCGTCGGCTCGTCCATGCACAACAGGTCGAACTGCGCTCGCGTCATGCGCGCCAGCGCGAGGCGCTGCTTCTCGCCACCAGAGAGGTCTTGGACCGGCTTCTCGATCTCGTCGCCGATGAACAGGAACATCGCCAGGTGGTCGCGCAGCGCGCCGTCATCGACGGTGCGGTCGAGCTCGCGCAGGGCGTCGATCACGGTGCCCGACTGCGGCAGGTCGGTCTTTTCTTGACTGAAGAGACCGATCCTTAGGTTGTGGGCGTGCTTCAGTTTGCCGCCGGCTGGGAGGCCGTCCCTCGCGAGCAGCCGCAAGAGCGTCGTTTTACCGGCGCCGTTGCGCCCGAGCAGCGCCGTGACCTCACCAAACCAGACGCGGAACGCGCCGCCGTCGATCAGTTGCTTGTGGCCAGCGCAGACCTTTAGCCGCTCGGCTTCTATCGCGGCTTGTCCAAGCTGCCCACGGGTGGTCTGCCCGAAGGTCAGCTTCATCTGGGTACGCTTGCCTTTGGGCTTGCTGATCAACTGCAAGCGCTGCAGCCGCTTGAGTCGGCCCTTGGCCTGCGCGGTCTTTTGGCCGGCGATGTTGCGCCGGATAAAGTCCATCTCCTTAGCGACGAACTCGGCCTGGTTCTTGAACTGTCGCTGCTGCGCCAGCAGGGCTTGGTCTCGCTGTTTGCGGTAGGCGGAGAAGTTGCCCTTGTAGCGGTTCGCGACGCCGTCAGCGACTTCGACGATGGCGTCTGCCGCGCCGTCGAGGAAGCGGCGGTCGTGGCTGACGACGACGACCGCGCCGGGATAGCGCTTGACGAAGTCCTCGACGAACTCGATGCCTTGCAGGTCTAGGTGGTTGGTGGGTTCATCGAGGATCATCAGGTCCGCCGGCGTGGTCATCAGGAGGGCGAGTTGAACCCGGGACTTCTCGCCGCCGCTGAGCACCGAGATGTCCTTTTGTAGGTCGCCTTCAGGAAAGCCGATGCCGCTGAGGACCTTCTCTACCTGGTGTTTGCGGTCGTAGCCGCCACCCGCCTCGAAGGACGCTTGCAGCTCGCCGTAGCGGTGAAGCGCGTCGTCGTTGCCCTCCGCCATGCGCGCCTCGAGGTCGCGCATGCGGGCCTCAAGCGCGGCGTGCTCGCCCGTGCCCTGGTGAACGAACTGCTCAATCGTCACGCCCTTTGGCATCGCGGGCATTTGCGCCCCGTATGCGATGCGCAGCTGCCGCTTGCAGTTTCGTTTCCCGGAGTCGGCGTCATCGACGCCGGCTAAGATCCGAATCATCGTGGTCTTGCCTGCGCCGTTGTCCCCGACGACGCCGAGTCGGTCGCTCTCGTCGACGCGCAGCGACAACCCGTCGAGGACGGGGAAGTCGCCGAAGCGGCGCGTGATCTTCTCAAGGCTCACCAGGGTCATCGAGCCAAACAGGATAGCGAACGCTAGGCCTAGTCGCCTGCGTCGCGTCGCCGTGAACAGCCGGTCGTGGCGTAGCTCGCCGGGCGTGGATACGAATAGGGCATGCAACGAACGATCGTAGCTGCCCTCCTAGTCGGCGTGGTCTCCGGTCAGGCGCCGATCCGCTGGCTCGATCTCGACGGGGACGCGGCCCGCCAGGTCACCGTAAGGCAGGTGCCCGGGCGATACCTTGGTCACCCGACGACCCTCGTGCTGCCTGACGGCGTGACGATGCTGTGCGTGCATCCAGAAGGTCACGGCCGAGGTCCGATCGCGCTGCAGCGCAGCGCTGACGCCGGTCGCACGTGGTCTGGGCCCTTGCCGGTGCCCGAGAGCTGGGCCACGAGCAAGGAGACACCGACGATCTACCGGCTCGTCGATCCAGGCGACGGTTCGTCGCGGCTGGTGCTGTTCTCGGGGTTGTTCCCGATCCGGAGCAGCGTCTCTACCGACGCAGGCTTGAGCTGGACGCAGCTCTCGCCGATCGGGCCTCCAGGCGCGCCCTTCGGCGGGATCGTCGCGATGAGCAGCGTCGTCAAGCTCATCAACGGCGACTACGCCGCTTTCTTCCACGACGACGGCCGTTTTTTTCGAGGCTCAAATAAGCGCGATCACTTCTCGCTCTATCAGGCGCGCTCAAGCGACGGAGGGCAGACGTGGGGAGCGCCTAGGGTCATTTGGACCGGCGCGGACGTGGACCTCTGCGAGCCTGGGGTGATCCGGTCCCCTGACGGTCGACGTCTCGCGATGTTGCTGCGAGAGAACCGTAGACGGAAGAACAGCCACGTCATGTTCAGCGATGACGAGTGCGAGAGTTGGTCACAGCCGGTGGAGTTGCCCCGCAGCTTGACGGGCGACCGGCACGTCGGTCGCTACGGGCCGGACGGCAGGTTGTTGATCTCGTTCCGTGATATGGCCAAAGGCAGCCCGACGCGCGGTGATTGGGTCGCGTGGGTAGGCACGTTCGCGGACATCGTGAGCGGTAGAGAGGGTCAGTACCGTGTGCGTTTGTCGCGGAATTGGCGGGGCACGGACTGCGCGTATCCTGGCGTCGAGACGTTCTCAGACGGCACGTTCGTGGTCACCACCTATGGTCATTGGGAGCCGGGGGGCGCGCCGTTTATTCGGTCCGTTCGCCTCAAGCTCGATGACCTCGACGAGCTCGCGCAGGCGCCGGCGCCGGTGTTCTACAACGAGCCCGGCACTGTTCATCCGACGCCGCGGCCGGACGCGTGGTGGCGCAGGCGCGTCTCGCAACACCTCGAGCGCGCGCGCCGGGGCGGCGTCCGGATAGCCATGCTCGGCGACTCAATCACCCAGGGGTGGGCAGGTCGCGGCAAGGACGCGTGGGCGGAGCACTGGGCGCCGCGCGGTGCGATCAACTTGGGCGCGAGCGGCGACCGTACGCAGCATGTGTTGTGGCGCTTAGACCACGGCTTGTTGGACGCGCTGGCTGCAGAGGGTAACGACGTGCGCTGCGTGGCCGTAATGATCGGGACGAATAACAGCAACGGCGCAGATGCGAGCGCGCGTGAGATCGGCTTCGGGATCGAGGCTGTCGTGCGTCGGCTCCGCGCAGGGTTGCCGCGGGCGAAGGTGCTCTTACTTTCGGTGTTTCCGCGGGGCGAGGGTCCTAACGCGCAGCGCGAGAAGAACGCCGCCGCGAGCGCGCAGGCTGCCGCGGCGTTCGCTGGCGACCCGATGGTCGTGTGCCGCGATATCGGCGAGCGGTTTCTCGGTGACGGCGGCGCGCTGTCGAAGCAGGTCATGCCTGACCTGCTGCACCTCAGCGCTGCTGCGTATCGGACTTGGGCAGCGGCGATCGTTGATGACGTCGACGCGGCGCTTGCTGCACCGCGCTGAGCCGCGTGGCTACATGATGCGATATTCGACCGCGTGCCGCTTTCCCTCGCGCACGTACTCGACGAACACCCGGTTAGGTCGCGGCCGGCGCGCGAACTTCGTCGCGGCGTTGAGCAGCGTCTCTGCGCTGTCGACTGCGACGCCGTTGACGGTCGTGATGACCGCCTCTGGCGGGATCGCGAGCACCTTGAGCTCATCTGGCACGCGCGCGAGGCGGTACCCTGTGTACCACTCGCCGTCTTTGCCCTGACCGCGGAAGGGGTCGCCGATGCTCTGATCTTCGAGCGCCTTCACCGCGGCGGTCACGACTGCGTCGCGCTCTTCGCTGGGGAAGAGCTGAATGATGGCGTCGTTGACGTTACGGATCGGCGGGAAGAGGTGCTTGCTGGCTGTCTTGGCCCACGCGGCTAGCGCCGCCTCATCTTCAGGCGGCGCTGGCAGGTCTTCGGGCCCGATCACCTGGAACAACGCGGCGGCCTCGGCGCGGACCTTAGCGTCGCCGCTCCAGAGCAGCTGCGTGATGCGTGGCAGGCCGGGCTCGAGCCACGCGCTCGCGAGGTCGAGGCGGGCTTGGAACACCTCTTTCATGAACCAAAGCGCCTGCGCGTGGTCGATGGGTTCTTCTACGTCAAGCAGCTGGAAGAACGGCGTCATCCTTAGCTCGTGCAAGTGGTCTGAGTCGCGCGGTGAGCGTTGGATCCCGCGGGCTTTGGCTGCAGGAGAGCCGACCTCGGGCATGTTGGACAGCACCACCGCGCGCTCCTCTGCAGAGAGGTCGCCGAATCGGCGACTTAGGTGCGCGCGTACAAACTCGATGGCCTTCGGGAGCGCTCGCTCGCGGATTTCGCGCGTCGGCTCGCCTGGAATGTGGGAGATCAACTCCATCACGTAGCCGATGTTGTCGCAGTAAAAGGCAGCGAAGAACGCGATCCCGCGTTGGTCGCTGTTGCGGTGCAGCCTCATCATCTGCGCGAGCATGCCGGCGTCGAGGCCGATCGTCAGGACTCGGTCGTAGGCCTGCCGCCATGCGTCGTTGTCGACGATTTGCCGCCCTTTGTCGTCGAAGCTCGCGAGCTCTGGAGAGCGCTCTGCGATGGCCTTCATGACGCGCAGGTTGCGAAACAACTCGTCCGGCGGCGCGGTGAGGTCTGTTGGCGAGCGGAACGGCGACAGGATGTCGCGCTCGGGGTAGCCGCAGCTAACAGGCGCTTGGGCGCTGACCGGCGCGATGACGCACGTCATCGCCGCTGCGCAGAACAAGCTATAGGTGGCGACATTCATGGGGACGCCCAATAGTAGTCGTGGATCGGTGCCAGCGTAACGGCGGCAGCTCAGCCGCGGAGCCAGAGGAAGCCGACTTGTGCTAGACCAATCAGCACGCCGAGAACTCCGCCGAGCACCACGATTGACCGTAATTCTCGGCTGGCGACTTCGAGGATGAGTCGCTCCAGCTTGATGATTTCGAACGCGGCGACCTTCTTCTCGACCAGCGCCGGGACGTCGAGGCCTTCGCTCAGGCCTTTCTGGACCTCTTCGAGAACAGCGCCTCGGTGCTCCATGATGCTGTCGGTGATCGACTTCTTGATGTCCGCGATCCGGTCCTCCGTCAAGAAGCCGCCGATGAGCGGCAGGCTGCGGAGCTCTTGGATCTTCGGGCCGAGCCCGCGCTCGAGCACCTTGCCCAGGATCCCGCCGAAGTCGAGCTTGTTGAGGCTCTTGACCACGTCTTCTTGCTCGACCAAGTGTTCACCCACGACGCGGCCGATCGCCTTGGCGATCTCAGGTTGACGCCGCGCGATCAGGCCCTGCATTTTGAAGAACAGCAGCCGTCGCGGCTGGACTGGCCGGAAGATCATCTTCACGGCGAGCCAGTTGGTAGTAAGCCCGATCAGCCCGCCGATGGCAGGAATCGTGATCCAGGTCCAGAGGTCGGGAGTGAGCGGCATGGAGCGGCGAGAAGTATGAACACAGCGCCGGGCAGGCTCAACGACGTGGCCGATTGCAGCGTTGATTCCTCTCGCCCGATGGCCTGTGGATCAGGTCACTCGATGACCTTGCCGTCACGCCAAAGGTCGCGACGGGTCGCGTTGCCCTGGTTGTCGAAGTAGACCCATGGCCCGTGGCGCGCGCCGTCTCTGTAGGAGCCCTGCTCCATCTTTCGCCCGTTCTCGTAGTGGGCGGTGTAGCCCCCGGCTTCTTTTTCGTCGCGATAGGCGCCGATCAGCCGGGCCCTTCCGTTTGCGTGGAAATAGGAGACGCGCTCTCGGTAGCAATCGATCCGGAGTCCGTTCTGCACGCCAGCTTGGGCATAACGCCGAATCTCGTCCTGGCCCTGCTACCATCACGGACATGCTGTCGTTCGAGCAGATGATTCAGGCGGTCGATTCGCACACCGCAGGCGAGCCGACGCGGGTCGTGACGGGCGGCTTACCGCAGATCCGCGGCGCGACCATGGCTGAGAAGCGCGACGCGTTGAGGCGCGATTTCGACCACATCCGCAGGGCGTTGGTGCTTGAGCCCCGGGGCCACGACGCGGTGATCGTCGCATATCTATTGCCGCCTACGCGCGACGACGCGGACCTCGGCGTCGTGTTCGTCAACGACGCTGGCTACCTCGGAATGTGCGGCCACGGCTCGATCGGTCTGGCGACCACTGCGGTCGCGATGGGCATCGTCCCAGCGGTGGAGCCGTTCACGACGATTCGACTGGACACCACGGTCGGTCTCGTCGAGTGCAAGGTCCGGGTCGAGGGCGGCAAGGCGAAGAGCGTCACGATCACCAACGTGCCATCGTTTCTCTATCGGCAGCGGGTCACGGTGCCTGTTTGCGGGTTCGGCAAGGTCGCGGTCGACATCTCATACGGCGGTAACTGGTTTGGCTTCGTCGAGGCGGAGCAGCTCGGCCTGACCGTTGAGAAGGCGCACCTGCCGGTGTTGATGCAGGCCGCGACCGCGATTCGAGAGTCGCTGGTGCGCGAAGGCGTTCGGTGCGTGCACCCCGAGATCGGCACGGAAGACGTCGTTGACCACATCAAGCTGTTCGTCCCGCTTGACGGCGACCGACCCGGCTCGAGAGCGCTGACGCTCTGCCCGGGCACCGCCTATGATCGATCTCCCTGCGGCACGGGTACGTCGGCGAAGCTCGCGGTGCTGCACGCGAAGGGCGAGCTAGGCGTCGATGAGTGGTTCGATAGCGACAGCGTGCTCGGCACGCGGTTTGAGGCGCGCGTGCTCGGGACCACCAAAGTCGGCGAGTTTGACGCTGTGATCCCTGAGATCACCGGGTCGGCGTGGATCACGAGCATCGCGACCCACGTGATCGACCCCGACGACCCTTGCCGTTATGGGATCTGACTCGTCGCTACTGCGTCAGGTTCTCGTAGAGCCAAGTGAATGAGCTGCGCTGTGTCCGTGGTTTGAGCTCTCCGAGCTCATCCTGCGCTGGCGAGAGCTTCGCGGTGACCTCGGCGAGCTGCGGGCGGATCGCGTCGTAGGCTGCTGCGAAGGCCTCCGTTGCAGCCTCGCCCTCGAGGCCTTCCCGGGCCTTGTTGGCCTGCGCGATCAGCTCGTCATACGCGGCCTTGAGCGCTGCGACTTGAGCCTGCAAATGCGCGACGCGATCGCTTTCTGCGGGGGTTAGCTTGCGCGGCTCGGGTTCCCATATGGAGTAGCCGCCAACCAGCAGGTCGAGGTCGCCGTCGCCGTCGATGTCCACCGGCTCGTGGTAGAGGCCGTAGTCGGGTTGTCGCGCGCTGCCGCGCGCGTCCTTCTTGCGTGCTGGGATCAGCGTGACCGCAGCGCCAAACGCTGCTTGGCCGGAGGCGCGTTGGTCCAGGTAGACGCTGACGCTGCCGCCGCTGTCTGGGCCGTTAGCTTCGTCCATGCCGCTGATCATGAGATCTAGCGCGCCATCGCCGTCCCAATCGACAGCGCGGATCGTCCCGACCGTGCCCGGAACTCGCATCGGTACGCCCGCAGCGAGGACCACCTCATTTTGCGTCGCGAACTGCGGCGCCGCGTCGCTGCCTTCGTTTCGCCTCACGTACACGTACCCGCCTCTGTGATCGCCGAGCACGAGGTCGTTGTCGCCGTCGCGATCGTAATCAAACGCGATCGCTGAGGTCAGGTGACCGACCGCGGGGGCGCCTCCCTCGGGGTCACACCGGTCCGTCTCATCCCACTTCTTCTCGTCGAAGTTCCACCAGGCGTTCATGACGATGCGTCGACCCTCTCTATCGAGGATCTCGACCGGCTGCAGGAACCCCTCGCGATCTTGATCGTAGTAACTGACGTGCGGGGACCCGTCGTAGATGCCGCAGACGATGTCGTCGTCGCCGTCGCCGTCAAAGTCCACGAACTGTGGACTCATGCCGATGCATCACCAGTTGCCGAAGTCGAGGATCTTGCCCTCGACGTCCTTGAGCTTCTGCTCTGCAGCGAGCGAGCCGTCGGCGCGTCGACTGGCGAAGGTGAGGTGGCCACGCAGATCACCTACGATGACGTCGAGGTCCCCGTCGTGGTCTAGATCGTAAGCCGCCGGCGATGGATACAAGCGACCTTTGCCGCAGGCTTTGTCGCCGGCCTTGAGGATCACAGGGTCCGCGAAGTGCGCGCTTTGTCCGGTCGCGAGCGAGAGGAGGGTCGCGCTGCAGGCAAGCGCGATCAGCTGGCGGTGGTAGGTCATCGGTGAGCTCCTAGTGCCATCTCAGGATAGCAGTATTTGGCGCGCGGCGCGTAGAGCTCGCACCTACTTGGCGTGGCGTGGTCTCGCAGCGGCGGCGGGTTATCCTCCTCAGCTATGCGGTGGCTGAGTTTGGCGGTGATGAGCATGACGAGCTGTATCGGCTTTCACCCGCGCGGTGAAGACTGGTCCCAGCGTGATGAGCCGGCGTCTGCGGCATCGGGGGCACCTCAGCGCGCGCGCGACACCGTCCGACCATCAGCTTGGCAGACGATCGGCTACAGCCACCAAGGGCGGCCGCTGCGCATCCGAAGGATCGGTGCCGGGCCGCGGCGAGTGATTTGGATCGGCGGGATCCACGGCAATGAGCGCGAGGGCGTGGTGTCGACTGCCGAGCTCCCGACGGCGCTCGCAGCGCTAGGTGGCGCGCTTGACGAGGTGACGTTGACGATCCTCGAAGATGTCAACCCTGACGGCACCGCGGCGAACACCCGCGGCAATGCCCGCGGCGTCGACCTCAACCGTAACTATCCAGCCTCCAACTTCCTGCCAGGCGAGCGCTATGGTCAGCGCCCGCTCGACCAGCCAGAGGCTAAAGCGTTGCATGACCTGGTGCGGGCAGAGCGGCCGGACCTCGTGATCGTCGCGCACAGTTGGCGGAATGATCACTTCATCAACTATGACGGCCCGGCCGTCCGCTATGCGGAGCTCTTCTCACGCCACTCTGGCTACCGGGTCAAGCCGTCTGACAAGATCCATCCGACGCCTGGGTCGCTCGGCTCTTGGGTCGGCCGCAAGTTGCAGATCCCGATCCTGACGCTTGAGCACGAGCGCGGCTCGGATCCTTGGAGGTGTTGGGTGGCGACGCGTAAGGCGATCTTGTCGGTGATCGTGACTGGCTAGTCACGCTGCTATCCGCCGCGGGTGTGCATCTCGAGGTGCGGGTTGTCTCGCATCGACGCAGCCGCCGCCAGGACGCCGCGATCGGCCACGCCTGCGCGGACCTCGGCGCCGCGGTCCGTTCGGTTGCCCCAGCCTTGGCGCAGCGCCTGCCGCAGCTCGTCGTCGGAGGCCCCGCTCCTCAGCATCCTGCGTAGATCCGTGCCGCGCTCGGCGTAGAGGCACGTGAACCACATCCCGTCTGCGGTGAGCCTGGCTCGATCACAGCTGGCGCAGAAAGGCTGCGTGACCGAACTGATGACCCCAAAGGTAGTGCCGTCGGGCAGCGTGAAGCGCTCGGCCGGGGCGCTGTCTGATCGCGGGATCGCTGAGACCTCGCCGAAGTGCTCGCCGATCAGCTCGAGGATGCGCGCGCGAGAGACGACGCGAGCCATGCGCCATCTGGTCGCGCCTCCGACGTCCATGTATTCGATGAACCTGACCTCTGCTTTGACGGATTGCGCGTATTTGATCAGCCGCGGCAGCTCGTGTTCGTTGACCCCTGCGATGACGACCGTGTCGATTTTGGTGCCCGTGAAGCCGGCGCCCTCGGCCGCTTCGATGCCGCTAAGCACCTGGCTGAGGCTGTCTCGCCGCGTCAGCAATGAGAACGTCTGCGGGTCGAGCGAGTCGAGGCTAATCGTCAGCCGCCTGAGGCCTGCGTCCCTTAGCTCGGCGGCGTGCTTTTTGAGCAGCACGCCGTTGGTCGTCATCGCGAGGTCCGATAGGCGGCGGGATGCCAGCATCTCGATCAGCTTGGGGAGCTCTCGCCGCAGGAGGGGCTCTCCCCCGGTGATGCGGACCTTGTCGACGCCCGCTTCGACGAAGACGTCAACCAGTCGCAGCGTCTCTTCGAAAGTGAGGACGTTGGATTTCGGCAGCCACGTGTAGTCCTCCTCGGGCATGCAGTAGTTGCATCGGAGGTTGCAGCGGTCGGTGACGGACAAGCGCAGGTTGCGCATCGGCCGTCCGAGACGATCGGGTGCAGCGGACATGTCGGTCCTCTGAGGATAGCAGCACCGCGCCGCTTGTGAACGCACATGGCCTCAGTCTGGCAGCCGCTTGGCCTTGGCGCGCAGCCGCGCGATGCGTCGCGGCGACGCTGGGGTGTTGGTCTGCGGGTTGATCGGAGGGGTGTCTAGCTCAAGGATCCGCTGCAACGCCGCTGCCACGGCGTGACGTGTATGAGGCGGCGTGCGTTGGTCGGCGAGGAGGTCGAGCAGCACGATCGCGACGTCCTGACGCGGCTTGCGGACCAGCGCTTCCCACAGAGCGTCTGGGATTGGCTGCTGGCGCAGCGCGGCGGCCAGCTGTGCCCCGGCCTTCCGGACGAGGTACCGCGACCTCGTGTCACGGCGCCCTCGTCGCGCGGCGACGTCGCGCATGGCCTCGTCGATGTCTTGGTCAAATTGTTGGCCGAAAGCGAGCGTCAGGACGCGCTGCATGATCTGGCTGTGGTTGCCGATGGGCTCACAGACGCCGTTCCCTCGCTTGGCGATGCGCCGGAATTGTTCGTGCGTATCGCGACCAGCGCGATCCGGGTTCGTGATGAGCGTGTGCACGACGGAGCGCTGGTCTTTGGTGAATTGCTGGACGTCGCGGAGCAGCCCCCCCAGGTCGCGTTTGTGCGTCGGGGCGTCGCCGGCTACGACCACCACGCGTTGCGAGCGTGGTCGCCACTTTTGCTCCATCGCGACCTTCAAGCCGGCGCGCACAGCTTCCGGCCGGTCGCCGCCGCCGGCAGCGTTGACGTATTGGACGAAGTTGCTGACGCGCCAGGGGTCTTGCGCGAGCGGCACCGCGCGCACCAGGTATTCTTCTTTGTCGCCGTGGTCGCGGTAGGTGACGAGCCCGACGCGGGCGCTGGGCACGAGCGCCCGAAGGACGCCGCACATCTCGACGATCGTAGACTTTGTCTCATGGATCGTCTGCGTCATCGAGCCGGTGCTGTCGAAGACGAACACGATCTCTAGCCCGCTCGTTTGCAGCTCAGCGACCTTTTCTTTGAAGCTGCTGGACCCCCTGATGCCTTCGACGTTGGCGGCATCGCCGCTTTGTGTGTTGTCGCGGAGCCTCTTTCGCGTAGTCAGCGTTGGGTTCTCGCGAGGGTGGACGGGCGGCAGCGTCGGCCGGTCGAGGATCGAGAGCGCCTCGTCTTCTTCGAGGGGGTCCGGATCCTCTATGAGGCTCTGCTGGTCGTCTTCGATGACGATCTCGGGTGGTGATGGCGGGTTGTCGCCTGCCAGAGTGCTCGCTGAGATGTCGACGTTGAAAGCGGCGACTGTGTTGCCAGCGCCGCGCTGCTTCGGCAGCAGGATGGCCATCAGGAGGATCAAGACGGCGTGGAGTAACACGGATAATGCCAGCCACGGCGCCTCGCGAAGGCTGTTGCCGACGGCCTCAGCGAAGGTTCGCTCTTGGTGCCGAAGCGCCGCTGCAGCGCCCCTGATCCTAATGTTGCGCCGCTCCCCGGCGGCCACGCGCATCGCAGCGATCGGTATCAGCGCGGCGTTGCCGTCATCGGCGGTGACCACGATGATCTCGCCAGCGATTGCGATTCGGTCGCCGACCTTTAGCTGCGCGGCGCCGACCTGGACCTCGTTGTGGAGCAATCCGGTCGGGCTTCCGAGGTCGAAGAGCGTGACACTTTCGGATGCTACGCAGAGGCGCGCGTGCTGCGGCGCCGCTCCGGCGATCCGGAGGTCGCACTCGTTGGAGCTGCCGAGCAGATAGTCCCGACCTGGTTCGAGCGCGTGGCTTTGTCCGCCGAATCGCAGGGCCAGCAGCTGTTCACTCGGTTCCACAGCGCACCTTTTTATCGTTTATTCGGTCCAGGTGTCGCAGTTGCACCTGAGAGCCTGGCCTGGGACCATCGGGGCGACATGAGTCTTCGTATTATCGGTGGTGAGTACGGTGGGCGCTCCCTCAAGACAGTGCGGGGCCTCGGCACTCGTCCCCTGCTCGGGCAGGTCCGAGAAGCGCTCTTCAACATCTTGGGAGCGCGGATCGAGGGCGCTTTTGTCTGGGACCTCTTCGCGGGGACCGGCGCCTCGGGCCTGGAGTCCCTCTCTCGCGGCGCTGAGCGGGTCTTGTTCGTTGAGAAGAACGGCAAGGTCATCGACGTGTTGCGCAGCAACTTAGGGTTGCTCGGCGAGGACGCAGAGGACCGCGCCGTGGTGATACGCGCTGACGCGTGGGATCCTCCGGTGATCCATCGCCCGATCTTCGGCGCTGCTCGTGAGGACGAGGCAGACGACGCCCCTAACGACGTCGAAGTCTCACCCGACGTGATCTTTCTGGACCCTCCGTATGCGATGGTCGCTGAGGACCCCGTCAAGTCGATGGCTCGCGCGCGGCGGCTGCTCGACCGCGTCGCGGACGGCGGCTGCCTGCTGTTTCACTTCGAGAGCGGCGTCCTCGATGAGGATGACTTTGACGAGGACCTCGACGTCGACCTGCGTGAATGGGGGTCGAGCGTCATCGCGATGATCTGGCGAAAGGGGCAAGCCCCGGAGGCTGTCTACAAGCGGCTAGAGAAGGCGCGCGCGAAGAGCGGCGAAGCTGAGGAATAAGCTCAGCTCTGCGTCACTTGCCGATGACCACTTTGAGCGCGTTGCTGATTCCCTGATACGGCAGCTCGGCGTCGGGGAGGAGCTCGATCACCATCGCTTGAACGTGGACCTCGTCCCCGAGCACCTGATTTGAGAAGTGGCTCAAAGGCATCGGGATGTCGGTCGTCAGCATCTTCGCCGGCAGGACCCATGTCATGAGGATCCGGTTTGAGTCGATGGACTCGTGACATTTGTCCTGTGTGGATGGCGGCAGCGCCGAGAGCTGGTCGGCCTGGCCAGCGGCAGCGCTCAGCGCGACGAGGACGAACTCCCCGTAGACCCCGGTTGTGTGGTCGAGCGCGAAGCCGAACGTTTCCGAGCCGTATCGGGGTGCCGCCGTCGCGCGGAGCTCAGGGAGGCCCAAGAGGTGATTGCCGGGCAGAGCGCAGGCGTTGCCGTAGCTCTCTACGTAAGCGACCGCGGGCTCTGAGGCTCGTGACGTCGTCGGCGCGCCGCCAGGGCCATCCTTTTCGCTGCTCGGAGCTGCGCCGATGGCCGCGAGATCGCTGGCGAGGACATGATCATTCGCCGGCGCGTCGTCGGCGCTTCGCGGGGACCAGGCCGGCAACGCCTTGTCGCGAAGGCCTTTGACGGCGGCCGGTTGTCTGCGGGTCTCGGCGTCGACGATGGGCTGGTAGACCTGCTGATTCGCGCTTTCTGAGCTGCTAAGGAGCGCCGCGACCAGCAGGACTACGATCTGTCGGGTTGTCGGAATCATCGGCATGTCGTTGCGAGCGCTGTTGCGATTGTCGTCACATCGGCAGCGCGGCAGCTGACCTCAAGCGGTTTCATGCGCGCGCGTTGCCGTGGGATGCTCCCTGCGCTCGCACCGCCATGGGCGTGGTCGACGTGTTCCTGTTCGGGACGGCGTCTACCGCGAGCCGTCAAGCCGGAGGGGCGTTTGATCCGATAGAGCCGGAGCGCGCCGCCCTGCGCATACCTACCGGAGACGGGAGCAACGACTTGACCAGCAGCAATCTAGACGTCGACCGCATCGTCGAGCAGCTAATGCATGGCGACCTCACGAAGGAGCAGCGCCTGGTGTTCTTGCGCGAATTGGCGCGGTCGGATGATGACATGCCCGATGAGGTGGTAGAGGCGGCCCTGCGGAAGCTGATGGATCGCGTTGATGATTGACCGCGGCCAGCGCTGAACCGATAGACCAAGAGGAATTGCCATGAGAACTGCACTGCTTATTTCGTGCCTGATCGGAGTCAAAGCGCTGCCAGCGCAGGGCGCCGAGTTCGGCAACCCTGTCCAGACAACCGTCGAGGCGATGCGCGCCAACCCGGACGCTTATCACAACGTGAAGGTGCAGTTCACGGCGCAGTTCGCGTCGCTCGGGCGTATCTCGAACCCTTTCTTCACGAAGTTTACGCCGACGGAGTACACGAACTTCTACGTGTGGGGCGACGACCAGGAGATCTGGAAAGAGCCCTCCTATAACGACGTGTTCGGGATGTTGTTCTTGAGCAAGTCCAACCCGCAGCTTGACCAGCTCTACACCCTGCCGCTCTACAAGCGAGTCAAGTGCACGGGCGTCGTCCGCAACACGTTCCAGAGCATCCCGTGGGTCGAGGTGCTAGAGTTCGAGCAGCTCGGGCCGCAGGTCGACACAGCGGTGCTCACGCACCTGCACCGCGGCGAGAAGTTGATGGGGCAGCGCCTGTGGCAGCGCGCTGTCGCGGAGCTCTCGCTCGCCCCCGGCAAGGGCGTGCCGCCGGCAGTCGCTCGCGCAGCGCATAAAAACTTAGGCGTCTGTTTCTTGCGGATGGGCGAGGCTCGCGCGGCGACCAGCCACCTCCAATCGGCGGCCACGCTCACTGCCGGCCGCGACTTTGAGCTTGAGAAGCTGCTCGCAACGGCCCAAGACCAACCGTCGGCGGGGCTCGATCGCACGGTTGACTCGTCAGCCCTGCGGGACTGCGAGCGGCCGATGTGGGAGGCCTTCCGAGGCGTCGCCGCATCGCCAGCAGCGACGCGCGTGCTGTTACGCTGAGCGGCCGCTGAAAATCAGGCCGCCTGCGGGCATTCTCATAGGCGCAAGAGTTTATGAGCAAGACCGCCGCAGCCCCCGAACACACCTCGCCTGCCTTACGCGGCCCGTTTCGGCTCGCGATCGTCATGTTGTGCGTGACCACGACGACGATCCTGTGGGGCGCGCTGACGACGAGCACGGGCTCAGGCATGGCGTATGCCGATTGGCCGCTATCGGACGGGCAGTTTATGCCCGAGAGCAGCTACACCCAGATCCCGCACTTCCTCGAGCACTTTCACCGGCTGCTGGCTTCTAGCGCGGGGCTGATCGCGCTGAGCTTGTGGCTCTGGTTGGCATTTGGCGTTCGAGCAGACCGTCGCGCGACCCGGACGGCCTTCTTGGGGGGCTGCCTTGTCTTGACCCAGGGTGTCATCGGGGGCACCGGAGTCCTGAAGGGCCTCCCTGCCGTCACCTCGGTGACGCACGGCACGGTGGCGCAGTTGATCTTGGCGGTGTTCGGGTGGCTCACTTACCAGTTATCGAGCCGCTACCGCATGACGGAGGTCGCCTCCGACGTCGCGCCTGGGACAGGGCGCAAGTTGCTGATCTTCGCGCTGGTCGTCGTGGTGCTCCAGACCCTCGTCGGTGCCGTCGCCCGTCATACGAACAACAGCCACGCATTGTGGACACACGTGGGCAATGCCTTCATCGTGTTCATCGTGATGACTATCGCCACGGCGTTCGCGCTCGGGAAACTCGGAAATACGCGCGGCATCAAGGGACTCGCGAAGACGATCGTAGGCTTGTTGATCCTGCAGATCGTCCTGGGTTTCGTCGCGCTGGCGATCCGTAACGACGCCGGTAAGTCGGCTGAGAACGTAGAGCGACTCGGCGCGGCGATCACGATTTCGTTCCACGTGTTGATGGGCGCTGTTTTGACCGTGTTGATCGCGGTCCTCGCCGCTCACGTCTTCCGGGCGACTCGCCGCCTGGGGACCGCATGAACGCCGCGAGCGGCGGCAAGCTGCGCTCCTACTGGGAGCTGAGTAAGCCCCGATTGTCGGCGCTCGCAGTCTTCGCGGTCGTGGCCGGAGTGTTCATGGCGTGGCCGTCGAAGACGTCCTCTCCGCCGTTGGACCTGTTGCTCTACACGACGCTCGGGACCTTCCTCGCGGCGGCTGGCGCTGGCGCGCTGAACATGTATCGCGAGCGCGACTTGGACCCGTTGATGAAGCGGACACAGGACCGCCCGCTGCCCAGCGGGCGGCTTGAGCCCGCTGATGTTCTGAGGTTCGGGGTTTTGACGTCCATCGCTGGGGTGACGCTGGTTTTGTTTGGTGCGAGCCCTCTGGCGCCAGATGGCTCCATGCCTGGTGGCGTGCTGAATTGGACGGCTGCCGGGCTCAGCGCCCTGATCGTGCTCAGCTATGTGCTCGTCTACACGCCGATGAAGACGCGCACCCCTTTAAATACGTTGGTGGGCGCGGTGCCTGGGGCGCTCCCGCCGGTCGTCGGTCACGCCGCTGTAGTCGGCGAGTTGGCGATGCCACAGCTGGTGCTGTTCGCGATCTTGTTTTGTTGGCAGATCCCGCACTTTCTGGCGATCGCGTGGCGTTATCGAGAAGACTACGCTCGCGCTGGCATGCGTATGTTGGTGGTGATGGACCCGACCGGGCGGCGCACGGGCTCGACCATGCTGCTCTATGTCGCTGGCCTAGGGATCGCGAGCATGATTCCATATGTGACCCAGATGTGTGACGGGCGCTACGCGGTCGCGGCAGTTCTGCTCGAACTTCTCTTTTTCGTCCCTACGCTGTTCGCGGCGCTCAGCCGAAGTGATGTCGCGATGCGCATGACCTTCATCATGTCGATCATCTACCTCCCCTTGTTGTTCACAGTCATGGTTTGGACGCGTAAATGACCGAGTCAACCGCAGTCCATGCCTCGGGTGTGCAGTTTGCCTACGGCGAACGTGAGGCGCTCTGTGGGGTCGACTTCGAGGTGCGACACGGCGCCTCGTTTGGCTTCCTCGGCCCCAACGGCTCTGGCAAGTCGACGCTCTTCAAGTTGCTGTCGACGCTGGTGCCGCTGCAGCGCGGTGCGGTGTCCATCTTAGGTCACAGCCTCGCCCTCGAGGCCGCGTCGATCCGGCGCCGCATCGGCGTGGTGTTCCAGTCTCCAGCGGTCGACAAGAAGTTGACCGTGCAAGAGAACCTGCGCTACGGCGGTCTCATGCTCGGCCTCGGCGGCGCGGCCCTTCTATCGCGCATCGACGCCTGCCTCGAGGCCGCAGATCTCTCCGATCGCCGTAAGGACAACGTCGAAGACTTGTCGGGCGGCCTGCGGCGACGGGTTGAGATCGCTAAGTGTCTGCTGTCTGAGCCTGAGCTGGTCTTGCTCGACGAAGCGAGCACGGGGCTCGACCCGGCCGCGCGCCGAGAGATGTGGAAGGTGCTGCGGTCTCAGGAGGGCTTGACGGTGCTCTTTACGACGCACCTCATGGAAGAGGCGGTCGAAGCCGACCGGCTAATGCTGCTCGATGAGGGCCGCGTCGTTGCGCATGGTCGTCCAGGGGAGCTGATGGAGGAGGTCGGCGGTCAGGTGATCGAGATCGAGTCCGCTGCGGCCCAAGAGCTGCAAGCCCAGCTGCAGGCTGACCTCTCAGTAGAGGCGACGCTGCTCGACCAGACGCTTCGGATCGACGGTGAGAACGTGCACGAGCTCGTGCCCGAGATCATGAAGCGCTGGGGCGATCGCGTGCGCCGACTGCAGCTGGCGCACCCATCGCTGGAGGACGTGTTCTTGCACCGCACCGGTAAGCGCTTCGTGGTGACGGCTCCCGAAGAGCCGAAGAAGAAGCGGAGGCGTCGATGATGAAGGCAGTCTTCTCGTTGTGGCATCGGGAGATCGTGCGCTTCCTGCGCGACCGGTCTCGTCTGACCGGTTCGCTGATGCAGCCGATCATCTTTTGGCTGATGTTCAGCGGCGCGCTGAATACGTCGGTCCAGTTCGGCGGCATGGAGAGCTACAGCGAGTACTTCTTCAGCGGCACGCTGTCGATGATCACGCTGTTCACGGCGATCTTCGCGACGATCACGGTGATCGAGGACCGCAAGGAGGGTTTCCTCCAGGGCGTCTTGGTCTCCCCTGTCCCGCGAGCGGCGATCGCGCTGGGCAAGATCCTCGGGGGCGCGAGCCTCGGCCTCGGCCTCGCCGTGGTCTTCTTGGCGCTCGCGCCGTTTGCGGGGATCTCGCTGGGGTTCAGCAACGTCATGATGGGGCTCGGCGTACTCGCGCTGCTCGCGGTCGCGGTCACAGGGCTCGGCTTCGTGCTCGCGTGGTCGATGGACAGCGCGGCGGGCTACCACAGCATCATGATGTTGTTCTTGATGCCGATGCTGTTGCTCTCTGGCGCCTTCTTCCCGATCGAGCAGGCGCACTGGCTCATCAGCTGGATTCGTCACATCAACCCGATGACTTACGGACTCGGCGCGCTGCGTCACGCGTTACACGGCGTTGCGCCGGGCTGTCCAACCTTCACCATCTGCATGGTCGGGACGACGGTGTTCGCGGTCGCGACCTTCGCTCTCGGGACCTATGTCGTGACTCGTCGTAGCGCCCGCGACGCTGCCTGAGCCCATGGATCGTTCAAGGGACTTTGCCAACGTGGAGCCTGGCGGCTTCGACTTCCGCGTGCTCGCGGACGTCGACGCGGCCCTCAACGGGGCGGCGTTTGTGCTCATCTGCGCTGGCTTGATCGCGATCAAGCGAGGCAACGTCGCGCTCCACAAGAAGCTGATGCTCTCTGCGGTGGTGACCTCTGCGGTGTTCCTAGCCTGCTACCTGACGTATCACGCGACCTGCGATTCGGTGAAGTTCCAAGGCCAGGGCGCCATCCGCCCCGTCTATTTCACGCTGCTGATCTCGCACATCATCCTCGCGGCGGTGCAGGTGCCGATGATCTTGCGCACGGTCTATCTCGGGCTGAAAGACCGCCGAGAGGCTCACAAGAGGTGGGCGAAGGTCACGACGCCGATTTGGCTCTACGTGTCGATCACGGGCGTCATCATCTACTACATGCTCTATCACATGTAGCCGCCGTGCGGCTGCGGGCCGCGCCGCTCGCCGCCGAGGACGACTCGGCGGCGAGCGGGGCCCGCGGCGGATCAGTTGCCGACGAGCGCGCGGCCGGCGCCAGAGAGGACCAGGCCGGCGGGGTTGACGGCGTCGAGCACGCACCACTGGTGGAACACCTCGGTGCCCACGAGCGCGCCGTTGTTCGGCACGTTGAAGACGACGGTGGCGCCGCTGGTCGGCCGGGCGATGAGCACGGCTGGATCGACCAGCAGGTTACACCCGGGCGCGCCGGGGAGCGCCGCGGGCAGCGAGCCGCCGCTCCATGTCGTGTTCGAGAGGCCTGAAGCCAGGACCGCGAACGTGCTCGGCGCCGCGTCCGAGAGCGTCACCGTGTAGCTGCCGTTGAGCTGCGGCACGCCGTTGTTCCCGAGCGCGGGCGTGAGGCTGTTTGAGCCGATGCAGTTTACGCGGTAGGCGGGAGCGGTGATCAAGCCCGACTGGGTCCACGCGGCCGGGCCGTTGACCGGGTCACGGTAGAAGCCGACGCCAGCAGCGCCAGCCGTCATCGTGCAGACGTAGACGTTCTGCGCGATGGTCTCGTAGCCGACGTAGAACACGCCGTTGACGGTCACGGGCGCGCTGAAGGTCGCCGTGTAGAACTGCTGCGTCGCTCCGATCGTGATGTTGGTGCTCGCGATCGGCGTCGCCGACGGGAAGCCGTTGACGTCGCTGTAGATGCGCGCTGCGACGGTCTGGTTGCCGCCGATGGAGGCGCCCAGAATGTCGAAGCCGGTGACGCTGAGCGCCCCCGAGTTGTTGACTCGGTAGGTGTATTCGTTGTCGCGCAGGTCTCCAGTCAGCGTGCCGCCGTTGGGGTTCAGCTGCGGGCAGCTGATCGGTGTCGAGACCGAGCCGGGGCAGCCGGCGCCGAACGTCGAGAAGATCGCCGAGCCGCCGCAGTCGACGTCATCGACGCGGAAGGCGTCGAGCGCCGCTTCGGTGACGAACGTGTTCGGGTTGTCGGTGGCCGAGAAGCGCATCGCGAACTGGCCCGGGTTGGCGAACAAGGAGCCGACGTCGATCGTGCGTGTCTCCCAGCCGGCGGTGCCGGTCAGAGTCTCGACGGTCGCCCAGCTGGCGCCGCCGTTGTTCGACGCGCTGATCGTCATCGGGTTGGTGCCGTTCGTGTCGTACCAGATCGCGAAGCTGACCTGCGCGGCGCTGGAGTTAGACAGGTCGATCGTCTCCGTGGTGAGCACGGTCGGGCCGCCGTCGACGTCTTCGTTCGCGGCGTTGCCGGTGACGTAGCACTGGCCGCTGCCGTCGAAGTCTTGCGCGGGGCCGCGCGGATCAGCGGGCGTCGCGCGGACCCAGGCGCCGGTGGTGATCGCCGTGTTGACGATGCTCCAGCCGGGAGGGTTCGTGTTGAAGTCGTAGTCACGGATCGTCAGCAGCTGCTGCGCGACTGGGCATGAATACGCCGAGGCAGGCGCGCTGCTCGGGCTGGTGTATTGGCTGTTGTCGACGCCGGTGGCGCTCACGTAGAAGGTCGCGGTCTCGCCGCACGACATGCTCGGGAACGTGACGTCGTAGGTCGTGTTGTTGATGACCGTCGGGATGACCTGCTGGTACGCGCCGCCCGTCGAGTAGTTGAGGCGGAAGGTCGAGGGTTGCACGGCCACGGGGCCGGTGGTGTTGACGCGCAGCGTCGTCGTGCCGCCTGGGTCGATCAGGCTCGGCAGCCCGTTCGGGAACGCGAACTCGACAGACGGGCAGTCGCAGACGCCTTGCGGGCTAGCGAGCGCGGTTTGCAGGGCGGTGTGGTTTGCGCCGGTGCCCGCGTTGGAGCCGCCGGCCGACGTGCAGCCGCCGTGCGTGTGGATGCCAATCGCTTGGTTGGTGCCGTCCAGGATCACTGGCGATCCAGAGTTGCCGCCGGTCGTGTCCGTGGTGTAGCGGACCGCGGTGCCAGTGAGGCTGAAGTAGGGGCCCGAGTGGGTCTTTTGGACGAGATACCAAGTCGGGGATACCGGCGCGGAGGTCGATCCATTGCCGGTGATCCGGATGTTCTGACCGCTGACAGCCGGCGGGCTGACTAGGTCAAAAGCTTGGCTCCCTTGCGCGGCGTACGGTGAAAGGCCCGTGGTCGAGTTGTCGAACACGCCGAAGTATGCCCAGTCGTTGCCGACGCCTTGGCCGCCGTTGCTTTGCAGCGAAGCCGTGTCGACGGCGTATTGGTCGGAGGGGGGCGGCTGGTTTAGCGAGCCCGTGCTGCTCGAAAGCGGCACGTTAAACTGGACGACCTGCAGGCCGGTGCCAGCGCAGTGGCCGGCGGTCAAGAAGCAGTGATTGCAGTCGTTGATCATCCACGACGTGCAACCTGTGGGTTGGTTGCGGGCGACGCGCGGGTCGCTGCTGAGCGTGCGGTCATCGTTGGCGCCGCAGATGCTGTCAGGGTCACCGACCTTGCTGGGGCCCGCCTGCACGGTCTTCAGGACCAGGCGGTTGTCGCCGGTGCCAGGGTGTGCGAGGAGCTCGACCATCACCGAGTCGCCATTGAAGTAGGCCGAGGTGTCTTGCCATTCACCTACGTGGCGGAGGTGTTGGGTCTGGACGCCACCGTCCTTCACCGACGTCATCCTCAGGAATGAGCCGTCGCTGCCGCGGTCGTCGCTGCCGGCCAGCAGGACGCCTTGGTATTCGAGCCGCAGCCAGCTCGCCTTCGGGATGGTGACCACGGTCGACCAAACGACCTGCGGGATGCCGACGGCAGCTGGAGAAGTAGAGGTGTTGCGAACGAGGCCTGAGTCGACATCGACTGGGTGTGTCGTGTGGTCGGACGGGACCACCTGGGCGCATACGGAGGTGGCGAGCAGCAGCGTGGCTGCGATGCGTGTGCAGGACATGGCAGTATTAGACAAGATTGGGGGCTCTAGAATTGTAGCAGGGATCGGAGGCCTGTTCGTGGTTGAGGATGTCGGCTGGGCGGGTTCTTGTTAGATGGCGTCGAGGCCGCCTGGGCGGCATGCTTGCAGGAGCACAAATGCTGCACACCTTGCACATCCGAAATCTCGCTCTCATCGAGCGCGCAGAGCTACGAATGGCCGCCGGTTTGACCGTGGTCTCGGGCGAGACCGGCGGCGGCAAGTCCTTGCTGATAACGGCGCTCAAATTGTTACGCGGGGAGAAGGCTCAGGGGAGCCTCGTCAGACACGGTGAGGCGGAATTGCAGGTCGACGGGGAGTTCCGGCTCGGCGGCGGAGCCCGCAGCGCGGCCATCGCGCGCTTCGTCGATGCCTCATGCGGGGGCGTAGTCGACGACGACCTGCTGCTGGTCACCCGGATCGTGGATAAGGGCGGCCGCACTCGCGTGCGGCTCGGGGGTCGCCCGGCGACGCTCTCCGCGCTCCGCGAGCTCGGGTCGATGCTGTTGGAGATCCACGGCCAGGGTGAGTCGCGCGCGCTGATGCGTCCGGAGATCCAGTGCGAGACGCTCGACGCGTTCGCTGGGACCGCAAAGCTGCGCGGCGAGTTCGCGGACGCGCTGCGCAGCGCGCGCGAGCTGCGCGCGCGGATCGGTCGACAGGCCGACGGCGAGCGTGAGCGCAAGCAGCGGCTGGAGTTCTTACGGTTCCAGTTCTCCGAGATGAAGCAGTTGGCGCTGGGCGAGGGTGAGCTGGCGCAGCTCGAGCGAGAGCATCAGGTGCTCAGCAACCTGGACGCCATGCGCGTGCAGCTGGCAGAGGCCCTGACCGCGATTCAGGACGGCGAGGCCAACGCCTCAGATCAGCTCGCGGTCGCAGCCCGCGCGACGCAGCAGGCCGCCGCGATCGATGTGCGCCTAGAAGAGGTCTCTGAGCAGCTGGCGCAGGTCGAAGACCTGGTCGCGGACGTCTGCCGCAAGCTGCAGTCCGGACAGGCGCGCCTGGACCTCGACCCGGGGCGCCTGGCGGCCGTCGAGGAGCGCCTCGACGAGGTGCACTCGGCGCTTAAGCGCTTCGGCCCGACCGAGTCGGACCTGCGCGACAGCCAAGCCAGCACGGAGCGCGAGTTGCTGGAGCTAGAGGAGGCGGAAACCGAGCCAGAGGCATTGGTTGCCACGTTGCGCAAGCAGACACAGGAGCTTGTCCAACTCGGCCGCAAGCTGGTCCGCGCGCGCAAGAAGGCCGGCGTCGAATTTGCAGCGGCGATCATGTCAGAGCTGCATGACCTGGGCATGAAGCACACAGAGGTGCAGCTGGCGATGGAGGCCACATTCGTCGCTGAGCGCGTGCTCGACGAGGCCACCGAGCACGGCCCCGTGCCGGTCGACATCGAGGTCCGCATCAACCCTGGCGAGCCGTGGCAGTCGCTCCGGGACACCGCCTCTGGCGGCGAACTTGCGCGCGTAGTGTTGGCCGTTAAGAAGACGCTGGCGGACCAGGACCGCGTGCCGCTGCTGGTGCTCGACGAGATCGACGCGGAGATCGGTGGCCGCCTCGGTCTGCAGGTCGGGAAGAAGCTCTTCGAGGTCGCTGCGCACCACCAAGTCGTCATCGTGACGCACCTCGCTCCGGTCGCGGCGTTTGCGCAGCACCACTTCTTGGTCAACAAGGTCGTTGGCGAGCGGACCACGTCTGACGTCCGTCGATTGCCTCCTGATCAGGTCGAGAAAGAACTGGCGGCGATGGCGACCGGTGATGGAGATGACGGCGCGGCGCTCCAGCAAGCGCGTCGATTGGTTGAGAAGGCGCGTGCGGAGACCGCCGGTTAGCCGGCGTCGGCTCGGAGTCGAAGCGGCCCATTCTTCGTTTTTAGGCCAAGTGCTCCGAGCCCTGGCGGTTGATAAGGTCCGCGCTGGTTCGTCTCGTCAGCGCTTCGCGCCGCGCTCCGCCCAGGCGTGTCTTCGTTTCATGCTCGAAGCGGCGATTTGCCTAGTTCGAGCGTCGCGGCAAGTCGCTAGACTTTTTGTCGCACAACTGCGCCCCGCGACTAAGGACGACGACTCGATTGCTTGAACCATTCCTATTGGAGCGCCAGCTCCTATCCAAAGTCTGGGGTGGTCGCGCTATGCAGGACGCGCTCGGGATTGAGCTCCCTGACGACGGGAGCCTGATCGGTGAATCCTGGGAGCTCTTTGATCGCCCTGAAGGCTCCTCGCGGATATGCGGGACCAGCGAGACGCTCGGTGAGCTGGTGCGTCGAGCCCCCGACGAACTCGTTGGTCAGGGGGCCTCGATGGGGTACGGCGGCTCGTTCCCGCTGACGCTCAAGTTCCTCGACGCCCGTGAGGCATGCTCACTGCAGGTGCACCCGTCCAATGAGACGGCCCGGGGGGACCTCGGCAAGGACGAGTGTTGTCTGGTCCTCGCGACCGGGGATGACGCCCGGTTTGTCCACGGGTTCCGTCCAGGCGTAGACCTCGAGCAGCTGTTCCAGCGATGGACCACGGACGGGGCTGAGTCGATGCTCTACTCGTTCCGTCCGGAGCGAGGGCAGCTGATCCACGTCCCGCCGGGCACCGTGCACGCGATGGGCCCGGGCGTGGTCGCCTTCGAGGTGCAACAGAACAGTGACCAGACCTATCGCATTTATGATTGGGGTCGGGGTCGCGAGACGGACCCGGAGGCGGCTCGGGCGGTGGTCCAAAATGTGGTCAACGAGGAGTGCCCTGCTCGAGGATCGACCTCGCTCGCAGACGGGGGTGAGTTGATGCTGGTGACGGAGCACTTCGCGGTGCGCCGCTATGACGTCGCGCACCGCGTGGAGTTGCCAACGAATGGGCGCTTCCTCACGGTCACCTGCTTGTCGGGCGGGGGTCGCCTGCACTGGTCGGACGGAAAGTCACTCCCGCTTACGCAGGCAGCGACTGCCCTCGTGCCAGCCTGCACTCCGATGGTCGCGGTCGAGCCGAGTGAGCGAATCGACGTGGTTGTCTGTAGCCCCGGGTCCTGCTGATGGCTAGGCGACACGTAGATCGAGCCCCGGGCCAGCGTCTTCGCCGCGCAGCGAAGAAGCCCGCGAAGAAGTCCGCCTCGCGCGTCACGAAAGAAGACGTCAGCGAGGGCGAGTCCAAGAAGCGTCAGCCACGCAAGGCCAGCACTAAGTTGACGCGCGCGATGGAGCTCGCTGCGCAGGCTCGGTCGAGCAAGAAGAAGGCCGGCAAGCGGCCGTCGTCGCGCGGTAGCACGCGCCGCGCCGAAGGCCTGATCGTTAAGCCCAGCAGCGTCTTCGACGGCGAGAGTAAGACGGCCGACGGGAAGGTCCGGCTCAACCACTTCCTCGCTAAGGCCGGTCTCTGTAGCCGCCGCAACGCCGATGAGCTGATCGCGACTGGTCGCGTCGAGGTCAACGGTGAGGTCGTTACAGAGCTCGGTGTCCGCGTGGACCCGGTCGATGATGACGTACGGTTTGATGGCTCGCGCCTGCAGCCAGAGAAGTCGGTCTACGTCTTACTCAACAAGCCGAAGGGGGTGGTCTGCACCAACGCGGCGCACGAGCAGAAGAAGCGAGTGGTAGATCTCTTGCCGACGATTCGTGGCCGAGTGTTCACCGTCGGTCGGCTGGACATGGACTCGGAGGGGTTGTTGTTGGTCACCAACGACGGAGCCTTCGCGCAGGAGATGACGCACCCACGCTATGGCGTCGCCAAGCTATACACGGTGATCGTGCGCGGCCGCCTCGAAGACGCCCATCTTGACAAGGCGCGCGGTGGGGTCTGGCTGGCAGAGGGCCCCACCGGCGGCATGCAGTTGAAGGTCGACCGAATGACCAAGGACCGGACCTTCCTCAAGGTGACGTTGCGTGAAGGGAAGAACCGCGAGATCCGACGTGTGTTCGCCAAGCTGGGCTACCCGGTCGCGTCCTTGAAGCGCGTGCGCATCGGGAGCCTCACTCTGCACGGTCTCGGTGACGGCGACTGGCGCTTCTTGCAGCTCGGCGAGGTCGCGCGGCTGCGAGACCTCGCACGGAGCGAGGACGGTGATGAGGCGGCTATCGCGCCTGACAGCCCTTCTCGGCAGAAGGCGCGGGCTGGCCGGAAGGCTGGACGCAAACCGCTGCCGCCGAAGCCCGCGAGCCGTCGTAAGGCCACTAGAACCAAGAGCCGGAGATAGCGCCGCGCATATGAAGATGGACATCGAGATGTTGCCCGACGTCGACGTCGTCGAGCTGAAAAACGGCTTCCGCGCGCTCCTCGTAGAGCGTCGCTCGCTGCCAGTCGTGGCCTCGGTCTGTTGGTATCAGGTTGGCTCGCGCGATGAGAAGACGGGCCAGACCGGCGTGTCGCACTTCCTCGAGCACATGATGTTCAAGGGCACGGACAAGTTCGGTAAGGGGGAGATTGACCAGCAGACGAGCAAGATGGGCGGCAGCAACAACGCCTTCACGGATACGGACAGCACCGCCTATTACTTCTCGCTTGCCGCGGACCGCTGGGAGACGGCGCTCGAGATCGAGGCCAGTCGTATGCGGAGTTGTTTGCTAGACCCCGATGAGTTTCAGAGCGAGAAGAGCGTCGTGCTCGAAGAGCTCGCGATGGGTGAAGACGAGCCGTGGCGACCGCTGTATCAAGCGGTCGAGAGTGCGATGTTCCAGACGCACCCGTATCACCACCCCGTGATCGGGTATCGCGAAGAGCTCGAGCGCCTAACCGTCGGTCAAATGCGGAGCTACTACGAGCGTCACTATGGCCCGAACCGCGCCTGCATGACGATCGTCGGCGCGATCGACCGTCGGCGCACTCGTCGTCGGATTAAGCAGCTGTTCGGAGGCATGCCGCGGGTCGCTGATCGAGAGGTCGCGATCCGTGAGCCAGAGCCAAAGGGTGAGCGTCGCGTGACGCTGAAGACGACGCACAGCGTCGCGCGCGCGTGCATCGGCTTCCCGACCTGCCGCATGGGCGCGCGCGACGATTACGCGCTCGATCTGCTGGCGCACGACCTCGGCAACAGCAAGAACAGCAGGCTTTACCGACGACTTGTCGTCGAGGATCGGCTGGTCACTGAGATCAGCGTGATGAATGAGGTGCGTCAAGATCCTGGCGGCTTCTTCATCATGTGTGAACTCCATCCTGGTGCGGCGCCTGAGAAGGTCGAGCGCGCGATCCGTGAAGAGGTCGCAGGCATGATCGATGAGGGCGTCGCCGCTCATGATCTGCGCCGTATCCGTACGCAGATCGAAGCGTCGTTCTTGTTCCAAGACGAGACGGTCTTGGACCTCGCGATGAAGCTCGCGCGCTTTGAGGCTGGGACACCGGACGGCTACTCGACGCTGTCGCAAGTGCTGTCGACCTACGCCTCGATGAAGCGCAAAGAGCTCTGCGAAGTCGCCGCGAGGTATTTGCAGTTTGACCGCGCGACGATCGCGTGGGCGTTACCAACCGATCTCCCAGCGAGCGCGACGGCTGGTCGGGCGTCTGCTCGCAGCGCGGCGAAGAGAGGTTCGCGCCGCAAGGCTGCGCCGAAGGGGTCGCCGAAGAAGGGCAAGAAGAAGTCCAAGACAGGGCGGGGGAAGGCGTGAGCAAGAATCCGATTCGTCTCGACGTCGCAGAGCGCGAGTTAAAGAGCGGGCTGACACTCTTGGCGGTGCATAACCCCGGCGTGCAGACCTTCGCGTGCGCGGTGTCGCTCGACACGCGTATCGCAGACGATCCGGTGAAGCTCCCCGGTGTCGCCAACATGGTCGGCGAGTGTCTTGATGAGGGTACTTCGCGCTACGACTCCTTGGGTCTCGCCGCCGCCGCGGAAGAGGTCGGCGCGGCGCTAGAGGGCAACCACCGAGGCGGGGCAGTCATGTGTCCGGTCTCTTCGCAGAAGAAAGCAACCGAGCTGCTGCGTCAGTTGGTGATGGAGCCGAGCTTCCCGGGCCGCGAGGTTCGCCGCGTGCAGTCGGAGGTCTTGACGGAGCTGCAGTCCGAGCTCGACGAGCCGCGTACGGTCGCGGCGCGCCGCTTCCGCGCGGAGATATACGGCGAGCACGTGCTCGGCCGCGCGATGCAGGGCACGCTCGAGAGCGTCGCGGCGATCAAGCCAAAGCATCTGCGCGAATATCATGAGACGTGGTTTCGGCCGCGCGACGGGTACGTGGCAGCCTCGGGTCCGTTCGAGCCTGAAGACATGCTCGACCGTCTCGAGCGCGCGTTTCGTGGCTTGCGTGGCGCCGCGCCTGAGCACGCGCCGCTGCCTAAGGTCCAGCTCGGTGACGCGAGCGATCATCACATCGCGATGCCGCGTGAGCAGGTCCATGTCTTCCTCGGGCACGCTGGTGTTCGCAGGGAGGACCCTGATTTCTATCGGCTCTCTGTCATGGACCATATCCTCGGTTCTGGTCCTGGGTTTACGTCGCGATGTTCGCGCAAACTCCGCGATGAGATGGGGCTCTGTTACTCGGTCAGCGCTGGGATCGCAGCGAGCGCTGGCGCAGAGCCCGGCACGTTCACCGCTTATATTGGGACCTCTGCAGAGCATCGCGAGAAGGCTGTCGCTGGGTTCCTCGCCGAGATCGACCGGATCCGCTCACAGCCACCGAGCGAGAGCGAGCTGCAGGACGTAAAGGACTACCTGACTGGGAGCTTTGTGTTCGCCTTAGAGCGCAACAGCAACCTCGCTGCGTACGCTCTCCGAGCGCGCCGATTTGGCCTCGGCTACGACTTCGTCGAGCGCTACCCAGACCTGATCCGCGCGGTCTCTGTCGACGATGTTCGTCAGGTCGCAGAGCGGCATCTACACCCTGACCGACTGACGATCGTCAGCGCCGGCGCTTCTTAAACCTATGGCCGCCCCTAATCTCGCTGAAGTACTCGACCTGATGCACGAGATCGCGCCGCTTGAGCTCGCCGCGGAGTGGGACAACGTTGGTTTGCTGCTGCGGTCCGACGTTGGGTGCCAAGAGGTCTCGAAGTGCTTGTTGACCATCGACCTGACAGACGCCGTGGTCGCTGAGGCGGCAGCGTTTGGCGCCGATCTAGTGATCGCGTATCACCCGCCGATCTTTAAGCCGCTGGCGCGCTTGGACGCTGCTGATGCTGCTCAGGGTCGCGTGGTGCGAGCCTTGCTGGCAGGCTTTTCGGTGTATTCTCCGCACACGGCGCTAGACGCCGCGCCGGCGGGGCTCGCTGATTGGCTTTTAGAGGGAGCGCTCGGTGAGGTCGTGCCAGAAACCGTCCATACCGTCGGCGACGGCTACGGGAGGTTCGCGGAGCTGACTAAGCCGATCGCGTGGAACGCGCTCATCGAGCGCTTGAAGGCGCAGTATCGGGTCAAGCATCTGCAGGTGGCCCGGCCGCCGAAAGCTCGGAGCAAGATCCGGTCTCTAGCCGTCGCGGCAGGCGCCGGCAGCGGCGCTCTGCGCGGGGTGCCTGCGGAGGTGATGATCACTGGTGAGATGTCGCATCATGACGCGCTGGCTGCTGTCGCTGCGGGCGCGTCGGTGATCCTGGCAGGCCACAGCAACACGGAGCGCGGCTTCCTGCGAGTCTTGGCAAAGCAGCTCACCGCCGAGTTTGGTAAGGGGTTGGCCGTGCGCGTCTCGAAGGTCGATCGTGATCCTCTGACGATCGTTTGAGGGTGCTCTCTCGCCGGCCCTCTTTTTGGCGTCAGGCGGTCGCGGGCTTCTCTGTTCGGTAGCGGATCGCGTGCCGGAAGATGTAGTTAACCATCGGGATGCCCAGGATCAGGCCCCATACGCCGAACAGCTTGCCCGCGATGGTCAGCACGATCAGCACCAGCACGGGGTTCATGTGCATGTGGTGACCGTAGATCTGCGGGTTGAGCACGTAGGTCTCGACGAGGTGCACGATCACGATCATGACGATCACGATCGACATGTCGCCGACCCCGCCGCCTTGCAGCGCCAGGAGCGCGATCGGAGTCGAGCTGATGAACGTGCCGGCGACCGGGATGAAGCTGCAGAAGAACACGATCGTGGACAGCACCAGCAAGTTCGGGATGCCCATGATCCAGATGCAAACGGCGGTCAGGATCGTGTTGCAGATCGCGATGAACAGCTGCGCCTCTAGGGCGCGACCGAGCACGCGCCCGAAGCCGGCGACGTTGTCGGCGACCTCGTCATAGATGAAGCCGATCTTGGTCTTGGCGAGCCCCTTTACGCCGCGCTTGATCTTGCGCAGGTCGAGCACGATTAGGAACGAGAACAGCAGCGATAGCAGGAACGACGAGACCGACGACAGCACCGACTGCCCGATCTCGACCGGGTTTTCGGCGAGCGACTTGCCGACGTTGTCGACTAGGTCGCGGATGAGGTGCAGGTTGGCCAACTCTTCGTTCGCGCCGCCGCCACCGTCTGGCTCGAGGTCGTCCTTGGGCGTGCCTTGCGCGCCGCTTAGATCGTCCGCCGGGGTCGGCGTCTCGATGGCTTTGTCGGCATCTGCGCCCATTGGCGCGCCGCTCGCGCCAGCCTCCGCCAGCGCTCGCTTCTGCTTGGCGAGCGATTTGTAGACTGACGGATACTCGGACAGGAACGAGTTGAGCTGCTTGTCGGCGTCTGCGATGTAGACGTCTTTATTGTTTAGGAACTGCTTGGCCTGTTCTTGGACCTGCGGCAGCAGCGTGAAGCCTGTCGCTAAGAGCGTGCCCAGGAACACTAGCCCGACGATCACGACGCGCAGCGCGCGGTGTCTGATCCGTGCCGCGAGCCTCTCGACAGCGTGCGCCTGGATGTAGGCGAACACAAACGTCAGAAACACGAGCAGCAAGAACGGCCGCAAGATGTAGAGCACCGAGATGATCAGCGCCCACACGAAGGTCCTCGTCCCGAGTGAGAAGATGGTGTCCCACGGCGGCGGCAGGGTCTTTTCGTTGGTCTCCTCGTTGGTCATCCGTCGCGGGACACTACGGCTCGCCACCGAGCCTGAAAAGACATGACCGCCGGAATGCTGCTCCGTATCCCGATGACCCTTGTCGGGCCCCCTGCCGGACGGTGATGATCAGGGCCATGCCGCGCGGCGCGTTACTGGTGGTGTTGGGGGTGGTCGGTTTGATGGCTTGCTGCTCGAGAGCCCCAGACCAGAGCAGTCAGCAGGTTACGGTGACGCCGTTGCCTGCTCGCGCCGTCGTCGACGGCGCTCGGTTCTTGAGGTTGGACTCTGAGCGGACCGGGGTCGTGTTCCGCAATCAGCTCCGCCGGGAGAACACTGTCGCCTACGTCTACATGGGCGCTGGACTTACCGTAGGTGACTACGACTCTGACGGGCTGCCTGATCTCTACCTCGTCTCTCAGGATGGCGCGAACAAGCTGTTCCGGCAGACGGCGCCGCTGCAGTTCGAGGACGTCACCGAGCGCGCGGGGGTCGGCCTTGGCGGTGGGGACGCATGGGGCACGGCCGCGACCTTCGCGGACGTCGACGGCGACGGCGACCTGGACCTCTATGTCTGTAACCTGGAGTCGCCCAACCTGCTGTTCGCCAATCAGGGCGACGGGACGTTCGTCGAGAAGGCGGGCATGTTCGGCCTGGGCGTGACCTTCGCCTCGACCGGCGCCGCCTTCGCGGACTACGACAACGACGGGGACCTCGACCTATACCTGCTGACCAACCGCGTGTTTCGCCCGACGCTGGCGGCGGAGATCGTGCAGGAGACGACGCCGCCGGAGGCGATCAAGAAGGGTAAAGCTGCGCTGCTCGCGCCCGAGCTGACGTTCGAACTCGACGGCCGGACGTTTATGGCTGGCCAGCAAGACCGCCTGTTCCGCAACGACGGCTACGCGACGTTCGTTGACGTGACCAATGAGTCGGGCCTCGAAGACCACGGCAACGGCCTCTCGGTAGTTTGGTGGGACTTCGACGACGACGGCTTCCAAGACCTCTACGTCGCGAACGATTTCCAGTCGCCCGACCAGATGTGGCGAAACCGTGGCGACGGCACGTTCGAGGATGTGACGCGCCGTTTGCCGCACACGGCGTTCTTCGGGATGGGCTGCGACTTCGCAGACATCGACCAGGACGGCCGCATGGACCTGTGCGTCGCCGACATGTCGAGCACGACGCACTACATGGGCAAGATGCTGATGGGGCATATGGACCAGCACCGCTGGTTTTTGATGAACAGCGACCCGCAGCAGTACATGCGGAACGCGCTGTATGTGAACACCGGGACGGAGCGCTTCTTGGAGTGCGCGCACATGGCGGGGCTCGCGAGCACGGACTGGACCTGGACGGTGCGGTTCTGCGATCTCGACGAGGACGGTCGGCAGGACTTCTACGCCACCAACGGGATCCCGGTGTTCGCCGACAACCCCGACATCGGCGACCGCGTTAAGGCGCTTTGGCAGGACCAGCGCTACAACGCCGCGCTTGACGTGATGCGTAACATGCCGCGCGTCGATGAGAAGAACATCGCGCGCCGCAACATCGGCGACCTGAAGTTTGAGGATGTCGGCGCGGAGTGGGGACTCGACGAGTCGGGCGTCACGCACGGCGCAGTGGTCGTCGACCTTGACCGCGACGGCGACCTCGACATCGTCACCAACAACCTCAACGCCGAGGCCAGCGTGTTGGAGAATCGCACGGCGGGCACGCACCGACTCCTCGTCGAGTTGCGCGGCGCTGCCGGAAACTCGTTCGGTGTCGGCGCGAAGGTAGAGGTCGACGCCGGCGGTGTGACGTATGTGCGTCAGGTGTCGCTCACGCGGGGCTATATGAGCGCTGGTGAGGCCGCCGAGCACTTCGGGCTCGGCGACGTGGACACGATCACAGAGGTGCGGGTGACGTGGCCGGGTGGGATGGTCCAGCGGGTCGAAGGTGTGCTCGCGGACCACCACGTCGTCATTCGCCAGGCGCGCGGCCTGGTTGAGGTCGCGGAGCGTCCTGACGTCTCCGCCGGTCTGAACGAAGACTTTAAAGGGGTTCGCCACGCCGAGGCGGGCTTCGATGACTTCGCGGAGCAGCCGCTTTTGCCGCACCGCCTATCGCGGCTAGGCCCGGGCGCCGCCGCGGCGAGCCTCGCTGGCGACGGCGACGCGGTCTGGTTTGGTGGCGCTGCCGGGCAGCCAGGCGCCCTACTGCAGGGTATCTCTGAGGGCGGCTCCGGAGAGCGCCTCGATGGCCCGTGGCAGCAGGACGCCCGCTACGAGGACATGGGAGCGGCCTTTGTGGACTTCGACAGCGACGGCGACCTCGACCTTTACGTCGCGAGCGGCAGCAACGAGTGCGGCGACGACACGTCGCTGCTCCGCGACCGTCTTTACGTCAACGACGGCGCCGGCAGCTTCTCGCGAGCGTCCGACGGCGTGGTCCCAGACGTGCGCATCAGCGCCAGCTGCGTCGCCGCTGCGGACTACGATCGCGACGGAGACGTGGATCTGTTCGTCGGCGGGCGGCTGGTGCCCGGCCGGTTCCCGTACGCGCCGCCGAGCGTGCTGCTGCGCAACGACGGCGGCAGGTTCGTTGACGTGACCGGTGAGGTCGCGCCGTGGTGCAGGGACCTCGGGATGGTGTCGAGCGCGTGCTGGAGCGACCTCGATGACGACGGCTTTGTCGACCTCGTCGTGGCTGCGCAGTGGCAGCCAGTGCGCGTGTTCGGCAACGACGAGGGCGCGCGGTTCGTCGATCGCACCGCCGCGCTCGGGCTCGACGGCGTCCGAGGTCTCTGGAACGGCGTTATCTCGACCGACCTCGACCAGGACGGCGACCTCGACCTCGTGGTCACCAACTTGGGCCTTAACACGAAGTACAAGGCGAGCGCGAAGAAGCCGATGGAGATCTTCGCGCGCGACTTCGACGGCAACGGCACCATGGACGTGGTCGAGGCGAAGCGCGCTGGCGACCAGACGCTGCCAGTCCGCGGGCTGAGTTGCAGCAGCCAGGCGATGCCGTTCGTGCGCGAGAAGTTCCCGACGTTCGACCAGTTCGCCAAGGCGACGCTCGGCGACATCTACGGCGAGCAACTCGACGAGTGCCTCGAGCTGTCGTGCAACGAGCTCCGCCATGTCTGGTTCGAGAACGACGCGGGGCGGCTCCGCCTGCACGCGCTGCCGCGGCGCGCGCAGCTGTCCACCGGCTTCGGCGTGCTCGCCGTGGACGCGCCCACGGGCGGGGTCGAGCTGTGGGTCGCGCACAACTTCTTCTCCCCGGAACCCGAGACCGGGCGCACTGACGGCGGCCTCGGCGCGCGCCTGACGTATGAGGGCGCCACGTGCGTCGACGAGGGCATCCTCGACGCGCGCCTCGGGGACCACCGCGGGCTGCTGCGGGTTGGCTTTGGTGGCGGTGTCGAGCGCGTCATGCAGCTCCGCAACGACGACGCCCCGAGCTTGATCGGCGTCGCCGCCGCCGCGTTGCACGTCACCCTGGAGGGACCCGCGGGCAACCCGACCGGCGTCGGCGCGAAGCTCACCTGGCGGAGCCCCGGTAGCCGCATCTGCGTTCGCGAGGTGGTCGCGGGCGACGGCTACCTGACGCAGTCGACGGCCGCCCTGACGTTCCCCGGGGGCGCCGGCGCGATCGAGGTCCGCTGGCCAGACGGCCATGTCACCAAGCATGAGTTGACCGGCGAAGATGCGTCGGTCACGCTGCGACCGTGAAGCTCTGCGTCATCCTCGCTGTCGGCTTGCGTCCGAAGGACCTCGCGCTCGCGCCCGCGCTGCGCGGGCTCGGAGCGCATGGCTTCCAGGCGCCGCTCGACACGGTCTTCCCAGCGGTCACTTGCACCGCGCAGGCGTCCTTCCTGACGGGGCTGCATCCTTCGGGGCACGGCGCCGTCGGCAACGGCTGGTACTGGCGCGACCTGGCCCAGATCATGCTGTGGCGGCAGCCCAACCAGATCGTGCGCGGCGAGAAGCTCTACGAAGCCGCGGCCGCGCAGGGCATGACCACCGCGAAGATGTTCTGGTGGTGGAACATGTACGCACCGGGCGTGAACTGGAGCGTCACGCCCCGACCCGAGTACCACGCCGACGGCCTGAAGAAGCCCGGCCTCTACAGCGAGCCGCAGGACCTGCACCGTGAGCTGCAGAAGGAGCTCGGCAACTTCCCGTTGTTTGACTTCTGGGGCCCGAACGCGGGCATCAAGAGCAGCGAGTGGATCGCGTCGTCGTCGCTGTCCGTGATGCGGGAGCACGACCCGGACCTGATGTTCGTCTATCTGCCGCACCTCGACTACGACCACCAGCGCTGGGGGCCGGACGACCCGCGCAGCCAACAAGCGGTGCGAGAATTAGACGGGCAGTGCGGGCGCCTGATCGAGGCGGCGCGTGAGCGCGACGCGCACGTCGTCGTCTTGTCGGAGTACGGCATCGAGAAGGCCGACAAACCGGTCTTCCTCAACCGGCTCCTGCACGAGCGCGGCCTCTTGCGCGTGCAGGAGACCAGCCACGGCCAGCTGCTCGACTGCGGCGCGTCGCGGGCATTTGTCTGCGCCGACCACCAGTGCGCGCACGTCTACGTGCGCGACGCTGAGGACCTCGAGCCCGTCCGGCAGCTGCTGCAGGCGACGCCGGGCGTCGGTCGCGTGCTGGACCGCGAGCAGCAGAAGGAGCTGCACATCGACCATGACCGCAGCGGCGAGCTGGTCTGCGTCGCCGAGCCCGGCTGCTGGTTCGCGTATCACTACTGGCTCGACGAGGCGCGCCGGCCGGACTTCGCGACCTGCGTCGACATCCACAGAAAGCCTGGCTACGACCCGGCGGAGCTGTTCGTCGACCCGAAGATCCGCTTCCCCAAGCTGAAGGTCGCGCGCGTGCTCGCCAAGAAGCTGCTCGGCTTCCGCTACCTAATGGACGTGATCCCGACGGACTCGTCGCAGGTGATGGGCTCTCACGGCCGGATCTTCGACGACGACGACGAGGGCCCGGTGTTCTTGTGCAGCGACCGCTCGGTGGCGCGCGACCGCGTCGCGGCCACCGACGTCAAGGCTATGTGCCTGGACTTGCTGCGGTGAGCGAGCTGGGGCGTGTGCCCGACGTGTGGCAGGCCCGCATCGGTGATCACGTCGCGCGCAGCCACCAGTCGCGCGTGATCGAGCTGCGAGAGGTCTGGCTGACGCAGTCCGCGCCGACGCCGACTCGGCACTGGAAGTCGCTGGATATGTGACTCTCAGGCGAACGAGAACGGCCCGACGACGCAAGCGCGCCGCCGGGCCGTCCCGAGTGTTGTGGTGGCGCGTGGACTAGAAGCCCATGCCGCCCATGCCGCCCATGCCACCCATGCCACCCATGCCGCCCATGCCGCCCATGCCGCCCATGTCGCCATGGTCGTCGTGGTGGCCGCCGCCCGCGGGCTTCTTCTCCGGGACGGAGCTGATCAGCGCCTCGGTCGTCAACAGCAGGGTCGCGACCGACGCGGCGTTCTGTAGCGCGGCGGAGGTGACCTTGGCCGGGTCGACGACGCCAGCTTTGATCATGTCCTCGTATTCACCGGTGCGGGCGTTGTAGCCGTAGGTGTCGCTCTTGTTGCTGCGCACCGACTGGATGACGATCGAGCCGTCGACGCCGGCGTTCGCCGAGATCTGACGCATCGGGGCCTCCAGGGAGCGGCGCACGATGTCAGCGCCGATGCGCTCGTCACCAGTGAGCTTTAGGTCGTCGAGCACGGCAGAGGCGCGCACCAGCGCGGTGCCGCCGCCGGCGACGATGCCCTCTTCGACCGCAGCGCGGGTCGCGTGCAGCGCGTCCTCGACGCGGGCCTTCTTCTCCTTCATCTCGGCTTCGGTCGCAGCGCCGACCATGATCTGAGCGACGCCGCCCGAGATCTTGGCGAGGCGCTCTTGCAGCTTCTCGCGATCGTAGTCTGACGTGGTGCGACCGATCTCGGCGCGGATCTGCTCCATGCGGGCCTTGGTGTCCTTGGTCTTGCCAGCGCCTTCGACGATGGTGCAGTCGTCCTTGCCGACGATGACCTTCTTGGCGGAGCCGAGGTCGGCGGTGCCGAGCCCCTCAAGGTTGATGCCGAGGTCCTCGAAGATCGCCGTGCCGCCGGTGACGACCGCGATGTCTTCCATCATGGCCTTGCGGCGGTCACCGAAGCCTGGCGCCTTCACCGCGCAGCACTTGAACACGCCGCGCAGCTTGTTGACGACCAAGGTCGCCAGCGCTTCGCCTTCGATGTCTTCGGCGATGATCAGCAGCGGACGGCCGCTCTGCGCGATCTTCTCGAGCAGCGGCAGCATGTCCTTGATCGACGAGATCTTCTTCTCATGGATCAGGATGAAGGGGTTCTCGAGCTCTGCCTCCATCTTCTCCTGGTTGGTGGCGAAGTGCGGCGACAGGTAGCCCTTGTCGAACTGCATGCCCTCGACCCAGGTGACCTCGGTCGCGAGGCTCTTGCCCTCTTCGACGGTGATCACGCCGTCCTTGCCGACGCGCTCCATCGCGTCTGAGAGGATGCCGCCGATCTCGTCGTCGTTGTTAGCGGCGATCGAGCCGACTTGGGCGATCTCTTTCTTGCCCTTCACGTCGATCTTGATCTTCTTGATCTTGCCGCATACGGCCTCTACCGCCTTCTCGATGCCGCGCTTGAGGGCGACGGGGTTAGCGCCTGCGGTGACGTTCTTGATGCCCTCTTCGAAGATGGCCTCAGCGAGCACCGTCGCGGTCGTGGTGCCGTCACCGGCGACGTCTGACGTCTTGGAGGCGACCTCCTTGACGAGCTGGGCGCCCAGGTTCTCGTACTTGCCTTCGAGCTCGATCTCCTTGGCGACCGAGACGCCGTCCTTGGTGACGGTCGGGCTGCCGAAGGACTTTTCGATGATGACGTTGCGGCCGCGTGGGCCGAGAGTGACCTTGACGGCGCGGGCGAGCTGCCGGACGCCGTCGCGCATGCGCTCGCGCGCTTCTTGGTCGTAAGCGATCTTCTTGACTGCCATGGGAGTGTTCTTTCGTTGCGGGGGTTTGTCGGGAGGGTCTGGCGTCAGTCGATGATCGCGAGGATCTCGTCTTCACCGAGGATGAGCATCTCTTCGTTGTCGAGCTTGATCTCCGAGCCGGCGTAGCTCGAGAACAGCACGCGGTCCTTCTTCTTGACCGAGAGTGATTGGCGCTTGCCGCCGTCGAGCAGCTTGCCGAGACCTACGGCCATCACGACGCCTTCGCGCGGCTTCTCCTTGGCTGTGTCTGGCAGGATGATGCCGCCCTTAGTTTTGTCGTCTGCTTGGACGCGCTTGACGAGCACGCGGTCGCCGAGAGGGGTCACGGTCGAAGTCTTGGTCTTGGCCATTTGAGTTCCTTCGTGGGGGTTCAGTCTTAGTGTGGGGTTGGGAAAGGGAGGGACGTCACAGGCGCCGTTTCGGGCGGAGCGTTAGGACGTCGGAGGTTGTCGGCGTTGCAAGCGATCTGCGATCCCCGGAGGGTGATTCCAGGGCGCCAGCGGACCGCCGAAGTGCGATTGGATCAGACGCTCGAGCGATTGCCTGAGCTGGTTTAGATCCAGCGGCTTGCGGAGGAACGTGAAGAAGCCGGCTTGCTGTGCGGCGGCGACCTCGGCGTTGTTCGCCAGCCCTGACATCAGAATCGACGGCATGGGTCGGAGGCAAAGCAGCTGCTGCAGTAGCTCCGGCCCGGTGGTCTCTGGCAAGTGGAAGTCAAGCAAGCCAAAGTCGAAGCGCTGCGCGTGCGCAAGCTGGAGCGCTTCCGCGGCGAAGGCTGTCGACGCCACGCCCCAGCCCTGGCTCTGCAGGAATTCGCCGAGGCACCCACGGAGGGAGTCGTCGTCTTCTACTAGCAGGATGCGGAAGCTCTGGGCCATCTGGAGTCGGGTGCAGGCAGATCTCGTCCACCCACAAGAGCAAGCGTTGTGCCGAGGTCGGGCATCCGCAGTAAGTAGCTATAAATAATAGGTATATAGTGATATGGCGGAGGCTCGCGGCGGCCCCTGGGTGTCAAAATGGCGGTCGAAGGCAGCCCTCGGCCTGCCAAGATGGCGCGCCTCGCACTTGGTGCTGTCCGCAGGTCTTAGGTAACGGCTGAGCCGTCGTTCCGGCCGCTTCGCCAGGCGGATCAGTCTCGCTCTTCTTCCTCGTCGTCGTCGTCGTCGTCCTCGTCCTCAAGCGCTTCGAAGCCGTCGTCATCGAGGTCGTCGTCGTCGTCGTCGTCGTCGTGAGCCGCGGCGTCATCGAGGTCGTCCTCGTTGTCCCAGTCGTCGTCGTCGTCGTCTACGTCGTGGTCCGCGTCCGCCTCGTCGTCTTCATAGGAGGCGAGCACGCGATCCCAGTCGGCGACTTCAATCGGGCTATTGCACACGAGGCAGGTGCTGTCATGGTCGCGGAGATCTTCGAGATCCTCGACGTCGCGGTAGGCCTTACCACATTGACTGCATCGAATGACTTTGCCCATGGCGGTCGCTTATAGGGGGGGAGTGGGAGAGGTCCTGTGTGAGTGGCTGATGCTTACCTTGAGAGAGGTTCAGGGCAACGCCTTGATGCGGATTCTTGCTTGCGGATTTACCTGCGCATCGCAGGCCCATTTCTCACGCGTGAGGGCTGATAATAGCTTGTCGTGTCTAAGTCCATTTGGTTGATCCTGGCGATCGGTGCTGCGGGGGCGATCCTGTTGGCGCTGATGATGCAGCACCTGGCCGAGGCTGTCTCCGAGCGCGAGCGGTCGCCTTACGCCGCGGCCGTTGAGGCGCGGATGGGCTCGAAGCTGGTCGGCCGGATTCGCATCGAAAGGCGCTACGCAGCGGAAGACGCGGGCGCGTCGGGCGGCTTCTCCTTCGACGTCCTCGCAGGCGTTGTCGCTGGGGTCAACAAGCGGCGGCTCGCCGAAGCCGCTGGGCAAGAGCTCTGGCTCGGCTCCTTGCGCGCCGGTGAGCGAGCGGACGCGGTGCGGGTGACGCTTTACGAACAAGGCTCAGGCGCCGCCGGCGAGGTCTTCGAGGTCCCGCCGCCCGTGAAGGGGCGCTAGGTCGGCGCGGAAGCCGCCATGCCATCGCGCCTGCCCGAAGCGTCGAAGATGTAGGTCGGGACGACTCGATAGGTGGCGTGTATGTCCAACGCCGTCGTGTTCGCGTTCGCTATTGAAGATGGGCTATCGCCCGTCGTCGGCGCGGCGCCGTACGATGTGTTGGCGCGACAGATCCCGCGGATACTCGTCGGTCAGCTGAACGGTAGCGAAGATCGCGGGGTGCGGTTCTTTCCGTTCCTTGGGCCAGTGGACGGCGCGCGCGCTTTCTTGCGATTGCGTGAGCCGCTAGAGCCCAAGGCGCTGGTCGGGCTGCACAAACAAGAAGGCGTCGACCGGCTCGTCGACGGCCTGTTGCGCGACGGGTGCTTGGTTTGGCGGGTGCTGGACGGAGCTGGGGCGGAACTGCTCCGTATCGAGTTGCCTTTTGACCCGATCGATCCGCTCGCGGTGCTGCCGCGGTTGACGTTCGAGCTGGTCGACCAGCTCGGTTGGACGGATCGAGTTGGCCCGGTGACGACGTTGAAGGGCGAAGCGCTGGCTTGGTTCTTGGTGCTCAAAGACGAGCTGCTTCGACGCGAGGCGGACTTGCCCGATATCGCCACCAAGCCGCTGCGAGCCGCTTCGCGCTGCGTCGCGCTCGCTGGTGGCGACGAGGAGGTGCAGCACCTGGTCATGGACTTCCTAGCGTTGCTGTTGCGTCGAGGGCAACACTGCGACGAGGTCTCGCCGGTGGCCCAAGCGCTCGCGCCGCACGTGACCGATGGCAAAGTGCTAGATCGGCTCGCGGGGCTGCTCTTCGCTGCTGGCGGCGCGACCGTTGCGTCTGCGATGGTCGTTCGTGCTGCCGGCCTATGTCCGGAGGACGTTGATCTTGCCGAGCGCGCAGCGGCGATGGCGTTCCGGGCGGGTGACGACGCGGGCGTGCAGGCCGTGGTCGACGGCGCGCGCGCCGCTGGCGTTGTCACGCCGAAGCTGATCGCGCAGCTCGCAGCCAGCCTCGACCGCATCGGCGATGTAGCAGGCCGATCCGCGCTCGTGGATGAGCTGGTCGGCGAAGAGCAGTTGCCGATCCCGGTCGCGCGCTTGGTGGTCTCCTTTCTGTTAGATGAGGACCAGCCCGCGTTGGCGCGCACGATCATCGAGCGCACGCTGCAGCAGGCTCCGGATCACGCGATGCTTCACTATGAGCTGGGGCGATCTTGCTTGCTGCTGGGCGAGACCGCGCAGGCCTCGGTCGCGCTGCAGCGCGCGATCGATCTTGGCGTCTCGGAGCGCCTGCTGCCTCAGGCGCAGCGGCTCCTGCGGCTCTCTTCGATCTCAGGGTTATGGGAGGGCTCGCGGCTCGTTGAGGCGGCGATCCTCGCAGATGATCTGTTGGCCGCGCTCGGCGCGGTGCGCGCCCTCCTGCGCCGCGCCGGCCCGGTCTCTGAGGCGTGGCTCTTATTCGGCGTCGTATACCAAAAGCTCGGCAACCTGCGCCGGGCGGAGCGGCTGCTGCGCCGGGCGCTTCGTGATCACGAACCATGCGCAGATGCGCATAATCGGCTCGGGATCATCTTGCTCGAGCGAGGTCGGGTCGAGGCGGCTTACGGGCACCTCCGCCGCGCTCACGAGCTCGTGCCAGAGGACGCCGCGACGTTGCTTCATATGGCCCAGGCGTCGTCGCGCTTGGGTCGCCCCGATGACGCTGAGCAGCTGGCGCGACAGGCGGGCCGGTGCGGCGCAGATCCGCAGCAGGTCGCCGCCGTTCTGCGTCAGATCAACGCCGCTTAGTCAGCCTCGCTGGCGGCTTGCAGACCTGGCGGGCGCTCGCGGCGCCAAGCGGGGGGATTCGGTTACGCGGCGCGTCCGGTTTTCACGGGCGACGAACATTCTGCGCCCTTAGAACGGAGGACCCGTGACCGACTCTCAGACTGACAAAGACCCGCTGCTGACTTTCCGGGAGCGCTTTGCGATCACGCAGCGCAGTAACTACCTGATCAACAATTCGCTGGGCGCTATGCCAGCGGCGTCGCGCGAGAGCGTGCAGAAGTTCCTCGATGAGTGGGACTCGCGAGGTGTGCGCGCGTGGGGTGATGGGTGGTGGATCTTGCAGGAGCAGGTCGCCGATCAGGTCGCGCGCACCCTCGGGGCGCAGGACGGCACGGTCACGATGCACCAGAACATCGCGGTCGCGCTCGAGATGATTTTGTCCTGCTTTCGTTTCGACGGCGCGCGTAACGGCATCGTCTACGCAGACCGCAACTTCCCGAGTGATCAATACATTTATGAGGCGCGCGCGGCGCACGGCGCGAAGCTCACGCGGGTCCCCGCCGCGGCCGACGGGATCTCGACCGACGGAGAGCAGTTCGCGTCTTTGATTGACGACAGCACCCTGATCGTCGCGATTGACCACGTGATGTTTCGCAGCTCGGCGATCGTCGACATCGCGCCGATCGTCGAGAAGGCCAACAAGGTCGGCGCGTTCGTGATCCTGGACACGTTCCACTCGGTCGGCACGCAGCAGCTAGAGCTCGAGAAGGCGGGCGTGCACGCCGCCGTCGGCGGCGCGCTGAAGTGGCTGTGTGGTGGCCCTGGGAACTGTTTTCTCTACGTGCGGCCAGACCTGATCCCGACGCTGACGCCGGCGTTCACCGGGTGGGCGGCGCACAAGCAGCCGTTCTTGTTCTCGCCTGAGGGGCAAGACTATCGCGAGGACGGGCACCGCTTCGCGACGGGTACGCCGAACGTGCCCGCCCTCTACTCCGGCAAGGAGGGCATCGCGACCTGTCTTGAGGCTGGCCTCGGCGAGATCCGTCGTCGCAGCCAGCAGCTGACGACGCTGCTAGTCGACGAGGCGCAGCGACACGGCTTCGCGCTCAAGTCGCCGCTTGATGCCGCCCGGCGCGGGGGACACGTCGCGATCGACGTCCCCGAGGGCTACGCCGTGTGCCAAGCGTTGTCTGCGCGCGAGATCGTGGTCGACTACCGCCCGGACGCTGGGCTGCGCGTCGCGCCGCACTTCTACAACACCGCCGAGGAGGTGCGCGCGTGCATGCAGGCCGTGCGCGACATCCTCGACAGCGGCGAGCACCTGCCGTTCCTCCAGCGGGAGCGCAAGCCCGGATGAGTCGTCGCGTCTGGGACATCAGCGAGCGGATCCAGCCGGGGACGGCGACGTTCCCGGGGGACACGCCCTTCTCACAAGAGTGGGTTATGCGTATGTCCGAGGGTGCCGCGTGCAACGTCAGCACCATCCGCATGTCCGTGCACGTCGGCACGCATGCAGACGCGCCGCTGCACTATGACTCTGCCGGCGAGGACATCGCGAGCGTCGACCTAGACATCTACATGGGGCGCTGCCGCGTCGTTGAGGTTGCGCCGGTCGGCGCGCCGCCGCGCGTGCCAGCTTCGGCGTTCGCGGCGGGTGCGCTCGACGGGGTCGAGCGCGTGCTGATCCGGACCAGTCCGCGGCACGACCACGCGACGTTCGACCCAGACTTCGTGTCGCTCGGCGAGGAGGCGGCCCGAGCGCTCGCCGTCGCGGGGGTGCGCCTCGTGGGCATCGACACGCCGAGCATGGACCACTCCACGGACAAGGACCTCGGCGGGCACCAAGCGCTCTACGCCGGCTCGGTCGCCATCCTCGAGAATCTCGATCTGACCGATGTGCCCGAGGGAGACTATGAGCTGATCGCGTTGCCGCTGCGCATCGTTGGTTGCGATTCGAGCCCGGTGCGTGCGATCCTGCGTGAACTGCCATGACCAAAAGAGCCATCAACCCTGACGACCTCTCGCCGCCTGTTGGATTCGCTCATGCCTGGTTGGTCGAGTCTGGGAATGAGGATCAGCGCACCCTCTACCTCGCGGGTCAGTGTGGCTACGACCGATCAGGAGAGGTGCAGGATAAGGGCGACCTCGCGGCGCAGTTGGATCAGGCGATGGCCAACATCGGGTCGATCCTGCGCGACGCGCAGATGGCATTCGATGACGTCGTGCAGCTCAACTTTTACGTGACGTCGCGGAACGACTACGCGACGGCGCGTAAGGAGTTCGGCCGCGTCTGGCGTAAGCACTGCGGCAAGCACTACCCTGGGATGGCGATGTTTCAGGTGGTCTCGTTGTTCGACCCCGACGCGCTGATTGAAGTGCAGGGGGTCGCGGCGCAATGAGCCTCCGTCGTGCCGGCGTGCTCGCGGCCTGGTTCGCGCTCTCGTCTTGCGCCGGTGATGACGCCGTCGAGACCCAGTTTGACTCTAGCGCCGGCATGGTGACCGTTGAGCTGCTCGGTGACGGCTTCGTGCGCGTCGAAGATCGCAGAGTGCCGCTGGAGGCGTTCGTGCTCGAGCTCCGTCAGTCGTTGCGGCAGATGGCGCGCGCGGACTTGTTGCGCTACGTCGTGCGCGTCCGACTCGCTGATGTAGGCAGCGGCGCGGCTGCGAGTACGCAGCGCGCGTCGCGTCGCCGCCTGCTCGGTGAGCTTGAGATCATGGGCGTGCGACAGATCGTTTACCTTTGACCCCCTAGAACACTTGCGCTTGCTCGACCAACACTGCCCTCCTGACCTCGTCATCTTTGACGTAGACGGCACCCTTCACGACACCTTTGCTTGGTGGGCCCCGGTGATCTGCGCGGGGGTGCAGCGCTATGCGGAGCAGGAGGGGATCAGCATAACGCCCCCGACGACGGAGGACGCTGAGGCGGTCGTCGGCATGAAGGACGCTGGCGTGTGGGCGCCGTTTTTGCCGGACAGCCACAAGGACCGTTGGCTCGAACTGCGCGCCGTCGTGTTGCCGATGGAGGTCACCGAGGTGAGCCGGGGCGTTGATTATCTCTTTGAAGGCGTTCGGCCGCTGCTCGTGCACCTGCGCGAGCTCGGCGTGAAGGTCGCGCTCGCGAGCAATTGTCGCAGCGAGTATATGGCAGCGATGCAAGACGGTCAGGGCTTGCGCGAGCTCACAGACTGGCAGTTCTGCTTAGACAGCCCGAACGTCGACACCAAGGCAGACATGTTGCGAGAGGCGAAGCATGCCGCTGGAGCTGAGCGAGTGGTGATGGTCGGTGACCGTGAGCCAGATCATGAGGCGGCCCTCGCGCATGGGTGGCCGTTTGTGTGGCGGCGGAACGGTCGTTGCTCGATTTCGGAGGCTGACTGGATCTGGGACGGGGACCCTGACAGCTTTTTGACGCGGCTGGGCCTCGCTCCGCTCGGCACCTGAGCGCGGGGCGGTTAGCGGCCGAGGCAGCTTCACGCCGGATGCATGAGCGCCTAGGCTTGTCGGCGTGACGGCTCCCGACCTCCCCAACCCTGAAGAGCTGCAGCGTCGCTGCGCGGAGCTGCTGAAGCATTGGCGCGTGCTCGAGACGGACGTCGAGGTGGTTTGGAACGGACGCCTATCGACGACCGCCGGACGGGCGTACGTGCGCCGCGGCTGCATCGAGCTCAACCCGCGATTGCTCGCGAGGGTCCCTCATGAGGTTGATACGGTGTTGATCCACGAGGCCGCGCACGTCGCGGTCTACCGCCTCTTCGGCGGTAACGTCCCTGCTCATGGTCGGCATTGGCGCTCGTTGATGCGGGACGCGGGCCAGGAGCCTCACGTCACGCATAAGCTGCCGGTGGACGGCTTGCGCCGGCAGCGCAAGTCGCGCTCGCGCTTTCTCTTCTTGCGTCTGTGCGAGGCGTGCGGTGATCGGGCCGTGCTCGAACAGGCTCGCTACGGCCGCTGTCCGCGATGTTCGCGGCGTGATCAGTATCTGGTCGTAAAGACACCGGCGTCGGCCGCCGGGCGTCGCGCGCTTGAACGGATGACGGCGACGGACGTAAGGGCGCGCTTTGCGTGACCCGGGATCGGTCTCGGCGTAGCGCGGAATTCGGTGGGGGCATACGTCGGCCGCAGAACCGCGCGAACATGCTCGCGAGCGCGCTCGCAGCGCGCCGTCCGTGCAGGGATCTGTTTCGCGAGCGGTAAGTCCGGGGGGGGCGCCGTCCTCTGTGACCCTCTGTGCGTTGGAGATTGCGGGGCCTCGGCGCCGACTGGAGTGCGGCGAACCGCTATACCCGAGGATGTTTCTAGCGCTGAGCGAACCTCGGAAGCTGGCCCGCCGTTGTGTCAACGCGCCGGGCTAGGCAAAATGTTCGCCCCCTCCCGATTGGTCGATTGACCCTTCCGCGACCTCAGATGACGTCCAAGATCCTCGCAGCAAGTTTCTTTATCTGTGTGGCCACCACCGCGGTGACCGCTCAGTCCGACAAGATCCACCTCGTGAACGGCTCGGTGATCGAGAACTGCAAGGTGACGGACTACGGCGTCCGCAGCGTGCGTTACAAGCGCGGCGGGAGCGCAGAGTCGGTCGAGACCGACCGCGTGGCCAAGCTCGACTTGGGCAAGTTTAAGTTGGTCTACGCCCGCGGCCTCAATGACGCAGCCATGATGTTGACGCTCGCGCGCGAGCAGATGAAGGCCAAGGATGACGTCATGGCGCAGGTCGGCTTGGTCGGCGCCGCTAACGGCTTCCTCGATGAGGGGGACCCAGCGCAGGCAGTAGCCGCGCTCAACGAGTTGGCGAAGGCCTTCCCGGAAGGCGGCGGGATGCCTGATGTCTTCCGGCTCAAGTTTGAGTACTACATGGGCGCCGGAACTCGTGACGCGCTGGTCGTCGCTAAGAAGTACGAGCAAGAAGCGATCGGCGGCGCATGGCCGGACGGCTTTGCGATCGAGGCGTCGTTCTTCCAGGCCTTGTCTGAGAAGAGCGCGCCCGCGGACTTCCAGCGCAAGTTGAAGAGCATCATCAATCGCGCCCGCAGCAAGAACCCGCTCGTCGCTGGTCGCGCCAACATCGAGCTGGCGCACAGCATGCGCAAGAGCGGTGGCATTGAGGGCGCTAAGCGCATCTACGACGACATCGTCAAGAAGGACGCGACGGACGCCAGCGCCCGCGCTGGCGCCTACCTCGGTCTTGGTCTGATCGCGCTCGAGGGTGAAGGCGGCAAGGAGGCTGCCAGGCAAGCGCTGCTGATGTTCTTGCGCGTGCGCCTCGAGACCAAGGACTCGTGGCCGAGCCTCCAGGCCGAAGCCCTCTACCACGCGGCGCAGGCCGCGCGGAAGTGGCAAGGCCCTGAGTATCGATACATCGTCGGGCGCTGTCGTGGCATGCTGTTCAACGAGTTCCCGAACTCTGAGTGGGCCAAGCTCGCCAAGTCGCGCTAACTGAGCTGCGCCGTAGTATCACTATGGAAGCGTGATCGACTACGACCGACTTTCGACGCCGCCGCCCCGTTGGGATAACGCCTTGTTTTGGGTGGTGCATTGGCTGTTGCGGGCAGTGCTGCGGCTCTATTTCGGTTGGCGAGTCGAGGGTGGCCCTCCGAGTAGCGGCGGCTATGTGCTCGCGGCCAACCACCTGTCGTACCTCGACCCGTTGGTGCTAGGCGCGTCGGTCCAGCGCCGCGTCAGCTACTTGATGACCGAGACCGTGTGGCGTTCGGGCAGCGCTGGCTGGTTTTACCGCTGGATGCGGGCGATCCCGTTGAGCGCACGTGGCGGCAATCGTGAGGCGTTACGCGCAGCGCGGGCGGTGCTAAGGCAGCAGCGCGTCGTCGGCATCTTCCCCGAGGGTGGATTGAGCCGCGACGGGGAGTTGATGCTAGGCAATCCTGGGGCGGTCTCTCTGGTGCTCAATGAGGGCTTGCCCATCGTCCCTGTCGGCATCATCGGCGTTGCAGAGGCGTTGCCGATCGGCGCTGTGTTCCCGCGGCCAGTCAAGATCTGTGTGCGCTACGGTGAGCCGATCTTGCCGGCTGAGATAGATGCGCTCGGCGGGGACCGGCGCGAACGGCTGCAGAACGCCACGCGTCTGATCATGCAGCGCATCGCAGAGCTGACTGGTCAGCGCGCGCGTGAGGATGTGCTCGAGGAGGCGTGGGGCGAAGACCCGGCGCTCCCTTAGCGATGGCGCACAGATTCCCGCACACTCTGTCGCCGGCGGTCCCACCTCTCCATGTATGGAGCATCATGACCGTCGCTGGGAAGAAGTTGTCGAAGCGGCGCAGGGCTACCTCGATAGATTTCGAGACCCGATGACTCGCTCGATGCGCGATGAGATCGCGCAGGAGTCGGCGGTGCTTGCTTGGCAGTGGATCCGACAGCTTGAGGACCATCGCCGACTCGGGGCTGCTGTTCGCACGATCACGCGAAGGCAGAGGTTGCGGGCGCTGCGACAGTGCAGGCGCGCAGGCTCGTCGCGGCTCATGTCCCTGGGCGAGGCGGCTGATTCGGTCCCGGCGTCGCGGGGAGAGGATCAAGTCGCGCTGCGGATCGCTTCGCGAAGCGTGCCGTCGGCGTGGGTCGTTAGTCGGCTCGACGCCGTCTTGGCGCGGTTGCCAGCGCTGGATCAGCGGCTGCTCCGGGGGTTCCACGAGGGGTTTTGTTGCGCCGAGCTCGCTGCGCGCTTCGAGCGCTCGGAGGCGTGCATCAAGACTCGTCTTCACCGCGCCCGACGCCGCCTGCAGCGGCTGCTGGAGGAGCTCGTCCGCGCCTCGGATGAGTTCGGCGACCAAGATCGAGAGGAGGACCAGAGGCCGTGATGTCTTTGGGCTCTCGGTGGTTGTTTGTCGGCGTGGCCCTCGCGGCGTCGATGGCGGCGCAGCGTGGACGGGTAGAGGCGGTGCGAGGTGGCTCGCTCAGCAGGCCTGCGCGAGACGCGTTGGCGCGCGCCCGAGGATTATCAGATTCGATCGTCGGCAAGCACGGCCCTGCGCGTCTACACGCGATCGAGCTCGCGGCTACGTCGTATGGACGGTGCGCGGAGATGTTCGAGCGTGAGCCGTCGGCAGCTGCGCTCGCTGCGTGGTCTGCGGCTGAGTTGTGGCGTCGACACGGGAGCTTGCTGCTCGCCGAGCGCGACTATCTGCGCGCTGTGCGGCATGACGCGGGCCGCTATCAGCAGCGTGGGCTGTTGGCTGCTGCGGATATGCAGCGTCGTCAGCGTCGCTTGGAGGTCGCCATCAAGACCTACGAAGCAGCAGATCGATGTGACCCGAGGACGACCAGGGCACAGCTCGCGCGGCTGTGGGTCGCTCGGATCTTGCTGGCGCAGGGGAAGGTCGACCGAGCGATCTCTCGGTTTCAGGTCGCGCTTGAGTCCGCGGCCTCGCCGCGCCAGATGATTGACGCTGCAGACCACCTCGCCAAGGCATGGATTAAGAAGGCAGACTTCGTCAGCGCAGCCCAGGTTATTCGGCATGTTGAACGCTGGGTGCGTGATCACGCGGACGGAGACCCCGAGTTAGCAGCGCGGCTTCGGCGCGCGAGCGACCGCATGACGGCGCGCCGCGCGCTGCGCCGCGCGCTCGATGAGGAGCACGAGCGGGGCGCGGACGCTGTGCGGCTAGACGAACACCGGCGCAGGACCCGCAAATCGTGAATCCCGCTGGTCACCCCTGTCCGAGGCGGGTGGGGCCTTGGATCCGATCGGTGGCTAGAACCAAGGAGGCTGCTCGTTAGACTGTTGAGCCACGGTCGGGCGATTAGCTCAGTTGGCTAGAGCGCCTCCCTTACAAGGAGGATGTCGGGGGTTCGAGTCCCTCATCGCCCACCATTTTCACGGCTGCTGTTGGCATGCGGCCACGCTCCGTGGATGGGACCCGCCAGTCAGTTCTTTTTTGCTGCGACCGCGATGAGTCGGGTCCGGGTTCGGAAGAGCAGCATCCCTTGGCTGATGGCGGGCGACGCCATGCATGTTTCGCCGAGCGGATTTATTGCCAGCAACTCATAAGTCTCGCCAGCTTTGACGACGTGGACGTCGCCTTCTTCGCTTGGGTAATAGAGCTTGCCGTCCGCGGCGACTCCCGACGCGCTGTAGCCGACGCCGGCGGTTAATCGCTGCCGGTAGTGTTGCTCGCCGGTCTTGGCGTCCCAGCACGTGACGACGCCGTTGTCCTTGCAGACGTAGAGCTCGTCGCCGTAGACGAAGGGAGTCTGCATGTATGCGCCGAAGCGACGGTTCGTCCAGATCATCTGTTCGCCGTCGGCCTTCAGCGACAGCTCGCCGGTGGCGTTTTCATTGATCGCGAGAATGCGCGCTGGACCGCCGTGCGCGCTGGTTAAGAAGATCAGCCCGTGTGCGGCGATGGGTGTCGGCACTGGGATGTCGCCGGTCCCACGCAGCCACCAGAGACACTTGCCGCTGTCGAGGTCGTAGCCACCCATGTGCTTCCAGCCGTTCAGCACGAGCTGTCGCCGTCCCCCGGAGATGTGAACGGTCGGGGTGCACCAGGTCGGCACCTCCTCGCGCGCTGTGCGCCACACCAACTTTCCCGACGCAAGATCGAACGCTGCGACGAAGCTGTCAGCTTGGTGATCGGCTTGCACATAAACGCGACCATCGTGGATCACGGGCGAGCTGGCCCATCCCCACTGCGCGCTAGGCGCGCGAAAGAACCCAGAGTCGAGCACGCCGAACTCTCTCTCCCAGAGGCGCTCGCCGTCAGCGTCGAAGACGTGCAGACCCTCTGATCCGAAGAAGACAGCGATGTGCTCACCGTCGGTCGCTGGCGTCGACGCTGCGTGGGATCCCTTTGGGTGCCGCTTGATCGCCGGCACGCCTTCCCAGGCGAGGCGAGACCAGATCACTTCGCCGTTGGTCCGGTCGATGCAGAGCAGCCGGAACTCGTGCGTCGACTCGTCGTCGACGGGGTCGATGTCGCCGTAGAGGCCGATTCGCAGCTCTGCTTCGCCGCCGCCCTGTTTGACCGCAGTCGTGACGTAGACGCGGTCGCCCCAGACGATCGGAGACGAATGCGCCATGCCTGGCACCGCGGTGGACCACGCGATGTTCTCGCCGCGCTCAAGGTCCCAGGTGGTCGGGGTGGCGTAGCCGTCCGCCACGCCGCGCCCCAGCTGACCGTGGTAGGAAGGCCAGCTAGTCGCGGCCGTGCTGTCACCTTGCGGCGCTGCCAGCGCAGCTGAGGTCAGCGAGAGAGCTAAGGATGTGGTCAGGGCGCGCATGGGTAGCCGCCCATCGTGCCATGAACGCTCGCCAAAGCTCACGCTCACGCGAGATCGCCCCTCTGGAGAGTCCGCCGTCGTCACGCGTGATCGCCCGAAGTGGTGCGCTAGCTAGCGCCTACACCCGCCGAGTCACTTCCAGGCGTAGGCGGCGAGCCCGTCTTGCTCGCGTACGATCAGTTGGCCGCCGTCGACGCACAGGTGCGCCCACGTTTGCGCCTCAGAGATAGCGAGCGTGTCGATGATCTTGAGCTGCTCGGTGTCATGCTGGATCAAGTGCAGCTCGCCTGCGTCTGTCAGCGCGAGCATTCGCTCACCTTGCGCGGCTAGCGACCAATACTCGTCGCCCATGCCGCTTGATCGCCAGATCTCCTCCCCGCTGTCTAGGTCGACGCAGGAGAAGCGCTTCGCGCGGAGGTAGAGGTAGGCGTGCTTGCCGATGACGACCGGGGAGGTCATGTTGCCTTGGGCGCGATTGTTCCAGGCTTCCGTCGCTTCGAAGGCGTCATCCTTCGACGTGACGTTGAAGCGGTGGGCGCGTCCTCCGTAGGCCGAGACGAACACCGAGTCCTTGTAGGGGTGTGGCGTCAAGATGTTCATGCCGCGGAAGGCGCGGATCTTCTGCGACCAGAGGACTTGACCGTCGGACGGTTCGACTCCGGCTAGCGTGGTGCGACTCTGGACGAGCAGCTGTTTCTTGCCGGCGATGGTGGCCAGGGTCGGTGAGCTGAACGCGCTCCCGAACATGCCGCCTTCGTCCTTCATGGATCGCCATACAGTCTCGCCGGTCTTCTTGTCGAGCTTGACGAAGCTCGCGCCCGCTTGGACGTAGACGTGGTTGCCGACGACCATCGGCGAGCAAACGAACCCGAAGTCTGGCTTCGGCGTGTCGAATCGCTTCATGAAGTCGGCGCGCCAGCGCTCTTTCCCGGTCTCCTTGTCGAGGCAGACCAACACGTCCAGCATGCCTGCGATATAGACCGAGTCTTCGTCGACGGCCGGGGTTGAGCGGATCCATGAGCCGTTCTTCGCGGCGAAAAACGGCACCTTCATGGCCCCCGGCCAAGCAGCGCGCCATTTACGCGCGCCAGTCTCGCGGTCGTAGGCGGTCACGACCTCGTCCGTCTTATCGACGGTCTCGGTCGTGTAGACGGTGGTCTCGTCAACGATCGGCCCTGAGTAGCTGGGCCCAAGCTCTACGCGCCAGAGCCGCTTGACGTTCTCCTGCGTCAGCCGCGCTGGCCACCAGTCCCCGGGACAGTGCCCGTTACGATCTGGTCCCCGCCATTGGTTCCAAACCCCGGTCGGGGCATCTGGTAGCGCGGGCGCCGATAGCGGGGCAGACTGAGCGGCGGCCGCCATGGCTGAGAGCGCCATGGCAACGGGAACGAGGCAAGTGTGAGGGGCCATCGGCGTGACTTCGCAGCATCCCGACAGCCGGATGCGCTCTTTCTGGGGTGGCGCCGTAACATCATGGAATGCATCAACTTCTCTCCTGGACCTTTTGTCTGATGCCGCTGACCGCGCAGGCGTTTTGGCCAGAGCTCCACGGGCCCAACCGAGACAGCTACGTCCAAGACGCGGCGGTGCCGCTGACCTGGAGCGAGACGGAGAACGTCAGGTGGAAGGTCTCGATCCCTGGTGAGGGGTGGTCGTCGCCGGTCGTCTGTGACGGCCGCGCGTGGATGACGACCGCGACCGACGGTGGTCGCTGCATGCATGTCGTCGCCTTCGATGTCGAAACCGGCGCGCTCGTGCACGAGCGCTTAGTCTTCGAGGTTGATAAGGCTGGTCACAAGAACGCGCTCAACAGTCACGCGTCGCCTACTCCTGCTGTCGAGCCGGGGCGCGTCTACGTGCACTTCGGGACCTATGGCACACTGTGCATCGACTCCGCCACATACGAGGAGCGATGGCGGCGGCGTGACCTCAACTGTGACCATATGGAGGGGCCTGGCTCCTCGCCGATTTTGGTGGGTGACCTGTTGGTGTTTCACGTCGACGGCGGCGACGTGCAGTACGTTACCGCGCTCAACAAGCGCACCGGCGAGACGGTCTGGAAGACCGATCGTTCGATCGACTTAGCCAAGATGCAGAAGGACATACGAAAGGCCTTCTGCACGCCGATCGTCGCCGAGTTGGACGGCGTGCAGGTCCTAGTTAGCCCCGGCGCGCACGCGGCGATGGCGTACGACGTCCGCACAGGTGAAGAGAAGTGGCGAGTCCAATATCGTGGGTTCTCGCTCGCGTCGCGGCCGCTCTTCGACGGTACGCGAGTCTATATCGCGACCGGCTTCATGCGCGCGCAGCTGTACGCGGTGGACTTCACTGGCTCCGGCGACGTCACCGAGGAGGCCGTCGCTTGGCGGTGGCGACGTAATGTGCCGAAGATGCCGACGCCGCTGTTGCTCGGCGACCGGGTCTTCATGGTCGATGACGGCGGCTACGCGACATGCCTAGATACGGCAAGCGGCGAGGCGGTCTGGCGGAAGCGGCTCGGCGGGGAGCACTGCAGCACGCCAGTGTGCGTTGGTGACCGCATCTACTTCTTCGACCGCGAAGGCCGCACCGTCGTGCTGGCGCGCGCTGACGAATACCGAGAGCTCGCCGAGAACCATCTGGACGGCGGCTTCATGGCGTCACCGGCGGTCATAGGAGACGCGTTTTTGTTGCGGACGAGGACGCACCTCTACCGCATCGAGGAGGCCGAGTAGCGTCAGCTGCTCTCTAGGCTTCATGGAACGACTTCGCTACAGCGCTGCGGCGCTCTGCTGCGCCGCGGGCCTGCTCGCGCAGGGCCCCAGCGCGCCGCGATGGGACCGCTTCCGCGGCCCGAACGGGACCGGGGTCGCTGACAGCGGGCGTTATGCGGCTGAGGTGGGGCCTAGCCAGAACGTCATCTGGAAGCGGCCTTTCCCATCCGGCCACAGCTCACCTGTGTTTGGGGCGAAGGCGCTGTTCTTGACGGGTGTCCAAGAGGAGCGTCTCTGGACCTACGCGCTTGATCGAGAGAGCGGAGCGACGCTTTGGCGCCGCCCTGCACCGCGCCCTAGGCGCACCAAGTTCCACGGCAAGAACGGCCCAGCGGCGTCGTCGGCGGCCGTGGATAGAGACACGGTCGTCGTGTTCTTCGATGAATACGGCATGCTCGCCTACGATCACGCCGGCGCTGAGCGCTGGCGGCTGCCGCTAGGCCCCTTCTTTAACACGTACGGGATGGGCGCGTCTCCGGTCCTGGTCGGCGAGGTCGTCGTCATGGCGTGCGATGACGGCAAGGACAGCTACGTGATCGGCGTGCATAAACACACCGGCGAGGTGCTCTATAAAGTAGCGCGCCCTGACGCGGTCAGCGGCCACTGCACGCCGGTCGTCTACGCGCCCGACGGCGTGCCGGCGCAGTTCATCTTGCCAGGGTCGTTCTTGCTCGACGCTTACGACGCCCGTACCGGAGCGCGCGTCTGGTGGGTTCGTGGCCTGCCGTGCGAGATGAAGTCCGTTCCCGTCCTACGCGGCGACACGCTCTGGATCCATGGCTACGGTAGCCCGATGAACGACCGCGGTCGACAGATCGAGTTGCCTGCGTTCGCAGACGCCGTCGCCGCGCTCGACACCGACGCTGACGGTGAGCTGGCGCGCGACGAGCTGCGCGAGCGACGCGTGAAGGGGTATTTCAAATACTTAGACTTGGACCGCAGCGGATCGATGAACGCGTCGGAGTGGCGGCTGTGTCGAGCGTCTTTCGCGTCGGTTAACGCGGCGATGGCGATCCGGGTCGGCGGCAGCGGTGACCGCACCGATGACGCCGTGCTGTGGCGGTACTTTCGTTCGATCCCGCAGCTGCCGTCGCCGCTCGTCATCGGCGATGTCTACTACTTGGTGTCGGATCAAGGCGGCTTGGTCACGACGATCTCGGCGAGCAGCGGCGCGCGCATCGCCAAGGCCCGCGTCGGAGACGCTGGGGACGCTTACTTCACCTCGCCGGTGGCGGGCGACGGGAAGGTCTACCTGCTGAGTGAGTCGGGCGTGCTGACCGTGCTCGCGGCGGGGGGGCTCGAAGTGCTGCACCGGGCGGACTTCGGCGAGGAGTGCTTCGCGACGCCAGCGTTGGTCGACGGGAGCGTTTGGATCCGCACGCACCGTCACATCTATCGGCTGGGGGAGCGATGATGCTGAGGTTCGAGCGAACACGCCTGACGGCGCTCCTGGCAGCTGCGTCGCTCTCGGCCGTGCTGCCTTGCCAGGAGTGGGCTCGGATCCGCGGCCCAAAGGGACAAGGTCACGGCGTCGCTGACTTGCCAGCAGTGTTGACCGAGGCTCACGTGCGGTGGCGTATCGACGTCGGCGCCGGTCACTCGTCGCCCGTGCTGTGGGGCGCGTCGCTGTTCTTGACCAGGGTCAGCGGTGAGTCGGGGCGTCGTGAGATCGCGTGCTATGACGCAGACAGCGGCGAGGAGCGATGGTCGCGTGTCTGCGATTTTGATCCGCACGAGCAGCACGAGCTCAACAGCTTCGCCTCGTCGACGCCCGCGGTCGACGAGGAGGCGGTCTATATCTTGTGGACGTCCGGCGAGCGCCTCATCGCGCGCGCGATGAGGCACGACGGTGAGCAGCTTTGGCGTCGCGACCTCGGCGGCTTCTACAGCAATCACGGCAGCGCGGTTTCGCCAGTGCTCTGCGCAGGGCTGCTAGTCGTCGTGAATGAGCATCAGGGCGAAGACTGCTTCATCACCGGGCTTGATCGGCACACCGGCAAACCAGCTTGGCGTATCGACCGTAAGCCGCGCGCGCGCGTCGCCTGCTACTCGTCGCCGTTCCTCTATGAGCCTGAGGACGGGCGGGAGGTCCTGTTATTGGCCAGTTACGCGCACGGGCTGACGGCGATCGAGCCAGCTTCGGGAGACGTGAGATGGCAGGCAGACCTCGGCTTCCAGAACCGATTCGTCGCGTCGCCGTGCTTGTCCGGAGACTCGCTGCTGGTCAACACGGGCAGCGGCGGCTCGGGTAAGGAGTGCGTCGTCTTCGGCCTAGGCGGCGCGGCAGCGCAGGAGCCCCGGGTGCGGTATCGGCTGCGCCGCGGCCTCCCTTACGTGCCGTCTGCGCTCGCCATCAACGGCCGGTTCTACCTCTTCTCCGACAGCGGCTTCTGCAGCGGGATCGACGCTGAGAGCGGCGAGACGCTTTGGCGTGAGCGCACCGGGCACCGCTTCTTTAGCTCGCCGGTCACCAACGGCGCCGCGATTTATATCGGCGATCGCGAGGGGCGCTTGCTCAGCTTCGCGGTCGATAGGCATGAGGAGCTCAGCAGCATAGATCTGGGCGGTTCGATCTACGCGACGCCGGCGTTGGCGCGGGGCTGCATGTTCGTGCGGGCCGCGGATCAGCTGGTATGCCTCGGTCCGGAGCTGAAGTAGGTCTACTTGCTGCCGAGGCAGTAGAGGCTGTCTTGGCCGCGGAGGTACATCCGGGAGCCAAGCACGATCGGGCTCGCGTCGAACACGTCGTCTAGCTCGTTGGTCGCGAGCTCCTGATATTCGCCGCTGGCCTTGATGACCTTGGTGACGCCTTCTCGAGAGGTCAGGTAGACGCGCCCGTCGGCGCCGAGCGGAGACGAGTAGACCGTCCGCATGCCTGCCAGGCGTTGCCCCTCGAACTGGACCTCGCCGGTCGCGGCGTCGAGGCAAGACAGCACCGCGCTGTTGCTCCTGAGAAAGTAGATGTGTTCACCGAGCAGCAGCGCAGAGGGGACGTAAGAGGTCTGCCGATCGTGGCTCCACAGCACGTGGTCGCTGTCGGTGATGTCGCCCTCAGCGCCAGCTAGCCGGATCGCCTGCAGCATCGCGCCGCGGAAGCCGCTCATCAGGTACGCGACGCCGTCGCGGACGATCGGCGTCGGCACCGTGTTGTAGGTCATGCCCTCGCAGCTCCAGATCACGTCGCCGCTCTTGACGTCGTAGCCGCGGGTCGCGCTGGTCGCGGCGATGATCGCTTGCTTCTGGCCGTCAACCTCGGCGATCACTGGGGTTGACCAGCTGGTCACCTCGTCGCGCTGTCGTCGCCAGACGTCCTCGCCGGTGCGGGCGTCGAGGGCGACCACGAAGGAGTCTCCCTCGTGGTCCCAGTTGACGATCAACTTGTCGTCGACCAGCGCTGGCGAGCTGCCTTCGCCGAACTGGTTGCGGGTCTGCATGCGCCCGAGGTCGGTGCGTGACCACGCCAACTCACCGTCGAGCGTGAGGCAGTGGACGCCGCGCGAGCCGAAGTGGGCGTAGATAAAGCGCCCGTCTGTAATGGGGGAGTTCGAGGCCTGTGACGCGGTCTTGTGGCCGCTCTCGTGCGGCACCTCCCGCGCGACGCTCTTGTTCCAGATGACCGCGCCTGTGTCCCGGTCGATCGCCAGCACGCGGAAGTCATAGACGTTCTTTGGAGCGGAGGAGCCCTGGCCGCGTCCGCCTCTGCGGCCGCGGCGTCTGCTGCGCCGCTGCTCGTCGCCGCGCTGCTCTGACGCGTCACCGGTCCCGGTCACCTCGTCCGTCTTGATCGCAGTCGTCAGGTAGATGCGGTCGCCCCAGACGACGGGCGTCGAGCTGCCGATTCCAGGCAGCGCGGTCTTCCAGACGACGTTCTCGTCTTCGCTCCAGGTGAGCGGTGGTGTCCCCCCCGGGGCCTCGCCGGTGCCCGCTGCGCCGCGCCATGTAGGCCAGTTCCCCTCGGGGTCTTGCGGCGGCGCCGTCGGGCGCTCGACCCGGCCGTACATTTGCCCGCCGTGGTCTGCGCCGGACCACGTCCCGGCGTAGCGGTCGCCGTGGATCAATACGCGCGCGCTGAAGGTGCCCAGCGTCGGCACCGCTAAGTTGGTGACCTGGATCATGGGCGTCTCGCCAGCCCAGAACACCTCGACCGTTAGCGGCACCGTCGCGGACTTGTCGGCGTATTCGATCTTGGCTTCCATCCGCCACTTCTCGTCGCGCACCTTGCGGACCTCGCCGAGCGTGTAGCTGTCAGCCTGGGCCTCACCATCTTCGCCGTCGACGGTGAAGCGCCCGGTCATCTTGCTGCCAGACATCTGCGCCGCGAAGCGTGACTCTAGCCGCTGCTGCTCGGCTAGCTCTGCGTCGGACTGACAGGTCGCGGCGGCGGTCAACGTGGCGAGGATGATGAGTGTTCGCGGCATGGTGGCCTCAGCGGGGTGGGGATGGCGGGCGAGGCCCCATCGTAAAGAGCCCTTCGGCATCGGCAGCGATCGATCCGGAAAAGCACGATGGCGCGACCTCGTCGGCGCGTCGGTCAGGCTTAATCGCCGCGCAGCCGGTCTAGCAGGGGGCCTCGCACCGCGATCCGGCTGGCAGCCCAAACCCAGAAGGCGCCGCTGGCGGCGAGCGCACCGACCAGCATGGACGACGACGTCAGCGGTAGTTCGCGCCCGTCGTTCAAGGCTGGGGAGATGGCGACGGCGGCTGCGAGCACGCCGCTTAGCAGCCCCATGACCAGCAACAGGACGTGCTCGCTCCAGACCAGCTGCCGTACTGCGCGGTCGGTAAACCCTATCGCCCGAGCGGCGGCGAGCTCATCGCGGCGCTCCAGCGTGTTACGTAGCACGACGACCCCGAGCCCGACGGTGCCGAGCAGTAGGCCGAGCCCGCCGAGGAGCTGGAAGATGGAGAGGTAGGTGTTCTGGATGGATTGGAACGCGGCGAGCCGCTCATTTGTGGGGGTCAGCTCGAGGCCGATGTCTGAGAGCGCGTCGCTGAGATCTTCGGCGACGGCGTCGCGGCGCGGCTGCGGCGCGTCGATCAGGAACATCCGGAACCCTGACGCTGACGGGAAGCGCGCGCGCATGTGCCGGTCAGCGATCAGCAGGTTGCCCTGCAGGATTGAGTCAGCGACCGTGCCGACAATGCATACATCGAACTCGTCGCCGCGCTCATCACGGTAGCGGAGGGCGTCCCCGACCTTCTTCTGAAGCGCCCACGCGACGCTGCCGCCGTCGCCGACCGCAGGGACAACACCGGGGCCGAGGTCGCGTTCTAGCAGCTCCCACCCGGCGCCGGGTCCTGGCCCGTCGATCGTCCGCGTGAAGCGGAACGCGTCGCGCGCGGCGAGGCGGTTTGGCAGCACTCCGACCAGCTGTGGGTTTTGCGCGGTCGCTAGATTTAGGCAGCTGGCGTCGTCGCCGGGTCGTACGCGCAGCGGCACGACTTGGACGTCTCGCAGGTCTTCGTCATCGAGCCCATAGGCGTCGCGAGCTTCTGGCGTGCCGAGGTCGCGCAGCACCGGCAACGTCGAGCGGCCGAACAGCGCGAAGCCGCCCGTGCCCGATGATCGCAGCGACGGGTCTCCTGGTGGTTCGAGGCGGTTGGCTTGGATCGCGAGCACGAGGAAGCCACCGCTCGCTAGGAGCGCGACGACCGCGAGGCTGCGGCCTGGCCGTCGGCTGGCGCTGCGTAGGCCGAGGCCAACGACGGAGCGGACCGTCCGTTTTGAAGCGTCGCCGAGCACGGCGAGCCCAGCGCGGCACGCGAACAGCGCCGCGAGGAGCACTAGCGCGCCGCCGCCGAAGAACGCGCTGGTCGCGCGCGATGGTTCAGCCCGTGCGACCACGGCGGCGGCGCCGGCTGCAGCGAGCGCCGCGAGGAGGATGCTGAGGCGATGGCGGCGTCGCGCGGTAGATGGATCGGCCGCGGTCGCCCCGAGGCTGCCGCGCGTCGCCAGGAGCTCGACGACCGGCCTCTTGGCCGCTACCCGGAGCGTCCACCAGATGGTCGCCGTCGCCGCGAACACGATCGCCGCGGCGCCGGTGACCAGCGAGGAGGGCTCGACGTGGGCGCGGATCGTGGCTTGCCCGATCGTGTCGCGCCAGATGGTGTCGAGCCCCGCGAGCACAGCCTCGGCGTAGCCGACGCCGGCGAGTGATCCGATGGCGCCGCCGAAGCTAGTGAGCAGCAGCGCCTCACGCGCGAACAGTCTGCGGACCGCGCGCGGCTCGTACCCTACGGCGAGCAGCGCGCCGACCTCGGTGGCGCGCCGTTCGACCCCGAACATGTTGAGCGTCACGGTCAGCAGCAACGCCGCGAGGATCAGGAAGAAGCTGAGCCCTAGATAGAGCGCGCCGAAGTCGGTCGCGGGTGCCCCGGCCTTGATCGCGGGGCCGCGCAAGTCTTGGAAGAACAAGCCGAGCGTCGCCGGTGCGAGCTCGCGCGGTAGCCGCTCGCGCAGGCGCGTTGCGGCGTCGGCGGTCGCGCGGATCGAGGTCAAGGACCCGAACCGGTTGGCCCACAGCCCGCGCGCTGTTTGCAGCGTGACGAACGCCTTGGGCGTGCCGCGGTGCTCGTCCCAGTAGTCTTGGTCGCGATCGTCCAGCTGGTCGAGCTCGACCGGGACGCCTGGCTCCCACTCGGTGCAGCGCCGCGCCTCGGATAGCCCGGGAAACTTAGGCATCAGCGTCGGGTCGGCTGCGGCGCCTGCGAGCTGCGCGACCTCCATGACCTCAAGCGCGCTCTCGCTCTCTTCGAGCTGTAGCTGCTGGTTCATCACGTAGTAGCGAAGCTCTACGCGGTCGCCTGCGCCTGCGCCGACGTCCTCAGCCAGCCAGGAGTTCGGCGTGAGGCCGCCGTCTGCTGCGGGCGCGAGGTCGGCGAGCGCTCGCAGCGCAGGCGCGACGTCGCCGCCCTCTCGCAGCGGGCCGACGCCGCAGACCATGGAGTAGGGGGTGACGCGTTCGCCTACTTGAAGTGAGTTGACGAAGTAGGTGAACACGCCGAGGCCGTCGGGCGCGATGTTGGCCGCCGCCTTAATGACGCCGTCGTCTAGGAAGACGCGGTCGCTGCGGAGCTCGCACGCGGCGTCTAGCTCGCGCAGCTCGAGCTCGGCGTCCGCGAGCTGCCACAGCTCGCGGAGCGCTGCGTCCGCCTGCGGCACGTCAGCGTCGATCAACAGCAGGTTCGATCGGCCGCGCAGCCCGACTTCTTCGGCGAGCCAGTCACGTGAGACGAACACGTCGAACGGCGGGACCTGACTCGCGCGCAGCCCGAACCGCCCGAACTCCTGGTCGCTCACGATGTCGTCGACCTCGACGCGGAGGGCGAGCGCGACGTCGTCGACGGTCGCCATGGTGGCCTCCTGCGGCATCAGGCTCGGCTTCTCCACGCGGAGCACGACCTCCTCGCCGACGCTGACGCCGAGCTGGTCTGCGATGCGTCGGTTGAGCAGCGCGTGCCCGGGCTGCGGCGCTGGCCTAGCGCGACCGCTGGCGCTCATCTGGAAGAAGCCGTCGCCGACGCCGAAGACATCGACGATGCCCGCGCGGGCGTGGCCATCGCCGCGGTTGGCGACGCCGGGGAGCTGCATCACGGCGCAGGTGTTCGCGTCGAGACGCTTGGCGATCCGCCCGGCGAGCTCAGTCGTGATGAAGCGATCACCGGACGCGAGCACGCTGTCGAAGCGTCCGATGCGCTGCAGCGCTTGCTCGCGCAGGCTCGCGCGCACCGAGTCGCCGACCACCAGCGCGCCGACGAGCACGGCGGTCGCGCAGGCGACGCCGAGGAGGACGCCGAGGTGCGTCCGCCAGTGATGCGCGAGGCCGCGCGCGATTAGGCCCCAGGCGTTCATTCGGCGGCTTCCGGGACGACCTCGCGCGCTGTGCCGTCGTTTAGCGCGATGACGCGCTGCATTCGCTCGGCGAGGAGCTGTGAGTGGGTGACCGTGACTACTGCGGCCTCGTGCTTTTGGCTCAGGTCGCAGAGCAGATCCCCGAGGAGATCGGTCGCGGCGTTGTCCAGCGCACCGGTCGGCTCGTCGGCTAGGAGCAGCCTAGGTCGGTTGATCAGGGCGCGCACGACGGCCACGCGTTGCTGCTCGCCGCCCGACAGCTGGGCGGGGCGGTGGTTGATTCGCTGCCCCAGGCCGACGTCGTCGAGCATGGCCTTCGCCCGAGCCTCCGCGCTCGCGCGGACGTCGCCTTCGCGGTGCACGAGCGTCGGCACCAGCACGTTCTCGAGCGCCGTGCACTGCGGCAGCAAGTGGTGCGCCTGGAACACGAAGCCGATTTCTTCATTGCGTAGCTGCGCGAGCTCGGCGGCGCTCATCGTCGCGAGGTCGCGGCCGTCGAACCGGGCTGCGCCGCTCGTCGGCGGCAGCAGGCCGCCGAGGACGTGCAGTAACGTGCTCTTGCCGCACCCCGACGGCCCGAGCACGGCCACGGTGTCGCGTGGTTGCACGGCGAGGTCGACGCCCCGCAGCACCTCGGTCGTCGCGTCGTAGCGGTGCGTGACCCCCCGCAGCTCGACGAGCGGCCCGCTCATTTGGGCGCTGCTTGGTTCGCCGCTGGCTTAGCGCCGCCGGGCGCGGGCTTGTAGAGGCTCACGAGCAGGCCACCGAGCGCGGCGAGGACGATGCCCAGCAGGAAGCGCCAGTCGAGCTTCGACCACCCGCCAGCTGGCGGGTGCAGCGACATCGCGACGAGCGCGTTCACGATCGGCGCCCCGGCGAAGATGATCGACATCACCGCCGCGGGGTGTCCCTTCGCTCCAAACGCCAGCAGGACGCCGAAGGCGCCGATCGCGCCGACGGTGCCTGCTAGCAGCGACAGCCAGATCGCCTTGCTGGGCATGGACCAGGACGCCTTGGCCGCGAGCAACATGCCGGCAGGCGCGAGCACCGCGATCAGGAAGTACGCGATGCCGACCCAGAAGAACGCTTTGTAGCGGCCGTTTTGGGGGTCGCTCATGGCCATTTGGCCGGAGTGCAGCAGCACGCCGTAGATGCCCCACGAGGCGACGGTCAAAAGGGCGAACAGGATCCACGTATGCATGATGGGAGTCTCGGCGCCGATGGGGGTCTAGCGCAAGTGTGCTCAGGGTGACGAGGCGGTCACAAGTGACCTACAGATCTCTGCGACGCCCTCGGCCATATGTCGTGAGGTGAAGGCTTCGCGGACTCCAGCCTGACCGCGGGCGCCGACCTCCTTGGCGTAAGCGGGATCTAGCAGTAGCGGTTCTAGCGCTTCCGCGAGCGATTCAGGGCTCTCGGGCTCGCACAGCATGCCGCCTCCGGTTGCCTGGAGGATCTCCGGGAACGCGGCGTGGCGTGGCTGCACCACGGGCACGCCGGCTGCCATGGCCTCGAGCAGATAGAGGCCGAATGACTCTTGGTAGCGGGCTGGGACGGAGAACGCGGTCAACGTCTTGAGGAACTCGATCTTCTGGGCGCGGTCGATGTTCGGCAGGAACTCGGCGTCACCGAGGCACCCCGCTGCGCGCATGCGCGCCTGCAGCTCGTCGACGTAGGCGCGGTCTTCTTTCAGCTGGACGCCGGCGACGCGGAGGCGCAGCCCAGGCACCTTCGCGCGTGACTTTAGAGCGATGAATGCGTCCACCAGCGTGTCGAGCCCTTTGTCGCGGCACATCCGCGCCAGGTATCCAAGCGTGACTGCATCTGACGTCTGCTTCGGTGCGCCGGCGAAGTCCTCGACGTCGACGCCGTTGCAGACGACGTGGACTCGCTCCGCGGGCACTTCGAGCTTCGCTTGCATCGCGTCGCGGTAGTTCGCGCTGACCGCGATCAGCGCGTCGACCTCGTGCGCGCGCTCACGCAGCGTCGCCCAGGCGATGTCGCGGTCGCTCGACTTCAGCGAGTCTAGGAACGGCGCCTCGCCCTGCATCGTCACGACCACGGGCACCTTAAGCGCTGCGCGCAGCCTCCGCGCGACTCCGCTCAACATCGCGTTGGAGATGATGATGACGTCGGGGCGCGGCTTCGCTTGGACCGCGTCGACGAGCTTGTCGACCTCCTTCTCCTGTCGGCCGCACTCGCCGCGGAGGATCGAGACCGTCATCTCGCCGAGGTCGCTCGACTCCGTCATGTTGCCGCGGCGAGACGCCCAGCGCAGCAGCCGCGGGTTGTCGAGCATGTTGGCGATGAAGCGGGGTAGCATGCGGAACGCCTGCGTCTTCTGCTGGAGGTAGACGTTGATGCCGCCCATGTGCACCGCTGGCTCCCTGTCTAGGGAATGCTCGAGCATCATCGGTAGGTAGAGCGGCAGCGACTCGACCTCGTGACCTTGGGCCCGGAGCGCGCGCCCTAGCGCGTCGTCGCGGAGGCAGCTACCGCAATAGAAGTGGCCGGTGCCTGGCGTCAGCAGCATGAAGCGCATGGTCGCTCTATCTGCCTCCCGCAGTTGCGTCGAACGCGTAGACGCGTTTGTCGCCAGCGCCGATGACGATCCGTCCGTCGACGACAGCAGGTGAAGAGTAGATTGGCTTGCCGATATCGTAGCTCCACACCAGCGCGCCGTCGTTCATGCTGAGCATGTAGAGCCTGCCGTCGCCAGAGCCGAACACGACCTTGTCGCGGCAGATGACAGGTGACGAGTCGATCTTTCGTTTGGTGCGGAACTTCCACAGCGGCGTACCGTCCGCGCGCGCGGCGCAGTGGAGGTGGCGGTCGCGGCCGCCGAACACCACGTGGCTGGCGTCGATCGCCGGCGAAGAGCAAAAGCCCTGTCGCTTGCCCGCGTAGCGCCACTCGATCTCGCCGCCGTCGAGGTCGACGCGTAGGAACTCGTTGCCGTAGTGGCCGAAGTAGGCGCGATCTCCCATCAGCGCGACGGAGCCGGCGACCTGGCAGCCTTCGCCGAGCTCGATCTTGGCGGTGCGCTCGCCGGTCTCGAGGTCGACGAGGTGTAGCGCGGCGTCGCAGCCGCCGAACAGCGTCTCGTTGCCGGCGATGGCCGGCGAGCCGTTGATGTAGTTGTCGGTCGTGTAGCTCCAAAGCGCTGGCCCGCCGGCGCTGTCGAAGCAGTAGACGTTGGCGTCGTAGCTGCCGACGAGGATCCGCGTTTGGCCGGCGGCGTCGCGGAACCAATTAGCGCCGCCGAGGATCTGGTCTCGCGTCTCCTGCTTCCAGGCGAGCGCGCCGTCGCTAGCGTTGAGCGCGTAGAAAAAGAAGTCCGAAGAGCCGACATAGACGCGGCCGTCGAGCACCAGCGGCGGCGCCTCGACCATGTCCTTGGTCTCGAACTTCCATCGCTCGGCCCCCGTCTGTAGGTCGATCGCGTAGATACAGTTGTCCGTGGAGCCCACGTAGACGACGCCGCTCGCGATCACTGGCGACGAGAGGATGTCGCCTTGCGTCTCGAAGCGCCACGCGAGCGTCGGGGCGTCGCCGAGTCGCGCGGTCGAGACGCCGTGCAGCTGCGCGTTGCCGCGATAGTGCGGCCACTCTGTGCTAGGCGGCGGCCCCAAGTCGGCTACGGGCGCCCGCGGCGCCTGCGGCGGCGGGACGAAGCGGTATTTCGTGAGGAGTCGTTCACGCAGCTCGAGGATCTCAGAGCTGCGCGCTTTGCCGCCGGCGAGCTGTTCTCGGAGCGCCGGCGCGACCTCGTTGAACGGCGTGGCCGTGCGTTCGAGGAGCTGGATCAGGTGCACTCCGACGGAAGAGGTTACCGGCTGGGAGACGTCGCCGACCTCAAGCTGGCGCACCGCAGCCGCGAACGCGTCACCGTAGCGGTGGTAGTTGTAGTTTGGTATCTGACCGGCCTCGGCCCGGCGCTCTGGGTCGCGCAGCAATCGGCGCGTGACGCGGTCGTGAGACTTGGTCAACAGGTCTTCGAAGGCGGCGCCTCGTGCGAGGCTGGCCCGCATCGCAGCGGCGCGCTGCTGCGCGGTCTGCGGGGCTGACATGCGCTCCGTGCTGAGCACGTGGCGCACCCGCACGCGGACGCCGCCCTGCCCGTAGCGGTGCTCGAAGAGCTCGCGCAGGGCCTGTTCGTCTTTGGCGCGGGCTGCGCCGACTAGCGCGACGATGCGGAGGTCACGCAGCGCCTCGGTCGCTAGGCGCGCGCGCGTTTCGGGGGCGAGCGGGGCGTCGGCCACGGATTGCTGCGCCGCCTCCGATCGGCCCAACGTCGGCGCGCTCCGTGCGAGCCTGCGCGCGGCGCACTCGCGCGCGAGCGCCATCGCGAACGCGAGGTTCTCAAGGATGCGCGGGCTCGATCGGCCGCCGCCGAACCGCGCGAGCATGTCTGGGGTGATGACGCCTGCGTCGAACGTGACCACGGCTGCCTCGTCGGTAAGCGCTTCCGCGGCCTTGGTCGTCGCGAAGAACGCGCCGGAGCGGTCCAGGTACAGCTCCTGCGCTGACGACGTCGCGGCGACGGCGAGCGTGAGCGTCAAGGCCGCTCCGCGCATCACGACAGCACCTCGCGATACAGCCGAGCGAAGGCCGCGACGTTGACCTCGACCGGATTGAACTGCGCCGTCCACTGGGTCGCCGCTTCTGCGGCGAGCTTGTCTGCGGCTGCAGCCGGCACGCCGTCGATCTTTGGTCCGAAGCCAGCCTTCGCGACCAGCGCTCGAAGGCGCCGTATAAAGGCGCGCGCGGCGTCCTTGTCGTCGTCGGCTTCGTCGGCGATGCCCGCTTGACGCGCGACCTCGGCGTAGAGCTGGCGGGCGTCGTGATCGTGCGCGTTGTAGGCGACGACCGTCGGCAGCACCTGCCCGACCGCTTGGCCGTGGGTGACGCCGTAGTGTTTGGTGAGCGGGTTCGCCATCGAGTGAGCTGCGCCTAGCATACTGTTTTCGATCGCTTCGCCAGCGAGCGCTGAGGCGTGGAGCATGGCGGCGCGCGCGTCGAGGTCATCCGGCGTAGACAGGACGCCTTCGAAGCTCCGCTCGATCATCTGGAAGGCCTCACGCGCGAGCGCCGCGGACGCGGTCGAACGCCGCTTGGTGACGGCGGCTTCGACGGTGTGCGTGAGGGCGTCGAGGCCTGAGCACGCGGTGACGTACGCTGGCATCGTCAGCGTGAGCTCTGGGTCGAGCACTGCGAAGGCTGGCGCTGTGCCGCCGCACGCCATCTTTTGTCCGGTCTCGCGGTTGCCGATCAGCGCGAACGACTGAGTCTCGCTGCCAGTTCCAGCGGTCGTAGGCACTGCGACGAGCTTGGGGCTGGTGACGTCTACGCTGCCGCGACCGACGTGGTCGGCCATGCGACCCCCGGCGCACGCCAGCATCGCGCAACCTTTGGCCGTATCGATCGCGCTGCCGCCGCCGAGCGCGACGATCCAATCGACCGCGCCGTCGTTGCTGGCGCTGCGATATGCCGACAGGCAGGCTTCGACGTCATCTTCGTTCGGGTTTGGCGGCGCCTGATCGTAGCGGTGGACCGCTACGCCCGCGCCGCGAAGCAGGCCCTCGAGCCGCTCCGCGTGACCGGCGGCGACGATGCCGGGGTCGGTGACTAAGAGCGCGCGCTCCCCGACCAGCGAGGGGACCTGCGCGACCGCCCCGCAGCCGATCACGATGTTGGTGTGTCGTTGGAGCGCGCGTTCGGTCATCTACCAGTCTGCGGCTCGTTGGATGGCGCGACGTTCGTATAGGAACTCGAACAGGTTGCCCTCGTGGGGCTGGTCCCACTCTACGTGCGAGGTCGGCACCGGGCCTAAGTTGAGTCGGTCGACGTGGTCGGAGCGCTTTAGGTCGTCGATCAGCTGGGGGTCCTTCGTGATCGCGGTGACGACGAGGCTCGGCCCCATGTCGCTGACCAAGCGCTCAGGCGCGACCTCGACCACGCTGGTGAACGGGAACAAGAACTCGGTCTTGGCGAGCGGGTGCGCGACGCTGTCGCAGTGCACGACCGTCGGCAGCAGGTAGGGGGCCCCGTCGACGTCGCGCTGTCGCGGCCCGTCTCGGTGCGCGCTGCTCAGGTCCTTCGCGCCGCCAGCGCTGACGTCCTCGTCGATTTTGGCGTCGATAAACTCGGCGAACTTGCGGTTCGCGAAGGCAGACAGCACAGCGCCCTCGTCATCGGCGGGCAGCGGCTGCCGTGACGCGAGCTCTTCGGCGAGCGCCGCGGCGATCTCTTCTCCGTGCGCAGGCACGAAGATCGAAGACGCGTTGATGCAGCTGCGGCCGCCGTTATCCGCGACGGACGCGGCGAGCACGGGTAAGAAGCTGCGCCAATCATCTATGACATCGGGGCCGATGATCACCTTGCTGCGGCCGGGGCCGTGGATCTGGACGCGCTCGTCGTGTGACCAAGCCTTGGTCACGGCCTCGTCTCCGAACAGCAGTACGCGCCCGCAGCGGTCCAGGATCACCCCCGAGCCTTCGTGGTCGGTTGGGTAGAAGCTGAAGGCGTCGCGCGGACAGCCCGCCGCGATCAGCGCCTGCATGATCCGCAGCGGCGTCCAGGGCTCTTCACGGCCTGGCTTCAGCACCACCGGGACGCCGAGCGCCAAAGACGGGATCCAGATCGAGTTGACGCCAGGTGAGTTGCTCGGCAAGACGACGCCGAGCGCCTCTGTTGTCGGCGCGTAGTAGACCGGGATGTCACAGTGCTCGCCGAAGCCGGTCTCTACGACCGCGGGGTCCATGCCGCGCATAAGGCCGCGCAAGATGCCCGCCATGCCGTCGAGGACGGTCCAGATCTTGTGCATGTTGCGGCGGACCAGCACGTGCGGTAGGCCGCTCGTCTTGCTGAGCGTCGCGACGTATTGCTCGGCGGTCTGGGTGTCTCCCTGTTGGTTGAGCGGCAACTCACCCTCCAAGAACAGCCTGCCGGCCTCCTTGCAGATCTCGATCAGCTGATCGCTGCTCAGGGCGCGCAGCTTCCTGGCGGCGTCCTCGGCGCGGCGCAGGTCGCGCTTGATCATGCCTGCGTTGGACTGGCTGATGCGGGCGAGGACCTCGTCGCTGCCGATGCCGCGCAGCTCGTTCTGGTCGAGGCTCTCGTACTCGACGCCGTGCCGCAGGACGGGGATGTGTGGCGCGCTCAATAGACCCCCTCGACGATCTTCGCCGCCTGTTGACCGAACGGGCGGACCTCGCCGACGCCGTCCCACGCGTATTGCTCGCACGGACGACGCCGCAGGGCTTCGTCGCGCTCCAGGAAGCGCGGCATGAAGAACTCCTTGGTCAGCGTCGTCAGCTCGACGCGGCCCCAGCTGTCATAGTCGACGACTCGCTCGGTGTGCTCTGGATCGACGCAGCGCAGCACGGCGCGCGGCTGCGGCGCGTAGTAGGTGATGGAGTACTTGTCGGCCTTGAGGTCGGGCTTGTGGGCGGCGAGCCCCATCAACGTGTTGCCGTAAGTCGGGACGAAGCCGACGCGGTCCTCGAGGATCTCTTCGCACAGAAAGCGCGTTGTCTGGGGGTCCATCGTCGTGCCGCCGCAGAACACGCCTTTGATGCCGGCGTCGGGGATCGACAGGCGGTCCCCGAGCTCCTCGAGCAGCTTGGGTGTAGTGAACAGAGCGTCTACGTCTCGCTTCTCGAGGATCGACACGGCTTGGTCGATGACGTGGGTCATGTACGCCTTGGCCTGGTCGAATTGCTTTGAGGCGATCAGCTTCTTAACCCAGCGAGGATCGAGGTCGACGAAGTAGCACGACGAGCCGCGGTGGTTGGCCAGGTGCTCGATCGCGAGCCGGAGACGTCGCGGCCCGGTCGGGCCGACCATCAGCCAATAGCCGCCGCGCGGGAACTCCTCATCGCTGAGTGATTCGGAGAACTGCTCGTAGTCGATCTTGTAGTCGTCCCACCCGACCCGCTGCTTAGGCATGCCCGTGGTGCCGCCGGTCTCAAAGATCGTGAACGGCCGGCCCGCGTAGGCCTTCGGGACCCACCGCTCATGCTGCTCGGTGCGGAGCAACTCGCCGTCGAAGTGGTCGAATCGCGTAAGGTCGGCGATGCCGGTCACATCTTCGGCTGGGTTCCAGCCCGCCTGCTCGGCCCATTCGAGCCAATACGGCGTGCCGGTCTCAGGCGAGAAGTGCCAGCGCACGATGTCGCAGAAGTGGGCGTCCAGCTGTGTCGGGGTGGTCATGGTGTTAGCGCGCTTGCGGTGTAGCGGCCTAGTCTTCGTCGAAGAACCGCCCCACGGTTGCGGCTGATGGCGGCTGCGTCAGCAAGCTGACGATAATCAGCGCCGCGGTCGACGCTGCGATCATCACCGTGACCGGCATCATGCCGGCGATCAGGTAGTCCTCGCCGATGCGCTCGCCCGCGAGCGTCGGCGCGAGCAGGCCGTCGTAGAACAGCACCGCCCAGGTGCCGCCTGCCACCAAGACCGACGCGATCGCGCCTGCGGCCGTCGCGCGGCGCCAGTAGACGGCGGCGACGACGAGCGGGAACAGGCTGGCGAAGCCGCTGAAGCACCAGACCGCGAGGTCGAAGACGTTCGGCGGCGGGAATAAGGACAACAGGTAGGTGACCGCGACGATCGCGACGATGAAGAAGCGCCCGAGGGTGACGCGTTGTGCCTCGTTGAAGCGTTCGCCGGTCATGTGCACGACGATGTCATGCGTGAAGATCGTGCCGAGGCAGACGAACTGCGAGTCGAGCGACGACATGATGGCTGCGAGGATCCCGGCCATCAGCAGCCCCGACACCCACGGGTTCTTCAGCTGCATGCCGACCATCTTCGCCAGCACGGCGTTGCTGTTGCCCCCAGGCGCCTCGACGCCGGCGCCCGCGGCCCAGACTCCGATCAGCACGCACGGCACCCAGACGATCATGATGAAGATCGGGTGAGCGATGACCGTCGTGCGGAACGTCTTAGCGCTGCGCGCGGTCAGCCAGTGTTGGAACAGGTGCGGGAACATGCCGACCGAGAGCGGCACGAAGCAGTAGGTCAAGAACTGCAGGTGGCCGATCTCGCCCTCACGCGCGAGCAGCTGCGGGGCGTTTTCTTGGACGTTCTTCGTGGCTTGCTCGAGGCCGCCGAGCGAGCCCGAGATCAGCGTGAAGGCCAGCACGCCGACGAGCATGAAGACGATGGTTTGCACGGCGTTGGCGAGGGCCGCTGCGCGCACGCCGCCGGTCAGGATGTAGCTCAGCACGACGCCGCAGACCACGAGCCCGGTCAGCCAGGTCGGCACACCGGAGATGCCTTTGACGACGGAGCCGGCGCCGACGATGCCGATCAGCAGATAGGGGATGACGAGGCCCACCAACACCGGGAACAGCAGGTAGCCGAGTAGGTTGGACTGGAACCTGCCGCGGAAGAACTGGATTTGGGTGACGTAGTTGAAGCGCTTGCCGATCGCCCAAAGCCGGATGCCGACCAGGAAGAACACCAGCGAGTGGATGATCCCCGACGCGGAAGCCATTAGCCCGTAGACGCCGATGCCGCTGTCGAACGCCTTGCCGGTCGACCCGACCAGCGCGAACGCGGTCATCGTCGTGCCGAACACGCTCATCAACAGCAAGAAGGGCCCGATCGAGCGGCTCGCGACGAAGTACTCGCCCGCCGATCCGCGCGCGCGGCGGCTGTTCAGGATGCTGAACCCCAGCAAGAGCAGCAGATAGGCGCCGACGACGTAGAGCGGGGTGGTGCTCTTCGGCGCGGCTTGCAGGAGCGCAGCGATCATTCGTCGTCAGCGGGCCGCTCGGCCCACTCCTCGATGTGTGTCGGCCAGGCGAAATGGACCACGAGCGCCCACGCGACCGCCGCGCCGACCGAGATCAGCGCCTGGAACAGCAGCCCGACCGGCATGAAGCCCAGCACCACGCTGCGGTCTGACCAGTTCCAGAAGTCGTAGTGTAGGACGGCGAGCAGGGCGACGAGGCCCCACGCCAACTTCCCGCCGCTGGAGAGCTTTTGGGTCATGGGGCGAGCTTACTTTTTGGTCTTCGCGATCGCGAACAGGTGCGTGTGCGTCGCGATGTAGAGGGTCTCGTTCGCCGCGATCGGCGAGCTGTAGATCGGGACAGCGAAGTCGATCTCCTTCACGTCCTTTTCGTCGAGCTCCTTCGTCGCTGGCGCCGAGACCAAGAAGCCGTCTTCGATGCCGACGTAGACGCGGCCGTCTGCGACCAAGGTCGAACCCCAAATGTGGGCGCTGGTGTCGTACTTCCAGTGCTCCTCGCCGGTGTCCGCGTCGAGGCAGTAGAGGTAGCCCGAGTAGTCGGCCGCGAATAACAGGTCGTCGTGGATCGAGATCGTCGACATCGAGCGGTGGATCTTGTCATAGCCCCAGACCTGCTCGCCCGCGGCGTCGACGCACACGAGGTTGCCGACGCCCTCGCCGTGCTCTGGATCCTGGCCGACCAGCGCGTAGGCGCGGCCGTTGTAGACGACCGGCGTCCCGAGCACCTCGCTCGGACCTTTGGCGGTCGCGTATTTGCGCGGCGTGCCGTCTTCCTTGGCGCGGTAGCTCGGCGGGTTGCAGTCGAACTTCCAGGCTTGATTGAGCACCAAGAAGCCGTCCTCGTCTTCGGTCGGCTTTGGGTCGAACGCGTAGAGCACGCCGTCTGGCCCGCCGAAGATCACCAGCTCTTTATCGTCGGCCTTGAGGTAGGCGGGTGACGACCAGTTGCTGTGGTAGATGTTCTGGCTCAGGCCCGAGGCCTCTTCGCCGACCAACTGTCCAGTCTGCTTGTCTACAACGATCATCGACGGCGCGTTAGGCGCGGGCGTCTCGACGTGGCCGTAGTCGACGCCGTTCGAGGTCGACGTCCAGATCTGGTCGCCGACGATCATCACCGAGCAGCTGGTGATGTTGTGAGGGAACACGCCGCACTCGTCGATCATGTTCATCTTCCAGATGATGTCCGCGTCGGTCTCTTCGTTGACCTTCACCGGCGGCTTGTCGTTGTCAGCGTAGTAGCTGGCCTCATCCTGGAAGCCTTGGTTGCCGTCTTTGAAGCCGTTGACGTCGACGCACATCACCTCGCACCGGTTGGTGACGAGGTATGCGCGGTCGCCCTCGATGGCTGGCGAGCTGCAGATGCCTAAGAACTCCCAGTCGCTGACCTTGCCGGTCCCTAGCTTGGGGATGTTCAGCTGCCAGATCAGCGCGCCGGTCTGCTCGTCGAGGCAGTAGACGCAGCTGCGGTCACCTTGGAAGCGGTCGTCGCGCGGGACGTCGTTGTTCGTGCCGACGTAGACCCGACCGTCGGCGACCGTCGGGTTGCCGTAGCTCTGGGAGCCGAGCTTGGCGATCCACTTGACGTTGGTGCTGGTCTTGATGTCGATGTCTTCGCTGTCGCCGGCGTATTGGCCGGGCACGATCTCGAGGGGGAGCCCCTTCACCATCGCGACCATGTTGCGGGTCGCGTCGCGGCCCCACATCGGCCAGTCCTGCGCGGTTGCTTGCGGACAGAGGGCGGCGAGCGCGATCGGCGCCGCCATGCAGCGGATGTTTCGTTCAGTCATTGGGGGTCACCACGATGTTATCGATGTAGCAGCGAAAGCGGCTCTGAGGGGTGAAGCCGTAGATCCCAGGAGAGCCGCTGCGGTTGACCCGCGGCACTTCGACTTCAAGCAGCCAGCCTTCGGGCTCGGGCTCGTCGCGTCTCCAAGCCTTGGCGCGCACCACGCCGCTGCCGTCTTCGTTCGCGTCGACGCGGCTCTTGAGTCGGTACCAGACCTTGGGCTTCCAGCGGAACTTGACGCGCTCCTTGATCAACTCCTCGTTGGAGGTGATCTCAAGCGCCTGGTGGTTGCCCTTGAGCAGCACCATGTAGCGTTGGTTGACCATGCCCGGCGTCGACATCGTCCGCCGGTTGCCGTCGGTCATGACGTCGACCTGCATGGTGTAGTTCGACATGTCTGGCGCGCCGATCATCGAGATGGTGCGCTGGAAGAGCGGCCGGTCGAGCGTGCGCGCCAGCACCTTGTTGCCGTCGCGTTCGCGCACCTCCCACTTCAGCTTGGCGCTGATCCAATGCGGCCGCGGGAACGCGAAGCTGACGCCCTCCTCCTTGGGGTGGGGGCGCAGCTGGACGTCCTCGAGGTCGTCGGTGTAGGGCGCGCTCGGCACGACGCGGACGCGGGCTGAGCCGGCGAGGCCATTGGCTTCGGCCTTGAGCACGAACGCGGTCGGCACAGCGTCGGCGTCGATCGTCAGGCGGCCGTCTGCGTCGATGGACATCCCGTTGGTCAGCTTGCCCGACCAGGACACCTGCTCGGTGCGCGGGTCGGCCATGTCGCGGCCGTTGCCGTCGAGCGCGCGCGCGTGGAACTGCACGGTCTCGCCTGTCCGCACGAGGACGTCGGCGGGCACGACCTGCAGTCGCTCGGCGGCGCCGATCGTGAACGGCGCGGCGCCGCCGATCATGCCGCCCCCTCCCGTCCATAGTCGCGTGGACGTCGCTTCGGGAGCGTCTTCGTCGGGGCCGCCGTCGCCTGCCCAGCAGTAGAGGGCCTCGGTCGTGTGCACGTAGACGCGGCCGTTGCAGATGGCCGGCGCGCCGAGGCAGTTGCCCTCGAGCTGCGTCTTAGCGAGCACCTCGGCGCCTTTGTCGTCGGCGTCGAGCACGTAGAACGAGCCGTTGTTCATCGGCACCCAGAGGCGGCCGTCGCCGTAGACGGGCGAGGCGTGGATCTGGTCGGGGGCGAGCTTCTGCTCCCAGAGCACCTCGCCGGTCTCGGCGTTGACGCAGGCCAGCTCGCCGGTCGCGACGGTCGAGTAGACGCGGTCGCCTACCAGCACGGGGGAGCTCGTGAACGCGGTCAGCTCGTTGCGCCACTGCTCGTGCTCTCTGCCGAGCACCAGCTGCTTGTTGTCCTCGCTGGGCATCGCGCCGAGCTTGATGGCGACCATGCGTCCGGCGGTCGAGGAGTCGAGGTTCTCCTTGCCGTGGACGGCGATCAGCGTGTCTTTGTAGAGGACGGCGCTCGAGCTCATGCCGCCTGTGCACATTGGGAAGCGCCACAGCGCGTCCCCGTTGCGTGCGTCGACGCAGGTCATGTGCCCGCCGGACAGGCCGGCGTAGGCGAGTAGGCGCCCGTCGCGCTGCTCGAAGACTGGCAGGGAATACGAGATATCCTTGGGCGGCCCGCCGGGGGTCGAGGTCCAGGTGCACTCGCCGGTCTCCTGGTCGAACGCGAAGAAGCGGCCGCGCGCAGGCCCCTGCGGCCCCCATCCTGACGTCGTCATGTGGAGGACGACGTCCTGGTTGGTGAGCGCGACCGCGCCGGTGCGGCCGTTGGGGAACACCAAACGTCCGTACTCCGCGCCGAGCGCGTGCTGCCAGCGCAGCTCCCCGTCACGCGTGAACGCGCACAGCAGGCCCGCCGACGTGATGCAGTAGACGTCGCCGGTCCGCATGTTGACGGTCGGGCTGCCGATGGCGAATCGGTAGTAGATGATGTCCGTCAGGAAGTGCTGGAAGCGCTTCTCCCAGATGGGTTGGCCGGTGCGCTCGTCGAGGCAGACGAGGACCTCCTCAAGGCCTTTGCCCTCGCCCTCGTAGCCCATGGTGTAGACGCGCCCGTCGGCGATGACTGGCGTACCGCGGCCGCTAAGGTCGTAGCGCCACGTCGGCGCGGCGGCGTCGATCGCCGCGGACGCCGGCAGGCCGGTCTCACGCGAGCGGCCGTTCTGCTCCGGGCCGCGCCAGCTCAGCCAGCCGTCGACGGCGTCGCTGTAGGGAGGGCGCTTCTTGCCGATACATCCGTGGGAGGTGAGGGCGAGCAGGAGCGCTGCGCCTAAGGCGGCAGTCAGCGTGGGTGTGCTTCGTTTCATGGTTCAACTCGGACGAACGGGCCGCAGCAGGTCCCGATCGGGACGAGGAGTATAGCGATCTACAGCTGGCGATCTAAGGTTCGAGCTGAGTGCCCTGTCGGCGCAACTCTGGTTGTCACAAAGTCATGTCAGTGGGCGCCTGCTGTATAGCGGCGTCGATCGCGGGAGGAATCTCGGCAGCGCGCAGCTCGCCGTTGTCTGCTTGTTCGACGCAGACGGCGGTTACTTGTCCACGGGCCACCTCGCTCCCTGCCAGCATGAAGCGCACGTCGTATACGAGCGCTTTGCTCCGCTTCTCTTTCACGACTAGGTGTAGCTCGACCTCGTCTTCGTAGCGCAGCGGCCGCTGGTAGTCGCAGGTCGCGTTGCGGCGCGCCCAGCCCCAGGCGCCGCTCCGTTCGCATGAGTGCACGCGGAAGCCGATGGACCGGAAGAACGCGTGCTCGGCTTCTTCCATGTATCGGAAGTAGTTCGAGAAGTGCAGGATGCCGGCCATGTCGGTCTCGGCGAACGTGACGCAGCGCGTCATCTTGTAGCTGTGCGCCATAGATCAGGCGTAGCGCACCGCGCGGTGCTCTGCGGGGAAGAAGTCGTGGAGCAGCCGGTCGACCTGCAGCAGCCCGTGCCGCGCGATCTCGACGCGGGTTCCGTCGATGCGCAGGTAGCCGTCGTCAGCGTGCTGCTGCAGCGGGGCCGCGAAGCGTTTCAGGGGGTCGACCCCAAACTTGTCGGTGAAGTAGCGCGTGTCGACGGAGCCGAGCTTGAGCTGCAAGATAAACTCTCGGATCAGTCGTTGGTCGTCAGTCAACTCGAGCGCGCGGTGCACTGGGATCTCGCCGCGCTCGATGCATTCGAGGTAGGGGTCAAAGTCGTGAACGTTTTGGTAGTGCACGCCACCGATGTGCCCGAACGATGCGACGCCGAGGCCGAGTAGGTCGGCGCCGTGCCAGAGACCGTCGCGGTAGAGGAACGTCGCTTCGTCGCCGCGCGCGGCGGTATACGCGCTGCCGATGTAGTAGCCCGCCTGCTCCAGCGCTTGGAACGCCTCGTGTACCCAGCGGCGTTTGGTGACCCAGTCCGCGACCGGCGCGACCTCTTGCTGGCCGTCCTTCATGCGCTTGGCGACGGTCGTGTTGAACGGGATCTCCATCTGATAGATGGTCACGCTGTCCGGCGCTAACTCGAGGGTGCGCTGGATGCAGTTCTGCCAGTTGGCGTCGGTTTCTCCGATCATGCCCGCGATCAGGTCGATGTTGACTTGGCGGAACCCAGCGTCTCTAGCAAAGCCATAGGCGCGGTCGATCTCTTTGGCGCGGTGGGCGCGGTTGTTGCGCTCCAAGATGTCAGCGTCGAAGTTCTCGACGCCGAGGCTCAGGCGGGTGACGCCCAGCTCCTTCAACGTGCGGAGCTTCTTCTGCTGCAGCGTGCCCGGCTCGCACTCGAAGGTGACCTCTTTAGCGCCGTCCCAGGGGAGATGCTGTTGGAGACCCTCGAACAGCGTCTTTAGCTGGTCGACCGAGAGGTAGGAAGGCGTGCCGCCCCCGAAGTAGACGAACTCAGTGTCGCGGCCCTTCACGGCTGGTTGCGCGGCGTGCATTCGCGCCTCTTCGATCACCGCCTCGATGTAGCGGCGAACAGCGCTCGAGTCCTTGTCCGTGTAGACGCGGAAGTAGCAGAAATCGCAGCGTTTTCGACAGAACGGAATGTGCACATAAAGCCCGAACGGAGTCTCCGGCGCAGGGCCCATCGCGAGGCGCTCTTTGGCCACGTGCGCATCTTCGACGCGCCACGTCGAAAACGGCGGATAGTTGGCGACGAAGTAGTTGCCGGTCGTCGTGGCCGATGCTTCAGGTTCGGAGGCCATGTAGTCACCAACATCCTAGCGGCTGCGCGCGCGGATCGTGACAGGTCCCGCCTGCAGGCTGCCCTGGGCCGAAAATCCCTAAGTCTCAGAATCCTGGAGCGCTCACCTGTGCGAAATCTCCGCTACCATGATCACTGAGCACGTGAGCGAGACCCAAAAGAGCTTTGACGTCGTCGTCGTTGGCGGCGGACCCGCCGGCGCCACCGCCGCGACGCTGCTGGCGAAGGCGGGACACCGAGTCAGCCTGTTTGAGCGGCAGGCGTTCCCGCGCTTCCACGTCGGCGAATCGCTGGTGCCCGCGGTCAACCTGACGCTCGAGAAACTCGGCGTGCGCGAGCGCATGGACGAGCTGGGCTTCCCGCAAAAGCACGGCGTCCAGTTCTACGGCCCGAGCGGGCCGAGTCGCCCCTTCTACTTCTCGGAGGTCGCTGATCCGCGCATGCACCACACGTGGCAGGTCTTGCGCAGCGACTTCGATCGCATGCTGCTAGACACGGCCCGGGACGCGGGCGCGCACGTGGAGACAGATGCTCAGGTGGTCGAGGTCTGCCTCGCCGGTGAGACGGCGACGGGAGTGCGCGTGCGACGGCTCGACGAGAGCGAAGATCGCGTCTCGGCGCGAGTCGTGCTGGACGCGTCAGGGCAGAAGGGCGTGATCCCGCGTGAACTGAGCCGGCAGCAGGGCGTGCCTGGCCTGCAGAACACCGCGGTCTACGCGCACTACACGGGTGTTCGGCTCGACCCAGGCATCGACGCCGGCTCGACGCTGATTTATCGCCTCGACGCGAAGTCGTGGATCTGGTTCATCCCGCTCCCCGGCGTCGTCAGCATCGGTTTGGTGACTTCTGCGCGGGAGATCTTGCGCTTCGGCCCGAACCGCGACGAGATCTTACAGTCCGCGATCGATCGGTGCCCAGACCTCAAGGAGCGGATGCGTGAGGCTGAGATCTCCGGTGAGGTGCGGGTCGCGCGTGACTTCTCTTATCGCGCCGAGCGCGACGGAGGCCCCGGGTGGGCGCTGATCGGCGACGCGCTCGGCTTCATCGACCCTGTCTATTCGACGGGCCTGCTCTTGTCGGTTCACTCTGCGGAGATCTTAGCGCGCGAGGTGAGCTGTGGGCTCGCAGGTCAGGACAGGCATCCGGACCTGCGCGGCCGCTCCGGAGAGTGGCAAGTTGCCTTTGACCGCTTCCTGCCGCTCGTGCGCGCGTTCTACACCGAAGACTTCCGCTTCGGCGAGCTGTCAAAGAACGACGCTCACCGACAGGGGCTCGTGGATTTGTTGACCGGCATCGTCGACACCGATGAGGCGATCGGAGTCACCGCGCAGATCCAACACATGTTTGACGAAGAGGTGGCAGCAGAGTCCTGATCTCGGGCTGCGTAGGCTACCGAACTTCAACCTCAACGGAGAAGAACCATGGCATACGCTCCCTCTCGCCCTGCGCTCGTTACCGCTTTGCTCGGCGCCATGTCGGCTGCGGCGGTCGCGCAGGACTGGCCGCATTGGCGTGGTCCGAGCTACAACGGCTCGACGGACGCTCGGGACCTACCGACGACGTTTGATCGGCAGCGCGGCGTGCGGTGGGCCGCGGCCATGCCCGGTCCGAGCGCGGGCACGCCGATCGTCATCGGCGACCGCGTCTTCTTGACGTCGGTCGACTCCGCACGAGAACGGCTCGTCGCGCTGTGTGTCGATCGTCAGACCGGCGATGTCGTCTGGCAGCGCGACGCAGGCAGCGGCTACAAGGCGACCGAGCAGGGGACGCGGATCGCGCGTGGCGCGCGAACGCGCGCGTCCTATGCGTCACCTTCTCCTGTATGTGACGGTGAGCGCGTCGTGTTCTTCTTCGGCAACGGTGACTTCGTCGCGTACGACTTCACGGGCGACGAGGTGTGGCGTCGCAACATCCAATCGGACTTCGGCAACTTCGCGTTCAACTGGACGTTCGCGGCGAGCCCGACGTATCAGGACGGCCTCGTGTATTTGCCGGTGCTGCAGCGCGACGTGCCGATCCAGAAGGCGCGACGCGGCGGCGGCCGGCGGCGTGGTCCTCAGGCGGAGGGTGCGGCTGAAAGCGCGGCCCCTGAGGCGATCGAGTCGTTTGTGCTCGCGGTCGACGTGCGCACCGGTGAGGACGTGTTCCGGCATGTCCGCCCGTCGCCAGCGCAGGTCGAGTCGCTTGAGTCTTATACGACCATGATCCCGTATGCCGGTCGAGGCGGGCGCGAGGAGCTGTTGCTCGTCGGGGGCGATGTGCTGACTGGCCATAAGCCTAATGACGGGAAAGAGCTGTGGCGATGGGGGACGTGGAACGAGGGCCATCGTGAGCGATTTTGGCGGCTCGTGCCGACGGTGGTTGTCGGCGGCGACGTCGCCTTGGTCTGCGCACCCAAGCGCGCGCCGGTCTACGCGATCCGCCTCGGCGGGACCGGGCAGCAGCCTCAGGAAGCGCTGCTCTGGAAGAGCAGCGGCCGGCCAAACCTAGTCTCTAGCGACGTCCCGACGCCGGCGTATCACGACGGCAGCTTCTTCGTGCTCAGCGACGTTCGCTCCGCGATGACGCGCGTGCGCTGCGAGGACGGCGAGATCCAGTGGTCGACGCCGATGCCAAAGGATCACCTCTGGCGCGCTAGCCCGACGATCGCGGACGGCCGCGTGTGGTGCATGAACCACCACGGGTTGGTCCTCGTTCTTGACGCAAAGAGCGGCGAGGTCTTGCACCAAGCCCAGATGGGCGCGGAAGACGCCGACCAGATCCGATCGTCGGTCGTCATCGCGCACGGGGACGTGCTGATCCGCACCAACGAGCAGTTGTTTTGCGTCGGCCGCTAGTCTGCGACGCGGGGGCTTAGAACGTCACCCGCACGGACAGGCCCCAGATGCGCGGCGTGCCGTTCTGGCCAACAAACTGGTTCGGGTCCGTCGGGTTGAACTGCAGCGCGATCGGGACGTATTCCTCTTCGAGCACGTTGTGCACGAACATGTCGACGCGCCAGTTCTTGTAGTTGAGCCCGGCGCGGAGGTTGGTGAGGTTGTATTGGTCGCCGCCGACGTTTCTGACGTCGTAGTAGAACTGCCCGACGCGGAAGTGGTCGATGCGCGCGAAGGCCTGGAACCCCTCGTCGATTTGGTGCTCATATTGCGCTCCGACACCAAATGTCCAATCGGGCGCAAAGGGCAGGTTGGTGCCAGAGATCTGCCCGAGCCCTGGGATCGTGCCGCCTGCAGTAATCAGGTCGTCTGAGTACTGGTCCTTAGCGTTGCTGAGGTTGGTGTCTAGGTAGCCTGCGGTGCCGAACAATTTCAGGCCGTCGCGCGCTTCGCCGACCACCTCCAACTCGAAGCCTTGGCTCCGCGACTGGCCGGCGTTGCTGACGTAGCCGCTGCCGCTGGCGGCGTCGTATTGGCTCAGCTGCATGTCGTCCCAGTCGACCAAGAACAGCGCTGCGTTTGCTTGCACGCGGTCATCCAGCCAGAGCGACTTGATGCCGATCTCGTAGGTCCAGCTCGTCTCGGTCCCGAACGACTCTTGGCCACCAGGGGCGGTCAGGTTGAAGCCGCCTGCTTTGAAGCCTCGCGCGATCGTCAAATACGACGTGACGTCGTCGTTTGGTCGGTAGGTGATGCTGGCTCGAGGCAAGATTCGTGAGAACGTGCGGCAGTCGCTCGCGGAGGACGTCGGCACCGAGGCGCCGCTGGGGTCAACGAAGGTGCCCGCGAGCTTGGCCTCCTTGTCTTCGTGGTCGACGCGTAGCGCGCCGGACAACTCAAAGCCGTTGCCTAGCAGCGTCGAGACCTGGCCGAATGCGCTTATGGACCAGCTCCGGAACTCACCTTGATTCTGCGTCGCCGAATTGGCGATCGCACCAGCGAAGGCGGCATCATTTCCGAAAGCGTTGGTCGCGGATCGCTCCTCGTCGCTGACGAAGCCGCTTAGGCCGACCAACCATCTCATGCCAGTCGCGTCGCGGTCACTGGGGTCGTAGTCGCCCGCCGATTGCAGACGGAACTCTTGGTAGGCGTAGTCCTCTGACTCACCCGTGCTGCGACGGATAATGTCCAAGGCGGAGAAGTCCGAGTCAGAGGTCTCAGCGATCTCCCATCCCTGCGCGGACGTGATCGAGGTGAAGTCAAATCCTCGGCCTTCGTGCTTCCACACGATCGATCCAGCGAGGATGTCGCGGTCGGTGCGGCCCTCGAAGTCCTGGTTGATGCGGTATGGGTTGTCTCGCAAGCCGGTGCCGGGTACCGGCTGGCCAGTGGTGGGGTCCGTCGTCGCGCCGAGGCTCGACAGGACGAAGCCCCCGTCGCGCGTGTGCTCACCATAGATCGACAGGCGCACGGTGTTGCGGTCGTCCGGCGTCCAGAGCAGCTGGGTGCGGGCGAACGTGCTGTCCCGGAAGTCGATGTCGTTTCCGGTCAGTTCGTTGGTGCTGAAGCCGTCGCGCCGCTCGTACGAGGCCGACACGCTCATGGCGAGGGTGTCGTTGGTGATGGGGTCGGTGACGGGGCCGGTCGCCCGGACCTCGTAGCGCTGTGAGCCGTAGTTGCCCATCGAGCCGAACAGCTCGGCGCCCGGCTGCGGGCTAGGCTCTTTGGTGATCAGGTTGATGGCGCCGCCGATCGTGTTGCGGCCCCAGAGCGCACCTGAAGGTCCGCGCAGGATCTCGATCCGGTCGAGGCCGACCAGCGACAGGTTGGTGCTGCTGACGTTGAGTTGCGGTACGTCGTCGACGAACGTCGCGACGGCTGGGTCGCCTTGGCCCGAGCCGACGCCCCGCACGTATGGGAAGCTCAGACGCCGCGCGGTGAACCCCGTGAACATCGTGTTCGGGACGAAGCGGGCGGCGTCTTCGATGGACTGCACGCCCGCGTCGCGGAGCAGCTCTCCGGTGATCGGCGTCACGCTGCGCGGCAGGTCTAGAACCGACTGTCCGCCCCACTTTTCAGCGGTCACGACCACTTGTTCGACCGGTTGGGTCGGCTGCTGGGGCGCGCTGCTCTCCTGCTTCACCGCGGCCGGCTCAGGGGTTGGTTTCGGCTCCTGCTTTGTTTCGGCCGGATCGGGCGCTGGCTGCGGCCCTTGCGTCGCGGTCGCTTCGCTCGCCTGCTCCTCCTTTGCAGCGCCAGGGGGCGTCGATTGGGCGAGCGTGCTGCCGAGCGTGATGCACGTGAATGTGACGGCAAAGCGGATCATGAGTCGAGTTCCTGGTGGCGGTGGCCGATCGACTCGCACCTTAACGCGGCACCCTTCGATGACCACAGGCAACCCAGCAATGCGCTGTGCTCGTCCCCTGAGGTCAAAGTTACCCGTCATCGTTGGGCGCGGCGTATCGTGTCGCCCATGGGACATCACCTCGTAGCGGCGCTGCTCTTCATGTCTTTGTCATTCTTGGCGACCCCAACAGCTGGTCAGCAGCCGGGGTTCGCGCGGGTTTTTGGCGACCACATGGTGTTGCAGCGTGATGAGCCGGTCCGAGTATGGGGTTGGGGTCGAGCGGGGCAGCGGGCGGTTGTCGCATATGGTGCGCGAGAGCAGCGCGCGACGGTCGACGCGGCCGGCCGCTGGGACGTGACCTTCGCGGCCATGCCTGCGAGCGGCGATGGTCGTGATTTGACGCTCATGCTCGGTGGCGAGCGCTATTCGATCAGCGATGTGGTCGTCGGCGAGGTGTGGGTCTGTGGGGGCCAGAGCAACATGGCGTGGACCGTGCGCGGCACCCGCGACGCTGACTTGGAGATCGCGTGCGCCGATGATCCGCTGCTGCGCTTCGTGCGCCTGCCGCTTGAGGCGCGCGGGGCGCCGCGGCGAGATTATGTCCGCCCTGAGCACGGCGGCGCCGGCGGGGGTTGGCGTAGGATCGCCCCGGCTTCGGTCGGTGAATGCACCGGTGTCGGCTACTACTTCGCGCAGCGGCTGCGTCGCCGCTTAAAGGTCCCGGTAGGCATCGTCGACGTCTCGTGGGGAGGGACGCTCGCGCAGTTCTGGGTGTCGAAGCCGCGGCTGCGAGCGCTCGCTTCCGTCCGCCCGATGTTTCAGCAGTTCGAGCAGGACCTCGCCGCGTGGCGTGAAGGCGGCGGCGAGCAAGGCGCGCGGAAACAGTACGAGGCGGCGTTGGCCGAGTGGGAGCAGGCGCGCGCTGCGGCAGCGCAGGCGGGCAAGAAGGCGCCGCGCAAGCCAGGCTTCGGTCCGTTCGAGGACCCGCGCACGAAGCGTCACCCCGGCGCAGGCTTTGACGGCATGATGGCGCCGCTGCGCGGCTTGACGGTGCGCGGCGCGCTCTACTTCCAGGGCGAGAACAACGCATTCGGGGACATGTATTCGCCGTTTCCTGACACCTACCCGGCGGTGATCGCAGAGTGGCGCGAGCTGTTCGGGAAGCCATCGTTGCCGATGGGGCTGATCCAGATCGGTGGTTGGAGCACGCGGCGTTCGATGACCTACGACATGAACCATCACACCAACGTGGTGCGAGAAGTTCAGTTCGACACGTGGCGCGCTACGCCGGACACCGGCCTGATCGTGACCTTTGACCTGAACTCGAACAGCAACATTCACCCTGGCCACAAGCGCCCGGTCGGCGACCGCGCCGCGCGCTGGGCGCTGGCGGCGGTCTACGACGAGCGCGGCCACGACAAGCGCCCCTTGCGTTGGCGAGGGCCGGTGTTTGCGTCGGCTGAGGCCAGCGGCGGTAAGTTGACGGTGCGCTTTGAGTCAGGCACCGCGGACGGGCTGCGGTTGGATAAGAACCATCCGCTGGGCTTCTACGTCGCTGGCGAGGACCAGGTTTTCCACGTCGCTGCGGCGCGCGTCGTCGATAAGACCGCGCTGGAGGTCTGGTCGGACGCGGTCCCTGCGCCTGTCGCTGTCCGGTACGCGTGGAGCAACCTGCCGCTCGGCAGCGTCATGAACGGCAAAGAGCTGCCCGCCTACCCGTTCCGCAGCGATGACTGGCTCATCAAGCCGCACCGCTCAGATAGCAGCTACGCGCGGGGCGCATCGACGATCCGCGGGCGATGACCTCAGCGCAGGCGCGCCGTCGTCTTCATCGGGGCGCTACCCCGAGGTGTTGATCTGCGAAGTCTAGATAGTGCTCCCAGTCAGCGAGCAGGAGGTCGTGCTTGCCGGCGCGGATGTGATACCCGATGCGGCCGCGCGCTGATTGGTCGAGGTCCGGCATCCGCTTGACTGGCAATCCATCTCCGCAGACGAGGCGGTAGACGGCGTCGGCGCCGAGGGCAGACGCGAACTCGCCTTGTGGGTCGGCCCACTGGTCTTTCTCTGCGCTCGCGACGTAGACCGGCCTGGGCGCGCATAGCGCTAGCAGCAGGTGTTGGTCGACAGGCAGTTGGTCTTCCTTGCCAGCGAAGCCGTGGAATCGCTGGCAGAACCAGTGCGGGAAGGCCTTGGTGATGGCTGCCACCGTCTCGCCCTGCTTGCGCCGCGAGTAGGCAGCGCCCCCGCAGCCTGAGTCGTTGGAGATCACCATCCAAAAGCGTGGATCCTGCGCGCCGGCCCACAGCGCGGTCTTGCCCAGGCGGGAGTGCCCGAGCACCGCTGCGCGGCGTTGATCGATGTCGTCATCGAGCGTAAGCGAGTCGAGGATCCGAGAGAGCCCCCAGGCCCACGCGCTGATCGCGCCCCAGGCGTCTGCAGCGCGCTCGCCGTCGTCTCCACGGAGCGCGCCGTGCGCGCCGTTTCGAAACCCGTCGTCGAAGTCTGGGTCAATGTCGCCGTAACACGCCGTCACTAGCCCGTAGCCGCGCGCCAAGATCTGCGCGAGCGGCCATCGACGCGCCGCGCTGCCGCGGGTCGCTTCGGTCGCGCGGTGCTCGTTGATCCCCAATCGATCGTTGTTGCGCACCCAGCAGGACGCCATCCGGATGCCTGGGTCTGGGTGGATGGTTTGGTTGCCGTGGAAGTTGAGCGCGATGAACACGGGCGTGGGGCCTGTTTGCTCGGCGGGCAAATAGGCCAACACGTGGATGGTCGCGGCGGCGCTGTCGGCGTATCGAACGCACCATTGTTTGCGCACGGCATTGCCGTCGAGGGCTGCTTTGGTTCGCAGCCGCTCGACGGTGACGCTGGTTGCCGCTGGCGCGCGGCCATAGACATCGCGGCGGAATAACTCGAGCACTTCGGGGCGGCGCGAGCTGAACCACTGCTCGGCAGTCGTGACCTGCGCGCCGTCGCGCTGGACCAGCGGCGCTGGCTCACAGGGGCGCGGATCTTGGGCGTTGCCCCGAGCACAGGTCGCGAGCAGCGCGACTGCGATCAAGGAACTCCTCGTCGTTCGATCCATGTAGCTGGAGAGTATGGGATCTCTACCTTTGTGCGTAGTCGCTGCGATGATCTACGAAGTTGGTCCCGCTCGTCGTCGCCGTAAACGCCTCTGGATGCTGCGCTATGTGGCGATGGGCTAAAGTTGGGTCCCGTCTACGCACAACTGCGCATGTAATAATGGGCCGCCATCTCAGTATGTAACGATGGTGAAACTACGAGGTCAGCAATTTGTTGCCTCGGTCGATAGTGAGCGATGCGGAAGCGTCGCTAGCCTCTCTCTGTGCTGCTAAGTGCGCATCGCCTCCGCTTGGTGATTTATGTCTGCGAAGTTCGGATCTATCTACCGATCAATTTGGAGCCAGCTCTCTTCGGACGCCTCGGCGGGGGAGCTGCTGACGTCGTTGGTGGAGCAGCTTCAGAGTTGCTTCCCGAGCGCCTACGTCAGCTTGCGGGTCGACGGTGAGGCCGGTGCGGCTGCGTTTGTGACGCACGCCGCGCAGGCGTCTTCGGCGGCGTTTGAAGCGCTCGTCGGCGCTGGCCTTGATGTGGCGCTGAGGGCGGCCGTGCCGGCCGCGCCTGGCTCGCTCGCCGTCGTGGATCGGCGCGGCTTGATGGAGCGGCGATCTGGTCGGGCGCTCGCCGCGATCGATCGTTTTGGTGTGCAGAAGATCAGCTTGAAGCCGGTCTTGCTCGGCGACCACGCCATCGTCGGCGAGGTTGTCATCAGCGAACGCGGTGAGCTGCTGGATGCGGAGGAGTCTCGCAGGGTCGTCGAAATGGCCGCGTTGCTCGCAGGGCTCATCTTGAGTAATCGAGGTCGCCCCGCGAGGGCGAGCTCTGCCAACGCGGAGAGTCAGTTGGCCTTGTTCGCTGACAAGGATCAGCAGGCTGACACGTTAACGCCGGTGGACCTCTTAGCCGCGCAAGGCGAAGAGGTCCACGTCACGGGTCACGTGCTGGTCGTTGAGGACGACCCAGCCGTCGGCGCGATCGTAAAGCGCGCGCTCGTTCGCGAGGGTTACTCGGTGGACCTCGCGTCGGATCCCTTCGAGGGCCTCGAGTTGCTGCAAGCGACGCCGAAGGACTACGAGCTGCTGTTCTTGGACTACACGATGCCAGGGATCGACGGCTTGGATCTCGCGTGCCGGGCGAGGGCGATCGGCGTTGACGCGCCGATCTTAATGATCAGCGGCGTGGGGGCGGTGCACATGCGCGCGAGCGCCGGCTTGGACAGCGTTGACGCGTTTGTCTCAAAACCGTTCACGTCGGACGGCCTGCTCGCTGCCATGGGCGAAGCGCGGCTGCACAGGTCCGCCTGTTAAGCCCAAGTGAGGCGCGGCACGCAGTAATCTGCGGCGGCGGGTGTCATGCTGTCCGTGTGAACATGTCTCCGAACATGCGGAAGCTGATCGGGCCAGCGATCTTGCTGATCGGTTTGTCCGCGTCTTCGTGCAGTCGAGACTGCGGGAGCCCGGTTCTATCTTCGGTGAACCCAAATCTGCCCGTGAACGCGCCCATAGGGGCCGGCTCCTTCATGACCGACATGGCTGGCCTCTGGAGCATCCAGGACACGGTCATCATCGAGTCAAATAATCCGGTCCCTACCCCGCCGGTCGACGGGACGATCTTTGAGCTCGATCCGACGCGCATCGTGACCATCGGCGGCTTTGACGTCTCGCCCGGAGCGTTAGCGCAGGCCGCTGGCGCGCCGCTAATCAGCTACATCAACGTGGTGGATATGTCGTCGGTGTTCTACGGCGTGGTCATCGATGAGCGAGCTAGCGGCGGGTCGCGCTTCGAGACGGCGTTGGCTGGCGGCGCTGTTGACGCAGACACCGTCGTCGTCGAGGCATTGAACAGCTCTCAGTCGGCGATTGCGGCGTTCCCGTCCTTCACCCGATCGCGCTACAAGCTGGTGCGGACGTCTGGCACCATGCCGCTCCAGCACCGCCCCGAAGAATGGACGTTCGAAGACATGGCGCGGAGCGCGTTCGGCGGTTTCTGACGGGGGCGTCTGACGTTGTCGGCCGGCCGTCATGATCTCGGCCGGGCTGAGGACGCGATGGGCAAAGGCCATCCGCTGGATGATCCTCACCTGACGTGAATCCTCGCTGGCGTCGGCTAGCATTCGTAGCTGGCCAATGGACGCAACCACAACCACGACCGCTACCGCAGTCTCGCTCGATCAGGTCGAAGACCTGCTGCTCAGACCGCTCCTCGAGCTCGTCTTTGAGGCGGCTGCCGTCCACCGCGAGCACCATGACCCGCTTCGCGTGCAGTGTTCGCAGCTGCTGTCGATCAAGACCGGCGGTTGCCCTGAAGACTGCGGGTATTGTTCGCAGAGCGCGCACCACAAGACGCCGGTCGAGCGAGAGCCGCTGATGGAGGTGGAGCAAGTGCTGGCGGCGGCGAAGGCAGCGCGGATGAACGGCGCCGAGCGATTTTGCATGGGCGCGGCGTGGCGTTCTGTGAAGCGGGGCGAGCAGTTCACGCGGGTGCTCGAGATGATTCGCGGGGTCAAGGATCTGGGCATGGAGGCTTGTGTGACGCTCGGCATGCTCGACGAAGAGCAGGCCCAGCAGCTGAGCGACGCAGGCCTCGATTACTACAATCACAACCTCGACACCGGCCGGACCCACTACGAGAAGGTCATCACGACGCGGTCCTATGACGACCGCCTGGACACGATCGACTGCGTGCGCAAGGCTGGTATCAACGTTTGCTGTGGGGGGATCGTCGGCCTCGGCGAGCAGCGGAAAGGGCGCGCGGAGCTGCTGCAAGAGCTGGCGAACCTAGACCCGCAGCCAGAGTCCGTCCCGATCAACACGCTAGTCCAGATCGAGGGGACCCCGATGGATGGCTCCGAGCAGCTTGACTGGACCGAGCTGGTGCGGATGGTCGCCGCTGCGCGGATCTTGATGCCGCGCACCGTCGTGCGCCTGTCCGCGGGCCGTACGGAGCTAGACGAGGCGACGCAGGCGATGTGTTTCCTCGCCGGCGCGAACTCGATGTTTGTCGGAGACGAGCTGTTGACGACGCCGAACCCGGCGCCTTCGACGGACGCCGCTTTGCTGCAGAAGCTGTCGATCAACGCTGTTGCGGCCCCTAAGGAAGCCGTAGGCCTCTAGGCTGTGACCGACGAGCGGCTCGACCATGAGCTGGAGCGCGGGCTTGAGGCCTATGCGCGCCGCGGCCTCCAGCGCTCGACGAAGCTGGACGGCGCGGTCCCTGGCCTAGACTTTGGCAGCAACGACTATCTCGGGCTGTCCTGTGATGGGGCCGTCGTCGCTGGGTTGGTCGAGGCGTCGGCGATGGGCGTCGGCGGCCGCTCGGCGCGTTTGTTGGCAGGTGGATCGCCGTTGCACGAAGAGTGCGAGCGAGCGATCGCGCGGTGGCTCGAGGTCGAAGCGGCGCTGCTGTTCCCGTCCGGGTATCAGGCAAACGTCGGATTGATCGGCGCGCTCGTCGGGCGCGGCGATGCGATCTTGTCCGACCGTGACAACCACGCCTCGCTGATTGACGGCGCCCGTTTGTCCCGCGCGCGCGTCCTCGTTCATGACCACTGCGACCTCGTTGACCTGGAGCGTGCGTTGCAGGCGACGTCGGGGTCGCGGCGGCGCCTCGTGTTGACGGAGGGGGTCTTCAGCATGCGCGGCGACCTCGCGCCGCTGGCGGCCATCGATGCGCTCTGTCGTCGTTATGACGCTTGGCTCGTCGTCGATGAGGCGCACTCGGTCGGTCTATTGGGCTCAGATGGCGCCGGCGCGTGGTCGGCGGCAGCAGTGGATGGGGCCCATCGGCTCTGTGCTCGCGTCGTGACCGGCGGTAAGTCGCTCGGTGTCGCGGGCGCTTTCGTGGCCGGCAGCACTGCGCTGCGGCGGCAGTTGATCCATTTCGCCCGCTCTTTCTTGTTCACGACAGCGCCGCCGCCGCCCGTCGCAGGCGCCTTGTTGGCGGCCATCGCGCGTTGCCGGGATGCCGCGGATCTCCGGGCGTCGGCGTTGGATAACGCGAAGCGCCTCGCGTCGGCGCTGGATCTCCCCGAGCCCGCGGGCGCGATCGTGCCAGTGCCGGTAGGGGACAGCGAGGCAGCGGCAGCGCTTGCCTCGTCGCTGCGCGACGAGGGCTTTTACGCGCCAGCGGTCCGCCCGCCGACGGTGCCGGTTGAGGACGCGGGCCTGCGGCTGGTTTGTCGGGCTGGTCAAGATCCCGCGGAGATCGACCGGCTCGCGTCGCTTTTGCGTGATCGGCCGCGAGCGGGGATTCCAGCGAGGCGGCCCGAGCGCGCAGCGGTGACGTGCGTCGCTGGCACGGACACGGGCGTCGGCAAGACGGTGATCAGCGCGCTGCTGCTTCGCGCTGCCCAACAGCTCGGCGCGGCGCGCTATTGGAAGCCGCTGCAGACGGGCGATGACGATGACTCGGCGGAGGTGCGACGGTTGAGCGAGGCCCCTGACGGCGCGTTGCTGCCCAACCACGCGCATTTTCCGCTGCCAGCTTCGCCGCACGAGGCCGCCGCTGCGGCTGACGCACGCGTCGACCCAGGCGCCCTTGACCGTGAATACCAGCGGCACAAAGAGGCCGCCGCGGACCGTCTGCTGGTCGAGTTCGCCGGCGGCTTGCACGTGCCGATCGACCTAGACCCGGCAGTACTGCAAATCGACTGGGTCGCCCGGATGGCCGCTGATGTGGTGCTGGTCGCGCGCTCGGGGCTCGGCACGTTGAACCACACGCTGCTGTCGGTCGAGTCGCTGCGCGCACGCGGGATCGCGCCGCGGGCGCTGTTCCTCGTCGGGCCGCCACACCCAAGCAACCTCGAGACCTTGAAAGCCCTGGCTGGCGTCGAGCGTTGTTATGAGGTCCCGATCTTTGACGCGCTCACGCCTGCCGCGCTCGACGGCTGGCTCGCGCAGCATGACCTCTCGGAGCTCCTCCATGTCTAATCTCCCGCAGCGCGACAGCCGCGTCGCTTGGCACCCATATACGCAGCACGGCGTCGAGGTCGCGCCGCTGCCCGTGGTCGGCGCGCGCGGCGCGTGGCTGGAGCTGGCCGATGGCCGGCGCATCTTGGACGCGATCTCGTCGTGGTGGGCGACGCTGCACGGTCACTCGGAGCCCGCCCTCGTCGAGGCGATGCACGCCCAAGCGTTGCGTCTAGATCACGTTCTCTTCGCCGGCGCGACGCATGAGCCTGCGGTACAGCTCGCAGAGGGGCTGCTTGAGGTCGTGCCAGAAGGACTGTCACGGGTGTTCTACTCTGACGACGGCTCGACGGCGGTAGAGGCAGGCATGAAGATGGTGCTCCAGTCCTGGGTGCACCGACGTCAGCCAGAGCGGCGCGTCTTCGTCGCGCTCGAAGGGGCCTACCACGGCGACACCTTCGGCGCGATGGCGGCTGGCGACCCCGACCCGTTCTTTACCGCGTTCGCGCCGCTTTTCTTTGAGGTGCGGCGCGTTCCTGCTGACGCAGCGATGCTTTCGCAGGTGCTCGACGAGCTCGGCGGTCGCGCAGCAGGATTTTTGTTGGAGCCGTTGCTGCAGGGCGCCGCAGGTATGCGCGTCATGTCCGAGGAGTTTGTTCGGCAAGCTCGAGAGCTCTGCACGGACCACGGGGTCCCGTTGATCGCGGACGAGGTCATGACCGGCTTCGGGCGGACAGGATCGCTGTTCGCTTGCGGCCGCGTCGGCATCTCGCCGGATGTGATGTGCCTCGCGAAGGGGATCACCGGCGGGATGTTGCCGCTCGCCGCGACCTTGGCCACGGAGGAGTTATTCTCATGCTTCCTCCATCACGAGCGCTCGAAGTTCTTCCCGCACGGTCACACCTTCACCGCGAACCCCATCGCATGTGCGGTAGGAGTCGCCTCGTTGAAGCTCGCGCGTGAGCGCGACGTCCCGCGGCAGCTCGACGACATCGGCCGCGCTGTCTACGAGCAGCTCGCGAGTTTGCGCGGCGCCCCTGGCGTTCGCGACGTCCGCCATCTCGGCGGCATGGCTGCGCTGGACCTGGTCGTCCCTGCGGACGACGCGGGCTATCTCTCAAGCCTCGCGCCGGAGCTGCGCCGTAAGGCGATCGAGCGCGGCGTGTTGTTGCGTCCGCTCGGAGACGTCCTCTATGCGCTGCCGCCGGCGTGCACAACGCTCGAAGAGGCGCGGCAGATCGGAGCGGCTATGCGAGGGCTCGTGGAGGAGATCTGCTAACCGTGTGATGCGCCGCGGATCGGCGCTGGCGCCCGCTCCGACGGCGCAGGCCGCGCGGCGACTCTTGCGTGCGCCGCCGCCGTCAGGAGCCGGCGGTCCGGTTAGGGACGAACCTGGCGATCAGCAGCCCGACCACGACGCCGAGCGGCAGCGCGAACGTGACGCCGCCCGCGGCTTGGAGCCACCATCCTAGGCCTGCGCTGAGGGCCGCGACCGCGACCCGTCTCGGGGAGTTAAGGGCTCAGAGCATGGTCGGGCGGTCGGCTTATTGGGTGCGGTGAGATCTCGTTGAGCGGGTCGCGCGCTGGAGCGGCGGCGATCATCCCTACGGTGGTCTTGCATCTTCGGGCCGCGTCGCCGCGAAGAAACTACTATGTCGGTTCGTCCTAAGTCGTGCGCGCGATGCGGTCGTGAGTTTGGATGGCGCAAGAAGTGGAAGGATTGTTGGGGCGAGGTGCGCTTTTGTAGCCAGCGATGCCGGCGAAGCAGGGTCAATGAGGTCGACGCCGCGCTCGAGCGCAGCATCGTGGCGTTGCTAGAAGGGCGCGCGGGTGGCGCGACGACCTCGCCTTCGGCCGCCGCGCGTGAGGTCCGCCTAGAATGGCGGCCGTTGTTGGAGCGGGCCGTTATGGCAGCGCGGCGCTTGGTCGCCAAAGGGGTCGTCGAGCTGGTTCAAGATGGCGCGGTCATCGATCCAAGCGCGGCGCGCGGGGCGATCTGGATTCGGCTGCGGCGCTGAGCCCGCGCGGGCCCAGCGTCGCAGGGCGCATCATCCCGCCCAGGAGAAGGTGATCGGCGCGTCAACCTCGGGGTGCAGGCTCTTATGTACAGGGCAGGTGTTGGCGGCGCGTTCGAGCACGACCTTCTCTTCTTCGCTGTAGTCTCCGTCGATCATGACCTTGACCGGCAGCCTGCCGATCCTACGCGGCTCCGCGTTCATGTGCTTTTCGACCGTGGCGCGCGCCCCCTTCAGGTCGATCTCGCGGCGTTTGGCGACGATACCAAGCGTCGTCAAGATGCACGTCGCCAGCGCGGTGGCGACGAGGTCGGTGGGAGAGAAGTACCGGCCGAGGCCCATATTGTCTTTGGGCGCGTCGGTCTGGATGGAGTGCTCAGACGGGCCGTGCACGGACGTGCAGCAGAGATCACCTTGGTAGGTGGCGTGGATCGTGACCATGGCCGCAGCGTAGCCGCGTCATCCTTGCTTGGTCAGCACTTCGTAGGCGAGTTGGATCGCCCGGAAGCGCTCGGTCGCCTCTCGTTGGGCAGCCTCGCCCAGGTTCGGCTGCGCGTCAGGGTGAAACTTCCGCACGAGCTCCCGGTGACGCCGTCGGATCTGCGCCTCGCTGGCGCTGCCAGGGAGCCCGAGCGTCGTCAGGGCGTCGACGCGCGCGCTGGCGGGCTCTGTCGCGGCTCGCCCGCCGTCTCGATGGTTACCGCCGAGGAACTGCGCGCGCGCCAGATGAAAGAGCATGCGCGCGCGCGGCTGCGGGATGCCGAGGCCGCGCGCGATCTCTTGGAGGGCCGCGTGTTCGTCGGGGCGAAAGCGGCCGTCGGCGAACGTGACCATCGCGCACCAGCAAAACAGCGTGTCTAGCTCCGCCTCGTCGAGGCTGTCGGCGATTCGAGCGGCGAGGCCGACGCGGTCATTCACGAGCAGCGGCTGCATCTCCCATGTGCGGATCTCGCGCTCGCTCACGGGGAACCGGGGCAGCAAGAAGGTCCTCAGCAGGTCTCGCTCGCTCTGGCTGACCGCGCCATCTGCCTGCGCGGCGGCGACCAATAAGTAGTAGATGCGGCGCGGGAGCGACGCTCGGCCCCACGCATCGCGGGCCGCTTCGCCCCACGCTTGGCGCGTGCGGTCTCGGTAGCTGTAGATGTTCGCGATCGGCTTGATCGCGGTCAGCGCGAGGTAGAAGCCAAAGAAGCCGAGCGAGAAGGTCGCGAGGCCGATCGGGTCTCGCAGGTGGAGCACCCGCGGCACGACGCCGAGGCCCGCTGCGATCAGCACGCCGACTCCGAGCGCGAAGCGCTGGACCCAGAATCGCAGTGACGAGCGGTCGGTCATGGCTGTGAGGTGAGAACGCTAAGTGAACGAGCGCGGTGTCGCGATCTCACGCCAGCTGATCAGCGGCGCTGCGCGAAGAATACACTGCTGATGACTAGGGCGATGCCCGACCAACTCCAAGGTCCGGGGACCTGGCCGAACAGGGCCGCCCCGAAGGCGACGGCGAACGCGATCTGGAGGTATCCGACGGAGGTTGCGCGGCCTGCGCGCTCGCGAGCGAGCCCCTTCGTCAGCGCGAGCTGTGCCGCTTGGGTTGCGGCGCCGACGCCGACCAGTAACAGCCAGCCCTCTGTGTCAGGCCAGACCCACTCGGAGATCGCGAACGGCAGGCTGACTGGGACCGCGACAGCGGGGAAGTAGAAGACGACCAGGATCGGCGGCTCAGTCGCGCCTAGTTTTCGCACCGCGGCGTATGCGAACGACGCGAACAGCGCGCCGATTACACCGACCAATACATAGCGCCACGGGATGTCGGCGGTGTGTGCCTCGGCGCCGAACAGCGCCGCCGGCTGCGCGATCATCACGACGCCCGCGAACGCGAGGGTCATCCCAATTACGACGCGAGCTTCGAGCTTTTCTCCGAGCCAGATCGCCGCGATGACGGCGGTCAGGATCGGGCTGATGTGGTGGATCACCGTCGCCTCTGCGAGCGGCAGATGGTTGACCGCGGCGTAGAAGCACATGAACCCGACAGATCCGAAGACGCCGCGCATCACCAGGAGGCGGTTGTTCGTCCCCCATGGGCGTTGGCGGGCGCGGATGAGACCGATGACGCTGAGCGCGAGCGTGACGACTGCGCGGGCCAGCACGATCTGCATCGTCGGCAAGCCGCGCTCCCCGGCGAGCTTCACCAGCATGGCCATGACGGCGAACCAGAAGGCTGCCTGCACCATGAAGCGCAAGCCGCCGCCGATGCTAGACGCAGGGGCGTTGGGTGCGGTGCTCAACGTAGCGTGGCAGGTTCGAGGCCAAGGGCCGTCGCTAGCGCGTCGCGTCGCGCGTTGGTGACCGGGCGTTGCCCGTCCGGAGCGCAGATTAAAATGTCGCCACCCTCGGGCATCAGCGCGCGAATTTGTGCGGCGACGGCTCGGGCCAGCGTGCGCGGATGGCATCCGATGCGGCAGCTAGCGTGCGCGTCATCAAGCAGAGGGTCGAGGACAATGACGGCTGCGCTGCTACCGTCGGCGCGAGTTGCTTGCGCGATCGCGGCCTGCGTGTGCTTAGGGTCGCTCGTCGCGAGGATAGTCGCGGCCCTGGCGCGCGTCGGTGTCGAGGGGGCTGCGCGCCGCTCCTCCACGAGCTCAAGCTGTGGGTAGCGCGCGGCGGCAGCGCGCGCGGCGGTCACCGCGATCATTTGCTCCTTGGTCGCTTCCGTTGGGAGGAACATGACGACTCGGTGCACTTCGTCGGTCGTTGGCTGCGTCGTCAAGAGGTCGGCGCGCTGTTGTCGCAGCATCGCGAGGATCGCGTCAGCTGGCGCCACGGTGGCGCCGCCTCCTGCTGCTTGGTTGGCTGCCGTCCAAGTGCGCGCGCCCAGCTCGTAGCGCGTGTTGGTAGGCGGGACGCCGTTGCACGCCAGCAAGGCGAGGTCGACGGCGGCCTCGGCCCCGCTCGAGGCTTCGATCAGCGCGTCGGGGAGCTTGGCCTCGCCGCTGCGCTCGCCGACGACGATGAGGAACGGCTGCTGCTCGCGGCCTGCTGCGGTGACCGCGGCCTGCGTCGTCGCGCTGTCGCAGTCCAAGGCGACGACTAGGGTCGCGCGTTCATGATGTTGTAGCGCTGCGGTCAGCTCCGTCGGGCTGCAGGCTGCGACGACCGACAGCGTTCGCGAGAGGCCGTCGGCGCTGGACGGCCCTCCGCAGCCCCACAGCAAGCAGAAGGAGAGCGTCAGAGCCGGCCGCGAACTAGTCATTCGTCACGATCATGGCGGGCTCTAGTCAGGCTGCAACGTCTCAAAGCGTCCTCAGCGATCAGGTTTCGCGAAGAAGTTCGTGAACGCTTCGCGGACCTGCTCGGGCTTGAGCTTGCTCGGGCGGAGTTCGCGCGTGATCTCGCCGTATTCTTGCTCGGACCACGGGCCGAAGTAGAGCTCTGGGATCGGGGCGTCGGGTGGGTCTGCGTGCCAGCTGGCGTCGTCGCGTTCGGGTTCGAGCGCGCGCAGCGCGTCGCGGAGCGGGCGGAGGTCACGGCGAGCTGGTGGCTGGAACGTAACGAGCTCGAACCAACTCTCGGTCCGGTCGTGGTAGCGATATCGGTTGCCGTCGCGGCACTCGATGACGTGCAGGACACGCCAGGCGCCAGCCAACGTGTTGAGGGTCATGCGGTGGCGCGGGCCTGGGGTCGTGACCGCGCTGAATCCGAGGTCGCGGTTGATCTGGCGGCAGACCTCGCCGCGGAGGCCGCGGTCGATCTCCTCCTTTACGGTCGCCAGTTCCTCTTCGTAGAGGGCTCGATAGCCGCCGGTGTGGTCGATCACGGATTCGGCGTTATCCATTAGCCACCGGTAGCGCGCCAGCCCGAGCTCCGCCTCGGTCTTTGCTCCGTGGAAGGCCCCGACTACCGGCGAGTTCTCTGCGGCGAGGTTCTTGACGATGCGATCGATCGCGAAACCGCGCCAGGTATGCCAAATCCCGAAGTCGCCGACGGTGGCCGCAGAGAGCAGGCGATCTTCGCAGCGAAAGGCTAGGTCGGGCCGCAGCACGGCCAGGAGCGCCGCGAACCCGTCCGTGTCGTAGTGGTCGTTGACGACGTAGTCGACGTCGCCGAGGAAGGCGCGTTGCTCCTCGGGATCCGCGGCTGCAAAGCGTAAAGCGATGCCTGCGCTCAGGTCGGCCTTCCAGGCGGCCGGAGTGCGGTTGCCGGGCCAATGTGACAGATTGGGGCCCGCGCTGGTCATGCCATCCACTGAGAGCTGTGGCGTCGTGGCGCCGGCGTCGTCGGCGAAGGCCAATTGGAGCCGGGCGGTGGGGCGGTCCGAAGATCTTGATGAGAACATCTGTCGTGTGCCTTGGCCGATGGCCCGGGGCGTCCTACATGGTCATGTCTCGAGCGAGTCTCCCGGCGGCAGATGCTTTCGGGGGCTGGCTCGGGCGGCCGCTTCGACACGAGAGAGCGAAGAGTGGCTTCGGTCGGCGGGGTGTGAGCCCGCCGACCGAAATTTTTAGCTGCGCAGATGACGACTGGCCACTGCCGAGCCCCGTATTTGCCGGAGAGAAGGGTTTGCAAACCGACCATTGGCCGGTAGTTTCCCCGGCCCCCGAAAGCGTGGGGACGTAGCTCAATTGGTTAGAGTTCCGGACTGTCGATCCGGTGGTTGCGGGTTCGATTCCCGTCGTCCTCGCCAAAAGAAGTCCGCAGAAGCCTCAGCTTCGGCGGGCTTCTTTCTTGTACGCGCTGTGGCCTGGCCATGGCGGCGCGCCCGCGGGCTGATTTGTCCTAGGGCGGAAGTAGGGGCGAGTGGCGGCCGCGGCTTGCCTCGGCTCAGCGGTGACCGCCATCGCCTAGCGCGGGCGCTCTGCTTCGCTTTGTCCGTCAGCGAGGCTCTTTGTGGTTGCCCTTGCGGCGTCGCGAGGCCTTCGCGTCATGGTCATCGACTGGTCGCTTCGTCGCCTCCAGCAGGGCCGCCTGACTGCGCAGGGGTAGCTCGCCGACCTTTCGCGTGATTCGCTCGCTTTGCCCGTCAGGGCGGATGCGGCGCGCCTTCACGTTGTCCTTCAAGGTCATGCCGAGGACCTCGTCGATGACGCGCTTCTTTAGCTCGGGGGCGAGGATTGGAGCTGCGACCTCGACCCTGCGCTCAAGGTTACGGATCATCCAATCGGCGGAGGAGAGGTAGACCTTAGGGTCGCCGGCGTTCTCGAAGCAGTAGACGCGGCTGTGCTCTAGGAAGCGGTCAACGATGGTCGTTACGGTGATGTTCTCACTGAGTCCTTTGACGCCTGGACGCAGGCAGCAAACGCTGCGAACGCTCAGCTCAACCTTGACGCCGGCGCGCGAAGCCTCGTAGAGCGCGAGGATGACTTTGGGGTCAGCGAGGTTGTTGAGCTTCGCCTGCACGCCTGAAGGTCGACCCGCTTTGTGGTTGCTGATCTCGCGGTGGATGCTCGCGATCACCTCTTTTTGCATGGTGAACGGCGACACCAGCAGGTGCTCCATGTGCGGGACGCGGGTGTGCCCAGTGATCATGTTAAAGGTCTCGGCCACCTCTTCGCCGAGATCGCGTCGCGCAGTCATAACCCCGAGATCGGTATACAGCCGCGCGGTCGCGGCGTTGTAGTTGCCGGTGCCGATGTGGCAGTAGCGTCGCAGGCTGTTGTCGTCTTCGCGTCTGACGATCAACGTGCACTTGGCGTGCGTCTTCATGCCGACGATGCCATAGACGACGTGTACGCCGGCGCGCTCCATGCGCCGGGCCCACTGGATGTTGGCGGCCTCGTCGAAGCGCGCCTTGAGCTCGACGATCGCCGTGACCTGCTTGCGCTGCTGGGCGGCCTCGATCAAGGCCTCGACCATTACGTTCTTGCTGCCAGCGCGATAGATCGTTTGCTTGATCGCGACCACCTTTGGATCGCGCGCGGCCAGCGTGAGGAAGTCCTCGACGTTGGAGAACGAGTCATATGGGTGGTGCAGCAGGATGTCGCCTTCGCGTAGGTCCGCGAACATGTCTTCGGACGAGCCCCACCGCCATTGCCGCCGAGGCTTCGCCGGCGCGTCCTTCAGGTCGGGCTTTTCGATCAGCGAATACAGCTCCATGATCCGGCCCAGGTTGACCGGTCCGTCACAGAAGTAGATGTCGTCGCCTTCAAGTTGGAACGCTCTCAGGAAGCGCTCGAGGACCTCGGGGTGAGCGTCGCTGTCGATCTCGAGCCGGACGGGCTCTCCTCGACGTCGCTTGATGAGTTCTTTCTCAATGGAGCTCATCAGGTCGGTCGCCTGCATCTCGTCTAGCTCCAAGTTGCCGTCGCGCGTCAACCGGAAGGTGCTGGCGTGCGCGACCAGGAGGCCTGGGAACAGCTCTTGTAGGTTGGCGCGGACCACGTCTGCCGTGAAGACGTAACCGCGGTGCCCGCCTTGTTCGGGGAGGGAGACGATTCGCGGGAGCGCTCGCGGCACCTGCACGACTGCCATGCGGTGTGTGCGACCTTTTTTCTTGTTCGCGTCCTGCAGCAGCACGGCGAGGTTAAGAGACTTATTGAGCAGCACCGGGAACGGGTGCGCCGGGTCGACGGCGAGCGGCGTGAGGATCGGGTAGATCTCACGCTGGAAGTAGTCATCGACGAAGGCCTTTTGATCGCCGGTTAGCTGTTCGATCGAAGGGAACCGGATGTCAGCCTTGACGAGCTCGGGCAGGATCCGCTCGCTCCAGGTTTGGTGCATGGCTGCAGAGAACGCGTGGGCGTCGCGGCGCACCTCTTCTAGCTCGTCTGGTGGCGTGAGGCCGTCATGGCTCTCAGCTTGGATCTCGGCGTCGACCATCTCCATCACGCCGGCTACGCGGATCTCAAAGAACTCGTCGAGGTTGGTGCTCGCGATCGCCAAGAACTTGACCCGTTCGAGCAGCGGGTTCTCTGGGTCTTGGGCCTCTTCGAGGACCCGGCGGTTGAACGCGAGCCATGAGAGCTCGCGGTTGATGAACAACTCGCGCTTGGGGATGGATGCGAGCGGCGCGTCTAGCTGTGTTTGCTGGGCCTGTTCGTCGTTGCCAGCGCCGGTGCCGGCGCCGCCCTGCGGGTCGGGCACGCGGTGGAGGCGACCGAGGCTGTCGATCGAGTGGTCTCGGGCCGGTCGCTCAGGTAGCTCGTTCATTGCTGCGTGTATTTGATTAACCGGATCGCTCCCTGCGGGGCGTCTAGATATCCGACAACTTCTCGGAGCTTCGCGCTCACCTGCGGTTCCACACCTGGCATCAAGATCGGTAAGCAACCTACCGATGGACTAGTTAGGTCAGGCGGGTGTCGTTGGCCGATCGAGGTTTGTTGATGACGTTAAAGATCGATGAATTGCTCCGCGCCGTATCCCAAACAGGCGCCTCGGACCTGCATATCAAGGCCGGGAGTCCGCCTGGATTTCGGATTGACGGTGAGGTGCAGCCTCAAGATGCGATGGGGCGCCTGACTCCTGCTGTCACCGCGGACCTCGCGCGCCAACTAATGTCTGATGAGCAGTGGGAGCGTTTCCTTGAGGACAAGGACATCGACTTCTCATACGCGGTGCCCGATTGCGCGCGGTTTCGCGTCAACGCGCTGCACCAGCGCAACTCGGTCGGGATCGTCGTCCGCTTGATCCCCGACGCCATCCCAGATCACAAGGCGCTGCAGCTGCCTCAGATCACGCTAGACCTCGCGTCGAAGCCGCGCGGCCTCGTGTTGGTGACTGGGCCGACGGGTTCCGGTAAGTCGACGACGCTCGCCGCGATGATCGATTACATCAACCAGACGGAGTCGGGTCACATCTTGACGATGGAGGACCCGCTTGAGTTCGTTCACAAAGACAAGCGGTGCTTCGTCACCCAACGGCAGATCGGGCAAGACTGTTCGACGTTCCGTGAGGGGCTTCGACGCGCGCTTCGGCAAGACCCTGACGTCATCCTGATCGGTGAGATGCGCGACCTAGAGACGATCTCTATGGCCATCTCGGCGGCTGAGACCGGGCACCTCGTGTTCGGGACCCTGCATACGACCAGCGCCATTTCGACGGTGGATCGGATCATCGACGTCTTCCCGACGGACGCCCAGCAGCAGGTGCGCGTGCAGATGGCTTCGACCCTGCAAGGCGTCATCTCTCAGACGCTTGTCCCGAAGGTCGGCGGCGGTCGCGTCGCCGCCCGCGAAATCCTCATCGGTACAGACGCGGTGAGGTCGTTGATCCGAGAGGGCAAGTCGGCGCAGCTTCTCAACCTGATGCAGACCGGTCGGCAGTATGGCATGACGACGCTAGAGGATGAGCTCGTCAACGCCTGCGCCGAGGGGCTGATCAGCGCGGATGACGCCGTCGCGAAGTCCAATCGTCCTGATGATGTGCGGCGCCGCTTGGATTCGGGGCAGCCCCAGGCGCGCGGATCGGCCGGCGTCAGCTCACCGCGCCCGGTGAGCGGCCGCGGCCAAAGCGCTGGCGGGGGCTTAAGTGGCAGCCCGCGCCCTCGCCCCGTGGGCGTCATCGGGGGCGCTAGGTCGGCCGGCCTTAAGGGCCGCGCGCCCGACGGCCGCTAAGCACCGCCGCTCAGGGACGTCAGCGTAGCGGAGGAAAGCTGTGCTCGCCGTTGACGAGCGGCAGCGGCGCGTCCCAGCGCACTTCGTCCAGCTGGAGCTTTCGGTAGAGGTGCGGGAACAGCGCGCCGCCGCGTGACGGCTCCCATCGCAGCGCGTCGCCAAGCGCCTCGGCGTCGAACGCCAGCAGGTGCAGCCCTGGGGCGCCGTCAAAGTGCCGCCGCGCAGTCTCGACGACTTGATCTTCGCTCGAGAGGTGCACGAAGCCGTCGGCGAGGTCGATCGGCGCGCCGCTTGAGCGACCGTTTCGCTGGAGGGCGGTCCACTCGTCGGCGCGCATGATCTTAAAGACCAACATGGACTGGACTATGGCGTCACGCCGCTGGCGGTCCAGGTTTAGTCACCCTGCCTCAGGCGTCGCGGCGTCGGCGCGGCAAAAAAGCGCATCTGTTGAAGGCCTGCATTCGTAAGGTGCTGGCCCGGATGCTTTTGCTCTTTGCACGTCTGCTGTTGCTCGCGTTCGCCCTGCCTGTGCTGTTGGCGCAGGGCGCAGGCGGGCGGCGCAGCTGTCGGGTGGGCCGCGTTGAAGTCGGGCAAGCGCCACGGATCGACGGGCTCCTCGATGACGCATGCTGGGCGCGGGCGCCGACTATCGGCGAGCTGGTGATGGTTGAGCCGTGGTTAGGGCGCAAGCCCAAGGAGCAGACCGTCGTCAAGTTGCTGCACGACCGCAACAACCTCTACATCAGCGTTTGGTGTGAGCAGGACCCCAAGACGGTGCGCGCGACGCAGCGAGTGCGTGACGCCCGCTTGGACCCAGATGATCGCGTCGAGATCTTGTTCGACCCCTTCCAGAATCGCCGCACGGCCTACTTCTTCCAAGTCGGCGCCGGCGGCTCACTTGGTGACGCGATCGTGTCAGCGAACGGGTCGCGCTTTAACAAGCCGTGGGACGCGCTCTGGCGAGCGCGCGCTCGCACCACGGATGACGGCTGGATCGTCGAGGCGGCGATCCCGTTCCGCAGCATCCCTCGCAAGGAAGGCGCTGCTGCATGGGGCTTCAACCTCAGGCGCGTGATGCGGGACCGCAACGAAGAGTACCAGTGGGCCAACCCTAGCCAAGCGATCTCGTTCTTCCGGGTCAGCGAACTGGGCACGGTCGCGGGCTTTGGCGAGATCGACGGCGGCTTAGGTCTTGAGATCGTCCCTTACTTCACGGCCGGCGTCGCCCGCGACCGGGCGACGGGCGCGAGGCGCGGTGACATCGACGCTGACGCTGGCGGCGAGATCTACTACCGGGTTTTGCCGTCGATGACGTTTGCGACGACGCTCTTTACCGACTTCGCTCAGACAGAGAACGACGGGCGGCAGATCAACCTCAACCGCTTCCCGTTGTTCTTCCCCGAGAAGCGCGACTTCTTCCTCGACGGTGAGAGCTACTACACGTTCGGGTCGCAGTTTGCCGGCGGGACGAGGTTCTTGCCGTATTTCACGCGGCGCATCGGGCTCATCGACGGGGCGCCGGTGCCGATCCTGTGGGGGATGAAGCTGCAAGGCGAGGCGGGGCCTTTTGAGGTCGGGTTACTCGATGTTCAAGTCGATGGAACGGCGACGACTGACGAGGAGAACCTCGCGGTGTCCCGCGTGAAGTACGCGCTCGGCGAGCAGACCACCGTTGGCTTGCTGGGGACCAACGGTGACCCGCAGAGCGGCGGCGCCAACACGGTCTTCGGCGTCGACTTCTATCACCGCATCCCCGAGTGGCTCGGTGATATGGACCTGAGGATCAACATTGACGCGCTCACCTCTACCAGCGACGGCGCAGCTGGTAACGGCGAGTCCTTCGGCGTCGATTTACAAGCGACCGGCCAAGAGTGGAGCGGGCAGGCGGGCACGAGGTGGGTCTCTGATGACTTTGACCCGGCGCTCGGCTTCGTCTCAAGGCGCGGTATCCGCCAGTCCGAGCTCGAGATCGGCTATCGGCCGCGGGTCGCGCCGGGGAGCATCATCCGCCGTTACCTATTTGAAGGCAGCCTGAGACGCGCTGAGCGGTGGGGGGGAGAGCCGCAAGAGGTCCGCTACCGGCTCGATGAGCTGGGGGTGCAGTTTCAAAACGACGACCGGATCACGTTCTCAATGACCCGGCGCTTCGACCGGGTGTTCGATGAGTTCACCCTGTTTCAGCGAGACGGCGAGCAGCCGCGCGCGACCGTCCGTGCGGGCGACTACTGGAATACAAATACGACCTTAAGGTTCAGCTCGAGCGAGGGGCGACCGGTCAGCTGCGAAGCGCGCCTTTCACGCGGGGACTTCTTCGGCGGCCGCAGCTCGACAGGTGTGTTAGAGGTCGATTGGCGAGCGTCCGCGTTGCTGCAGCTCGGGGCAGAGTATCGCTCGACGGACGTAGACCTAGGCCAAGACGGGAGCTTCACGACGCACATCGCCTCGAGCACGATCGACCTGTTCTTCTCTCCAGAGCTGAGCGTCCGAAACCTGATGCAGTACGACAATGAGTCGAACGCCATCGGTTGGCAGAGTCGGATGCGCTGGATCTACGAGCCAGGTCGAGAGTTCTTCTTTGTCCTAGGGACGACTTGGCAACGGACCGAAGAGGAGTCGATCATCCCGACGGAGCAGGCGCTCAATCTTAAGCTCGCGCATACGTTGCGTTTCTAGCGCTGGGTCTGCTCCGCGAGCCACGCTTGGATGAGCTGAAGCGCTTGAGGCGCGAACGTCTCTTCGAGCTTGCCGTACTCGGTCGGCCTGCCGGTCTCGCTCTGCTGGAAGAGGTGGTTGACCCCTTCGATGGTCACGATCTCGGTCGGGCTCGCGCGTCCAGCGAGCGCGACCTCCAGCGGCGGGCGGTTCTGCGCGGGGTCGACCTGCAGATCATTGCCGCCGAACACCGCGAGGGCACGACACTTCATGTCTCGGAGCGCTGGGGCTGGATCGTAGTGAACGAGCCAGTTCATCCATGGCGTATTCAGGCGCGCGAGGTCTGCGGCGAGGTCTTCGACGCCGCTAGGCATTCGCGCGCGGGCGCCAGCTGGCAGCCGCGACCAATGCTGCGCGGCGACGGCGCGGATCGCCGCGACGCGGCCCGCGGGATCGTCGCGGTTGGCGATCACGGCGGCGAGCGCGGCGCGGATCATGTCGACGTTGAGGTGGACGTGCTCTGGCTCGGTGCCCTCGGCGAGTCCGATAAGCTCGCTTTGGTGCGTGATGATGTCGCCGATTTTGACGGCAGGCGCAGCGAGTAAAACGGCGAATGACACCAAGTCGGCGTCTGATCCGCTCGCGACCATAGGCGCGACCAACCCGCCTTCGCTGTGTCCGATCAGGCCCATCCGTCCGTGGTCGATGTCATCGCGCGTCTTGAGGAAGCGGAGCGCGGCGCGGACGTCCACAGCGAAGTCTCTCGTCGTCGCGCTCGCGAAGTCTCCTGTAGACGCAGCGGTGCCGCGGTCGTCGTAACGCAGGATGGCGATGCCGTTGCGCGTGAGGTGATCTGCGATCACCAGAAACGGCTTGTGCCCGCAGAGGGTCTCGTCGCGGTCTTGCGGGCCGCTGCCGGTGATCATTACGGCGACAGGGTGCGGTCCGTCGCCAACAGGCAGCGTCAACGTCCCGGCCAAGCTCACATCGGCGCCAGCGCCGACCTCGAATGATTCGTCGAGCGGCCGCTCCGGGTCATGTCCGAACATGACGGACACGCTTCTATAGGGGGTTTTATCGCTCGGATGTTGCGGCCTGCGTGGTGCTCGCGCGCTCCCCGGCGTCATCACGAGGGGGAAGTCTCGGCCGCCTTGCTTCCACACGCCTTTGAGCTGGCGCCCGACGGTCAGCTTGGTCTCGATCAGCGTCGCTACGTATTCGGCGCCGATCGCAGGTAGACGCGCGGTGATATGGCCCCCCTCGCGGGTGATGGACGCGACTGGGATGTCGCGCGCGCCTTGCGTGACGCTGTCGAGCGTGGCCGAGTAAGCGCCCTGGTCTACCGTTAGGTGGAGGGCAAGCTCTAGCTCGGCGACGCCGACGTTGATCGCCCCGCGCCAAGTCCCGATGAGCGGATCGGTCGCGACTTGGGCGGCTGCTGCAGCGCAGAGCAAGCAGAGTGACGAGAGCCCGCGGACTTTTCGGGCCATGGGCGCGTCGGCGATCTTGGAGGTCGTGATCACGTTCTGATCACCATAGCGATGCGGTCGAGTCGACCGCACGGGAAGTCTCGCAGCGACACGCTCGGCCTGGTCTCGACGCGGACTACGGAGGCCCCCATGGCAACGGATGTTGCCTCGCGTGGGAGGCGGGCTATCTACTCTTGCGCTGCTGCGGTGTCGGTCGATGGCGACGCACCGGCTCTCGCTCTGCCGCAATACGATAGACTCTTATCCGAGCTCGCCGCTGCCCTCGGCTCCACACCTTATGCGCTTCCACCTGCTCCCGTGCTTTTTATTGGCCGCCGCTGTTAGCGCGCAGGTCGTCGTCGTTGACGCGCCCAACATCGCCTCGACGAGCAACCTTGACCGTCCGTTTGGCGGCGGCATCGGCCGCTATCAGCAATGGTATAGCCCGAACCCTGCGCTCAGTGGCGGCATCAGCGAGCCGATGCGAATACAGCAGCTGCAGTTCTTATGCGGCTCCAACAATGCGCAGGCGCCGCAGCCTGTGACCGTCAACTGCGAGGTGTTGATCGGGCACGGCAAGTTCTCTGGGGTCTTTGGCTTCTTTAACAGCAACTGGGATGACACGCCGCTGCAGGTGTTCCCGCCCGGCCTGCTCCCGCTCACGGTCGGCCCGCAAGGCTCGGTCGCATGCACGGTCCCGTTCAGCAACTTGTTCACCTGGGATCGGGTGCGCCCGATCCTCATCGAGATACGGATCACGGGGAACAGCCAGAACAACCAGACGTTCTTGTTCAACAACGCGGGCACGACGCAGCTGCTTGGCCAGACGTCGCGGGTCTATTCGAGCGGTAGCCCGGGCGCAGTGAGCGGCTCAGTGCAGCAGGGCTGGGGCATGATCACGCGGTTTACCGCGCGCCCGGGCGTGATGATCGAGTTTGGCGCTGGCTGCCCGTGCCAGGGCAACATCATCCCGCAGAACTCCGCAGATCAAATCGCGTCGCCTGGGATCACATGGGTCAACCGCCTCAGCGACGCGCCGTCGCAGCGTACGGCCTTCTGGGTGCTCGGCGACACCAGGCAAGCTCCGTACCCGATTGACTTGACGCCGCTGTTTGGTTTGCCGCCAGGCACTTGCAAGTTGCTGACTAACCCAGTCAGCGTGGTTGGCGCGACGACGATCGGCGGCGGCGCTGGGGCTGGCCAAGCGCAGGTGCCGATCACGACGCCCGGTCTCGGCGGCTACGTGGGGGCGTCGGTCTACACTCAGTGGGTCGTGTTCGACCCCTTGTCGATCAACAGCTTTCTCTGCGTGACGCCAGGGATATGGACGATCGTCGCGCCAGTCGGTGGTTAGTGAAGGTCGGTAATTTCCCGGCGCTTGTTGGGCGCAACATGGCAGCGCGATGGGGTCATGTTCGATATGCTCGTGCGTCTCGATCGACTGCGGGCGACTTGTTCGTCGCGCCGTCAGCTCGGCCCCGCCTCCCTTCAGAGCTATCGCGCCATTATTATGATGACCACTAACCTCATTCGTATCGCGGCCACCGTTTGCATCGGCGCCTCGTTAGTCCACGCCCAGCGCGAGCATGATCGGGGGCGGGAGTCCCGCCGGGAGCGCGCCGAGGTCTCTCATGAGCTGCGTGACCCCGGTCAACTGCATGGCCGTATGGTCGAGTTGATCGACCGCTTGGCTTCCGGTCGACTGAGCGAAGAGGAGCGTATGGCGCATCGAGACCGGCTCCTACGGCTGATGGATCTCGGGCGCGAGCTCGAAGATCGCCGGCGTCGCGAAGATGAAGAGCGCGAGCACCGCGAGCGTGAGCACCACGAGCGTGAGCACCACGAGGGCGAGCACCACGAGGGCGAGCACCACGAGGGCGAGCACCACGAGGGCGAGCACCACGAGCGTGAGCACCACGAGCGTGAGCACCACGAGCGTGAGCACCACGAGGGCGAGCACCACGAGGGCGAGCACCACGAGCGTGAGCACCACGAGGGCGAGCACCACGAGCGTGAGCACCACGAGGGCGATCACCACGAGCGTGAGCACCACGAGGGCGAGCACCACGAGCGTGAGCACCATGAGCATGGCGGCGAGGAGCACGACCGCGCTGAGCAAGGCCACCGTGACCACCACCATCAACTGAACGACACGGTCCATGAACTCGTTGAGGCCATGGGCCGCATGCGCGAGGAGCTGCACGCTTTGCGAGAGTTCGTCCAGGAGCTCCAAGGCGCGCTGCGTCAACGTGACGAGCCTCGCGATCGCGCGCAGGAGCGGTCAGCGAGCCGCCAGGGCGCGTCTGAGGGGCGGCAACGCAGCCGTCAGCGGCGCGGTCGCCGCCGCTGAGCGGGCAGCCCGCAGGCGGTCACCGCGACGTTGCCGCAGCGGCCTCTGCGTCGCTGATGTCACGGCTGAAAGGGTCGCCCTCGTTGTCGCGTAGCCGCGCGAGCATGACTTTCGCGAACACGTTCGCTGGGTTTATTGAGGCCGCTCGCTCGAGCCACTCGAGGGCCAGTTCGCGCTGCCCTTGCAGGTTGCAGACCATGCTCGCATAGATCGACGCGCGCTCATCGTCTCCGTCGGTGGCCGCGCGTTGGAAGTGGGCGAGCGCTCCCGCTGCGTCGTGCCCGAAGAGCTCGGGCGAGAGCAGCTTCCTCAGGCCTAGCGCGATTTGTAGCTCCACAGCATCGCCGTCTCGACGCTCGGCGGCGGTTAGCGCGCGGTCGATAGCCCCGTTGTAGCGCAGGGCCGTCATCACGCTAGTGATCCGGTGGCTCATCAGCAGCGCCTTGGTCGTGAAGATGGAGCTCGAGTCGTCGCCATGCAGCTGCGCTTGGGCGACAGCGGCTAGACCCGTATCGAGGTCACCTTCGAAGTCCGCTGGGAGCTGTGTGAAGAAGGGCTGTCCGACGTTCAAGCCTCGTAAGTGTATGCGTTGTTGCGCACGCTCGAGGTGGGCTTCGGCGAGCACGCGCCAAACTCCATCATCGTCTGGCGCTGCGTCAGAGCACTCGCCCGCGTTGTGGATCACAGCGTCGAGCGCCTTCATTGAGCACTGGCGCCGCGCCGCCTTGAGCCCTTCGGAGAGCTGGCGCGCTGCAAACGTCATCGGCCTCGGCGGCCCGGCGCTCCGTGCCGGACCGTCCGCCGCCAGCTGAAACCACGCGGCGGCGCCGACGCCAAGAACGGTCACGGCGTAAAGGATAGGCGTGCTTCGGCGCATCGGGGAGGGGTTCGCCCTGTGCATCGTATCCGGGCGGCGATGACACCCCGTTGTAGCCTATACGCAGGCCTCTGGGCCTATACTCAACGAGGTCAATGACATTCTAGCGCTGGCGGTCCGCCCCATTTGCGGCGCGATTTCGCGAGCATGCCTCGGCGTGCTTGCTCTACTTTAGTCGCTGACGCATCGCTCAGCGTTAACCCATTCTCGTATCAGCGAAGCCCTTGCGACTGTTTGCTATTAGCGACCTGCACCTGAGCCTCGGCGTAGACAAGCCGATGGACATCTTCGGTGAGCAGTGGGTGAATCATGCAGATCGCATGCGGTTGGCTTGGGATGAGCTGGTGGCCCCGGACGATTGGGTGCTGGTCGGCGGAGATATCTCGTGGGGTCTGAACCTCGCGCAGGCGCAGCCTGATCTAGACTGGTTGTGCGCCCGCCCTGGTAACAAGATCCTGATCAAAGGGAATCACTGCACATGGTGGCAGTCACGCGCGAAGGTAGAGCGCGCGCTAGATGACTCTGTGCGCTTGCTTCAGAACAACGCGATCCAAATGCCGGACGGCACGGTCGTGATCGGGACTAGGCTTTGGGACCCGCCAGGCGCGCCGTGGGCCAGCGACGGGGCCGCGACCGTGTTCGCGCGCGAGCTAGAGCGGCTCAAGCTTTCGGTGCAGGCCGGGAGGAAGCTCGGTGGCTGCGTCGAGGGCGGGCACCGGACCATCGCGTTGGTCCACTATCCGCCGCGTTACTTCGACGGCAGTGAAAACGATGCGGTGCAGATTTTGCGCGATGCTCACGTCAAGGCGTGCATCTACGGCCACCTGCACGGCAAAGACCATCGGTTTGGGTTCCAAGGTGTGGCAGACGGCATCCGCTATTACCTCACGTCGGTTGATGCGATCGACTTTCGGCCGATCCCCATCGACCTAGTCTGAGTCGGCCTGCCGTGGCCTAGCGGTCGTCAGCTGTCGACGCGGCTCTGCGTCCGCCGACGCAGCGTCTTGAGGGCGCCGTTGGGGTTAATCGTCGCCGCGAAGCGCCGGCCGCTGCGGTCTCGGATGACCACTCGCCAGCAGTCGCCGAGAGCTGGCCTGGAGACGACCTCGATCCGTTCGATGAAGTCGCCGTAACTTAGCGCGGTCTTCAGCACTTGTTTCGGAGCTTGAGATAAGTCCAGCGTGCGACCTTGCTCGAGCACGCGCCCCGCTTCGTTAAACAGCATCGAGCGTTCATGAGGCGCCGGATCCTTGAGGCGCATCTCGACGCGGTAGCCCACTCCTCGGTCGCTGCGCTCGCGCCCGCAGAAGGTAATGGTGCCTTTTGGGGCGAGTGATTCGCACGCCTCGCGCACGGGCGATGGCAGCGCCAAGTAGTCGATCGGGCTAGCGATGACGACGACGCGGTCACCCGACACGGTGAGGCGTGTCAGCGAGCCGGTCGTGGACTCTGCCAACATCGTCGCGGGCGAGGGGCCGCTGTCGATCGCGCAGGCCGCCAACAAGCAAAGCAAGGCGATGGGGGGTTGCCGCATAGCGCAACTTTGCAAATCGGTCCGCCGGACCGCAAGGAACCACCTCCGGCCTTGTTTCCGCACGGCGGCTGCCGACACTGTTCGCCTCAAATGATGACCCAATCGTTCCAAGAGCTCGTCAACTCCATGGCTGCGAAGACGCCGACGCCCGGTGGCGGCGCGGCCGCGGCGATGGCGGGGTGCATGGGCACGTCCCTGTTCCTTATGACCGTCCGTTTTTCGAAGGGCAAGAAGGCTAACGTCGATCGAGAGGGTGACCTCGCGCGAGTCGAGGGCGCCCTCGAAGGCCACCTCCAGCAGCTGATGCCGATGGCCGCGCGTGACTGTGAGGCGTTCGATCTTGTCTCGGCTGCCTTTCGGATGCCGAAGGAGACCGATGATCAAAAGGCTGAGCGGTCCGCCGCGATCCAAGCTGGGATGGTCGGCGCGATGTTGGTGCCAGAAGAGACTCAGCAGATGATCCGTGATGTGTTCGTCACGATGGCCGAGGTCAGTGATTGCATCGGTACGTCGATCGCGAGCGATCTCGCCTCAGGCGCCGCCCTGCTGCTAGCTGGCGCCGAGGGCGCCTACTTGAACGTCCGCATCAACGCAGCAGAGCTTAAGGATCGAGCGCTAGCTGATCAGACCATGTCTCGAGCGAACGACGTGCGCGACGAAATCCGTCGCCGGCAAGACGCGATCGCTGCAGCCGTTGACGGGATGTTGTCATGAGTCGCCGGCCGCCGTTACTGCTGTGCATCCTCGATGGCTTCGGTGACGCCCCCGAAAGCCCGGGTAACGCGATTAGTCAGGCCAAGCCCAAGTTTTGGAGTGACCTGCGCGAGCGCTACCCGTCGACGCAGTTGTCCGCGAGCGGTGAAGATGTTGGCTTGCCCAGCGGCTTAATGGGCAACAGTGAGGTCGGCCACCTCAACATCGGCGCAGGCCGGGTCGTCTATCAGGAGATCACGAGGATCGACCGCGCGATCAAAGACGGGGGCTTCGTCGCGAATGACGCGCTGCGCTCTGCGTTCTCGCACGTCGCGGAGAGCGGGGCGACGCTGCATCTGTTCGGGCTCGTCTCCGACGGCGGTGTCCACAGCAGCGATCGCCATCTTCGGGCGTTGCTTGAGATGGCCAAGGCAGAAGGCTTGACCGGTGAGCGCGTCGCGTTGCACGTCTTCCTTGACGGCCGCGACACACGCCCTCGCTCTGCGCAGGGTTACATCGAGGCAACTGAGCGCTGGATGGCTGAGTTGGGCGTCGGTCGGATCGCTTCCGTCATCGGTCGTTACTTCGCCATGGACCGCGACAAGCGTTGGGAGCGCGTTCAGCTTGCTTACGACGCGTTAACGATCGGGCAAGGGGCGCAGGCGGCGACGCCGCAAGACGCGATCGCGCAGGCTTATGAGCGCGGCGAGAACGACGAGTTCGTCAAGCCGACGGTGATCGGTTCGCAGGATCAGGGGCGCGTGCGCACCGGAGATGCGGTGTTGTTCTTTAACTTTAGATCCGACCGCGCCCGTCAACTTACCGAGGCGTTCGTGAGCCATGACTTCTCGGCGTTCCCGCGCGCGTCGCTCCCGGTGGTCCACTTCGTGACGATGACGCGCTACCGAGAGGACTTCCCCTGCCCCGTCGCGTTCCCGCCGCAGAGCATGAAGAACACGCTCTCCCAGGTGCTCAGCGCGGCAGGGTTGACGCAGCTGCGGATCGCGGAGACAGAAAAGTATGCGCACGTCACGTTCTTCTTCTCGGGAGGCGAGGAGGCCGAGGTCGCTGGCGAGCGTCGGATCCTGGTGCCTAGTCCGAAGGTCGCGACGTACGACATGAAGCCAGAGATGTCGGCTGCAGAGGTGACCGAGGCGCTCTTGGAGGCCCTTAACTCCGAGGAGTGTCCAGACGTCACCATCTTGAATTTTGCGAACACGGACATGGTCGGCCACACTGGCGTCATGTCTGCGGCCGTGACCGCGGTGCAGACCGTAGATCAGTGTCTAGAGCGAGTCGTATCGGCGGTCTTGAATCTCGGCGGCACAGCGATCGTTACGGCAGACCACGGCAACATCGAGCAGATGATTGACCCTGAGTCCGGCGGTGTGCACACCGCGCACACGACCAACTTGGTGCCGCTGGTCGCGTGCTCCGCGGCCCTGGTGGGACGCCGCCTAAAGCCGCGAGGGCGGTTGTGCGACATCGCGACGACCATGTTGGCGCGCTTGGGGGTTGAGAAGCCTGCCGAGATGGAAGGGGTCGATCTGCTAGAAGGATGAGGTCGTCTCTCGACGCATTCGTGTCGGTGGTGCTGGCCGCATCGGTCGCTGCGCAGGAACCGATCTGCGACCAGATCGCGTCGGCCGTCGCCGAGGTGGACCCTGACCGGATCGAGGCGACGGTGCGTAAGCTGTGCAGCTTCCAAACGCGTCACGTGCTGTCTCGCACGGATGGCGACGCGGAGGGCACGGGCTCGGCGCGCCGCTGGTTGAAGGCTGAATACGAGGCGGTCGCGTCGAGCACCGACGGTCGCATGTCGGTCCGATTTCAGGAGGCGGTGATGCCGTGCCTGCGCAACGGCATGCCTCGCCAGCTCAAGGTCGTTAACGTGATCGCGACCCTGCGCGGTGCGACGGACCCGGCGCGTATCTATGTAGTCGGCGGCCACTACGACTCTCGCAACAGCGACGGCGCCGACGGCGAGGGCGCTGCGCCAGGCGCGGTCGACGACGCTTCGGGTACGGCCGTCGCGCTCGAGGCCGCGCGCGTCTTAGCGAGACGCGACTTCGCCGCGACCATCATGTTCGTGGCTTACGACGCAGAGGAGCAGGGGCTGCTCGGATCGAAGGCGCACGCGCAGTTCCTCGCGGACGCCGGCGCCACAGTCGATGGCATGATCACGTGCGATATCGTCGGGAACACGACCGGCATGGACGGGAAGACCTATGACGGCTTCGTCCGCTGCTTCAGCTACGCGCCGACCGGCAACGACAGCTTCGGGCGCAGCATGGCGCGCGCCGTGACCCGCGCTGGGCGCGCCTACGTAGACGGGTTCGACGTTAAGCTGATCTACCGCGGCGACCGTTACGGGCGCGGAGGTGATCATCGCTCCTTCTTCGACCAGGGCTATCCAGCGGTGCGCTTGACCGAGCCTCGCGAGGACTTCTCGCGGCAGCATCAAAATGTTCGCTTGAAGAACGGCAGCCCCTACGGGGATCTGCCTGACTACGTCGACTTTGAATACACGGCCAACGTCGGGCGGGTGGTCGTAGCGACTTTGCTCGAGCTGGCGTCGGCGCCTCCGCCGCCGCTGGTCAACACGGCGCGCTTAGCGCGGGACGCTTATGACACGCAGCTGGTCTTTAAGCTCCCAGATGGCGTAACTCGTTGTGAGTTCGTATGGCGCGAGACGACCGCCGCGGATTGGACGCACGTGATGCCGATGGCTGAGGCGAACCCGCAGCCCACCCGGTCGGGCCGGCTGCTCGCGCGGATGCCGGGCGTCTGCCTCGATGATGTGGTCGTCGGGGTCCGGTCGATCTCTGCATCCGGCGCTCGCAGCCGGGTCGCGACGCCGCCGGAGCCCGATCGCTTCGCGCAGCGCCCGCGCAGCGGCATACGCGACGGGAAGTAGCAGGGGTGATTCGCTAGCATCTAGCGCATGACGGATTCGCTCGCCCCGCGTCGCCTGCTCTTTGCTTCGCTGCTGCTGTCTGCCGCTTGCGAGGGGGATGGGAGCGACATCGGCCCGAGCTTGCCGAAGATCCCAGACGAGAGCGCCAAGGTGCTCGTCTTCGATGATGAGAACCGGGCGGTCGTGTCCGCCACGGTCTCGGTCGTCGGCTCGACGATGAGCGCGCTAACAGGTCGGAATGGGCGCGGGGACTTTTTGGCGCGGCCGCGCGGCCGCTTGCTTTTTGAGGTCGACCCGACGTGGGCCGCGGCCACCGAGGGAGACACGCTGGCCGGCTATCGCGTGGCGCTCTCGGTCGTCGGCGATGACGTGCCCGTTCCTCTGCACGTGCCTGAGCTGACGGATCAGGCCAGCGCGGTGATCTCGGCGGGCGCGCAGTCGGTCTCGACGACGGTGATCTCGCCGAAAGGTGGGGAGCTGACGGTGCCGCTCGGCGCGTCGGTCTCGGTGAGCGGCGGGTCGAAGACCGTGCGCATCTCCCTCGGTGAGCTCAAGGCGCAACACCTCCCGGGCGACCTCCTCGATGGAGGCTTCGGGCTTCCATTTAGCGGCACGAGGTTGTTCGGCCGGGGCTTCTTTATCGGCCCGTCTGACGCGGGGTTCTCACCGGGCGTCAACCTCAGCGTCCCTGACGACCTCGCGGTCACGGACACAGCTTCCGAAGTGCAGCTGTATCGACTTGATGAGCAGACGGGTGAGTGGGAGTTGTCGGCCTTAGCCACCGCGGTCCAAGGCCGCATCATCGTCTCCGGCGCGGTGACGAAGGGCGGCCTCTATGCTTTCGGAACGGATGTCGCGGCTCGCACGGTCGAGGGCCGCGTTGTCGATGAAGCTGGAGCGCCGGTCTTCAACGCGATGGTCAACATCGATCACCGGTACACGACAACAGCAGGAGATGGGCGGTTCTTGTTGGAGGGCGTCCCTTCGACGCTGGGAGACGGTTCTTTGCGGCCGGCGAACCTCGAGGTCCATGCCGGGGCGACTTGGTTACCAGCGATCGTCGAACAGGTCGTCCCCGCTTCTTCGGCGCTCTTAGACGTCGGCGACGTCCTCCTCGACACGGTCCGCGCCGGCAACGTCCGCGTTCAGCAGGTCGTGCGCGCGCGCGCCGACCCGTTCCAGCCTGCGCGGCTGAGCACCTTGGACGGTGACGTTGCCCTTTCGTTCATGAGTGATGAGAGCGGTCAGGTGTTCTTCGAGGATGTCCCCGCCGGCTTCTTTGGCTTCCAAGAGGGGCGTCGTCGCGACTTCCGAGACGCGTTCTACGGTCAGCAGGTGGGTTTCCTTAGCTACGGGCAGCGCTGGTTAGATAGCTACCAGTTCTTGCTCGGCAGGCCTTGGTTTCAAGGTACTCGCAACAGCCGGGTCTACGTGTGTGATCGTGTCGGCGGGGGCCCAATTGAGCGCGCTGTCGTCGTGCAGGGCGATACGGCCGAAGAGGGCTACGTGGGTGAAACGCGCGAGAACGGCCAGCTGTTCGCCGACCGCGCCTTCAGCGAACGCGCCACAGCGACGTGCGATTCCGCGCGCGGCGGAAGCTCCATCACGCACGCCTTCACCGTCTGCCGGCCGAGCTCGGACCACTTGGAGTTCCCGATGCGCAGGGTGCTGCGTAAGCCGCTCGGGATGTTCGGCCGACATGGTTATGTCTCCGGGACGGTCACCGGGATCCTCCCAGGAAGGTCGCACGCGACCAGGGTTACCCGTCGGCTGACGCGTCAGGCATATTGGGATGCAGTCGTCGACGGAGAGTTGATCTCTCCGTCGTACCCTGTCGACGTCGAGATCCAGTCTGGGGCGCCTGACTTTCGCGTCGGCTTACCCTTGGCTGGCGGGAACTTTTCGCTGGTCGAAGTTTCGAGCTCCGGTGGCAAAGACACCTTGGAACAAGCCGCAGTGCGCGCGGATCTCAGGGAAGGCCTCGCGGAGGGCGCGAACATGCAGCTCGCCGACTCGATCCCGCTTGTTCCTGTCACGTCGTTCACGCTTAGCGGGTCGCTTGCTGGCGCGCCGACCGAGGTTGAAGTGAGCACGCTTACGCTGTCGCTAGGTCAGTTGGTCGACGGCGCCGGAGTCGTGGATGTCGCCCGCGACATTGGCGGCTCAGTAGCGGCTTCGGGCGACGACCTGACGCTCGGGTTGCCGCCGCTCGCAGCTGGTCACGCATGGTTAGCGTTGATTGGCGGGAGCGTCTCGGACGCTGGCGTGGTTTCGTCGCATCATTCGATGGTGGACGTCGCGGACTCAGTCACGCCGAACTTCTCGTTCCAGCCATTCCCCGCGTTAACCGCACCTGCTCCTGACGCGGAGGTGTCGCCTTCAGGCTTCGACGTCGAGTTCTCGCTGCCTCCTGGCGCGATCGGCGGCAAGATCGAGCTGCGATCCGAGGGCGCGACCGACGATGACTTACTGGTCTGGGAGGCTTACGTTCGCCCCGATCAGTCTCAGTTCCGCTTCGTGACCTTGCCGGCAGAGGCGGTCACGCCGCTGCTCGCTGGTCGAGACTACACGCTCTCTCTGACCGCGTGGTTCGGCACGGTCGACATCCTCTCGCCGGATGTGTTCGGTGACTTCGTCGCATACGCGCAGTCGATCGCGATCATCGAGGCTGGGGTCCGCCAAGTGACACGTCGCTCGATCCAGATCTCGACGCTCTGATGTGCGCGGCTCGGGCGTGGTGGGCGGTGTGCGCATTCTCAGCGGCCTGTGCCGCGCCCGGTCTTCGGTATGCGGTCGAGGACCAGCTCGCTTTGGCGTCCAACGCCTTGGCCGCAGGACGCCTCGAAGACGCGCGCGAGGTGGTGATGAGCGCCCGGGCGCAGTACCCCGGCGATGTCGCTGCCGCGAGGTGGAGCGGCTTGTTGGCGGATCTGACTTGGCAGGACGACGTCGCCATTCGTGAGCGGATGCTCGCCGTTCGCCTTGCGAGGGACGCTAGAGATGATGAACTGATCCGTCGATTGCGCGGCGAGCTGGGAGACCAGCTGTTCCGGGCTGGGCGATGGGGCGAGAGCTCGACGCCTCTGTTAGCCGGGGCAGCAGGTGAGCGCGCTGAGCGGCGCAGGGCGTTCGCCGTGATCGCTGCCGCCTTGCCCTACGTCCGCCGATTCTCTGGCCCTCTGCTCACGGAACAGCCGCTGCTGCTCGGTCAGGTGCCTGAGTTCGTCTGCGGCACGAAGGACCGGCTGCGACCTTTCGCGATCGACACGGGGACCTCGATGACGACGGTCGCGGCGAGCTTCGCCGAGGAGCTTGGGGTCGGCCGCAGGCAGGCTGCTGGTGTCGCGCTCGACGGCCAGGGCCGCAGCCTCCCGGTTGAAGTAGGCCTCTTGCCGGGCTTCCGGCTCGGGGACATCGACATTGGCTCGGTGCCTGTGTTGGTTGTCGATGACCGCGCGCTGTTGCTGCGAGACTTGCACGGCGGCGCGGAGCGGACCCCGCGCGGGGTCCTGGGCCTCGACCTAATTGCCGCGTGTCGTTTGACGATCGACCCCGAGCGCGGCGGCGTAGTCCTGGCGCTGCCGCAAGGGCTCCCGGCGGATCAATCTGTGCAGTGCGTGCGCGCCGGGGGGCGGTGCTTGGTCCCGGTCGTGGTTGAGGGGGCGCAGCTGTGGTTCGTCTTAGACACTGGCGCGAGCCACTCGAGCTTGACGAGGAACGGGTTGGCGCGCATCGCCGGCGGCGCTGAGCGCGCAACGCCGACGTTCCGTCGGGTGCGAACGGTCGGCGGCGGCGTGGTCGCCGTGAGGGAAGTGCGCGGGCTCGTGCTGCGGTGCTCTGAGGCGAGGTTTTTGCGGGTCACCTTACCTGTGGTAGAGCGAGGTCAGAGCGGGGTGTTCCCCGTACATGGCGTGATAGGGATCGACTTGCTGAGCAGGTGTCGGGTCACGCTAGATCAAGGACGGGCGCTGCTCACCGTCGTCAAGTGACGGTCCGTCGCGTGGATCTGCTACAAGGTATGGATGCCCCTGCCTGAAGATGTCCCCGCAGCGTGCGTAAACGACGCGGTCGCGCAGATCGCTGAAGACGGCGCGCTGCTCCCCGTCAACGATCTGATGCGGTCTTGGATCGCGCAGGTCGCGGCGCGGCTTGACGGGCTGCCCTTGGTCGATGACGAGCTGGCGGAGCTGGTCCGTGGAGCGCCGGTGTTGATGCAGGAAGGTGAGCGCGCGTGGGAGTTATCGCACCACCGCGTAGAAGATCAGCGCTGGTTGATCGCCCGCGATGTGACCGACCGTGAGCGACTGCGTGCGACGGTGCACGCCGCGGCGCGCAGCCGATCGCTCGGGGAGCTGGCCGCCAGCCTCGCTCATGACCTCAACAACCAGCTCAGTTCAGCTTTGGCGTTGTGCGCGGAGTTAAGCCTCCACGCGCAAGACGAGGCAGACATTCAGTGCATTCGAGACGTCGAAAACGGGACGAAGATCGGCGCTGCGGCGCTAACGGCGCTGGCGCGGATGTTGACCCGGACGCCTGCCCGGCGTGATCGTGTGGTGATCTCAGAGCTCCTGGATGAGTCGCTATCGATCGTCCGGAAGCTGTTCCAGCAGCGCTGCATCGGGATCGATCTGGTGAGTTCCGCGCAGCCGCTCTATGTCCGGGTCGTCGTCACCGACGTCGTGCACGCAATGCTGGCATCCCTCCGCGCGCTCGCAGACCTGTCGCCAGACAGCGTGCAGCTAGAGGTAGATAAGCGGTGCATCGCGCTCGCGGATGGGCGCCCGCGCGATTACGTCGTCGTCCGCGTCTTGGCGCGGGAGGTTGCGCGAGAGCGCGCGGCGGCGTTCGCTGGGGTCGTTGAGCTACAGCCAGGCTCGCTGCATCACGTGGCGGCTGGTTCGATCGCTAGCCCGGAGATCTTGGACGCGGCGTTGTTACAGCGTCGCCTCGGTGGAGATCTAATGTCTCGCGTTGATGGCGACGAGCTTACGCTGGAGTTCTGTTGGCCGGCGGCTCGCTGATCGGCCTCGGCGCTCATCGCTCGGCGTCGGTTTGCATGGCGGTCGCCGCGCGGACCCCTTGCTCCATGGTCTGAGCCCGTTGATCGTCATAGTCGCGACCGCCGAACCGAACCTCCTGATACGCCAGGAACGCAGCTTCGACGTCCGGGATGAGGCGCTCGCGCCGATGGAGCTCTTCGGCGAAGCCCTCGAGGGTCTGGCCGCGGCTGCGGTGATGGCCTGCGTGAGCGAGCGCGCGCATCAGCTTTTGAAGCTTGCGCCGCGCCCTCGTCGTGACCCTGGCATGCGTTAGCGTCGGTCGCCTTGGCGCACGTCGTGGGGTCATCGCGAGCAGTAGCGTTGCGCCAAGGGCGAGCGACCAAACCCATGGCGCCGCGGCCGCTTCAGAGAGCGCGCGGATCGCGCGAGCGTAGCCCGTCTGCTCGCTGTCTTGAGCAGGCGCAGCGGCCGTATTGGCGGGGTCGTCGGGGGCGCGCTCGCGGCCGCGCGCGCCCGGCGGGGTGGGGTCGAAGACAGTGAACCCTCGGCTTTTGAAGGGCACCTCTACCCAGGCGTGCGCGTGCTGTGAGCCGTAGACCCTGGCGCCGCTGCCCTCGATGCTTGGCCGCCCTCCGTAGAGGCCGACCCCAATGCGGCACGGGATCCCGCGCATGCGAAGCATCAACGCAGCGGCCGAGGCGAAGTGCATGCAGTAGCCATGGCGGTCGGCATCAGCGAAGAGGAAGTTCTCTAGCTCGTGGTTGAACGGTCCGGAAGGTGAGCGACGTTCGTAGCTGCAGTGTTCTTCGAGGCCAGCCGCGATCGCGGCCATCGCTTGCGTCGCGTCCTGACTAACGCCCCAGGCGTCTAACAGTCGTCGGTACGGAGCGAGGTCGAGGTCCGCTGGCAAGGCGACTAAGTCGAAGTGGCGTGCGCGCTGATCGACGGCGGCGCCAGTTTGTATTGGCGGGTGGTCCTGCCACGTCACCGCGTAGGGAGACGCGTCGGGGTTGAGCGGCCGCACCCACTCACGCAGCGGGTCTACAGTCAGCCGCTGTAATCCGCGTATCTGCGTCGCGTGCGGGGGCAAGAAGACGAACTTGGCTGCGCCGGCGTAGCGCTGCAGGCGCAACGTCTCTACCGCAGCGCGTCGGTTTGCGCGTCGGAACACGTGCCCGTCAGGCTCTGACTGGGGCTGTAGCTCCAACGGGCCGATGCCCCATCGGTCTAACCCTGGCACCGTAAAGAAGCCGCAGCGCAAGTACATCTGGCCGGGCGTTCGACCATCGGCGCTCTCGGCGCGGACGAGCTGCTCGCCACGGAGCCCCGCGAGGACGCCGCCTTCGCCTTTGAAGGAGAACGTGTCGTTGAGGCCGACCTTGAGCTGGTTGTTAGCGTCGTCGCCATCTTCGCGTCCGGCTACATCGTGGCTCAACGAGGGTAGGCAACTCAGCGTCCGCTCGACGGCGAAGACCGCGAGGGCGCAGCCAGCGGTGAGTGCGAGGCCGGCGCTGAGGTCAGCCGCGCGCAGCGTCGGTATGTGGTTGGGCGGCGCGCAGCTTCGGTAGCTCCGCCGCAGCGTTGAGGTGTGCAGGGTCAAGAACGCCGCGACGACGTAGCCAGATAGCAGCGAGAAGCGCAGCCCGTCGATGATCGTGCCGACGCACACTACGCAGAGACTCAAGAACAGCGCGAGCGATGGGTCGTCGTCGTGGCTGCGAGCGGTCGCGAAGGCGAGCGGAGGCAAGATGGTGCAGGCGAGCGCGGCCGGGCGGGTCACGGGACCGACCAGCGCTAGCGCCGCCCAGCACGCGCTAGCTTGCATCGCCACTGCGACCAGCGCGCGGCGCCACGGCGAGCGCGTAATCCTCGACCATCCGCCTAACGTGGCGCCCGGCAGCGTGAAGGCCAACAACCAAGGGATCGGCAGATCTTGGCGCGGCAGGCACGCGAGCGCGAACACGCTAGCTGTGACCATCGCGACGGAGGCGAGGGTGCGCAGGCCGCGCGGCGCGGGGTCATGCGAACGGATCATCTCTCTTCCTCGATCAGCGTCGTTCGGTCGCGGAGCGCCGCCAGCTCCGGCGCGCTGGTGAAGCCGCCTGCTGGGATCCAATAGCAGCGCCGTATCGTGTCTAGGTCGGCGAGTAACTCTTTGGCGACCGGCGCGTGAGGTGCGATGGTCGCCTCCGACAGCAGCGTCAACATCTCTGCGAGATGGGCGGAGCCGCAGACGTCGATGGTCTCCGGCGTCGAATCGATCCAGAGTACGCGCACCTGTGATCCGCGGCGATGCAGCGTCTCGATCAGCGTAGCGCAGGCGCCGAGGCTCCACTCGCAGCGCCTAAGGCCGCGCCCTCGGGGCGCGCCGGGGGGGCGCCGCAGGTCGAGGACTAATCCGATCAAGCGCGGGGCCCTGCCGTGAGTGACGCGGCGAACCAGCGTCCCCAGCGCGGCGCTCCGCAAGGCGTGTACACCGCGGGCGTCCTCCGAGAGGTCGTGTTCGCGGAGCGCGTAGAACTCTGGTCCTTGGAGCTGTGACCGTTCGATTGGGGAGACCTCAGTGTCGGCCGCGGCCTCGAGCACCTCGGGCCGGATCGAAACGCGAGCGGGCTCGGTGATGAGTTCGGCCTCGGAGCTGACGACAGAGCGAGATGCGAACATCCCAAGCGGCCATTGGGACTCCAGGATGAAGACGCGCTCCAGCACGTGGCTGCGGACCGAGCTGCGCTGCCGCAGCTCGACGCGCTGGCTTTGGAAGGGCTTGAGCGCTGGAATGAGCGTCGGCGATTGACCGCGCATGGAGCGTGGCTCGTGCAGTTGGCAGTGCCGTAGGGTTCGTTTACCGCAGTGCTCGACCACCACGGTCTCCGTGTATAGCGCGCCGGCTATCGTCGTCCTCGGCGCGACGCGCACCGAGGTGAGGTGTAGGCGGCGTTGCTTCGCCACGAAGTCGACGATGGCCGGCGCTGCCAGCATTGCGGCGACGACGCGGGCGTGGCCGTCACCTCCGAGCCAAGCGGCGCCGCATGAGAGCCCCGCGAGCCAGAGCGTCACCTTGCCGCGCGTGGTTAGTTCAAGCGAGCTGTGGGGTGTCGCCATCTTCGTGCCGACTAGTCGGGGATCGGTGTGTTGGCCATGATGTCCTGGAGCAGGGCGTCGGCGCTGGTGCCGGTGCGCGTCGTGATCCGGTGCGCCCATGCTGCCACCGCTAGCGCGCGTATGTCGTCTGGCACCACGAAATCACGTCCTCGGACGAAGGCTCGCGCGCGGCAAGCTCGATGAAGCGCTTGCGCTCCACGCGTGCTGACCCCTTGGATTACGTCGGGGGACGTGCGCGTCCGGTTGGCGAGCTCGACGACAAACGCGACCAATTCGCGGTCGCACCGCACTTTGTCGATCGCCTCGCGCGCTGCGGCTAGGTGCTCTGCCGACGCGACCGCGGGGCCCGGCTCTGCTCCTCGGTGGCCATCTTCTCGGCTGACTACCTCGACCTCGAACTCGGGGTCCAATTGCCCAATCTCAAGCCGCAACAAGAATCGGTCGAGCTGGTTCTCTGGCAGCATGTAGGTCCCTGCCGCCGTGAGCGGGTTCTGCGTCGCGATCACGAAGAAGGGGTCTGGCAGCTCATGGCTCTCGCGATCAACGGTGACGCGGCGCTCCGCCATGCACTCTAGCAGCGCAGACTGCGTGCGCGGCGGCGTGCGGTTGAGCTCGTCGGCCATCAGCACCGAAGTGAAGACGGGCCCCTTGCGGAACGTTAATTCTCCACTGCGCGGGTGGTAGATCTGCGCGCCGATGAGGTCGCTTGGGAGGAGATCAGCGGTGCATTGGATCCGTTGGAAGGGCAGGTCGAGTGACTGCGCTAGGGTGCGGGCCAGCAGGGTTTTGCCGACACCTGGCAGGTCTTCGATGAGCAGGTGCCCTCCCGCGAGGATCGTGATGACAGCTAACTCGATGGCGTCGTCTTTGCCGTGCACGGATTTACCGACGGCTTCGATGAGCTTCTGTGCGAGTGGGTTCATTCTCTTCGATGGCTAGGTCAGCGCGATGCTATCACCGCGGCTCGGTAGAGCAGCATGTCGGGCGCTCGACGCAACGGCCACCTGCTCGCTTCGGCCCGACGCTCCGAGCAGACCTAGTTTGCTTCCTGGAAGTGGTTTAAGGACGCGCGGCGCGTCGAGAGTTCCGCCGTTCTGGGTTACTGTTGGGATACCTCGTGTGCCGATAGAAGCAACGTGATCGGTCGCTGGATTTCCGCCCTGCTCTTCGTCGCTGGGCTCTCGCGAGGGGCGCTGGCTCAACCGCAGCCCGCGCTGCATCGCTTGTTGCCCGAGGTGGTGCTCTCTGACGCCGTCGAGACTCTGTCTATCGGTGACTTTGGCCTCGGCGGCGGCGGCGTTGACGGCGGCCAGGGGGGCTTGCGCTTCCACGCGACCGACGGCTGCATCACGCCAGGCGGCGTGCACGTCGCCTGCCGCGACGCGGGGGTCAAGTTAACGTTCCCGTCGGGGCGCACGCTGTTGGTCGCGGCCGATGGCGGGGTGCACTTGCGCAGCGGTGAGGCGGCGGGGCCGTTTCGCGCTGGCGTTGAGTTGATGCTCGCCGACGACAGCCGGGTGCAGGTGCTGCTCGCGCAGAGCCGTAAGCACCGCGTGCGCGACGTCCAGGTCGTGTCCGGTGAGCGCGCGCTGCAGCCTTGGAGGAGAGGCGCAGCGGCGAACGCGGTCAGCCGCGCGCGGCCATGGGCTGGCGTGCGGATCGCTTGCTGCGGAGACGGCGGAGACCTTTATCGCCCGTTGGCGATCGGCCCGATGGTCGTGGTCGAGCGCGTGCTCGTGACCGCGCGACGCCGCGAGGCGACGCCGCGACAGCGGTTGGTCGTGTTGACGCGGCCGCTGCGGGAGGCCCTCCGTCGGATGCCCCGTCAACATCGGGAGACGCAGCGTGACGTGCGGCGCGCGGTCGCGGCGGTCATCGAGGTCGCCGATCGAAGCGCCGCGATCTTTCGAGCAGGCGCGGCGCTGCATCGCGCGCAGCGCGACCGTTTGCGCTGGTTGCTGGCCGAAGGCTTCGAGCTGGCGTTAGACCTTGAGGGCCCGCTCGCTCCGCGGCTGCAGCTCTTCCCAGACCGCAGCCCTTTGCCGATGGTCGAGTGGACCTTGGGCGCGGCTGGTGCCGCGTATCTGACCAACCCCACGCGGGATCAGCTAGGTAAGCGCTGGCACGGCAACGGCACGCGCATGCCCAAGGTTGTCACCGAGCTGCAGGTGCGAGAACACCTCGACGAACGGCAGCTCGCGCTGCGCACGCTCCGGCGCCTCGCAGGCAAAGGCGGTTAGCGGTCGCGCTCGTGCTCAGCGCCGCGCTTTGACCGCGTCCTGTGCTCGCTTCGAACGGTGCTCACGGAGCCCGGCGACGACGGCATCGTCTCGCTGGTTCATCTTTAACAGCGCGTCAAGCGCGGATTGCGTGTTAGACGCGCCGATCGCGAGCAGCAACATCTTGCGGTCTTCTGGCTTGGCGAGATTGCGCAGGCGGCGGCCCAGGATTTCGGTGGCTCGCTCACCGTGCAGCGCCTTGCTAATGCGGCCGACGCACCGCGCGTAGCGCGGGTCTGTGACTGGCCCTAAAGAGACCGCGAGCGCGTCGACTAGACCGTCGAGACGCTGTTCGGCGCACAGCGTGGCGAGCGCGATTTTTCGGTCGATGTCTTCGACCTCGCCGGTCGCGCTGGCCATCAGCTGCGTCCAATGGACGCTCGTAATTTTGCTCCGCAGGTCGCCGCGTTCGGCGAGGTAGCGGGCAGCCTCGGTCCGCACTTTGACGTCGCCGCTGATCGCGAGATGCGCTAACGCTGCCGCGGTCTCTGCAGGGGCGACGCCGCGCTCGCTGTTCGTCATTACGCGCGCGAACTTGACGATCGGGTCATTGTCGCGGTCGGCGCTGATTAGCGGGTGGCTGCCCGCCCATCCGAGGAGCTTGTAGTAGGGGCCTCCGCTGCTGGGTAGTCCGAGCCGCTGCGCTGCTACGCTGGCGTCTTGCAGGCAGAATAGTCGCGATTGTCGCGGCGTCGGTCGGTTGTGCAGGGAGAGCTTTGGCCAGTCGAGGACGGTGACCGCGCGGTCGCCGTTAACCCCGCGCAGCGGATCCAGGATCTGGACCCGGTGCATGACGAGCGCGTCTCCGTGTGGCTTCTTACCGACTTGTCGGCCGATGATGACGACGTCCGCGTCGACGAGCCCACGCCGGAGACTCTGGCTCGCGCAGGTCGTCGTGAGCGCTAGCGCAGAACATAGAACGCTTAAGGGTCTCATGGGTCAGTTGCCGTAGAAGACCTGCTCGCGCAGGTAGGCCATATTGAGAGTGTTGAACTGCGTCGACGAGCTCGTCGCGGTCGTGTACGAAAGCGACGGGCTCATTAAATTGATCGACCCTGTCGGGAAGAGGCTTTGGGTGCGGATGTGTCCGTTCGCAGACCCTGGGAAGTTGACGCCGTCATTGCCGTAGAGGCCGAGCGGCATCGGGCTGTTCGCGACGAGGCCGACCGAGTGACCGCATTCATGCGCTGTCACCGATGCAGTGAATCGCGCGAGCGCGCCGATCGCAGCGTCGATCTCGCCCTCGCGAGCGTCGCCGACCGCGCCGATGAGGCGGTCGCCGTCTTGCGCGTCGGCGCCGATGGGCGTGCCGCCGAGCGAGGGCGTGAACGTGTCGAACGTCGCGCGGAAGTTGCTGGTTGAAGGAGGCCCCATGCTTGCGTTGATGATCGTGTGTAAGAACACGCCCAAGCGTTCGCCGCTGTTGCCGAAGTCGGTGGCCGTGTTGTCGTTCTGGGTGGCGTTCGAGGGGTCGAAGATGGCGAGTCCTAGCACGCCGGGGATATTCGCTTGCCCGGCGATGCTGATGGAAGAGTAGCCAAGTGACTCATAGGTCACGCTGGTGTTGCCGCCGAAGCTGCCTGGTGGCTGCGTGAGCGTAAATGTGATGTTCGCGCCGCTGTGGAAGGCCTCGAGGTCTGAGACCACCTCATCTTTGATGCGCCCGATCACGACTTCGTTGCTGTTTAGGCCGCCTTGTACGCCGCCTATTGGCGAGCTGTTGGTCATGCCGAGGATCTGCATCAGGTCTTCAAAGTCGCTGGTTCCGTTGGCGCCGCTCGTCACTTGGACCGCGGCTCCGCCGCTGATCACAGAGGCGGTGTAAGACTCGAGGTCGCGTGAGAAGTCTAGGAACCAGACCTGGCTCGCATTGACGCCGGCCTCAAACGGCTGGAGCGCTGCTGTGAAGGGCCGCACCGTGAAGGGGAACTGCGTCGGCGTCGAAGAGAGCCCGCCGATGTCGGCGACGATCACCGTCAGCGTGACCGGCCCCTCGGGGAACTGCATCGATGCGGGGGTCTGATAGCTAGCCGCGGAATTGGTCGCGAGCAACTCCGTCATGAGCGGCGCGAGGTTCGCGCCAGCGAACTGTGGCCCTGCGTTGGTCAACACGGTGACGTCAGCTGTCACGACGGTCATCGAGGTGGCGATGGCGCTGTTGTCTGCATAGGCGAGGTCTAGCTCCCACCCGTTGGTGGGGACCTGCAGTGTGCCGCCGGCGGCGCCGGTGCCGTTGAGGTCGTCGTCGATGTCGGCGATGGTGACGTTTGCTACGACGGGGGCGACGCCGTCGTCGGCGCCGATGATCACAGGCTCCCCGCCCCCTTGTGGGGGTGTGTTTAGGCCGCCGACCACGTCGTTGCCGGCGCTGAGCCTGATCGTTGAGACACCAGGCTCCAAAGTGACGCCTGGGCCTAGGCTGATCGCGATGGCGTTGGAGCTCAGGCGTGATGGCGCGGTGCTGACGGCGCCGAGCGAGTCTCCCGCTGGCAAGGACACGTCTGCGTCGGTGAGCACGCTCGAGGCAGACAGCGTGATCGACTGTGAGAAAGCCAGCACCAAGACGTCTCCGCTGGACGGCGTAACGCTGCTCCCCGTGTATGACGCCGCGATGATGACGGGCGCCGCCCAGCCGCCGCTGCTGCTGCCGCCGCCGCTGCAACTTGCGAGCGCGAACGGTAGCAGCGCGATGAGATGATGCCGCGGCCTGGGGCGCTTCGTTTCGATCATGGGTTCATCGCCAACTGGGCGTTGGGTCGCATCGCGCCGCGGATTTCAGGAGCTGCTGTAGCGCATTGGGCCCGGCCTGGTCGACCGCTCGGCGCGCCGCCTTTCTGGGATTGCGCTGAGCGTAGCATCGACGTGGCGCGGCTGGGCGTGATCTAGGCGCCGAGGTCGAGGTCGCGTTGCAGGGTGAGGGAGGCGGTGTGCTCTCGTGCAGTGGTGATGCCACGGCATCATTGGCATCGCGCGGTGACCTAGTCGCTGCCGGCCTACCCGCCATCAAGCGCGCGCTGGGGCTCCGCGCGATTTGGTTCCGCGGTGCTTGGTTACACGCAGCCTGCAGTCGCCCAGCGGCCCCGCATGCGCTCGGACGACTGTCGAGAACGACAGCACCGGACTGTTCTTGATGATTTGCTGCAAGCTCTGGTGGGCGCGAAGTCCCGTTGGCATCGCCGCGCCAGCGGTTGTCTCAGTCCTAACTCAACTCGCTGTAAGGGGATACCGAAAACATAGGTGCGGGGGGAAGAAGCTCCTCGCACACGCAACTGGGATACACATCGGATGATGAAGCTCGCGGTCGGTAAGGTCATAAAAGGCTACCGGATAACTCGTTTTCTCGGGCGGGGAGGTTTCGCCTCCGTCTATCTCGCGGAACACGAAGATTCGGGCGCTAAGGTCGCGCTGAAGGTCGGCGGCGTCGCAGGCGGGGGGCGGCAGGTCACGAGGTTGCTCGAGGTCTCCTCGCGGCGGTCTCCTGAGGGGATTAGCCCCGATGAGCTGCCAGCCGAGGCGGTGTTCTTTGAGCCGAGCGGCGTGCGGATTGATCTGTTCGACGAACAGGAGGTGCACTCGGTGTTGCGGGCTGAGGGCGATATCTTGGCGGGCTGCGAGCACAGCAACCTCGTCGGGCTAAGGGAGCAGCTCGAGGTTGACGGTAGCCCGGTGCTGGTCCTCGAGTATGTCCGCGGCAAGTCGCTAAGAGAGAAGATCCGCAGCCTCGAAGGCATCCACCTGAATTGGTTCCTCGCCGTTGTGCGCGCGTTGACGTCGTTGAGAGACAGCGGCGCGCTGCCATATCACGGCGATCTCAAGCCCGAGAACATCATCGTCAAGCCGAGCGGGAAGGTCGTGATGCTCGATCCGGCGATGCGATGCTCCGAGCGGCCTGTCGTCACGACGACGCCGCACTACAACCCTCTGTTGCTCACCGACAGCAAGGCCGACGTCATGGCGATCGGCATCATGATCTATGAGATCTTGACGGGGACGCTGCCGTTCGACGAGGTGCCATGGGAGTTTGCGGGTTGCCAGAGCGGCGGCGAGACGCAGCGTCTTTCGCTGAGCTATTTCTTCAGCTACGCGCCGCCCAATACGCTCAACCCTAAGACGCCGGAAGACCTGGAGCGCATCGTTTACCGGTGCATAACTGTTCAGGATTATGGGCTCGGAGAGCTGCAGGCCGACCTAGAGGCGTTCATTGGGAACGCCTGATAGGGGGAGCGCGACGGTCTAAATGCGCGCGGCGGAGACCTTGGTAGTTTTCCCGCTCGCGGTGCTCGCAGGCGCTTCATCGCGCCGCGCAGGTCCGTATTGATATTGCGATCGCACGAAATTGCCGTGCGCTCCGTTCTATCTAGGCGTTTGCGGCTGGTTGGCGTCTGCCGTTGTTGGGCGTAGAATTGGGTTACCTGCCCGTCTTTGTTCGGGCCCTCACCCGTTCTCAATCCCCGTAGCAATCCATGCAAACGTCGAAATTCGCGTTGGCCGTCTTGGCCACCGCAGGCGCTGCCTACGCGCAGTGCAACGCTATCCAGGCGGCCGAAGTCCGCACCTTCTCGCCCTGGCAGGCGAGCTTCTATTACCTCAGCGCCAACGGCGCGACCATGAACCAATACGTTGACGTCGACGTTGCGGCGCCGCTGACCATCAACCAGATGTTCACGACGACCTACAACCAAGGCGTTGGCAACCCGGTCGTCCCTGACCAGCAAGGTAACGTCGCGGAAGTGCGCATCTACACGTGCCCGGCCACGCACATCGGCAGTGAGACGACGCCGACTGCATGGACGCAGGTCGCGACCGGCGAGATGACGATCGTCGCTTGGAACGGCGATTGCCCGATCACCAACTTTAAGGACCCGGCGACGGGCGCTCCGTTCCAGTTTGTGCTGCCGCAAGGTCAATACGGCCTCTGCGTTGAGTACATCCCGACGACGTGGCAAGGCACCGCGAACCTGCCTCAGACCAACGTCCCGCTGTTGAACCCAGGTGAGCTCGCTGTCATCGGTTGGTCGCCGCTGGCGTACCCCGACCCGATCAACGGTGACCAGTTCATCTCGCTGAGCAACGGCGACATCCAGACCGCCGGTTGGCAGGTCGTCGACGCGGCCACGGGCACTATCGGCCCGAACGCAACGATCGGCGCGACCTTCCAGGACCAGCCGAACATCGCGTTTGATTACACGGCGGACCCGGCCTCTGGCGCCTCGACCTCTGTCGGCGGCGGTTGCTATGACCTGCCGTTCATGATCTATGAGTCCATCGATCAGACCGCGACGCCCGTTGGTGTCACCGGCGACGTCGCTGGCAAGGCCTACACCGCGATCCTGACCCCGTCGGCGAACGGCGGCTTCTACCAGATCAGCGAAGGCGGCATCCCCTACATCGCACCGCCCGCGGGCGCGACCAACCTGAGCCAGGGCAACACCGCCCCGGTCCCGCTCGCGAACTCGAGCGCGAACTGGGACGACGCCACGGCGAGCTACACGCCTGCGTTCCCGATCTCGCTCCCTGGCCCGAACGGTGGCCTTCAGGCGACGGAGCTCGGCATCAACACCAACGGCCGCATCTACTTCGATACGGTCGCTCCGTCGGACGTGTCGTTTGCCTACAACGGCTCGAACTACGGCGGTATCGTCGGCTTCCGCGACTTCGCCGCGCAGTGGGCGGTCTGGCAGACGGACCTCGACCCGACGCAGGGCGGCGACATGTATGTCATGGAGCCGAGCCCGAACTTGGGCGGCGTCATGGTCTGGTGGGACAGCATCCCGAACTACCCGGGCCCGGCCTTCGGTAACCCGGCCACGGCGGGCGAGACGAGCAGCTGCTCGATCGAGTTCACCGCGGACGGCTCGGTGGTCAACATCGCGTTCGGTCAGGACCTGCACGGCACGGACGCCGGCGGCGCGCTGATCGGCTTCAGCGCTGGCAACGGCGAGCCTGAGGGCGGCCTGCTCGATTGGTCGAGCATCCCGGCCCTGCCGGGCGCTGCGGTCTCCGGTGACGGCTCGCAGGCTCCGCGCCTGCAGGTAACGCCGCGTCCGATCGCTGGCGGCTCCACGAGCCTGGTGATCGATCAGCTGCCGGGTGGGGTCCCGAACGTACCGCAGCTCGGTATCTTCGCGCTCAACCTGTCGGCGAACCCGGTTCCGGTCGACCTCGGCATCATCGGCGCGCCGGGCTGTAACTTCTACCCGAGCCTCGCCAGCGTCGTGGCCTTCTCGAACTTCGAGGACCCGCTGAACCCGGGCACGATCTCGTTCAACCTGCCGCTGCCTGCGAGCGCGGTCGGCGTCGACGTGTGGGCCCAAGGCGGCGTCCTGAACCTCGTGTTCCCGGCGAACAACCTGGGCATCACGTTCAGCAACGGCGTTTGCCTGAAGGTCGGCGCGTTCTAAGGAGCGCTGCCGGAGACGCGGGCGCCGGGGATACCCGGCGCCCAGCGTCTGAGCTCTGGGCCTAGCGGCCCATCGAGCCGGCGTCATTTTCGATGCCGCAACCCGCGATCGCATCGACGGGTCTGCCTAGACCGGTTGACCGTTTTGTTCGCGATCGAGTACCCTATACGGGGCCCCCGCTCCCTGCGCCCTACCTGCGCTATCCATGACCTGCTTCTTAACCGTGCTCGCTTGCGCGGGACTGTCGGGCCCGTCTCTCGCGACCCCGGCTGCGCCGCACTCGCCGCCTGCCTTTCACCAGATCGCGTTCGTCAACGACGTGCTCTCGCACGGCGTCGTCGGCGACGGCTTCCTCTCGCTCAACGAGGCGATCCAGCTGCACAACGGCACGCTGACGGTGGGCCAGCTATCCCTCGCAGAGCAAGCTCAGGTGAGCTTGCTCCCGGGTTCCGTGACTGTGGACGTGACCTGGATCGACATCGACTCTGAGGCGATCCCGAGCATCTCGTTGCAGCAGGACCTCGAGTCCATCATCAACACGCCGTTCGGGCTGTTTCTGCGCGGCGCGGGCGGCCGCGTCACCCTGGACCTCAGCGCGCCCGGGGTCACGCGGGGGATCCACTCGACCAGCAGCAGCCTCGTCGTGCAGGGCTTTAAGTTCGTCGGCGGCGTCGCTGGCATGGAGGTGATCCAGGCGGACGCGACCGGTCAACCGGGCTGCACCGTGATCGATTGCGTGTTCGAGGACCTCACTCAGTTCGGGCTGCGCGTCGTCGGCACGCTCGCTGGCGGCGTTGGTCGCCTGATCGTCGAGGACTGCTCCTTTATCAACGTGCCAGACGCGGTCGCCTTCGACGAGAGCCCCGTAGACCGGACGACGATCTTTGAAGCGCGCGACGTGCGCATCGAGGGCGCCGTCAACGGTTTTGACTTTAGCTGTGGCTCAGGTGGCACCGCGCGCTTCACGCTCGACCGGTGTGAGGTCGTGTGCTCAGGCACAGGGGTCGAGGTGACGTCGCCATCAACGAGCGGTCGTCCGACCTTGGTCGAGGGCGTGCATCTCCGCGTTCGCGCGCCGCTCTGCGCGCGCATCGACGGAGCATCAGACGCGGTGACGTGGATGCAGTGTGCGATGTGGAGCTTGCTCGCGCCCACGGGCGGCGTCGCCTTGGAGCTCGGCGAGGTCGGCGATCAGATCTACGGTGATTTGAACGAGCTCCGGTGCGACGGCGACGTGACGGTCGCGGCGGGCGGCGCGCCGCTGCCGCTTATGGTCCGCAACATGCGGTGTCGTGACGGCGCGGTCGCGTTCTCGACGCAGACACCGCAGCAGCTGTCTGTCACCGAGTCGCGCTTCACGGGCTGCGTCGTCGAGAGCTTCGGCAGCGGTCCGGTGAGCTTGACGGGCTCAAGCTTCGAGGGCGGGTCCGTCGGGGCGGCGACGGCAGCAGGGCTGTTGCAGGCCAGCGGCTGCTACGTCGCGAACCCGGGCGCTAGCCTCGCGGCGACTGCTTCATTGACGCAGCCCCAGCTGGGCTCCCTTGAGGTCAGCCCTGATGACGTCGCGCTCGGCGGCACGCTGCAGCTGCAGTTTGATTTGCCAGCGGGGCTGGTCGGCGCGCTGGCGCTCGGCACGGTGCCTCAGTTTTTGCCGTTCTATCCCGCGCCCTACTACGTCTACATGGACCCGGCAGCGATTGTATTTTTGCCCGGGATCTTCACCGGCCAGCAGAGCGCCGTCTGGCAAGCGCCAAGTCAGCCCACCTTAATCGGAGCTCAGGTCATGGTTCAGGCGGCGGTTTTGCCGCTGAGCATCCAAGCGCCTGCCGTCCAGCTGCCGCCAGGGTGGCGGTTTGAATTGCGCTGAGGATCGGTGGGCCGTAATCGGTCGCGCGACCGCTCCAACCCGGCTGGTCCTTCTGTGCTCAGGTCGTACAATACCTACGCCCCAGCCATGTCTGCTCAGCCACTTCGGTGGCGCCACCATTCCGTCCATGCTGATCAAGAAAGCCTGTTTCGCGGCTACCCTCTTTGCCGCGTCGATCTCTGCCCAGGGTGTGAACTGCGCGCTCCTCGGCACATTTAACAACTACGGCCCGTTCAACGACATCTGGGGCTACGCCGCGCCCAACGGCGACGAGTACGCCTTGCTCTGCACGACGACCGGCACGGTCGTCGTAGACGTCACGAACCCGAGCAACCCGATCGAGCGCGGTTGGTTCCCGTTCGGCTCTTCGTCGTGGCGCGATTGCCGCACCTATGGCAACTACGCATACGTCGTGACGGAGTCGACCTCTGGCTTTCAGATCATCGACCTCAATAACCCGAACAACCCGACCGCCGTCGGCACGTTTGGCACGTCGGTCACCAACAACGCCCACAACGTGTGCGTCGATAACGCGACCGGTCGCCTCTACTTGATCGGCACGAACGTCGGCACGCCGGTCTGGGACTTGACCGGTAACCCTGCGAACCCGAGCTATGTCGGCAGCGCAGGCGGCGGGGGTAACAGCAACTACTACCACGACCTCTGCGTCGAGAACGGCTACTTCTACGGCTCGATGATCTACAACGGAGACCTGCGCATCTCCGACGTCAGCACGTTCCCGCCGACGGTGCTGAGCAACACGAGCACGCCAGGAAACTTCACGCACAACGCGTGGCCCAACGCGGCCGGCGACCTCTGCGTCACCACGGACGAGGTCAACGGCGGCGTCATCCGGATCTTCGACATCAGCAACAAGTCGAACCCGATCGGCCTGAGCACGTTCACGCCGAACCCCAACTCGGTCCCGCACAACGCGTTCATCGTCGGCGATAAGGTCCACGTCAGCTGGTACACCGAAGGTTACCGCTGCATCGACATCAGCGACCCGAGCAACCCAGTCGAGGTCGCTTCGTATGACACCTGGCCAGGGGCGTCGGGCGGCTTCAACGGCTGTTGGGGCGTCTACCCGTTCTTGCCGTCGGGCAACATCCTCGCCTCGGACCGGGCGACGGGCCTCTACATCCTCCGCCCGAGCAGCGCTGGCTTCTCGAACTTTGGCCAGGGCTGCCCTGGCTCGGTGACGGCATCTTGCCCGGAGCTGAACCCGAACGGCGGCACGCTTGAGGGCGACACGCGCGACAACGAGTACTGCTACACGGCCTCGACGCCGACGCCGATCACCATCGCCTCGGTGGACTTCTTCACCCAGACGACGGGCGGCACGGAGACGAGTCCGGTGCACATTTACCCGGACGTCAACGGCGGCCCGGGCGCGACCCCGATCGCCACGACCTCGGTGACGATCAACGCGCAGGCGTCGTTTTACACCGCGACGTTCTCGTCGCCGGTGCCGGTCAGCGGCACGTTCTACCTGGGGCTCGACAGCAGCTCGAACAACGTGATCATCTGCTCGCTGAGCAACGGCACCGCGGGTGACGGCTACTACCGCGACCTGGTGAACGGCCCGAACAACTGGACGCTCTCGGGCTTGGTCGACAATCCGTCGTACCGCGTCAACTGCGCCGGCGGCAGCACGCTCGTGCCGCGGCTCGGGAACAACGGCCTGCCGATCCTTGGCTCCAACTACACGGTGACCTTGAACGACGCCGCGCCGCAGGCGGTGGCCGTCTTCGTGTCGGGGCTCTCTGACACGGTCTACAACGGCTCTCCGCTGCCGCTCGCCTTGCCGGGCGCGCCAGGCTGCGACCTCTTCGTGTCTGCCGACGTCACCAGCGTCTTCAACACCAACGCGAACGGTGCCGCAAACGCGACGTTCTCGATTCCGCCTTCGACGGCGAACATCGGCCTCAACGTCTTCCACCAGTGGGCGGTGTTCGACGCGGTGAACTCGTTCGGATTCGTCGTCTCCGACGCTGGTCGCGCGACGATCGATCAGTAGCGCGGCTTCGCGCGGCGGCTCTCGGGCCGCCGCGGATACGGCGGCACGCGTGAGCTAGCAGCCCGCCCCGTCGCCGCTGGCGTCCGGATAGTCGATGCGCTTCTGGCTGATCTCGCCGGTCTCTGCGTCGAAGACGTTGATCACGTCAAGATCGCGTCCATAGACGTGCAGCGAGATGGTTGGCTTGTCGCTGACGTTGCCGATCTTGTGGATCTCCTCGTGCGGCGGCAACAGGTAGCTCACCCGACCTTTGGAGACGTCCATGCCCCGCCGCTCCTCCAGCTCGCAGTAGCCGGGCCGAGAGCGGTCGTCGACGCGGTCGTAGCAGATCTCCTCGAGCCGGTTGTTGACGATCCCCATGACGCCCCAGCAGTCGTGATCGTGGATCGCCGTCATCTGGCCTGGCTGCCAGACCAGGGAGAGGACCATGAATCGGCTGCGTGGGTCTTTGTGCAGCAGGTGCCGGGTGTAGCTGTCGGGGTCCCCTAGGCGGTGCTGCTCGGCGAGCCAGCGGTCGTCTAGGCACATATCTTTGGTCGCCTTGGAGACCTCGCGGATGATCGCGCGGTTCGAGGCGTGGCTGTCCAGCACCTGCTCAATGGCCTGGACATACTGCTTCAGGCCGTCGCCGCTATGGGAAGCTGTGGACATCAGGGGCATGCTTGGGAAGATGGCGGACCTCTGGACCGTCTATCACCTAGGTCCATTCTGGCTTAGCTGGTCAGAAAGGCAAATACGCTGCCCCGTCATCTACCTCGTGCGAACCTTACTACCGACCTTTTTGCTCTTAGGAATCCTGCTGTTGCTCGCCAGCTGCGCGACCAATTCGCGCCTTGAGCAGAGCAGGACCGCGGAACGCCGCGGTCAATGGGAGCGCGCGTATCAGGTGCTGCACGAAGAATACCAGCGCCAGCTGGCCGCCGGTGATGTCTCGGAGGAGCTAGCGCGAGAGCACGAGCGGCTCCGCTGCGAGTATCTGCGAGACCGTGCGCAGGCGCTGATTTTCCGTGAGCGGCAGGATGAAGCGCTCGCGCTCTTAGATCAGCTCGAGGCGCGCGCGCCAGATATCCGCGGCTTAGACGAGCTACGGCAGCACGCGAAGTTCAAGCAGGCAAAGGCGTTGACCGTCGAGGGCGACCGCATGCTATCCCAGCGTGAGTTCCAGTCGGCCATGGCGAAGTACCTCGAGAGTCAGCGGATCATCGCGGACTTTGGGCTCGCCGTCGAAGGGATGGAGCGGGTTAAGGACGAGCTGGCGAGGATGGATGCGGTCGCGCAGCGGCAGTTCCTCCAGGCGGTGCGCAAGTATCCGGAGTTCCGGCACATCGAGGTCTCGTGGCATGCGGAGTCTGTGCTGCGCAACACGCCTGATTTGGAGGATGAGCGCCGCGGTAACGCCGAGCGCTTGCGCGACCAAGCGCTGGCCGAGAGCGCGCGCGCGATCTTCGCTGAGGCGAAGGCTTGTGAGGAGGCTGATAAGTTCGGCGCCGCGTTGGTGCTCTATCGTCAGGCAGGCGAGCTGGACCCGGACATCGGCGGCGTTGACGAGGCGATCGAGAAGATGAACGCCGAGCTCGCTGCTTTGGGGCTCATCGAGTCGGCGCAGATGACCATGCTGAGCGGTGATTTCGCGCGGGCGAGCATGATGCTCCAGGAGGCGTTCGACAAGTCAGAGCTCTCGCGCGGCTCCATCAGCGAGTTGATGATCCAGAACCGTCGGTTGGAGGGAGATGGTGAGTATCGAGCGGCGCGCGACTTTGAGGTGATGGGCAAGAAGGCGGAGGCCTTGGCGGCCTTCGAGGCGCTGGCTGCTAAGTGGCCCGACGGCTTCGAAGATGAAGCGGCACGTGTCGACGCGCTGCGCGTGGACATCGCCGGCGCTGAGGCCGAGTGGCAGGCCGCGCTCGACGCGGAGGCGGCTGGCGATTTAGAGAAGGCGCTCGATCACTTCGCGAACTCTGCGCGCTTTTATCAGGCGTGGCGGGACGCCGACGCGCAGATCGAGCGGCTCAAGAAGGCTATCGCTGAGAAGGCGAAGGCGCCCAGCGGCGAAGGCGTCCGGTGATGGGCGTCTCCGTGGCATAATCGCAGCGTGCACGCGCTGTCGCTGGCAAGCCGGTTTCTGATAACCCTCGTGGTCTCGGCCGTGTTGCCGCTGCTGCTGTATGGGTGGTTCTCGCTGCGAGGGATGCGCGACCAGATCGACGAGCAGGTCGTCCGGGTCTTCCTCCCGCAGCTGGCCGCGGACTACGCGCAGAAGATCGAGACGCGCTTAGAGCGGACAGACCAGGCCTGCGCGATCGTCCGAGAGCTATCTCGTCGCGTCTTGGACACTGCAGACGCGCGGCTTTCGGAGGAGCTAGAAGCGTTCGCCGAGCAGGTCGAGCTGATCCCGGATCTGCTCAGTGAGTTCCTTGACCTGCTGTTGCTCGCTGACCCCGACGGGCGCGTCGTCTATTGGCAGGACGGACGCCGCCTTGACCCGGGCGCGCATCAACGGCGCGCTGCGTTGATCCCGGCCAATGTCGCCGGTGAGGCGTGGTTCCGCCAAGCGCAGCGAGAGCGCGGCGCGCACTTCTTACCGTGGGGGAGGTCACCCTATCTGCACCGGGGCATGCAGCACCGATCGATGGACCCCGGCAGTCACCACCTAGGCGTCGTCTTAGACGTGCCCATGTCGGACGGCCGCTCGGGCGCGTTGTTCGCGTTGATCCGGTGGTCTGAGGTTCAGGCCGTGATCGATGATGCTCGCCAGGTGCTGATCGATGAGGCAGGTCTGCCGTCGGCGCAGGTGTTCGTGGTCGGTCGCGATGGAGTGGTGCAGGCGCACACGGACCGCGGACGCTATGGGCTAGAGCTCGCCCCAAGTGATCTGGCGAGTCAGTTGGCGTCGGCGGATGACCTCGGTCGTTGTGAGTCGATCGGCGAAGCAGGCGCCCGTTGGCGCGTCGGTTATGCGCCGGGTGGGGGGCTTGGCGCGCGCGCGTTCGTGATGGGAGTCGCGGTCCCTGAGGCCGAGCTGTTCGCTGCGAGCGATGAGTTCGCGCGGTTGCTGTTGGTCGCGATCATCGTTTCGATCATCGTGCTCGTCGTGTGGTCGTTGGCGGCGTCGAGGACGATCACTGCGCCGATCAAGTCCTTGGTGCAGGCGACGCGTCGCGTCGCTGGAGGGGACCTCACGGTTGAGTTGCCCGCGCGCGGCGGCCCCGAGCTTGGCGAGCTCGCGACGGCGTTCAACCAGATGGCGCGCGAGCTCGCTGTAGGCCGTGATCGGATCGCGCACGCAGAGCGTGATCAGGCTTGGGCAGAGATGGCGCGCCAGGTCGCGCACGAAGTTAAGAATCCGCTGCAGCCGATGCGGACGACGGCGCAGTTGCTGCAGCGCGCGCGCGCGAGCAACGACCCCAGAGCCGATCAGGTCGCGGAGCGTCTCGCGCGGACGGTGATCGAGCAGACAGAGGCCCTCGATCGTATCGCCAGCGATTTCCGCTCGTTCGCGGGAGTGGCGCCAGCGCAGCAGACCAAGGTCGACGTCGATGCTTGGTTGCTGGAGCTGCGGGATCAGACCGCGCGGTTGTTCGCGGGGAAGCCGCTGACGCTGACGTTTGTTGGTGAGTCAGCTGACGCGTCGATCTCGATTGATCAAAAGTCGATGGCGCGGGTTTTTGTCAACCTAGTCCAGAACGCGATCGAAGCCGCGGCTGGTCCCGTCCTCGTGGGGCTCCACGCTCGGCGAGCAGGCGACCTCGTCGTGATCGAAGTCGTCGACGACGGACCAGGCGTCCCCGCGGAGCTCGGCGACAAGCTCTTCGCCCCCTACTTCACGACAAAGAGTTCAGGGACCGGGCTCGGCCTGGCCATCTGTCGGCGCCTCGTTGAGGCGCACGGCGGTCGGATCCGCCTCGAGTCGACGCATCCTGGGCGGACGCGGTTCATCATTGAGCTCCCTGTGGCATGATGGTGCTCAGCACGGGGCGCCGTGCTGGCCTTCGCGATTGGCGCAACCGAGCTGTAGCGCAGGTCGAACGCCCCAATAGGTCCGTCACAGGTTTGTCGCTGCTATTTATAGCCAGCATTCGACTGACAGGCGGGGCTCGCGGACGTCCACGTATCGTGGGCCTCCCTCATTTTTTTCCGCGCTCTCACACTATCCGATGCAGCAACGCCGCACCGTCCTGATCATCGCCGCGCTCCTGGTAGTCCTCGCGGGCCTCTATGGGTGGCTCGGCTTCGGTCACGCTTCAAACATTGCGAGCCCGCCGACAGCGGAAGAGCAGGATCGAGACAGAGAGGCGACGCTGCAGGTCGGCGAGATCCCGGCGACGGGTCTTATCTCCTCTGCATCTGCTCCCTTGGAGCGCGCGGCTGCGGGCGGTGCTGCGGCGACGACCGGCGTCCGCGGGTTCGTCGTCGACGGCAAGACCGGTCAGCCGCTCGGCGGGGTCGAGGTCGTCGCGGTTAAGGATCAGCCCTCGTTCGCGCCGATGATCGATCGGTTTCGTGGTTTGTTTCAGCAGGGGATGTTCGTCGATACGCGCGCGACGCGGCGCGAGCTTGGTCGGACGATCAGTAACCCCGACGGCAGCTTTGAGATCACCGGCTTGGCGCCCGGCCGCTTGTTCCTCGACGGGCGCAGCGACGGTTGGTTCGTTCGCACGCCGTCATCTGCGCGGGTCGCGCGCGGCGAGATCGTCGAAGACGTCGAGCTCCGCGCTTCTCCCGGCGGCCGCCTCCGCGGCATCGTGATCGGCGCGGATGGCGCGCCGTCACCGGGCGCGAGCGTCAGCCTGCGCCCTGGCCTGAACGCGTTCTTGGGTCAGATCACCGAGCGGCAATACCGTTGGCTGGATACGGTCAGCGACGATCAGGGCCGGTTTGACATCCCCGGGGTGCCAGCTGGTGAGGGGTACACCGTATCCGTGACCGCGCCGTCGGTGGCTTTAGAAGAGGTCCACGGCGTCTCGATCCGCGCGGGCGAGGTCACCGCGCTGACGGTGCAGGCGCATCAAGGCGCCATCGTCGACGGCCGCGTCTTGGACCCTGACGGGGAGCCCATCGCAGGCGCGAGCGTCGCGATGATCTACCTAGATCTCAGCCGCGTGTTGTTCTCAGCGGACGGCCGGTCTGAGCCGTTGGTGACGGACGCGGACGGCCGCTTTCGCATGGAGCACGTCGCCGCAGGACGGGTCGCGCTCGTCGCCGCAGCGGATGACGTGGCGCCCAGCAACATCGTCGACCTCGCCGTCGTCGACGGCGGCGTCTATGACGAGGTGCTGTTGCAGCTTGGCGTCGGCGACGCGGTGGCTGGCGTCGTGGTCGATGATCGCGACGAGCCGGTGGCCGGCGCTGAGGTCGAGGTGCGCCCATTCGAGCGCCCGAACGACCCGCAGTTCCTGAAGATGATGCTCAAAGTCCGCCGGGTCACGGCCAAGACGGACGCTGCCGGCAGGTTCGTTGTCCAGGGTATGACCGGCGAGCGATTGGTCATCCAGGCGAGTAAGCGTGGTTACACGACGGCGATCTCTTCGGGCGTCAAGCTAGACGACCCTGACATCGTCGTTCGCGTTCAACGCGGCGTCACGATCCGCGGCCGGGTAGTCGTCGGCCAAGGAGAGGATCAGGAGCCGGTGACGCGCTTCCGGATCGAAACGCGCAGCCGTGACGTCCCGAAGAACAAAGACGGCGAAGTCATCGCGATCGGCGAGGCTTCCAGCCGACGCAGTTGGCGCGGCCGGGGCCGCGGCGGACCGCCGTGGGAGCGCGGGCGCCAGAAGCGTACGCGGCAGCTCCCAGAGGGCATGACGATGACCAACCGTGACGGCGACGGTAACTGGCGCGAGGTCAAGGCCGCCGAAGGGCGATTCGAGCTGACCGGTATCCCGCCGGGGCGGGTGCGCCTGCGCGTCCGCGCAGACGGCTTCTTGTCGCCCGAGAGCCAGACCCTCGACCTCGACCCCGGCGGCGTCAGCGAAGGGCTGGTGTTCGTCTGTGACGGCGGCGAGTCGGTCGCAGGCCGGGTGATAGACGCTGCGGGCGCCCCAGTCGGCGACGCGCAGGTCACGGCCTACAAGGAGGACCGAGACGAGGACCGCAGCAGCGGTCTCCGCGGGCTGTTCAAGGTCGATCCTGAGGACTTCGACTTCCTCGCGATGTCGACCAGCCAGCGCACTGCGCTCAGCAACTCCAAGGGCGAGTTCCTCGTGGCTGCGCTCGCCCCGGGTCATTATCGCTTCACGGCGCGCCATCCAGACATGGCGAAGGCGTCGACGAAGGACGTCTGGATCCAAGCTGGGGTTGAAACTCCGCCGGTCGAGATCGTCATCGACGCGGGCGGCGCCGTGGAGGGCACCGTCACCGGCTTAGGCATGCGACCATTGACCAACGCGCTGATGGTCGCGTTCAGCTTGCAGGCTGGGTCCATGCGCAGCAGCACGACGGGTCAGAACGGCTACTACAAGATCGACGGGCTCCCGCCTGGCCAGTATGTGGTGTTTAAGTCTCGCCTCGATGAACGCGCAGACAACATCCCGCTCGACTTGATGAGCAATATGCGCCTTAAGACCGTGACGGTGCGGCGGGGTAAGACTTCTCGGCTTGACGTTCACGATGAAGGTGAAGACGGCGTTCGTATCTACGGCACCGTGCGCGAGAACGGCGAGCCCGTCCCGCGCGCGCTGATCACGCTGCTCGGCAGTGACCGTGAGGGCGTGCTCGGCATGGGGATCCGCGCGAACGCGGCCGACATGAACGGCCGCTACGAGCTCGTCGGGATTAAGCCGGGGGACTATGTGATGCAGGTCTCGCGCTTTCAGGGGCAGCCTGTCCAGACGACGTTCGAGATCGAAGTGCCGGACGACGTGCGTGATTATCCGCTGGAGCTCGCGCTCCCTACGAGCACCATCTCTGGGGTCGTGCTCGATACGCGCGGCGCGCCGGTCGCGAACATCCGCGTCAACTTAGGCAGCGAGGACAGCGGCCTCTCGGATCAGGGCGGCTTGATCGGGATGGTCGCGCAGGGCGGCCTCAGCCAAGCGCGAACCAATGATCAGGGCGAGTTCACGATGAAGTCGATCTCGGCCGGCACCTATCGGCTGACCGCGGGCGCGCGCGCGGGCGGCGGCCCGCGCCGCCGTCCGCGGGAAGGCGCGCAGCTGTACGGTGAGGGCAACCTCGAGGGCGTGCTCGTCGACGGCGTCACGGAGGTCTCTGGCCTCGTCGTGACCGTCCCCTTGGCCGGCGCGATCACTGGCATCGTGGTCGATGGCTCAGACATGCCGGTCGCGAACGCGGAGATCGTCTACGTCGACAACGACCGCGATAAGCGTCGCCGCCGCAGCGGGAACCCCTTGATCGACATGCTCGGCTCGTCGCGACCGGTCCGCACTGGGGAGGACGGCCGCTTTGAGATCAAGGGTCTGTCGCCGGGCGACTACTCGCTGCGCGTCGAAAGCGAGGCGCTCGAGGCTGGCAAGCTCGACGGCGTGATCGTGCAGGAGGAGCTGCAGGTCGAAGTGCAGCTAAAGGTCGTGCGCGGCGCGACCCTACGCGTGCGCGCTACCAACGTGGATAAGCAGCAGATCCCGCTCGGCAACATCACGCTGCTTGACGGCCAGGGCAAGGCGGTGGTCAACAGGTTGTCTACGTTCACGATCATGAAGCGGATGATGTCGAGACGGGACAAGGTGGAGAACTCTGGGTGGTACGAGTTCGGCAGCGTGCCGCCTGACACCTACACCGCCGTCCTCAAGGAGAAGGGCAAGGAAGACATCCGCATCGTGCGCACGATCCGCGACGGCGAGACGGTTGAGTGGGACATCGACGTCGGCCTCGAATTGGAGGCGCGCGGTCGCGCGCGACAAGGCGGCAAGTGACGCGCTCGCGCTCGCTCCTCGTCTGGTTCGCGCTGTCCGCGGCTACGGCTGCGGCTGTGACCGCACAGGGAGACCGCCACGAGATCGGCCTGCGGCTCCGCTCGTTCGAGCGCTCGCTCGCCGAGGTGGAGGACCTTGGGCGCCGCGACGCGGCGTTCGTCGAGCTAGAGCGCGCGGTCCAGGCCTTCTTCGGCCTAGACATGAAGCGCGTCGCTGCGTCGATCGACGCCGCGACGCTGGCGCTAGCGGGGCGCGCGCCGCCGCCGGTCGAGCGCTACGCGCGGAGCCTGCAGCTGCGGCTCGGGCGGCGGCTCGTGGACAGTCACGGCGGCGCGCTGTCGATCGAGGTGCGTCGCCTCTTCGAGGTCGAGGACACGCCAGAGCCGGCGCCTGAATTGACGGTGGCGTGGCGTCTGCACTCGGGAGGCAGCTGGGTCCGCCGCGCCTTAGGCGAGCTGCCGGAGGTTTTCGAGCTCGACCTCGAAGAGCTGCCGGCCGGTGACCACGTCCTCCGTTGGTCGATCGCCGATGGAGAGCGGGTCCTCGTCGAGCGCGAGATGGCATTCGCCGCGGCCATCGACCTCGACGGGCGGCTGGCGGCGGTCGAGGCTGCGGCGGGCGCGGCGAAGAAGATATCGCCGCGGTCCATCGAGTCGCTGACCCTCGCCTCGCTCTGGAGCCTGCTGCGTACGACGCAGCGGCGCGCGGCCTACGAGACGGAGCTCCACGGCGCGGCGCTGCTCGACGAGGCCGAGCGCCTCGCTCGATGGGTGAAGAGCGATCGCAGCGCGCGGGTCTACGATCGGGAGCGACCTGGGTCTTTTCGCGTGCGCGTGCCCGTCGGCGAGCGCGCCGTCTCCTGTCGCCTGTTCGCGCCGGAGCTCGCCGTCGGCGAGCGCCCGATCGTCGTGGCGCTGCACGGCGCCGGCGGCAGCGAGAACCTGTTCTTCGACGGCTACGGCGACGGCTTGTGCGTCGAGCTAGCGCGGCAGCGCGGGTGGTTCGTGGTCGCGCCGCGCAACGGGATGGGCTTCGTCGACTGCGTCGGGCTCGTCGACGCGCTCTCTGAGCGCTTCCCGATCGATCGCGGCCAGGTGTTCGTCGTCGGTCACTCCATGGGCGCGATGCAGGCGGTTAGCAACGCGTCGCGGACGCCGGCGCGGTTCCGCGCGGTCGCGCCGATCGCCGGCGGCGGGCGCGTCTCGCGCAGTGAAGAGCTCAAGTCGGTCCCGTTCTTCGTCAGCGCCGGCGCGCGCGACTTCGGCCGCGACGGCGCGAACGGGCTGCACCGCCAGCTGCTGGCGGCAGGCGTGGACTCCAGTTGGCGGCTGTATCCATCGGTTGAGCACCTCGCCGTCGTGCAGGTGGCGTTGCCTGACGTGTTTGCCTTCTTTGACGAGCACGCGCGCTGAGTCGACACGCTCACCGAGATCGCCTCCTGTTGCGCTCAGCCGTGCGATCGGCGTGCCGCGTCTAGACTCGGCGCAGGCATCGCCGACAATGATCAAATGCCCAGCGCGCGCAACGTGACGTCCTTCCTCGTCGGCCTTTTGTTGATGGCGGCGAACGCCGCGGCGACGTGGTCGATCGTCGTCGTAAATCTCGCGACGGGGGAGGTGGCCGTAGGCATCGCGACGTGCCTGACAGGCTTTGATCTGCGGCCGAACACCGTGGTGGTTGTGCCTGGGCGAGGTGTCGCGGCGGCGCAGTCGTTTGTCGGACCGCTTTCGCTCCGCCAACTGATACGGGATGGCTTCTTGAGCGGTCAGAGCGCGGCGCAGATCCTACAGGCGCTGGCCAACGCCGACGGCGGCCACCAATCCCGTCAATACGGCATCGTAAGCCTGACTGGTGGTGAGGCGACGTTCACGGGTGCTGGTGCCGGCGCGTGGGCCGGCGGTGTTGTGGGGCAGAGCGGCAATCTGCGCTACGCGATTCAGGGCAACGTGCTCACTGGGCAACCCGTGGTTACGGCCGCCGAGCAGGCGTTGGTGAACACGCCGGGCTCACTGCCTCAGAAGCTGATGGCGGCGATGCAGGCTGCGCGCGCGATGGGGGGTGATGGTCGCTGCTCATGTTCCTCAGGCTCGCCGACGGCGTGCGGAGCGCCGCCACCGAGCTTTACCAAGTCATCGCATATCGCGCTGATGATCGTCAGCCGTCCTTCCGACGTCGATTCGCCGTGCACTGGTGGCGCAGGCTGCGGCGCAGGGGACTATTGGCTAGACCTGAATGTCGCCAATCAGCCTGCGAGCGCACCGGACCCGGTCATCCAGCTGCAGTCTTTGTTCAACACATGGCAGCAGAATCAGATCGGTAGACCTGATCACTACACCTCGACGGCCACCGTAAGCAGCACGACGATCCGCGCGAACGGTCTGGACGAGGCGGTCGTCACCGTCGAACTTCGCGACGCGCAGAATAACCCGCTTGGCAACAACCTGCCGCTTGATGTGCGACTAGCGATCAGCAGCACGGTGCCCGACGTCGTGTTCAGTCCGGTGACGGCGCTACCCAACGGCACGTATGAGTTCTCCATGCGCGGCGCGCTGCGCTCGGGCATCGCGGTGCTCGACATCTCGACGACGGATCCATTCGGTCGCGTGGGCGTGTGGCCACAGCCGATGATTACGGTCGAAGACCTGTTCGGCGCGTGCGGCGCGGGCGCGATCCCTGATGGTCAGGGCGGCGCGTTGAACGCGCTGAAGGTCAACGGCAGCGTCGGCGTCGACCGCGTGGTCGACATCGGCTTCGCGCAGCCGTTTTCTCTGACCCTAGACGCTCCCGTGGTCACCTCTTCGGGGGCGCCTGTCGGCATGTTCGCGCTTTGGGCGCACGCGGGCGTCCCAGCGGTCGGCGCTGGCTTGCCGATCGCTGGCGTCGCCAACGCGCTGTGCTTCACGCCCGCGCCGATCTTGCCGGGAGCGCCGACTGCGCTGGTCGCCGACTCCTTCGGGCTCGGCGCGCCCGTCTTCGCGTCGCCCGCGCCGTTCACGCTCAACGTCCCGGGGCTGCCGGTGCTGTTGGACGCAGCGCTGCAGGGCGCGATGGTCGTCGACGCGCAGGGGACGTTCGCGGCGACCAACGCAGTCTTCCTCCGGATCCGCGCGCTGCCGGCGCCGACCATCTCGGCCGTGACCCCGTTCTCCCCGTCAGCTGGGCAGCTGGTGACCATTACGGGGAGCGAGTTCTTCCCGGGCGCTGGCGTGGCGGTCAACGGCGCGGTCACCCCGGCGGCCTACATCTCGCAGAACGCGCTCTCCTTCTCGATGCCGTCCGGCGTCGGCTGTGACGCGACGCTCGCCGTCGGCAACCCTGGCGGCGCCTTCGACACGGCGTTGTTTAACGGCACGCCGTTGATCACCAACATCCCGTTCTCGTCAGGTCCGGCGTCTGGCGGCAACACCTTGGTCATCGTCGGGCAGAACCTGATCAACTGCACGGTCACGCTCGGCGGCACCGTCATGACGCCGATCTCGCAGACGGCGACGTCGTTCGTCGCCTCGACGCCGCCGGGCGCGCCTGGTTTGACGCCGATCGTGATCACGAGCCCGACCGGGTGCCAGGCGACCGGCTCCTATACGTATCAGTAATCGCTCGCCTGGATCGCCGCGCGCCACCGCGCAGGGCGCCGGTCTTCCGGCGCGAGCTCACGCTCGACGCGCCAGAACCCCTTGGCGAACGGCTCGCCGCGGGTGATCCACGCTACGTCTTCGCGGGAGAGCTCGTAGGCCGCGCCGATGATCGCGTCGATCCGGGTCTGCAGCGCGCGTCGGAGCTCGGGATCGCGGGCAGGCTGGCGATGGTCACTCCAGCCTTCGCGCGCGGCGTGATCCCATAAGGTCGCGCTCCAGCTGGTCGTCGCGCAGAGCCTCAGCGCCAACGTCGCGAGCTCGTCGCGAGCGTCGCTTGAGAGCGCTGGGAGCGAGCAGTCGGTCAGCACGAAGCGGTTGAGGTTGGTGCCGCCGAGGCGCATGCGCAGCGCCCAGTCGAACGGCAGCGAAGACAGCGCGGCGGCTGCAGCGGCGAGGTCGCGGAGCGGTGACGTCTCGACGTTTAGAGGGGAGAGCACGCCGATCGAGTTCCCGCAGGGCAGGTCGGGCAGCAGGCAGGCGATCGCGGTGCGTTCGTTGGTGGCGTTCGAGAGGGCGCGCAGGCCGATGCGCGCGGGCGCGCGCATGGCTGCGTCGCGGCGCCACTCTTCGGCGGCGATGAGATAGAGCGGTCGAAGCTCGTCGTGGTGGGTAGGCGCACGCCAGCGCGTCTTATGCCCGACGCCGCGGTCGTGCGCGCCGGCGTTGGCGTTCAGATCGTAAATCATCGCGCCTTGGTGGAGCGGCAGCAGGTCAGGGCCGTCGGCCGAGCGCCAGACCCCGTCCTCGCCGCTGACGTAGCCGTCAGCTTCCGCGCGCTCCCGGAGGATGAACCGGTCGCGGTCGGCGGTCATGTTGAAGTCTCCCTGTCGCCAGGTCAGCCCGCCGCTGGGGCCGAGCAGGGGCCTGCCAGCGCGTCGGATGCGCGTTAAGAGGTCGAGGTCTCGACGCGACTCGACCTCGACGAACGCGCCCGAGTGCGGGCTGAGCGCCGCTAGCGTGTCGCGCGCGTATTCTGTGTGTGTCGGCGCATCTGCCTGCCAGTCGGCGAGGTCGGTGCGCCCAAAGGCTGCCTTGATGCGCGTCGTCGCGCCGCCTTTGGTCGCGATCACGACACCGAACCGATAGCGGCTGTCGATGTCGAAGATGCGCTCGCGGTTCTCGAAGCCGAATAGCCACTCCCACGAGCACTGATGCAGCAGCAGCGCTCGCAGGCTCGCCGCGTCTCGGTCAAACCAGAGGCTGGCGGGCACGATCATCCCGAGCCGGCCTCCAGGTCGCAGCAAGCGGTAGGCGCGCTCAAGGAACAGCCTGTACGTGAACAGCTTGCCGCGCCCTTGGTGCTCGAAGAGAGGCCGCAGCGCTGTGATCTGTGCGTTCGCTTCGGGTCCGTCTTGCATGGTCTCCCATGGCGGGTTGGTCAAGACCGCGTCGAAGCTCTCGTCTTCGAGGTCGAGCAGGCCGTCGCCGCGTTGCACGTCGGCGTCGCCTAGCGCTCGCTTGGCGATCCTGGCCGCGTCGGCGTCGAGATCGACACCGACGAGGTCTGCAGGCGATCGCGCCAGCGCCTCGCGCGCCGCGAGCAAGAACGACCCGCCGCCCACGGCGGGGTCGCAGATGCGCAGGCGCTGACCGTTGTCGAGCGGCTGCAGCGCGCGACGCGCCGTCGGCAACGCGAGCGCGGGCGGCGTGAACCAGACCCCGTGGCGCTTTCGCAGGCGCGGCGGAAGGCCGCGTTGGTGGCGGTCGGCGGCGCGCCACGCGCCGCCGCCGTCTGGATCCATCACGTCGACTCCGCCGCGAACCCTGCCGTCGTGAGCTGTTCCAGGATCAGCTGCACGTGCGCCTCTCCCTTGGTCTCCATGACGACGTGTAGCTCCGCCTCGCGAGGGGCGAGCTCGTTAAATAGTCGCTGGTGCTCGACGTCGACGACGTCGCCGCCCGCGGCGCCGATCAGCTGGGTCACCTTAGAGAGCACGCCGGGGACGTCGTGGATGGGGATGCGGAGCTTGGCGATCTTGCCGTCGCGTTGCAGCCCGCGCAGGAGCACGGTAGATAGCATCCGCCGGTCGATGTTGCCGCCGCAGATGACCACGCCGACCGCTTGATCTCGGAAGCGTCGCGGGTGCCGCATCATCGCGGCGTAGCCCGCCGCGCCTGCCCCTTCGGCGACCACCTTTTGATGGCTAGCGAGGCTTTGCACGGCGTCTTCGATGTCGCGCTCGCTGACCAGCAGCACCTCATCGAGGCGGTCACGCAGCAGCTCGAGCGGGAGCTTGCCCGCCGTCTTTACTGCGATCCCGTCGGCGAGCGTGTGGGTGTTGGGCGTCGGCATGGGATCCCCGGCGAGCGCGGCCTTCATCGAGGGGCACCCTTCTGTCTGCACGCCGAAGATCTTGAGCTCGGGTCGCGCGTGCTTTGCCCAGACGGCCATGCCTGCGGCGAGGCCGCCTCCTCCGATCGGAATGATGAGCGCGTCCAATGCAGGCGCGTCTTCGAGCAGCTCGCGCGCGACCGTGCCTTGGCCCGTGATGATCGCGCGGTCGTCGTATGGGTGGATGAATTCAAGCCCGTCGCGCTCGGCGACATCGATGGCGTAATCGGCGCTCTCGGCGACCGATTCGCCATGGAGGATGACCCGCGCGCCGAGGGCCTCGGTCCGCTCGACCTTGGAGAACGGCGTCGTCGACGGCATGACGATCGTGGCGGCGATCTTCAGCCGCTGCGCGTGGTGCGCGACCCCCTGCGCGTGGTTGCCTGCCGACGCGGCGATGACGCCGCGCGTCGCCTCACTTGAGCTCGCGAGCTGGCCGAGCTTGAAGCAGGCGCCGCGGTCCTTGAAGGAGCCGGTGTATTGGAGGCTCTCAAGCTTGAGCCACAGGCGCATTCCGAGCGGTTCGCCGAGCCTTGGCGCCGCGATGGTGGGGGTCCGCACGATGTGTGAGCGGATCACTTCGTGCGCCGCTGCGATCTCTTCGGGCGTTACCGACATGACAAGGCGAGCCTAACTGATGGCTAAGATGGTGACATGGTATCACTTGTCTGGGCCACCGTGTTGGCGTGGAACCTGCTGACCTTGGCTGTCTATGGCTGGGACAAGTGGCGCAGCACCCGTCAGGGGCGTCGCGTGCCTGAGCGGCGCCTCCTGTGGATGTTGTTCGCGACGGGCTGGCTCGGCGCGTGGCTCGGGATGGCGTGGTTTGGTCACAAGACCCATAAGCAACCGTTTCGGCGCTATGCGATGCTGTGGACGCTCGTTAACCCGTTCTGGCTGATCGTCTGGTGGGCTTGGGTTGGCGCCGCCGCGAGTTGACGCGCCTCGACCTGCTCAGAGCAGCAGGCGGACTTTTGCCCCGTTGCGCGCCGCGAACAGCCGCCGTTCTTGCATTGCACGGCGCATCACCTGGCGAATCGACGGGATCGCGTCGTCGGTGAACAAGATGAAGATCTGCTGCGCGAACTCTACCCGACGCAGGAAGTGCCAACCGTATTGGGTCTCGATCACGTCGCCCGTGACTTGGCCGTCGCTCAGCGCCCAAGCGGCGCGGCAGAGCGCTGCTGGCAAGCGGTCGTCGAAGCGATGGATGCTCGGCAACGTGCCGTCCGTGGCGCGGGTCTTGTTGTCGTCCGAGAACAGCCGCACCAGCTCGTTAAAGTTGGCGCCGTCGGGCCGCAGACGCGCCTTGACCTCGGCGACGCGGGCGTTGGCGCGCGCGAGGCCCTCGTCGTTTAAGAGCAGGCCGGTGCCGCCGTCTCTGTGCTGGATCAGGATGTGCTGTACCGTGACTTGGCCGCCGAAGAAGCGCGCGTTGTCGTTAAAGAAGTCGCGCAGCTGCTTGCGGCTGTAGTCGTCCTGCTCGAGCAGGTCGAGCATGCCTTGAAGCTCTGCGCTCAGGCCGCGCTTCAGCTGGAACTCAGCGAGGAGCCGGTTGACGTGCCGCTGCGTCAGCTCGGTCGGCCTGCCGATTTGGCGGCGGTGTTCGACGACGTTGCCGAGGTACGTCTCGAAGCTCGCTTTGAGGCTGGCGCTCTGCGCCTCCTCGAGCGCGACTGGGTCAATGTAGGTGTCGCCCAGCTGCTGGCGGAGCGCTTCGATGTCCGCGAACTGCCGGACCCACGGCGCCATCAAGTCTGACTGGAGGTAGCGCTGGAACGTCGGCTGCTTGCGCACCAGCTCCTCGAAGCCCGGGTAGTGGCGCGCGTCGATGTGCGCGATCAGCTCGCCCAGCGTCAAGGTCTTGGAGCCTACGACGGCGACCGCTTGCTGCTTGTCGCGCGGGTACCGGACAGCGGCGATGTGAGGCTCTGACGCCTTAATCGCTGCTCGCTTGGGCTCTTGACCGCTCGCGGCGACCGCCGCCGCGAGGGCTAGCGCGACGTTCAGGGTGTTGCGGAAAGGCGTGTTCATCTTCAGGGAGTAGTTTGCGCGAGGGAGGCCGTCACCGCTTCTTGCGTTCGGTAACAATCCGCGGCTGGTTTGAGCCGAATCCGTGCGCCGGTCGCAGATCGAGACCGGTCGTTCGCCGCCGCCGCGTCTCTCCGATGGTAGTGGGAAGCCGCCGCCATCGCTCCTTGCGTCCTGGCAGCGAGGGCAGTTCCATGGGGCAGTGACCGCTCACCTCCGCTCTCGCTTGATTGACGCCATCGAGTCGCGGTCGCGAGCACGCATCGGCGCGGACGGGCTGCGTTATTTCTTCGCGCCTGGCCGGATCAACCTCGTCGGGGCGCACTTGGACTACAGCGGCGGTGACGTGATGCCTATGGCGATCGACCGCGGCATCTGCGCTGGCGTGCGGTTGCGGGATGACCGACGCATCCGCCTCTGGAGCGCGGATCAAGAGCTGGCGGTCGACGTCGGCGTCGACGAGATCGGCGACTTCACGGAGCGCCGCTGGGGTTGGGCCGGATATCCGCTCGGGATCTGGCGGCGCTTTCATCTCGACCACGGCGTCCGCGGCGGCTTCGAGGCCATGTTCGCGGGTGACGTGCCGATGGCGTCAGGGTTGTCGTCATCGGCGGCGATCGAGGTCGTTACGGCGATCGCTTTGAACGCGCTGCACGGCACGGGCCTCGCGCCCGAAGCGATCGCGGCGCTCGCGCACCGCGCTGAGAATGAGTTCGTCGGGGTCCGCTGCGGCATCATGGATCAATACGCGTCGGCGCTCGGACAGCCTGGCAAGGCGCTTTGGATGCGGTGTCAGGGCCCCCGGTGGGAGCACGTCCCGTTCGATCCGGCCGCCTGTGAGGTGTTGGTGATGGACACGAAGAAGCCCCGCACGCTCGCCGCGAGCGGCTTCAATGAGCGGGTTGAGCAGTGCGCGCGCGCGCGGGCGTTCTTGAGCGAGCGCGTTCGCCCTGAGCAACACCTAGCGTCTTTCTCCGTCGACGACTTAGATTCCGTGCGAAGTGAGATGGACCCGCTGCTGCACCGTCGCGCGCGGCATGTCGTGACGGAGATGGGCCGAATCGCGAGGGGCGCGGCGGCGCTGCGCGATCACGACTACGCCGAGCTGGGGGCGCAGCTCGACGCGAGCCACCGTTCGACCGCGGCTGATTACGACGTCAGCTGCGAAGAGCTCGATGTGATCACCGACGCGGCGCGTTCGTGCGACGGGGTCTTTGGCGCTCGGCTGACGGGGGCTGGATTCGGTGGCTGCGCGATCGCGCTGATCGCGCCAGGTAATCGTGAGCGGGTCGCGGCGCGCGTCAGCGAGGATTTCTACGGGCGCTTCGGCGTGCGCCCGGACTTCGACCTGCTGCGCCTCGGAGACGGGCCCGGCGAGCTCGACGAGTGACGTCGGCGTGCTGGCGGCCGGCCAGTGATCGCGCGCGGCTAGAGGAAGCCGCCGTCGACGCCGATGACCTGGCCGGTCACGTAGCTCGCAGCCTCAGAAGCTAGGAAGCCGACGACCGCCGCCACCTCGTCGCTGCGCCCCATGCGCTGCATCGGGATCATCTTTTGGACGAAGTCGGGGACCTCGCTAGTCATGTCGGTCTCGATCAGGCCTGGCGCGACCGCGTTGACGGTGATCTTGCGCTTCGCCATCTCGATCGCGAGCGAGCGGGTGGCGCCGAGGATGCCGGCCTTCGCGGCGGCGTAGTTTGTCTGGCCGCGGTTGCCCTTCATCGCTGAGACCGACGACATGTTGATGATGCGTCCCCAGCGCTTCGCGACCATCTGCATGAGCAGGGGCTGGGTGACGTTGTAGAAGCCGCCCAGGCTGGTCGCGAGGACCTCATTCCATTGGTCGGAGGACATGGCAGGTAGCGGCGCGTCGCGCACGATCCCAGCGTTGTTGACGATGATCGAGATCGGCCTCGGGTCCTCGAGCAGCTGGTCGAGCGCGGCCTTCGTGGCCGCTTGATCGGCGACGTCGAAGCCCTTCGCCTCTGCCTCGCCGCCGGCTGCTCGAATCGTCGCGACGACCTCCTCAGCAGCCTCGGCGTTGCGCTGGTAGTTAACGATGACGGGGTGGCCCATGCGGCCTAGTTCGACGCAGGCGGCCGCGCCGATGCCGCGGCTGCCGCCGGTCACGAGGGCGCGGCGCTCGGATGCGTTGGTGCTCATGGTAGCGGAGATACTCGCCAGCAGGTCGAAAGGTCAAGCGACGCGTGCGGCTCTGGGCACAGGATCTGCATGCGCGGACGTTTGATCCGACAATCATGGCCGGTGGGGCTTCGCCTGGCCGCGCAGATGCGCGATCATACGCCGGTGCCAAATCTCCGCCGCGCTGCCTTAGATCGACGGACGCTGCTCCGCGGCGGCGCTGCATCTTTGGCTTTGCCGTGGCTTGACGCGATGCTGCCGGCGATGACTCGCGCTCCGCGCGCGAAGCCGCGCGCGGTGTTTGTCTTCGCGCCCAACGGCATGGACATGGACCGTTGGCGTGTCCGCGGTGAGGGCCGCGCCGCAGAGCTCGGGCCGACGCTCGCGCCGCTGCGGCCGTTCGCGTCGCGCTTGACGGTCTTCGAGGGACTAGAGATCCGCGGCGGCCGCCCCCTCGGCGACGGCCCCGGTGATCACGCCCGGGCGGTCGCTTCGTTCTTGACGTGCGCGCACCCCAGGAAGACGGGCGGCGCTGACCTCAGGGCGGGCGTCTCGATCGATCAGGAGATCGCGCGGCGGTTGGGCGGCGGTGAGCCGTTTCGGTCGTTAGAGCTCGGCATGGAGCGCGGCCGCTCTGCCGGGATCTGTGACTCCGGTTACTCGTGCGCTTACAGCAACAACGTCAGCTGGAGCGCTCCCGACCGACCTGTCGCAAAAGAGACGGACCCCCGCCAAGTGTTCGCCCGCATGTTCGGCGACCCAGGTTCGCTGCTCGACGAGGAGCAGCGGCGCGCGGAGCGAGGCCGTCAGCGCTCGATCTTGGACCTCGTGCGCGCAGACGCGAGGTCGCTTCGCCGCGAGCTGGGCGCGGCAGACCGGCGCAAGCTCGCGCAGTATCTCGAATCGATCCGTGACCTCGAGCAGCGCCTCAAACAGGCTGACCGAGAGCGCGCGGAGGTCTTGGCTGAGGTCCCTGAGGGGCTCTTGGACGCCGGTCAAACCCACACGAAGCGCTTACAGCTGATGTATGAGCTGATTGCCTTGGCCCTCTCGACGGAGCAGACGCGGGTCGTGACGCTGATGCTCGGAAACGGCGGCAGTAACCGCAGCTATCGATTCTTGGGCGTGCCCGAGGGGCACCATACGTTGAGTCATCACGGCAAGATCGAGGAGAAGCAGGAGAAGATCGGGCGGATCGACCGGTACTTGGTCGAGCAGCTGGCGTCGTTCTCAGCGCGGCTTCGTGATGAACAGAGCGGCGAGCACGACCTGCTCCATGACACGATGGTGCTCTACGGCTCGGGTATCAGCGACGGTAACCGGCACAGCCACAGCGATCTGCCTGTGCTGCTGCTCGGTGAAGGGGGCGGCGCGGTGACGGGGCGCGGGCTCGTGGAAACCGGCGAGCGCGTGCCGATGGCGAACCTCTACCTGTCGATGATGGAGGCGATGGGGGTGCGGTCTGAGCGCTTCGCTGACAGCACGGAGCCGCTGGCGCTGCGTTGATGGTCAGCGCCGCGTCGTGATGAACTCGTAGACCGTCGGGCACTGCAGGAAGCCCTCGCCGTCGCGGATGCGCTCGAGGTCCGCGATCAACTCGTCACAGTCTGACTGCTCGAGCTCTCCCATCGCGACGAGCTTCGGGGCGAACGTGCGCCACCAGGTGTCGGGCCAAGCGAACATGCTCTCGCCGCCGCGGCCGACGCGAACGTGCGCGCGGACCTCGTCGAGCTGGAGCCCGTGCGCCTCGAACATCTCGGGCAGCCGCGCGCCTATGTTCGGGTCGCCGCCGGCAGCCCGCCACGCGCGGCTGGTCGCGGCGACCGCGAGGTCGTGGCTCCGCCGCGGCGGCGCCATCGTCATCGACTCGTAGCCGAAGTAGTCATGCACAACGAACCGCCCGCCAGGCCGGAGCGCCGCGGCGACGCCGGCGACGACGGCCTCCGGGTCGGGGACAAAGCACAGCACCCAGCGGGCGTACGCGAAGTCGAATCGCTCGTCACTCGAGAGTGTGCCGGACAGCGCTTGCACGTCGCCTCGCCTGGCCTCGAAGTGGTGGACGCGGCGGGCCTTCGCCATCGCGGCGGCCTCGTCAATGAACGCCCTCGACTCGTCGACCCCGACGACGGCGCCAGTCGGTGAGACGATGTCGGCGAGGTCGAGCGAGGCGTAGCCCGGTCCGCAGCCGACGTCGAGCACGCGCTGCCCCATGCGCAGGCGCGCCCTTCGCCACGCATCGACGGCAGCGTCCGACCACAGCCGGTTCTGGAGCGCTAGCCGCGCGAGCTCGTCCGCGCCGGTGCCGAGCACATATTCAGGTTCTGTCATACCGGAGAGATCTTCGGGGTAACGCGTCGTCGGCACCACCCGTGTCCATGGCGCAGGGCGCCTGGGCGCAGCCGGATTTAGCCTTCGTCTCGGTCGTCGAGGGGGCTCGGCGGCGACTAGTCCGCTTCGTGGTTGAGGGGCTGCGCCCGGTCGTCGTAGCCTAGGGCGATGATGATTCGGCTGCGTCTGGTGCCGGCGTTGTTCTGCGCCGCTCTCGTTTCAGAGTCGTTCGCGCAGGAGGTCCCGCACGCGTTCGTCGGCGCCACGATCGAGACCTGCGCCGGCGCGGCGATCGCGGACGGCGTCCTCGTCGTGCACCGCGGGAAGATCGTCGGTATCGGCGCCGTCGGCGATGACCAGGTTGTACGGCTGCTAACAGGCGTGATGCCTGAGGAGACCGTCTCAGTCGATGTCAGGGGTAAAACCTTGATGCCAGGGTTGGTCTGCAGCCACTCGCACATCGGCTCGGTGTCGGGTGGTGACAGCAGCGGCCCGATCCAGCCGGAGGTGCGCGCGCTTGACTCGATCAATCCTCGCGACCCGGGCATCCAAAAGGCGCAGGCTGGCGGCATCACGACCGTCAACGTGATGCCTGGATCTGGGCACCTGCTCTCGGGTCAGACGATCTACATGAAGCTGCGGGACGTCGGCACGGTGGAGGAGCTCGCGGTCCGCAACGCTGACGGGTCGATCGCTGGCGGCATCAAGATGGCTAACGGCACCAACCCGCAGAAGCGGACGCCGTTCCCTGGGACGCGCGGCAAGGCGGCGGCGTTGGTGCGGATGCAGTTCCACCGGGCCCGCGACTACCGCCGCCGGGTGGAGGCTGCGGCAGGCGACCCCGCGAAACTGCCCGACCGGAGCCTCGCGATGGAGGCGTTGCTCGACGCGATGGACGGCAAGCGCATGGTCCATCACCACACGCACCGGCAAGACGACATCCTGACGGTGTTGCGTCTACAGCGCGAGTTCGGCTTCCGCGTCGTCTTACATCACGTCAGCGAGGGCTGGATGGTCGCCGACGAGATCGCCGCCGCGGGGGCGCCTTGCTCGGTCATCGTCATCGACTCGCCTGGCGGCAAGCTCGAGGCAGCGCGCTTGTCCTTGGAGACGGGCGCGATCCTAGATCGCGCGGGCGTGTTAGTCGGCTTCCACACCGACGACGGCATCACTGATAGCCGCCTGTTCCTGCGCTCAGCCGCGATCTCTGTGCGGGCCGGGATGGACCGCGATAAGGCGTTGCAAGCCGTGACCATCGCGAACGCGCGGATGCTGGATATGCAGGACCGCGTCGGCACGCTCGAGGTCGGCAAGGACGCAGACTTCGTGCTGCTCAGCGGCGACCCGCTGTCGGTCTACACGAGGGTGCTGCAGACTTGGGTCGACGGCCGCAAGGTCTTCGACCTGGAGGACCCAAAGGACCGGCTGTTGGCTAGCGGCGGCTACGGCGCGAGCAGCGACCAGTCGATGTCGATGTGTTGCTATGGCCAGCAGGGAGGCGGGCAATGATCGCTTCGCTGAGCTTCTTGGCGTCGTTCGCGCTGGCGCCGCAGGGTCCGAGCGTGGCGAGCGCGACTGCGTTCGCGGTGCGCGCGGAGACCCTCTACACGATGGCTGGTGCGCCGGTGAAGGGCGGCGTCGTGGTCGTCCGCGACGGCAAGATCGAGGCGGTCGGCAAGGTCGACGTCCCGACCGGTCTTCAGGTCGTCGAGGCCAAGGTGGTCATGCCTGGGCTGATCGACGGGCACTCGACCGTCGGCCTGACCGGCGTCCTCAACGTGCCGACAGACCAAGACCAGCTCGAGCAGTCTGCGCCGATGCAGCCGGAGCTGCGCGCGCTCGACGCTTATCACCCGCGGGACCCGCTGGTCGAGTGGGTGCGCGGCCTCGGGGTGACGACGCTGCACACCGGGCACGGTCCCGGCGCATTGATCAGCGGGCAGACGATGGTGGTCAAGACGCATGGCCGCAGCGTCGACGCCGACGTCGTGAAGCCGCTCGCGATGGTCGCGGTCACGCTCGCGGACAGCGGCAGGTCGCGCGAGGGGAAGGCGCCGGGGACCCGCGCTAAGTCCGTCGCGATGCTGCGCGAGAAGCTCCTCGAGGCCGAGGCCTACGCCGCGCGACGGTCGCGCGATGACAGCGCCGCCGTCGACTTGGGCTTAGACACGCTGGCCAAGGTCTTGGCCAAGGACGTCTCGCTGTTGGTCACGGCGCATCGAGCCCACGACCTCGCCTCGGCGCTGCGCGTCGCCGAAGAGTTTGATGTGAAGGTCGTGCTCGACGGCGCGGCGGAGGCGTATTTGATGTTGCCGCGGATCGAGGCGGCTGGCTGCTGGGTGCTGCCGCACCCGGCGATGGCGCGCACCCGCGGGGACCTAGAGAACGGCACGATGGAGCTCGCGAAGATGCTCGCTGGCGCCAAGGTGCCTTTCGCGCTGCAGAGCGGCTATGAGGCCTACGTGCCGAAGACGCGCGTGGTGCTTTGGGAGGCTGGGATCTCGGTGATGCACGGCCTCGCGCATGATCGCGCGATGCGGGCGTTGACGATCGACGCCGCCCGGCTGTGCGGGGTCAGTGACCGCCTCGGCTCTCTGGAGGTGGGCAAGGACGCCGACATGGCGATGTTCGACGGTGACCCGTTCGAGTACACGACGCATTGCCTGGGCGTGGTGATCGACGGCCGGCGTTATCTGGGCACGCGGCGCTGAGGCCACGTTTCGCCTTCTTCCTCGGGCGCATTGGGAGCGGCGGCGCGTAACGCGTAGGATCCGTCTATGAAGACGTATCAAGTGCATCCGTTCTCCGTCACTGTCGGCGCCGTCGCCGCGGCGTTGTTGTTGTTCGCCTGCTCGAGCAGCGGCTCAGGTTCGTCGAGCCCGTCGAATAACCCGAACCAAACTCCGGCGACGACCACGACGCCGGTCACGTTTTACAGCCGGGATCCAGTGCCGCTGGACGGAGGCGTCGAGGTGTTCCTCTTCGGCGCCGTCGCCGAGGACACGGTCATCACGGACATCTCGTTTGAGACGGTCAACCCGAGCTCGACCCGCGACCGGATCCTTGTAGACGGGGTCCCGGTGTATGGATGGGGGTTCGGGGGCGTGCGGAGCGGTCAGCTCGCCTTTGGCAGTACTGACGGCCTCGCGGTCGCCGTCGCGCCGCGTATCTCGCTCACCCACGGCATCCTGATCCCAGCTGGCTCGACGCTCACCGTGGAGACCTTAGGTGAGAACGACTTCATCGCGCTCGCTGGCTACACCACGTCGTAGCCTAGCCGGACAGCCTGAGAGCCGGCGGCGGCCGCCGCGCTCGCCTCGTCAGAGCGCCGCTGCGCGCCGACTACGTGCCAAGCTTGACGGTGGCCGTCGCCGCGCTGGCAAGGTCTAGGCGTTGCTGCAAGGACTCGTAGATCACGCGCAGCGAGCGGGTCGCAGCCTCGGTCTGCGTCGCGCCGTTCCAAGTGATCTTTAGCGGCTGATCTAGATCGATGAGCGCGTCGTTGAGTCGCAGCCAGAGCGAGTCGACGCCTTCGCTCTCGATCGTGACCTGTTGCGCTTGAACCGCTGCGCGCACCAACTGTCCGCCCTCGGCGGCGCCGTCGGGGAGCGATAGCCAGTAAAAGCGGTCGTGCACGCGGCCGCTCTGCCGCCATATGACCTTCTTGGGCCATGGGTCGCGGGTGTGCTGGGCCATCCACGGCAGCGCCGCGCGGTCTTCGCGATCCATCCAGTGGCCCTTCCCCGCGACGATGTGCGTCTCATGCACGTAGCCGCCTGGGTCGTCGGTCGCCAGCTTGTCGAGCGTCTCGCCGTAGGCGGTTGCTTGGCCGTTGCGGTTGTAGGCGCCGTCCTTCGCGCCCATCCAGATCATAAAGGGCAGGTTCCGCAGCCCGTCCATCGGCACGCCGTTGGGGTGGCCTGCCATCATCGAAGCCGCCGCGAAGCGGTCGGCCATTCGCGGCGCGAGCTGATAGACGCCGTCGCCGCCAGCGGAGTAGCCCATCAGGTAGACGCGGTTTGGGTCGACGCCGCGGTCGATCACGTAGTTCTCGATGAGCCGGTCGAAGAGGTCGTCGATGTGACCCTCGTGCCAGAGGTTCCATGTGTTGCTCGGCGCGCGCGGCGCGACGTAGATACCCTCCTTCGGCTGGTAGAGCTCGATCTGGTTGTCCCACTGCCCATCGTTGACCCGCGCAGGCGCGCCGCCGCCGCCGTGCATGGAGATCCACAGGCTGCGCCCGGTCTCGGGCGCTTCGCCGAAGGTGCGCTCGTAGACCTTCATGTCTTTGCCGGCGGCCGTGACGGTCAGCAGGCGCGTCGGCTTTCGGCGCTTACCATCTTCGGCGCTCAGCTCATCCTCGCGCGCCGCGCGGGCTTCGTCGCGCAGGCGCGCGTAGACCAGCGCGGTGACCTGCTTCGCCTCTGCCTTCGTGAGGACCACGTCAGGCAGCTCTCGCTCGCGCGCGGCGGGCGGTGCGCTGAGCCACGTACGGACCTGTTCGACGGCGTTTGCGTCGGACTGCGCCGGTAGCAGGGTTGCAACGCTGCTGCAGGCAGCGACCACGATCCTTGGTGCGTTCACGTCGTCAGCGTAGCGCTCGCCGGGCTCTGAGGCACGCGGACGGCGCGATGCGGTGGGGCGCTGGTTGGACGACGGTCACGCGCTGGCCTGCCGGATCCGCTATCGTGTCGCCGTGATCTGGACCTCGCCTCGCCGTATCACCATCGCCGCCTGCGCGGCCGCCCTCGCCGTCGCGTCTGCGATGGCGCAGGGAGCGTCACGCGCGGAGGAGCACTGGGCGTTCACGGCGCCGGCCGCCTCCGGCGAAGCGGCGGCGGCGCGGCACGCGCGGGACATTGACCGGTTGGTGCTCGCCCGGCTGCGTCGGGAGGGGCGCGCGCCGAGCGCGGCGGCAGATCGGCGCACGTTGATCCGCCGCGTGACCTTTGACCTCACCGGCTTGCCGCCGACGCTGGCTGAGATCCGCGGCTTCCTCGGTGACGACGAGCCGCAGGCGTACGAGCGGCTCGTAGATCGCTTGTTGCAGCGGCCGCAGTTCGGCGAGCATATGGCCCGCTATTGGCTCGACGCGGTCCGCTTCGCCGACACCAACGGGGTTCATCACGATCACTATCGCGAGCTCTCGCCTTATCGGGACTGGGTGATCCGTGCGTTCGCCGACAACCTCGCCTACGACGACTTCCTGCGCTACCAGCTCGCCGGGGACCTCTACGACCAGCCAAGCGATGATCAGCTGGTCGCCTCGGGCTTCCATCGCCTGCACCTGATCATCGACGTGGGCACCGCGCTCCCAGAAGAGAGCCTCGCGCGCAACGTGATCGACCGGGTCAACACGTTCGGCACCGTCTTCTTGGGACTGACAGTGGGTTGCGCGCAATGTCACGACCACAAGTTCGACCCCATCACGCAGCGGGACTACTACCGCTTCGCGGCCTTCTTCAACAACCTCGACGCGGCGTCTGAGACGGGGAGCCGCCGCGGCGTCAACTTTCGGAGGGGGCTGCAGCGGCCGTACGTGGACCTGCCCGATCGAGAGCAGCGCGCGGCGCAGCTTCGGACGACCGCCGCGTTGACGAGCGCGAAGCACGTCGCCACCTACGCGGACGTCTTGCAGCGGCTGTGCCCCGCCGGATTCTTGGGCCCGAGCAAGCAGCTGAGCACAAAGGCCGCGGATGCGATCAAGCAGGCCCAAAAAGAGCACGACGACCTGATGATGCAGGTCCCAGCCGCGATGGTGATGCGCGAGCGCGCCGAGATGCGCCCGGCGAACGTCTTCGTCCGCGGCCAGTACAATCAGCTCGGGGCGCGGGTCACGCGCGGCACGCCGGCGTTCTTGCCGGAGCTGCGCGCTCGCGGCGACGTCCCGACGCGACGCGACCTCGCCGATTGGCTGCTCGATCCGGCGCACCCGCTGACCGCGCGGGTCGCAGTGAATCGGTTCTGGCAGCAACTCTTCGGCACCGGCATCGTGCGCACGGCCGAGGATTTTGGGACCCAAGGAGAGCCGCCGAGTCACCCCGGCTTGCTCGACCACCTCGCGACGGCGTTCGTCCGGTCCGGCTGGGACGTCAAGGCGCTGATCCGCGCGATGGTTACGTCGCGCACCTACCGGCAGTCGTCGGCGGCCTCCACTGAGGATTATGTTGCGGACCCGGACAACCGCATGCTCGGCCGCGCGTCCCGCTTCCGCATGGACGCGGAGATGATCCGCGATCAACTCTTAGCGAGCAGCGGCTTGCTCAACGGCGCGATGTTCGGCAAGAGCGTCAAGCCGCCGCAGCCCGCCGGGATCTGGAGCGCCGTCACGCTGCCGTCGTCGTATCCGCGCACGTATCAGGCTGACGCGGGCGAGGCCATCGTGCGGCGTAGCCTCTACACCTTCTGGAAGCGCGGCTTGCCGCCGCCGCAGATGACGATCCTCAACGCGCCGACGCGCGAGGCCTGCGTCGTCCGCCGCGAGCGGACGAACACGCCGCTGCAAGCGCTGCTGCTGCTCAACGAGCCGGAGTACTTCCGCGCTGCGCGCCACTTGGCGACGCGCGCGCTCACCGCGCGCGAGACGGACGCTGAGCGCATCGAGTTCGCTTATGAGACGATCACCTCGCAGCTCCCAGATGAGCGGGAGCGTAGGTTGTTGCAAGGCGCGCTCGATCAGCTGCGGCGTGACTACGCGGCGCGCCCTGACCTCGCCGCGCGCTCGACGAGCGGCGCGGCGCTACCGGCTGGGTTCAGCGCGCCAGAGCTCGCCGCGTGGACCATGACGGTCAGCGCGATCTACAACCTCGACGTCACGAGGACGCGGCAGTGAGCGACGCGCTGCAAAACCTAGTCCGGCTGCAGCAGCGCCGAGACTTCTTGAAGACGGGCGCGATGGGGCTCGGCGCCGTCGCTGGGCGCGCGCTCTTTGGCGGCCCCGAAGGCGACGCAGTCGGTCAGCACCACCCTGCGCGCGCCAAGCGCGTGATCTTCTTGTTCATGGCGGGCGCGCCAAGCCAGATCGATCTGTTTGACCATAAGCCTGGCCTCGCGGCGCGCTTTAAGGAGCCGCTGCCGCCGAGCGTCAGCAACGGCCAGCGGGTCACCGCGATGACGAGGGGACGGACCCAGCTTTGCGCGCCGTCGATGTTCCGGTTCTCGCGACGGGGGCAGAGCGGTGGCTGGTGGAGTGAGCTGCTGCCGCACCTCGGGGGCGTCGCGGATGACATCTGCGTCGTGCGATCGCTCAACACCAACGCCATCAACCATGACCCGGGCAAGACCTTCCTCTGCACGGGCTCAGAGCTGCCGGGCAAGGCGAGCATGGGCGCGTGGCTTAGCTACGGTCTCGGCTCGCTCAACCGTGACCTCCCTGACTTTGTCGTGTTGACGTCGGCGTATTGGACGGGCGGCACGCGCAATGTGCAGGGTCTCTATAGCAGGATGTGGTCGAGCGGGTTCTTGCCTGGCAAGCACCAGGGCACGGCGTTTCAGACCAACGGTGACCCGGTCTTGTTCCTGTCCAACCCCGCAGGCGTCGATCGCGCGGTGCGCCGCCGGATGCTCGACGCGGTCGGCGCGCTCAACGAGAAACATCGTCGTGAGTTCGGTGACCCCGCGATCGACACGACCATGGCGCAGCAGGAGATGGCGTTCCGTATGCAGGCGTCGGTGCCGGAGTTGACGGACGTGTCGACTGAGCCCGACAGCGTCCGCGCTCTCTATGGCCCCGAGGTCGACAAGCCGGGCTCCTTCGCGCGGAACTGCCTGCTCGCGCGTCGGATGATCGAGCGCGACGTGCGGTTCGTGCAGATCTTTCACCGCGGGTGGGACCACCACTCGGTCCTACCCCAGCAGCTCCCCGGCCAGTGCTTCGACGTCGACCAGCCGTCTGCGGCGCTGCTGATCGACTTGAAGCGGCGGGGCCTGCTCGACGACACCTTGGTGGTGTTCGCGGGTGAGTTCGGCCGCACGGTCTATGGTCAGGGCCGCCTAACGCGCGATGACTACGGCCGGGACCATCACCCGCGCTGTTTCAGCGGCTGGCTGGCCGGCGGGGGCGTCGCCGGCGGCGTTCATTACGGCGAGACGGATGACTTCAGCTACAACGTCGCGAAGGACCCCGTCTCGGTGCACGACCTGCACGCGACCATGCTGCACCTCTGCGGGGTCGATCACCGCCGCTTGACCTTCCCGACGCAGGGGCTCGAGGAGCGCTTGACCGGCGTCGAGCCAGCGAAGGTTGTTCGCGGTATCCTTTCATGACGCGCGACTGCGCGCGCTCACCTTGTCTTAGCTGCTCCACCTATGTCCCGACTCCTACCATGGATGTCTTCGACGCTCCTGTCGATCGCCCTCTCGGCGCAGTCGCCCACTGCGGCGGATGCTTTCACCTACGCTAACGGCGACCTGTCTGCCGTCGGCGTCGCCGGAGCAGGCTGGAGCGTCAGTGAGGGTGGGTGGCAGGTCGGTGACTCGACCGCAGCGCGACGCTTCGTCGTGAGCAGCGACGTGTGCTACTACAACGGCGACGGCGTCAGCCAGATCCCTACTTGGCAGCCACGGACGCTCGCAGCGCCGGTCTCGACGGCGGCCGGCCACGCGGTCGTCGTCAGCTTCACGTTGATACGCAATGAGCTGCAGCCTGGCCGCGGCATCGGCCTGAGCTGGTCTCGGGTGGCCAGCGCTTGCTGTTGATCGGCAAAGAGATCAACGGTCCGGTCGGCTTGCATGAGACCTACATCAACGGTCCAACCTACGCGTCGTTCAGCACCAGCGGCACGATCGAGCCGATCACGGCGGTCATGACCTACGACGGCGTTGACACATCGATCGTGTTGTCGGACTCCGACGAGGTGCTCCCCGCGCACACGATCGCCGGCGCGGTGACCTTCGACGGCGTCGAGCTGTTCGGCTACCACCGGATGACGGTCAGCAACGGCATCGACGACCTCGTCGTCGCGGTCTCGCCGGCCGTCGCTGGCGTCTACGGCGCTGGCTGTGATGGCTTGACCTTGACGCCGACCGGCAGCACCCCGTGGATCGGCAACAGCGGCTTCGGCTTCACGGTCGGCGGCGTGACGCAGGGCGTGGCCTTCGTCGGGTTCGGCGTCGGCGTGCTGCCCACTGGCTTCCCGCTCGACAGCGTCGGCATGACAGGCTGCACGGGCTATACGGGGCTCGACCTCGGCCTGTACTTGGCAGGCGTAGCAGGAGCTAGCGGCCTCAGCGCGTTTGCGTTCCCTGTCCCGAGCGCCCCGGGTTTAGTTGGGCAGCAGTTCTCGGCGCAGGGCGTCGCGCTGTCCCCGAGCAACGCGCTCGGGCTCTCGGCGAGCAACGGCGTCGAGCTCGTGATCGGGCTTTGATCCGCGGGGCCTGTCGGCCCGCGCTCAGGCCTTGTTGACCGCTATGTTCCAGCGCGCGAGATGCTCGTCGACGTCTGCGGCGTCCATGCTCGGCGCGAACGCGCGGTCTTGTTGCCAGGCTTCGGCGATCGCTTGTTTGTCGCGCCAGAGGCCGCAGCCGAGCCCCGCCAGGAACGCTGCGCCTAGCGCGGTCGTCTCGAGCAGCTTCGGGCGTTGGATCGCGACGCCGAGCACGTCGGCCTGAAACTGCATCATCAGGTCGTTGGCCGCTGCGCCGCCGTCGACCTTGAGCGCGCCGAGCGGGTGGCCGGCGTCCTTCTCCATGGCGCGGAGGATGTCGACGTTTTGTAGCGCGACGCCCTCCAGTGTGGCGCGCGCGATGTGCGCGCGGGTCGTGCCGCGCGTCAGGCCAGTGATGACGCCGCGCGCCTCGGCGCGCCAATGCGGCGCGCCTAGACCGGTGAGCGCTGGCACGACGACGACGCCGTCTGA